>Ga0307376_10000047_pt1 | contig 192783 bp, 165 predicted proteins | sample TR2MG_FD_202536 | JGI IMG/M metagenome (GOLD analysis project Ga0307376, IMG submission 202536) | Soil microbial communities from Risofladan, Vaasa, Finland - TR-2 | ecosystem: Environmental > Terrestrial > Soil > Coastal area > Acid sulfate soil | place: Finland: Risofladan, Vaasa...
CCGGCTCCGGCGCCTTGAACAGGCGGAACGATGCCCCCTCCCGATAGGCGATGCCCCAGCCATCGGGATTGTCCGCGCTCCGTCCCCCGCGCAGGCGAAACGTCCGCATCGCGTCTGCCGGCGTGAACGGGGCGCTGGCGCTGATTCCGAAGAGTTCGCACATCTGACTGGCACTGATTCCGAAGAGTTCGCACATCTGTTCAGATCACCGCCCGATTGTCCGTCGTTGCCGCGGCCCGGCCGTTCAAAACACCATCACCTTGTCGGCCCAGATCGTCCACTCGGTCAGCTGCTCCATGCTGCTGCGATGGCATCCCTCCACCAGATCCTCGTCCGCGATGCCGCGCGCATCCATGCAGGTGCCGCACACGCCGACCTCTCCATTGCGCCGGATCACCGCGCCCAGCATGACGCCGATGTTGTAGTAGCCCTGGGGCAGCTTTTGTCCGGATTTCGCGCAGGCCGCCGCGTCGCCGATCAGAAACACCCTGACCTCCACGTCCTCGTTCGCCGCCGAACGGGCGAGCCGCAAGCCGTTGTAGCTGCGTTCCGAACCATACGGCCCGTCGTTGAGAATGAACAGTGCTTTCATGGCAAGCTCCTGAGTGATTCGCGCAGCAAAAATCGGATTTTACGATGATCGGTGCATCAAGGCCTGGATACCTCGGCTGGCGCGTCGGCCGGCCGCAACCGCGGTGACCACGAGGTCGGGTCCATGACTGTTGTCTCCGCCCACGAAAATCTTGGGGTGAGTCGTCCCGCCGTGTTCATTCGCGACGATATAACCGTGATCGTCGGTTGCGATGTTCAGGTGCTTGAGCCAGCCGCTGTCATCGGCTTCCTGGCCAAAGGCGACGATGGCGACGTCGCAGGCGTGAATCTTCCCATGCACGCCGCTTCCGTCATTGAAACGGATGCCTCGTAGCTTCCCTTCGCCGACGAATTCCTCGGGCGTCTCGTGAAAAGCGAAGCTCACGCCTTCTTCCCGGGCCGCGGCGACTTCTTTCGGCGAAGCGCGCATCTGCTCCGGGCCGCGCCGGTAGACGATGCTCACGTGGACCGCGCCCTGACGAATGGCGCTACGGGCGCAGTCGATCGCGGTATCGCCGCCGCCGAGAACCACGACGCGCTTCCCCGTCATTTCCGGGCCGGTCCGGGAGGCGCGCAGCTGGCGGGTATTGAGGTCGGAGAGATATGCCAGTCCGTCGATGACGCCTTCGAGCGCTTGCCCGGGAAGATTCGTTGCACGGGGCCGCTGGGCACCGGAGCCCAGGAACACGGCGTCGTGGCTGTCGATCAGGCGCTGCAGCCGGTCTGCATCGACATCGATGCCGAGCGAGAAGTGTATGCCCGCCGCCGCAAGAAATTCCCGGCGCCGCACGATGGCCTTCTTGTCCAGCTTGAAAGCGGGAATGCCGTAGCTCAGCAGGCCGCCGATCTCGTCCCGCTTATCGAAAACGCTCACCTCGAAACCGGACTTGTTGAGTTCGTCGGCGCAGGCCAGTCCCGCCGGCCCGGCGCCGACGACGGCGACCGTCTTGCCGTTCGCAGGCCCCATCCGCCCCAGCGGCTGCCACCCTCCGCGGAAGGCCTCCTCGGTGACGAAGCGCTCCAGGGCGCCGATGATCACGGGGCCATCCTTGCCCTTGAGCGTGCAAGCCCCTTCGCACAGGCGATGGCTGGGACACACGGTACCGCAGATTTCCGGCAGGTTGCTGGTGGCGTGGCTGATGGCCGCAGCGGCCTCGATCTTGCCTTGGCCCAGGGCTTGCAGCCATTCCGGAATGCGGTTGTGCAGCGGACAGGCGTTCTGGCAGCCGGGCACGCCGCAGTCGAGGCAGCGCCGGGCCTGGGCCATGGCATCGTTCAGGCTCAGCGGTCGCCTCTCTTCTTGCCAGTCCTCGCGCCTGGCCGCGGCTGCACGCTTCGTCGGCTCGACGCGCGCTGCGATTTCCGGCGGACCCGCACGCTTCAGGAGGTAGGAGCCGTCCATGCGCAGCCTGGGCAGAAATTCGTTGCGCACGTCGCGGAACTCCAGCGCATCGGTGGGGCAAGAGACCACGCAACGCCCGCATCCCATGCAGTCCGCGAGGCCGGTGACGCGTCCGTGAGCCTTGCCTTGCTGCCAGACGGGAATGCCCATGTCGCAGACCTGTTCGCAGCGCCGGCAATCGACGCAGGCATCCTGGTCCATGCGGATGCCGTAATAGCCGATGTGGTTGAGCAGTCCGAAGGTGGCGCCGTAAGGGCACAGGTAACGGCAGTAAAAGCGGTTGCCGGTTAAGGGCGCGACGAAGAAGGAACCGAAATAGGTGGCGCCGACCAGTGCCAGGAAGCCGCCGTAGAACGGCGACACGTAGGCCCTTGCGGAAAACATGATCAGCGCGAAAGCGATCATGTAGAGCGCGAAGAAAAACCACTTGGTGTGACGCCAGTTCCAGGCCGAATCGCTGCGCAGGGCATTTTCCCGAAAGGCGAAACCGACGGTTTCGCGTATGCCGACGCAGGGGCAGTTCCAGCCGCACACCACGCGACGGCCGAACAACAGCACCAGCAGCAGAATTGCGAAAAACGTCAGGGTGCCGGGGGCGTGTATCTGCGGAAATATCGGTTGCCCCGGCAGCGCGCCGAGGTAGGGCTCGGGCAAGCGCCAGTAGTCGGGAATGATCCACCAGAAAACAGCGACGGCGCTGATCAGAAAAGCGAGCCGCTTGCGGGTATAGGGATTTCTCTCGGCCAAGACCCGCCACACCCCGAACACCAGGATGACCGCATACTCGGTCCAGTGGCTCAGCCATAACGGTGCTTCGCCATCCGCCCCTTCGAACCAATGCAGGAAGCGTCCATTGACGTAGGCGAAGGCGACATAACCGAAGGCCAGCATCGATAGCAGCCGTATCCCCGTCGAATAGCGGCTGGGCAGGGAGTCCTGGTGGGACGCACCGACCGGACGGGGCTCTCTCGGCAGGTTCATCGCGGCGTTTGTGCCCATGAATGCGCTGTGTTTCATGCGGCGCTTCCTTCAGCGGTGGATGCAGAGGCTGGTGTTGGGCAATGCGAGGGCTGCATGCCCGGAGGGGTCGAAATGGGCCGCAGCCAGCAAACTGACGATCGCTGCGCCCAGACTGAGCAACAGCACAAGTCTCAGTGCCGCAATCGCCATGGCAACCGCGCCCGCTCTGGCGTGCGATTGCCGCTCGGGTTTCATCTTTCCGCCGGGAAGCCGCTGCGGTTCCACTCGGTCATTCCCCCGCGCGTCACCCGGATATCCGAAAATCCCTTTCCGGACAGCAGTTGCGCCGCTGCCGCGGAGCGCTTGTCGGTACGGCACACGATCGCGATCGGCCGCTTGATGTGAGCCGCGAGCTCCGCCAGACGCTGCGGCAATTCCTCCAACGGAATATTGCGGGCTGCCGCAATATGGCCTAGATCACCGCTCAGGTCCTTCGCTTCCCGGACATCGAGAACCAACAGATCCTCGCCGGCGTCCAGCTTCCTCTTGTGTTCTTCGACGGCGAGCATGGGAGCACCGCGCATCCGGCGTATCAGGCGCGGCAGAAAAACGATCATCGCCAGCAGGCCGAGCGCCAGCAAGCCCTTCCGGATGCTGCCGGCGCTGCCCGCAGCCGCCTCCCGCCCGGCATAGCCCAGATAGGTGAACGCGATCGCGCCCGGCAGCATGCAGATATAGGAAGTGACGATGAAGTGGGACAACCTGATCCGCGTCAGCCCCAGCGCATAGTTCAGCAGGTTGAAGGGGAACAGCGGCACGAGACGGACGAAGGCGATGAAATGCCAGCTCTCCTTCTCCACCCCCTCGATCAGTTGCTTGAGGCGACCGCCGGCCTTGCGCGCGACCCAGCCGGAGGCGAGATAGCGGGCGACCAGGAAGGCCAGGGTCGCCCCCAGCGTGGCGCCGGTCAGGCTGTAGAGCGTGCCCCAGACCGGCCCGAACAGCGCACCGCCGGCAATGGTCAGGACCGAACCCGGGAGGAACAGGACGGTAGCGGCCGCATAGAGCGCCATGAAGATCAGCGGCGCCACCACGCCGGCATTCTGCATCCAGCCTTGCAGCGCTGCGGCGGAGAATTGCTGGCGATAGACCGCCGCCAGCGCGATGCCAGCCAGGAGCGTCGCCACCAAGGTGAATCGCATCAGCTTAGCGAGCATCGCTGTTCTCCCATTGTCTGCGGTTGATCGCATAGGCTCCGACCCTGCCGTGAAACGGCATGGCCAGCATGCCCGGCAGCCAGCTACACCACTTCTTGTCCCGATAGGTGCGGATGCCGATGCTCATGCGTTCATGCCCCGCCCTCGGCTGATCCCGATAGGTGCCGAACAAGCGGTCCCACCAGGGCAGATTGAAGCCGAAGTTGCTGTTGGTCTCGTCGTCCTCCACCGAGTGATGGACCCGGTGCATGTCGGGGGTCACCACGAGCCAGCGCAGCACCCGGTCGATGCCCCTCGGCAGCCCGACGTTGCCGTGGTTGAACATCGCGGTGGCGTTCAGCAGCACCTCGAAAACGAACACGGCGAGCACCGGTGGCCCGAGAAGCAGGATGGTCGCGAACTTGATCAGCATCGAGAGCAGGATTTCGAGCGGATGAAAACGTGCCCCGGTGGTCACGTCGAAATCCAGGTCCGCGTGATGCACCCGATGCAGCCGCCACAGCAGCGGTATCGCGTGCACCATGACGTGCTGGAGATAGATGACGAGGTCCAGCAGGATCACCGAAGCGACCAGCGTCGCCCAGTAGGGCAGTTGATAGTGATGGAACAATCCCCAGTGGCCCGCTTCGGCGAAGACGGCCATGCCGACGCCGGCGGCGGGGAAGACCAGGCGAAGGACGAAGCTGTTGAGAAATACGATGCCGAGGTTGTTGGCCCAGCGTATCGTCTTGGAGACGGACAAGCGCCGTTTCGGCGCGACCCACTCCCAGAGGGCCATGAGACCGAAGATGCCGAAAAAACAGCCGAGGCGGATGGCCGCTTCGTATTTCGCTATTGACTGACTGATGTCCATACGCGGGGCCACTTCTCCGAGCGGGGTGCTGAAATTGGGGCAAACTGGAAAGCCATTTGCCACGCGAGCAATATTAATCTAATATTCGTACAACTGTTGGAATAATAGAGGTTACCCGGAAAATGTCAACGCCAAACATCAAGCATCGGCTCTTTGAACAATTCGCCCGCGTCGGCAAAGCCCTCGGCAGTCCGGTCAGATTGGATCTGCTCGAATGCCTGGGCCAAGGGCAGCGCAGCGTCGAAGCACTGGCCGAGAAATGCGGGTTGCCGGTTTCGAACGCCTCGCATCACCTGCAGCAACTGCGTCACGCCGGGCTGGTGAGCGCCGAGAAGGAAGGGCTCTACGTCCATTACCGCTTGGCGGGAGACGAGGTTGTCGGCCTTCTGAACGCCTTGCGCAGCGTGGCCGAACAGAACATCGCGGAGGTGGAACAACTGGTCAGAACCTACCTGACCGTGAAGGACACACTGGAGCCGGTCCCCGCCGGGGAACTGCTGGACAGGGTACGCAAGGGGCTGGTCACCGTTCTCGATGTGCGTCCGCCCGACGAGTATGCGGCCGGCCATATCGCAGGGGCCGTGAACGTGCCCCTGGCCGAGTTGGAAAAGTATCTCCACAAGCTCAAGCCAAAAAAGGAGGTCGTCGCATACTGCCGGGGCCCGCACTGCGTTCTTTCCTACGACGCCGTAGAAAAGTTGCGCGGTCGAGGCATCACGGCCCGGCGCCTGAAAGAAGGCTATCCGGAATGGAAGGCCGCTGGCCTGCCGGTAGAAGCCTGATCCTCACCACCGGGAATCGATATGCACGCGACCCTGCCCCTGCTTCAGGATACCGACTTCCCCCGCCTGCGGAGAGGGCGCCTCGAGACGCTGCAGGTCAACCTGGGCTACCGCTGCAACCAGTCCTGCCTGCATTGCCACGTCGCCGCCGGCCCCGCCCGAAGCGAACAGATGTCGGAAGAAACGGTGGCAGACGTGCTCGCCGTGCTCGATCTGCAGAACATTGCCACTCTCGATCTGACCGGCGGGGCGCCCGAACTCCATCCCCGTTTCCGCCACGTCGTGCAGCAGGCGCGGGCGCTGGGGGTGCGCGTCATCGACCGCTGCAACCTGACCATACTGGAGGAAGCGGATCAGCAGGATCTGGCGACCTTTCTGGCAGGGCATCAGGTCGAAATCGTTGCCTCTCTGCCCTGCTACCTTGAAGAGAACGTGGATCGCCAGCGCGGCGGGGGCGTGTTCGAAACCAGCATCCGGGCGCTGCGCCGGCTCAATGCGCTGGGATATGGCCGCCGGAATTCCGGGCTGACGCTAAATCTCGTCTATAACCCTCAGGGGCCTGCGCTGCCCCCGCCGCAGGAGCAGCTTGAGGCCGACTACAATCGACACCTGGGCGAATGCTACGGCATATCCTTCAACCGTCTTTATACGCTGACCAACATGCCGATCCAGCGCTTCGGCAGCACGCTCGTCTCGAAGGGTCAGTTTCAGCAGTACATGGGGCTGCTGCGCGCAGCCCATCAGGACAGCAATCTGGATGGGGTCATGTGCCGCACGCTGGTCAGCGTCGACTGGCAGGGCTACCTCTACGACTGCGACTTCAATCAGATGCTGGGCATCCCCCTCACCGTGCCGGGCAGGGCGAAGGTCCATGTCTCGAAACTGGCCAGCTTCGATCTCGGGGGCAATCCCGTTGCCGTAGCCGACCACTGCTACGGCTGCACCGCGGGACAGGGCAGTAGCTGCGGCGGTGCGCTGGAAGCTAACGGGTATGGGGCGACCTGATGATCACGCAAACCTACTTCGGCATCGCCTTCTGGGGCTTCCTCGCTTTTTACGGCATCGCGATGTACGCGCTTGCGCCTTCGGCGCGCACGGTCGAGGGCTTCTTCCGCGGCCGCAACGCGAAGGGACAGCCGGCGTCGCAATGGATGCTCACCGCCAGCATCTTCATCGCCTGGATCTTCGCCAAATCGGTGACCAACGCCGCCAATCTCGGCGCCACCTACGGGGTGGTCGGCGGACTCGCCTATGCCGCCTACTGGCTCGCCATCCCGATCGCCGGTCTGGCCATCTACGACATACGCCGCAGTACCAAAGCATCGGGACTGGCCGCTTTCCTGGTCGGCAAGTACGGGCGGGGCGCCGCCCTATCCTTCGCGGGCGCGATCCTGATCCGGCTCTACAACGAGATCTGGAGCAACACCGAAGTCGTCGGCGGCTACTACGGCGCCCCGGGCAGCCCCGAGTTCATCGGCGCGGCGCTGCTGTTCACCGCCGCGGTATTGCTCTACACCCTCAAGGGCGGCCTGCGCAGCTCGATCTTCACCGACGTCATACACACGGCCATCTTCGTCGTGTTCCTCGGCATGGTGATGTTCTTCATCCTGCCGCGCCATGGCGTTGGGGAACTGCTGGGCCAGGGCAGTTTCACGCTCGCCACCGGCGCCGACCTGCTGCTCGTGGCGCTGCTGCAAGTGCTCTCCTATCCCTTCCACGACCCCGTGCTGACCGATCGCGCCTTCGTCACCGAGGAGAAGGTGATGCTCAAATCCTTCATCGTCGCCGGTATCGCCGGCTTTTTCTGCATCTTCGCCTTCAGTCTCGTCGGCATGCACGCGCGCCTGGAGGGCCTGCCCGGCAGCGATAACGTGCCGGCGGCGGTGGCCCGCTCGTTCGGCCTCGGCGCCCTGTTCGTGATGACGGTGATCATGGTCAATGCTGCGGGCTCCACCCTCGACTCCGCTTTTTCCTCGTTCTCGAAAGCGCTGGGCTTCGAGCTGCCGATGCTCGCAGGCAATCGTGCCGGTGCGCCCGGCCCGCACGCCGTGCGCAACGGCACCATCGCCATGATCGCCGTCGCCGTGCTCGGCAACATTCCCATATTCTTCGGCGCAGATATCCTCTCCGCCACGACGATCAGCGGCACCATGGTGATGGGCTTGGCACCGGTCTTTCTGCTGCAACGCTGGGTTCGCTACTCGCCCTGGAGCTTCCATCTCAGCTTTTGGCCCGGCGTGATTCTCGGCTTTCTGTTCACTTTCAATCTCGTCCCCCACGCGTGGGCGATCGGCAGCGGCGAATACGCATTGCTGCTGGGCACCAATCTCTATGGCCTGTTGATCTGCACGACGGGCTTCCTGCTGCCCTTGGCGTGGCAGCTTAGTCGGCGTCCGAGCGTGCCGACATGACGCGCGCCGGTCGCTTCTGCCCCCCCGGCTATGGCTATGCTCCCGCGTTATTCTCGGGGGCAAGCGACATCGAGGCCGAAACGCTGTACGTGGTCGGCGGTTTGTACGGCAACGGCTTTGCGCTCGACGCCGTGCAGCAAATGGCGGCCGCCGAACCCGGCCCGGTGCGGATCGTCTTCAACGGCGACTTCAACTGGTTCAACGTCCGGCGGGATTCGTTTGCCGCGATCAACGAGCGGGTTCTGCGGCACGCCGCCCTGCGCGGCAACGTCGAGACCGAACTCGCCAGCGACGATCAGGGGGCCGGCTGCGGCTGCGCCTATCCGGAGACGGTGGCCGACGCGGAGGTGGCGCGTTCCAACCGCATCCTGGACACGCTGCGCGAGACGGCTCGCCGCTATCCGGCGCTGCGCGCGCAACTGGGAGCGCTGCCGATGGTCGCCTCGGCGCGAGTGGGCGGGCTGCGCATCGGCATCGTCCACGGCGACGCCGAATCGCTTGCCGGCTGGCGCTTTGCCCAGCAATCCCTGGATGCGCCGGACAATCTGCCCTGGCTCGACGCGGTCCATGTCGCGGCGAGGGTCGATCTGTTCGCCAGCAGCCACACCTGCCTGCCCGCGCTGCGGGAATTCGTGCTGAGCCGCGGAACGCTGGTCGTGATCAACAACGGGGCCGCCGGCATGCCGAATTTCACCGGCACGCACTTCGGTCTGCTCACGCGGATATCGACTCATCCTGCGCCGATCGCACCGGTCTACGGCATTCACCGGGACGGCGTTCATGTCGATGCGCTGCCCATCCGCTACGATCACGCGCGCTGGACCGAGGCATTTCTCTCCGACTGGCCCCCGGGTTCGCCCGCCCATGATTCCTACTACCGCCGCATCACCGAAGGTCCGGACTATGGCGTGGAAATCGCGGGACATGGCCTGATCGCAGCGTAAGGAGAAAAACCTGATGGATGCGAACCCGCCTGCCGCAGCGAAGAAATGGCCCAAGCCCAGACGCTTCGACCGCAACCTGGTGGTCATCGGCGCCGGTGCCGCGGGCTTGGTCACCGCCTACATCGCCGCCGCCGTGAAGGCCAAGGTCAGTCTCGTCGAAAAGCACAAGATGGGCGGCGACTGCCTCAACACCGGCTGCGTGCCGTCGAAGGCGCTGATCCGGACGGCGAAGATGCTCTCCCACATACGGCGCGCCCAGGAGTTCGGACTCCGCAAGACGGAGGCCGAGTTCGATTTCGCCGAGGTCATGGAGCGCGTACAGCGCGTCGTCAAGGCCATAGAGCCGCACGACTCGACCGAGCGATACGCGGCGCTCGGCGTCGATTGCATCCTTGGCGAAGCCGAGATCACGTCGCCGTACACGGTGGCTATCAGGACAGAGGACGGGACAAGAACGCTGACCACCCGTGCCATCGTCATCGCCACCGGCGCCCGGCCTTTCATTCCGCCGATTCCGGGTCTCGAAGACATCGGCTATCTGACCTCGGACACGGTGTGGAATTTGCGGCAACTGCCGCGCCGGCTTCTCGTCCTGGGCGGCGGGCCGATCGGTTGCGAGCTGGCGCAATGCTTCGCCCGTCTCGGTGCCCAGGTCACCCAGGTGGAGATGCTGCCCCGGATCATGTTCCGCGAGGATCCCGAGATCTCCGCCATGGTGATGCAAAGCTTCCAGGCGGAAGGCATCGATGTGCGCCCTGCGCATAAGGCGCGCCGCTTCGTGGTCGAGAGCGGCGAGAGGATCCTGATCGCCGAGCACGACGGCGCCGAGGTACGGATCCCCTTCGATGCCGTGCTGGTTGCCGTGGGCCGAGTCGCGAATACCGCCGGTTACGGTCTGGAGGCGCTGGGCATTGCGCCGACCAAGACCGGCACGGTGGCAACCAACAGTTACCTGCAGACGGTACACCCGAATATTTATGCCGCCGGCGATGTCGCCGGGCCTTACCAGTTCACCCACGCCGCCGCGCACCAGGCCTGGTATGCGGCGGTGAATGCCTTGTTCGGATGCTTCAGGAAGTTCAAAGCGGACTATTCGGTGATGCCCTGGGCGACATTCACGGATCCCGAGGTGGCGAGGGTCGGACTGAACGAAATCGAGGCGAGGGAGAAGGCTGTTCCTTACGAGCTCAGCATCTTCCAGCTCAACGACCTCGATCGCGCCATCGTCGATGGCGAGGCCCGTGGCCTGGTCAAGGTATTGACCGTTCCAGGCAAGGACCGGATCCTCGGGGTGACCATCGTGGGCGAAAGCGCAGGCGAGGTGATCGCCGAATTCGTGCTGGCCATGAGACAAGGTATCGGCCTCAGCAAGATTCTCGGCACCATCCACATCTATCCGACGCTGGCGGAGGCCAACAAATATGCGGCCGGTGTCTGGAAAAAGGCGCATGCGCCCGAGGGTCTGCTCAGGTGGGTGGAGCGCTATCACGCCTGGATGAGGCGGTGAGTGCGAGTGTGGTGGGTGGTTCCGCTCTCACGACACTCGCCCAACTCGTGATGGTTCCAATACGCTCATGCCCAAGCTATCGCTCATTGTCCCGACGCTAAACGAGGAGGCCAACATCGGTGCCGCTCTCGAATCGGCGCAACCCTTGCGTCGGCGCGGGGTCGAGATCCTGGTGGTCGATGGCGGCAGCGCGGATCGCACCACCGCCATCGCGGCGCCGCTGTCTGACGCCGTGATCATGGCGCCGCGCAGCCGCGCGGTGCAAATGAACGCCGGCGCGGCGAGGGCTCGCGGCGACGTGCTGCTCTTCCTGCACGCCGATACGCTTCTTCCAACCGACGCGGACCGCTTGATTCTGGACGGCCTTGCGGCGAGCGGCCGGCTCTGGGGGCGCTTCGACGTCGCCATCGCCAGTCTTCATCCCTTGCTGCGGCTCACGGCGGGGCTGATGAACCGGCGCTCCCGGCTCACCGGCATCGCCACGGGGGATCAGGCGATTTTTGTTCGCCGCACCGTCTTCCAGTCCTGCGGGGGATACCCGAACCTGCCGTTGATGGAGGATATCGCCCTCTCCAGCGCCTTGAAGCAGGTCGGCCGTCCGCTCTGTCTGCCTCACCGGGTGCTCACCTCTGCCCGGCGCTGGGAGCGGCGGGGCGTGGTTCGGACCATCTTCCTCATGTGGCGGCTGCGGCTCGCCTACTTTTTCGGGGCCGATCCCGCGCGTCTCGCCGAACGATATGGATATCCTGTCAGGAAAAGCTGATCCGCGCATCGCGCTCGCCGTTTTTTCCAACGCGCCGGTCCCGGGCGCGGTGAAGACGCGGCTGACACCTAGCCTGGGCCCCGAAGGGGCGGCCGCCTTGCAGCGCGCGCTGACGCGCAAGACCCTGGCGACCGCCGTCGCTGCGGCTATCGGACCGGTGTCCCTGTGGTGCGCCCCGGACCAAAGCCATTCGTTCTTTTCGGAATGCCAGCGGGAATTCGGCGTCTCGCTGCACCGACAACGGGGGGCCGAACTTGGCGTCCGCATGCTCAACACGTTTCGCGAGCTCTTGGCAGACCACGACGGAGTGGTGCTGATAGGAACGGATTGCCCCGTTTTTCGACCTGAGCATTTGCGTGACGCCGCGACGAATTTAGTTGATGGCGCCGAGGCGGTGATTTGCCCGGCTGAGGACGGAGGATATGTGCTGGTCGGCCTGACGCGCGCCGAACCGCGGCTGTTTTCCGGGATGCCGTGGGGAACGGGCGGGGTTATGGACGAAACGCGGGCGAGCTTACGCGAACTGGGGTGGCATTGGCGGGAGCTTGAGACGCTGTGGGATGTGGATCGCCCGGGGGACTACGAACGTCTATGCTCGATGGGGATGGTTCCGAGCATTTGACCGATTTCATGCGATCAGCCGCCAACCGAGATGCTTTAAGGATTCTTCGGCTCGTCACCATCGTTCGTGGGCGGGTTCGCGGTTTGATCTCGCTTCGCAAACAGGCGCGATACGAGTCCCATCATTCCACGCGCTGGCAATGAGGCGGCGGCGGATCCCGACGGTGCCTTCCCTCCGCGCATCAGTCTAACGAGGCCGGCAAGGATCGCCACTCCTAGGAAGAGCAGCATCGGCCAGGGCAAGTGGGTGAGCAGCGACGTCCACTGCGATGGCGAGCCGACGTCGATCACGACATGCTGTATTCGCAGCTCCGGTATCAGCGTCGGATCGCCGAAGTCTGGAACTCGGCTGCGGAATGTATCTCGTCCGGCTTTGGTCCCGCTTGGGAGCGCACCGCCCAAAGGATGCTTGTAACGACCGTCGATCTCGGTTCCCTGGAAGGTGACGCTTGCGACATTTCCGGCGTCGAGTTGATCGAGAAATGCACTGTAAGGCGTCATTCCCGGCTTGTCGGCTTGTTCAATGGCGAGTACGACGAGCAGCGATACCGCAGCTATCACGGCAAACCAAAATGGCGGTCGTTTCCACCATGGCCGCTGACAATGTTCCTTTGGGTGTGGCATAGCGCAAGCTCCAAAAGGATGACCTGATGGTCTACCCGATCTCGATCATCGCGGTGGTCCACAGCTTGATCTGGTCGAGGATGAAGGCGAATCCAATCGCGGCGGTGAATATGCCGACGAGGATGCGCCACGCGAGCGGTTCCATCAAGATACCCGACAAGGCCAGAACCGAGACGATGGCGACATCGGCCGCGGACGACGCCAGTACCCATTTGCTCGGTTTGGAACGCCACATATGACGCCGCTCGCGCACCACATACAGCACGGCCTGGTTGCCGAACACCAGCGTGACGAAGGCCAGCGTCTGCAGCTCTCCGGTGCCGAGTCCGAGCCGGAATTTGCCGAATGCCAGCATCGCCGTGGAGAAGCCGAGCTTGCATAGCCCCAGGGCGAACGCGGCGGCGGTGATGTTGCGCATGCGCCATCGGCTGGGGGCCGGCGCTGGACTCGCACGGTCGGTGGTGAGCGACATGGCAAGAAAGTCGTTCGTCAGGAGCATCAAGACCATCAGCGCCGGCGTCATGACCGCATGACCGTTCAGACCGAGCCCGATCGCCAGGAAAAGCACGATCTCGAACTTCTTGACCAGCATGTTGAACGTATAGGCCAGGAGCCGCTGAAATCCGATTCGGCCTTCGCGGATGGCGAACACGATGCCGGCGAGCCCCGGCTCGGTCATGACCAGACTGGCCGCAGCTTTCGCAACATCGGTTGCGGACGACACGGCGATCCCGATCTGCGCCTGGCGCAGCGCCGGTGCGTCGTTCGTCCCGTCGCCGCACATGCCGACCACGTGACCACGACTCTGCAGCGCCTTCACCAGCCGGTACTTCTCTTCCGGCACGACGCGCGCAAACACGCCGTATTCATCTGTGCTGAGTTCACTGGAAAAGCGTTCCGGCGGGCAAACAGCGCCAGCGATGCCGACTCGGCTGGCTATTGTCGCCGCCGTAATGGCTGAGTCCCCGGTCACCATGATGGTGCGCACGCCCATGTCGCGAAGCGTGGCGACGAGTCCTGCCGAATCGTCGCGAGGCGGATCGCTGAGAGCAATCAGGCCGGCCACATGCGGCGATTGCGGCGGCCCAGCGGCAACGGCGATGACCCGGTGCCCCTGCCCGGCAAGCGCGTCCACCTGGCGCCGGGCGTCTGCCGGCGTCTGCGCCACATCGGCAATCACCTCGAATGCGCCCTTGGTGATGCGAAGCTCGTTTCCCTCGCGATCGAGGACAATGGCTTCCGAGGTCTTGGTCGCCGGATCGAAGGGGATAAAACGCACGAGCTTTTCGCTTGTGACGTGACCCGATGCCTCGGCCTCAGCCCCGCGAATGGCGGCGTCGATGGGGTCCTGGTCGGCCTCGGAGCTTGCCAATGCCGCAAGCGCCAGCACGCGCTCGCGGTCGAAGCCTGGCAGTGCCATGACAGTGACGACCTCCAGCGCATTGCGTGTCAATGTCCCGGTCTTGTCGGCACATAGAACGTCCATGGCAGCGGCTTCGTGCGCGGCCGAGAGACGGGTCAGCAGAACCCCTCGCCGGGCAAGTATCTGCGCCCCGAATGCGGCAGACAGCGTGAAGGTGGCCGGCAGCGCCGCCGGGATCGTGGCCAGCAGCGCCGTGAGAGCAAGGCGAATCAGCGCATCAGTAGGCAGGGCCATGGCATAGGCGTAGGCAACGATGAGAACCGCGACCGTGCCGTTCACGATGGCAAGGTTTCGCGTCGCCCCGAAAATGGCGGCCTGCTCGGTGCTGCGGGCGTGAGCGACGCGGACGAGTTCGGCCGCGCGCCCGAAATAGGTCTTGGACCCGGTCGCCCTCACTTCCGCAATGGCCTGGCCGCGGCGAACCAGGGAAGCTGCATAGACGGTGCTGCCGGTGTCTGCATCGACCAGGACGGATTCGCCGGTGAGCATAGACTGGTCGACCAGCACCGATCCGGAAACCACGGCCGCGTCGGCGGGCACCAATGCCCCGAGCGCCAGCCTGATGGCGTCGCCGGGCACGAGTTTCGAGGCCGGAAGTCTGATCCATTCGCCGTCGCGGCGCACCAGGGCAGTCGGCGCGAGCCGCTGCTTGAGCGCCGCCAATGCTGCGCCCGCCCGGCCTTCCTGGATGAAGCCTAGCGTTGCGTTGAAGAGGAGCAAGCCCCCGACCACCGACGCTTCGACGTATTGGCCGAGTCCGAGCTGGAGGATGGTCGCGGCCTCGAGCAGCCAGGGAATAGGCGCCCAGAACTTCGTCAGGAAAACCCGCCAATGCGACGGTGCTTCCTCGGTGATGGCGTTCGGCCCGAATTCGCCGAGCCGCCGGCGGGCTTCGGCGCTCGTCAGCCCCGGCAAGGGCGCCGGCGCTGCAGACGGTTCCCGGACGTCAGTTGCTGCTTCGTGTGTCATGTCGATGATTCCGCCGTATCGCCGATAATTCCGTACAAGGTCGCGTTTGGCCCCTGACTTGAAGCCCGTTGTGCTAAAGCGCCAAAAGGGCAAAGGCCAGCAGGAGATTCGCAAGGAAAAAGATGACGAAGTACAAGCTCAATATGACTGCCCCCCCCGGCCCAGTGCGTCGGCTGGCCTCGCAAGGTGTCAAATTTGGAGGTGCCACCGTTCTCTCGGAAAGGTTTGGACTGCCCGGTATCGATGGGTCCGCCATGTGCGGAATTGCAGCGCCAGCCGGCTAGTTCGCCGGTATCGTGACGACCGGGATCTGCGGCGCTGCACCGGTCTCGGCGATGGAAGAAAACACCATCAGGAATGTAAATACGCGCTTCGACTTGAGATCACGGTTGCTGATCCAGAACCAGTGATCCTGATAGCGCACGGCGATATACGCGTCCTGCGGTGGTTCAGTGCTTGAGTAAATATGCGCAATCGGCATTTCGCGCCGGGTGGTACCGGGTGCTGGCGCCGCGGTCGCGCTGCCATCGGCAAGGTCTTGCTGCGGCACTTCGACGCCGGCGGAAAGCTCGGCCATGATTTCCCACATCGAGCGGGTGAGAAGCGCGATCTCGCCGCGGCCGCGCGGTGCAGAACCGAAGGTCACCGCAAGTTCCTTGGAATCAGGATCGATCTTCAAGGTCTCCTTCACGAAGCGGATGTCCTTATCCACGGAAGGGGAAATGCCTTGGTGAAACGAAATCAAGCTGACGTCTTCCGCGCCGCGCTTCTCGAATCGGACATCGAGCGCCTCGGCCTGCTGGATGCGGCGTATGGCGTTGATGACCCGGCGGAAAGCTTCGTCCTCCGGCCTCGTGCGTGCGGGGGAAGCAGAGTAGTTGAACACGCCGTTGATCCCCCGTACCGCGAGCGACAGGATGAAGTCGGCCGGATGCCCGGCCTGGATCATCGCCAGCACGGCCTGCGGGGGAATCGGCCGGAGCAGGCTTTCGCTGTACTTTTTCCCGGAGACGGGCGTGTAGGTGATCGTCGGGCGGTCGGTGTAGGTACCCGAGATGCCGAGGCTGCGTATCGGTTCCTTGACGATCGAGCTCGAGCTGCCGTACACCCGCTGCTGGGCATTGACCTCGCCCTGCAGGGTGTAGGAACTGATGACCGAGGACACATCGAGCAGCACCGGCGTGTCGAAGTAGCGCAGCCGCACGACGTTGAGCAAGGCCTGTTCCTTCCATGAGCCCGCTATGGCGTCGGCGTAATTCGTGCGGTCGCGCGGCACGGTTCCGGGGCCCATCGATTGACAACCCACCATCAGCAAGGCCGCGGCGAGCGCCGCGGTCAGTCTCGGCGCCGCGTAAAGCGCCTCAGAAATAGTATTTCGCATAGACCTCCAGCCTCCGCGACAGCTGCTTTTCGCCGAAATCCGTGGAGCTTCCTCCTTGGAGCAGGAAAGCCCTCAGGCGCAGTTCGAGGTTGTTGATGCCGGTGTAGTCAAGCTCGGGGGTGAGCTGAAAGCTGTGGTCCTGCAGGTTCATCATCGCGGTGATTGCCGGCGCGAAATAGACGATGCCCAGCGCGTCCTTCTGCTGGGCGCGGAAATAGAGGTAATCGGTGCCCGGATTGGGACGGCCGTAGCTGCCCTGGCTCAGAGAGAGGGCTTTCTGCAGCAGCATGCTGCTGCCGCCTTGCTGCAACTGCGCGAAGGCTGCATTGACGAGCTGATAGAACTGCTGAGCCTGCTGATCGGAGTAGCCGGTGCCGTTGTGATCGTACTCGGCGATATAGGTGGTATCGGCCGCCGTGAGGTAGCGCAGCCCCAGCAGATAACTGGTCGCGTTTGCGACATCGGTGGTGACGCGGCCCATACTGTCGGTAACGGGTCGCGCGAACTGCTTGATGCGCGCCCACTCGCCGTGAATCTCGAAGTTCGTCGCGAGGTTACGTGAAAAATCCATGCCGAAACGGCCCGGACGGCTTCCCTGGCCCTGCCAGGCGAAGTCGATATCGGTATCGCGGTAGAGGAGGTAGAGCTTGGCCGCGGGATTCAGGTGGCCGGTCGCGCCGAAGTCGCTGTTGATATTGTTTGCGACGGGCAGGAGCACCGGGGTAAAGGCGATCGTCTGCAGCGCCCCATCGCGATGGAAGATCACATCGCCGTCGGCCATCACATAGCCTTCGCGGCCCAGATCGGGATCGTTGGGGTCCTTGGGACGCTCGACAAAGCCTATGGGGTTCCAGGCGTAGCCCTTGCCCCATCGAAGCGTTCTCTTCCCGACTTCCATGGTAAGGCCGGGGTCGGGTCTGATCGAGTAGGCGGCCTCATACAGGATGTTGTCGTGATCATGGGTCAGGGAGTCCTGCTGAAGGTCGGAGTGCGTGTGAAAATCGAAGGTACCGATGCCCTGGCGGAGCTTCCCGACCAGTTCCATGGTGGCGGTGCTGCGCTCGAGGTCTGCTCTTTGCGGCTGCTTGTAATAGCCGAGCTTGTAGAAGGCGCCGCCGCGGTTGAGGGTGAAGTCCTCCTGCTTGAACTGTACGTAGCCGCCGAGCTCGAACGGTTTCTTTTCGAATGCGGAGGCGTCGAAGCTGTATTCCTCCGCCGCCTGAACACTCGCGACAGAGAGCAGGAGTATCCATGGCCAGAGCGACCGCCGCCGCCGCCCAGCCTTCATTTGCGCAGCTCTTGAATCCGCGGCAGGTAATTGAGCGTGAAGATTTCGTCTGGAAAGTCGCGCTTCTTCAGGCCGGACCACAGCATCACCGACTTGTAGCCCTTGTAGAGCGGGCTGTCGGTCTCCAGTGTCGCGGGTCGCTTGATGCCGCCGCCGAAATCCTTGATGTCCTTGAAGTGCAGCGTCTTGAGCAGCATGCCGCTGGCGGCGTAGCACTCGATGGTGACCGGCAGCAGCAGCTTCTTGTCGACCCACATCTTGAGCCTGTCGTAGGCGACGTCGCCGGTCTTGGCCTTGAGCGACAGCAGGTAGGCGTCCTTCTGCTCTTCGACCGCCGCGACGTTGTACTCGGCGCTGTAGTCGATGCGCAGTATGTCGGCGTTGTTGAAGATGCTGCCGGTTACCGATTGCAGGCTGGTGATCCGAATCGCCCGTCCCACGTCGGGGATGAAGAGCCACATGTTGTCGCCCAGGCGCAGCGTGACGCGGCCCTTGTCGCTGGGAGGCGAGAGAAACAGCGCCACGATCTTGTCGCGGCCCTTTTTCATCGTATACAGCACGGACTCCTTCTGGCTGCCGTCCGGCTGGATATCGATCAGCTTGCGGTACGCTTCGTAGGACTCGGGCTCCAGATTGCGATCGACCTTCTGCAGAATCTGGGTTCCGTCGAGTGCCGCTACTGCCGGCAACGAAAACAGGCAGAGCGTGAGCCACAGCAGTTTCTTCATGATCCGTCCAGTCGGATTAAACATGGCCCAGTGCGGTGATCGGGTCCATGCGCGAAGCCTTCCATGCCGGCTGCAGGCTTGCCAGCAGCGCCATCACCACCACCATCCCGGCGATCGTCAGGACATCCTTCGGGGAAATCGTCGGGGAGAGCACCAGTCCCTGCTGCATGCCGAAGTTGACGGTGATCTTCCAGACGTTCAGCGCGTAGATCACCGCAAGACTGATCGCCGTGCCTAGCACGGCTCCCCCAAGACCCAGCAACAAGCCTTCGGTAAGAAACAAACTCAGGATTCTTCCCGGCGGCGTTCCGATGGCGGAGATGGTCCCGATCTCGCGGATGCGTTCATACACTGCCATCACCATGACGTTCATGACGCTGATCAGGACGATGGATACCATCATGATCTTGATGAATACCGCGAGCAGATCGATCATGCGTACGATGCTGGCGAAGGGCGACAGGTCCGCCCAGGTGTGCACTTCGAGTGCGGGTCCCCCACCTTTGGCCGCGATGCCAGACAATGCTTTCGACAGGTCTGCGTAGGCCTGGTCGAGTTTGGCGGGATCTTTGAGGCGGATCGCGATCTCGCTGATTTCCGGCTCCTTCATGCGCAGCAGGTCCCGTGCGTCGCCCAAGGTGATGTAGCCGTCCTTGCCGCTGGGACCGGAGATGCTATCGAGTATTCCCCTGACGACGAAGGTCTTGCCGTTGACCGAACCGTCGCGATTCGTCGCAACCAGTACGATGGTATTGCCCACCTTCACCTTCATGCCGTGGGCCAAGACCGTGGGTATGAGAATCTCCCCGGGCTTCAAGAGCGCGCCATTCTTGTCGCCCTGGATGACCCGGCCGGGCAACAGCGGCGTCGTCGCGGCTTCCCTAACCGGGTCCACGCCATTGATGCGGATGCTCGTGGTTTCGGTGAAGTTGCTGAACATGGCGCCGAGCTTGACCCGTTCCGAGTAGGTATCGACCGCATTCATTTTGCTCAGGACCTGTTCGACCTTCTTGACCATCTCCGGCGACATGTTGAGGTTCAGCGGCAGGCTGTCGATCGAGGCGACATAGCCCTTGCGATGCACCTCGAGGTGCCCCAGCATGGCGTCGGTGAACTGACCGATCATGATCGCCTTGAAGGAGCCGGTGACGGCGATGAACAGCAATACGCCGACGATGCCCAGGGTGATGAGCGAGGAGGTCAACAGCGTGCGCCGGCCGAAGCGGGTGAGATTCCTGACGGCGATTTTCAGCAGATTAAGCATGGCTTGCCTCCGCCTTTGCCAACGACGGTTCGATACGGCCGTCCTCCAGGGTGAACACGACTTCTGCTTCGCCCATGATCTTGGGATCGTGGGTGGAGAACACGAAGGTCGTGCCCAGTTCGTCGCGCATGGTCTTCATCAGCCCGATGATGCGGTACGCAGTGTCGTGGTCGAGATTGGCGGTCGGCTCGTCGGCCAACACCAGCTTGGCATCGGTCGCCAGCGCCCGCGCAACCGCGACGCGCTGCTTCTGCCCGCCGGAGATCTGGTCCGGGCGCTTGTGTTCTTGGCCCGACATGCCGACCGCCTCCAGCAGCCGCGTCACCTGTTTGCGCCGCTTCGCTTCGGGCCAATCCTGCACCATGATGAGCGGATACTCGACGTTTTCGTAGACGGTCAGCACCGGTATCAGGTTGAAGTCCTGGAATACGAAGCCGATGTGCTTGCCCCTGAACTCCGCGGCGGCCCGCCGATCCAGCGTCGCGACATCGGTATCGACGACGGTAAGCTTGCCGCCGGTCGGGTGATCGAGGCAGCCGATCATGTTGAGCAGGGTGCTCTTGCCGCTGCCCGAGGGGCCGACGAAGGCGACGAAGGACTTCGCTTCAATCGTGAAATCAACACCCTTCACCGCAAGCACGTCCACCTCGCCGCTGCGGTAGGTCTTCTGCAGGTTCTGCGCGGATACCAGACTCATCGTTCGTCCTTCCCGGCTATCGCCTGAAAGCGGGACCTATGGCTGCGCTTGAGCGATAAAAAAACGACACTTACGCGATTGCGATCGGATGATTGGACAGGTTTCGTGGCATCCGGTCGGGGCAACTACGCGGTGTGTCTGGCGAATTCAGTTTAGGCCATTGACATCACCCGTTCAGCATACGATAGGTTCCATAGAATTGCCAGTACGGCCTTCTTGTTGATGGTCATTTGCAGTTGTGATGCAGTTTCCACATGTCGGCGTGGCCCATCGCGACCGCCCAGTCCGGCGGGGTGCAGTTGGCGTCGTTCGCAGCCCCGGGAGAACCTGAATCGGCCGGGGCTGCAGCCTCGGTCGGTGGGGGAAAGCGCTGGCTGACGAATCCGATCAGGCCCAGGAAAACGATGACGATCGCCAGTTGCGCGACGCCGATTTTCTGGATTTCCTGGCGTTCGCCGACCTCGCAGGAGTTGCCGGGACACAGCGCGGCCTGCTCATGGAAGACCAGGTTGTAGATCTTGCAGGCGAGGCAGATCCCGAACGCCGCTTCGAAGAACAGCAATAGCAGGCAGGTCGAACAGATGAGCAGATTGATCGGGCCGATGACATTGTTGATCACGACCAGAAACAGCATGGCCAGCGCCAGGGCCAGGCCGATGCTCCAGGCGAAGCGCTTCTGTGATGCGCCGACGTATTCGGGCGTCTGGCCTCTCACGGCAAGGCGGCCCAGGACGATGCTCGGCGAAAATCTCGGATTGACCAGGATCCGGATCGCGAAGTCGATCAGGAAGGCGATGACGAAAATCTTGGTGATCCGGAAATTCCCCATGAGCCATGCGTTCATGAAAGCGATCATGGCGAAGAAGAACAGGATTCCGGCGGCGGCCCGCACTTCCCGTTCATTGAGCACGGGCACAGCGTATCCATCGACTGTCTCGCCGAAGCCGAAAATCTTGCTCATGTCATTCCTCTCCCAATCCGGATGGCCGCCGCCGATCTCATCTGTTATGCGTCGGCGACGCATCTTTGCTCGATACAAATGATAGGCGGCAGTGCCAGGTTGGCATATGATCCGGATCATGTGTCTGCGGACATTGTCGATACCGCGCTGAAGCACGCTCCAGGGCTTGACAGCAGTTATGATTCCGGCTCATCCACGGACAGGCAAGACCCATGACGCGTGCGAAGAACCGTTTCGATCTCTCCGAACTGGCCGGCGCCTTCGGCGATCTCGGCACCCTGATTCCCTTCGCGGCGGCCTATGTCGCCATCCTGAAGATGGATCCGGCAGGCCTCCTGGTGGGATTCGGCGCAACGCTGATCGCCGCCGGTCTTTACTACCGTACCCCCTTCCCGGTCCAGCCGATGAAGGCCATCGGCGCCGCGGCCGTCACCCAGACTGCCGGGATCGTGGCGCTGACGCCGACGATGGTGGTGGGCGCCGGCGTGGCGACGGCGGCGATCTGGCTGTTCCTCGGCGCCACCGGCCTGGCCAAGCGCATCTCCGCATGGGTGCCCCGTCCCGCCCTGCTGGGCGTGGTCATGGGTCTGGGCTTCAGCTTCATGCTCGAAGGGCTACGCATGATGGCCGGGCACTGGGCCATCTCCGCCGGTCTGCTGGGCTTGACCCTGGTGCTGCTCGCCCGTTCGCGTTTTCCAGCCATGGTTCTGCTGCTGATGGCCGGGGCGATCGTGGCCCTGATCCAGCAGCCGACCCTGGCCGGCGACCTGGCGCTGATCAAGCCCGTCTTGCGCCTGCCCGAGTTCGCCTGGTCCTCGCTCGCCTGGAAGGACGTCTGGACGGGTGCGCTTCTTCTGGCGCTGCCTCAGCTGCCGCTGACCTTCGGCAATGCGCTGATCGCCATCACCGAGGAAAACAACCGGCTGTTCCCGGATCGCCCGGTCTCGGAGCGCAAGGTGGCGCTGTCCACCGGCCTGCTCAATCTCTGGGCCAGCGCTCTCGGGGGCATACCGATGTGCCACGGTGCCGGCGGCATGGCCGGCCACGTCAGGTTCGGCGCCCGCACCGGCGGCGCCTCGATCATGCTCGGCGCGCTGCTTCTTTCCGGTGGCCTGTTCTTCGCCGATTCGATCGGCACCTTGTTTCGCCTGTTCCCGCCGCCGGTGCTGGGCGTGATTCTTTTCCTGGCGGGAGCGGAGCTGGCCATGGGCAGCCGCGATCCGGGTCCGGAGAAAGTCGACCGCTTCGTGGTGCTGTCCACCGCGGCGTTCGCCGTGTTGAATGTCGGCCTTGCCGTAATCTTCGGCTTCGTCGCCTACCATGCATCGAAACGCGGATGGCTGAAGGTCTAGCCGCCTGGACAGCGCTGCTGATCGCCCATCCCGATCTGGCGCATATCCCCGAGACGCTGCGCGGGCTCGCGCAACTGCAGACGTTTGGTCTGGGCGAGACGGTCTTTCGCCAGGGTGAGCGGCCCAAGGCCATGCTCTGCGTGCTGACCGGAGAAATCCGCCTGGTGCGGCTCTCCCGCGCAGGCGGCGAGATCATCCTGCAGCGCAGCCGCGGCGGTTTCATCGCCGAGGCCAGCCTGGAGTCCAGTGCCTACCACTGCGACGCCATCGCCGCCGCGGGGGGCCAACTGCTGCGCTTTCCGCTGCGCGCATTCCGCCAGACGATCGAGACGGATCCGGGCTTTCGCGACGCCTGGATCGCCCATCTCGCCGGCGAGGTGCGCAAGCTGCGCGCCCGGAGCGAGCGGCTCAGCCTGCACGGCGCGGCGGAACGCATCGTCCATTACCTGGAATCCGAGGGCCGGGACGGCGTTCTCACCCTGAGCCAATCGCGCAAGGCCTGGGCGGCCGAACTCGGGCTCTCGCACGAGGTCCTCTACCGCACGCTTAGCCGTCTGCAGGCCGAGGGCGTGATTGCGGTCGCGAAGGAGCGCATCGCGCTGCTGCGAGCCTAGCGCGGCGAAAACCTCCGCGTCGCGGCATCCGGACTTGAATTCGTCCATGCTAGCCCCATGTTGTCTGCATTGATTTCACTGGGGACGGTCCATCATGCGCTACGACAAGCTCACCACCATGTTCCAGCAGGCCCTCGCCGACGCCCAGAGCATCGCCGTGGGCAACGACCAGCAGTTCATCGAGCCGCAGCACCTGCTGCTGGCGCTTCTGAACCAGCAGGACGGCGGCGCCGCCTCGCTATTGCAGCGCGCCGGCGCCAACGTGCCGCCGTTGAAGGCGGCGCTGGAGGCCTCGATCGCCCGCCTGCCCAAGGTCAGCGGCCACGGCGGCGAAGTCGCCGTCGGCCGCGAGCTCTCCAACCTGCTCAACGTCACCGACAAGGAAGCGCAAAAGGCCGGCGACCAGTTCATCGCCTCCGAGATGTTCCTGCTGGCGCTGGCTCAGGACAAGGGCGAGAGCGGCAAGCTGCTGAAGCAGCACGGCGCCAATCGCCCGGCGCTGGAGGCGGCGATCAAGGCGGTGCGCGGCGGCCAGAACGTCGGCAGCCAGGAGGCCGAGGGCAGCCGCGAGGCGCTGAAAAAATACACGCTGGATCTGACCGAGCGCGCCCGCTCCGGCAAGCTCGACCCGGTGATCGGCCGCGACGACGAGATCCGCCGGGCGATCCAGATCCTGCAGCGGCGCACCAAGAACAATCCGGTGTTGATCGGCGAGCCGGGCGTGGGCAAGACCGCGATCGTCGAGGGCCTGGCGCAGCGCATCGTCAATGGCGAGGTGCCCGAGACCCTGAAGGACAAGAAGGTGCTGTCGCTCGACATGGCCTCGCTGCTCGCCGGCGCCAAGTACCGCGGCGAATTCGAGGAGCGCCTGAAATCCGTGCTGAAGGAGATCGCCCAGGACGAGGGGCGGATCATCGTTTTCATCGACGAATTGCACACCATGGTCGGCGCCGGCAAGGCCGAGGGCGCGATGGATGCCGGCAACATGCTGAAGCCGGCGCTGGCGCGGGGCGAGCTGCACTGCATCGGCGCCACGACGCTGGACGAATACCGCAAGTACATCGAGAAGGACGCCGCGCTCGAGCGCCGCTTCCAGAAGGTGCTGGTCGATGAGCCCTCGGTCGAATCGACGATCGCCATCCTGCGCGGCCTGCAGGAGAAGTACGAGCTGCACCACGGCGTGGACATCACCGACCCGGCCATCGTCGCCGCGGCGGAACTCTCCCACCGCTACATCACCGACCGCTTTCTGCCCGACAAGGCGATCGACCTGATCGACGAGGCGGCCTCGCGCATCAGGATGGAAATCGATTCCAAGCCGGAGGCCATGGACAAGCTGGACCGCCGGCTGATCCAGCTGAAGATCGAGCGCGAGGCGGTGAAGAAGGAGAAGGACGAGGCCTCGCAAAAGCGCTTCAAGATGATCGAGGAGGAGATCGGTAGGCTGGGGCGCGAGTACGGCGACTATGACGAGGTCTGGAAGGCGGAGAAGGCCCAGGTCCAGGGCTCGCAGCACATCAAGGAAGAGATCGACAAGCTCAAGATACAGATGGAGGAGGCCAAGCGCCGCGGCGACTGGCAGACGATGGCCGAGTTGCAGCACGGCAAGCTGCCGCAACTGGAAGCCCGGCTGAAGCAGGCGGATACGGCGGGCGCGAAGGCGGAGCGCTTCAAGCTGCTGCGCACGCAAGTCGGCGCCGAGGAGATCGCCGAGGTGGTCTCGCGCGCCACCGGCATCCCGGTCTCCAGGATGATGCAGGGCGAGCGCGAGAAGCTGCTGCACATGGAGGAGCGCCTGCAGGCCCGCGTGGTCGGACAGAGCGAGGCGGTGCGCATGGTCTCGGACGCGATCCGGCGTTCGCGCGCGGGCTTGTCCGAGGAGAACCGGCCCTACGGCTCCTTCCTGTTCCTGGGACCCACCGGGGTGGGCAAGACCGAGCTGTGCAAGGCGCTGGCGGAGTTCCTGTTCGATGCCGAGGATCATCTGATCCGGGTCGACATGAGCGAGTTCATGGAGAAGCACTCGGTGGCCCGGCTGATCGGCGCGCCGCCCGGCTACGTCGGCTACGAGGAGGGCGGCTACCTGACCGAGCAGGTACGCCGCAAGCCCTATTCGGTGATCCTCTTCGACGAGGTGGAGAAGGCGCACCCTGACGTGTTCAACGTGCTGCTGCAGGTATTGGACGACGGTCGCATGACCGACGGCCAGGGCCGCACCGTGGACTTCAAGAACACCGTCATCGTGATGACCTCGAACCTCGGCAGCCAGATGATCCACCAGATGGCCGGCGACGACTACCAGGTGATCAAGCTCGCGGTGATGGCGGAAGTGAAGAGCTTCTTCCGGCCCGAGTTCGTGAACCGCATCGACGAGATCGTGGTCTTCCATTCCCTCGACGAGAAGAACATCGCGGCCATCGCCAGGATACAGCTCGGTTATCTGGAGAAGCGCTTGGCGCGGCTGGAGATGACGCTGGAAGTCAGCGACGCCGCCCTGGCGGAGCTGGCCAGCGCCGGCTTCGATCCGGTGTACGGGGCGAGGCCTCTGAAGCGCGCCATCCAGGACCGGATCGAGAATCCCCTGGCCCGTCAGATTCTCGAAGGCAAGTTCGCCGCCAAGGACGCGATCCGCGTCGATGTCCAGCGCGGATCGATCAGCTTCGAGAAGCGCGGCTGAGTCAGCTGGGTTACGTCTGGCCGTAGCGGACCAGGGTGTTGCGGCCGGCGTTCTTGGCGCGGTACATGGCGCTGTCGGCGTTCTTCATCAGGCTGTCGATGTCCTCGCCGTCCTCCGGATAGACGCTGATGCCGATGCTGGCGGTCAAGCGCAGTTCCAGGCCGCCGATGCGGTAGGTCTCTGCGATGATGGCGAGCAGCTTGCCGCCCAATTGGGTGACTTGCTCTGGCTCGGGCAGCTCGGGCACCAGGATGACGAATTCGTCGCCGCCGTGGCGCGACACGGTATCGCTGGCGCGCACCTTGGCCTCGAGCCGCCGCGCCACCTCGCGCAGCACCGCATCGCCGACGTCGTGGCCGTGGCTGTCGTTGATCGGCTTGAAGCCGTCGAGGTCGAGGAAGAGCACGGCGAAGCGCTTGTCGTAGCGTCTGGCGCCGGTCAGCGTATTGTTCATGCGGTCGAACAGCAGGCTGCGGTTGGGCAGTTCGGTCAGCGGGTCGTACTGGGCGATACGGCGGATGCGCTCCTCGTCGCGCTTGCGTTCGCTGATGTCGGTGAAGATGGCGACGTAATTGGCGATCTTGCCGTTATCCAGGCGTACCGCGCTGATCGACAGCCACTCCGCCGCGATGCTGCCGTCCTTGCGCCGGTTGCTGATCTCGCCCTCCCAGTGATTGGCCTCGAGCAGCCGGCGCCACATCTCGGCGTAGAAGGCCTTCGAATACTGGCCGGATTGCAGCTGCTGAGGCGTCTGGCCCCGGATCTCCGCCTCGCTGTAGCCAGTGATCGTCGTGAAGGCGCGGTTGGCCGAGAGAATGCGGGTGTCGGCATCGGTGATCACGATGCCCTCGTGGCTGTTCTCGAACACCTTGGCGGCGAGCCGCAGCTGTGCCTGCGCTTCCTTGCGCGAACTGATGTCGATGATCAGGGCGACCAGACCGATGCGCCGGCCGCTCACGTCCTGCAGCCGGCGGGCCGAGAGCTCGCCCCAGAATTCGCTGCCGTCGCGGCGCCGGTAATGCCGCTCGACGGTGACGAAGTCGAGCTCGCTGTCCAGCAGCGACATCATGCTCGAGCGGCCGGTCTCGCGCTCGTCGGGGTGCACCTGCGCGACGTATTCGCTGCCGATCAATTCGGCGAGCGGCCGGCCGAACATCTCGGCCATGCGCCGGTTGGCGTGGATGATCCGGCCCGCGTGGTCGACCAGGAAAATCGCGGCGTTCGAGGTGTCGTAGATGGCGCGCAACTGGCGCTCGCCGGCGGCCAGCGCCAGCAGCGTGCGCCGGCGTTCGCTGATCAGGATGGCCAGGGTCATGCCGGTGACGGCCAGGGTCGCGCCGTAGAGCCAGAAGCCGGCCATCCCGTTGGCGGCGAAATCATGGGCGAAGGTGCCGGTGCTGAGGTCGATGCTGGCCAGCGCCAGCGCCAGCGCCGTCAGGATGAACAGCGTCGTGATCCGCCGGCCGAAGCGCAGCGCCGCCCAGATGACGATGGGAAACATCACGAAGCCGTGCGCATAGTCGCCGAGCAGCGTCCGCTGCCAGCCGCCGAAGACGATGGCGCCGGCGATCAGGGCGATGCCGGTGAATAGGGCCACTTCCAGCCAGTAGCGGGCGGATCCGGGCAGGCGGGTCGGCCTGGCCCAGACCAGGAAGAGCGGGGCGAGAACCAGCACGCCGAGCCAGTCGCCCATCGACCATTTGAGCCAGGCCAGCGGTGCCGTCCCCCAGGGCAGGGTCCCGGATGACCCCAGGACGAGCGTGCCGATGCCGGAACCGAGCAGTGCGGCCAAGGCCCCGACCAGACCCAGGGCCCGATAATCGGACAGACGGTTCAATCCGGAGTCGAAGTCACGGCTGCGGGCCAGTAGCCGGTAGCCCCCCCAGGCCGCCAGCGCCTGGCCGCAGCCGATGGCGATGCCCGGGGCGATCTGCGGGCCCATGCTCGCGTGGGCTAACGCGGCGCCCAGCGCGATGCCGGGCCACAGTTTGCCCTCCGACAGCAGCAGGCTGGCCAGGGCCAGGCCTGCCGCCGGCCCGACCAGGGCGATGTGCCGGCCGATGATGGCGTAGTGCAGAGAAGAGCGTGCAACGAGGGCATAGACCAGGGCCAGCCCCAGGTTGCCCAAGCCCAGCCGCACGACTGACGATCTCATCATATTTCCAGCCCGATCGCATGGCGAGCGGGGAAATGTAACACAATGTAACATGGGTGAAGCGGCCGCGACGGAACCGCGGCCGGGCGCCGGACCGGTTCGCTCTCAGTTGAGTTTGAGTACGCCGCGCTTCAGCCCCGGGTCGTCCGGATGCGCCGAAATGGAAAAGCCCAGGCTGGCGACGAACTTGATCATGCGCCGGTTCTCGGCCAGGAAATCGCCGGTCATGTACTTCAGGCCGCGGCTCCGGGCGGTATCGATCAGCACCGCCATCAGGCGGCGGGCCAGGCCCTTGCCCTGCCAGGCGTCGGCGACGACGATGGCGAATTCGCAGGATTCTGCGTCGGGATTGGTGGCGTAGCGGACCACCCCGAGCTCCAGCTCGCGGCGGTTCTCGTCTACGGTGGCGACGAAAGCCATCTCTCGGTCGTAGTCAATCTGGGTGAGGCGGGTGAGCTGGGAGGGCGCCAGTTCGCGGATGGTGTTCATGAAGCGGAAATACTTGCTCTCCGCCGACAGCCCCTTGACGAACACCTGTTCCATCTCGGCGTCCTCGGGCTTGATCGGGCGGATGGTCACGGTCTGGCCCTCGTCGCTCTGGTAGTGCAGCGTCTGGTGCGCCGGATAGGGGTGGATCGCCATGTGCTCGTAAGCGGTGATCTGGGGCGGCAGCTTGGCAATCACGATGCGGGCGTCGACGGCCACGGCGCCGTGCTCATCGACGATCAGCGGATTGATTTCCATCTCGCGCAGACAGGGCAGCTCGCAGACCATTTCCGAGACGCGCAGCAAGACCGCCTCGATCGCTTCCATGCTCACCGCCGGCATGCTGCGCAGGCTGCCCAGCCGGGCGATGCGGTGCGCCGACTGGAGCATGTCGGCGACCAGGACGCTGTTCAGGGGCGGCAGGGCGACGGCGCGTTCCTTGCCGGCCTCGACGCCGGTACCGCCGGGGCCGAGGGTGATCACCGGGCCGAAGATCTCGTCCTGGGTCATGCCGACCATCAGTTCCCGGCCGTTGGGCTTGACGACCATAGGCTCGATGGCGATGCCGTTGATCAGCGCCTCGGGGTGGCGTCTTTGCACCTCGGCGACGATTTCCTGGTAGGCGTCGCCGACCGCGGTCAGGGTGCATAGATTCAGGCGCACGCCGCCGGAATCGGACTTGTGGGTGATCTGCAGCGAATCGACCTTCATCACCACCGGCAGACCGATCTCTTCGGCCAGCAGCACCGCCTCGGCCGCGGAGCGCGCCACCACGGTCTGCGCGATCGGGATGTGGAAGGCCGCCAGGAGCGCCTTCGACTCGATCTCCGAGAGCGCGCGCCGCCCCTGCGCGAGCGCCGTCTCGATCACCAGCCGGGCGCTATCCAGACGCGGTACGACGTGATCGGAGAGCGACGCCGGCGTCTGCATCAGGAGCTTCTGGTTGCGGTAGTAGTTGGAGATGTGCGAGAACAGTTCCACCGCCGGTTCGGGCGTGTGGAAGGTGGGGATGCCGGCACCCTTGAACAGCAGCCGCGCTTCGCGCACCTGCTCCTCGCCCATCCAGCAGGTAACCAGCGGCTTGTCCGACTTCCGGGCGGCCTCGATCACCACGCGCGCCGCCTGGGTCGGGTCGGTCATCGCCTGCGGCGTCAGGATGGCGAGCACGCCGTCGATGTTGTCGTCCTCCAGGCAGGCCGACAGCGTCGCCGCGTAGCGCGCCGGATCGGCGTCGCCGACGATGTCCAGGGGATTGGCCCGCGACCAGGTCGGCGGCAGCGCCTCCTTGAGCTTGCGCCGGGTCGCCGGGGCGAGCGTGGCCAGCGGTACGCCGATGTCGGCGGCGTGGTCGGCCGCCATCACGCCCGGCCCGCCGCCGTTGGTGATGATCGCGAGCCGGTTGCCGCGCGGCCGGAAGTGCGAGAACAGCGCCTGCGCCGCGGCGTACATCTGGCCGATGGTAGACAGGCGCACCACCCCGGCCCGGCGCAGGGCGGCGTCGAAGACGTCGTCGGCGCCGACCAGTGCCCCGGTGTGCGACAGCACCGCCTGCTCGCCCGCGGGATGGCGGCCGACCTTGATCAGCAGCACCGGCTTGCAGCGCGCCGCGGCGCGCAGGGCGCTCATGAAGCGGCGGGCGTTCTTGATGCCCTCGATGTAGAGAAAGATGTTTTCCGTCTTCGGATCGGCGACCAGGTAATCGAGGCTCTCGCCGAAATCGACGTCCGCGGATGTGCCTAAGGATACGACGCTGGAGAAGCCGACCTTGTTGGGCAGCGCCCAGTCGAGGATGGCGGTGCACAGCGCCCCCGACTGGGAGATGAGGCCGATGCTGCCGGGGTTGGCGCTGCCGTTGGCGAAGCTCAGGTTGATGCCGCTGCCCGGGCGCATGATGCCCAGCGAATTGGGGCCGAGCAGGCGCAGCTTGTGGCGCCGCGCGCTCTCCAGCGCGGCCCGCTCCAGCGCCGCGCCGTGCCTGCCGATCTCGGAAAAGCCGCCGGAGATGACGATCGCGCACCTCACCCCGGCCTGGCCGCAAGCCTCGACGATCGCCGGTACCGTCGCCGCCCGGGTGCAGATCACGGCCAGATCGAGCCGCTGCGGGATCCTGTCCACCGAGGCATAGCAGGGCTGGCCGAAGATGGCCTGGTGCTTGGGATTGACCGGAAACAGGCGCCCCTTGTAGCCCGAGTCGAGCATGTTGCGGATCAGGATGTTGCCGATCGAGGACGGGGTCTCGGAAGCGCCGATGATGGCGACCGAGCTGGGTTCGAAGAGCGGTGTCAGATAGTGCTGTTCGGTGTTCATGGCTCTCTTCCCGCCGCCGCAGAGGCGGTGCCGCGCAAGTCTGAAGGCTCGCTAGGGTGTATTATTTCACCTATTGCACTGCAACAGGAGCATTGATGAGTTCTCATGGTTCCACCGGCCATTCGAGCCAGAAAAAACTGGCGTTGGCGGCCCTGGGCGTGGTGTATGGCGACATCGGCACCAGCCCGCTCTACACCATGAAGGAAGTTTTCGCCGGTGCGCAGCATCCGGTGGCCATCACGCCCGACAACGTCCTGGGCATCCTGTCGCTGATCTTCTGGGCGCTCACCATCGTCGTCACGGTGAAATACGTGTCCTTCATCATGCGCGCCGACAACAAGGGCGAGGGCGGCATCATGGCGCTGATGGCGCTGGCGCTGCGCCCGGCAGCGGAGGGCTCGCGCCGCCGCAACGTGATCCTGATCCTCGGCCTGTTCGGCGCGGCGCTGTTCTACGGCGACGGCGTGGTGACGCCGGCGATCTCGGTGCTGTCCGCGGTGGAAGGCCTGGAAATCGCCGCACCGGCGCTGAAGACCTTCGTGATCCCGGTCACCCTCGTAGTCTTGTTGCTGCTGTTCCTGTTCCAGAAGAAGGGCACGGCGGGCATCGGCGCGCTGTTCGGGCCGGTGATGATGTTCTGGTTCGCCACCCTGGCGCTGCTGGGGGTGATCAACATCGCCGCCGCGCCGGGGGTGCTGGCCGCGCTCGACCCGTTCCACGGCCTGCGCTTTCTGGTCGAGCGCCCGGCGTTGGGCTTCTTCTCGCTGGGCGCGGTGGTGCTGGCGCTGACCGGCGCCGAGGCCCTGTACGCCGACATGGGCCACTTCGGTCGCAAGCCGATCCAGTTCGCCTGGTTCGGTCTGGTGCTGCCGGCCTTGGTGCTCAACTATTTCGGCCAGGGCGCATTGCTGCTGCGCGACCCGAGGGCGATCCAGAACCCCTTCTACCTGTTGGCGCCGGGCTGGGCGCTCTATCCGCTGGTGGCGATCGCCACGGTGGCGACGGTGATCGCCTCGCAGGCGGTGATCTCCGGCGCCTTCTCGATCACCCAGCAGGCGATCCAGCTCGGCTACTCGCCGCGTCTGGAGGTGCAGCACACCTCGGATCGCGAGATCGGCCAGATCTACCTGCCGGGCATCAACTGGACGCTGCTGATCGCCGTGGTCGCGCTGGTGCTGGGCTTCGGCTCCTCGACCAACCTGGCCGGCGCCTACGGCATCGCCGTCACCGGCACCATGCTGATCACCAACGTTCTCGCCGTCTGCGTCACGCGCTGGCTGTGGCACTGGGGCTGGTGGCGGGCGCTGCTGGGCGTCCTGCCGTTCATGTGCATCGACCTGGCCTTCTTCTCCGCAAACATGGTGAAGATCTTCGACGGCGGCTGGTTTCCGCTGCTCTTCGGCTTGGTGGTGTTCCTGCTGCTGACCACCTGGAAGCGCGGCCGGCAACTGCTCTACCTGCAACTGCAGCAAGGGGCGCTCGAGCTCAAGCCCTTCATCGAGAGCATGAACCTGGGCGGCGCGACGCGCGTCCCGGGCACGGCGGTGTTCATGACCCCCAATCCCGAGGCCGTGCCGCAGGCCCTGCTGCACAGCCTCAAGCACTACAAGGTGGTGCACGAGCGGATGGTGATCGTCACCGTCAAGGTGCTCGACGTGCCGCGCGTGGCCAACGCGCAGCGGGTGACGGTGGAAGCGCTGCCCAACAATTTCTGGCGGGTCAGGGTGTATTACGGCTTCATGGACGAGCCCGACCTGCCGCAGGCGCTCGAGTGGTGCGCCGAGCAGGGACTGGATCTCGACATGATGGACACCTCCTTCTTCTTGAGCCGCGAGACGCTGATCTCCGGTCCCGGCACCAGCATGGTTCGCTGGCGCGAGAAGCTGTTCATCGCCATGTTCCGCAACGCCGGCAGCGTCACCAGCTTCTTCAAGCTGCCGGCCAACCGCGTCGTCGAACTCGGCGCCCAAGTCGTGTTGTAGGCGGGCGCCGTGAGCGAAGTCCCGCCGCCATCCGCCTGGGTCAGCCGCTTCGCGCCGCTGATTGTCGCGGGGGGATCGGTGCTCGATCTCGCCTGCGGCTCGGGCCGGCACACCCGGCTGCTGGCCGGCATGGGTCATCCGGTCGAGGCGGTCGATCGTGACCCGGAGGCGCTGGCCTCCTTGCAGCAGCTGCCCGGCGTCAACACGAACTGCGCCGATCTCGAGGGCGGCCCGTGGCCTTACGGCGGTCGCGGCTTCGCCGGCATCGTCGTCGCCAATTACTTGTGGCGGCCGCTCTTTCCGCAACTGCTGGCGGCGCTCGACCCGGGCGGCGTGCTGATCTACGAGACCTTCATGCTCGGCAACGAGCGCTTCGGCAAGCCCGCCAACCCCGCGTTTCTGCTGCGGGCCGGCGAGCTGCTCGACGTCGTGCGCCCCCGCCTGACGGTGCTGGCCTTCGAGCAGGGCGAGGTGCGACTGCCCAGGCCGGCGGTCGTGCAGCGCCTGTGCGCGGTGCGCGGCGGCGCGACTATCCTGCCCGACTGAACGAGGCACTTATCGACTCACGCGGCGAGCTCGATCGCCACGGCGTCGAATTGCTGTTCGAGTTCCCGCCAGCGCTGATGGGCTAGCTCGAAGCTGGCCTGCTTGACGTGGCCGAATCCGCGGATGTGTTCGGGCACGGCGGCGATGGCCACCGCGAGATCGAGATTGTCCCGGGTCAGACGCGCTAGCAGGCGCTCGATCCGCTCCCGATAGTCTCGGATCAGCGCGCGCTCCCGGCGGCGCTCGGCGCTGCGGCCGAAGGGATCTAACATGGTGCCGCGCAGTCCGCGCAGCCTGGAAAGCAGCGAGAACACGGGCAGCATCCAGGCGCCGTATTCGGACTTGAGCGGTCGGCCGTCAGCGTCCCGCTTCGCGAACAGCGGCGGCGCCAGGTTGAACGCCAGCCGGATCTCGCCCTCGAAGGTCTCGGAGAGCTTGCGCCTGAATTCGTCGTCGGCGTAGAGGCGGGCGACCTCGTACTCGTCCTTGACCGCCATCAGCTTGAACAGGTTGCGCGCCACCGCCCGGGACAGACGCGTGCCCCCTCCCAGCGCCGCCTCCCGCGCGCGCACCCGGTCGACCACGGCGGCGTACGCTTGGGCGTAGGTGCGGTTCTGATAGGCGGTGAGGTAGGTCTTGCGGCGCTCGACCAGGTTGTCCAGGTTCTGCGGCAGCGGCAATGCTTGCGCTGGCAGGGCGATCTTCGTCACCGCCTCGATATCCGCGGCGGCGTGCCGCCCCCAGCGGAAGGCCTGCTGGTTGGATGAGACCGCGACGCCGTTCAGTTCGATGGCTCTCAGGATCGCCGCTTCGGCGAGCGGGATGCGGCCCTTCTGCCAGGCGTAGCCGAGCATGAACAGGTTGGTGGCGATGGCGTCGCCCATCAGCGCCGTGGCCAGCCGGGTGGCGGCGATGAAGTCGACCGATCCTCCCGCCGCCTCCTCGATCAGGCCGTGGATCTCAGCCGCCGGAAAGTTCCAGTCGGGGTCCTGGGCGAATTCGCCGGTGGGCTGCTCGTGGTTGTTGATGACGGCGTGGGTACGGCCCGGGCGCATTTTCGAGATCGCATCCTGGCCGCCGGAGGTGAGCAGGTCGCAGCCCAGGATCAGGTCGGCCTCGCCGGTGGCGACCCGCTGGGCGCGGATTTGCTCCGGAGCGGCCGCGAGCCGGACGTGGGAGCTCACCGCGCCGTTCTTCTGCGACATGCCGGTCATGTCGAGCACCGAGGCACCCCTGCCCGAGAGGTGCGCGGCCATGCCCAGCAGCGCGCCGATGGTGATGACGCCGGTGCCGCCGATGCCGGTGATGAGGATGTTGTAGGGTTTTTCCAGAGACGGCAGCGCGGGTTCGGGAAGATCCGGCAGCGCGTAGGCGGCGGCGCTGCTCCCGGCGTGGCGCACCGTGCCGCCATAGACGGTCACGAAGCTCGGGCAAAAGCCCTTTATGCAGGAGTAGTCCTTGTTGCAGGAGGATTGGTCGATCATCCGCTTGCGCCCGAATTCCGTCTCCAGCGGCAGGATGGCGGTGCAGTTCGAGCGCACGCCGCAGTCGCCGCAGCCCTCGCACACCGCGTCGTTGATGAACACCCGCTTTTGCGGATCCGGGTATTGCCCGCGCTTGCGGCGGCGGCGCTTTTCCGCGGCGCAGGTCTGGTCGTAGATGAGCACCGAAACGCCCTGGAAGCGCCGCAGTTCGCGCTGCACCGCGTCGAGCTCGGAACGGTGATGCACGGTGGCGATCCGTGGCAGTCCTTCGCGACTGGCGTAGCGCGAGGGATCCTCCGCCACCACGGCGATGCGCCGCACGCCCTCGGCCGCCACCTGGCTCGCGATCATCGGCACCGAGGTCCGGCCGTCGATCGGCTGGCCGCCGGTCATCGCCACCGCGTCGTTGAACAGGATCTTGTAGGTGATGCCGGCCCCGGCGCCGGGCCGCCCCAAGCCGGGCCCAGCGTTCAACTGCGAGCCACGCGAGCCTTCGTCACCCCCTCCCCCGGGGAGGGGGCCGGGGGGAAGGTTGTCGAACGCAGCGACAGCGGCGCGGATGGCGAGATAGCCGGAGTGGAAATAGGTGCCGTCGCCCAGGTTGGCGAAGACGTGGTTCAGGCCCGAGAAGGGCGCCTGGCCGATCCAGGTCGCGCCCTCGCCGCCCATGTGGGTGATGGTCTTGTTGCCCTCGGGAAAGATCGATGCCGCCATCACGTGGCAGCCGATGCCCGCCAGCGCCAGGCTGCCCTCGGGCACCCGGGTGGAGGTGTTGTGCGGACAGCCCGAGCAGTAGTAGGCCGGGCGCGCCGGGGTATTCACGGCCTTTTGCAGCACCGCGTCCTTCTGCTCCAGGAAGGCTAAGCGAGCGGTGATGCGCTCGCTCTGGTGGAAGCGGTTGATGCGCGCGGCGATCACCCGGGCGATCTGCGCCACCGCGAAATCCGCCTTGCTGGTGAGCAGCCAGTTGCCGTGGGGATGGACCCACTCGCCCTTCTCGTCGAACTTGCCGATCACCCGCGGCCGGACGTCCTCGCGCCAGTTGTAGAGCTGTTCCTTCAGCTGGTATTCGACGATCTGGCGCTTCTCCTCGACCACCAGGATCTCCTCCAGCCCGGTGGCGAATTCGCGCACGCTGTCGGGTTCCAGCGGCCAGGGCATGGAGACCTTGAACAGGCGGATGCCGATCTCCCGGGCGTGGCGCTCGTCTATGCCCAGCTCGTCCAGGGCTTCGAGCACGTCGAGGTAGGACTTGCCCGAGGCGACGATGCCCAGGCGGGCATCGGGCGCGTCGATCATGGTGCGGTTCAGGCGGTTGGCGCGGGCGTAGGCGAGCGCGGCGTAGATCTTGTAGTCCTGCATCAGCGCTTCCTGGCGGCGCGCCTGCAGACCGATGTATTCGTTGGTGAGCCGGGCGTTCATGCCGCCCTCGGGGATGACGAAGTCCCCGGGCAGGACGATATTCACGCGGAACGGATCGGCTTCGATCGAGGCGCTCGACTCGACGGTGTCGGCCAGCGCCTTGAAGCCGACCAGGCAGCCCGAGAAGCGCGACATGGCCCAGCCGTGCAGGCCGAGATCGACGTACTCCTGGACGTTGCAGGGATAGAGCAGGGGGATCATCGCCGCCGCGAACTGGTGGTCGCTCTGGTGCGGCAGCGTCGACGAGAAGGCGCCGTGGTCGTCCCCGGCCACCAGCAGCACGCCGCCGTGCCGGCTGGTGCCGAAGTGGTTGGCGTGCTTGAACACGTCGCCGCAGCGGTCGACGCCCGGTCCCTTGCCGTACCACATCGCGAAGACGCCGTCGTAGGGACTGGGCCCGATCAGCCCGACCTGCTGGCTGCCCCAGACCGCGGTCGCCGCCAGGTCCTCGTTGATGCCCGGCTGGAACTTCACCTGGTTGGCGGCCAGGCGCTTCTGCGCCGACCACAGCGCTTGGTCGAGGCCGCCCAGGGGCGAGCCGCGATAGCCGGAGATGAAGCCCGCGGTGTTCACGCCGGCGGCCTCGTCGCGCCAGCGCTGGAGCAGCGGCAGGCGGACCAGCGCCTGAACGCCGGAGAGGTAGATGCGGCCTTCTCGTTGCGTGTATTTGTCTTCGAGGCTGACCTCGCGCAGGGCGTCGGCGAGGGGTGCGGCAGCGGCGGTGTCCATCGGACGTCTCCAAAATTTTGTCTTGGATTGAAGACGCGCCGCCGGGGGTGTTGGCGGCGCGATTCGTTGCCGGCGGGTCGATCGGACAGCCGCCGGCGGGGTCAATGATAGCCCAAGTGGGTGAAACTGGAAAATGCGGGCGGCGCGCCCGGCTCAAGGCAGCGAGAGGATCCCGCGCGCCAGGCGCGCCATGCCGTCCGGCGACAGGTCGTCGCTCTCGATCCTGGCGGCGTCGCTGAAGCCGGCGAAGTTTTTCGCCTGCGAGCGCTGGTAGAGCGGGTCGTAGTGCTGTTCGAGCAGCTCCGCGACCAGGGTGGGGAACTCGCCGCCTCGCGCCAGCGCTACCCAGCGGGCCACCGTCTCGCGGCTTTGCAGACCGGTGAGCTGCTCCAGGCGCTCGATCAGCCAGACGGGATCGGCGAGGAAGTAGTCGTAGTCCTGCAGCAGGAAGTCGACCCGCGCGGCGAGCGTCGCCTCGATGCGCACGCCGGGTGCGGCGCGGATGGCGGCTAGCAGCGCGTCGGGCAGCTGCACGCTGCCGATCCGGCGGCTCTCCGCCTCGACATACACCGGCCGTTCCGGGTCGAAGGCGCAAAGGCATGCGTGGATGCGGCTCTCGAAGGTCCGCTGCGAGGGCTGCGACGTCTGCGGCAGCGGGCCCAGCACCGAGCCCTTGTGGCTTGCCAGTTGCTCCAGATGCAGCACCTGGGCGCCCTGGGAGGAGAGCGCTTCGAGCAGACGGCTCTTGCCGCTGCCGGTGGCGCCACCCACGACGCGGTAGCTAAAACGCTGCGGCAAGACCGCGAGCGCGTCGAGGATGTGGCGGCGCCAGCATTTGTAGCCGCCTTCCAGGCGCTGCGCGTCCCAGCCGATCTGGCGCAGGATGTGGGTGAAGGCGCCGCTACGCTGGCCGCCGCGCCAGCAATAGACCAGCGGCCGCCAATCGCGCGGCTTGGCTAAGAACAGGCGTTCGATGTGAGCCGCGACGTTTCGCGCCACCCAGATTGCGCCGATTTTTCTAGCCTCGAAGGGCGAGCCCTGGTAGAGCGTGCCGACCCGGGCGCGCTGCTCGTCGTCCAGCACCGGGCAGCTGATCGCGCCGGGCAGATGATCGTCGGCGTATTCCGCCGGCGAGCGGGCGTCGATCAGCTCGTCAAATTCGGCCAATTGTGCTACGGTTGCGGCCCCCTGAATTCTCATCGGCGGTGCGATCTTGCCGCGGCTGGAGGCTTCTGGGTTCGCAAGGTGTTCTCGGGGATTGGCAAGGGGTAAACAATGGGCATCAAGCTGACGCAATTCTCTCACGGCGGCGGCTGCGGCTGCAAAATGGCGCCGGCCGTGCTCGCCGAAATCCTGGCCAGGACGCCGCTGCCCACGCTGCCGCCGGAACTCCTGGTGGGCACCGAAACTTCCGACGACGCCGCCGTCTATCAGGTGAACGCCGAGCAGGCGATCGTCGCCACCACCGATTTCTTCACGCCGATCGTCGATGATCCGCGCGACTTCGGCCGCATCGCCGCCGCCAACGCGCTCTCGGACGTCTATGCGATGGGCGGCAGGCCGCTGTTCGCGCTGGCGCTGGTCGGCATGCCGCTGGACAAGCTCTCGCCCACGGTGATCGGCGAGATCCTGGGCGGCGGCGCCGAGATCTGCGCAAGGGCCGGCATCGTCGTCGCCGGCGGCCACTCGATCGACGTGCAGGAGCCGATCTACGGCCTGGTGGCGCTGGGGCTGGTGCATCCCCGCCAGGTCAAGAAGAACAGCGGCGCCCGCACCGGCGATCTGTTGATCCTGGGCAAGCCGCTGGGCATCGGCATCCTCTCCGCGGCGCTGAAGAAGGGCCTGCTCTCAGGGACGGGCTACGCCGAGATGCTGGCGCAGACGACCAAGCTCAATACCCCCGGCACGGCGCTGGCGGGGATCGACGGCGTCCATGCGATGACCGACGTCACCGGCTTCGGCCTGGCCGGCCATCTGCTGGAGATCTGCCGCGGCTCGAAGCTCTCGGCCGAGCTCGACTTTTCAAGCCTGCCGCTGATCGAGGAGGCGGGGCGGCTGGTGCGTGAGGGCATCAGCACCGGTGCCTCGGCGCGCAACTGGGCGAGCTACGGCCAGCAGGTGACGCTCGCGCCCGACGCCGAGGAATGGCAGCAGAAGCTGATCACCGATCCCCAGACCAGCGGCGGCCTGCTGGTGGCCTGCGCGCCGCTCGTCGCCGAGCGGGTGCTGGCGGAGTTCATGCGCGAAGGATTTTCCCCGGCGGTGATCGGCAGGATGCAGGACGGCGAGCCGCGGCTCAGGGTTTGCTGAGCAAGGGAGACAGGACGCGCCAGACGTTGTCGAGCATCAAGGGCTGTATCGCGGCGGTCGGATGCAGACCGTCCTCCTGGAAGGCGTCGCGGTTTTCGGCAAAGCCTTCGAACAGGAAGGGCAGCAGTGCGGTCTTGTAGCGCCGCCCCAGTTCGGCGTAGCTGTCGGCGAATTTCCGGGTATAGTCGCCGCCATAGTTGGGCGGCAGCCTGATGCCGATCAGCAGCACCTTGACGCGGCGTGCCCGGCTCTGCCGGATCATGGTGTCCAGGTTGCTGCGCATCTCATTGATGGCGAGTCCGCGCAGGCCGTCGTTGGCGCCCAGTTCGAGGATCACGATCGCCGGCTTGAACTTCGCCAGCGCCTCGGGCAGGCGCGTGACCCCGCCGCTGGTGGTTTCACCGCTGATGCTGGCATTGACCACCCGGTAAGGGTAATGGCGCTGTGCCAGGCGTGCTTCGAGCAGCGCCGGCCAGGCGCGCTCCCGCGGCATGCCCAGCCCGGCGGAGAGGCTGTCGCCGAACACGAGTATGGTCTGCGCTGGTTTATCAGCCTCGGCGGCGGCGCAGATGAGGGACAGGACGAGTGCAAACAGGATGCTTCGCATGGGTGATTTCAGTTCCGATCGGGTGGTGATCGAGGTCGCCGGTCTCGGCAAGGAAGTGCAGAGCGGCGACGGGCGGCTCGTCATTTTGCACCAGATTTCCTTTCGCGTGATGGCGGGGGAAGCGGTCGCCGTGGTTGGCGCCAGCGGTTCGGGCAAGTCCACGCTGCTGGGCCTCTTGGCCGGGCTGGACCTGCCCAGCGCGGGCAAGGTGATGCTCGCCGGGCAGGATTTGGCGCAGCTCACCGAGGATGGCCGCGCCGCCCTGCGCGGCCGCATGCTGGGCTTCGTGTTCCAGTCCTTCCAGCTCTTGCCGGCCCTGACCGCCCTGGAGAACGTCATGCTGCCCCTCGAATTGGCCGGGCGCAGGGATGCCGGAAATACAGCCCGGGAGATGCTCGGCCGCGTCGGTCTGGCGTCGCGAGTAAATCACTACCCCAAGCATCTCTCCGGCGGCGAGCAGCAGCGGGTGGCATTGGCGCGCGCCTTCGCGGTCAGGCCGCAGCTTCTGCTCGCCGACGAGCCGACCGGCAATCTCGACGCCGCCACCGGCAGCCAGATCATCGACTTGATGTTCGCGATGAACGCCGAGCAGGGCACGACCCTGCTCCTGGTCAGCCACGACGAGGCGCTGGCGAAGCGCTGCAACCGGGTGCTAAGGCTGGTCGGCGGGCGGCTGGCCTAAGATCGCCACGCTGCGCTCGCGATGACGGGATGGACCAAGAGGGGCGCGGCGATCTACGGCATGCCGAGTCCCGGCCCGGCGTTGAGGCGCCGCGGGCCATCGCAGCGTTGCGCCGCTGACATTCACGGCGCTCAAGTATGCGAAATCGCTGCCGTTACCTGCAGCCATGAGCGTTTAGCGCCTTGTGATGACGAGCACCCCGCAAGCGGATGCTCACGAGGCGTTCGTGGCAGCCGGCTCAGGCCGTAGCCACCGGTCGCAGTGGGTGGATTGCTTCCATGGTTTGAAAGGATCGAATCATGAGTCTCGATTCCGTGCATCCCAGCATCAACAGTCAGGCAGTAAATCCCGGGCAGGATGCCCACGACGACCGCCGGCCGGGCTCCCATCAGCAGGAGAGGCGAAAGCAGTCCGCCAAGGATCAGCAGCAACAGGCCGAGCCCGTCCTCAACGACCTGGGACAGGTGACGGGCCGGACGATCAATGTCACTGCCTAAAAATCGAGCAGGCCAGCTCGACGGCCAACGCGCCGAACGATGCCGCTATCACCGGCAGGGTTATCCACAGAATCTGTGGATCGTTGAGTTGCAATGCGCGCGCTCCCCGGATTACCACCGTCGTTCGAGTCGGCGCGCCTGGACTTGATCAACACCGCGCACGCCCTGAGAGCGTCCAGCGAGTATGCCCTGGCCAAGGCGGCCTGATAAGGCCGATTATGCTGACCACTCGATTATGTGGAGTTGATACGACTCGCTCACCCTGAAGCCTTGGCTGATGTGGAGAATGACAAGTCGATGGTCGACATAATCCACAAGCCACCAGTCATCCGGGAATACAGTCGAAGTGACATACGGAGACTCCTCGTCACTGTACTACCTGTCTTCGTGCCGTCCGGCGGGAAATATTTGACCGGACTTGCCTATCTTGGCCGCTGCCCAGCTCCAGAAATTATGGCTATTTCTCATTAACAATTACTTCGGAGAAGTCGCTCACTGCGTGGCTTCCGCCATAGTTCGCGTTTGCAGCTCTCCATAATCGCGAGATCTACATAATCGGCCATTGCTGCCGCTGGCAGCCTGATCGACCAATGGCCGGTGTGGAGCGGAACGGTCAAAGGCCAGGGGATCGCGTTGAGCGGCAGCTTTGACCTTCACGCTACGGCTGGACTGTGCCGCCATATGACAGAGGCAAGCCCTGTGGCGGCTTACTGATCATATAGCTGCCGCTGGACTTTGATTCACATACGGCGGCAATACTTTCAAGACCAGACTGTAGGCGCTGCCCCCGTTTTGAGCCACCTTACCGAGCTTGCGCTGAGCCACTTGCAACCCCAACTCGTTAAGAGCCGGCGCGGATTTCCTATCGATTTCGGTGGCTTATGCTTCAGTCGACACATTGTCTTCAACTGTTTCAATACGGCGTTGGCACCGACAAGTTGGCTAAAGAAACCACCACCCGGTCGCAGCGCAGCCCAACACGACCAGCCAAGGCGGCAGTCTCCAGAACATCAAGGCAACGATTGCAATCAGCGCCAGCCCGAAGTCTTCCGGTTTGCGCACAGCGCCGGTCCAGACCGGGTGATAGAACGCCCCCAGCAGCAGGCCGACCACCGCCGCGTTCACCCCTGCGAGCGCGGCTCGCGTACGCACGCTGCGGCGCAATTGCTCCCAGAATGGCAAGGTACCGGCCACCAACAGAAACGACGGCGCGAAGATGGCGATCAGACAAACGGAGGCGCCAACCCATCCGCCAGGCGGAAGGCTCATCGAGGCGCCGAGAAAAGCCGAAAAGGTGAAGAGCGGACCTGGTACGGCCTGGGCCGCGCCATAGCCAGCCAGGAAGGTTTCATTGCTCACCCAGGCGCCGGGGACCACCGCCGCCTGCAGGAGCGGCAATACGACGTGGCCGCCGCCGAAGACCAGGGCTCCGGCGCGGTAGAAAGCGTTGGCCATCGCCAGTGTCTGGTTCGGCCAGGCCTGCACCGCGATAGGCAAGCCGATCAGCAGGCCGAAAAATAGGCCTAGCAGCACGATGCCGACGCGACGACTGACCGAGACCGAGAATGGCTCATGGGCCAAGTCCTGCGCCGGCTTGAACAACGTCATGCCTACCACGGCGGCGGCAGCGATCACGCCGACCTGCCCCCACGTGCTCGGCCAAACGAGGACGATGCACGCGGATGTTGCTGCGATAGTAATACGAGCCGTATCGGTACAGAGATTGCGAGCCATGCCCCACACCGCTTGAGCGACCACGGCGACAGCGACCAGCTTCAAACCGTGCAGCAAGCCGGCAGGGAAAGTGCTTCCCCACGACGACAGGCCCAGCGCGAACAGCGTCAGCAAAAGCGCAGATGGCAGCGTGAACCCGGCCCATGCGGCCAGCGCGCCGGGAAAACCAGCCCGTGATAGCCCGAGTGCAATCCCGACCTGACTGCTGGCAGGGCCGGGCAGGAACTGGCACAAGGCAACGAGATCGGCGTAGCTGCGCTCGCTGAGCCAACGGCGTCGCGTGACGAATTCGTCGCGGAAGTAGCCCAAATGCGCGATGGGGCCCCCGAATGAGGTCAATCCCAAACGCAAGAAGACCAGGAACACCGTCCAAGCGCGACCGGGGTCGGCATTCTGGGTTTCATTTCCCGTCGACAACATTCACTGAACCTATAGGCAAAAGCGAAGTAGAAAAATACCCGGGACAAGATACGGCGATCAGCTCATTGGTTACCGCTGTTGGATTGCATATTCAGCTTCTTCATCTTTTCCCACAAATTCTTTCGGCTGATTCCAAGTGAGGCCGCAGTCTCTGCGATGCGACCCTCGTTGGCCCGGAGCGCTTGATCTATGTATCGTCGTTCACAATCCTGCAGGTACTCGCCCAAGGATTCGTTGCCGCCCGTATCGGCGCCCATCGGCATCTCGTCAAACAGGAATTCAGGCGTCAGCGCTGCCTGGTTAGACAGAATGCTGGCCCGTTCGAGGCAGTGCTTCAATTCGCGAATGTTGCCGGGCCATGGGTAGTCGGTCAGCGCTCTTTCTGCCGCTGGGGTAATGCTGAACTTCGTGGCGCCGCGCTGGCTCGAGCCGGTTTCCAGCAGCCGCCTGGCGATCCACAAGATGTCTTCCTTACGCTCGCGCAACGGCGGAATGCGCACATCCACGACGTGGATCCGGTAATACAGATCCTCGCGGAACTCGCCGGCCTCGACCATTTTCTGCAGATCCTGATGGGTCGCGCAGATGATCCGCATATCCACCGGGATCGCTGTTTCCCCGCCCACCCGCACCACCTTGCGTTCCTGGATCACCCGCAGCAGCTTTACCTGCATGGTCAGCGTCATGTCGCCAATCTCGTCAAGAAACAGCGTCCCGCCGTTGGCCTGCTCGAAGTAGCCTTTCTTGTCGCGTGCCGCGCCTGTGTAGGCTCCCTTGACGTAGCCGAATAGCTCCGCTTCGAGCAATGATTCCGTGAGTGCGCCGCAGTTGACCGCGATGAACGGACGTCGCCATTCCGGGTCGCTGATTTTATGCAGAGCCTTTGCGACTTCCTCCTTCCCGACACCGGATTCTCCGGTGACGAGCACGGTCGCATTACCTGGCGCCAGACGCTGCAACATGGCCTCGATACCGCGCATGGCACTGGAGATGCCTAGCACCGGCTCTCCCGTCGAGACCGGCCGCGTTCGCTCGCATAGCGTCCGCACCTTGTCGATGAGCGCGCGCAAGTCCAAGGGCTTGGTCAGATAATCTTCGGCGCCGAGCTTGAGCAGCCGAACCGCGCGGTCGATCGCACCGTAGCCGGTGATGAATATGTAGGGGGGCAACGCAACGCCGGCAGATCTCAGCGTCTCAAAAAGCGTTTCGCCGCTCATGTCCGGCAATTGGATGTCGCTTACCACCAGGTCGTAGCGCTTGCGTCCGAGCGCGGCTTTCGCCGACTCGCCGGTTTTGAACCAATCGCACTCGAAACCCTCCAGGCTGAAGCGGTCTTCCAGCGCTTCGCCCATGATCTCATCGTCCTCGATCAGGCATATGCGGTGGGGTGGCAAACTCATGCGCCTTCTCCTAGGGGTAGCCAAACAGAAAATGACATACGCTCGTCTTTCCGATCCACCGCGATGTGCCCGCCTAGTTGCTGGACGATCTGGTAGGTCACCCAGAGTCCGAGACCGTGGCCGCTCTTACTCAATGGCGAGAATGGCTCGAAAAGGTGAGGCATCTGCTCCGGCGTGAGCAGCTTGCCGTCATTTTCCACCGTCAGGCGCAAGGACGCAGGAGACTGCTCGAGTACGCAGGCCACCGTAACGCGATGGTCGGCCGCCTGGATGGCGTTGAGCAGCAGATTGATCAGAATCTGCCGGATCAGATTCGCGGGCAACGGCAATGGTCCGGCCATACTGGTATCCCAGTCTAGGCGCAGCGACTTCTCGTGCGCCTGAGGAGAGACGAGGCTGCGGACGTCTTCGAGGTCCCGGGGCGCAAAATCTCGGCTTTTCATCCGCGCCTCGACCAGCAAGGCGCCGACCGTCTCCTTGATCTGCCCCAGTCCTCGCTCGATCAGGGAGATGGTCTTCATCGTGCGGGCGTCTAGCTCGCCGCGGATCTTGAGGGTGTCTATGGCGGCAAACATGCCGCCGAGCGGATTGTTTATTTCGTGGGCGACGCCCGCGGCCAGATGACCGACGGCCGCCAGCCGATCTGATTGCACCATCTGTTTTTCCATCGCATCCTTCTCTGCCAGCTCCCCGATCATGTGGCGATAGGCGCCGGACAACTGTCCCAACTCGTCCTGGTAGGGGTACTCGACGAAATCCGTAGTGACGGGTCTGCGGCGGCCGATCTCGCCCATGCCGCTGGCGAGTTGCACCAGCGGCAATGCCATGCGTTGCCCCCAGTACCAATTCATCGGCAGCAGCAAGCTCAGCACCAGCAGACCTATCAGCGCGCCACCCAGGGCTGCTCGGAGGAACCGTGGGACGAACTTGTCCGTGGAATGGACGATGACCAGCATCCCGATATGCGCGCCGCCGTCGGTAATCGGTGTAAGGACGTAGAGGCGCTTCGAGCCCGGCAACTCGACGGTCTGGGTCTCGGCCTTGTCCATGCCCGCGATTTTCTTTGCCAGCGCTGCATATCCCGGGCTGAGGCTGCGCATGTCCGCGAGCATGGGGATGGTCTTGGGGCGGGTGGAGACCACCACTCGGAGCGCATTGTCCAGAACCAGAATGGTTTCCGGATTGACCGGATTGCCGGCGTCGGCAGCGCTGATCGGCGCATTCACGATCTGAAAGGCGCGCCACACATCGTCGTGCAGCAGGGTGGGAACCAGCGTCGTGGCCAGCGTGCGCCCCAGGCTGGCCGAGCTCATCACCAAGTCCGTCTTGAGGTCTTGATAGGCGCGCACCATGAGCGAGCCCGATACGGCCAGTGCGGTTGTGATGATGAGAAAGCTTCCCCACAGGGGAATCTTGTAGCGGAAGCTCAGATTGAAGATAGACCTCATTTTTCCCCTAGGGCGCGCATCATCTCCGCCACGCGCTGGTACAGCCTGGCGTCGGCGGGAGCAAAGCGGTCGATGTTGAGACCCTTGAGCAGCTTCGCCCCATCTGGATCCTGCGCCATCCCGAACAGTACCCGCTGCATTGCCTGGAAATCGGCCTTACCCACCGATCGATTTGCGACAACGGGCGGGAACCCGTATTCCGGCGATCTTCCGGCGATTCGTGTCCGCGCCGTCAGATCGGGCTGGGCGATGGCCAAGGAGTCCCACACGAAGCTGCTGACCGCCCCCGCATCGGCGACTCCGTCTGCGACCGCTTCCACGACATCGCTGTTGGACCAGGTAAAAAACGTCTTTCGGAAAAAGCGATTCGAATCCTCTCCAGCCTTCAGCAGTTGAAAGCGCGGAGCCAGATACCCTGCATTCGAGTAAGGATCGGAGAAGGCAAATACACCTCCCCTCATATTCACGAGCGATGCGGCATGCGTGTCGGATGAGGAAACGATTAGATAAGAGCGGTAGTAAGGTCGGCCAAGGTATTGCGGCACGGCGACCAAGCGCACCTGTCGCCTGAGGCGAACGTAGAGGTAATCCGATATCCAGGCGAAATCCAGTTTGTCCTGTTGCAACAGGTCCATCGCCTCGCCGTAGCTGTCGCGCGTGATGAACTCCACCGGGCGATGGAGTTGCCGCTGAAGGTATTCGCGCCAGTCGGTAAGCAGGCGATATTGCTCGTGGAGGATGACGGCGGTCAGACCCAACCTGATGGGACGCTTGGCTTGATCGGCCTGCGCGGACAAAGGAGCGGCAGACGACAGCCATAGGACGCAGAAAGCTGCTAGCAGCCGATGTTTCCAATCGCTCCGGATTCGGGTGTTACGGATAGGTAACGCCAGCTTGATCATCTACGGCTTCCGCTCTTGAACGGTGACATTGGCGCTTGCAGCAAGCGCGCCGCCATAATATTCCCATTTCACGGACCGCCGTCCGTTCTGCGGTGCGCTATGGGCATTCCTGCTGGGCTGCTGTCTGGACATGGCGCCAAAATCCTTCATTGCTCAGCACGAGCGCCGCAGTTTTCCGACTTTGCGATGTTACCGATGGGTAACTAAATGGTCGATCTTGAGCCTCTTGGACCGCCCGTTCGCCTCCCCAGAACAGCCCTGTCGTCGCGATTCAAGCGGGTGGGGTTGCTACGCAAAGTGCCGCGCAGGCCGCCCCCGTGCTACTTAAGAGGTTTTTAGCAGCGCCAATGCTGCTATGCGCGTTGTCAATGCAACGGCCATTTTCGGGAGTGTTTGTCCTTGGTATGGGTCTTGCGATGGCTATATCAACCAGTCCGGAAATCGAATCCTGACGAGAGGCCAGCTACCTACATGGGGGAATGAAATGAAGCTCAACGAGAAAAGCGAATCGATTCACGGAATGCCGAATTGCAGCAAGCGAAGAAAAGACTGGCGTCTTAAAGCCATCCTGTGCTGCCTCGCGTGCGTTCCTCTTTCGACGCTGGCCGGCCCCCCCTTCCTCACCGACGATCCTGAGCCCGTCGACTATCAGCATCAAGAGTTTTATATCGCCACCCAGCAGACGAGGATTGCCGGCGACAAAAGCGGCACGCTTCCCCACTTTGAATACAACTACGGCGTAGCGCCCGACGTCATGCTTCACGTCATTGTCCCGTATGCCTTCGACAGGCCTGCGGACGGTCCACGCCAAAGCGGCCTCGGCGACGTTGAACTAGGCGTCAAATACCGCTTCGTGCAGGAAACCGAAAACCGCCCCATGGTCGGTATTTTCCCCATTCTCATGGCCCATACCGGCGATGCTGACAAAGGACTTGGCAACGGGGCCACCCAGGTCTTCCTGCCCCTCTGGCTGCAGAAGAAATGGGGCGACTGGCAGAGCTACGGCGGCGGGGGCTACTGGATCAACAACGCGCACGACGCTAAAAACCACTGGTTTTTTGGCTGGCAATTGCAAAAGGAAATCTCGGAGCACGTCACGCTGGGAGGGGAGATCTATCACAGCACGGAAGCCGCTCCCGGAGAGGGATCGAGTTCCGGCTTCAACCTCGGCGGTTCCTATAACTTCGACGATCACAACCACCTTCTGTTTTCAGTAGGCAAAGGCCTGAGCAACGCCGACCTGACCAACCAGTTTTCTTCTTACCTGGCGTATCAATGGACCTGGTGAGCCGACAAGACGATTCTTCAATCAAGAAAAGGAGCAAATGAAATGATCACGCGTACTTTCAATAAATCCCGATCTATCGGCGCAGCATCCGCCTTGGCGTACCGGAATTTCAATCACTGGACTGACGTCCAAAGGAGCTTGTCATGAATCCCGATATTCTACTTTTTGCGCACCCGACATTCGGAGTGCTCGGCATGATAGCCGCGGTGTGGGTTTTCGTCGAGGCACTGAATGCCAGCGAGGGAAATGTACGCCGCGTTCGCTGGGCAGCCTTGACTGTCACGGGTTGCATCGTGCTCGCATGGATACTGGGGGGCTACTGGTATGTGCACTTCTATGGACCGGAAAAGGCGATCATTCTGAAGGGCCCCTGGCCGTTCGCTCACAACCTGTTCATGGAAACCAAGGAGCACCTGTTCTTTATTCCGCTGATCCTGGCGCTGTATCTGCCGATCGCCGCATGGGATAAGCTTTTCTCCAGCAAGGCGGCACGCAGCATGGTGCTGGCGGTTTCCGCACTGATCGTGCTGAATGCGTTGGCCATCGAAGGCGCCGGTGCGGTCATCAACTACGGCGTCAAAGTTGCTTTTCTCCACACCGGCGTCAAAGGAGCTGAATGATGAATACGAACAACGAAACGAAGCTTGGTAGCGCCTCGGCTGCCTTCGGGCTCGCCGCCTCCATCACCGTCATCTTCAACACGGTGCTGGCCTGGGTCAAGGATGCCTATGATCCGCTGAATACCTTCATGCAGCACCTCTCCGGTCATCACTGGACAACGCACGGACTCGTAGACGTGTTGTTGTTCGTCCTGCTTGGGACGATCTTCATGAAGACAGGCACCGCCGATAGGATTGATCCAGGCCGCCTGGTATCCATCGTGGCAGCTTCGAGCATCATTGCTGCGCTTGGGCTGGCCGCGTGGTTTGTCTTGTTCTAGATTCTGCCGCCCTACCCGTGCGCGCAAAGAGCATGGGTAGGTTAGCGTCGGTAAGCGTCCGTTGGGAAAATAAGCAGAACGCCAGATGTCGGCTTTCGGGAACCCATCCCAAAAGGCAGCCCCGGCAATGACCCGACATTGACTGAACAGAAAAATAGAGCCGTTGAGCGTCCGGACTAGCAAGGCTGCGGACCCACGATTGGCGAGTAGCTCGCACAAGGGGAGGCAATGGCTAAATGATCTCATCAAGTTTGCCGAAAAAAACCCCCAGCAACCCCATATTGCCCGCAACGGGCCGTTAGGTTTCCGTGTCAGGCAACCCTGTTTTGCACAATACGGCTCACTTTCATGGTGCGTTGAAACCCGGCTTCCAACCCCGGAATGCAAATAGCCCTATCGTCACAAGGCTTCCGGCCCTTCGTTCGCTTCCCTTTTCTTATCGAAGATCGCGGTTCAGTGTTCCAGCGTCCACATCAGCAGCTTCAGGCCGATGACGGCCCCGACCAACAGGCCCAGGCCCATCGTCCAGCCGGCCGGAGAAGAATTGATGGCCGGGGTGAAGAAGCCGCCCGTGGTGCAGCCCCCGGCCAGCATCGCGCCAACGCCCATCAAGGTTCTGTCCAGCGCGCCCCAAACATACTCCAGCTTCGGCGCGCGATAGATGGAGAACTGGCGCGACACCAGCGCCGCCGCCAGGGCGCCGAGGACGAGCACGATGTTCATCAGGAACATGCGATGCAGCAGCGGCGACTCGAGGTTGGCCTTGATGTTCAGCAGGGGTCCGAGGCCTACGGCGTTGTTGAACCAGTCGCCCCAGAGTCTGAGGCCGCCGAACACACCCCAGAAAGTTCCCTTGACCATCAGCAGCAGGATGAGCAGCACCATGAGGAGGGCGCCGAAACGGGCCTCCGTCTTCGCGGAAGCCTACGCGCCAGGATCCCTTGTCGGACATGCCGTGTCTCCTCGCTGCAAGCGAGCCGCGACAGTTCTACTACCGCCGACGCTCTTGAGGCCTAGCAGCCGGCCGTTTTCTTGAAGGACTTGCTGGAGTTCTTGCCATCCTTCTCGAAACGCGCGCGGATCTCGTCGCCTTCGACGATGCGCTTGTCCTTGAACTTGTCCAGGGTCAGGTCGTCGGTGATGGTCACGGTCACCGGCTCTCCAGTCTTGGCATCCTTGAGAACGGCGGTGGCCGACTTGCCGTCGGGAGCCAGCTTGAGCTTGGTGATCACGCCGACCATCTTGCCCTCGTCGGCGGCGGCGTCGCTCACATAGGCCAGACTGGAGATGGCAATCGCCACGGATACGATGATTGCGGAAAGTTTGCTTTTCATTTTGAACTCCTTCAGTTATTGACTTCAGTTATTGACTCTTGCCCAAATGTTCTTCCAACACAAATTTCGGCCGTGGCTGGGCATTGACGTAGGCCGCGAGATCAAGAGCATCCTTGTCGCTCAGGCTGGGGTTGCCCAACGGCATGGTGTATTTGAGGTAGGTGGCTAGCTTGAGGTTTTGCGCCAAGCCCTCGCCGCTGTTGTAGGACTTGGCGCCCCATAGCGGCGGGGACTCCCCCACGCCCGCCGCATCTTGGCCGTGGCAGTCGGCGCAGGTGGAGGCGTACAGGGTCTTGCCGTGTCGCATGTCGGCGGTAACCGGGTCGATTTTTAGCGAGGTCCGAGAGTTGGGGCCGAATGGGTCTTTCAGGCTCATCTTGATGGGATAGCCTTCTGACAGCCATGTGATGTAGGTGGCGATGGCCACCGAGACTTCGCTGCCGTTGGGAGGGCGCACCCCGTTCATGCTGCGCATGAAGCAGTTGAGGTTGCGGTCTTCCAGGGTAATGATTTGGTCTTTAGGGATGGGCACCGCCAGGGACCGGATGGATATGTCACCCTGCGCAGATACGGCGCCGCCGGTGGCAGCCATCAGCGCCAGGAAGAAAGTGCTGGCCAGTGCTGCCTTGATCAACGGATTCATTTTCGAAAATACCAATACTTCTACGGTGTCCAGAAGGAAAGTGCAGGGCGAGCGGGATGAATTCCGCTCGCCAGGATGTCAAATCAGAACTTGACCTCGAAGGTTGCATAAATGTTGGTTGCGTTTTCCAGCGGCGTGGTCGTCATCATCTGGCCATTGACGTCGGAGATCTTCACCGGCGCGCCGACCCAGTTGTTGCTGCCGGTGTATTTGAAGTTGTAACGCTGGACCCCGAGGCGGAAGAAGGTCCGGCTGAAGTAGGAGGAGATCGGTTTGCGATCCAGTTCCTGGATCAGGTAGGCCTCATAGACGTCGCCGCGCGTGCCGACTTTGGCCGTCCACATGTCATCGGCAGCGGGTGCGAAGGTGATCCAGTCCCTCGATCCATGGTTGTACTCGACGCCGAGTTTTGTTTTCGAAGGCAGGTCGTAGCGCATGCCGAGGGCAATCGCCGTGCCGCGCTTGCTGGTCGGCGCCTCGGGGGCGAAAAATGCGCCTGTCATCAGTCCTTGGAAGCCGAATTGAGCCGAGACGTTGTTGTTCGGATGGGTGATGCTCAGTCCCGCGTCGGCGAATACTTGCAGGTCGCCGGGGCCAACTTTCTTGAAGGTGCTCATGAAACCGGCACCCCACCAGTCGATGTCGCCGAGGTTGGTTTTTGGTGAGGTGTTGCCGAAGTAGGTGTTGCTCATCGCCGGCGCATCGAAGATGCTGAAGCCACGGTTCCATTGCAGCCAGACGCGCAGCGGGTCGGTGTCGATGGGAATCACGGCGATGCCGAGCATGTCGGTATCGGAGAGCGAATTCGCCGGCGTATTGCGGAAGCCGCTCTCGAAGCCGCGGCCGTAGCACAGCTTGGCGTAGGCGCCGGGCAGCCCATCGATGTCCGGGGCGTAGCCGACAGTCATGCCGTCGAAGGCGTAATCGACCAGCAAGGAAGGTGTGCCACCGTTGCCGGGACGCGGATTGTTGAGGCGCAGATTGCTCGGCGCACCGTTGGTGGATGGGCGGCGTCCGACCGACAACCAGATTTCCTTGTCGGCGATGTTGCTCCAAGTGGCATAGACACGGTCGACGTTGAGATAGCTGCTTGAAGGCACGTGGCTTAGCGTGCCATCGAAGACGCCGACGCGGTCGGCGAAGTAGGGTGCGGCGCCGGCGTTGGCGATGGCGTTGTCGTCTTGGGCGCCGAACACCTTGTACATCACCAGACGGGCATTGACGCTGACGTCCTGGGTCGCCTTGGCGCCGATGTCGAGCCCGAAGCGGTTGGTGTAGAGGCTGGTGTTCTCCGGCTTGTAGGCGGGCACCGTCGCGGCGAAGGTCCCGATGCCCCGGATCATGCTGGCGTTCATCGGGTTGGCGAGAAAGGCGCGCGCCTGATCGTAGTTGGTTACGCCCTTCATGGCCTGGGAGAAGCTCATCAGGCCGCTCAGCATGCCACCGGTGGCCGCTGACGGATTGGCGAAGAAACTGGCCTGCAGCGCATTCTGCGCATTGCTGAAGGTGGCGTTGACGTCGGTGAAAGTCTTGCTCTGGCCCTTCATGTAATCGTAGCGGAAACGATAGTCGCCGCCCACCGTCAGCCACTTGCTCAGAGACTTGTCTTCGAGTTTCTTGACCTGGCTTTTTAGATCGTCGAGCGCGCCTGTACCGGACTTGGCGGCCACGGCCTTGACCTGTTCCTCAGTCTTGACGGCCTTCTCCTCGTTGGCCTTGACCTGGTTTTTCAAGGCCTCAATCTCGCGGGACAGCGACTCGATCTTGTTCATCAAGTCGGCATCGGCGGCGCTGGCTGCCGAGGGCAGCATTGCCCCCGCCAGGACGGCGACGAGCAACTTCTTCCTAAACGTCTTGTTCATGAAATTCCCCCAGATATTGCGAATGTGCAAACCCGCTTGCCGACTTCATGTGCGCTTGACCGGCAAGGCGTCGTCCTCGAGATCCTCCCAGCCGGTAATCATGGCTTTGATGTGAGCCAGCGGCGTGTGGCCGGTGGTGGCGAAGTAGACATGGATGATGAGAAAGATCAGCATCAGGAAGGCCGCCAGCGTATGCGCCAGGGCGATGGGGCCGAGTTTCACCCCGGCCAGCGCGCTGTTCTTGACCAGTTCTGGGTAGTAGAGATAGAGCAGGCCACTGATCCAGATCAGGGGACTGATGAATAGCTTGACGAAGAGATAGGCAAGCCGTTGTAGCGGGTTATGCTTTGAGAGCTGGGTGGTGCGGAAGGGATGGTGGGCGTTGGCATCGAAGATGCCGAAGGCGTAGTAGCGCATCACCGCCACGATCTTCTCGCTGGTGGGGATGTATTGTTTCCACTCACCCGTGGTGAAGTGCCAGAAGATGGCGAAGGCCCACAGCACAATCAGCGCCCACGCCGCCGTGGTATGCAGGGAGCCGGCCTGTCGCCAGCCGAATACTTTATAGCTGCCATGAACCTCGAAGCCGGTGAGTAGCATGAGGATGATCAGCGCTGCCTGGGACCAGTGCCAGAACCGCTCGAAGCGCTTGAAGATATAGGTGCGTGACATGAGGGTTCTCCCTGTTAGCGGTTGCGCTTGTGAGCGATGAAGCGGCCGAGACCATGGCCGAGGACGGCGAGCAGTGCCAGCGCGGCGATCGCCCAGGCGCCCATGTCCAGCCATGAGGTGTGGTCGCGTCCGCGGCCCGGGATGTAGATGCCGTCGATCTTCTCGAGACGGCCGCCGCTGGCGTGGCATTCGGCGCAGGCGACGGCTTTTTCCTTCGGCGCCACCATATGGGTGATCGGCCACATGCTCTCTGTCTCGATGAAGTCGACCTTGCCGGAGAACTTGCGATTCGCTGCCGCCATGCCGGCAGTCACGGCCTTTCCCCAATTCAGGTTCTTCCAGAAGGCGGTGTCGTCATTGCCCGCAAGGTGGGTGACGACCAGCGTCTTGTTCACCGGGTCGTATTGCTGCTTGCCGCGGAACAGCTTGATCGGCCAGATCATCGACTTGCCGTCGGAGGCAGAGCCTTCAAAATGGTTGATCTGCGTCGGCTTGTCGCCCTTCTCGATCTTGTCGCCGATCAACGTGTACTTCACGGTGCCGTTGAACCAGATGTATTCGGGTTTAACGTTCTCGGCCCATTTGAAGTTACCCTTGATGGTCATATAGGTGTCGTAGCCGTCGTCGTCCTTGATGGTCATGAACTTGCCGTCGGGGCCCAACTTGCCGGCGGTGGACCAGTCCCAGGACATCTTGGTCGGGTTGCCGCCGCGGGCGAAGGCGGGAATGTGGCAGGTCTGGCAGGCGATTTTGGCGGTGTGATCGTTCAGCTTGGCGACCTTGTGCGGCGCCTGGCCGTGGCAGGCCTGGCAGGTAGCCGGATTGGTCTTGTCCGCCTCGCCGCGGATGTGCGCCGGCGCCTTGTCCATCGCGGTGGGGGCGTAGCGGCTGCCCGGCACCTGGTGTCCTTCGGTCTTGTGGCAGGTGGCGCAACTGAAGTTGTTGCCCTTGACGTCCATGTGCACGTCGAGGTCCTTGCCGGGCGCTTCCAGAGAACTGTCGAGATCGCCGTGCTTGACGCCGTCGCCACCGCCGCCATAGAAGTGGCAGGCGCCGCAGGTGGTGCGCTTGGTCTGCCCGACCTTCTGGGCGATTTCCTTGAGGTTTATGCCCTTGACGATCTTTCCCGAGCCGGGCGGGAACTCGGTGTCCTTGGTGACCGGCAGGCCGGCGAAGCCACCGGGCTTCTTGTACTTTCCGGTCGCATCATGGCAGACCAGGCAGTCGACGTTCTCCTCGACCGTGAAGTCGTACTTGTCATCGCGCATGCCGTATCCGACGTGGCAACTGGCGCAAGAGGCGTAGTTGGACTCCACCGAGGTGCAGAAATTGTTGATGACGTTCTTCTTGCCCAGGCGCTGCTTAGTCTCGGGATTGAGATATTCCCACTTCCAGTGCTGTGTCTGCTGGACCTGCTTGGCGGCCTCGGTATGGCAACTCAGGCACGCCTTGGTAACCTCAGGGCCGGAATCGAATACCCGATCGAGCGCCTTGAACTTGCTGTGATCGGCGGTGGATTTCAGCAACCTCACCGGCGCCTCCACTGCGACACCCGGTGTTGCTGCGACGCACAAGAAGGCTGCCGTTGCGGCAGCCATCAATTTACCCAGAATCATTGCCATCTCCCTTTGTGAGGAATCAGCGATCGCAGCCGCGGTCCGCAGTTGCGTAAGGTTGATGTGAGCAATGTTAGCTACGCTGCACCATCAAAAGTTGACATATATCAAATCATCAATATTAATAAATGCATATGTACTAATTAATGGAGTTACTAAAACTAACCTATATGAGAGACCGCCAAGGGGGACCGCATCGAGCTGATGAAGCGGCAGTGCATGAGAAGACCTCGCCGTAACCACGCAGCCGCCTTCAAGGCCAAGGTGGCGATTGCCGCCCTCAAGGGCGACCAGACGCTGGTCGAATTAGCGAAGAAGTTTGGCGTTCATCCGAACCAGATCACACAATGGAAGACGCAGTTACTGGAGAATGCTTCGGGCGTCTTTGCGACCGCTGCCGACAAACAGGCGGCCAGCCCGAACCTCAAGGACTTGCACGCAAAAATTGGTCAGCAGGCGCTGGAGATTTATTTTTTGGCCGGCGCGCTCGGTCGCATCGGCGATGCGAGCGCAAAGCGATGATCGACAGTACGCACGATCTGCCGGTTGTAAGACAAGTCCAGCTCTCGACATCTCACGCTCGTCGGTCTATTACCTGCCGCAACCAACGCCAGAAGGCGACCTTCGACTGATGCGACGAATCGATGAACTACACCTGGAGCGTCCCTTCGCTGGCGCCCGCATGCTACGCGACATGCTCAAGCTGGAAGGCATTGAGGTCGGCCGAAAACACGTCGGCACGCTGATGAAGAAGATGGGCATCGAGGCGATTTATCGGAAGTCGAACACCAGCCGACGCAACGCGGCACATCGAATCTACCCCTACCTGCTGCGCAGCCTCACCATCGACCGGCCGAATCAGGTCTGGGCGATGGCCACAACGTACGTTCCGATGAGCCGCGGCTTCGTTTATCTGACTGCCGTGCTCGACTGGGCGACCCGCCGTGTGCTGATTTGGCGTCTATCCAACAGTCTGACGCCAGATGCCTGCGTCGATGCGCTGGAAGAAGCGATCCTGAAACCTGGTGCCCCAGAAATCATGAACACGGACCAAGGCAGCCAGTTCACCTGTTCGGCCTTCATCGGCCTGCTCCAGCAGCATGGCGTCCAAGTCAGCATGGATGGCAAGGGCTGCTGGCGGGACAACGTCTTCGTCGAGCGGCTTTGGAAGACGGTCAAGTACGAAGAAATTTACCTCCATGGCTACGTCACCGTTTCCCTAGCCCGGCAGGCATTGACCCGCTACTTCGATTTCTATAACCGGCGCCGGCCGCACTCGACGCTTGACGGGAAGACCCCTGCCACCTCTATTTCAGAAGATGCCCAAGGCCAGACCCGCCGCCAAGGTGGCGCCGAGGGACCGGCACGATTCGAGGTCGGCCGGACCGATCTGCTTAGTGCGCAGGATCTCTTCCGGCGTTTGCGCGTGGGTGCAGACGATCAGGGCGGGCGCTATCGGCGTGAGGCGCCAGCCGGTGGCGATCCGCTCGATCTGCCGGGCGGCGTTATGGCCGTCGCTGCCGGCGCAGATCATGACGGCGTAAGGTCGGCCGTTGACTCGTTCCAATGCCGGGTAGTAGGTCCGGTCGAAGAAGTCCTTCATCAGGCCGGAGATGGCGGCGAGGTTTTCCGGCGTCGCGAACAGATAGCCGTCGGCCGCCAGCAGGTCGCCCGCAGCCGCGTCGGGCGCTGCGAGCAGCTTTACCGCCAGCGCGGTCTCGGCGGCGGCGCCGGCGGCCGCGGCCTGCGCCATCTGGAGGGTGCCGCCGGTCGTCGAGTGATAGACGATGAGCAGCGTCTTCACGGGCTCGCCCATCGCCCAGGTTGCCTCAGTTGAGCGTGCGCCCCAGGGCGAGGCGGAACTCGCGCACCAGGTCGTCGTGCTCGGGCTTGGCGCCGAGCATGGCGAACAGCGTCAGCATGGTCTTGCGGCCGACCTCGTCCTGGTACTTGCGGTCGCGGCGCACGATCTCCAGCAGGTTCTCCAGCGCGGCGCGGTAGTCGCCGTTGGCTGCCTGCGCGTTGGCGAGCTTCAGGCGCGCTTCCAGATTCGCCGGATCCTTCGCCACCTGTGCCGCCAGCGCCGCGGCGTCCAGGCCCTCGCTGGCGGCGGCGAGCGCGATCCGCGCGCGCAGCGCCGCGATGCGGGCCGGGTCCTTGGACTTTTCGGCGATGCCCTCGACGATCTGCCTGGCTTCGTCGAGCACGCCGATCGTCAGATCGAGTTCGGCGATGTCGAGCAGCGCGGACTCGTTTCTCGGGTCCAGGCCGATCGCGCGTTCCAGCAGTTGCCGCGCCGCCTGGTGTTCGCCGCGCGCGATCGCGGCCGCCGCTTCCCAGCGCAGCGGATCGGCCGGGGAGGGGATCAGGGCGTCGAGAAATTCGCGCACGCCGGACTCGGGCAGGGCGCCGGTGAATTCGTCGACCATCTCGCCATTGACGAAGGCCTTGACGTTGGGGATGCCGCGCACGCCGTAGCGCGCCGAGAGCTCCGGGTTCTCGTCGGAATTGACCTTGGCGAGGACGAAGCGGCCGCCGTATTCTTCCGCCAGCTTCTCCAGCACCGGCCCCAGGGCTTTGCAGGGACCGCACCAGGGCGCCCAGAAGTCCACGACGACGGGGGCCCGATGCGAGGCATCGAGGACCGTCTGCTGGAAGTCGGCGGTGCTGGCGTCAATGGCGTGGGCTGACATGGTTTCCTTCCTGATGGCTGATTCGGGATGCGGCCAAGGTGTGGGCGTTCGGCCGGGAATCAAGGTGGGCCGGGTATAATTCGCGCTTTACGATCCGCTTCGATCCTCCGCCATCATGCCCGAGATCCTCAAGTTGCAGGGCGGCGCCGCGCACTCCGCCGGCCGTCTCCACCGCATAGCCGAGCGCGCGCGAAGCGCCTGTCCCGGGCTCAAGCGGCTGGAAGCCGAGCACTGGTATTTCGTCGAGCTCGCAGCACCCATTTCCGTAGAGGAGTCGCAGCGCCTGAAGCAGCTGCTGGGCGTTCATGATGCCGCAGCCGCGCCGGCGGGACAACTGCTGCTGGTGACGCCGCGCCTGGGCACGATCTCGCCCTGGTCCTCGAAGGCCACCGAGATTGCGCGCCAGTGCGGCTTCTTTGCCGTGGCGCGGATCGAGCGCGGCACGGCGTTTCACGCCGAGGGGAAGTTCGAGCGCGGGGCGCTGGCAGCGATGCTGCACGACCGCATGACCGAGTCGGTGCTGTCCTCGCTTGACGAGGCGGACGCGCTGTTCCGCCACGTGCCGCCGCAGCCGCTCTCCACGGTCGCTGTGACGACGCGCGGCCGGGCGGCGCTGGTGGAGGCCAACGACGAACTGGGGCTGGCGCTGTCCCTCGATGAGATCGACTACCTGGCCCAGAGCTTCGCCAAGCTGGGACGCGACCCCACCGACGTCGAGCTGATGATGTTCGCCCAGGCCAACTCCGAGCACTGCCGGCACAAGATCTTCAACGCCGCCTGGACGGTCGACGGCGAGGTGCGCAGCGAGACCCTGTTCGGCATGATCCGCGAGACGCACAAGGCCCATCCTGCGGGCACGGTGGTGGCCTACGCCGACAACGCCGCGGTGATAGCAGGCACCAGGATAGGACGCTTCTATCCCGACGCCGGCGGCGCCTACGCCTACCGCGAGGAAGAGACCCACATCCTGGTCAAGGTCGAGACCCACAACCACCCGACCGCGATCTCGCCATTTCCCGGTGCCGCCACCGGCTCGGGCGGCGAGATCCGCGACGAGGGCGCGACTGGGCGCGGCGCCAGGCCCAAGGCGGGGCTGTGCGGCTTCTCGGTGTCGAACCTCGCCATCCCGGGCTTCGTCCAGCCCTGGGAGGGGGGGCCAGGCAAGCTCTACGGCAAGCCGGACAGGATCGCCTCGGCGCTGGAGATCATGATCGAGGGGCCGATCGGCGCGGCGGCCTTCAACAACGAATTCGGCCGGCCCAACCTGGCCGGCTACTTCCGCAGCTTCGAGCAAGAGGTGGCGGGCGAGATGCGCGGCTACCACAAGCCGATCATGATCGCCGGCGGCATCGGCAACATCGCCGCGCAACACGCGCACAAGATCAAGTTTCCGGCCGGCTCGCTCTTGATCCAGATCGGCGGGCCGGGCATGCTGATCGGCCTGGGCGGCGGCGCCGCCTCGTCGATGGCGACCGGCGCCAATGCCGCCGATCTCGACTTCGCCTCGGTCCAGCGCGGCAACCCCGAGATGCAGCGGCGTGCCCAGGAAGCGATCGACCGCTGCTGGCAGATGGGAGCCGCCAACCCGATCCTGGCGATCCACGACGTCGGCGCCGGCGGCATCTCCAACGCCCTGCCGGAACTGGTGCACGACGCCGGCCGCGGCGCGCGCTTCGAGCTGCGCGCGGTGCCCTCCGAGGAACCGGGCATGTCGCCGCGCGAGATCTGGTGCAACGAGGCGCAGGAGCGCTACGTGCTGGCGATCGCGCCGGAACGCTTGGACGAGTTTCGCGCGTTGTGCGAGCGCGAGCGCTGCCCGTTCGCGGTGCTGGGCAGCGCCACCGACGACGGCGATCTGGTGGTGCATGACCAGCACTTCGGCAACGACGCGGTGGCCATGCCGCTCGAAGTGCTGCTCGGGCGCGCGCCGCGGCTGCAGCGCACCGCCACGCACGCGGAAATCACCCTGCCGGCGCTGGATCTGCAGGCGATCGACGTCAAGGAGGCGGCGTTCCGGGTGCTGCATCTGCCCAGCGTCGCTTCGAAGAATTTCCTGATCACCATTGGCGACCGCAGCGTCGGCGGCATGACCGCGCGCGACCAGATGGTCGGCCCGTGGCAGGTGCCGGTGGCCGATTGCGCGGTGACCGCGATGGGCTTTGACACCAACCTGGGCGAAGCCTTCGCCATCGGCGAGCGCACGCCGCTGGCCCTGGTTGATGCACCCGCCGCCGGGCGCATGGCGGTGGGCGAGGCGCTCACCAACCTGGCGGCGGCCGCGGTCGATCTCGCCTCGGTCAAGCTCTCGGCCAACTGGATGGCGGCCGCCGGCCACGGCGTCGAGGACGCGGCGCTGTTCGACACGGTGCGCGCGGTGGCGCTGGAATTCTGTCCGCAGCTGGGACTCGCGATCCCCGTGGGCAAGGATTCGCTGTCGATGAAGACCACCTGGTCCGAGGACGGACTGACCAAGCAGGTGGTCGCGCCCTTGTCCCTGATCATCACCGCCTTCGCTCCCTGCGTCGATGCGCGCCGCACGCTGACCCCGCTGCTCGTCGCCGACGCCGGCGAGAGCGAGCTGATCCTGCTCGACCTGGGGGCGGGTCAGAACCGCCTGGGCGGCTCGGCGCTGGCGCAGGTCTATGGCGGCACCGACAACCGGGCGCCCGATGCCGATCCGGTTCTTCTGAAGCGCTTCTTCGGCGCGATCCAGAAGCTGAACGCCGAAGGTCTGATCCTCGCCTATCACGACCGCTCCGACGGCGGCCTGTTTGCCGCCGTTTGCGAGATGGCCTTCGCCGGCCATTGCGGCGTCTCCTTGAATCTCGACACGCTGTGCTTCGATCCGCTGATGAACGACGTGGACGGCATCGAGCGCGCCCCCGAGATCGTCGAGGGCCGCTTGTTCGACCGGCTGATTGCCGCGCTCTTCAACGAGGAGCTGGGCGCCGTGCTGCAGATCAGGCGCGCCGACAGGAGCCGCGTCATGGACCTGCTGCGCGCTGCCGAGCTGGGTTCCGTCGCCCACTTCATCGGCGAGCCCAACGGCTCGGACGAGCTGCGCGTCTGGCGCAACGCCAAGCTGGCCTTTTCTTCGCCGCGCAGCGAGCTCGCGCGCGCCTGGTCCGAGACCAGCTACAAGATTGCCTCCCTGCGCGACGACCCGGCCTGCGCTCTTGAGGAATATGATGCGCTGCTGGACAACGACGATCCGGGCCTCTCGCCGGTGCTGACTTTCCAGCCGGTCACGGCGCATGTTTCGACCGGCGCCAGACCGAGAATTGCGGTGCTGAGGGAGCAAGGGGTCAATGGCCAGGTGGAGATGGCGGCCGCCTTCGAGCGCGCCGGCTTCGCCGCCTTCGACGTGCATATGTCCGACCTGCAGGCCGGCCGCGTGGTGCTTGCCGACTTCCACGGCCTGGCGGCGGCGGGCGGCTTCTCCTACGGCGACGTGCTTGGCGCGGGCCAGGGCTGGGCCAAGTCGATCCTGTTCGATGCGAGGCTGCGCGATCAGTTCGCCGCCTTCTTCGCGCGCGCCGACAGCTTCGCGCTGGGCGTGTGCAACGGCTGCCAGATGATGAGCCAGTTGCAGGAGATCATCCCCGGCGCCGACGCCTGGCCGAGCTTCCTCAGGAACCGCAGCGAGCAGTTCGAGGCGCGGCTCTCATTGGTGGAGATTCCCGAATCGCCCTCGCTGTTCTTAGTCGGCATGAGCGGCTCGCGCCTGCCCGTGGTCGTCTCCCACGGCGAGGGTCGCGCCGAGTTCGCCCCCGGCGCCAAGGCCGTGACCGCGCTGCGCTACGTCGATAACCGCGGCCAGGTCGCGACGCGCTATCCGGCCAACCCCAACGGCTCGGCCGAGGCGATCGCCGGCGTCACCACCGCCGACGGCCGCTTCACCATCATGATGCCGCATCCCGAGCGCGTCTTCCGCAGCCTGCAGATGTCCTGGCATCCGGCGGACTGGGGCGAGGAGTCGCCCTGGTTCTCGATGTTCGCCAACGCCCGCCGCTGGCTGGGATAGTGCCTGCTCCGCGGTACCAGGGACTCGCCGAGCTGACATTTCCCCAGCTCGTTTTGCCGGCACTGAAAGGAAAACCCCGCCGGAGCGGGGTCTGTCGTGCGCGATGCCGCGTATGTTTAGGCTCGCCTGTTGCGCCGGCTGAATCCGAGTCCAGCGAGTCCCAGCGCCAAAAGGGTGAGCGAGGCCGGTTCGGGCACCGACACCGTGAAGTCCCGGGTGCTTGTTATCACCGCGCCTAGGTCGGCACCCGCGGTGCCCGTCCAGGTTTCCGTGTACTGCCAGTTTCCTGCGTCTTCAAGCCAGAACTGTCCGACGCTGCTATAGAGCTCTGCTATCGGGAAGCCCCAACTGCCCAGCCAGACGTTTGTCGGGAAGTCGAAGCTGTACGCGGGATTCGGGCCGTTGCCGAGAAAGGCCCAGGTACCCTTGTAGGCGTAGTCGGAGTTTACGTCCACGTTGACCGAGCTTGCGGCCCAGGCGTAGACGTTCGGGTCATACCAGTGGGAGCCGTCCCACACGGTCGGGTGGATCTTGAAGTTACTCTGGCTGGGGAGTGTGTTGGAATCGGGAATCAATGCGGGATTTCCGTCTACGGTCACGGTAAGCTGCCCGGGGACGCTATAGTCGACACTCGAACCCATGATCGGCGCGTCGTGCCAGCTCAATGTATACGCTTGAGCCACGCCGCAATTAAACGCCAGAACTGAACCGGCCATAATCAGGAAAGACAGTAGCTTCGATGCCTTATTCATCATGATCTCCCTTCAGGAAAACAAGCGGTTGATGCTGGTAAAAAGACCTTGTCGAGCCTCGTGGCCTTAATAATGCAATAGTCATACCATCATCTATGCTTCAATGTCTTATCTTTACCTTCTTACGTCGTCGTAAGGCGACTGTAAAAATTGTCGGCAATTTTCTATTTTCCATCCTTGAAGCATTCTCGCTGCGCCTCAGTTTCGCCGGCGGCGTCACAGGCAACCGGATTGATCCCAGGCGCGGAATAGTCCTGACTCGGACTAGAACCGCGCTGGAGGGGCTGGATGGCCACCCCAGATTCGGCGCTCAAGACGAGCACCAAAATCCTGTGGCAAAAATGTGGCAAAAATGTGCCCCAATGGGGGCTATTTCAGACCACTGGAGACCAACAGGGGCGGAAAGCGGGCAAGAAAAAACCCCATAAGAATCATGGGGCTTCGGTGGTCTGGAGTGGTCCAGGCCACCTATCGATTTGGTGGAGGCGGCGGGAATCGAACCCGCGTCCGCAAGTTCTCTACAGGCAGTACTACATACTTAGCCTCGTCATTTGATTTGACCGGTACTCCGCCGCCGGGCAGGCTGAGCACAAGCGATCCGCTGAGTTTTCGTGGCCTGCCACGCGGCGGGGCAGGTCCTTAGCTGATGTGAATGACTCTGCTGCTGCTTGCGCAACCCGGCCCATCAGCAAACCGGTGCAGAGCCAGCCGGTATTAAGCGGCTAGAGCGAAACGCTCGTCGTTGGCGTTTGTGGTTTTCCAGATGGATTTACGAGGTAGTCTGGTCCTCGGTATGCACTGCATCTGCTTCGCAACCCACGTCGAAGCCATGTCGCCCCCTGTGGTACTACGGTGCTGCACCGGATTAGTACGCCGTCCGGGTAAAAAGTTCAGTTCATTCTAACACGCACGCTCCAGCAGGCCGATGATATCCAGCGGGTCGCTGACGACCTCGTCCGCCCGCCAGCTCTGGTAGGGCTCGTCGCCGCCGAGATAGCCGTAGGCGGCGGCGACGGTGCGCATGCCGGCGGCGCGGCCGGCGACGATGTCGCGCAGGTCGTCGCCGACGTAGATGACGTGCTCGGGCGCCACCCGCAGGGCGGCGCAGGCCAGGAGCAGCGGGCTGGGGTCGGGTTTCGGGCGCAGCGCGGAGTCGCCGCTGACGATGCAGCCGGCGCGCTGCAGGAGGCCCAACTGTTCGACCAGCGGCAGGGTGAAGCGCTGCGCCTTGTTGGTGACGACGCCCCATTTGATGCCGCGCGCCTCGATGCCGTCGAGCAGCGCCGCCACGCCCGGGAACATGACGGTGCCGGCGCACAGCGCGCCGCGGTAGTGTTCGAGGAAGCGCTCGACCAGTCCGGGGTAATCGGCGTCGCCGGGCGCGAGCCCGAAGCCGGCCCGGATCAGTCCGCGCGCGCCGCCGGAGACGTGTGGGCGAAGCTGGGGTAGGGGCAGCGGCGCCCGGCCCTCCTCCTCCAGCAGGCGGTTCAGCGCCCCGCCGAGGTCGGGGGCGGTGTCGGCCAGCGTGCCGTCGAGATCGAACAGGACCGCGGCTAGCATCGCGCCTACGCGGTGGCCCGGATCAGGTAATTGACGCTGGCGTCGCGGCTCAGCGAATAGGTCTTGGCGAGCGGGTTGTAGCTCATGCCGACGATCTCGGCCACCTCGAGCCCGGCGTTGCGGCAGTGGCGCGCGAGCTCGGCCGGGCGCAGGAAGCGGGCGTAATCGTGGGTGCCGCGCGGCAGCAGCTTGAGCAGGTATTCGGCGCCGATCACCGCGAACAGGTAGGCCTTCGGGTTGCGGTTGATGGTCGAGAAGAACACCTGGCCGCCGGGCTTGGCCAGGGCCGCGCAGGCGCGCACCGTGCTCGCAGGGTCGGGGACGTGTTCGAGCATTTCCAGACAGGTGACGACGTCGAAGGCGCCGGGCAGCTCCTTGGCCAGGGCTTCGGCGGAGATGTTCCGGTAGTCCACCTTCTGGCCGCTCTCCAGCAGGTGCAGCCGGGCCACGCCCAGCGGCCGTTCCGAGAGGTCGATGCCGGTGACGGTGGCGCCGATCGCCGCCATGCTCTCGGAGAGGATGCCGCCGCCGCAGCCGACGTCGACCACCCGCTTGCCGGCCAGGCCGACGGCGCGGTCGATCCAGGCCAGACGCAGCGGATTGATGTCGTGCAGCGGCTTGAACTCCGAGTTGGGATCCCACCAGCGGTGGGCGAGCTCGCCGAACTTGTCGAGCTCGCTGGCGTCGGCGTTGAGGGCTTCGGTCATGGGGGCGTTCCTTCATCCAGAAAGAAAAAAGCCCTGCGGCGCAGGGCTTGTTTTCGATCGGGACCGGCTTACTTCTCTTTGGTGCCGATCACTTCGATCTCGACGCGGCGATCGGGCTGCAGGCAGGCGATCAGCTTCTTGGTCACTTTGTTGCCCTTGCACTGGCCGGGCTTGGTCACGGGCTGCGACTTGCCCTTGCCCTCGGTGTAAACCCGGTTCGGCTCGATGCCCTTGGAGACCAGGTAGGTCTTGACCGAATCAGCGCGCCGTTCGGACAGCTTCTGGTTGTACTTGACGCTACCGATGCGGTCGGCGTGGCCGACGGCGGTGATCACCTCCAGCTTGACGTCCTTGATCTGGCCGACCAGCTCGTCGAGCTTGGCCTTGCCTTCGGGGCGCAAGACGGCCTTGTCGAAGTCGTACAGGGTGTCGGCGGACAGCGTCACCTTCTCGGCGACGGGTTTGGGCGCGGGCACGGGCGGCACGACCGGCTCGGCGGCCTTCGCCGGCGGCGGGGCTTCCTTCTTGACCAGGTCGGGGTCGCATTCGGCGATGGCCATCGCCGGCGTCCAGTAGCCGGTGCGCCAGCATAGACCGAAGCCGCTCTTGACCAGGTTGCCGCTACCATCGACGACGTAAGCGGAGGTGTTGCTCGGCGCAGCCATGGCCAAGCTGCTGATGCCGAGTAGGGCTGCAACCAGCAAGGAATATTTAGTGGTTTGTATTTTCATGATCCCCTCGATTGGGCGCAAAATTGAATTATAGAACGATCAGTGCTTCTTGCTCGGTACTATAAAGGTGGAACGTTACAAGAACGTATAGGTTGACACCGCCGGGTGAAAAAATCACTACTAAACAATGAGCCGATTATGCCACGAATCCGCGATGTCAAGCAATTCAACGGCTTCGATGCCGAGCAGCTCGCCCTCGTGAACGCGGGGCTCGCCGGCCACCCAGACGTGGCTGACGTGCTCGCGCCCGGCGACATGGACGAGATGCGAGACCGGATCGAAGCAGGGTTGCAGCATCGGGTCGTCGAGGCGGACCGCGCACAGATCGGCCGCCTTGCCGGCCACCAGGGAGCCGATGTGCCGCTCCAGACCGAGCGCTGCGGCGCCGTCCAGGGTCGCCATGCGCAGCGCCTGATGGGCGCCCAACACGGTAGGATCGTGGTTCGCCACCTTGGCGAGCAGGGCGGCCTGGTGCATTTCGCGGAATAGGTCGAGGCGGTTGTTGCTGGCAGCGCCGTCGCTGCCCAGGCCGACCCGGATGCCCTGCTTTTGCAGCGCCAGGATCGGGGCGATGCCGCTGCCCAGCTTCATGTTCGAGGTCGGGCAGTGGGCGACGCTGGCGCCCAGGCCCGCGAGCAGGGCGATTTCGTCCGTTTCGAGATGCACCGCGTGCACCGCGATCAGGCCGGGCTCGAGCAGACCCAGGCGCTGCAGGCGGGCGAGCGGCCGGACGCCGTATTGCCCGATGCTGTCGGCGATCTCGGCCCGGGTCTCGTGCACGTGCATGTGGATCGGCAGGTCGAGCTGGTCGGCGAGCGTCATGATCCGCTCCAGCGTCCCGTCGCTGACGGTGTAGGGCGCGTGCGGCGCCATGCAGAAGGAGATCAGCGCCTCGTCGCGCAGGGCGTCGCGCGCCGCCAGCCCCTTGGCCAGGTAGTCGTCTGCGTCGGCGGCGTAGGGACTGGGAAACTCGAGCACCACCAGGCCCAGCGCGGCGCGCATGCCCAGACGGATTGCTGCTGCCCCGGCCTCCTCGGGGTGGAAGTACATGTCGTTGAAGCAGGTGATGCCTCCGCGCAGCATCTCGGCGCAGGCGAGCAGGGTGCCGTCGCGGACGAAGGCCGGCGAGACGTGCCTGCTCTCCGCCGGCCAGATGCGCTGGTTCAGCCAGTCCATCAGGGCGACGTCGTCGGCGTAGCCGCGCAGCAGGGTCATCGCGGCGTGGGTATGGAGGTTCACCAGGCCGGGCAGCAGCACGTGCTGCGGCAGGCTCACCCGCCGGCGCGGGGTGAAGCGCGTCTTTGCTTCCTCGCTCGGCAAGAGCGCGACGATCCGCCCGGCGTCCACGGCCAGGCTGTGGCGTTCCAGGGCGAGGCCGTGCGGTTCCACCGGGATGACCCAGCGTGCCTCGATGAGGGTGTCGATTGCCTGTGGCGGCATCATAAAAAGCCCCGCGTCGAGCGGGGCTGGCGAGATTGCGAAGGCCAGGCGATTTAAGCACAAAACTCAAGCAGATACAAACACCGGCCGGGGTCCGGTCGGGCTTTGCATAGCGCCGCGAGCCGGAAGCCCGACCATGGTAAAATCTTACGCTTTTGCACGGGCGGCTCGGTTGTCCCGTGCTCGCTTTTCCTGCGGTCACCCAGAAGATGACGATTACGACGTTCGCCAAAGAAACGCTGCCGATCAGCCTCGAAGAGGAGATGCGCCACTCCTACCTGGATTACGCCATGAGCGTGATCGTCGGCCGGGCGCTGCCCGACGTGCGCGACGGCCTGAAGCCGGTGCATCGGCGGGTGCTGTTCGCCATGCACGAGTTGTCCAACGACTGGAACAAGGCCTACAAGAAGTCGGCGCGGATCGTCGGCGACGTCATCGGTAAGTACCACCCCCACGGCGATACCGCGGTCTACGACACCATCGTGCGCATGGCGCAGGACTTCTCGCTGCGCTACATGCTGGTCGACGGCCAGGGCAACTTCGGCTCGGTCGACGGCGACAATGCCGCCGCGATGCGCTACACCGAGATCCGCATGGCCAGGATCGGCCACGAGCTGCTCGCCGACATCGACAAGGAGACGGTCGACTTCGGCCCGAACTACGACGGTTCCGAGAACGAGCCGCTGGTCATGCCGACCAAGATCCCCAACCTCTTGATCAACGGCTCCTCCGGCATCGCCGTGGGCATGGCGACCAACATCCCGCCCCACAACCTGTCCGAAGTCGTCGATGCCTGCCTGGCCCTCCTGGGGGATCCGGAGATGAGCATCGAGCGGCTGATCGAGATCGTGCCCGCGCCGGATTTTCCGACCGCCGGCATCATCTACGGCGTCTCCGGCGTGCGCGAGGGCTACCTGACCGGGCGCGGTCGGGTGGTGATGCGCGGCAGGACCCACGTCGAGGATCACGACAAGGGCGGCAAGCAGTTGATCGTCATCGACGAGCTGCCCTACCAGGTGAACAAGAAGACCCTGCTGGAGAAGATCGCCGAGTTGGTCAATGACAAGAAGATCGAGGGCATCTCCCATCTCCAGGACGAGTCCGACAAATCCGGCATGCGCGTGGTGATCGAACTGAAGCGCGGCGAGGTGCCCGAGGTGGTGCTGAACAACTTGTACAAGCAGACGCAGCTGCAGGATACCTTCGGCATGAACATGGTGGCCCTGGTCGATGGCCGCCCCCGGCTGCTCAACCTGAAGGAGATGCTGGCGGCCTTTCTCGCTCATCGGCGCGAGGTGGTGACCCGGCGCACGGTGTTCGAGCTGAAGAAGGCGCGCGATCGCGGCCACATCCTCGAAGGCCTGGCGGTGGCCCTGTCCAACGTCGATGAGATCATCGCTCTGATCAAGGCGGCGCCGAGCCCGGCGGAGGCCAAGCGCGGGCTGATGGGGCGGACCTGGCGCTCCGCCCTGGTCGAGGACATGCTCTCCCGCGCGGCCGCCGAGGCTTCGCGCCCCGAGGGCCTGCCGCCGGAATTCGGTATGTCGGGCCGCGGCTACCTGCTCTCCGACGCCCAGGCCCAGGCCATTCTGGAGCTGCGCCTGCAACGCCTGACCGGCCTGGAGCAGGACAAGATCGTCTCCGAATACCGCGAGGTGATGGCGCTGATCGCCGACCTGCTCGACATCCTGGCCAGGCCCGAGCGCATCAACCTGATCATCGAGGACGAGCTCGCCGCGATCAAGGCGCAGTTCGGCGACAAGCGCCGCTCCGAGATCGTGATGAACACCCAGGATCTCAACATCGAGGACCTGATCACGCCGCAGGACATGGTGGTGACCCTCTCCCACGGCGGCTACATCAAGGCTCAGCCGCTCGCCGACTACCGGGCGCAGAAGCGCGGCGGGCGAGGGCGCCAGGCGGCGGCGGTGAAGGAAGACGATTTCGTCGACCACCTGTTCGTGGCCAACACCCACGACCACATCCTGTGCTTCTCCAACCGCGGCCGCGTCTATTGGCTCAAGGTGTACGAGGTGCCGCAGGGCAGCCGAACCAGCCGCGGCAAGCCGATCGTGAACCTGTTCCCGCTCGAGGAGGGCGAGAAGATCACGGCGGTGCTGCCGGTCAAGGAGTTCGACGAACAGCACTTCGTGTTCATGGCTACCGCCCTGGGCACGGTCAAGAAGACCCCGCTGTCCGACTTCTCCAACCCGCGCAAGGCCGGGATCATCGCCGTCGGCCTGGACGAGGGCGACTTCCTGATCGGCGTCGCGATTACCGACGGCGCCTACGACGTGATGCTGTTCTCCGATGCCGGCAAGGCGGTGCGCTTCGCCGAGGACGACGTGCGCGCCATGGGCCGCGGCGCCCGCGGCGTGCGCGGCATGATGCTGGACAAGGACCAGCGGGTGATCTCGATGCTGGTCGCGGCGACCGAGGAATATTCGGTGCTGACCGCCACCGAGAACGGCTACGGCAAGCGCACCGCGATCGCCGAGTACACCCGTCACGGGCGCGGCACCAAGGGCATGATCGCGATCCAGACCGGCGGGCGCAACGGCCGCGTGGTCGGCGCCGTGCTGGTGCAGCCGGAGGACGAACTGATGCTGATCTCCACCGGCGGCGTGCTGATCCGCACCAAGGTGGAACAGATCCGCGTGATGGGCCGCTCGACCCAGGGCGTCACGCTGATCAATCTCGACGACGGCACCTTGCTCGCCGGCGTCGAGAAGGTCATTGAAACCGAAGACGAAGACCAAGGAGAGTGATCATGACGCGTGTCATCAACTTCAGCGCCGGCCCGGCCGCGCTGCCCGAGGAAGTCCTGAAGGAGGCCGCCGCCGAGATGCTCGACTGGCACGGCAGCGGCCAGTCGGTGATGGAGATGAGCCATCGCGGCAAGGAGTTCATCAGCATCGCGGAGGCAGCCGAGCGCGACCTGCGCGAACTCCTGGCGATTCCCGCGAACTACCGGGTGCTCTTTATCCAGGGCGGCGCCACGCTGCAGTTCGAGATGATCCCGATCAACCTGCTCGCCGGCAAGGGCGCCGCCGACTACGTCAACACCGGCGAGTGGGCGAAGAAGGCGATCAAGGAGGCCCGCGTCTTCTGCCAGGTCAATGTCGTCGCATCGAGCGAGGACAAGGCGTTCAGCTACGCGCCGCCGCAGTCGGCGTGGAAGCTCAACAAGGACGCGGCCTACGTCCATTACACCGCGAACGAGACCATCGGCGGCGTCGAATTCCATTGGGTTCCCGACACCGGGGAGGTGCCGCTGGTGGCGGACATGTCCTCGAACCTGATGTCGAAGCCGATCGACGTTTCCAAGTACGGCCTGATCTACGCCGGCGCGCAGAAGAACATTGGGCCGGCCGGGCTCACCCTCGTCATCGTGCGCGAAGACCTGATCGGGCGGGCGGTGCCGACGCCGCCGGCGATGCTCGACTACAAGAGCTACGCCGACAACGACTCGATGTTCAACACCCCCCCCACCTACGCGATCTACATCGCCGGTCTGGTCTTCCAGTGGCTGAAGCGGCAGGGCGGGCTGGCCGCGATCGAGCGGCAGAACGTCGCCAAGGCCAAGCTGCTCTACGACTTCCTCGATCGCAGCCGCTTCTTCAGGAACCCGGTGGACAGAGCCGACCGCTCGCGCATGAACGTGCCCTTCACGCTCGCCGACCCGGCGCAGGACGAGGAATTCCTGAAGGGCGCCAAGGCGCGCGGCATGGTGCAGCTGAAGGGGCACCGCTCGGTCGGCGGCATGCGCGCCTCGATCTACAACGCCGTTTCCCTCTCGGGCGTGCAGGCGCTGGTCGCCTACATGGACGAGTTCGAGCGCGAGCATGGCTGAAAAATTCGGGGTTCTGGTCCTGAACCAGATCTCGCCGCTGGGTCTCGCCCGGCTGCCGGCCGAGCGCTACGCCGTCGGCAAGGATCTTGCCGCGCCAGACGCGATCCTGGTCCGCTCCGCCGACCTGCACCGGCTCGCCATTCCGGCCAGCGTCCGGGCGATCGGCCGCGCCGGCGCGGGCACCAACAACATCCCGGTGCCGGCGATGTCGGCGCGCGGCGTGCCGGTATTCAATGCGCCCGGCGCCAACGCCAATGCGGTCAAGGAGCTGGTCGTCGCGGGCATGCTGCTGGCGGCCAGGAATCTCGCCGAGGCGCTGGCCTTCGTCGCCGGCCTCGATCCGCGGGACCCCGACCTGGCCAAGCGGGTCGAGGACGGCAAGAAGGCCTACGCCGGCATCGAGCTCACCGGGCACGCGCTGGGGATCATCGGCCTGGGCAAGATCGGCTGCCTGGTCGCGGATGCCGCGATCAAGCTGGGCATGAACGTGTACGGCTACGATCCGGAGATCACCGTCGATGCCGCCTGGAGCCTGCCCGCGCAGGTCAGGCGCGCCAACAGTGTCGCCGAAGTGCTGAAGAACGCCGACTTCGTCAGCCTGCACGTGCCGCTCCTGCCGGCCACCCGCGACCTCATCAACGCCGGCAACGTCGGTTCGATGAAGCCGGGCGCGGTGCTGCTCAACTTTTCGCGCGAGGGCGTGGTCGATGAAGCGGCGGTGCTGGATGCCTTGGCCGCGGACAAGCTCGGCCGCTACGTCTGCGACTTCCCCAGCGCCGTCTTGAGCGGTCAGCCGCGGGTGATCGCCCTGCCGCACCTGGGGGCGTCGACCGCCGAGGCCGAGGAAAACTGCGCGTTGATGGTGGCCGACCAGTTGCGCGACTATCTGGAGCACGGCAACGTGCAAAACGCGGTGAATTTCCCCAATCTGACTATGCCGCGCGAGTCGGCTTTCCGCGTCGCCATCGCCAACGCCAACGTGCCCAACATGCTCGGCCAGATCTCGACCGCGATGGCCCAGGCCGGTTTGAACATCCACACCATGATCAACAAGTCGAGGGCCGACATGGCCTACACCCTGGTGGACGTCGACAGCCCGGTGCCGCCGGCGACGATCGCCTCGATCGCGGCGATCGCGGGCGTGCTGGCGGTGCGCTATCTGCCGCTGGAGGCGTGATGGCCGAGGGCTCCGAGAAACCCGAAGCGCGCGATGAACTAGGCCGGCTGCGTAGCGGCATAGACGCCATCGACCTGCAGGTGCTCGATCTGATCAACCAGCGGGCGCGGCTGGCGCACCGCATCGGCGAGATCAAGCGCGGCAATCTGTACCGGCCCGAGCGCGAGGCGCAGGTATTGCGCCGGATCGTTGAGGCCAGCGCCGGCCCGCTGCCGGCGACGGCGGTGCAACACCTGTTTCGCGAGATCATGTCGGCCTGCCTGGCGCTCGAACAGCCGCTCTCGGTCGCCTACCTGGGGCCCGAAGGCACCTTCTCCGAGTCCGCCGCGCGCAAGCACTTCGGCGCTGCTCCGACGCTCACCCCCTACGCCACGATCGATGACGCCTTCCGCGCGGTCGAGGCCGGCAACGCCGATTACGCGGTGGTGCCGGTCGAGAACTCGACCGAGGGTGCCATCGGCCGCACCCTGGACCTCCTGCTCACCTCGCCGCTGAAGATCTGCGGCGAGGTCAATCTGCGCATCCACCAGAACCTGCTGTCGACCGCGCCGACGCTGGCCGCCGTGCAGCGCCTCTACGGCCACGCCCAGTCGCTGGCCCAGTGCCACGAATGGCTGAATCGGAACCTCGTCCAGCTGCCGCGCGTGCCGGTGGCGAGCAATGCCGAGGGCGCCCGCCTGGCGGCCGAGGATCCCGGCTCGGCCGCGATCGCCGGCGAGGCGGCGGCGGGCCGCTACGGCCTCAAGGTGCTGGCGGCGAACATCGAGGACGACCCCAACAACACCACCCGCTTCCTGGTGCTGGCCGCGCACGACGCCGGAGCGTCGGGCTTGGACAAGACCTCGCTGATCTGCTCGGCGCAGAACCGCCCCGGTGCGATGCACGCGCTCTTGACGCCGCTGGCGGCCCACGGCGTCTCCCTGACCCGGCTCGAATCGCGCCCGGCGCGCGGCTTCGGCGGCGGCCGCTGGGAGTACATCTTCTACATCGACGTCGAGGGGCACCAGCAGCAGCCGGCGGTGACCCGCGCGCTCGAAGAACTGGGCCGGCACGCCGGCTTCGTCAAGATCCTCGGCTCCTATCCGGCAGCCGCACAATGAGGAGCATCCCATCGTGAGCATCGCAGAATTCGCACCGGCCTACGTCCGCGCCATTTCTCCCTACCAGCCGGGCAAGCCGATCACCGAGCTGGCCCGCGAGATGGGCATCCCGGTCGAGAGCATCGTCAAGCTCGCCTCCAACGAGAATCCGCTGGGCATGAGTCCGAGAGCGCGCGCCGCGGTACTGGCGGCCGTCTCCGGGCTGGAGCGCTATCCCGACCAGTTCGAGCTGGTCGCGGCACTCGCGGAACGGACCGGCCTGGGCCAGGAGCAGATCGTGCTCGGCAACGGCTCCAACGACGTGCTCGACCTGGCGGCCCGGGCCTTCCTGGCGCCCGGACGCTCTTCGGTTTTTTCGCGCCACGCCTTCGCCGTGTATCCGCTGGCGACGATGTCGGCGGGCGGCGAATGCATCGCGGTCGCGGCCAGGGAATTCGGCCACGACCTGGCCTCGATGCGCGCAGCGGTGCGTCCGGACACGCGCATCGTGTGGCTCGCCAATCCCAACAACCCGACCGGCACCTTCCTGCCCCACCGGGAGATCGAGGCCTTCCTGGAGGCGCTGCCGGGCGACGTCGTGGTGGTGCTGGACGAGGCCTACAATGAATACCTGCCGCCGGCGCTGCGCCAGGACACGGTCGCCTGGATCGCCCGCTTCCCGAATCTGGTCATCACCCGGACCTTCTCCAAGGTCTATGGCCTGGCCGGGCTGCGCGTCGGCTACGCGCTGGCATCAAGCGAGGTCGCCGACCTGATGCAGCGCGTGCGCCAACCGTTCAACGTGAACAACCTGGCGCTCGCCGCCGCCGCCGCCGCGCTGGACGACCACATCTTCCTGGCCGAGAGCTTCGACAACAACCGCCGCGGCATGGAGCAGCTGGTGGCGGGCTTCAAGCGCCTCGGCCTGGAGCACATCCCGGCGCACGGCAACTTCATCACCTTCCGCCTCGGCGACGCTGCGGGGGTCAATCAGAAGCTGTTGCGCCAGGGCGTGATCGTGCGTCCGCTCGGCAACTACGCGATGCCCGAGCATCTGCGCGTGACCATCGGCACCGAAGCCGAGAACGCGCGCTTCCTCGAAGCCCTGGCGAAGTCCCTGTGAGGGCGTGCGACGGGATGGCGCGTGACTGAATTGCGAAAAATCGTCATCTGCGGCGTCGGCCTGATCGGCGGCTCGTTCGGGCTGGCGCAGAAATCCGCCGGCGTTGCCGAGGTGGTCGGCATCGGCAGGAGCCGCGCCAGCCTCGAAGAGGCGGTCAGGCGCGGAGCGATCGACCGGCCGGCCGAGGACTGGGCCGGTGCCCTGGACGGTGCCGATCTGGTGCTGCTGGCCACGCCGGTCGGGCAGATGGAAGCGGTCATGCGCCAGCTGGCGCCGCATCTGTCGCCGGGGACGCTGGTCACCGACGGCGGCAGCACCAAGCAGGACGTGATCGCCGCCGCTCGCCGCGCGCTGGGCGACAAGATCGGACAGTTCGTGCCCGGCCATCCGATCGCCGGGGCCGAGAAGAGCGGGGTCGCGGCCGCGACCGCCGACCTCTACCAGGGCAAGCGCGTGGTGCTCACGCCGCTGCCCGAGAACCCGCCGGGCACCGTCGCCGCCGTGCGCGCCGCCTGGGAAGCCTGCGGCGCCGTCGTCAGCGAACTGGCGCCGCGGGCCCACGACCGCACCTTCGCCGCGGTCAGCCACCTGCCGCACCTGCTCGCCTTCGCCCTGGTGCATGAGTTCGCCGGCCGCGAGGATTCCGGGCAGTTGTTCGGCTTCGCCGCCGGCGGCTTCCGCGACTTCACCCGCATCGCCAGCAGCCATCCGGAGATGTGGCGCGACATCTGCATCGCCAACCGCGCGCCGCTGATCGTGGAGCTCGACGCCTATCTCGCCGAGCTGCTGCGCGTCCGCGTGCTGCTCGCCAGCAGCGACGGCGCGGGCTTGGAAGCCCTGTTCGGCCGCGCCCGCGCGATGCGCGACGCCTGGCTCGAATCGGTGGAGCCGCCCGGGGAATGAGCGATAAGCTAGTCCTCTCACCGGCCAACTGGGCCGCGGGCAGCGTCCGCCTGCCGGGTTCGAAGAGCATTTCCAACCGCAGCCTGCTGCTGGCCGCGCTGGCTGCCGGCGAGACGGAAATCCACGGCCTGCTCGATTCCGATGACACGCGGGTGATGCTCGCCGCGCTGTCTGTCCTCGGGGTCACGGTCTTGCCCCTCGGCCCCGAGACCTTCCGCGTCGTCGGCGTCGCGGGCGCCTTCCCGGTCAAGGAGGCCGAACTGTTCCTGGGCAACGCCGGTACCGCGGTGCGCTCCCTCACCGCGGCGCTGGCGCTCTCGGGCGGCCATTACCGGCTCTTTGGCGTGTCGCGCATGCACGAGCGGCCGATCGGCGACCTCGTCTCTGCGCTGCGCGGGCTGGGCGCTGAGATCCGCTACCAGGCCAACGAAGGCTTCCTGCCGCTGGAGATTTTTCCTGCCGCGGCCGGGGCCGCGCAGGAACAGCGCATCGGAGTACGCGGCGACATCTCCTCGCAGTTCCTGACGGCGCTCTTGATGGCATTGCCGCTGACCGGCCGGAGTGCGCAGATAGAAGTGATCGGGGAGCTGATCTCCAAGCCCTACGTCGAGATCACCCTGAACCTGATGGCGCGTTTCGGCATCGCGGTTGAGCGCTCCGGCTGGCAGCGCTTCGCCATCGCCGCCGGACAGCGGGCGAGAAGCCCGGGCGTGCTGACGGTCGAGGGCGACGCCTCGTCGGCCTCGTATTTCCTGGCCGCCGGGGCGATCGGCGGCGGCCCGGTGCGGGTCGAGGGCGTGGGCAGGAACAGCATCCAGGGCGACGTCGCCTTCGCCGAGGCGCTACAGCGGATGGGCGCCGAAATCGAGCTGGGCGACGACTACATCGTCGCCCGCGCGCCGGCCTCGGGCAAGCTCCTCGCCATCGACGGCGACTTCAATCATATTCCTGACGCAGCGATGACCCTGGCCGTGGCGGCGCTGTTCGCCGATGGCCCATCGACGCTGAGGAACATCGCCAGCTGGCGGGTCAAGGAGACCGACCGGATCGCGGCGATGGCGACCGAGCTCGCCAAGCTCGGCGCCACGGTGGTGGCGGGCGACGATTTCCTGCGAGTGACGCCGCCGCCCCGGCTCCTTTCTGGCGCGGTCATCGACACCTACGACGACCACCGCATGGCGATGTGCTTCTCGCTCGCGAGCCTGGGCGGCGTGCCGCTCACCATCAATGATCCTGGCTGCGTCGCCAAGACCTACCCCGGCTACTTCGCGGAATTCGCCCGGATCGCGGCGCCGGTGATCGCCATCGACGGCCCCTCGGCTTCCGGCAAGGGCACGGTGGCGGCGCTCGTCGCCCAGCGCCTGAGCTGCCACTACCTCGACAGCGGCTCGCTCTATCGCCTGACCGCCCTGGCCGCGCTCCGCGCCGGCGTGTCCCTGGACGACGAGGCCGCTGTGGCCGCCATCGCCGCGGCGCTGCCGGCGCGCTTCGAGGGCGGCCGCATCTGGCTCTCCGGTGAGGATGCGAGCGACGCCATCAGGAGCGAGGCGTGCTCGCAGGGCGCATCGCGGGTGGCGGCGCTGCCGACGGTGCGCCGGGCGCTGCTCGGCCGCCAGCGCGCCTACCGCCAGGCGCCCGGGCTGGTGGCGGAGGGCCGCGACATGGGCTCGGTGGTGTTTCCCGACGCGGTGCTCAAGGTGTTCCTGACAGCGAGCGCCGCCGCGCGCGCCGACCGCCGTCATAAGCAGTTGATCGAGAAAGGGATGTCTGCTAATATCTCATCCCTTTTGCGGGATCTGCAGGAGCGGGATGCGCGCGATGCCGCGCGCGAGGTGGCCCCCCTGCGGCAATGCGCGGATGCCCAACTGCTCGATACGACGGACCTGTCCGTCGAGCAGGCGGTGACGGCGGTGCTGGAGTGGGTTTCAGAACTCCGGCGCGGCCGGCAAGATTGACCAGGCAGCGCGCAGAAGTGGTAAGTCAGTAGCAAGCGCAAGCCCCGGGTGCATCAGGCGCGGGGCGGGCGAGGCAACAGGTGTCGCCGCGCGCCAGCGTGCGGCGGCGTTTATCAACTTTTCAACATATACAGCCGCCGATCCGGCAGCGGATTTGCGGCGATTAGGCTCTTATGACCACTGCTATCGCTCACACCGAAACAAGCCCCGCCCCGGACAGCTTCGCCGCCCTCTTCGCCGAGTCCCTCGAACGCCAGGAGATGCGCGCCGGCGAGGTGATCACCGCCGAAGTGGTCCGCGTCGACCACAACTATGTCGTCGTCAATGCCGGCCTGAAGTCCGAGAGTTTCATCTCCGTCGATGAGTTCAAGAACGATGCCGGCGAGATCGACGCCAAGCCGGGCGACTACGTCGCCGTCGCCATCGAGATGCTCGAGGACGGCTACGGCGAGACCCGCCTGTCGCGCGAGAAGGCCAAGCGCATCGCCGCCTGGAACGACCTCGACAAGGCCATGGTCGATAGCACCCTGGTCAAGGGCATGATCACCGGCAAGGTCAAGGGCGGCCTCACCGTGATGCTGAACGGCATCCGCGCCTTCCTGCCCGGTTCCCTGGTGGACATCCGGCCGGTCAAGGACACCACGCCCTTCGAGGGCAAGGAATTCGAATTCAAGGTCATCAAGCTCGACAGGAAGCGCAACAACGTCGTGCTCTCGCGCCGCGCCGTGCTGGAATCCAACCTCGGCGAAGAGCGCCAGGCGCTGCTCTCGAACCTCAAGGAAGGCAGCATCGTCAAGGGCATCGTCAAGAACATCACCGACTACGGCGCCTTCGTCGATCTGGGCGGCATCGACGGCCTGCTGCACATCACCGATCTGGCCTGGCGCCGCGTCCGCCATCCGTCGGAAGTGCTCAACGTCGGCGACGAAGTGGAAGCCAAGATCCTCAAGTTCGACCAGGAGAAGAACCGCGTCTCCCTGGGCATGAAGCAGCTCGGCGAGGATCCCTGGGTGGGCATCTCGCGCCGCTATCCTTCCGGCACGAGGCTGTTCGGCAAGGTCACCAACCTCACCGACTACGGCGCCTTCGTCGAAGTCGAGCAGGGCATCGAGGGCCTGGTGCACGTCTCCGAGATGGACTGGACCAACAAGAACATCCATCCCTCCAAGGTCGTGCAGCTGGGCGACGAGGTCGAGGTGATGATCCTCGAAATCGACGAGGAACGCCGCCGCATCTCGCTGGGCATGAAGCAGTGCATTCCCAATCCCTGGGACGAGTTCGCCATGAACCACAAGAAGGGCGACAAGGTCAGCGGCCAGATCAAGTCGATCACCGACTTCGGCGTCTTCATCGGCCTGCCCGGCGGCATCGACGGCCTGGTGCACCTGTCCGACCTGTCCTGGTCGGTCACCGGCGAAGAGGCCAAGCAGAGCTACAAGAAGGGCGACGAGGTCGAGGCCATGGTGCTGTCGATCGACGTCGAGAAGGAGCGCATCTCCCTGGGCATCAAGCAGCTGGAGGGCGATCCCTTCACCAGTTTCGTCGCCAACCACGACAAGAACAGCGTGGTCAAGGGCACGGTGAAGACCATCGACGCCAAGGGCGCCGTGATCGATCTGGGCAACGACGTCGAGGGCTATCTGCGCGCCTCCGAAGCCGCCCGCGACCGCGTCGACGATCTGCGCACCCTGTTCAAGGAAGGCGACGGCATCGAGGCGATGATCATCAACGTCGATCGCAAGACGCGCTCGATCAACCTGTCGATCAAGGCCAAGGACCAGGCCGAGCAATCGGATGCGCTGCAGAAGCTGTCGGCCGAGAGCGGCTCGGCCTCGACCGGTACGACCAGTCTCGGCGCGCTGCTCAAGGCCAAGCTCTCCAGTACCCAGCAATAAGCGTTTGGACCGGATATGACCAAGTCCGATCTGATCGCCAAGCTGGCGGCGCGCTTTCAGCAGTTGGTGGCGAAGGACGCCGATTTCGCGGTGAAGGTGATCCTCGACGAGATGACCGCGGCGTTGTCCCGCGGCGACCGCATCGAGATCCGCGGCTTCGGCAGCTTCGCCCTCAACTACCGGCCGTCGCGCGTCGGCCGCAACCCCAAGTCGGGCGAGAAGGTGAGCGTGCCGGAAAAACACGTGCCGCACTTCAAGGCCGGCAAGGAGTTGCGCGAGCGTGTCGATCAGCGCGGCTAGCGGCGTCCTGCCGGAGTTCGAGATGACGACGGGCGGCATCCTGCCGGATGCTGCCCGTCGTGACTGCTGATGCGACTCTTGATCTGGCTCTTGCGGGCCATCGTCTTCGTGCTGCTGTTCGGGCTCGCCATCAAGAATAGCGGGCCGGTCTATCTGCGTTCGTATTTCGAATCGTCCTGGCAGGCGCCGCTATCCTTGGTGATGCTGGGCTCGTTCGCCGCCGGCGCGGCGATCGGCGTGACCGCCGCGTTTGCTACGCTGGTGCGCCAGCGCCGGGAAATCATGCGCTTGAAGCGCGAGCAGGCGAGAACCGCTACCAGGCCCGATCCAAGGTGAGCGCAGGCGTCGAGATCCAGCTGTGGTGGCTGCTGGCGCTGCCCTTGTTCTTCGTCCTCGGCTGGGTCGCGGCGCGAATAGACATCCAGCACCTGGTGCGCGAGTCGCGCGCCCTGCCGCGGTCCTACTTCAAGGGCCTGAACTTCCTGCTCAACGAACAACCGGACCAGGCGATCGAGGCCTTCATCGAGGCCGCCCGCGTCGATCCCGAAACCATAGAGATGCACTTCGCGCTGGGCAACCTGTTTCGCCGCCGCGGCGAGACCGACCGCGCCATCCGGGTGCACCAGAACCTGATCGAGCGCGAGGGCCTGAACGACGAGCAGCGCCTGCAGGCCCTGTCCGAACTGGGCCAGGACTACCTGAAGGCCGGCTTGCTCGACCGCGCCGAGGAGGTGTTCCAGAAGCTGCTCGGCACGCGCCGCGACGAGGAGGCGCTGCGCTTCCTGCTGGAGATCTTCCAGCAGGAGAAGGAATGGCAGAAGGCGATCGATACCGCCCGCAAGCTGCCCGAGCACGCCGGCCACCTGTGGCAGAAGGAGATCGCCAATTTCTATTGTGAGCTGGCCGCTACGGCCCTGACCAACGGCGCACCGGGCGAGGCGAACCAGCTGCTCGACGCGGCGCTGGCGGCCAACCGCAAGTGCGTGCGCGCCACCATCCTGCAAGGCGATGCGGCGCTGGCGGAGAACGATACCGGCACGGCGATCGAAGCCTGGAAACGGGTCGAACAGCAAAACCCGATGTACCTGGCCCTGATCGCGGACAAGCTGGCCGAGGCATACCGGGCCCAGGGACGGGAGGAGCAGGGCGTGGCGCTGCTGCGCGGCTGGCTCGCCCAGCATCCCTCGCTCGATCTGCTCGATGCGGTTTTTCAATCCGAGCTCGCCGGCAACGGCCCCGAGGCCGCCTACCTACTGGTGCGCGACGAGCTGCGCCGCAATCCGACGCTGCTCGGCCTGGACAAGCTGCTCGAAGCGCAGATCCTGGTGGCGCCGCCCGAGCGCCGCGCCGACCTGGAACTGATCAAGAACCTGATCCACAACCATACCCGGCGCGTCGCCCGCTATCGCTGCGACGACTGCGGCTTCAAGGCCCGCCAGTTCTACTGGCGCTGCCCGGCCTGCGGCGGCTGGGAGACCTATCCGCCGCGGCGGACCGAAGAATACGATCTGACGCCTTGAGAGCGAGCGCGCAATGAAAATAACCGTCATCGGCACCGGCTACGTCGGCCTGGTCAGCGGCACCTGTCTCGCCGAGGTCGGCAACGACGTGCTCTGCGTCGACATCGACGCCGCCAAGATCGCCCTCCTGGAGTCCGGCGGCATCCCGATCTTCGAACCCGGCCTCGCGGAAATGGTGGCGAAGAACCGCGCCGCCGGGCGCCTGTCCTTCACCACCGACGTCGCCGCGGCGCTCTCTCACGGTAGCGTGGTGTTCATCGCGGTGGGCACGCCGCCCGACGAGGACGGATCGGCCGACCTGCAGTACGTGCTCGCGGCGGCGCGGAGCATCGGCCGGCATATCGACGGCTACAAGGTGATCGTGGATAAATCCACGGTGCCGGTGGGCACCGCCGACCGGGTGCGCGCGGCGATCGCCGAGGAGCTCGTGCGCCGCGCCGTGAACGTAGACTACAGCGTCGTCTCCAATCCGGAGTTCCTCAAGGAGGGCGCGGCGATCGAGGACTTCATGAAGCCCGACCGGATCGTGGTCGGCGCCGACGACCCCCGCGCCGTCGAGCTGATGCGCCAGCTCTACGCCCCGTTCCAGCGCAGCCACGAGCGTCTGGTGGTGATGGACGTGCGTTCGGCGGAGCTGACCAAGTACGCCGCCAACGCCATGCTGGCCACGCGCATCTCCTTCATGAACGAGCTCGCCAACCTGGCCGAGAAGCTGGGTGCCGACATCGAGCTGGTGCGCGCCGGCATCGGCGCCGACCCGCGCATCGGCTACCAGTTCCTCTACGCCGGTTGCGGCTACGGCGGCTCCTGCTTTCCCAAGGACGTTCGCGCCCTGATCAAGACCGCGCACGACGCCGGCCAGGATCTGCAGCTCCTTTCCGCCGTCGAGGCCGCCAACGAGGCGCAGAAGCGCGTGCTCGCGGCGAAGGTGGTCAAGCGCTTCGGCGCGGATCTGTCCGGCCGCCGCTTCGCCCTGTGGGGCCTCGCCTTCAAGCCGAACACCGACGACATGCGCGAGGCGCCGAGCCTGGTGCTGATCGAGGAACTGCTCGTGCGCGGCGCCTCGGTCTGCGCCTTCGACCCGGTGGCCATGATCGAGGCGCGGCGCCTGCTGGGCGACCGAATCGCCTTCGCCGACACGCCGCTGGCCGCACTAGCCGGGGCCGACGCGCTGCTGGTGGTCACCGAATGGAAGGAATTCAGGAGTCCGGATTTCGCCGCGATCAGGGCACGCCTACGGCAGCCGGTGATCTTCGACGGACGCAATCTCTACGATCCCGAGCACCTGGCCGGGATGGGCATCGAATACCACGCGATCGGCAGAAAGTGATGCAACTGCCGGATACCTCGAAGTCCCGCGTCCTCATCGTCGGCGACGTGATGCTCGACCGCTACTGGTTCGGCGAGGTCAGCCGCATCTCGCCCGAGGCGCCGGTGCCGGTGGTCAAGGTCGAGCGGATCGAGGAGCGTCCCGGTGGCGCCGCCAACGTGGCGCGCAACGTCTCGGCGCTGGGCGCCGAAGCGACGCTGCTCTCGGTGGTCGGCGCCGACGAGGCGGGGACGACCCTGTCCCGGCTGCTCGCTGCCGACGGCATCAGGACCAGCCTGCTCGAGGACGCCCAGCTGTCCACCACGGTCAAGCTGCGCGTGATCGGCCGTGGGCAGCAACTGCTGCGCATCGACTTCGAGACCTGGCCGGCGCACGAGGTGCTGCGCGCCAAGCTGGCCGAGTTCGAGCAGCGGCTGGCCGCCTGCGACGTGGTGATCCTCTCCGACTACGGCAAGGGCGGTCTGGCGCACATCGCGCAGATGATCGAGCTCGCGCGCGCCGCGGGCAAGCCGGTGCTGGTCGACCCCAAGGGCGAGGACTACGGCCGCTACGCCGGCGCCACGCTGCTGACACCAAACCGCACCGAGCTGCGCGAGGTGGTCGGACGCTGGACGAGCGAGGCGGAGCTCGAAGCAAAGGTCGCCCAACTGCGCGACCGGCTCGACGTCGGCGCGCTCTTGGTGACGCGTTCGGAGGAGGGCATGACGCTGTTTACGCCCGCCGGCCCGGTGCATGAGCCGGCCGTGGCGCGCGAGGTATATGATGTCAGCGGCGCCGGCGACACGGTGATTGCCACGCTGGCAGTGATGCTGGCCAGCGGCCTCGATCTGGCCTCGGCGATGCGCCTGGCCAACCGTGCCGCGGGCGTGGTCGTCGGCAAACTCGGCACCGCGACCTGCACGCTGGCCGAGCTACAAGCGCAACAATAGCGACTTATGACTCAGCTCTTCACATCGTCTGAGCAGGTTTTTTCGGAGCGCTGCTTGCCGGGGGATATACCAGGGGGGCGCCCCCTTGTTCCCGTTCGGGGGATAGGGCGGGTCTCCCCTTGTTCGTACTCTCCCGCTTTTCCGGTCTTACGGAGTGCTCCCGTTTGCTTCCGGCTCCGGCCGGCTTAAGGATAACCATGTATACCATCGTCACCGGCGCCGCTGGTTTTAGTTCCGGCATAACGCGCGTTCGCGCATTAGCCTACTCTGAAACCAGCGGACGGAAATGACTATGTACACCATCGTCACCGGCGCCGCTGGTTTTATCGGGGCCAATCTGGTCAAGGGCCTGAACGAGCGCGGCGTCACCAACATCATCGCGGTCGACAATCTCACCCGCGCCGACAAGTTCGTCAATCTCACCGATTGCGAGATCGGCGACTATCTCGACAAGCAGGAATTCCTCGAGGTCCTCGATGCCGGCCAGCTGGACGGCGCCGTCGAAGCCATCCTGCATCAGGGCGCCTGCTCGGACACGATGGAGACCGACGGCCGCTACATGATGGTCAACAACTACCGCTATTCCGCCTCGCTGCTGGATTTCTGCCTGGAGCAGGAAGTGCCGCTGCTCTACGCCTCTTCGGCCTCGGTCTATGGCGGCGGCGGCGTCTTCCGCGAGGCGCGCGAGTTCGAGGCGCCGCTCAACGTTTATGGCTATTCGAAGTTCCTGTTCGACCAGGTGGTGCGCCGGCGCCTGCCCGACGCCGCCTCGCCGCTGGTCGGCTTCCGCTACTTCAACGTCTATGGCCCGCGCGAGCAGCACAAGGGGCGGATGGCTTCGGTGGCCTTCCACTTCTTCAACCAGTTCCAGGCCGAGGGTCGGGTCAAGCTGTTCGAGGGCTGCGACGGCTACGCCGACGGCGAGCAGCGGCGCGACTTCGTTTCGGTCGAAGACGTGGTCAAGGTCAATATGTTCTTCCTGGAGCGTCCGCACCTCTCCGGCATCTTCAACCTGGGCACCGGCCGCGCCCAGTCGTTCAACGACGTCGCCGTCGCCACCGTCAATGCCTGCCGCACCGCGAAGGGCGAGGCGGCGCTGACCTTGGCCGAGTTGAAGACCAGCGGCATGATCGAGTACGTGGCCTTCCCGGAGGCCCTGGTCGGCAAGTACCAGAGCTACACCGAGGCGGATCAGTCGCAGCTGCGTGCCGCCGGCTATCGCGAAGAATTCGCCACGGTCGAGCAGGGCGTGGCCGGCTACGTCGGCCGGCGACTGGCGGCGGGGAGGAAATGACCATGTCCAGGACGCTCGAAGAGTTCGTCGGCAACACCCCCCTGGTGCGTCTGAAACGCATCGCCGGGGCGGAGCATGGCCCCGATCGCCGCAACAACCTGATCCTGGCCAAGCTGGAGGGCAACAATCCGGCCGGCTCGGTCAAGGACCGGCCGGCGCTGTCGATGATCCTGCGCGCCGAGGCGCGCGGCGACATCAAGCCCGGCGACACGCTGATCGAGGCCACCAGCGGCAACACCGGCATCGCCCTGGCGATGGCCGCGGCGCTGCGCGGCTATCGCATGATCCTGGTGATGCCGGAGAACCAGAGCGTCGAGCGGCGCCAGACGATGCGCGCCTTCGGCGCCGAACTGGTGCTGACGGCTAAGGCCGGCGGCATGGAGATCGCCCGCGACATCGCCGAGAAAATGCGCGACGAGGGCCGCGGCATCATTCTCGACCAGTTCGCCAATCCGGACAATCCGCTCGCCCACTACCAGGGCACCGGACCGGAGATCTGGCGCGACACCGGCGGCCGGGTCACGCACTTCGTCAGCAGCATGGGCACCACCGGCACCATCATGGGGGTGTCGCGCTATCTCAAGGAGCAGAACCCGGCCGTCCAGATCGTCGGCTGCCACCCCGAGGAGGGTTCGCAGATCGCCGGCATCCGCAAGTGGCCGGCAGCCTACCTGCCGAAGATCTTCGAGCGGCAGCGCGTCGACCGCATCGAGGAGGTCAGCCAGGCCGCAGCCGAGGACATGACCCGGCGCCTGGCGCGCGAAGAGGGCATCTTCGCCGGCGTCTCCTCCGGCGGCGCGCTGGCGGTCGCGCTGCGCGTGGCCGGCGAGCTCGAGAACGCGGTCGTCGTCACCATCGTTTGCGACCGCGGCGACCGCTATCTGTCGACAGGTGTGTTCCCCGCCTAGACGCTGCCGCTGCCCCGGGCGGCCGCCGCTCCGGCTGTTGGTACTTCTCGCCCTGGGACTGGCGGCCGGTCCGGCGCCGGCCCAGGATCTGACGCTGACGCTGGCCGCGGTGGACCATCCGGCGTTCTCGCTGCGCCGGGTCAGCATCCATAGCGCAGATCTCGCCGGCGGCCCCGCCGACATCGACATCGGCCGTCTGGTTGTGGGCGGCCGGAAGTTCCGCGATCTCAAGCTGCACTGTCGCCGATTCGACTGGTCGCGCGAGCGGCTGGCCTGCCGCGACGGTACGCTCAAGTCCGAAGGGCGGTCGGCGATGCCGCTGGCCTTCTCCTACAGCCTGAAGCGGCGGGTGCTCGACTTGCGTTTCACCGGCGCCGATCTCGCCGGCGCCGCGGCTTTGCCGCAGCTCGCCGCCTACAAACCGGCGGGCCGCTTCGACGCCCATCTGCTCGCCGCGCCGGCGAAGATCGAAATGAGCGTCAAGCTCGCCGATGCCAGCTTCTCCAGCGCCGATGGCGCGCTCGCCGCCGATCACGTCGGGGCCAGCCTGGACCTGGAGGCCGAACGTCGCGGCAGCGGCTGGGATTGGCGGGGGACGGTGGCCTGGCCGCGCGGCGAGGCCTACTGGGCGCCGCTGTACCGCGCCGGCGGGGCGCGGCTCACCGCGGCCGGCCGCTATGCGCCCGGGAGCCTGAGCGTCGATCGGGCGGCCTTGTCGCTGGACGGCATCGGCAGCGCCAGCGGCGAACTGCAATGGGGAGGGGGGAGGCTGATCGAAGCGCGCGTTGCGACCGGCCCGCTCGATCTGTCCGCGGCGGCGGCGCAACTGCTGCAGCCCTTCCTCGATCTCCGCGCCGGGCCCAAGCTCGCCGCCGGCGGCACGGGCAGCATCGCCGTCGAATGGCGGCAGGGCGTGCTCGAGCGTCTCGATCTCGGGCTCGATGACGCAAGCATCAGCGCAAACGGCCTGGCGCTGTCCGGGGTCAGCGCCAGCATCCCCTGGCGCCGCGACGAGGCGAGCTTGGCCGAGTTTTCCGCCGCGGGCGGCCGCTTCGGCCGCCTGCCGCTGGGCGCCTTCACGCTGCCGCTGACGATGCGCGGCTTCGAGTTCGATGCCGCTCACGTCGGCATTCCGCTGCTCGACGGCGAGTTGCTGTTCGACGGTTTTCACGCCGCGCGCGACAACGGGCAATGGCGCTGGCGCCTGGGCGCCGCCCTGACGCCGGTATCGATGCCGCTGCTGACTGCGACGCTGGGTCTGCCGCGCATGCAGGGCCGGCTCTCGGCCACGATTCCGGCGATCGGCTATGCCGATTCGACGCTGGCGTTAGACGGCGCGCTGGTGGTCTCGGTGTTCGACGGTTATCTCGCGGCGACCGGACTCAAGCTGATCGACCCGCTCGGGCCCCTGCCGCATCTCACCGCCGACGTCGAGCTGCGCCACCTCGATCTGGGTATGCTCACCGAGACCTTTTCCTTCGGCGACATCACCGGCTACATCGACGGCGAGATCCGCGGGCTGGATTTGCTCGGCTCGAAACCGCTCGGCTTCGCGGCAAGCATCAGGAGCAGTCCGGGCGATTACCGCAAGCGCATCAGCCAGCGCGCGGTGCAGAACATCTCCGCGCTCGGCGGCGCCGGTGCGGGCGCCGCGATCGAGCGCAGCTTCCTGGGTTTCTTCAAGACCTTCGGCTACCGCAGGCTGGGGCTCTCCTGCCGACTGCTGGAGAGCGGCGTCTGCGTGATGGGCGGCATAGAGAACGCCCCGCGAGGCTCGGGTTACCTGATCGTCGAGGGCGGGGGCATCCCGGCGCTATCCGTCATCGGATACAATCGGCGGGTGCACTGGGACGCGCTGGTCTCCCGCCTGCAGGCCGTGATCGCGGGCAACAGCAAGCCGGTGATCCAATAGGAGCGGGCATGAAGAACCTGATCGCGGCGACACTCGGCCTGTCCCTCGCCGCCTGCGTCACCATCAACATCTACTTCCCGGCGGCGGCGGCCGAGAAGGCCGCGGACCAGATCATCGACAAGGTCCTGCAGATCCAGAAGACCGCGCCCGACAAGGAGAAACCATGAACGCCCACTGGCGCAAACTGCTGCTTCTGCCGTTTCTGCTCTTAGCCCTCGCGGGCGGCGCAATGGCGCAGGGCAACCTGGAGATCAACACGCCGGCGATCACCCAGCTCAGCAATGCGATGCAGAGCCGCTTCGCGCAGCTCTCGCCGCTGTTCGCCGCCGGCGCCATCGGCCTGGCCAACGACGGCACGGTGAGGCTGCGCGACGCCAACGCAGTGCCGCTGGCCAGGCGTCAGGCGGTCACCGCGCTGATCGCCGCCGAGAACGCAGACCGCGCCGCCCTGTATCGCGAGATCGCGCGCGCCAACGGCAAGCCGGAATGGGAGCAGGACATCCGCGCCACCTTCGCCCAGCGCTGGGTGGACAAGGCGCAGCCGGGCTGGTGGGTGCAGAATCCGGGCGGCGAGTGGCGGCGCAAGTGAGGACGCAGGTGAGGACGCAGGTGAGGGCCGGGAGATGACGCCGATCCTGGTCTTCGACATCGAGACCATTCCCGACGTCGCCGGGCTGCGTATCCTGCACGAGCTCGATGGCGCGCTGTCCGACGCCGAGGTCGCCGAGTTCGCCTTCCAGAAGCAGCGCGCCAAGAGCGGCAGCGATTTCCTGCCGCTGCACCTGCAGCGCGTCGTGGTCGTCTCCTACGTGCTGCGCGACGCCGAGAAGCTTCTGGTGCGCTCGCTGGCCGAGACCGAATCGGGGGAGGGCGAGATCATCCAGCGCTTCTTCGACGGCGTCGAAAAATTCACGCCGCAACTGGTCTCCTGGAACGGCGGCGGCTTCGACCTGCCGGTGCTGCACTACCGCGGCCTGATCCACGGCGTCATGGCGCCGCGCTACTGGGAGATGGGCGAGGGCGATTACCGTGACAGCCGCGACTTCAAGTGGAACAACTACATCAGCCGCTACCACTCGCGCCATCTCGACCTGATGGATCTCCTGGCCCTGTACCAGCCGCGCGCGGCGGCGCCACTCGACCAGTTGGCCAAGCTGATGGGCCTGCCGGGCAAGCTCGGCATGGACGGCTCCGCGGTGTGGCAGGCCTGGCAGGAGGGCCGGATCAACGAGATCCGCGACTACTGCGAGACCGACGTGGTCAATACCTACCTGGTCTATCTGCGCTTCCAGAAGCTGCGCGGCATCCTCACCGCCGCCGAGCACGAGGCGGAGCAGGACTTCGTGCGCCGATCGCTGGCCGATCTCAAACTGCCGCACTGGGGCGAGTTCCTCGACGCCTGGGGCTGAGTCCGGCTATCTTGTCATCCAGGAGCGACTGCGCAAGGTGAGCAGCGCAAACGGAAAAATCCACAGCAGCGTGAATGCGGAAAAATACGCATAGGCGACCCCGTAGAAAAACTCCCAACTGCGCTCGCTTCTCAGGAAATACAGCGTGTAGAAGAGGGAGGCCAGACCGATGGCAATCAGGACGCGCACCAGGGTCCAGGGATCGCCGATGCTGAGGGTCACCAACAGGGCGAGCGAGAGATAAGCCACCGGGTATCTCAGGTTGGTGATGCTCTTTTCCAGCAGCGTCAGGAGCAGCGCCGGCAGGGGCAGCCTCCAGACGATCGTCGATAGCAGCCGCAGCTCTTCCCGGATATAGCTGCGATCCCAGCGCAGATACATCTTGCACAGCTTGCCGTAGGTCTCGGGCGCGACCGTATGGACGACGGCACTGCCCTGATAGACGGTCTTGTAGCCCAGTGCCAGCACATCGTTGGTCAGGGCGCGGTCTTCGCCGGTGGTGCAGGCGGCGCCGAGGAAGCGCTGGTTGAGCCAAGCCGGCAGAATCTTCCGGATCAGGGACAGGCGGTAAGCGGAGAGGGCGCCCGGACAGCAGTAGACGGCGCCGTAGGTCGATTGCACGCTGCGCAGGAAATCGAAGGACAGCACGTATCTGACGTGCAGCATGCGCGGCAGCAGCGCCTGAAAGCGGTTGAACACGGCCACCTTGCCGCCGACGGCGCCGATACCCGAGTCCCGGAAGGGGCCGGCGATCGCCAGCAGCGCGGAGCGCTCGATGATGCTGTCGGAATCCACGGTCACGGCGATTTCCCCGGTGGCGGCGTCGAATCCTGCCGCCAGCGCCGCTCTCTTGCCGCGGTTGGCTGGGAACCTGATCGCGCGAACCAGACCCGGATAGTCTGTCGCCGCCTGCTCGATGTGCGCCCAGGTGGTGTCGGTGCTGCCGTCGTCGATGACGATCACTTCGAGTTTGCCGCGCGGGTAGTCCGCCGCGACGCAGGATGCTATCGACTTGCCGACCATCGGGCCTTCGTTGAAAGCCGGGATCAGCACCGTCAGGCGGGGGGCGTCGCCGTGAGTGGCCGGCGGAATCGGGCGATAGCCGAACCAGAGCACGGTTCTGACCGCCAGCAGGCCCATCCCCATCGAGAACCAGAGCAGGCTGGGGCGATAAACGAAGGCCCACCAGCCGTGGGTGGACAGCCAGCTCAGGGTAGGCGAGAACAGCCTGAATGAGAATGAAACGAGGAAGATACCGGCGATGCCCAGGAGGATGCCGGCTAGCAGCGAGCCGACGATGCGCGCGTTGACCGGGTCGCCGGCCTGGGCATTGTCCCGGCCGGAACGCATGACCAGCGAGTTTCTCTTCGACATCGCGGAACTTTCTTGAGAGGTGTGCGCTATCCAGATTGGATACGCGATCAGTATAAACTTCTTGATCGCCGGTCGGCTCGGTTGTGACCGATTGTGTCAGCCTGCGTAAGTTGCCGTGAAGCTGCGGAGCCGTCCTTTATAATCGCCGGGAACGGGCCGCGGTCCGCAACCTCCGGCCCCAGACCTTGCCAAGGAAAAGGATGCGACGCGCACCATGAGCACACTCGTTTATACCCACGCCGACTGTCTCGAACATCGTCCCGGCCCCGGCCATCCGGAGTCGCCCGAACGCCTGAGGGCCGTGCTGCGCGCGCTGCAGGCGCCTGAATTCGCAACGCTGCAATGGCGCGATGCGCCGCTGGGCACGCGCGAGCAGCTGCTCTTGATCCATGAGCCGGCATTCGTCGACGAGGTCGCGGACCTCGCCCCGACCCAGGGCTACGTGCCCTTGGACGGCGGCGACACGGTGATGTCGCCGGGCTCCTGGAATGCGGTGATGCGCTGCGTCGGCGCGGCCTGCGCCGGCGTCGACGCGGTGCTGAGCCGGGAAGCGAACAACGTGTTTTGCGCCACCCGTCCCTGCGGCCATCACGCCGAACCGGATCGGGCGATGGGCTTCTGCATCTTCAATCAGGCGGCGATCGCTGCCGCTTATGCCTACGAGGTGCATGGGATCGAGCGCATCGCCGTCGTGGACTTCGACGTGCACCACGGCAACGGCACCCAGGCGGCCTTTTTCGACCGGCCGGAAATGTTTTACGCCTCCAGCCACCAGTCGCCGTTCTATCCGGGCACCGGCGCCGAGTCGGAGACCGGCGTCGCCCACAATATCGTCAATGTGCCGCTGCCCCGGGGCTGCGACTCCGCGCTCTTCCGGGCGCGGGCGGCAGCCGAGATGTTGCCGGCGATCGAGCGCTTCGATCCCGAGTTCGTGATCATTTCGGCCGGCTTCGATGCCCACCATCTGGATACCCTGGCGGGTCTGAACCTGACCGATGAAGACTTCCGCTGGATCAGCGATGAACTGCTGGAGATCGCCGCAGCAAGCTGCGGCGGCCGCATCGTCTCCATCCTCGAAGGCGGCTACAGCCTGGAAGGGCTGGCCAGCGGCGCCGCCGCGCACGTCCGGGCTTTGATGGGCTAGTGCCTGTCGCCGGGGAGCTGATGCCGCGGCTAGGTGCTAGGCGCTGGCGTCCTTGAGCGTCACATGTGCCACGGCGAGTCCGCGGCGGCGGGCGCCGTCTTCAGGCCGCCGGTCGCCGGCTTGGCCGCGGGCGTCGTCTTGGTCTCTGCCGCGGCTGGCGCCGGTGCCACAGCGGGAGCTGCTGCGGGTGTAGCGGGGGGAGCAGGTGTAACGGCGGGTACAGCGGCAACCACCGGCTCGGTCTCGGCGCCGGCCTTGCACTCGACGACCAGGTCGTGGATCAGTTCCCCGGTCGAGAATAGCGAGACGGAAGACCTGCCGGTATGCCTTTCCACGACCTTGTAGCCGGCGTTCTGGCAGACCTTGCCGGCGTCCTCCAGGCAGGAGTACCAGGCGTGTTCGCTGCAGGTGACGACGTGGGCGAGTTTGCCGTCGTTGTAATAGATCGTCCTCTGCGTAGCGCAGCCGGTCAACATGGCCATTGCCGCAAGTGCCAGCACGCTGGTCCTGATGGCGGTTTTCATGGGGTTTAGCCTGCGCTGTTGGAATTGTTGAATCTTATAGCATGCCGTGCGGAACGATCAACCGTTTGCGCCCCAGCGCGGATCCCGCAGAAAAGGAAAGAACCGGAGATCTTCATTGAGCACGTGCTTGACGATCAGGTCATGGGCCAGAAACTCGAACAGTTCGCCCAGACCGATGGCGCCGGCACCGAACCGCTGCACCAGTACCGCGGCCCTCGCGGCGAGTTCGCGGTGCACGGCCGTGTGCTCCGTCGTTCCGGAAAACGCTGCCACCTCGAGCATCGCCTCCTCGTCGTGAAAGTGCCGCACCACGTCGCGCATCAGGGTGTCGATCATCGAGTTCATCTCGACCGCCGGGCGTCCGGCCAGTATCGCGTTCAACAATTCATTGGCCGAGTCGAACAGGGCTCGGTGCTGGCCGTCGATCACCCGGTGACCGCTGAGAAAACGATCCTTCCAGACCAGCTTGACAAAAGCGTCGCCGCCCTCAGCGGCCGGCCGCGTTTCATCGTTGATGGCTTTGACCTCGACCCGATTCCGCCCCTGGTGTTTTGCCAGATACATGGCGCGATCGGCGCACTGGACCAGCGCGTCGGCAGACTTGCCGTGCCCGGGGTAAATGGCGACGCCGATCGACAAGGTCGTCTGCAGGCGAAATTCTCCGAACGGGACCGTCATTTCGGAAAAGTTCGCCCGCAACTTCTCGGCGCGCTCCAGCGCAGTATCCAGCGGCATTTTCGGCAGCAGCATGAGAAATTCCTCGCCGCCATAGCGGCAGGCGACGTCCTCGACGCGCGCCATGGTGCTCAGGATGACGCCTAGTTGCCGCAGCATTTCGTCGCCGGCCTGATGGCCATAGGCGTCATTGACCCGCTTGAAGTGATCGATGTCGATCATGATCAGCGCCAGCGGCAAGCCCTCGCGTTTGCAGCGCGCCAGCTCGCGCTCCAGCGTGTTGTCGAGGTAGCGACGGTTGTACAGGCCGGTGAGCGGATCGCGGTTGGCCTGCTCGCGCAGTTGTGCCTGCAACTGGTCGATCTCGCGCAGCCGGCTTTTCAGGTCTTCATTGGCCAGCAGCAGCACCCGTTCGCCCTGCCGCAAGCGTTCGCGGATCTGGCGCAGCTCGCGATTGCGGACGAAGCCGATATTGCCCATGGCCAGCAGGTAAGCGGTCAGGCCGAAGATGCAGAACAGGGTGACCGGCCAGCCGGTGTCTGGCGACAGCTTCAGGCCGGCCAGCGCGATCCAGGCCAGCATGCCGCCGGACAGGGCCAGGACGGCCGTCGGGACGCCGCGCAGTCCTCTGTTGCCCGCATTGTTGAACAAGGTGCCGATGATCGCGGAGAAGGCGATCCAGAGCGGAAAGCCGAGTGCCGCGATCCACACACCGATCAGGGCGGAGTCGATCAGCAGATTGTTGAGCTCCGTCGCCACCGGATTTCCGGCCCGGCACGCGCGCCAGTACTGAAGGTGCGGATAGAGCAGAAACTGCAGTGCCAGCAATGCCCAGAAGGCGCCGCCGTACGCCCTCCCCCAGATATGCAGGCCGATCGCCGCGAACAGCATGGCGAAGGAAACGGCGCGCATCCGATAATGCGTGCGCACGATCCAGGGCTTCTTTTTCGGCTTCTGCTCCATGGGGGCCGCGGCTCGGGCAGGGCCCGTCTGTGATCCAAGGCGCTGGATTATACGGACTTCCCGCGTCTTGCAGCGGGCGGCCAACGCCGCCTTTCAGCCGAACTGGGCCGGCCGCCACTTCAGCAGCCGGCTCTCAACCATGCTGAGCAGATGGTCGGCGCTCAGGGCGACCACCGCCAGGACGATCTCAGCCTGTCGCGCGCCGAGAGCGGCTACGCGATTCGCGACGGGGAAGCGGTGGCTTTGCAGGCGCTGGCCCACGAGGTGCTGATCGAACTCGCCGGCCTGGCCGAGGCGCGCGGCATCGACCTGGGGCTGGCGCCGGACGATCCCGACGGCGGCGTTCTGGCTGCGCGTCACCGTCAGCTTTGCGTCGGCGGCGCCGGGGCCGCGGCCGCTGCCGGGGGCACCGAGAAATTACTTGACGAGGAAACGAATTTAGATAAAATGGGAATATGTCCCATTTAATTGGGCATAGCGGTGCGCGGCGAAAGCGCGCGCCAATCCTCGATCAGATAAAGGATGAGACCATGAAGAAATCGACCATCGCGACTGCGCTGCTCAGCGCCGTTTTCTCCGTTTCGGCCATGGCACACGGGCATGACGGCAATGAAGGACACGAAGGCTATTCCTGGGGCACCTGGGTCCAGGTCGCCAGCGCCGCTCCGGAGCTCGGCGAACTCAATGAAGCCGCCGAGGCCCCCGAACCTGCCCACGCGCCGATCTCGGCGGTACCGGCGGGCACCGCCAACTATTCCGGCAGCACCCTCGCCGTCGTCAGCGACAGCAGCTCGGGCAGCACGGTCAGGTCGGTGAGCACCGGCGCCGTCAATCTGGCCGTGACCTTCAACGGCAGCCCCAATACCACCGAGACCGGCTCGATCACCGGCCTGACCGGCACGGGCGGCGCGGCAATCGGCGATCTGGCCTTCACCGGCACCGGGCTCAACCGGCACTTCGCCGGCACCGTCACTTCGGCGACCATCCCGGCGGTCGCCGCCACCGCCACCAGTGCGGCGACCGGCACCGGCTCGATCAGAGGCGAGCTCTCGGCCCCGCTCGTGGTCACCCCGGCGATCGCCGCCACCGCGACGGCCCCGGCGGTGCCCGCGGTCGTCGCGGCGCCGCTGTCGGCCAACGGCGAGTGGAACTTCGTCGCCACCTCCACCCTGAAGGTCAACGGCAACTTCGTGGCCATCAAGCAGTAAGACAATGCTTCGATCCAGGGGCGCCGATGAGATCATCGGCGCCCTTGCTTTGAGCGACGCTGACAGCCATGAATCGTCCGATCAGATGCTGGACTCTGCCCCTTTTCCTGTGCTGCCTGCTGGCCGCATCCCGCGCCTGGGCAGGCGACGCCCCAAGCGCCCAGAGCGCTTGCGAGAGAGCTGCATCGCCGCCCGCCAACGCGGACGAGACCGCCAGGCGCTATGCCGCGGGGGAGTGCGCCTTGCAGCGGCGCCAGTACCGCGAAGCCATCAAATCATTTTCCGAACTGGTCGGCATCGAAGCCAACCCGATATTCCGCGCCGAACTGGGCCGCGCCTATCTCGGCGCACAGGAATACGAGCGCGCCAGGGAGCAGTTCCTGATCGCGCTGCAGAGCAATCCTCCGGAAGCGGCGAAGCGGCTGCTGCGCCTGTTCATCCGCATGGCCGATCAGCAAAGAACCCAGGCCAAGGACTGGTTTGCGCAGGTCTCGGTCGGCGAGGCATACGACAGCAACATCAATAGCGGTCCGATGAGCCCCGGCGTGACCGTGTACGGTCTGCCCTTCACCATGACCCAGGACAGCATGCCCAAGAGCGATCACGCATTGCACGCGGCCTTCTCGGCGGTTCAGAACAGATCCTTGAGCGACCAGCTGTCGTGGCAGAGCGATGTGGCCCTCGATGCCATGAAATACGCGACCTACGGCAATTACGACACCAGCCAGTTCAGCGTCGATACCGGGCCGCATCTGGCGCCGGCCGGGGGCAAGAGCGAGTTCTACCTGCCTCTCGGCGCCTCCCGGGCGACGCAGGGCGGCAGCGGCTATTCGGCCTCCTGGTTCTTTTCGCCGCAATTCAGCCTTCGCGTCACCGGTACCGACCTGCTGGTCGCGTCGGCAGCGATCGCCCGCAACCGCTACGATGCGGCCCCGGCGCAGAATGCCACCGCCGACAGCCTGGGTCTGGCTTGGCGGCGCGTGCTGGGCGGCAACTGGACCATCGAGCCGTCGCTGAAATTCGCCAAAGAGCGCGCCGCCAGTCCCGCCTTCTCCGATCTCGCCAGGACGGCGGCTCTCTCCCTCTCGGGCAGCCTGCCCCACGGCCTGCGCCTGACCGCCGCGAGCGCCATTACCTGGGCCGACTACCAGGAGGCCGAGGCGTGGGCCGATGCCGCCAGAAGGGACAGGAGGCGGAACAGCAGCCTGTCTCTGAGCAAGGAATTGGACGGGGGCTACTACGCGAGCCTGTCCTGGCTCGACCTTCGCACCGGCTCGAACCTGGGGCTGTATTCGACCGCCAGGCGGCAGCTGCAACTGCAGCTCACCAAGTCGTTCTAGGTCAGATTTCCGCCAGTGCCGCCGGCCCCCAGATCCGGCTGGCCAGCCAGCCCAGGCCCAGGAACGGCAGCGCGGCGTCCAGGCGCGCCGGCGTCGCGGTGGCCAGCAGCGCCAGGCGGCCGGATCCGGCGCCGCTGCTTTGGCGCAGCACCTGGCGCGCGACCGCGTCGGCGACATCCACCAGTTCCGCGCGGCCTGCGACCATACGCTCGATGAGCGGCGCCAGGAAGCTGTAGTGGGTGCAGCCCAGGACCAGGCGGTCGATGCCGGCGTCGAGCAGTGGCAGTATCTTGGCCGCCACCTCGGCGGCGAAGGCCGGGTCGCTGTCGATCGGCTGCAGGGTCTCGACCCGCGTCGCCCAGCCCGGGCAGGCTTCGACACGGACGCTGACCGCTTTGGCGTGGGTGCGGATCAGGGCCGACAGGCGCTCGCTGCCCGCGGTCGATTCGGTCGCCAGCACGGCGATCGCGCCGCTCCTGGAGGCCGCGGCGGCGGGCTTCACCCCGGGCTCGACGCCGACCACATTGATGCCCGGATGTTGGCGGCGCAGCGCGCTCAGGGCGGCGGCGGTGGCGGTGTTGCAGGCGACGACCAGGGTGCTCGCGCCGAGCTCGGCCAGGTGCCGGCCGATCGCCAACACGCGCTCGCAGATGAATTCGTCGGACTTGCTGCCGTAGGGCAGGTGGGCGGTATCGGCGAGATAGACGAGATCGGCGTCCGGGCTGGCGCGGGCGATGGCCGAGAGCACCGAGAGGCCGCCCAGGCCCGAATCGAACACGCCGATCATGGGCGGCCCGCCTTGCTACTTGCCTACGACCGCGTGGGTGGTGAACAGCACGTCGGTGAAGTCGCGATTCAGCAGCTTGCTGTGGAACTTGGTCATGACCTGGCCGTTGGCGTAATGGACAGTGTCGCCGGCCTTCGCCGCGATCGCCGGCGACACCACCCAGCGGGTCTTGCCGCCGTTCTTGACCTCGAGGTAGGTGAACTGCTTGGCGTCGAGAACGCTCACCACCTTGCCGGTCTGGGTCAGCGGGGCGGTGGACTTGCTCATGTCCGCCGCGCCCATCGGGGGATGGCCGGAGGGGGCGGGCGGATTGGCGAGCGCGGCGCCCGAGGCGGCGGCGAGGACGAGCACGGCGATGACGGTTTTCATGGGACGTTTCCTCTGGAGGTTGGGTTAAATGGTCTTGACCGGAATCTTGCCGATCCGCGCCTGCCATTCGCGCGGTCCGGTCTCGTGCACGGAGATGCCGTTGGAATCGACGGCGACGGTGACCGGCATGTCGCGCACTTCGAATTCGTAGATCGCTTCCATGCCCAGGTCTTCGAAGCCCACGACCCGGGAGGCCTTGATCGCCTTGGCCACCAGGTAGGCGGCGCCGCCCACCGCCATCAGATAGGCCGAGCGGTGCTTCTTGATCGCCGCGATCGCGGCGGGCCCGCGTTCGGCCTTGCCGATCATGCCGATCAGGCCGGTCTCGGCCAGCATCATTTCGGTGAACTTGTCCATGCGCGTGGCGGTGGTCGGTCCGGCCGGACCGACCACTTCGTCCCGCACCGGATCGACCGGGCCGACGTAATAGATGACGCGGTTCTTGAAGTCCACCGGCAGCTTCTCATTCTTCGCCAGCATCTGCTGGATGCGCTGGTGCGCGGCGTCGCGGCCGGTCAGGATCTTGCCGTTCAAGAGCAGCACCTCGCCCGGCCGCCAGGAGGCGACCTGTTCCTTGGTCAGGGCGTTGAGATCGACGCGCTTGCCCTTGGAGGCGTCGTAGGTGAGCTTGGGCCAGTCGTCGAGATCGGGCGGGGCTAGCTTCGCCGGGCCGGAGCCGTCCAGGTGGAAGTGGGCGTGGCGGGTGGCGGCGCAGTTGGGGATCATCGCCACCGGCAGGCTGGCGGCGTGGGTCGGATAGTCGAGGATCTTGACGTCGAGCACGGTGGTGAGCCCGCCCAGTCCCTGCGCGCCGATGCCCAGCGCATTGACCTTCTCGAAAATTTCGAGGCGAAGCTCCTCGACCCGGTTGAGTTTCTCCCTGCGCTCGGCCCTCGCCTGGAGTTCGTGGATGTCCACCGGCGCCATCAGCGACTCCTTGGCCAGCAGCATGGACTTCTCGGGCGTGCCGCCGATGCCGATGCCGAGGATGCCCGGCGGGCACCAGCCCGCGCCCATCGTCGGCACCGTCTTCAACACCCAGTCGACGATCGAGTCCGAGGGATTCAAGGCGTAGAACTTGGACTTGTTCTCCGAGCCGCCGCCCTTGGCCGCGCAGATCACCTCAAGGTGATCGCCGGGCACGATCTCGTAATGGACCACGGCCGGCGTGTTGTCGCGGGTGTTCTTGCGCGCGCCGGCGGGGTCGGCGAGCACCGAGGCGCGCAGCTTGTTGTCAGGATCGAGGTAGGCGCGGCGCACGCCCTCGTTCACCATTTCCTGCACCGAGAGATCGGCGTCCCAGCGCAGGTTCATGCCGACCTTGAGAAAGACCACGGCGATGCCGGTATCCTGGCACAGCGGCCGGTGGCCCTCGGCGCACATCCGCGAGTTGATCAGGATCTGGGCGATGGCGTCCTTGGCCGCCGGGCTCTGCTCGCGCTCGTATGCGGCGGCCAGGGCCTTGAGGTAATCGGCGGGGTGATAGTAGCTGATGTACTGGAAGGCGTCGGCGATGCTCTGGATGAAGTCTTCCTGGCGGATGGTGCTCATGGGGGAACTCCTCAATGCCCCTGGCTGCCCAGCAGCAGGGTGCGGGTCATGATTCTGTCGGTGACCGCGAGGGCGATCGCGGAGACCAGGAAGCAGAGATGGATCGCCACCTGCCAGAGGATCACGCGATCATCGGTGTGTTCGGCGTTGATGAAGGTCTTCAGCAACTGGATCGAGGAAATGCCGATCAGCGCGGTGGCGAGCTTCACCTTGAGCACGCCGGCATTGACGTGCGAGAGCCATTCCGGCTGGTCCGGGTGCTCATCCAGGTCGAGGCGGGAGACGAAGGTCTCGTAGCCGCCGACGATGACCATGACCAGGAGGTTGGCGATCATCACCACGTCGATCAGGCCCAGCACGATCAGCATGATGTCGGTCTCGCCGAGGCTGCCGGTCTTGGTCACCAGCAGCGCCAGTTCGTGCATGAACTGATAGACATAGACGCCCTGGGCGGCGATCAGGCCGAGATAGAGCGGCGCCTGCAGCCAGCGGCTGGCGAAGATCAGGGCTTCCATCGCCTTGACGAATCTGGACATCGCTTGTTGCTCCATTCTGGAGAGGGGCGGTCGCGCCGGAGAACTCTCACCCGGCATTCTAACATTCATGCTGCGCTGCGTCAGAAGACGGTGCTCAGAGCGACGGTAAGGCGGCCGCAAGACGGGTGTAAGATTGGCGCCGCCTCACTGTCAGGGCGGTGGATCGGGTTCCCTGCCCCACGCGCGGGGCGCCGACGATCAAACGAAAGACGCGAAGGGAAGCTCTATGAACCGATCCCGCCTGACCGGATCGCGCCTGATCGCGATCTTCCTGTTGGGCTGCGTCCTGCTCAACTACCCGCTGCTGCCGCTGTTCGGCGGCGGCGCCACGATCTTCGGCATGCCGCTCTTGTACGCCTACGTCTTCACCGTCTGGGCCGGGCTGATCATTCTGATGGCGATCGTCATCGAGCGGAGCGACTGAAGCCATGCTCGCGGGATGGTTCATCGCCGCCGCCGCCATTGCCTATCTCGGCGTGCTCTTCGCGATCGCCTATTACGGCGACCGGCGCGCCGACGCCGGTCGCTCGATCATCAGTCGGCCGAGCATCTATGCGCTGTCGCTGGCCGTCTATTGCACCACCTGGACCTACTACGGCAGCGTCGGTCGCGCCGCCGAGAGCGGCATCGGCTTCCTGCCGGTCTATCTCGGCCCGACGCTGATGATGTCGCTAGGCTGGTTCGTGATATTGAAGATGATCCGCATCGCCAAGGCCAACCGCCTCACCTCGATCGCCGATTTCATCGCCGCCCGCTACGGCAAGAGCCAGCTGCTGGGCGGACTGGTCACCGTCATCGCGGTGATCGGCGTGGTTCCCTACATCGCGCTGCAACTGAAGGCGGTGTCCGGCAGTTTCACGATCCTGCGGCACTATCCCGAGATCGTCATGCCCAGTCGCGTCGCCGCCCTGCCCTGGATCCGGGACAACACGCTCTACGTGGCGCTGACGCTGGCCGCTTTCACCATCTTCTTCGGCACCCGGCACCTCGACGCCACCGAGCGCCACGAGGGCATGGTGGCGGCGATCGCCTTCGAGTCCGTGGTGAAACTCCTGGCCTTTATCGCCGTCGGCAGCTTCGTCACCTTCGGCATCTATGACGGCGTCGCAGACATCTTTGCGCGCGCCCAGGCGCAGCCCGACATCGGCCGGCTGCTCAGCCTGGGCGGCCCGTCCGGCAGCGCCAGCGGCTGGGTGGCGCTGACCCTGCTGTCGATGCTGTCGATCCTGCTGCTGCCACGTCAGTTCCAGATCGCGGTGGTCGAGAACGTCGATGAGAATCACCTGCGCCGCGCCGTCTGGCTGTTTCCGCTCTACCTGCTGCTGATCAACCTGTTCGTCCTGCCCATCGCCCTGGGCGGCCTGCTCTACTTCGGCGTCGGCGGCGATGCCGACAGCTTCGTGCTGACGCTGCCGATGGCCACCCATCACCCGGGGCTGGCGCTGCTGGCGTTCATCGGCGGCCTGTCGGCGGCCGCCGGCATGGTCATCGTCGAGACCATCGCGCTGTCCACGATGGTCTGCAACGATCTGGTGATGCCGCTCTTGCTGCGGCTCCGCTGGCTGGGCCTGGCCACGCGCGCCGATCTCTCGCACCTGTTGCTGGCGATCCGCCGCCTGGCCATCGTCGCCATCCTGCTGCTCGGCTACAGCTACTTCCGGGCCGCCGGAGAGGCCTACGCCCTGGTCAGCATCGGTCTGATCTCCTTCGCGGCGGTGGCGCAATTTGCCCCGGTGATGATCGGCGCCCTGTACTGGCGCGGCGGCACCCGCGTCGGCGCCCTGGCCGGCTTGTTCTCCGGCTTCGCGGTGTGGACCTATACGCTGCTCCTGCCCTCCTTCGCCAAGTCCGGCTGGCTGCCCGCGGGCTTCATCGAGCACGGTCCGTTCGGCATCGCGCTCCTGAAGCCGCAGCAATTGTTCGGCCTCACCGGTCTGGACGAGATCGCGCATTGCTTGTTCTGGAGCATGCTCGCGAATGCCGGCGCCTACCTCGGCGTGTCGCTCTGGCGCGCGCCCGACGCCGCCGAGGCGAAGCAGGCGAGGCTGTTCGTCGATGTCTTCCGCGTCACCCAGGCGCCCGCCGGTGCCGGTACGTGGCGCGGCCGGGTCCGGCTGGAGGATCTGCTGCCGCTGCTCTCGCGCTTCCTCGGCCCGGAACGGGCGCAGGCCGCGCTGGCCCAGTACGCTTCCAGCCGCGGCGTCGCCGCGGCTGCGCTCCTGGAAGCGGACGCCGATCTGGTGCGCTACGCCGAGAGTCTGCTCGCCGGCGCCATCGGCAGCGCCTCGGCGCGGGTGATGATCGCCTCGGTGGTGGAGGAGGAGCCGCCCGGTCTGGACGAGGTGCTGAACATTCTCGACGAGGCCCATCAGGTGCGGGCATACAGCCGCGAGCTCGAACAACGGTCGCGCGAGCTGTCGGCGGCGACGGCGGAGCTGCGCGCCGCCAACCTGCGGCTGACCGAGCTCGACCAGCTCAAGGACGACTTCATTGCCACCGTCACCCATGAGTTGCGGACGCCGCTCACCTCGATCCGCGCCTTCTCGGAGATGCTGTTCGACGATCCGAAGACCGATCTTCCGGACCGGCGCCGCTTCCTCGGCATCATCGTCGCCGAGACCGAGCGCCTGACCCGGCTCATCAACCAGGTGCTGGACCTGGCCAAGATCGAGTCGGGCGGCGCGCGGTGGGTGTGCGCCGAGATCGACCTGGGCGAAGTCGTGGCTTCCTCGGCCGAAGCCGCCGGCCAGCTGTTCAATGAGCGCGGCATCAAGCTGGAACTGGCGCTGCCGGAGACGGTACCGCTGGTGATGGCCGATCGCGACCGCGTGATCCAGGTGATGATGAATCTGCTGTCCAATGCCGTGAAGTTCTGCGCTCCCGGACAGGGGAAGGTGACGGTGGGGATACGCCGCGAGGCGGTTCAGCTGTGGGTCGATGTCGCCGACAACGGACCGGGCATCCGGCGCGAGGAGCAAATGCTCATCTTCGAGAAGTTCCGTCAGGGCGGCCACAGCGCCATGACCGACAAGCCGCAGGGCACGGGACTGGGCCTGGCTATCAGCCGCCAGATCATCGAGCGCTTCGGCGGCAGCCTGACCGTCGATAGCGACCCGGAGCGGGGCAGGATCGGCGCCCGCTTCTCGTTTTCGCTGCCGCTGGCGACGGCGGCGATGCCGAGGTGAGCCCCTTCGCCATCCAGCCGTTCGCCGCCGCCCGCCAGACCAGCCAGGCGCGCATCCGCTGCTGACGCCGTCATGCGCTGCGGGGTCTGATTCGCTGCTCGTCTGATCTGGGTCAACAGACAGACTGCCCGAAGCGAAGATCATGCGCGCTCCGCGCGAGCGACCCCATGGAGCCCAAGAAGTGAAAATCAACCTGCCCGTAAGCGACGTCGAACGCCCATTTCCGGCCGGCGCGACGATCGTCTCGAGGACCGATCTCAAGGGCAACATCACTTACGCCAACGATGTTTTCATCGAGATCAGCGGTTTTGGCCGGGAGGAACTGTTCGGCAGCAACCACAACCTGGTGCGCCATCCGGACATGCCGCCGGAGGCCTTCGAGGACTTGTGGACCGCCGTCAAGGCCGGCCAGCCGTGGCGGGGGATCGTCAAGAACCGCTGCAAGAACGGCGACTTCTACTGGGTCAAGGCGCTGGTGGTGCCGGTGCGCGAGAATGACCAGACGATCGGCTACATGTCGGTGCGTACCCAGGCGACCGCCGAGGAGAAGCGTTCGGCCGCGGAACTCTACCGGGCCATTCGCGAGGGGCGGGCCAAGCTGAAGAAGACCAGCCTCGCCGATCTGATCTTCAGGCTCTCCTTCAATACCCGCTTCGCCCTGTTCGTGGCGCTGATGACGCTGCTGGCGGTGGCCGCCGGCGCGGCCGGACTGGCCGGGTCGACGGGTCTGACCGCCGGCCTATGGGCCCTCAGCCTGGTTTCGGCGCTGGGCAGCATGTGGTTCATGTCGGCGACCATCGCCCGGCCGCTGAAGGAAGCGAGCGGCTATTTCGACAAGATTTCCCAGGGCAACCTGTTGAGCGAGATCCCGGTCGACCGGCCGGACGAGGTCGGCCGCGTGCTCGCCGGCCTGGCGATCGCCCAGACCCACATGCGCGTGATGATCGACCAGATCCGCCTCGGCGCGGAGGCGGTCGAGCAGCGCTGCGAACGCCTGGCGCGCGAGGTCGCGCACGTCACCGAGGTCTCCTCCGACCAAGCCGACCGGATCACCCGGGTGAGCGCTTCGATGGACGAGTTGTCGTCTTCGGTCGCCGTGGTGGCGGAGACCGCCGCGACCGCCGCCGATTCGGCCAGGAGCACGCAAGACGCGGTCGGCCAGGGCAACCAGCGGATGCAGCAGAACATCGAGGCGGCCGACCAGCTCGCCCGCGCCGTCCAGGCCTCCGGCGAGCACATCGGGCAGCTCAGCGTCTCGATCGACCAGATCGGCACCATGGCCGGGTCGATCAAGGAGATCGCCGACCAGACCAATCTGCTGGCGCTCAATGCCGCCATCGAGGCGGCGCGGGCGGGCGAGCAGGGACGCGGTTTCGCCGTGGTCGCGGACGAGGTCAGAAAGCTCGCCGAGCGCACCGCCAACACCACCGGCGAGATCAACCGCATGGTGGAATCCGTGCAGACCACCACCCGGGCCACGGTGACGGCGATGGACAAGGCCGTGGTCCGCGTCCGCGAGGGGCGGGAACTGAGCGAGCAGACGCACCAGAGCTTTCAGGAGATCACCCGCTCCAGCCGGCACGTCACGGAAATTTCAGAGAACATCGCCGAGGCGGCCAAGGAGCAGTCGGTCGCCACCGGGGAGGTCGCGGCGAACACCGAACAGATGGCGCAACTGGTCGAACGGAACAACGCTTCGATCGTGGAACTCAGGGACGAGGTCGGCGAGTTGAAGCAGACGGCCGACCAGTTGCGCGACATGGTGGCGCACTTCCGCGCCGCGCACTGAACGCTACTTGCGCTCCGTCACGGCGCCGCGGTGCCGCTAATGGATGCCCACCTCGGTCAGCTCGGTCTCCAGCCCGGTGACCGTATCGAGGATCAGCTCGGTCAGGCCTTCGTCCTCGTCGCTCCAGGTGGCGTCGACTTCGTCCGAGTCGCTGGCCAGCGGCGCGATGTCGAAGTCCACGTACTTGTCCCCGATCTTCAGCACCTGGACGCCGCTGCCGAGTTCGACGATCTCCCAGTCATTGGGGATCTCCAGCTCGGCGTGAATATGAACCGTCAGTTTCTTCATGTGGTGTTCTCCCAGTGCCGCGGCGATCGGGTCGCCGATCGCGACCCCCGGCAGTTTGCACGCGTTCGACTCGGCGCGCAAACGTCATGATCGCGGGGAGCCAAGATCTCGGACCGGGGTGCCGGATGCGGGTGTGGCTTCGTCAGGGTCTTGGGCGCGCCGGCGATGCCGCGCTCAAGCGGCGGGCTTGAGCGTGCGCTTGCCGGCCCGTTCGCGTCTGCCGTTCATCGCGCTGATCAGCATGGTGACGACGAATGCCAGCAGCGCCAGGCCGTTGCCGATCGCTCCGTCCTGACGCCACGCCGCGACGCCGACCAGGTCGCCGACGACCCGCAGCAGGAGCGAGCCGTGCAGCAGCGCGAACTGCAGATAGAGCGCCGGATGATAGGGGATCCTGACGCCGGTGACGGCGGGGAAAATGATCGGGGCGTGGCCGAAGATCATCGAAAACACGAAGCCCAGGAACACCGCGTGGAGCGCCGCGTCGCGCAGCCCGCTGCCCGGGACGAAGCCGCCGGCCAGACCGAGCAGGCCGCCCAGCGCGAGCCAGGCGTAACCCGAGAGCAGGCAGATGGCGATGAAGCGGGTGAGCCCCGCCTGCCTGACCGTGTGCCTGGCGATGTCGTGGCGCATCAGCCACAGCGACAGAGCGATCAGCCCGGCCGCCAGCAGGCGCAGGCCGGGATCTTCGCGCAGCAAGGCCAGGCTGGTGCCGGCGAGCATGGCCGCGACGATCAGCGCGAAGGCACGCCTGGCGCCGGCCGGGGTGGGCAGGAAGCGGGTCAGCTCCAGGCGCTCGCCGGCGATGGTGAGCACCAGGAACGCCAGCCACCAGGGAGCGGCCGGGGCGACCGCCCCGGCGACGGCCCATACGATGCTGCCGATCAGCCAGGACAGGGCCCCCAGCGCCAGGGTGGCGGTGTATAGCGCCGGCTGCTGGCGCAGGATCAGGGCGCTGCCGGCGCAGAGGATCGCCGCCGCGACGATCACCAGGGCCTGGGCGACGCCGGACGGTGCGCCGGCGAGCAAGGCCGCGCCGCCCAGGCCGGCGCACAGCGGCGCCAGATAGGGCCAGGGGCGGGCCAGCGCCACCGCCCGCTCCAGGCTGATCACCGCGCCCAGAAAGGCCGCGATCATCAACGCCCCATGGCTGCCGGCCTGGGTCGCGGCGCCCTCGGGCACGGTCACCCCGAGGCGGGCCAGGCCGGCCAGGACGCCGACCACCAGCGAGACCATGGCGATGACGAGCAGCGGCAGGCGCGCCAGGGGAGACAGGGCGTTGTTGCTGCCGGGGGGCGTTTTCGATTCGCTATTGGCCATGGCGGCATAAAAGAAGTATAATCAATACAGCTTCAGCTTATCACCCCGGAACAACGAAAGCAATCTACGGTTTAATGCGACCATGCGCCTGACCACATTTTCCGACTACACGCTGCGGGTGCTGATGTACCTCGCCATCGATCCGGAGCAGCTGGCGACCATACCCGCCATCGCCGCAGCCTACGGCATTTCCGAGAACCATCTGATGAAGGTGGTGCACCAGCTGGCGCGCGCCGGCGTGCTCGAATCGACGCGCGGCAAGGGCGGCGGCATCCGCCTGGCGCGGCCGCCGGAAGAAATCCGTCTGGGACAGGTGGTCAGGATGTCCGAAGGCACGGCGCCGATCGTCGAGTGCCTGGGCGAGGATGAGAGTGCCTGCTGCATCGCGCCCGCCTGCCGGCTGAGCGGCGTCCTGGTGCGCGCCTTCGATGCGCTCTACGACGTGCTGGACGAATACACGCTGGCCGACCTGGTGAAGAACCGGCGGGTATTGAGTCAGGCACTGAAGCGCGCCTAGCCCGGTCGGGTTGGTCAGGGGCATCCGATCATTGAAAAGATCGAAGGGGATTGCGATGGCAGGTTCATGGAGTTGCCCCCACGAAGTCGATGACCACTGCACCCGGGTGCGCAACCAGCGCTGCGATCCGGGCATGAAGGGCTGCGTGCTCGCGGGCCGCTACCGGTTTTTCGACGGCGGCGTCAAGGACGGCGAGAAGAACGAGCGACGCTTGAAAAAGCGCCTCGCCGAAGCGGGCGGCGTTCCGGTCGAGGCCGCGGGCGAGGACTGAGCCCCGCCCGGACCCTGGTGCCCGACTAGCGCCTGCCGTAACCCATCATGCCGTAGCCGCCCATGCCGTAGCCGCCCCCGTAGCCGCCCCCGTAGCCGCCCATATGGCCGAACTGCCGGTCGGCGATAGCCTGCTGTTCGGGCGTCAGCACCGCGTAGAGTTCCTTGAGCGCGGCGGACATCGCTTCCGCCTGGGCCAGGTGCTGCTTCATCAGGGCCGTGCGCTGGGCGATGCGATCGGGGGCCGAGCCCTCGGTGTTCAGCATCGTGCCGCGCATCGCGAGCATGATTCCGGCCTGCTCCCTGGCCTTGGTGCTGTATGCCTGCCAGGCGGTCTCCTGGGCCTTGGTGATGTTCAGTTCCGCCTTCTGATAGGCGAGGCGGCCCTCGATCATCGCGGTGGGGTTGAAGTCTGCCGGATTTCCCGCGTAGCCTTGCGGTCCCCGCGGGCCGCCGCCGGTGCAGGGCCCGAAGCCCGGACCGAAGCCGCCGCCCGGGAAGGCGTAGGCGGCGGCCGTCAGGCCCAGCGTGACGACGAGGGCTGCGGCGATCTTGTGCGTGCGTTTCATGATGTTCTCCTGTGCTAATCGTTGGATCGGCCGACCGCGATCCCGGTCGGGGCGGGGGAAGGAAATCCTTCGCCACGGCAGTCATTGGAGCAGGCGCGTGTAAGCGCGGCATGTCATCGGCGGGCAATTTTGTAGCGCACTGCGACGGCGCCGGCGGTCGACATAGTGCGTTACATTATTCTTGCCAAGGTCGCCGGGGAACGCTTATAAGTCAGTCATGGAAACGCCCGATCACATCCTGATCGTCGATGACGATGCCGAGATCCGCAAGCTGCTCGGCGACTATCTGCAGAAGAACGGCATGAAGACCAGCGCGGTGGCCGACGGTCGCGCCATGTGGCAGGCGCTGGAGGCCGGGCGGGTGGACCTGATCGTGCTCGACCTGATGCTGCCCGGCGACGATGGTCTGACGCTGTGCCGCAATCTGCGCGCCAAGTCGGAAATCCCGGTGATCATGCTGACCGCGAGGGGCGAGGAGACCGACCGCATCGTCGGCCTGGAGATGGGCGCCGACGACTATCTGCCCAAGCCCTTCAGCCCGCGCGAGCTGCTGGCGCGGATCAAGGTGATATTGCGGCGCTCGCGCAGCCTGCCGGACAACCTCCGTCCCGAGAACGCGCGGCAGTTGCGCTTCGCCGACTGGCTGCTCGACACCGCCCACCGCCATCTGGTCTCCGCCGCCGGCGTGGTGACGCCGCTGTCCGGTTCGGAATACCGCTTGCTGCGCATTTTCCTCGGCCATCCGAACCGCGTGCTCAATCGCGACCAGCTGGTCGATCTCACCCAGGGCCGGGAGGCCGATCCGCTCGATCGCAGCATCGACGTCCAGGTCAGCCGGCTGCGCCATCGGCTCGGCGACGATCCGCGCGACCCGCGCCTGATCAAGACGGTGCGCGGCGAGGGCTACGTGCTCTCGGTGCCGGTGGCCGGGGAGGGCTGATGCGTCTTCTGCCGCGCTCCTTGTTCTGGCGCCTGACGCTGGTGCTCTCCGCCGGCCTGATCGTCGCCCAGCTGCTCTCCGCCGCCATCAACCTGGCCGAGCGCGACCGCCTGCTGTTGCGCGTCAGCGGCATGCAGCCGGCGCAGCGCATCGCCGACATCGTCCGGCTGCTCGACTCGCTGAACCTCGAAGAGCGGCGCCGCATCGTCGGCATCCTCAACACGCCGGCGCTGCTGGTCACGCTCGACCGCGCGCCGATCGCCGAGGAAGACGCGGCGGGGCCACTGGTGGCGATGTTCTCGGCGATGTTGCACGCGGCGCTGGCCGACGACCGGCAAATCCGCGTCGCCCTGTCCCAGGTGCAGCCCCAATTGCCGCCGGATTTCCGCCGCGACCGCCACGAGCGGATGATGGCGCAGATGCTCGGTGGGCGTCCGGATTCGCCTGGCCGGATGTTCTTCATGACCCAGGTCCGGCTCCGGGACGGCAGCTGGGTCACCTTCGACACCCGGGTGCCGAAGGAGTCCGCGAGCCTGCCGCTGCGGCTGTTTCTGACCCTCTTGGTGCTCCTGTTCACGGTGCTGCTCTTGTCCTTCGTCGCCGTGCGCTGGCTCACCCGGCCCCTGCACGTGCTGGCCGCGGCGGCAGACGAACTGGGACGCGACATCAACCGGCCGCCCTTGCCCGAGGAGGGTCCGCTGGAGGTGAAGCAGGCCGCCCAGGCCTTCAACAAGATGCAGGGGCGGCTCGCGCGCTTCATCGAGGACCGCACCCGGATGCTCGCGGCGATGTCCCACGACCTGAAGACCCCGATCACCCGGATGCGCCTGCGCGCCGAACTGCTCGAGGACGAGGAGCAGCGCGACCGCTTCGAGAAGGACCTGATCGAAATGGAAGCGATGGTCGCCCAGACCCTCGATTTCATGAAGGGCCTGGATAAACACCAGGCGCTCCAGCCGATCGACGTCATGGCGCTGCTGGAGAGCCTGCAGTCCGACTACGAGGAGATGGGCCGCGAGGTCAGCATCGAGGGCGAAGCGAAGCTGCCCTGCCTGGGCGTGCCCCAGCTGCTCAAGCGCTGCATCGCCAATCTGCTCGACAACGCCGTCGCCTACGGCAAGCGCGCCGGGATAGTCGTCGAGGAGGGCGCGGCCGAACTGGTGATCAGGATCAGAGACGAGGGCCCGGGGCTTCAAGAAACCGAATTGGAGAAGGTCTTCGAGCCCTTCTTCCGCGTCGAAGGTTCGCGCAGCCGGGAGACCGGCGGCACCGGCCTGGGCCTGGCCATCGCCCGCAACATCGCCCAAACCCTGGGCGGCGACCTGCATCTCGCGAACCGTCCACAGGGCGGACTGGAAGCCATCCTGAGCCTGCCGCGCCGGGGGGCGACGGAGAGCCTCGCCGGCATCAAGTAGAATCGCGGCCATGGAAACCATCGTACTGGCACTCGCGGCCGGCGCCGCCCTGGCCGCCGTGCTCGCCGGCTGGCTGTTCTCGACCCGCTTGCGCGAGGCCCGCGCCCAGGGCCGGGCCGAGCAGGACGCGCAACTGGCGACGCTGACCGAGCGGGTGAGGGCGCGCGAGGAGGAGCTGCTGCGCCTGCGCGTCGATCTGGCCGAGGCCCACGGCGCCGCCGAGGTGCTGCGCCACAACGTCGCCGACCTGCGCGCGCACGAGGTCGAATTGCTCACCACGCTGGAACAGCAGCGCGCCGTCGCCGGCGAGAAGCTGGCGGCGCTGGAGGAGGCCAGGACTTCCTTCGCCGACGCCTTCAAGGCGCTCTCGGCCGAGGCCTTGCAGGTGAACAACCAGTCCTTCCTGGAGCTCGCCCGCGCCACGCTGGAGAAGTACCAGGTGACGGCCGCAGGCGAGCTGGAGAAGCGCCAGCAGGCGATCGGCGAGCTGGTGGCGCCGGTGAAGACCACGCTGGAGAAGTTCGAGCAGCAGATCCGTCAGGTCGAGCAGACGCGCGAGAACGCCTACGCCACCCTGACCGAGCAGGTCAAGGCGCTGGCCGAGTCGCAGGGGCAATTGAAGCAGGAGACCGCGAACCTGGTCAAGGCGCTGCGCGCGCCGCAGACGCGCGGGCGCTGGGGCGAGCTGCAGTTGAAGCGCGTGGTCGAGATGGCGGGCATGTTGGAGCACTGCGACTTCTTCGAGCAGGAGAGCACCGACACCGAGGAAGGCCGGCTGCGTCCGGACATGATCATCAAGCTGCCCGGCGGCAAGAACATCGTGGTCGACGCCAAGGCGCCGCTCGCCGCCTATCTCGACGCGCTGGAGACCGAGGACGAGGGCGCGAGGAAGAGAAAGCTCCAGGATCACGCCCGCCAGGTCAAGGACCACCTGGTCAAGCTCGGGCGCAAGTCCTACCAGGAGCAGTTCCAGCCCTCTCCCGACTTCGTCGTGCTCTTCCTGCCGGGCGAGACCTTCTATTCCGCTGCGCTCGAAGCCGACCCCAGCCTGATCGAGTACGGCGTCGAGCAGAAGGTGATCCTGGCCACGCCGACCACGCTGATCGCGCTGCTCCGCGCCGTCGCCTTCGGCTGGCAGCAGGAGGCGCTGGCGGCCAACGCGCAGGAGATCAGCGCGCTCGGGCGTGAACTTTACGAGCGCCTGGCGGTGCTGGCCGACCACTGGGGCGACGTCGGCAAACACATCGGCAACGCCGTCGGCGCCTACAACAAGTCGGTGGCGACGCTCGAATCCCGGGTGCTGGTCTCGGCGCGCAAGTTCCGCGACTTGAAGGCCGCTTCCGGGGACAAGGAGATCCGGGATCTCTCCCCGGTGGAGGCCATCCCGCGCAGCGTCCAGGCGCCGGAAATGCAGACCCTGCCGCGCGAATAGCAGAGCCCGCCGCCTGTACGGCGGAAAATGATGATGGCATAATCCCGGCACGCAGCCGCTCCGAAGCTGCGGCAGCGTCGATCATCCCACCATCATGCGCGAGGTTCATCATGAACGTCTTCCGGAAATCCATCGCCGCGCTCGTCGCGGCTTCGTCGCTCGCAATTTCAAGCGGCGCCCTGGCATTCGATACCGGCTACCAGCAGGGCAGCGCGGACGCTTCGGGCCAGGTGACCGGCGCCGCCGGCGTGAACGGCGGCCAGAACGCCGCACCGACGCTGGAGCACTGCGACCGGCCCTTCGGCAAGATCGCCGTCTATGAACCTCAGGACGCGATCCAGCGGGCGCTGATGTCCTACCGCCTGCCTTCGCCCACCGGCCTGCTGCGCCTGATGATCCAGCAGTCGAACTGCTTCGTCGTGGTCGAGCGCGGCGTCGCGATGAAGAACATCATGCAGGAACGCCATCTCGCGGAAGGCGGACTGGCGCGCGCCGGCAGCAACATGGGCGGCGGCCAGATGGCCAGCGCCGATTTCGTGTTGACGCCCGAGGTGGTGTTCTCGGACAACAATGCCGGCGGCGTCGGCGGCGGCGTCACGAGCGCCATCGGCGGGCTGTTCGGCCCGCTCGGCCGGGTGGCGGGCGCGATCGCCGGCGGCGTCAGGTTCAAGCAGGCGCAGACCACGCTGATCCTGGCCGACACCCGCAGCGGCGTCCAGGTCGCCGCTGCCCAGGGCAGTTCGGAGAAGACCGACTGGGCGCTGGGCGGCATCCTGGGCGGCGCCGGCGGCGCGATCGGCCTGGGCGCCTACGAGAGCACCGCCGAGGGCAAGGTGGTCGCCTCCGCCTTCCTCAATGCCTACAACAACGTCGTCGCCGCCACCCGCGGCTCGCCCGAGTTGAACCGGGACACGACGTCGCTGAAGCAGGAAGCCGGGACCGTGACCCGCGCCGGCGCCAGCTTCGAGGAGGGCGACGTGGTGCAGCCGAAGATCGCCAGGATCCGCGTCTACACCTCGCCGACCGCCAGCGCGAAGCCCGCAGCCCAATTCTTCCAGCGGGGCGGCGAGGCCGTGGTCGAGGGCAAGGAGAAGGACGGCTTCATCTTCATCCGCGGCGACGGTTTCGAGGGCTGGGTGGAGAAGCATCTGATCAGGAAGATCCAGAGCTGAGAAGCATCCTGCGCCAGGCTCACGCCATGAGCCTCGCGCCGCGGACAATGTCCTCCATCATTCAACGGGAGGACCAAGCCGTGTCTCAAGATTTCCTCGCCCAGCAGTGCCGTGATTTCAGCCGCGACCCCGACCCGCTGATCTTCTGGCTGATCGTCATCCTCTACCTGTCGTTCACGCTGTTCGTGCCGGGAGCCGGGTCCCCCCTGTAACATGGCGGCGATGGCTTCCCCCGCTTTCGCCGCGCGCCCGACCCTGGCAGAACTCCCCGCCGATGCGCCGGTGCTGTGTTCCACCCATCGCCTGGCGCGCAGCCTGCGCCTGGCCCACGACCGCGCCCGGATGGCGCGCGGCCTGGCGCGCTGGCAGCCGCTGCCGGCGCAGACGCTGGCGCAGTGGCTGGACGGCCTGATCGACGAGGCGCTGCTCGCGGGCGGGATCCCGGCCGCCGCCGCGCAGCGCCGGCCGCTCTCGGCGCTGCAGGAGCGCATCCTCTGGGAGCGCGCGATCACGGCCGGCGGCGCCGACGACCCGCTGACGGATCCCTTGTTCGACACCGAGGGCCTGGCCGAGGCGGCGGCGCAAGCCAACGCGCTGTGCGAGACCTGGCGGATCCGCGTGGCCGGCGCCGGACAGACCGAGGAGGGCCGGGCCTTCCTCTCCTGGCGCGAGGAGTTCCGGCGGGTGTGCAACGACGCCGGCTGGTTCGAGCCCGCCCGCCATCTCGACTGGCAGATCGAGCGCATCGCCGCCGGCGCCGGCCGCCTGCCGCGCGAACTGGTGTTCGCCGGCTTCGACCGGTACAACCCGCAGGAACTCCTGCTGATCGGGGTGTTACAAGCGCGCGGCGTGCAGGTCGCCGAACTGGAACTGGGCCGAACCGGCGAGCCCGCGGCAGCGTTCATCCACGCGCTGCCCGACCGCGAGGCGGAGTGCCGCGCCGCCGCGGGCTGGGCGCGCCAGCGCTTGACGGAAAACCCGGGAGCGCGGCTGGGCATCGTCGTGCCCGAGCTCTCGGCCCTGCGCCAGCGCCTGGCCGCGATCCTCGACGACGCGCTCGACCCCGAGGCCGCGAGCCCGGGGCAGGCCGAGCGGCCGCGCCGCTACAACTTCTCGCTCGGCCTGCCGCTGTCCGGCCAGCCCATCGTCGCCGCGGCGCTCGCCCTCGTCGGCATCGCCGCCCAGCCGCGGCGCATCGAGCTGCAGGCTCTCGGCGCGCTGCTCAACCAGCCTCACTGGTCGGCGGCCATCAGCGAGGCCGACGGCCGCGCGCGGCTGGATGCGCGGATGCGCGAGCGGCTGCCGCCCACCGTCTCGCTGGAGCGCCTGCTGCGCTTCGCGCAGCGGAACGAGGACGGTTCGGTCTCGCGCCTCGTCGGCGACCTCGCCGCGTTCCAGGCCGCGCTCGGGGCGCAGCCTGCGCGCCAGGTGCCGTCCGCCTGGGCGGCGGCCTTCGCGCATCTGCTCGAAGCCGCCGCCTGGCCCGGCGAGCGTCCGCTCTCCAGCCACGAATACCAGGCGCAGCGCGCCTTTCACGAGGCTCTGGCGGACCTCGCCGAGTTGGACGCGGTGCAGGGCCGGGTGGGCATGGCCGAGGCCAAGCGGCTGCTCACCCAGCTGGCCCGCGAGCGCATCTTCCAGCCCGAGACCGAGAACGAACCGCAGCTCGAGGTGATGGGCCTGCTCGAGGCGGTGGGCGTGCCGCTCGACGGGCTCTGGGTGATGGGTATGAACGATCATCTCTGGCCGCCGCCGGCCCGGCCCAATCCGCTCCTGCCCGCCCGGCTGCAGCGCGACGCGCGCGCGCCCAACGCCTCGGCCGAGGTGCAGGGCGAGTTCGCCCGCGCCGTGCATCGCCGCCTGATGCGCAGTGCCGCCGAGCTGCGCTTTTCCTGGGCGCAGACCGAGGCCGACCGCGAGCTGCGGGTAAGCCCGCTCTTGGCGGACGCCTCGGGCAACACGCCGGCCGCGACCGACGAGTCCTTCGCCAGCCCCCCGCTGCTGGAGACGCTGGCTGCCACCGCGACGCTGGCGCTGCTCGAAGACCACCAGGGACCGCCGCTGGCGGCCGATGAGGTGGTGCGTGGCGGCACGAGTCTGCTGCGCGCGCAGGCGATCTGCCCGGCCTGGGCCTTCTACCGCTATCGCCTCGGCGCGAGAGCGCTGGAGCTGCCGGTCGATGGCCTCGACGCCGCCGAGCGCGGCACCGTGGTGCACGCGGTGCTGCAGCAGTTCTGGAACGGTCGCGGCTCGCAGGCGCTGCTGGACATGGACGGGGCGGCGCGGCAGTCGGCGGTGGCGGCGGCCGTCGCAGCGGGGCTGGCAGCCTTCACCGCCAAGCGCGAGGAAGCGCTGACGCCCAACTTCCTGGCGCTGGAAGCCGAACGATTGCGGCGGCTGCTGCAGGCCTGGCTGGAAGTCGAAGCGCAGCGCGCGCTGCCCTTCCGCGTCGTCGCTTGCGAGCAGGCGTCGGAGGTGCAGATCGTCGGCATCGATGTGCGCTTGGTGGTCGATCGCATCGACGAACTCGAAGACGGCCGCCGCGTGATCCTCGACTACAAGACCGGGTCCGAGGTCAGCGCCGCGAGCTGGGGCGGGGAGCGGATTGCCGAGCCGCAACTGCCGGTCTATGCGATCACCTCGGAGGCGAAGCCGGCGGCGGTGGCCCTGGCCCGGGTGCGGCCGGAGGAACCCGGCTTCGTCGGCATCGCCGCCGAGGGCGGTCTGCTGCCCGGCTTGGCCGGCATCGGCGACGATGCAGCGCGCAAGTTGTTCCCGGACGTTGCGGGCTGGGAGGAACTGCTCGCGCTCTGGCGGGCGCGCATCGAGGCGATCGCGCGCGAGATCGCGGCGGGCTGCGCGGCGGTGAGCTTCGAGCGCGAGCAGGATCTCGACTACTGCGAGGTGAGACCGCTGTTGCGCCTGGCCGAGCGCCGGGCGCAGCTTGAGGGTGGCGAAGGGAGCGGGGCGTGAGCGTGCAGGCGACGAACACGGACATGAGCGCGGCCCTGCTCGAAGAGGACCGCGCCAGCCGCGCGCGGGCGCTCGGGCTAGCCTCCTTCATCGTCGAGGCGCCGGCCGGGGCGGGCAAGACCGAGCTTCTGAGCCAGCGCTATCTGCGCCTGCTCGAAGTCGTCGACGATCCCGAGGAGATCGTCGCCATCACCTTCACCAACAAGGCCGCCGCCGAGATGAAAAGCCGCATCCTGGACAGCCTGGCGCTGGCGGCCGCCGGCGTGCGGCCCGAGGCCGCCCACAAGCGCATCACCTTCGATCTGGCACTAGCCGCCCTGCGCTCAGCCGAATCCCGCGGCTGGCGGCTGATCGAGGAGCCGGCGCGGCTTCGCATCCTGACCATCGATGCGCTCTGCGCCAGCCTCGCCCGGCAGATGCCGCTGCTCTCGCGCTTCGGCTCCCAGCCCAGGATCAGCGACGACCCGGAGCGCCTCCACCGGGAAGCGGCGCGGCGCACCCTGGCGCTCCTGGACGAGGAGGGTGCCGCGGCTGCCGGGTCTGTGTCAATTGTCGCCGAGGCGCTGCGCCATCTCGACAACGACGGCGGACGCCTCTCCGGTCTGCTGGTCGCCATGCTCGCCCGGCGCGACCAGTGGCTGCGCCACACGTTCGCCCACGGCCCCTGCGAGGGCTCCGAGCTGGGCCTGCGCATCCTGGTGCAACGCGATCTCGAACGTGCCGCCGCCAGCCTGCCCGCCCGCTTGCAGGCGCTGATGATGGCCGCGGCGCGCTACGCCGCCGCGAACCTGCCCGGGGATGCGCCCATCGCTGCGCTGCTCGACTGGAACGCGCCACTCGAAGCGACGCCGGAAAGTCTGCCGAAGTGGCGGGGGCTCGCCGAACTGCTGCTGACCGGCAAGAACACCCTGCGCAAGAAGCTCACGGTGAAGGACGGCTTCCCGCCCGGCAAGGACTCGGAGCCCTTCAAGAAATCGCTGCAGCAGGCGCTCGCCGAGCTCGCCGCGGCGCCCGGCGCTGAACTCGTCGAAGTCGCCGTCGCCCGCATCCGCAGGCTGCCCGAGCCGCGCTACAGCGCCGAGGAGTGGCGGATCGTCGATGCGCTGGCGAGCCTGCTGAAGCTCGCGGCGGCGACCCTGTGGACGGTGTTCAACGAGGCGGGCGAGGCCGACTTCGTCGAGGTGGCGCAGCGCGCGCTGCTCGCCCTGGGTTCCGAGGAGTCGCCCAGCGATCTGGCCCTCGTCCTCGACTACCGCATCAGCCATCTGCTGGTCGACGAGTTCCAGGACACCAGCCCGACCCAGGTCCAGTTGCTGGAACGGCTCACCGCCGGCTGGCAGCCGGATGACGGCCGCACCCTGTTCGCGGTGGGCGATCCGATGCAGTCGATCTACCGCTTCCGCAAGGCCGACGTCGGCCTGTTCCTGCGTGTCGCCGGAATGGGCCAGCCCCCCGCCCCCCTTCCCGGGGAAGGGGGTGACGGTGGTTCGTCCCTGCGGGACTCCGGGTCTTACACTGCCCCGCCTAGGGACGGCCCGTCGGCGGCGCCCGGCATCGGCAGCGTCCGTCTGCAGCGCCTGCGCCTGTGCCGCAACAACCGCTCCTGTCCGGCGGTGGTGGACTGGGTGAATGCGGGCTTCGCGCGGGTCTTCCCGCTTGAAGACAGCGCCACCGCCGGCGCCATCCGCTACCGTCCCTTCGTCGCGACGCGGGCGGAACTGCCCGGCGCGGCGGTCCATGTCCATCCGCTGGTCCTGCCGCGCGCGCTCGCCGGCGATGAGGCCGACCGTCTCGAAGCCCGGACCATCCTGGCCATCATCGCCGAGGAGCGCGCCGCCGAGCCGCAGCGACAGATCGCCGTGCTGGTGCGCGCGCGCAATCATCTCGCGGCGCTGGTGACCGAGATCCGCCGGCACCGGCCGGGACTCTCCTTCCGGGCGGTGGAGATCGAGCGCCTGGGTGAGCGCCAGCCGGTGCAGGATCTGCTGTCCCTGACGCGCGCGCTAAACCACCGCGCCGACCGCATCAGTTGGCTCGCGATCCTGCGCGCGCCCTGGTGCGGCCTGACCCTGGCCGATCTCCACGCGCTGGCCGCCGACGACCAGCGAGCCACGATCTGGCAACTGCTCAAGGACGAGGCCCGGATCGATCGGCTCTCGGAGGACGGCAGGGGCCGTCTCGCCCATGTTCGCGCGGTGCTCGACGAGGCGCTCGCGCATCAGGGCCGCGCGCGCCTGCGCCGCTGGGTCGAGGGCACCTGGCTCAAGCTGGGCGGCGCCGCCTGCCTGGCCACGCCGGCCGAGGTGGCCGACGCGAAAGCCTTCCTCGACCTGCTCGATGAACTGGACGCCGCCGGGCGCTTCCAGCTCGACCGGCTGGAAGACGAGGTCGATGCGCTCTACGCCGCGCCCGACGCCCAGGCCGACGGCACGCTGCAGTTCATGACCATCCACAAGGCCAAGGGCCTGGAGTTCGACACCGTCATCCTGCCGGGGCTGCACAGGAAGCTCCCCAACGACGGGCACGAGCTGATGCTCTGGGAGGAGGTGGTGCTCGAAGGCCTGAGCGAACAACTGGTCGTCGCCCCGTTCACCCGGAGGGCCAAGGACGGTGCGCCCACGCCCTACGACTACCTGCGCCTGCTGGAGCAGGAGCGCTCGGGCAACGAGGCGGCGCGCGTGCTCTACGTCGCCGCGACGCGGGCGGTGCGCAGCCTGCATCTCGTCGGCGTCGCCCGGAGCAACGCCGAGGGCGAGGCCATCCGGCCGGCGGGCAGCCCTCTCGATCTGCTCTGGAGCACCGTCGCCGGGGACTTCGCGGCGGTCGCGGAACAGGTCGAGGCGGAGACCGAGCCTGTCGCCGAATCGCGCCGCTTCGTGCCGAGACTGGTGCGGACCGCGGTGCCCGTCGCGGCTGACATCCTGCACCGGCGCCCGCCCGCCTCGCCGGCGGCGCAGGCGATGGATGCAGCGATCAGCGCATCGGAGGCGGGCACCGAGCCGGGCTCGCGGTCGCTCGAGGCCAGCGTCGGCACGCTGGTCCATGCCTACCTGGAGATCATCGCCAGGGACGGCGCGGCGGCCTGGTCGGTCGAGCGGGTCCGCTCCTTAGGCGCCGCGATGACGCTGTGGCTCAGCCGCCGCGGCCACGGCGCGACCGAGGCAAGAGCGGGTGCCGCCCGCGCCGAAGCCTGTCTCGTGGCGACGCTGGATAGCCGTGACGGACGCTGGGTGCTCGATGAGCGCGAGGGCGGCGCGATCGAGCTGGCGCTCGCCGCGCGCAGTCAGGACGCGGTCGCCGCCCGCATCGCCACCCACATCGTCGACCGCAGCTTCGTCGAGGGCGGCGCGCGCTGGATCATCGACTACAAGACCGCGAGCGTCGAAGGAGGCGAGGCGGAACTCGCCGCCCACGCCGAGCGCTACCGGCCCCAGCTCACGCGCTACGCCGGTCTCTTCGCCGACGAGGGCCTGCCGCTGCGCCTGGCGGTCTTCTACGCCGCCATCGGCCGGCTGGTCGAGCTGCCGGCGGTGGTATCCTGAAAGCCTGGCGGCGGCCCGCCGACCGCAACACCGGCGAGCGGTTGTGATCGCGGATACATCAATTCCTTCGGCAACGGTATGAGGGGCGACCATGAGACACATCGAGAGACACCGGACGCACCGCATCGGCTGGCTGCGCGCCGCGGTGCTGGGCGCCAACGACGGCATCGTGTCCACCGCCAGCCTGGTGCTGGGCGTGGCGGCGGCGGGCGCGGACTCGAAGAGCATCCTGGTCGCGGGCGTGGCCGGCCTGGTTGCGGGCGCGATGTCGATGGCGGCCGGCGAGTACGTCTCGGTGAGCTCGCAAGCCGACACCGAGAGCGCCGATCTGGATCGGGAGAGGCGCGAGCTGGCGAGCGATCCCGTGCACGAGCAGGCGGAAATGGCGGCCATCTACGTCGGGCGCGGGCTGGACGCGCAACTCGCTTCCCAGGTCGCGACCCAGTTGATGGCGCACGATGCGCTGGGCGCCCACGCGCGCGACGAGCTGGGCATCTCCGAGACCCTGACCGCGCGGCCGGTCCAGGCGGCATTGGCCTCGGCCGCCACCTTCACCATCGGCGCCGTCCTGCCGCTCTTGGTGGTCCTTCTGGTGCCGGCGTCCATGCTGATGTGGGCGGTCTCGGGCGGCTCGCTGCTGTTTCTCGCACTCCTGGGTTCCTTGTCCGGGCGCGCCGGCGGCGCCCCGGTGCTGATCGCAGCATGGCGCGTCACCTTCTGGGGCTCGCTGGCGATGGCGCTGACGGCGGGCGTCGGGGCGCTGTTCGGCGTGGCGGCTTGAGCCGTGCCCGGCCCCACCGACCGCGCCGATGCGCCGCCAGAGGATCCCGTTGCCTGCGCCGAGTGCGGCTCGGCCTCCCCCGAGCGGCAGTATGTGCGGATACTCGAGCGCCCCACCTGCGAGCATTGCCTGCTCGATGCGCGCAAGCGCGCCGGCGGACTGGCGGATGATCCCTACGAACAGTTCGTCGAATCCCTGGCCGAGGCCCTGGATCTGAGGGAGCGGGAAACCGGGCTGCATTCCAAGCGGGTCGCGACCCATACGCTGCTCCTGGCGGCGCACCACTACACCGACGTGAAGGATCTGCGCGAGGTCTATTGGGGCAGCCTGCTCCACGACATCGGCAAGATCGGCGTGCCCGACGCCGTGCTGCTGAAGCCCGGGCGCCTGACCGACGAGGAATGGCGGATCATGCGCGAGCATCCGGCCAACGGCCATCTGATCCTGGAGAAGCTGCCCTTCCTCGCGATGGCCGCGGACATCGTGCTCTGTCACGAGGAGTGCTACGATGGCTCGGGCTATCCGGCGGGACTCAAGGGCGAGCAGATTCCGCTGGCGGCAAGACTCTTCGCGGTCATCGACACCCTGGACGCGATGACCTTCGACCGTCCCTATCGCAAGGCGCTGCCCTTCGACACCGCCAAGGCGGAAATCCAGCGCATGGCCGGCAGCCAGTTCGACCCCCTGGCGGTGGCGACCTTCCTCGCCGAGGAGGCGGCGCTGCGGGAAATGGTCGCCATGGAGTTCCTCCCGACCCGATAGCGCCGCCGGATGGCGCGCCGTGGGCGGCACGGCTATCATGCCGGCTGCTCGTCGGGAAACTCCCATTAGGCCCCAGGAAAATGATCCTTCTGCTCGCCCTGAAACTCATGCTCGTGCCCTCCCTGACCGCGGGCATCACGCTCTCCGGGCGGCGCTGGGGGCCCTCGGTCGCGGGCTGGCTGTCGGCCTTCCCGGTGGTCGGCGGCCCGATCCTGTTCTTCATCGCCGTCGAGCAGGGGTCGGCCTTCGCCTCGGCCGCAGCGGTCGGCACCCTGTCCGCGGTGATCGCCATCCTGGTCTATGCCACCTGCTACTCCTGGGCCGCCACCCGCCTGTCCTGGGTCGGCAGCCTGGGCTGCGGCATGTTCGGCTACTTCTCAGCGGTGGCGCTGCTCGACCTCCTCGCGCCCTCGCTGCCCGTTGCCGCGCCGCTGGTCTTGGTCGGCCTGAGCCTGGCGCCGCGCCTGTTCCCCCGGGTCGGTGCGCCCGCACGGGTGTTCTCGGCGCCCCGCGGCGACATGATGTTCCGGATGCTGGCGAGCGCCGTCCTGGTGCTGCTGGTGACCACCTTCGCCGCCAGCATGGGGCCGCGGATGAGCGGCCTGCTGGCGATGTTTCCGGTCTTGAGCACGGTGCTGGTGGTGTTCTCGCACCACCACAGCGGCCACGAGTACGCGATCACGCTGCTGCGCGGCATGGTCTTCGGCTGGTACGCCTTCGCCGCCTTCTGCCTGGCGCTGGCGCTGTCCCTGCCGGCGCTGGGCGTAGCCCCCGCCTTCCTGCTCTCGCTGGGCTGCGCCGGCACCGTCCAGTTGGGCACCCGCGCGATCATGCGCCGCGCGCCGGTCAAGTCATGAGCGGGCTTCAACGATGAACTGCGCGATGAACGGCGACGACATCCTCGAACGCGCCTACGGCACCATCCCCGAGCTGATCCGCGGCCAGGCCGCGCGCGCGCCGGCCCGTCCGGCGCTGATCCAGGACGGCGACAGCGTGGACTACGCCGGTCTCGACGCCCTGATGGACCGGGTGGCGGCGGCGCTGCAGCGGGACGGCGTCTTGCCGACGCAATCGGTCGCGATCTGCGCTTCGACCTCGATCGCCTACGCCGCGGTCTTCCTGGGCTGCCTGCGCGCCGGGGTCGCGGTGGCGCCGCTCGCCACCTCATCGACGGCCGAGGGCCTGGCCGCGATGCTCGAAGACGCCGGGGCGAGGCTGCTGTTTCTCGACCGGGCGGCGGCCGAGCTCCTGGCGCCGGTCGCCGGAGAGATGGCCGCCGTCCGCGTCGCGCTGGACGGCTCGGACGCCGGCATTGCGCTCTCCGACTGGCTGGCGGCTCCGGGCGCGGCGCCTGCGGCCGTGGCGTTGCAGCCGGAATGGCCCTTCAACATCATCTACTCCTCGGGTACCACCGGCACGCCCAAGGGCATCGTCCAGTCCCACGCGATGCGCTGGGCGCACGTGCAGCGCGGCTCGCTGTTCGGCTACGGCCCGGAGACGCTGACCCTGTGCGCGACGCCGCTCTACTCCAACACCACCCTGGTGAGCTTCCTGCCGACGCTGACCCTGGGCGGCGCCGCGGTGCTGATGGCGAAGTTCGACGTCGCGGGCTACCTGGAGCTGGCCGAGCGGCACCGGGTCACGCACACCATGCTGGTCCCGGTGCAGTACCAGCAGATCATGGACCACGCCGATTTCGGCCGTCGCGACCTGTCCTCGTTCCGCATGAAGTTCTGCACCAGCGCGCCGTTTTCGGCGGCGCTCAAGGCCGACATCCTGGCGCGCTGGCCGGGCGGGCTGATCGAGTACTACGGCATGACCGAAGGCGGCGGCACCTGCATCCTCGCCGCCCACGAGCATCCCGACAAGCTCGCCACGGTGGGCCGGCCCGGACCCGGGCACGACATCCGCGTGATCGACGAGGCCGGGCGGGAGCTCCCGGCGGGCGAGACCGGAGAGGTCGTCGGCCGCTCGCCGGCGATGATGAGCGGCTACCACCGGCAGCCGGACAAGACCGCCGAGGCCGAGTGGCACGATGCCGAGGGCCGGCGCTTCATCCGCACCGGCGACCTCGGCCGCTTCGATGCCGACGGCTTCCTGACGCTGTTCGACCGCAAGAAGGACATGATCATCTCGGGCGGCTTCAACGTCTATCCCAGCGACCTCGAAGCGGTGCTCCAAGGGCATCCCGGCGTGGCCGAGGCGGCGGTGGTCGGCGTGCCCTCCCGCCGCTGGGGCGAGACGCCGGTCGCCTTCGCGGTGCCGGCCCCAGGCGCCGCGTTCACCGCGCCGGAACTGCTCGGCTGGGCCAACGAACGGCTGGGCAAGACCCAGCGGCTCGCGGCGCTGGAGATCGTCGCCAGCCTGCCGCGCAGCGCCATCGGCAAGGTGCTGAAGCGGGAACTGCGCGATTCCTATCGCGCCGCGCACGAGCAGTCCTAGCCCCGACGCCACCGCCCCGATGAACATCGCTCCCTTCGCCGAACGCCTGCAGCAATGCCATCTGGGTCAGATCGAGGCGCACCTGGCCAAGCTCTCCGCCGAGGATCTGGCCTTCCGCTTCTTCTACCCGGCCACCATGGACTCGGTCAGGGAACGTTACCTCGCGCGTCTGGACCCCGCCCGCGACGTCTTGTTGGGCATCCAGATCGACGGCGAGATCGCTGCGCTGGCCCACCTTTACGTCGAGCAGCACAAGGCCGAGGTGGGCATCACGGTATTGCCCGAGTACCGGGAGCGCGGGCTGGGCGAGCAGCTCTTCGAAGCCTCGATACTCGAGGCGCGGGCGCTGGGCTGCTCCCAGATCGCGATCGAGACCCGGCCCGACAACGCGCCGATGATCGCGCTGGCGCGCTCCCATGGCTTCGCCGTCGGCTACGACTACGGCAACATCGCCGGCCGGCTCGAACTGGGGCCGCTCCCGGCGGCCGGCATGTCGCTGTGGACCCTGCATCGCCTGCTCGACGTCGGCTCGGGCCTGTGGCGTTCGCTGTTCGGCGGCGAGCCCACCGACAAGCGCTGAATCGCGGACCCCGATCGACATGTCGCTACTGCCCAAGAAATATCATCTCGTCGCCTGGATCAGCGTGGCCCTGGTCGCCGGCTTCCTGACCACCAGCATCGCCGGCTACCTGGTGTCGCGCGACGCGATTCGGCTGGGCGTCGCCCGGCAGTCCCTGCCGCTGACCAGCGACAACATCTATTCGGAGATCCAGAAGGACCTGCTGCGCCCGGTATTCATCTCCTCGATGATGGCGCAGGACACCTTCCTGCGCGACTGGATCCTGGACGGCGAGAGAGACCCCGGCCAGATCGTCCGCTACCTGAAGGAGGTCAAGCAGCAGTACGGCACCATCTCCAGCTTCCTGGTCTCGGCGCGCAGCCACAAGTACTACTACGCCGGCGGCACGCTGAAATCGGTGCGGCGCGGCGAGTCCCGCGACGCCTGGTTCTTCCGCGTCGAGGCGATGGCTCGGCCCTACGAGACCAATATCGATTTCGACATGGCCAACCGGGACAAGATGACCATCTTCATCAACTACCGGGTGCTCGACTACGACGGCAAGTTCATCGGCGCCACCGGCGTCGGGCTGGCGCTCGACACCATGAGCCGGCTCATCGACAGCTACCAGCGCCGCTTCCAGCGCAGCATCTATTTCGTCGATCCCGCCGGCAAGATCGTGATGGCCGGCAAGTCGATGCGGCGGGCCGGCGGCTCGATCCGCAGCCTGCCCGGCGTCAGCGGCATCGCCGGCGCCATCCTGAACGGCAGCGTCACCCCGACCCACCTCGAATACGGCCTGAACCATGCCAGCATCCTGGTCACCTCGCGCTTCATCCCCGAACTGGGCTGGTATCTGGTGGTGGAGCAGGACGTGGCCGACGACGTCAGGCCGGTCCAGCGTGTGCTGGTGATGAACCTGGCGATCAGCGCGCTGGTGACCCTGCTGATACTGGGCATCACGCTGTACGCGGTCAAGCGCTACCAGAGGCGCCTGGAGCGCGCCGCGACGACCGACGCGCTGACCGGCCTCAACAACCGGCAGGCGTTCGAGATCCTGGTGCAGCAGGCGATCCACGAATTCGGGCGCTCGAAGCAGCCGCTGTCGATGATCCTGTTCGATATCGATCTGTTCAAGCAGGTCAATGACAGCTTCGGCCATCTCGCCGGCGATCGCGTGCTGGAGGAGATCGCCAGGATCGCCAGAAGCGTCGTCCGCGAGAGCGACGTGCCCGCCCGTTGGGGCGGCGAGGAATTCCTGGTCCTGCTGAAGAACTGCCCCCTCGAACAGGCGGCAGCCCTGGCCGACAAGCTGCGTCTGGCGGTGGCCCGCCAGCGCTTTGCGCTGGCCTCGCCCGACGTGCCCATCACGGTCAGCCTGGGCGTCGCCCAATATCGGGAAGACGAGACGCAGAACGACTTCTTCATGCGCGCCGACGTCGCGCTCTATCGGGCCAAGCGCGCCGGACGCAATCGCACCGAAGTGTTCAGCGAGGCCGAGTCCGCCTGAGTCCTTCCGCGCGCCCGGACCGCAAAGGCTCAGTTCATCAGGCCCCTCAACAGGCTATCGACTTCCTTCTGGGACAGGCGCTGGTCGTCGGTGGTGCCGCCGACCTCGACCACGATGATGGCGCCGACCAGCGCCTTCATCGCCTTGCGCAGCGCCTGACCGGCGAGATCCTGAAATTCCTGGGCGACGATGATGTTGGTCAGGTGGCCGCCGATGCCGCGCAATGCCGCCTCCAGATCCCTGCGGCTCCAGTCCCTGCCGAGCGTGTCCAGCGAGCTGACGACGAGCTGCTTCGCGGACTCGGCTTCGGCGAGCGACTTGTCGGCGGCGTCGGCGGTCATGCGCTCGACGTTGCCGAGGATCACCGACACCTGCTTGGGGTTGCCGGCCGAGGTCTTGCCCAGCCCCGCCGCCGCCTTGTTCAGCTCCTTGGCCAGCGACTTGAGTTCGGAGAGCACCTGGCCGGTTGATTGCGTCGGCTTCTTCTTCGCGGTCTTCCTCGCCGCAGCCTTGATGGGCGCCGGCTTCTTCGCGACGATCTTCTTCGCCGCCGGCTTGGCGGCGACCTTCGTTCCTTTGCTCGCTGCTTTCATCCACCCCCCCTTGTGAAGTCCTGCCTGCCGCGCCCGCTCCCGGCGCCCGACGGTGAACTTATCAGCAAATCGGCAATTGCGCCAATTTCGCGTCGCCGCCCGCGTCACGGCTCGGTTCGCCCCAAGCGCCGAGCGTGTTCGGCCGTTCGCCGCCGAGGCTCATGCGCACGGACTTCGCGCTCACGGGGTTTGCCGGGGCGCGGTCGAGGACGCCGGGGGCGACCGCGAGGATGCCCGCGCGCGTCTGCGGGTCGGCAGCCGCGCGCGCGAGCGCCTCCGGATCGGTCCACACCACGGCGCCGGCGGCGATCTGCAAATAGATGCGGCCGCTGTCCTGTTCGGCGAAGTGGATCTCGGCCAGCCGCCGCGCGCACTGGACCATGAAGCCGGTGTTGCCCGCCGCTGCCGGGTCGCGGCTGCCTTCCCGGTAGAGCTCGTCGGGCGCGCCGGCGTTGATATTGACCTTGCAGAAGCGGTCGACGTCGAGCATCGATTTGACGTCGAGCACGAACATCCTGCCGTTCCAGCCGAAGGCGGCGGTGCGCGGCGATTCCCCGAGGGGCACGCCGTTGTCGAGAAACTCGTAGTGCACGCGCATGTCCTCGCGCTGCGCCCAGGTGAAGAACAGCTGCGGCATCCCGGAGTAGGCCTCGACGCTGTGCGCGAGCAGGTCGTCCACGGCCTTGTAGCGGCCGACCTCGAGGCCCCGTTTCCAGGCGCGTTCGACGATTTCCTGGGGTGAGGTGATCATGAAGAAGAGGTGGACGATGTGGCCGAAGCGGGTCAGGAGATTGCTCCCGGCCTGGACCGAGTCGTGGGCGAAACTGTCGAAGCGGAAGCGGTCGATCAGGAGATGCGACATGCCGCCTTGCTCGGCCTTTTGCGCCATGTAGCGGTCGAGCTTGTGGTCGATGATCTTCAGCTCTTCGCCGCTCAGGGCGCCGCCGTAGCGGTAGTCGGCGCCGAGCGAGGCATAGTCGAGCAGCTGCTTGCGCCAGATGTCCGGGCTGATCAGCGCGAACTCGTCCCAGCAGACGCCGATGCGGCTGGCCAGCTGTTTCTGCAGCGGGCGCAGGGTGCTCTTGCCGGAGGCGGAAGGACCCTTGGTGTTCATCACGAAGGGGTGCTCCTGGGCGGGCAGCAGACGGTAGCCCTCGATTGCGGCGGCCCGGATCAGATGCGGTTCGATCAGGCGGCCGATTTCCTCGCTGCAATAGTCGTTGCAGGCGAGGTCGATGGCGATATCGGCGATCAACTCGGACGTGCCCCAGGGGCGGCCGTGGCGCTTCCGGAGCGCCGTCGCGACCCGGGCCAGGGCCCGGCAGGCGGCCGCCTCCAGCCGGTCGCTGCCGGCGTTGGCGCGCGTCTCCCAGCGCTCGACCTGAAGCTCGGATGTCGGCGCGAAGGCGGCGGCCGGGGCCGCGCTGGCGGCCACTATCCGGCCGCGGCGCAGCAGGCCGAGGAGTGCGCGCATTTGGCCGCGTTTTTCCGGGACCGGCGCGGGAGGCAGCGGCGCCGCGAGCTCGGCGGCGATCGCAGCGGCGAGCCGCCCCCTGGCGGCATCGTAGGCGGCGGCGATGGCAGCCATTTCGGGTTCGAGGTAGCGCGCGAGTATCGTCCCGGTCATCCGGCGGAAGTTGATGCCCAGGTCCTCGTAGCGCGATCCGTCGGGCACCGAGAAGTTGGCGGTGACCCGGATCAGGAGTTCGTGCAGCATCAGCCGCTGCGGCCGGAAACGCACCAGTTCGGCCAGTTCGAGGCCGGTGAGGTCGGCGCGCTCGGCGGCGCCCTCGACGCCGGTGCTCACGTTCTCGGCCCGGAAGATGGTCGCCAGCGGCAGCAGCCGGCGCGGGATCTGCGACTGGATGCCCGGGTTCCAGGGGCCCAGCGGCACGACCGGGAGGCTCTGCGCGGCGGCGGGGGAGGGATTCAAGGGCTGCTGCTCCGGGATGGTGACAAAAACGGCTGTATAGCACATCGCGGCCTGACCGCCGCCGCGCTGTGCGAAAATGGGCCACCCTCCGGAATCCGCCCCAGATGCTCGATTCGCTGATCGCACAAGTCACCCCGCTCGACTGGACCGCGCTGGCCTGGTTCCTGGTCTGCTGGCTGGGCTACGGCTGGTACGCCGAGCGCGGCGCCCGCGCCGCCCGCGGCCTGGTCGGGGTGAGCCACACGCTCCGGCTGGCGTGGGCGCGCGAGATGCTCGGGCGCGAGGTGCGCATCGTCGATTCGGCGCTGGTCGGCAACCTGATGCGCAGCGTCTCCTTCTACGCCAACACCACGATCTACATCATCGCGGCCCTGATGGCGCTGTGGGGCGCGATGGACAAGGCGATCCTGGCGACCTCCGGTCTGCCCTTCGCGCGCGAGACCGGGCGCACGCTGTGGGAGAGCAAGCTCCTGCTCCTGATCGCGGTGTTCGTCTTCTCCTACTTCAAGTTCAGCTGGTCGCTGCGCCAGTTCAACATGCTCTCGATCCTGATGGGCGCCGCGCCCGCGACGACGGAGACGGAAGCGCGGCGCGAGCGCTTCGCGCAGCGGCTGGCGGCGGTCAATACGCTGGCCGGCGACGAATTCAACCGCGGCGTCCGCGCCTACTATTTCGGCCTCGCGGCGCTCGCCTGGTTCGTCCAGCCCTGGCTGTTCCTGACCGTCACCACCCTGGTCGTGGCCGTGCTCTACCGCCGCGACTACGCCTCCCACACCCTGGCGGCGCTGCGCGACGGCTAGAACCCGCAGATGTCCGTAGGACATCTACGGGCTCCAGCGCCGCTACGCGGCATAAGAACCCTGGGATGTCCTGCGGACATCTACGGGTTCTAATATGTTTCGACGTGGTAGCGGCTGTGTTCCTTCAGCCGCGGCAGCAGCCTGTCCCAGTCCTCGCCGTGGCTGCGGCAGATGTCGCGGAAGGCCTCGTCTACCCCGCGCTCCATGCCCTTCAGGCCGCAGATGTAGATGTAGCAGTCGTCGTCCTTGAGCATGCCGAAGACGTCCTCGTGGCGCTCGCGGATCTTGTCCTGGACGTACTGCTTGGGCTGGTCGGGCACGCGCGAGAAGGCGAAGTTGATGTCGATCAGCTCCTTCGACAGCTTCGCGAGATTGCCGAAGTAGGGCAGCTCGCCCGCCGCCCGGGCGCCGAAGAACAGCATCAGGCGGCCGCCCTCGTTCAGCGACTGGCGCCGCCGACGGCGCTCGGTCATCGCCCGCATCGGCGCGCTGCCGGTGCCGGTGCAGATCATCAGGAGCGAGGAACCCGGATGGTTGGGCATCAGGAAGCTGGTGCCGTAGGGGCCGCAGACCTGGACCCGGTCGCCCTTGGTCAGATCGCACAGATAGTTCGAGCACAGGCCGCGGACCGGCCGGCCCTCGTGGTCTTCGGTGACGCGCTTGACCGTCAGCGACAGATTGTTGTAGCCGGGGCGTTCGCCGTCCCGGGGGCTCGCCACCGAATACAGGCGCATGGTGTGCGGCCGGCCCAGTTCGTCGCTGCCGGGCGGAATGATGCCGATCGATTGTCCCTCCAGCACCGGGAAGGCGATGCTGGAGAAATCCAGCACGATATGGCGGATGTCCGAGGCGGCATCGTGAGCGGTGATCCGGTGGTTGCCCGAGACCGTGGCCAGCGTCGGCTGCTGCGGCGAGAACAGGTTGGTGTAGGGATGCGCCGCGGACCACGGCGGCGTCGCCGGCCCGCCCTGTCCGGCCTGGGCGATCTCGGTGATGCGCGAGACCTCCGCCGGCGTCTCGCCCGCCGCACTCTCCTGTCCGGTCACCGGCGCCGGCAGCGTATCCCAGGACAACTGCTCGGCCAGGGTGTAGGCCCGGTCCCGGGCGACGTTGCGGTAGTTGTCGATGGCGCCGGTCGGGCAGGGGCCGATGCAGTCATTGCACCAGTTGCAGATCTCGAAGTTCACCACGTAGTTGCGCGCATCGTGGCTGATCGCGTCGATCGGGCAGCTCTCCTCGCAGGTGTTGCAGCGGATGCAGATCTCCGGATCGATCAGGTGCTGGCGGACGAGTTCGGTCATTTTCGGCTCCGCCGCGCGCTCAGTTGAAGCGCACGTACTCGAAATCCACCGCCTGATTGTTGATGCCGCGGCCGGGCGGGGAGATCCAGTTGGCGAACTTGCCCGGTTCGGTGACGCGGCCCATCAGCGAGTGGATGAACAGCCGGTCCTCCTCGCTGGGCATCCAGCTGCCGTGCTTGTGCGTCCACTCGGCTTCCGACAGGATCTGGCCTTCCGGGCTGATGTGGTGGCCGGCGAACAGGCCGATCTTGCGGTTGAAGCCCTTGTGCGGCAGGACGAACTTGAAGGGGATGCCGAGCTTGGCCGGCACCTTGTTCCAGCGGTCTATGCCCGCCTGCACGTCGGCCACCCAGTCGTCGCGCAGGCGCTCGTTCAAGACCGTGACCGCCTGGGCGTGGCGGGTCACGATCTGCTCATTGACGACGTCCATGAAGGCGTATTCGGTGCCCTCCAGGCTGTGGTCGTCGGAAATCTTGCTCTCCTCATAGCGGCCCTTCAGGCCGTTGGTGTAGAAGGACGCGGCGTTGGAGGAGATCTCGGCGCCGTAGAGATCGCTGGTGACGCTGTAATGGAAGTTCAGATACTTCTGCAAGGTGGGCAGGTCGATCACGCCCAGCGCGCGCAGCTTGGCGGCGTCGTCGGTCTTGTGCTGGTTCATCGCCTCGCAGGTGCGCTGGATGATCCGGGCAATGCCAGATTCGCCGACGAACAGGTGGTGCGCCTCCTCGGTGAGCATGAAGCGGCAGGTGCGGGAGAGCGGATCGAAGCCGGATTCGGCCAGGGCCGCCAACTGGAACTTGCCGTCGCGGTCGGTGATGAAGGTGAACATGAAGAAGGACAGCCAGTCGGGGGTGCGCTCGTTGAAGGCGGTGAGGATGCGCGGATTGTCGGCGTCGCCGGAGCGGCGTTCGAGCAGCGCCTCGCCCTCCTCGCGGCCGTCGCGGCCGAAGTGGGCGTGGAGCAGATAGACCATCGCCCAGAGGTGGCGGCCTTCCTCGACATTGACCTGGAACAGGTTGCGCAGGTCGTACAGCGACGGGCAGGTGAGCCCGAGGTGGCGCTGCTGCTCGACCGAGGCCGGCTCGGTGTCGCCTTGGGTGACGATGATGCGGCGCAGGGTCGAGCGGTACTCGCCCGGCACCTCCTGCCAGGCCGCCTCGCCCTTGTGGGCGCCGAAGCCGATCTTGCGCTCGGCCTCGGCCGGCGCCAGGAAGATGCCCCAGCGGTAGTCGGGCATCTTGACGTAGTCGAAGTGCGCCCAGCCCTTGGCCTCGACGCTGATCGCGGTGCGCAGATAGACGTCCATCATCTGCGACTTGTCCGGGCCCATCTCCGACCACCATTGCAGGAAGGCCGGCTGCCAGTGCTCCAGCGCCCGCTGCAGCACTCTGTTGCCGGAGAGATCGACGTTGTTGGGGATCTTCTCGGAATAATTGATGTTCATGTCACGCTCCTTTGGTTACACGCGTTCCCAGTTGAACTGGGACTTGTTGCCGCTGCCATAGACCTTCAGCGCGCCCTTTTCGCCGACCGCGTTGGGGCGCTGGAAGATCCAGTTCTGCCAGGCGGTGAGGCGGCCGAAGACCCGGGTGTCCATGGTCTCGCGGCCGGCGAAGCGCAGATTCGCCTCCATCCCGGTCAGGGCGTCGGGAGACAGGCTGGTGCGCTCCTCCAGCGCGATGCGGATCTCGTCGGCCCAGTCGAGCGCGTCGGGGGTGAAGGTGACCAGTCCCAGCCCTTTCACTTCTTCCGCGTCCAACGTCCGGCCCATGGCCGCCCGTGCCGCTTCGACCGGCGCCTGCTCCTCGACGAAGCGCGTACTCAAGCGGGTGAGTTCGTTGTTCATGGCGAGCGGGCCGAAGTTCATCTTCGATAACGCGACCCGCGGCGCGTTTTCCTCGCCGGAGTCGAGCAGGTAGCTGCGGTCGGCGGCGAGCGCCACCTCGAACAGCGTGCCGGCGAAGCAGGAGCCCGGTTCGATCAGGGCGAAGATCGAGCGCGAAGAGACGTCGATGCGGCGCAGCACCCGGCGCAGGAAATTCACGGTCTCGCGCACCAGCCAGTCGCTGGCGTGATCCGCCAGCGCCGCGTCCATTGCCAGCATGGCGGCGACGTCGCCCTGCGAGCGGAACACCCAGGTGCCGACCTCGAGATCGTTGGTGCGCAGCATCAGGATGGCGTCGTCCAGCTCGCGCGCGAACTTGAGCGCCCACCACTGGTCTCCGGCCGCATGGATCGCGGCCAGGCTCCGCGGCTCGTCGCCACCCGGGCCCTTGAGGGTGAAGTCGGCGATGCGGCGGCTGCGGTCGATGGCGACGTCCACCGTCTCGTAGTGGTAGCCAGACGCGTCGATGCGCCGCTGCAAGGGCGTGAGCGCGACGCCGGCGCCGCCCGGGCGGTCGGACAGGGCGGCGAGTTTTTCAGCGTGCTGCTCGACCATATTGGCGAACTGCTGCGGCTTGGCAGCGTCGTCGATCAGCTTCCATTGCCTGGCGCGTTCGGCGCGCACGCCCTCCGAGGTGGTGGAGAACACGTCGGCCAGGTCGCGGCGCACCCGGCGCTTGTCTACCAGCCGGGTCAGGCCGCCGGTGCCGGGCAGCACGCCCAGGAGCGGCACCTCGGGCAGGGAGACGGCGGTGGAGCGGTCGTCCACCATGACGATCTCGTCGCAGGCCAGCGCGAGCTCGTAGCCGCCCCCGGCGCAGGCGCCATTGACCGCGGCTAAGAATTTTAGGCCGGAACTGCGGCTCGACTCCTCGATGCCGTTCCTGGTCTCGTTGGTGAATTTGCAGAAGTTCACCTTCCAGGCGTGGGAGGACAGGCCGAGCATGTAGATGTTCGCGCCCGAGCAGAACATCCTCGGCTTGCCGCTGGTCAGCACCACGGTCTTGACCTCGGGGTGCTCGAAGCGGATGCGCTGCAAGGCGTCGTTGAGTTCGATGTCGACGCCCAGGTCGTAGGAGTTGAGCTTCAGCTTGTAGCCGGGCCGGATGCCGCGGTCTTCCTGGATGTCGAGGGTCAGGGTGGCGACCTTCCCCTTGAAGGCCATCTTCCAGTGCGCGTAGCGCGAGGGGTCGGTGTCGTAAGTGACGAGGTCGGGCTTCATGCGTTCTCCTGAGACTGGCAAGACGGGCGCTAGGGCGGTCGGTGATGCCGTTCGCTGATGTCAGAAAATCTGACGTTAGAAATATAATGCACTATATATTTCACTTAAGAAATATTATACACGTTTTGCAGCTGTTTCAAGCTTTCTTTGACGCTGTAGCCCGAGGTGTCGATGGCGGCGTCGGCGAGCCGGTAGAGCGCATCGCGCTCCTCCAGGATGTGGCGCAGGTCGGCCATCGCCTGTTCGCGTCCGGTCATCGGCCGCAGGTCGCCCTGGGCGATGACGCGCTCCATGTGGTCTTCGGACGAGGCTTTGAGCCAGATCGTGAAGCAGGCGGCGCGCAGCGTCTCAAAGGTGTCGGGTTCGGTGACCAGGCTGCCGCCGGCCGCGATCACGGCGCGCGCGTGCAATTCGATCACGTTCTCCAGGCAGCGCCGCTCCATCCGCCGGTAGGCCGCCTGGCCATAGAGCGAGAAGACTTCCGAGAGCGGCACGCCGGCTTCGCGTTCGATCTCCTGGTCCAGTTCGACGAAGGGCACCTTGAGCTTGTCCGCCAGGGCGCGGCCCAGGGTGGATTTGCCGGCGCCGCGCAGGCCGATCAGGGCGATGCGGTTGTGCCGCTCGCCGGGATCGAGTTCGCCGAAGGCGGAGACCAGGATGCCCCTGGCCTGCAGCAGCCGCTTGGGCGACAGCCGCTCCAGATAGCGCGTGAGCAGCGTCAGCTCGACCGAGTGCTCGCGCTCCTCGCGCAGCAGGTCGGGCAGCGACAGGCTGAGCGCCTGCGCGACCTGGCGCAGGAGCAGGATCGAGATGTTGCCGTGGCCGCCCTCGAGCTGGGCGAGGTAGCGCTCCGAGACGCCGGAGCTGGCGGCGAGCGCCTTGCGGCTCATGTTCAGCCGCGCGCGGGTATCGCGTACGCGGGCACCGAGTTGCTGCAAGTATTGTTCGTCCTGCTGGGCATTGGCCATGGCGTTTGGGTGATGAGTGGGCGGCGAGTGGTGGGTGACTGCATTATACCGCTTGAGTTTTGGACTGTGAGCACTATAATGTCTGACCGAAACCGGTGGGGGAGGGACCGCGCAATGTCAGAAATCAAGCCCGAAGTCGCGAACCTGGCGACGCCCGAGGCATTCGCCCGGTTGGTCTCCCAGGTGACCCGTAAGATCGCCGGCCGCCCGCTCGATGCCGCGCTCGCCGGCTTCCTCGATGCCGAGTTTCCCGCTTCGGGCGCCGTCTTCCAGGATATCTTCGCCGCCTGCCAGGCGGGCATCAAAGCCGGCTGGATGTGCGCGCGCGAAGCCGGCGGCATCAAGTACGGCCGCGTGATCAAGCCCTCGCCCGCGACCGACGGATTCTCGGTGGACGTGGTCGAGATGGAGAACGTCGCGGGACCGCACCACCGTCATCCCAAGGGCGAGATCGACATGATCATGCCGCTCGTAGGCTCGCCGAGATTCGACGGCCACGGCCGCGGCTGGTTCGTCTATGGGCCGGGGAGCGAGCATCCTCCGACGGTTGCCGGCGGCCGCGCCCTGGTGCTCTACCTGCTGCCCGACGGGGCGATCGAATTCACCAAGTGACGCCGGAGAAACGACGATGCCCAAACTGAGCAGTGCCGACCACAGACTGAGCCCGCCGGAGGTCATGATCCCGCGCGACTACAACGCCGCGCACGATCTGGTGGCGCGCAACCTCGCGGCCGGGCGGGGCGCCAAGACCGCCATCATCGACGATGCCGGCAGCTACAGCTACGCCGAGCTCGCTGACCGCGTCGATCGCTGCGCCAACGTCCTGACCGGATTGGGCCTGGCGCAGGAGGACCGGATCATGGTCTGCCTGCTGGATTCCATCGACTTCCCCTCGGTCTTCCTGGGCGCGATCAAGGCGGGCATCGTGCCGGTGGCGACCAACACGCTGCTCACCGGCGCCGACTACGACTTCATGCTCGGCGACTCGCGCGCCAAGGCGCTGGTGGTCTCAGAGGCGCTGTGGCCGCAGTTCGCGACTATCGTCGCGAAGCAGAAGGCGCTGCGTCACGTGATCGTCAGCGGCAAGGATGGCCACGGCCAGCCGCTCTTGTCCACATTGATGGCGGGGGCCGCGAGCGAGTTCGAGGCGGCGCCCACGACCTCGGATGACCCCTGCTTCTGGCTCTATTCCTCGGGCTCGACCGGCGCGCCCAAGGGCACCGTGCATCTGCATTCGCACCTCATCCAGACCGCCGAACTCTACGCCCGGCCGATCCTGGGCATCCGCGAGGAGGACGTGGTGTTCTCCGCGGCCAAGCTGTTCTTCGCCTACGGCCTGGGCAACGGCCTGACCTTCCCGATGACGGTCGGCGCCACCGCGATCCTGATGAGTGAGCGGCCGACGCCGGCCGCGGTTTTCCGGCGCTTGAAGGCGCACCGGCCGAACATTTTCTACGGCGTGCCGACGCTCTACGGCGCCATGCTCGCCAGCCCCGAGCTGCCGGGCCGCAGCGAGCTGAATCTGCGCGTGTGCACCTCGGCGGGCGAAGCGCTGCCGGCCGACATCGGCCGCCGCTTCACCGAGCACTTCGGCGTCGAAATCCTGGACGGCATCGGCTCCACCGAGATGCTGCACATCTTCCTCTCCAACCGCCCGGGGGAGGTGCGCTACGGCACCACCGGCAAGGCGGTGCCCGGCTACGAACTGCGCCTGGTCAACGAGGCGGGCAATCCGGTGGCGCCGGGCGAGATCGGCGAGCTGCAGATCTGCGGTCCGAGTTCGGCGCTGATGTACTGGAACAACCGCGACAAGACCAAGAACACCTTCATGGGGCCGTGGACGCGCAGCGGCGACAAGTACGTGATGGACGACGAGGGCTACTACACCTATTGCGGCCGCTCCGACGACATGCTCAAGGTCTCCGGCATCTACGTCTCGCCCTTCGAGGTCGAGACGGCGCTGATGACCCATCAGGCGGTGCTGGAGGCGGCGGTGGTGGCGCACACCGATGTCGACCAGCTGGTCAAGCCCAAGGCTTACGTGGTGTTGAAGTCGGGGATAGCGGGCAGCGCCGAATTGGCGGAGGAACTCAAACAGCACGTCAAGGCCAAGCTCGCGCCCTACAAGTATCCGCGCTGGCTCGAGTTCAAGGACGAGCTGCCCAAGACCGCCACCGGCAAGATTCAGCGCTTCAAGCTGCGCTAGGGGCGGGCAAGGTGAACGTCATTCACCACCCAGGCAGCCGGGCCGTAGGTCGGGCTTCGGCCCGCTACTGACTGCGCGGTCCGGGTTCTGAAACGCGTCTGATGCAGCCCCAGGCCAGCTTCGTCCGCGCCGGCGGGCATCTGCTCGAATGCGTGCTCCATCAGGCGCACCAGGTGCAGCGTCCGCCGCTGGTGTTTCTGCACGAGGGCCTGGGCAGCGTCGCGATGTGGCGCGACTTCCCGGCGCGCGTGGCGCAGGCCACCGGTGCCCGGACGCTGGTCTATTCGCGCTACGGCTACGGCCAGTCGGATCTGCTGGCCTCGGCGCACGGCACCGACTACATGCACCGCGAGGCAGAAGAGGCGCTGCCCGAACTGCTCGCCGCGCTGGAGATCGACCATCCGGTGCTGATCGGCCACAGCGACGGCGCCTCGATCGCGCTGATCCACGCCGGCGGCGGCCGCTGGCCGGTGGCGGGGGTGGTGGCGCTGGCGCCGCACGTCTTCGTCGAAGAGGTCTCGATCGCCAGCATCATGGCCGCCCGCGACGCCGCGGCCAACACCGACTTGCTGGCGCGGCTCGGCCGCTACCACCGCGACGCGGAAAAGACCTTCAGGGGCTGGAACGACATCTGGCTGCATCCCGATTTCCGCGCCTGGAACATCGAGTCCTACCTGCCCGGCATCCGCGCTCCGGTGCTCGCCATCCAGGGCGAGGACGACGAGTACGGCACCATGGCCCAGGTCGAAGCGATCGCCTCAGGCGCGACAAACTCGCCGGGCGTGGAGGTGCTGCGGCTCGCCGACTGCCGGCATTCCGCCCACAAGGACCAGCCCGAGGCGGTGCTGGCCGCGATCGCCGCCTTCCTCGACGCCCTGCCCTGAGCGCAGGCGGACTTCGGAGAGAGCCATGCTGTCGTTCGATTCCCAGCACTATCCCTATCCCTCGCGCCGCAGCGTCGTCTATGCCAGGCGCGGCATGGTGGCCACTTCCCAGCCGCTGGCCGCCCAGGCCGGCTTGCAGGTATTGCAGGCCGGCGGCAACGCCATCGACGCCGCGATCGCCACGGCGGCGGCGCTGACCGTGGTCGAGCCGACCGCCAACGGCATCGGCGGCGACGCCTTCGCCCTGGTCTGGAGCGGCGGCCGGCTCCACGGCTTGAACGCCAGCGGGCCGGCGCCCGCCGCGATTTCGCTCCCGGCGCTCGCCGCCGCCGGCCTCGAGGCCATGCCGCAATACGGCCCGCTGCCGGTGACCGTGCCCGGCGCGCCGGCGGCCTGGCGCGCGCTGTCCGAGCGCTTCGGTAGCTTGCCGCTGTCCCGCACGCTGGCCGCCGCGATCGCGCTGGCCCATGACGGCTACCCGGTGTCGCCGCTGGTGTCCCTGGCCTGGGAGCAGGCCCACGCGCTGTTTTCCAAGGAACTCAAGGCGTCGCATTTCCAGCCCTGGTTCGACACCTTCGCCGGCGGCGCTCGCGCGCCCCGTCCCGGGGAACTGTGGCGCTCGCCGGATCACGCCCGCACCCTGCAGGCCATCGCCGAGGACGGGGCGGAGTGCTTCTATCGCGGTGCTCTGGCGGAGAAAATCGCGGCCTGCGTGCGCGGGGCCGGGGGCTATCTCGACGTCGCCGATCTGGCGGCCTACCACCCCGAATGGGTGACGCCGATTAGCGTCGATTACCGCGGCTACGACGTCTGGGAGATTCCGCCCAACGGCCACGGCCTGGTCGCCTTGATGGCGCTCAACATCCTCAAGGGATTCGAGTTTTCCGAGCGCGACACGCTGCTCACCCATCATCGCCAGATCGAGGCGGTCAAGCTCGCCTTCGCCGACGGTCTTGCCCACATCGCCGAGCCCGGCGCCATGCGCGTGGCCGTCTCCGACCTGCTCTCGGACGCCTACGCCGACGAGCGCCGATCGCTGATCGGCGAACGGGCCGGACTGCCGGCACCGGGGCAGCCGCCGAGAGGCGGCACCGTCTATCTGTGCACGGCGGATGCCGAGGGCAACATGGTGTCCTTCATCCAGAGCAACTACATGGGCTTCGGCTCGGGCTTGGTGGTCCCCGGCACCGGCATCGCGCTGCACAACCGGGGCAACAATTTTTCGCTGGATCCCGCCCACCCCAACTGCCTGGCGCCGGGCAAGCGCCCTTACCACACGATCATTCCGGGCTTCATGAGCCGCGGCGGGCAGGCGGTCGGCCCCTTCGGCGTGATGGGCGCCTACATGCAGCCGCAAGGCCACGTCCAGGTGGTGATGAATTCGGTCGATTTCGGCTTGAACCCGCAAGCGGCGCTCGATGCGCCGCGCTGGCAATGGGAGGCGGGCAATCGGGTGCTGGTCGAGCACGCCACCGCGGAGCATCTGTTCCACGGCCTGGCCGGGCTGGGCCACGAAGTGTCGTGGTCGAACAGCCGCTTAGCCTTCGGCCGCGGTCAGATCATCTGGCGCGGCGCCGACGGCGTCCTGGCCGGCGGTACGGAACCGCGCACCGACGCCTGTGTGGCCGCCTGGTGACGCAGACGCCCCGCTAGGCGGCGTACCAGAGCACGGCGAAGAAGTGGCAGGTGGTGCCGGCGATGACGAACAGGTGCCAGACGAAGTGGCTGTAGCGTAGCCGCGAGTCGGCCAGGTAGAAGGCCACGCCGACGGTGTAAGCCAGGCCGCCGGCGACCAGCCAGATCAGGCCCGAGCTCGGCAACAGGGTGGTCAGCGGCCGGATCGCGATCAGCACCAGCCAGCCCATGACCAGATAGAGGCCGGCGGATACCAGGGGGTGGGACAGGCGGTCGAAGAGCTTCAGTATCAGCCCGATTCCGGCCAGCCCCCAGACCAGTCCGAACAGCGTCCAGCCCCAGGCGCCGTGCAGCACGCCGAGCGTGAACGGCGTGTAGGTGCCGGCGATCAGGAGGTAGATCGCGCCGTGGTCGAGCTTCTGGAAGAGCTTCTTGAACCTGTTCCGGGGGATGGCGTGATACAGCGTCGAGCTCAAGTAGAGCAGCACCATCGTGGTGGCGAAGATGCTCGCCGCGGCGATATTGACGGCGCTGCCCGCCCGGGCCGCGGCGACGATCAGGATGGGCAGCGCCGCCAGCGCCGCCGCCAGGCCCAGGCCGTGGCTGGCGCTGTTGGCGATTTCCTCTCCCAGCGATTGCGCGCGTTCCATCATCGCTGCATTTTCCCCCAATCTCACTGTTCGTGCGGCGGAATCTTCCGCGCCGCCTTGATCCGGCCGCGCAGCGTCTTGCCCTCCAGGCGCCGGATCTGGGAACCCCGGGTCGGCTGGGTCGGGCGCCGCCGCTTGGGCAGCACCGCGACGCGCTTGATCAGTTCCCGCAGGCGGTTCAGCGCCTCGTCCAGGTTCTGTTCCTGGCTGCGGTATTCCTGGGCCTTGATGACCAGCACGCCGTCCCGGGTGAGGCGCTGGTCGTGCAGGCGCAGCAGCCGTTCCTTGATGGCCTCGGGCAGCGACGAGGCCCGGACGTCGAAGCGCAGATGGATGGCGGAGGAGACCTTGTTCACGTTCTGGCCGCCCGCCCCCTGGGCGCGCACCGCCTTGATCTCGATCTCGGAGAGGGGAATGGACAGCTTGCCGCTGATGTTCAGCATCTTGGTCTGTGCGCGCTGAGCGAGCGAGTAAGGATACTAGCGCCTCGTTCCGAGGCACAAGTGCCCTGGGTTTCCTTCGGTCAAAACGGGCACTAGCCGGCGAGGCGCACCACGGTAAAAATGAAGGCGGCGCCCAGGAAGGTCATGCCCATCAGGCTCAAGGCGGTGGAAGAGCGGATCTCGGAGTGCGCCTCGGGTAGGATGTCGGAAGCGCCGATGTAGAGCAGGAAGCCCGCAAAGAATCCCAGATAGAGCGTCAGGGCGCCGGGGGGGAGCCGGAACAGCAGCGTCGATGCCGCGCCCAGCACCGGCGCCAGCGCATCGAGCAGCAGCATCGCCGCCGCGCGGAAGGTGGTGTTGCGATGGAGCAGCATCAGGCTGACCGTGTTCAGACCGTCGCAAAAGTCGTGGGCGATGACGGCGATGGCCACCGTGATCCCGACCGCCGGCGAGACCTGGAAGCCCAGGCCGATGCCGACCCCGTCCATGAAGCTGTGTCCGGCCAGCGCCAGGGCCGAGAAGACGCCCAGGTGCGGATGGTGATGCGAGGCGTAATCGGCCTCGTGCACGTGGTGGATCAGGACGAAGCGCTCGAAGCTGTGGAACAGCAGGAAGCCGAACACCAGCGCGATCATTGCGCCGCTGGCGTCGCTCGCGTGTTCCTGGGCCAGCCTGAAAATCTCGGGCAGGAGATCGAAACTGACCACCCCCAGCAGCACGCCGGCGGTGAAGCTGAGTATCAGGTGCAGGCGGTCGCGGAATCTGAGCGCGAACAGCCCGCCGCCCAGGGTCGAGAAAAAAGTGGCAAGTGCTAGCAGTATCGCGGTCATCGCTGTCTAGGAGAACACTAGCGCTTCTTCTTGGCGGCGTGCTTGTTCACCGGCGCACGGTGCGCCTGCTTGCGAATGACCGCGCGCTTGCGGACGACAACGTGCTTGCGAATGACAACGCGCTTGCGGACGACTGCGCGCTTGCGGACGACGGCATGCTTGCCGACGACGGGATGCTTGCGGGCGACCATATGCTTGCGAACGGCCGCGCGCTTTGCCGACTTGCCGACGAAATGCTCCCTGTCCCTGACCGACTTCTGCCGGGGCAGCTCGCGCGGGGCCAGCGTCAGGTTGACGGCGTGCAGATTGCTGCCGGCCTTGCTGCCCCTGGCCGGCACCAGCAGCGTGGTGCCCCAGCCGATGCGGGTGCGGCGGGTGATGCCGTTGATCTGCTTCAACTGCGCCGGGGTGATTCTGAAGCGGGCGGCGACGGAATTGAAGCGCTCGTGCCGTCTCATCGTGTAGGTGCGCCAGGAGGACAGCGGCTTTTCCTGCTCCTCGTGGGTCTGCAGGTTGGCGAGAAAGATCTGCACCTTGTCGGTCGGCAGGAGCATCGGGGTGCCCTTGCCGGCCAGCATCACCGGGCGGTTGTAGGCGGGATTCAGCGCCTTGAACTCGGCCAGCGGCGTCTCCGCCAGCCGGGCGGCGAGCGTCACGTCGATGTCGGCGGGTTTGCTCACCTTGCCGAAATAGGGCTCGTTGGGGATGGGTTCGAGCTTGATGCCGAACAGCTCCGGTCGGGCGATGATGTTCTTCAGCGCCTGCAATTTCGGCACGTAGTAGCGCGTCTCCAGCGGCATATCCTGCGACAGGCTGGTGTAGTCGGTGGGCAGGCCCAGGGCCTTGTTCTTGGCGATGGCGCGGGCGACGGCGTTCTCGCCCCAGTTGTAGGAAGCCAGGGCGAGGTGCCAGTCGCCGTTCATTTCGTAGATCGTCTGCAGATAGTCGAGCGCGGCGCTGGTCGAGGCGATGATGTCGCGGCGCTGGTCGCGCCACCAGTTCTGCTCCAGGCGATAATTCCTGCCGGTCGAGGGAATGAACTGCCATAGGCCGGAGGCGTGCGCGCGCGAATAGGCCATCGGATTGTAGGCGCTCTCCACCATGGGCAGGAGCGCCAGCTCCGTCGGCATGCCGCGCTTTTGCAGCTCATCCACGATGTAGTAGAGATAACGGCGGCTGCGTTCGATGAGGTTCTTCAGCATCTCCGGCCGGTTCAGGTACCACGCCTGGCGATCGGCCACCAAGGGGCTGTCGAGGTTGGGCATGGCGAAGCCGTTCCTGATCCGTTGCCACAGGTCGTCCGGCGGCGTGGTGAGATCGATGGTCTTGAGCGGCGGCAGATCGTTGCTGATTTCCTGCGGCGGCTGATTGTCGAGCGAGAACGCCTGCCCCGCCGGCTGGGCCAACGCCAGCGTCATTCCAGCCGGTGCGGCAGCAGCGGCGGGCGGCGTCGCGGCGGTTACCGGCGTCGGGCCGGCGGTGCCGGGCGCGGCGCCGGAGGGCACGGACAAGCCGAGGCACAGGCACGCGAGCAGCAAGCGCAGCAGCGTCAGGAGGGGCGTGAGGGTGGTGGAACGTTGGGCGGGCAAGAGTCTGAACCCGTCGAGGGGCAGCGTCGGGCAAACGACGCATCTTATAGAAGCGGGCGCCTCGCCGTCAAATCGGAGTTCGGAATGCTTCGCCACTCAGAACTTGTTCTTCCATTCCCGGATCGCGGCAAACACCGCCTCCGGCCCCTCCGCTTCGCTGCCGCCGGCGCGCGCAGCCGAAGCGATCACCGCGGGCGCGTCCCAGCGCAGGAAGGGATTGGTGGCGAGTTCCTCGGCCAGGGTCGAGGGCACGGTCGGCGTAGCGGCCGCGCGCAGCCGCGCAACGGCCTCGGCGCGCGCCCGGAGCGCGGCGTTGTCGGGTTCGACCGCGAGGGCGAAACGGATGTTGGCCTGGGTGTATTCGTGCGCGCAATAGATCCGGGTGTCCGGCGGCAGGGCGGCGATGCGCGCCAGCGAACGCCACATCTGTTGCGGCGTGCCTTCGAAGACGCGGCCGCAGCCGCAAGCGAACAGCGTGTCGCCGCAGAACAGCACGCCACAGGCGGACGGGTTTCGGCCATAATAGGCGATGTGTCCGCGGGTATGGCCGGGCACCGCGATCACCTCGAAGCTCGTGTCGAGCTCGGGCAGTTCGACGCGGTCGCCGTCTTTGAGCTGCCGATCGACTTCGTCGATCGCTTCGCCGGCCGGGCCGAATACCGGAACGCGCGAGTGTGCCAAGAGCGCCTCGATGCCGCCGATGTGGTCGCCGTGGTGATGGGTGACCAGGATGGCGGCGAGTTCGAGCCGGTGTTGCTCGAGATGAGCCAGCACCGGCGCGGCATCGCCGGGATCGACCACCGCCGCGTGCCTGCCCCGGCGCAGCAACCAGATGTAGTTGTCGCTGAAGGCGGCAATCGGAACGATGTCAAGGTCTTTGCTCATAAGCTTTCATCAATCTTCACCAATCGGGGCGCGATGTCAATTAAGGGATTCGACGACTGGCTCGCCACCCCGCAGGGGCAGTACGTGCTGGCCTGGGAACAGGAAAAGTACGACCTCCTGGTCGCCGACATCTTCGGCTTCAACGCCTTGCAACTCGGGCTGCCGCAGCACGATTTTCTGCGCGCCAATCGCATGCCCTTCCAATTCCGTTGCGACGACAAGGATACGACATGCGCCGAAGTCCGGGCAAGTTCTCAGCAACTGCCCTTCGCCGGCGGCAGCATCGACCTCGTGGTTCTGCCGCACCTGCTCGAGTTCGACGCCAGGCCGCACCAGATCCTGCGCGAGGTGGAGCGCGTGCTGGTGCCCGAGGGCCAGGTCATCGTCACCGGTTTCAACCCGTTCAGCCTGTGGGGCGTGCGGCGCAAGTTCTCCCGCGCCGAGGCGGCGCCGCCCTGGCGCGGCCAGTACCTCAGCGTGAAGCGGCTGAAGGACTGGTTCTCGCTGCTCGGCTTCGAGACCGAGGCCGGCTGCTTCGGCTGCTACGCGCCGCCGGCCGCGCGCGAGCTGCAGCGCTGGCGCTTGCTGGAGCTCGCCGGCAACCGCTGGTGGCCGATCGCCGGTGCGACCTACATCATCCAGGCGGTCAAGCGCGTGCCGGGCATGCGCCTCATCACCCCCATCTGGCACGAGCGCAAGGCGCGCGCAAAATCCTTGGCCCACGTCGCCCAAAAAAATGACTGACGAGAGCGTCGATATCTTCACCGACGGCGCCTGCAGCGGCAATCCCGGCCCCGGCGGCTGGGGCGCGATCCTGCGCCTGGCCGGGGGCGGGCACGAGAAAGAGATTTACGGCGGCGAGCGCGATACCACCAACAACCGCATGGAGCTCACCGCCGTGATCGAGGCGCTGCGCACGCTCAAGCGGCCGGTGCGCGCGCGCGTGCACACCGACTCGCAGTACGTGCAGAAGGGCATCAGCGAGTGGATCCACGCCTGGAAGAAGCGCGGCTGGCGTACCGCGGACAGGCAACCGGTGAAGAACGAGGATCTCTGGCGCGTCCTCGACGCGGAGGCGGCGCGCCATCACGTCGAGTGGATCTGGGTCAGGGGCCACGCCGGCCACGCCGACAACGAGCGCGCCGACCTGCTGGCGCGTCGCGGCATAGCCAGCATCGCGAGTCAATAGGAGCGGCAAGGGCATGAGACAGATCATCCTGGACACGGAAACCACCGGCCTGGAATTCAAGCTCGGCGACCGCGTCATCGAAATCGGCTGCACCGAGCTGGTCGGACGCCGGCTGACCCAGCGGCGTTTTCACCGCTACCTCAATCCCGAGCGTCCGATCGACGCCGGCGCCCAGGCGGTTCACGGACTGACCAGCGAGTTCCTGCAGGACAAGCCGAAGTTCGCCGAGATCGCCGCCGAGTTCGTGGACTACGTGCGCGGCGCCGAACTGGTGATCCACAACGCCGCCTTCGACGTCGGCTTCATCAACAACGAGCTGGGACTCGTCGGGCTGGAGCCCCTGGGCCAGGTCTGCGCCGGGATTGTCGATACCCTGAGGCTGGCGCGCGAGCTGCATCCTGGCCGCAAGAATTCGCTCAATGCGCTGTGCGAGCGCTACGCCATCGACAACTCCGGGCGCACGCTGCACGGCGCGCTGCTCGACGCCGAGCTGCTCGCCGAGGTCTATCTGGCGATGACCCGCGGCCAGGAGAGCCTGATCATGGATCTCGACGTCGCGCCCTCATTCACGGCGGCGTCGGGCACCGCCGGCGCGCCTCGCGAGATCAGGGTGCTGCGCGCCGGCGCCGAGGAGCTGCAGGCGCACCAGCGCGTGCTCGCGGAGATAGACAAGGAGAGCAAGGGCAGGTGCCTGTGGCTCTCCCAGAGCGAGACCGCGTGAGCGATGCGCATCGGCATCTTCCACCCGGGCAGCGAGTACAGAAGGGATGAACCAGGATGACCCTCGACTTGGACAAGGCCATGAAGGAGCTCGGATCCAAGGGCATCAAGATCCCGCCCCAGCCCAAGGTGCTGCTGGATCTGCGCGAACTGTTGGCGAACAACGATTTCGGCGTGCGCAAGCTGACGCGCATCATCCTGGGCGACCCGGGCATCGCGGCGCTGCTGTTCAAGGCGGCGGGCTCGCCGGTATTCCATCGCGGCAAGAAGTTCAGCTCCCTCGAACAAGTGGTCATGGTCGTCGGAGCCAAGCAGACATTCAATCTGGTGCAGGCAATCGCCTTGTCTTCTGCGGTGCCGGGCAGGCGGCGCAAGGCCCTGGACATCTTCTGGGCGCGTTCGCAGGACGTCGCGCAACTGGCGGCAACCATCGCCGAGGACCGCGTCTCGGTCTGCAACATCTTTCCCGACCAGGCCTATCTCGCCGGCATGTTCCTGGAATGCGGCGTGCCGATACTGATGCAGCGCTTTCCCGATTACTGCGATGCCCTGCACCTGGAGAATTCCAGCTGCTGGCCGGATCTCGCCGACGAGGATGTGCGTTTCGACGTCGACCATTGCAGCATCGGTTACCTCGTGGCGAAGCATTGGAACCTGCCCGACTTCGTCTGCGCCGCCATTCAGTACCACCATGAAATGCCCAGCGAAGAACTGGGCGCCACCAGCACCCTGGTGGCGATCCTGCAGCTGGCGATCCATTTCTACCAGCGCGTCAGCGGCGTCGAAAATCCGCTGTGGCCGAGGATCCGCGTCCCGGTGATGGCCGAGCTCGGCCTGCACATCGATTTCGAGCAGGAATATTTCGAGGAGATCAGCGAGCGCTTCCTCGAGGGCAGATGATGGCTGGAAAACCGCGCCGCTATAGGCTTTGATGGTGGGGGGTACTGGGTTCGAACCAGTGACCCTTCGCGTGTGAGGCGAATGCTCTACCGCTGAGCTAACCCCCCTGAAGTGCGGCGCGGATTATAGCCCGACTAGCCGGCGCGGCACAAGCCGCCTCTGCCGCTGTTTGTCCGGCAGCGCGGCGGGCATTCTGCTAGAATGCGCGGCTCGCGGAGAGGTGGATGAGCGGTTTAAGTCGCACGCCTGGAAAGCGTGTTTAGGTTAATTCCTAACGCGGGTTCGAATCCCGCCCTCTCCGCCAAAAGGTTATTTCACAAGGTCTCACCAAGTCTCGAAACCTGCCTGAACCACCGTGTTTACGCGGGTTTTGTCTTTCTTGGTGTCCCACATCGTTTCTTGACACCTCTGTTTTTTCGGGGTACGGTACGGGGTACTGTTTCAGGAGTATCCCCATGCCCAAGAAACTCGTCGACGCCCTGAGCGATGTCGCGGTCCGTAATGCGAAGCCCGCTGTTCGAGATGGCTTGAAGGCGGATCGCAAAATACACGATGGACGCGGCCTGTATCTGCTGGTCAAAGCCAATGGCGCCAAGCACTGGCGCTTGAAATACCACCTCGCCGGCCGCGAACGCTTGCTGGCCTTGGGTGAGTACCCCGATGTTCCGTTGACCCGTGCGCGGCAGAAGGCCGGCGATGCGCGTAACCTGGTGCACGCAGGCATAGATCCGGTGCAAGACGGCCGCGAACAAAAAGCTTTGCGCGTCAACGCCGCGCTGCAAACCTTCGCCGTGGTCAGCGACGAGTGGATCGCCAAGAAAGCCAGGAAGTGGACCGAGGGTCACCTCGAACAGAACCGCCAGAGCCTGCGCGACTACGTCCTGCCGAAGATCGGCGCCCGCCCCATCGCCAACCTCGCCGCACAGGATGTCATGCGCGTCCTGGAGCCACTGGAAGCCGCCGGCAAGCTCGAAACCCTGCGCCGGGTGCGCCAGCGCATCGGCTCCGTGTTGTCCTATGCGGTGCAGACCGGCCGCCGCACCGACAACCCGATCCGAGACACCCAAGGCGCCTTCGAGGCGCCGACGCGCGAACACTTCGCCAGCATCGGACCGAAGGGGCTGCCTGCCTTCCTGAAAACGCTGGAGGGCTACCCAGGCCACCCCAACACTGTCGGCATCATTCGCATGATCCTGTGGACGGGTAGCCGCACCGGCGAGATTCGCGGTGCGACGCCGGACGAATTCGATCTGGATGCGGGTGTGTGGCGCATCCCTGCCGAGCGCATGAAAAAGCGCCGCATGCATGTCGTACCCTTGCCGACGCAAGCAGTGGCGCTGCTGCGCGAATTGATGGCGCTGAATGCCAATTCGCGCTACATGTTTCCGTCGCCGATGCACCAATCGATGGCCAGCGAGAACATCGTCTTGCAGGCGCTCAAACGAATGGGCTACGGCGGACAACTCACCGGCCACGGCTTGCGCGCCGCAGTGTCGACGGGCCTGGAAGAAATGGGCTACCCGATCGAAATCATCAAGACCCAGCTCTCGCACGCCAAGGAGAACCTGACCGACGCCGCCTACCTGCGCGGCATTCACCTCGACCGCCGCGCCGAAATGATGCAGGTCTGGGCGGACAGCCTGGACGCGCTGGCATCGGGTGCCAAGGTGCTGCCACTCAACAGAAAATCTGCTGCTGCCTGAGCTGTCCCTGCACGGCTCATCGCCCAAGATACACCGCCGTGATCGCCTCGCGCTCGTGCCCTAGCTCGCGCGAGATCGTCAAGCGCGCTTGCCGGTCGATCACCTTCTGCTCAGGGCTCAGTTGCTTGCTTGTCGGTCCGCCCGCAGCCGGTGAGTTCCAGCCCGTCAGCTGCACATAGCGCGTCTGCGCGTAGTGGTGGCGCAGCCCATGGACACGATCGATGCCGGCTTGCGCCGTCTGCGCCTTGAAGCGATTGAGCTGGTCCTTGTAGGACATCTCGGCCGGGATCAAGCTCCCAGCGCCGGTGAACCGCTTGGCCTCCTGCAACAGCGCCCGTTGCATCTCCGTGCGAACCGGAATATCACGTTCCTTGCCGCCCTTGGTCCAACTGGCCTTCAAGTGCAGCACGTCGCCCCGGTCGGCCCAGGTGGGACGCAGCTTGATACTCTCCTCGCGCCGCAACCCGAACGCCTCCTGAAATCGCAACGACAAGGCCGTGTAGGGGTCGGATACGGCCGCCAGTTTCTCGGCATCGAGTTTGTGCGCCTTGGAGACGTTGGTGACATAGCGCCGCTCGGCGATGCCATAGGCTGCGTTATCGCGCGCCACGATATTTTGCTTGGCTATCTTCTCGGCCAACCAGCGCAAGGCGGACATCCGGTTCTTTAAAGTTCCCGCGCTGATTTCTTCCGCATGCCAGCGCACCACCAGGTGCTCGACATGCTTGGCGCGTACGCCGGTCGCGCGCAGATGCCGGAAACCGTCTTCATCGAGCTGGTTGGCGATTAATGTCAGGATGCGTTCGCGATCGTGTTGCGTGGCGAACGCGCCATCGCGATTGCGCTGGCACAGGTTCTTGAAATCGTGGTTGAGGTCACGCATGGTGCGCCTCATTTTGCATGGGCATGGGGTTCTCCATTCATCCTTTCGCGTTCATCAACTGTTACGTCCTTCGGTACTGCGCGGTGTCAAGCAATTGGGTAAGTGTTTCTGTCCATCCCGCGCGCCGCAGCGCGGCGGGAATCACAAGGGACGCGGGACACCACTCCCGTTTGTGCAAGCTTGTTGCGGCTCGCCGGCGTTGCACGCGCTACTGGCGCCGCGCGCCGTGCCTGTGGGCACGGGGTGCGCGGAGACCATTGACCCAGGGTCCAAGGAGTGTGCTTCGCACACGTCTGGTTGATCCGATGACGGGGATCAGCCGGCGCGCAACGGTCAAGCCGTTGCAGCGCTCTACAGGTGCGGTTCAGGATCGCACCGCTCGGGATGGGCTCAAGGCCCGTCGCGCCGATCGAAGGTCTTGCCTTCGATCCGCTCGTCACTTTGCTTCATCACTTCGCACAGCACGGTAGTTGACAACGCGCCGAGCGGTGATACAGCGTCGTCACTGTCAGCAAGCTGCCAGTAACGACGCGCGCTTTTGCCGAGCGTTGTGCCTAGACAAAGGCGCATCAGCGCGAGCATAGGGCGGCGATCGATGTCGCCCGCCAGGCGCAGGTGCGAAGAGTGATTGGCCCACGCGATGTCGCGCAAGCGCAGGAGATCATCGCCGCCGGTCAAGCCGTGCGGCGATGAAACAACGGGTGCATGTGCACCTTGAACTGGGGGAACTGCCTCGGCGTGACCGCAGGGGCCACGCACTCCGATTCAAGATCGGAGGTACTCAACGGCGGGTAACGTCCGCAACGCCTGTTCGCTCCGCGATGGAGCAGGGCAAGGAGCCCTTCTGAGCCTCCATTTGACGGCAGAGGAATGTTGGCGTCAAGAGGGCATGAGGTATATCGCGGGGATTTGCGGGCGATTGCGGGTGGCGTTTATGGAAGGGTGATTTTGCACATGTCGGTTACAAAAATCTTGAATGACTTTGTTGGGGCGTCAAGCGCTCGTTGGCTTCCATTCGTCATCAGGCTACAAGGCCATCAGCGGTCAGTGGAGAAAGTTTCCCATAGCTGTCACTCGATCACGTTTTTGGCCGGATTAACATTGTTCAGGGTAAAATTCTCCACAGTACACCAAAGTCATCAGCCAATATGCACATTGCATGCCGCTCGCCGCTTTGCCATTGAGTTCACCGCATAAGAAGGATCGCGCGAGATGCTAACTTACTTCGAATGTTGTATGGCACCCCTATTTATTTATCGGCGCACTCCTGCTTATCCTGGGTCCGATTAAGGACGCGATACATGATGAATTCTATATCTACATATTGCCAAAACAAGTCGAGTTGGCGCGGACTCCGAATCCGTGACGGAAGTGAATAACTATTTTCTGTTGAGCAGCACAACGTGAAACCTTGATTGGGAGCTGTCCATGGCATTTTGGAAGGGGCTTGGCAAGGTTGTCGAGGGCATCGGGGAATTGATTATTTCGCCGGTGGAAGCGTTGGTAGAGTATGTGAAGGGCCGTCGTAAGCGTATGTCCGGAAAATACACAGTGAAAATTCCCGCTTCGGACAGTTACCCCGCTCTCGTCGCTCACATCACATATCACGGCGAGTGGAATACCCATGATATCGATCTCATTACCTATGAGGGTCGAAATGAAGATGTCTGGGATAAACTTGACGACGGCGACAAGATGATCGTGAATAGTGAAATCAATCGGTTCAAGTACATGTTGGTTGGCTAACTGAGTGAGGTAAGCCTCCGGCTTTGCCCTGATCTTTACCCGGAATCGACTCTGCTGGACACGGTCATTTGTGTCGCGTCTGTCATTACACGCCACATGGTGACGATGTCATCGAGGCGCTGCAAGCCGATCCATAGGGTTTTGGTTCCCGGTTCGCCGTCACTTTTGCGTCCGAGGAATCCACCGAGACTGGCCACGCGGCGGATGGCTTCACGCAAAGTGGGCGGCTGGGCGGGAGCAACTGGGTTGTTCGTTGTGAACATCCAGATAACAAAGTTAGGCGTTGATCGGGGGGGGAGCTGCTATGCGAAATATTTTTGTCTCTGTCCTGCTGTTTCTCGCCTGGACAACGGCTGTCCAAGCGGCAAGCTGTTACGAAGCAATGATCCAAGAACCACAGCCGTTTCTTGGTAACGGCGGTGAGGTTGTCATTCTTTCGGACGGTAGCATCTGGAAGAACATGAGCTACTTGTACTTGTACCTTTACACGTACTACCCAACGGTGGTCATTTGTCCTAGTGAAGGAAAAATGATTCTTAATAACATGGTGTTTGATGTTGTGAAAGTTCGGTAGCGATATATGAATCCGCCGCCATGGAAGACTGAAGACTTTAGGCTGGTGATAGGCAGCACGAAAATCGATTACGACCGGGAAAAAGATGATGCCAATCGAACGAAGCATCACTACTCTTTGGAAAGTGCTGTGCATTTTTTTACTCGCCTTTTGCTGCCCAGTCATCAACCTCCGTTCCTTACTCACGATGCTTCGACCGCTGATGAGCGAAGGCACGAACACATGACAGTTGATGATCAAGGCAACATCGTCTTTCTTGTCACCACTATGCGCTCGGAAGAAACCATCCGTATTATCTCGCTTCGTCGTGCCAACTCTAAGGAACGAGAGGTCTTCACTGCGTTATCTGGCTTTCAAGAACTTGACCATCACCATCATTCCAACGAAGTCAAAAGTTAGACCGAGGACTTAAGGTGTTGCGGCCATGCTGACTCAAGAACCCACATTATTGTTTTTCAGGCACAGGCCTGACGGGTGGAAAACAAATGCCTCAATCGCCAGTTCTATCCAATCACTGGAATCTAGCTTCTTTCTCATTGCGCTCGGACGTTACCCACATGCACTATTGATCTGCGCATCCGCCATCGAGAGTGCTATGCAGGCATCAAGTATAGGAGCGACAGTAAATGATGGCCTTCAAGACCTAATTAAGAAAGCAAAAAGAGTCTCTCAGGCGGTTCAAGAATTCGGAGACTCGTTGCTCAACGAGTTTCGTGTGACGCGTAATCGAATCACGCATCGCGGATTCAGCCCGGAAGATGATAGCGAGGCGGCAAGCCTTTACCTTGAAGTTGGGTTGCCATTCCTATCTTTGTGCTATCGCGAGCTTCATTCGTTTGACCTCATGGGCGGTTTGCTTACCGAATACGTCGAGCACATCCATGCCGCTCAGAAAGTTCATATGCTAGCCAAGGGGCTCCCAAACATCGAATTGTCCTATTGCTTACATAGCTTCGGGCACCTGATTCGTTGGTGCTTCAAACGCAACTTCTCGGCTGGCTGGGAGATTGATTCTCTTGTTCATGCGGAGGAAGTCGGAGTGAAGTTTGAGAGGACTTATGCCGAGAAGCAGGAACTTGAACGGTTGTTCGAGGTACCTTGGTCCTTTGATTGTCCGGTCTGCGGTGACTTGGATAGCGCTGTGTCCGAATTGGACCCCGCAAGACTAGATGACCGAGATGTCATTCCAAAGAGAATGGCATGCACCACCTGTGGCTTTGTGGTCTCTGGGCCTCAACTATTTCTAAGTCAGGTTCTGCTCGAAGAGCAAGTCGCCAAATCAAGATCGCAAATACTGAAGGAATATGGGGTCCCATGATATCGCCCAGCGCATAAAACTCGTTCCAGAGGGCTGCGCGATCAACCGGTGCAGTACCCTTGAACCCAAACGTTGAACGTCCGCAGTTGATAATGGTGAGGGACTGCTTAGGGCCATTTGAGACATTCATCGTACTGAAATCCCTATAATCCAGTGCCCAGATTTGTTTAGTTTGGCGAGCCACGCAAGGCTCGAACTTCGACAGCTTCGGAAGGGCTCACGACAGCCCAAGATTTTCGGGATGCTTTTGGGGGTACGAAAATTTCATTTTGCCTCGAAAACCCTGTACAGTAACGGGGTTCGCATGTCGCCCTCGCCAGAAGTCGCCCGCCGTCACGAGGCTTTCCCGTCGGTGCCCGTTGCGTGGATTTCCGTCGCGGGCCGCGCCAATGGAAAGAAAATGTTCTTCTTCGGCAAAAAAAAGTCCGCGCACCACATCGTCGTCCTGCCGCATCCGGAACTCTGCCCATCGGGCGAGGTCGTCCCAGCGGTCGTCGGCAAGTCGATCGCCGAAGCCCTGGTGGCGTCGGGCGTCGAACTCAGCCATTCCTGCCAGTTCCAGTGCTCCTGCACCACCTGTCACGTCTTCGTGATGGAAGGGGGGGCGCATCTCAGCCCCAAGGGCGCGGAGGAGGCGAAGGTGCTCGCGGGCACCGAGAGCGATGACCGCTGGTCCAGGCTCGCCTGCCAGAGCGTGTTCCAGGGCGGCGGCGATCTCGTGGTCGAGATCCGCAACGCCTGAAAAATCCGCAGCCGCTCGAGGGTCGGCTGCGCGCGTAAAAAAACCCGCCGGATGGGCGGGCTTTTTGCGAGCAGGCTCGATATTACTTCTTGGCCTTCTTGCCCGCGACGGCGGCCTTGAAGCCGGCCCCGGCGCTGAATTTGGGAACCGTGGTGGCGGCGATCTTGAGCGCCTCGCCCGTCCTCGGGTTCTTGCCGGTGCGCGCCGCGCGCTTGCTCGACTTGAAGGTGCCGAAGCCGATCAGGGTCACGGTGTCGCCTTTGGCAACCGCCTTCACCACCGCAGCGACGATGGCATCGAGCGTCTTGCCCGCGGAAGCTTTGCTCAGGTCTGCCTCTTTTGCGGCGATTTCGATCAGTTCTGCTTTGTTCATGCGCCTCATCCTTTCATGAAATAGAGCCATCTGGCCGCGGCCATTCTAGCGCCAATCCGGGGCAAGGGGGCAAGACCCCGCGAATATCCACGCCGGGGTCATAAGAGCTCAGTCGATCTCGAGCGGCGCTTCCTCCATCAGCGCGATCTGCTCGCGCAATTCCAGGATCCGGTCCTGCCAGTAGCGCTGCGTGTTGAACCAGGGAAAGGCCGACGGAAAGGCGGGGTCGTCCCAGCGTCGCGCGATCCAGGCGCAGTAGTGGATCAGGCGCAGCGTGCGCAGCGCCTCGACCAGGTGCAGTTCCCTGGCGTCGAAATCGCAGAAGCGCCGGTAGCCCGCTAGCAGCTGATTCAACTGCCGCGTCATGTCCGGGCGCCCCCCCGAGAGCAGCATCCACAGATCCTGGATCGCCGGTCCCATGCGGCTGTCGTCGAAGTCGACGAAGCGGGGGCCGCGCGTCTCGCCGCTGTCCGTCCACAACACGTTGCCGGCGTGGCAGTCACCGTGCAGCCTCAGGGTCGGCGTCTTGCCCGCCGCACCGAATGAACGGCGCACGCCCGCCAGCGCCTGATCCACGACGCTGAGCCAGGCGACGCGGATGTCCGCCGGGATGAAGCCTTGCGCCAGTAGGTAATCGCGCGGCTCGCTGCCGAAGCTCGCGAGGTCTAGGCTGGGGCGATGCCGATAGCGCGAGAGCGCGCCGACCGCGTGGATGCGGCCGATGAATCGTCCCAGCCACTCCAGGGTGTCGGGGTCTTCGAGCTCCGGGGCGCGGCCGCCGTGTTTTTCGAAGACGGCGAAGCGGAATCCGGCGTATGCCTGCAGCGTGCCTGGACCGGCCAGCGGCAGGGCCGGGACGACCGGGATCTCGCGGCTGGCCAGGTCGCGCACGAAGGCGTGCTCTTCGAGGATGGCGGCGTCGCTCCAGCGTCCGGGGCGGTAGAACTTGGCTACCAGCGGCGGGCCCGCCTCCATGCCGACCTGGTAGACGCGGTTTTCATAGCTGTTCAAGGCGAGCAGGCGACCGTCAGGAGAGAGGCCGATGCTCTCCAAAGCAGCCATGACGCCGTCGGGGGTCAAGGTCGAAAACGGCTTGTCGCTATCCATGCCGGCATTGTACGGTGCAAGGCGGCCCGGAACCTCGGGCCAGGTGGGCTATAATGCGCGGCCCTGCGGCGACGGAGGGTCGGGAAACCCATCATGGCGATGACCAACGAGCGGCGGCGATGAATACTTTTGCGGTGAAGATCAACAGGAAGGAGCGCGAGACGGACGAGATCGCCTCCTTCGAGCTGGTGTCGGCGGACGGCGGCGCGCTGCCCGAATTCACGCCGGGAGCCCATATCGACGTCCACGTCGCCGGTCTGATCCGGCAGTATTCGCTGTGCAACGGCCCCGGGGACCGGGACCGCTATCTGATCGCCGTGAAGCGGGAGCCGGAATCCCGCGGCGGCTCGCGCGCCATGCACGAGCGCCTGACGGCGGGCGACGTGATCGAGATCGGCGCGCCGCGCAACAATTTTCCGCTCGATCAGACGCCAGCCCCCAAGCTGCTGCTGGCGGCGGGCATCGGCGTGACGCCGCTGCTCTCGATGGCGCGCCATCTGCTCGCCCGCGGCACGCCGTTCGAGCTGCGCTATTACACCCGCTCGGCCGAACACACGGCGTTTCGCGATCTGCTCGCAGGACCCGAATTCAAGGACCGCGCGAGCGTCCATTACGGCCTCGATCCGGAGGCGCTGCGCGCGCATCTGCAGGGGCTGCTGGCGCGCAGATCCGATGGCGCCCAGCTCTATCTTTGCGGGCCGCGCCCCTTCATGGATCTGGTCGTCGCCACCGCGGCGGCGAGCTGGCCGCCGGCAGCGGTGCATCTCGAATACTTCGCCGCCGACCCCCAGCAAGCGGCCGGCGGCGAGCTGGCCTTCAAGGTCAGGCTGGCGCGTTCCGGCGCGAGCTACGACATTCCCGAGGGCAAGACCATCGTCGCCGCCCTCGCGGCGCAGGGCGTGGACATCCCCACTGCCTGCGAGCAGGGCATCTGCGGCACCTGCCTGACCGGCGTTCTCGAAGGCACGCCCGATCACCGCGACGCCTTCCTGTCCGATGAAGAGAAGCGCGTCGGCAAGCAGATCCTGCCCTGTGTCTCGCGGGCGAAGAGTCCGCTGCTGGTGCTGGATCTGTAGCCGGTTCAGGGCACGGCCAGCCCTTGCAGGATGGCGTAAGTGGCCAGTTGCGCGGGGCTGTGCAGATTGAGTTTGCGCATGATGTTGCGCTGATGCACTTCGACCGTGGCGGCGGCGATGTGCAGGCGGGCGGCGATCTCGGCGGCCGACTTGCCGTCCGACAGGAGCAAGAGCACCTCGCGCTCGCGCTTTCCGAGCCGCCGCTCGCCCGGCCGCTTCTGCCCGCGTCGTTGCTGCCCGCTGCGCGCCCGGCCGGCCTCGCCAATAATGTCGGCGATTTCCGGACAGAGGTAGATTTCGTCGCGAACGGCGGCGCGCATGGCGCGCACCAATTCGTCGCCGCCGGCGGCCTTGATCACGTAGCCGCTGGCGCCGGCATCCATCATCTGGGCGGCGATGCGCCGGTCCGAATAGGTCGATAGCGCCACCACCTTGACCGCCGGATGCTCCTTGAGCAGTCGGCGCGTCACCTCGATGCCGTCCATGCCGGGCATACCGATGTCCATGACGATGAGGTCGGGGGTGTCCTCGTTGGCCTGCCTGAGCGCCCCGATGCCGTCTGTCGCCTCGGCCACCACCTCGATGTCGGGCTCCTGTTCCAGCACCGAGCGCAGCGCCTCGCGCATGATCCGGTGATCGTCGACGAGCATGACCCTGATGCTCATCGGCTCTTAGCCTTTGATTCCGTCTTCATTATTTGGCCCTTTCTCATCAGGGCTATTCCGAAATTTCAAATGACTCGATGGCCCATCATCGCCGGTGCAAGGGATGATGGATGAATTTCCCATTAAGCATATCAAAACTTGCCGTATCCTGGTGGAAATTTCTTTTCGTCGCTATCAGCCTTGCGCCTCGCCCGGCGCAAACTATATCCATGCCAGACATTGCCCCCAGCCAGGCCGCCGCAAACATGCTGGCAATCGTCCGCCGGTTGCTGCGAGAAACCCATCCGGGTCTATCGGCCACCGTCACCCTGGACAGCTCGCTCGAGCGCGACCTGCAGTTGGACAGCATGGCACGGGTGGAGTTGCTGCTCAGGGTCGGACAGTCCTGGGGCGTGACCCTGCCCGAGGCGGCGCTGGCCGAAGCTGAAACGCCGCGGGATCTGTTGCGCTTCCTCGGCCAAGCGGTATCGCCGGCGCCGCCATCTGCGCGGGCAGCGGTCGTCCCGGAGGGGCTCGTCGCCCCGCCCGCGGCGGCCCTCACCCTGGTCGAGGCATTGGAATGGCACGCCGCGCGCCAGCCGGAACGCGTGCATGTGCTCCTGCTCGGCGAAGACGGAAGAGAGGAAACCGTCACCTACGCCGCCCTGCTCGAAGCGGCGCAGGGCAGCGCCGCCGGCCTGCGGCGGCGCGGACTGCAGACGGGGCAGACGGTGGCGCTGATGCTGCCGACCGGACGCGCCTACCTGGAATGTTTCTTCGCGGTGCTGATCGCGGGCGGCATCCCGGTACCCATCTATCCGCCGGCGCGGCTGGCGCAAATCGAGGACCACTTGCGCCGTCACGGGCGCATCCTCGCCAATGCCGAGGCGGCATTGATGCTCACCGTGGCGCAGGCAAAGCCGGTGGCGGTGGTGCTGCGCGCGGCGGTGCCGAGTCTCGTCGGGATCTTTACTGCGGAGGAACTTTCGGAACATGGCGAACCAGCGCTGCCAAGTCCGTACCGGGCGCGCGCCGAGGACATCGCGCTGCTGCAATACACCTCGGGCAGCACCGGCGACCCCAAGGGGGTGGTGCTCAGCCACGCCAATCTCCTCGCCAACATCCGCGCCATGGGGCGGGCGGCGGGGATCGGCGGGCAGGACGTGTTCGTCTCCTGGCTGCCGCTCTACCACGACATGGGCCTGATCGGCGCCTGGCTCGGCTCGCTCTACCACGGCATCCCCCTGGTGCTGATGTCGCCGCTCTCCTTCCTCACCCGGCCGGCCCGCTGGCTCACGGCGCTGTCGCGCCATCGCGGCACCGTTTCCGCCGGGCCGAACTTCGCCTTCGAGCTGTGCCTGAAGAAGATCGCTGACGAGGACTTGCGCGGCGTGGACCTGTCGGCCTGGCGACTCGCCTTCAACGGTGCCGAGGCGGTGAGCCCGGCGACGCTGGAGGCCTTCGCGCGGCGCTTCGCGGCTTGGGGCCTGCGCCGCGCGGCCATCGCCCCGGTGTATGGCCTGGCCGAGTGCTCGGTCGGGCTGGCCTTCCCGCCCCTCGAGCGCGGGCCCCTGATCGACCGCATCCGGCGCGAGCCCTTCGCCCGCGAGGGCCGCGCATTGCCGGCGGCGGCGGCCGAGACCGACGCCTTGTCCGATGTTGTCACCATCGCTTCCTGCGGCCGGCCGCTGCCCGGGCACGAGATCCGCATACTCGACGGCGCCGGCCTGGAGCTGCCCGCGCGCCGCGTCGGCCGCCTGGAGTTCCGCGGGCCTTCGGCCACCAGCGGCTACTACCGCAATGCCGAGGCCACGGCGCTGCTCAAGCACGAGGGCTGGCTCGACTCGGGCGACCTGGCCTACATGGCGGCAGGCGAGGTCTATATCGCGGGCAGGGTCAAGGATCTCATCATCCGCGGCGGCCGCAACATCTATCCCTACGATCTGGAGGAGGCCGTCGGTAATCTGCCGGGCGTCAGACGCGGCTGCGTCGCGGTGTTCGCCGCCACCGATGCGGTCGGCGGCACCGAGCGCCTGGTGGTGCTGGCCGAAACCCGGGAGCGCGCGCTCCTCGCCAGCCCGGAGCTGCGCCGACGCATCAACGAAGCCGCCATCGACGTCATCGGCATGCCCGCGGACGACATCGTCCTGGCGCCGCCCCACGCCGTGCTCAAGACCTCCAGCGGCAAGATCCGCCGGGCCGCCTGCCGCGCCGCCTACGAGCGGGGCGAACTCGGCAGGGAGCTCATGCCGTTGAGGGTGCAGGCGGCCAGGCTCGTCCTGATCTCGGCAGCGGCACGCGCCGCGCTCGCGCTGAGGCGGGCGGCAATCTGGGGCTACGCCGGCTATTTCTGGGCGCTGTTCCTGCTGCTGGCGCCGCTGGCGGGAGGCCTCGCGGCCTTGTTGCGGCGCCCGGTCCCGGGGCGGCGCATCGCCCACTTCGCGGCGGCGGGCTTCCTGCGCCTGGCCTTCCTGCCCCTGACCGTCAAGGGCAGAGGCGCGTTGCCGTCCCGCTCCCACGTGCTGCTGGTCAATCACGCGAGCTATCTCGACGTGATCCTGCTCGCTGCAGCGCTCGCGCCGACCTACACCTTCGTCGCCAAGCGCGAACTGCTGGCCCGCCCCGTGCTGCGCGCGGTGCTGCAGGGACTGGGCGTGATCTTCGTCGAACGCTTCGAGGCGCAGAAGAGTGCGCAGGACGTGGCGGCGATGGCGGCGGCACTTCAGGCGGGACAGAGCCTGGTGCTGTTCCCGGAGGGCACCTTCACCCGCGAGGCCGGACTCAGGCCCTTCGCCATGGGCGGCTTCGTCGCCGCCTGCCGCGCCGGGGTTCCGGTGGTGGTCTGCGGGCTGCGCGGGACCCGCGCCGCGCTGCGCGACGAGACTTGGCTGCCGCGGCGGGCTGCCATCGAGTTCGAGATCGGGCCGACGCTGACGCCCGCCGGTGAAGACTGGGCCGCCGCACTGGCCCTGTCCCAGGCGGCGCGCAGCGCGATGCTGCCCCTTTGCGGCGAGCACGACCGCGCGGCGTAGCGCGGCGGCGGCGCGGGCGAAATGGTAAAATTCGCGCCCTCAATCTCGCCTGGTCACCACGAGCGGTCTTCGACCGCCGACTCCCGCCATGATCCGTACCCGCTTCGCTCCCAGCCCGACCGGTTTTCTCCACATCGGCGGCGCCCGCACCGCGCTGTTCGCCTGGGCCTACGCGCGCCGCCACGGCGGCAGCTTCATCCTGCGCATCGAGGACACCGATGTCGCCCGCTCCACGCCCGAGGCGGTGCAGGCGATATTGGACGGCATGAACTGGCTGGGCCTCGATGTCGACGAGGGGCCTTACTACCAGATGCAGCGCATGGATCGCTACCAGGAAGTGATCCGGCAGATGCTGGCGGCGGGCACCGCCTACCACTGTTACACCTCGGCCGACGAGTTGGAAAAGATGCGCGAGGCGCAGCGCAGCCGCAACGAGAAGCCGCGCTACGACGGCTTCTGGCGGCCGAGTTTGGCCAATGAGCCGGGCAAGACCCTGCCCGCGCCGCCGCCTGGCGTGGCGCCCGCGGTGCGCTTCAGGAATCCGACCGAGGGCGTGGTCGCCTGGGACGATCTGGTGAAGGGGCCGATCTCGATTGCCAACGCCGAACTCGACGACTTCGTCATTGCCCGCGGCGACGGCACGCCGACCTACAATTTCTGCGTGGTGGTCGACGACTGGGACATGAAGATCAGCCACGTCATCCGCGGCGACGACCACGTCAATAACACGCCGCGCCAGATCAACATGTTCAAGGCGCTGGGCGCGCCGCTGCCGCGATACGGGCATCTCTCGATGATCCTCGGCGACGACGGGCAGAAACTGTCCAAGCGCCACGGCGCGGTGTCGGTGCTGCAGTACGAGGAGGAGGGCTATCTGCCCGAGGCGGTGAAGAACTACCTGGCCAGGCTGGGCTGGTCGCACGGCGACGACGAGATCTTCACCATGGAACAGTTCTGTGCCTGGTTCGATCTCGCCCACGTCACCGCCTCCGCCGCCCAGTTCAACACCGAGAAGCTCAACTGGCTGAACGCCCATTACCTGAAGCACGCCGACGACTCACGCCTGGCCGCCGAGACCGTGCGGCGGCTGGCCGCGCAGGGGGTGGATGCCGGCGGCTTTGCCGGACTCTCCCGCGTCATGGCGCTGTACAAGGGGCGCGTCGCCAACCTCAACGAACTGGCCGACGCGGCGCATCCCTTTTGCGCCTCCCTGCACCCCTCGCCCGAGCTTCTGGCGCAGCATCTCAGCGACCCGGTTCGCGCCGCACTCGCGGCGCTGGCGGGCAGGCTCGCGACGGTCGACTGGCAGGCGCCGGCGCTGTCCGCGGCGATCAAGGAGACGATCGCCGAGCACGGCATGAAGCTGCCGCAGCTGGCGATCCCGCTGCGCGTGGTGCTGCTCGGCCAACCGCAGTCGCCGGCGATCGACGCGGTGCTCGAGGTGCTCGGCCGCGAGCGCGTGCTGGCGCGCCTCGCGCGGGTGCTGTCCTAGCAGCCTGTCACCGGGAAGTTTTACCCGGGGACGGGGTACTTGTGCCGCGTAGCGGTGCTAGCGCCGGATGGCTAAGCTTCGCGTCTTTTGCTGCGCAGCAGGAAGCGCGCCGGATCGACGGCGTCGACCAGTTCGCGCTCGAGCGGCAGCGGCTCGTCCTCCAGCTGGGCGGCCAGGAGTTCGCCGGCGAGCGCGGACCAGACCAGGCCGCGCGCGCCCAGCCCGAGCATCCCGTAGAGTCCGCTCTGGCGCGGATACTGGCCGAGCGGCGTGGCGCCGGGGGCCGCGGCCAGGACCGCGTCGGCCTGCGGCAGGGCGCCGACGAGCGGCAGCCGGTCCCGGGTCATGGCACGGAAGCCGGCCCGGCCCGCGAGCGATTCCGGATCCACGTTCCGGGCATATCCCGGCAGCATGAACTCGAGCCGCGCCAAATTTCCCCGGGTCTCCCCGATTTTCAGCCCTTCGTCCGCGTTGTCGAGCACGAAGCTGGCGCCGAAGCTGCGCCTGCCGCCGGCCGCCGGCGTGACGTAGCCCAGGCGGCAGACGACGATTTCGGGCGGCGCCGCGAAGCTCTGCGGCAGGTAATTGACCTGGCCGCGGGCGACGCGCAGCGGCAATCGCAGTTCGGGCAGCAGGCGGAGTGCCTCGGCGGCGCAGGCCAGGATCAGCACCGGGGCTGAGGCGACCACGGCGCCCTCCGCATCGATGACGCGCCAGCCATCCTCTCCGTGCGCTATGCTTTCGGCGGCGCAGCCGAAGCGCGTCCGGATGCGCCCGGGGTGGCGCTCCAGACTGGCGCGACACAGGCTGGCGGGATCCACCCAGCCGCCGCCGGGAAACCACCAGCCGCCCAGTTGAACCGGCCAGCCGGCGAGCCGGGCCGCCTCGTCCCTGGCGACGAAGGAGAAGTAGTCGGCGGGCGGTTGATGGCGCGCCACCAGGCGGCGCTGATTCTCCTCGTTTACCGGATCGCGGGCGAGGTGCAGCACGCCGCAGGCATCCCAGCGCAGCGGCAGGCCCGCTGCGCTCAAGGCCTGCAGGTGGCGCCGCCCATGGAGGTAGGCGGCGCGGGTGAGGCGGGCGAGATAGTTGTCGTCCATGCTCGGCAGGGGCCGCAGCACTCCGGCGGGATTGCCCGAGGCTTCCAGCCCCGGTCCTGGCTGCCGGTCGATGATCGTCACCGACCAGCCGCGCGCCGCCAGGCGTTCGGCGCAGGCGGTGCCGGCCAGTCCCGCGCCGACGATCACCGCCCGCCTCTCGGGCCGCTGCGCTGCCGCTCGCGGGTCGCCGCGCCGCCCGGCGAGCATCTCGCGCTTCTCGGCGAAGCCCGCGCGCTTGGTGAGCGTCCAGCCGCAGGCCGCGAGCCCTTCGCGCACAGTTCCGGCGACGCTCCAGGTGGCGAGCGTGGCGCCGGGCGCAGCGGTCCGCGTCAGTGCGGCGAGGAACTGCGGCGACCACAGCTCGGGGTTCTTCGCGGGCGCGAAGCCGTCGATGAAGTAGGCGTCGACGCCGGCGACCAGTTGCGGCACCAGCCCGGTGGCATCGCCCAGGAACAGCGTCAGGGTGACGCGGTCATCGGCGAAATTCAGGCGCTGCACGCCGGGTGCGAGCACCGGCCACCGTTGCCGCAGTTTTGCCGACAGGCTCGCCAGTTCCGGCCAGCGGCGGTGCGCCAGGGCGAGGTCGTCGGCGGAGAACGGGTGCTGCTCGAACGAGACGAAGTGCAGCCGCGGACAACGATCAGGGTCGTCCAGCCACGACTGCCAGGCGGCGAGGAAGTTGAGGCCGAGGCCGAAGCCGGTCTCGACGATGGTGAAGGCGTCGCGGCCGCGCCAGCGGGCGGGCAGGTCGTTGCCGCCGAGGAACACGTGGCGTGCCTGCTCCAGCCCGCCGGCGGCGGCGTGATAGACGTCGTCGTAGGCCGCCGAATAGGGCGTGCCGTCGGAACTGAACGCGAGCCTGGCGGGAACGATCATTTCAAATTACTGCGGAGTCGGCTGGCTACAATTTGCGATTCCATAGGGATTGCTTTGCTGCGCTCGCAATGACGCGGATTTGTCGTTGCGAGGAGCGAGGCGGCGCCCAAAGGAAGTCCTCTTGGGACGAAGCAATCTCGGCACTTGTTGGGCCAGGCCGAGCGCAGCAGCTTCGCTACTCGGAGCGCATCTGGGGGAAGAGGATCACGTCGCGGATGTTGGCGCTGTCGGTGAGCAGCATCACCAGCCGGTCGATGCCGATGCCGCAGCCGCCGGTGGGCGGCAGGCCGTATTCCAGCGCGCGGATGAAGTCGGCGTCGTAGTACATCGCTTCCTCGTCGCCCGCCTCCTTGGCCTGGGCCTGCTCCAGGAAGCGCGCCGCCTGGTCTTCCGGGTCGTTCAGCTCGGAGAAACCGTTGGCGATTTCCCGGCCGACGATGAACAGTTCGAAGCGCTCGGTGATCTCCGGATCGGCGTCGTTGCGCCGCGCCAGCGGAGAGACTTCCGCCGGGTAGTCGATGATGAAGGTCGGCTCCCAGATCTCGGCCTCCGTCGTCTCCTCGAACAGCGTGAGCTGCAGCGCGCCCAGGCCGGCGTTCGGCTTCGCCTCGGCCTTCATGTCGGCGAGCTTCTGTCTCAGCCAGGCGGCATCGTTCAACTGCGCCAGCGAGAAGCCGGGATGGTTGCGATGGATGGCCTCGACGATGGTCAGGCGGGCGAAGGGCTTGGACAGATCGAGCGTGCGCCCCTGGTACTCGAATACCTCGGTGCCCAGCGCCTCGCGGGCCGAATGGCGCAGCAGGCCCTCGGTGAAGTCCATCAGCATCCGGTAGTCGACGTAGGCCTCGTAGAACTCCATCATGGTGAACTCGGGGTTGTGGCGCGGCGACAGGCCCTCGTTCCTGAAGTTGCGGTTGACCTCGAATACCTTCTCGAAGCCGCCGACCACCAGGCGCTTGAGATACAGTTCCGGCGCGATGCGCAGGAACAGCTCCATGTCCAGCGCGTTGTGGTGGGTCTTGAAGGGCTTGGCCGCGGCGCCGCCGGGGATCGAGTGCATCATCGGCGTCTCGACCTCGAGGAAGCCGTGGCCGATCATGTAATTCCGGATCGACTGGATCATTCGGCTGCGCGCCACGAAGGTGAAGCGCGTCTGCTCGTTGGTGATCAGGTCGATGTAGCGGCTGCGGTACTTCTGCTCGACGTCGGTGAGCCCGTGGAACTTCTCCGGCAGCGGCCGCAGCGACTTGGTCAGCAGGCGCAACTCGGTGACGGCGACCGTCAGCTCGTCGGTCTTGGTGCGGAACAGGGTGCCGGCCACGCCGACGATGTCGCCGATGTCGAGGCGCTTGAAGTCGGCGTGCGCCGCCTCGCCGGTCTTGTCGTTGCTGACGAAGATCTGGATGCGCCCGGACAGATCCTGGATCGCGGCGAAGCTGGCGCGGCCCATCACCCGCTTCAACATGATGCGGCCGGCGATCCTGACCGCGATCGGCGTCGCCTCCAGTTCCTCGCGCGACTTGCCGCCGTAGAGCTCGTCGAGTTTTTCCGCGGTGTTCTCGCGGCGGAAATCGTTGGGGTAGGCGTTGCCCGCAGCCCGCCGTTCGGCGAGCTTGGCCCGGCGCTCGGCGATCAGGTGGTTCTCGTCGGCGGCCGGGGGGGGCGCGTTTGGCTGGTCTGGAGCGGTCATGGCGGTCTCTGGGAGGTGGTTAGTCGGTGTCGCGCAGGTCGGCGACGGTACGCGCGCCGAAATCGCCGCGTTCCATGTAGGCGATGATGCGCTGCGCGGCGGCTTCCGGAGTGGCGAGCTGGCCGGATTCCTTGAGCGCCACGAAGCGCGGCTGGGCGGGGAAGTCTTCGGGGGGCACGGCGCGGATCGATGCCTGCATGTCGGTGTCGATGATGCCGGGCGCCAGCGACACGATGCGCGCGCCGTGGGACAAGCCCTGCTGCTCCAGGGCGACGCAGCGCGAGAACTGATCGAGGCCGGCCTTGGTGGCGCAATAGACGCTCCAGCCCTGGTAGGGCGTGTGGGCGGCGCCGGAGGAGATGTTCAGTATTTTTCTGTCCGCATTCCAGGCGCGGCTGGCGCGCAGGAAGGCCGAGGTGAGCGCGATCGGCGCGGCGAGATTCACCGTGACGCTCTCGGCGACCGCCGCCGCCGAGAGCTTGTCGGCGGGTGCGACCGGGGCGACGGTGCCGGCATTGTTGATCAATCTGGCTTCGCTGAGGCCACCGCCATCGATGCCGGAGAGATGATCTTCCAGCGCCGCCGCGGCGGCGGCCGGGTCGGCGAGGTCGGCGCGCAGGACGTCGAGGGTGCAGCCCTTGGCACCGGCCTTTTCCGCCAGGGCAGCCAGCGAAGATCGCGCCAGGCAGACGAGATGCTGTCCGGGTTCGAGCAGCGCGGCGGCCAGCGCGGCGCCCAGGCCGCGCGAGGCGCCGGTGATGATGGTGAGCTTCATGTCGCGCCCACCCTCAGACGCCCAGCTTCAGGCTGGCTTCGATCAGGGGGTCGAGGTCGCCGTCCAGCACCCCCTGGGTGTTGCCGATCTCGACGTTGGTGCGCAGATCCTTGATCCGCGACTGGTCGAGGACGTAGCTCCTGATCTGGTGGCCCCAGCCGATATCGGTCTTGGAGTCCTCCAGCTTCTGCTGCTCCGCCTGACGCTTGCGGAGTTCGGCCTCGTAGAGCCGGGATTTGAGCATCGCCATCGCCTCGGCGCGGTTCCTGTGCTGCGAGCGGTCGTTCTGGCACTGGACGACGATGCCCGAGGGGATGTGGGTGATGCGCACCGCCGAGTCGGTCTTGTTGATGTGCTGGCCGCCGGCGCCGCTGGCGCGGTAGGTGTCGATGCGCAGATCGGCGGGGTTCACGTCCACCTCGATCGAGTCATCGACCTCCGGATAGACGAAGACGCTGGCGAAGCTGGTGTGGCGGCGCGCACCGGAATCGAAGGGCGACTTCCTGACCAGGCGATGGATGCCGGTCTCGGTGCGCAGATAGCCGTAGGCGTAGTTGCCATTGACCTTGATGGTCGCGGTCTTGATCCCGGCCACGTCGCCGTCGGACTGTTCCAGGAGTTCCGGGGTGAAACCCTTGCGTTCGCAGTAGCGCAGGTACATGCGCAGCAGCATCGAGGCCCAGTCCTGAGCCTCGGTGCCGCCGGCACCGGCCTGGATGTCGATGAAGCAGTTGTTGGGATCGACCGGGTTGGAAAACATCCGGCGGAACTCCAGGCCGGCGATCTCCTGATCGATGCCGTCGATGTCGCCGGCGACGCTGTTCAGCGTGTCGTCGTCGTTTTCGGTGCGCGCCATCTCGAACAGTTCCCGGGTGTCCCGGATCTCCTGGTCCAGCCCGGAGAGCGAGAGCACCACGTCTTCCAGCAGCTTTTTTTCCTTGCCTAATTCCTGCGCGCGCCCGCTGTCTTTCCAGATGTCGGGGTCTTCCAGGTCGCGCGACAGGACTTCCAGCTTCGCTGCCTTGGCATCGAAGTCAAAGATACCTCCGCAGTTCGGTGCAGCGTCCTGAGAGGTCGGTCAAGCGGTTGGCGAGGATGTTGATGCGTTCGGCTTCCATGGCGGGGCGCTTCCAAAACGCCGAATTATACACTGACCGCTTTGCCGGTCGCTGGTCACCAGGATGGTGCGTCTTTGCGATCGATGGCCGAGTCATGGGCGTTGATGGTGCATCTTCCGGGGATATTCCCGCTCCATGAATGGCACGCATGTTGCGTCAGGCTGCCCACCACGTTCCATGTTTCTCGCTGTTCGTCGATGAATAACCAAGCCCTGCAAGCCCTGCTCGTCGCCAAATCCTGGTTCTCCGCCGATCAGCAACTCGATATTGGCAGGGTCCTGGGCACCCTGATCAACAACCTCGACGGCATGGCCTTCCGTTGCCGTATCGACGAGTTCTGGACCATGCTGTTCGTCAGCGGCGGCTGCCATAAGCTGACCGGTCATCCGCCGGAGAGCCTGGTGATGAACCGGCGCCTGTCCTACGAGCAGCTCACCTATCCGGACGATCGCGACAAGGTGCGCCGGCAGATCCTGGCGGCGGTCCAGGGTCGCGAACGCTATCGCATCGAATATCGGATCAGCCACGCCGACGGCGCGGTGCGCTGGGTCGCCGAGCGCGGCATCGCCATCCTCGACGAGACCGGCGAGCTGGTGTTGGAGGGCTTCATCGAGGACATCACCGAGCAGATGCTGTCGAGCCAGGCGCTGGCCGAGGCCGAGAGTCGCTACCGGAGCATCTTCGAGAATTCCAGCGAGGGGATCTTCCAGACCTCGGCCGACGGGCGTTATCTGAACGCCAACCCGACGCTGGCGAGAATCTACGGTTACCCGTCGGCGCAGGCGATGATCGTCGCGCTGCAGGACATCGGCAACCAGCTCTATCTGGACGCCTCCCGGCGCCGGGACTTCAAGCGCATCATGGTGGAACACGGCTCGGTGCAGGGCTTCGAGGCGCAGATCCGGCGCCAGGACGGCGAGGTCATCTGGATCTCCGAGAACGCCCGGACGGTCTGTTCGGCCGACGGCGCCTTCCTGTACTACGAGGGCACGGTGCAGGACATCACCGAGCGCAAGCGCTACCAGGAGCAACTGGAGCACCAGGCGAATCACGACCTGTTGACCGGGCTGCCCAACCGCAGCCTGCTCAATGATCGCCTGCAGCAGGCGATCGGCGCCGCCGTCCGCTACGGCTATTTCGCCGTGGTGGCCTTCATCGACCTCGACAACTTCAAGTTCATCAACGACAGCCTCGGTCACCAGGCCGGCGACCAGTTGCTGGTCGAGATCGCCATGCGCCTCTCCCTGTGTCTGCGCAGCACCGACACGGTGGCGCGCTACGGCGGCGACGAATTCGTCCTGGTGATCAACAACTACTATCAGATCGGCCAGGTGGTCCAGGTGCTGGAACGGGTGATCCAGGAAATCGCCCGCCCGGTGGCGGTCGGCGAGCAGGATCTGTTCGTCAGTTGCAGCATCGGGGTCAGCCACTATCCCTCCGACGGCGAGGATCCACAGACCTTGATCATGAACGCCGATGCCGCGATGTATCTCGCCAAGGAGCGGGGCAAGAGCAACTTCCAGTTTTATACCAAGAACCTCAACGGCCTCGCCACCGAGCGGGTGCGGCTCGAAGGCAATCTGCGCTGCGCGCTGGAGCGGGGCGAAATGCAGGTGCATTACCAGCCGAAGGTGGATCGGTCCGGCCGGATCGTCGGGGTGGAGGCGCTGGCGCGCTGGAACAGCGCGGAGCTGGGCTGGATGCCGCCGGACAAGTTCATTCCGATCGCCGAGGAGACCGGCCTGATCGAGTCGATCACCGAGTTCGTGCTGCGCAGCGCCTGCCTGCAAGCCGCCGCGTGGCACCGGCGGGGCTCGGCAAAACTGCGCCTCGCCGTCAATCTGTCGGCGCGCCTGCTCAGACAGCCGGGCCTGCCCGGACTGATCGCCGCGGTGCTGAAGGAGGCCGGGATGCCGGCCGCGCTTCTGGAACTGGAAATCACCGAGAGCGCGGTCATCGGCGACGTCGAGGAATGCATCGTCATGCTGCGCGCCCTGAAGGACATCGGCGTGCTGCTGGTGATCGACGATTTCGGCACCGGCTACTCGTCGCTCAGTTACCTGCAGCGCTTCCCGATCGACATCCTGAAAATAGACAAATCCTTCGTCAGCAACGGCGACGTCGGTGGCTCGCCCATCGCCGCGGCGATCATCTCGCTGGGCCACAGCATGCGCCTCAGGGTGGTGGCCGAGGGGGTCGAGACCGAGGCCCAGTGGCGTTTTCTCGACGGCCTGGGCTGCGACGAGTTCCAGGGCTACCTGTTCTCCAAGCCGGTCGCCGCGCCCGAGCTGGGCCGCATGCTGGCGGACTACACCGGCTCGAAGTGATCGAGGAGCAACTGGACGCTCTCCGCGCCGTTGTAGGCATTGACCCCCAAGCGGTAGGCGCAGCGTATCCTCGCCGGCGCCGCCTCGGCGAAGTTGAACTGGATCGCGTCGTAGCGCGCGCCGTTCTTGGCCAGCGACAGCTTGAGGTGCTTGTCCTTGAGGATGCGCTGGCTGACGACCTCGAACTCGTCGGAGAACACCGGCGCCGGGAAGCCCTGGCCCCAGATCTGCGCCTCCAGCTCGCGCGCCGAGGCGAGCGACATGTGGGCGTTTTCCAGCGGACCGTCGGTCTCGATGGTGCGCGAAAGATCGGCGGGCGCGATCAGGGCCCGGGCGACCTCCTCGAAGGCGGCCTCGAAGCGCGTGAGGTCGGTCCGGCGCAGGCTCAAACCGGCCGCCGCGGCGTGGCCGCCGAAGCGCAGCAGCAGTCCGGGATGGCGCTTGGCCACGAGATCCAGCGCGTCGCGCAGGTGCAGTCCGGGAATCGAGCGGCCCGAGCCCTTCAGCTCGTCCTCCGTGCCGCCGGCGAAGGCGAAGGTCGGGCGATGCAGGCGTTCCCGGATGCGCGCGGCGAGGATGCCGATCACGCCCTGGTGCCAGGCCGGATCGAACAGGCAGAGGCTGGCGCGGCCGCCGGCATCGATGTCCGCCAGGTGCATCAGCGCCTCGTCCTTCATCTCCGTCTCGATCGCGCGCCGCTCGCGGTTCAGGGCATCGAGCTCCTGGGCGATGTTGAGCGCGCGCGCGGCGTCGTCGCTCACCAGGCATTCGATGCCCAGGGCCATGTCGGAAAGTCTGCCGGCGGCGTTGAGGCGAGGGCCCAGGGCGAAGCCCAGATCGAAGCTCGAGGCCTGGGGGGCCTGCCGACCGGCGGCGCGAAACAGCGCCGCGATGCCGGGCTGCATCCGGCCGCCGCGCATGCGGGCGATTCCCTGCGCCACCAGGATGCGGTTGTTGCGATCGAGCGGCACCACGTCGGCGACCGTGCCCAGGGCCACCAGGTCGAGCAGGGCGGCCAGGTTCGGCTCGGCGCTGCCATTGAAACGGCCGCGGCGGCGCAGCTCGGCGCGCAGCGCCAGCATCACGTAGAACATCACGCCGACGCCGGCCAGCGCCTTGCTCGGGAAATCGCAGCCGGGCTGGTTGGGATTGACGATGACCTCGGCGTCGGGCAGCTCATTCGAGGGCATCGCCGCCGGCAGATGGTGGTCGGTGATCAGGGTCGTCATCCCCAGGCGCCTGGCCTCGGCCACGCCCTCGAAACTGGCGATGCCGTTGTCGACCGTGATCAGGAGATCGGGCTTCTGCAAGGCGGCCAGGCGCACGATTTCCGGGGTCAGGCCGTAACCGTATTCGAAGCGGTTGGGGACCAGGTAGCAGACTTCGGCATTGAAGCCCCTCAACGCGCGCAAGCCGACGGCGCAGGCGGTGGCGCCATCGCAGTCGTAGTCGGCGACGATCAGCAGGCGGCGGCAGGCAGAGATCGCGTCGGCGAGCAGGCAGGCCGCTTCATCGGCCCGGAACAGTCGCTCGGGCGGCAGCAGGCTGGCGAGCTGGGTATCGAGTCCGTCGATATTGGTGACGCCGCGCGCGGCGAAGAGGCGCGCCAGGAGCGGCGGGATGCCCTGCTGTTCGAGCATCGCGCTGGCCCTGATGGGGATCCGCCGGGTGATTATTTGCGTCACGGCAGAAGCTCGCTCGGGTAGATGAGCTCGTGCAGCGCGCGCGGCTTGCGCCAGAATTTCCACAGATCGCTGCGCCCGAGATCGACGTCGAAGCGTGCCTCTTCGCCGAGCGCGGTGAGCCGCAGGCGCTCGATGATGCCCGCGGACAGGGCCGGGGCGAGCGGCGCCAGCCAGTCGCGCTCGATGTCGGCAAGCCGTTCGCGCCAGGCGTTGGCGTCCAGCTCCTGGGCCGGCAGCAGCAAGTGATCGCAGACGAAGAGGGTGCCGCCCGCCCGCGGCAATTGCGCGAGGCCTTGCCCAGGTTCCTGGACGGCGATGCCGGCCCAGGCGGCAAAGCCCTTCAGCAGCGCGTCGAGCTGTGCCCCCCCGCCCGGGGCCGGCGTCACGATCGTATCGTAGCTGCAGGGACGACGCTCCGGCAGCGCGCCCGCGCCCCACAACCACAGGGTGTTCAAGCCGGGCCGGCCCTGGCGCTCGCGTTCCCGGTTCGCGGGCAGGGCGTGCAGCAGCATTTGCAGCTCGTTGCCGACGCGCTGCCAGAGCCGGGCGTCCGGCCCGCGCGGAACCACGGCGTCGAGACCGCGGCCGATCGCCGCCGAGGGCGGCGTGCATTGGAGCTGCGGCGCTCGCGCCAGCCGTAAGTAGGCGTGGCCCGGCGCGCCGGCGGTGAAGGCTTCGAAGCCGGGCAGGTGCGCGGCGAGATGCGGGGTGAGCGCCGCGATGATCTCGCCCATCTCCGCCGCGGCGACGCCGAGATCCCCGCCGGCCAGCGTCAGGCGGCCCTGCTCGAAGCGCAGATGGGCAGGATCGGCGCACAGCCAGCAGTCCGCCCCCGGGGTGCCGCCCTCGCCCTGCAGGCGCAGCGCCGCCGTCGGCGCCTGCCCGGCGGGGATGCCGAACTCGCGCGCGAGCCAGTCCTCCAGCGCCAGCGGCGATCGCCAGACCGGGCGGCCGTGGCCGAGCAGCCTGGAGAGGGCCGGCAGATCGAGATCGTGAGCGGTGTCGCGCAGCGCCTTCTGTGGCCAGAGCAAGCCGGGAAGGACGAGATGGAGTTGCATCGGGCCATGCTAACATGCGCCATGCGCTACGAACTATGGATCGGGCTGCGCTACACGCGGCCCAAGAAGCGCGGTGACGGCCGGAACCATTTCATCTCCTTCATCTCCCTGATTTCGATGCTCGGCATCGCGCTGGGCGTGGCGGCGCTGATCGTGGTGCTGTCGGTGATGAACGGCTTTCAGCAGGAATTGCGCACGCGCATCCTGGGGGTGGCCTCCCACATCGAGATCTCCGGTCCCAACGGCGAACTGGCCGACTGGACGAGGACGGCCCAGCAGGCCTCGCAGCACCCGGACGTCCTGGCCGCCGCTCCCTATGTCGAGGCCGAGAGCATGCTGTCCTTCGATCAGGAGGTGCGCGGCGTGGTGGTTCGCGGCGTGCTGCCGGCGGCGGAGGAACGGGTCGCCGACTTCGAGCGGCACATGAAGGCCGGCCATCTCTCCGATCTCAAGGCGGGCGGCTTCGGCATCATCCTCGGCGCCGATCTGGCCCGGGCGCTGCAGGTGCTGCCCGGCGACAAGGTGACCCTGATCGCGCCCCAGGGACTGGTGACGCCGGCGGCGATCCTGCCGCGTCTGAAGCAGTTCACCGTGGTGGGTATTTTCGACGTCGGCATGTTCGAGTACGACTCGGGCCTGGCGCTGGTCGATATGGCCGACGCTCAGAAGCTCTACCGCATGGGCGATCATGTCTCCGGCGTGCGCCTGAAGCTCAAAGACCTGTTCGCCGCGCCGCGCGTGGCGCAGGAACTGCAGCAGCGCTACGTCGACGCCGACGACTTCGTCACCGACTGGACCCGCGGCCACGCCAATTTCTTCCGCGCCATCGCCATCGAGAAGAACATGATGTTCCTGATCCTGCTCTTGATCGTCGCCGTGGCGGCGTTCAACATCGTGTCCACCCTGGTGATGGCGGTCACCGACAAGCAGGCCGACATCGCCATCCTGCGCACGCTCGGGGCTAGTCCGCGCAGCATCATGGCGGTGTTCGTGGTTCAGGGGGCGCTGATCGGCGCGATCGGCATGGCGCTGGGCGTGGCCGGCGGCGTGCTGCTGGCGAAGAACGTCGATGTCGTGGTGCCGGCCCTGGAGAGTCTGTTGCACACGCATTTCCTGGCCAAGGACGTGTATTACATCTCCGAGCTGCCCTCCGACCTGCAATGGCACGACGTCGGGATCATCGCCTCGGTGTCCTTCCTGCTCACGCTCCTGGCGACGCTCTATCCCAGCTGGCGCGCCTCCCGCATCAATCCGGCGGAGGCGCTGCGTTATGAGTGACGGCCTTCCCCCCAGCCCCCTTCCCAGGGAAGGGGGTGACGACGGTTCGCCCCCGCGGGACTCCGTGTCTCACGCTGGCCCCGCCTTGGGGCGGCCCGGCGACGAGGCCGTCGGCCTTCCCCCCCACCCCTTTCCCGAGGAGGGGGGTGACGACGGTTCGCCCCCGCGGGACTCCGTGTCCCACGCTGGCCCCGCCTTGGGGTCCCCCCAGGGGACTTCCTTCGGGGCGCGGCCCGGCGGCGGGGCCGTGGTCTCCTGCGCCGGGCTGAAGAAGTCCTTCTGGCAGGGCGGCGTTGAAGTGCCGGTGATCAGAGGCATCGATTTCGCACTCGAGCGCGGCGAGCGGGTGGCCATCGTCGGCGCCAGCGGCTCGGGCAAGAGCACGCTGCTGCATCTCTTGGGCGGGCTGGATGCGCCCAGCGCGGGCAGCGTGGCGGTTGCCGGCCGGGAGCTCACCTCGTTGTCGGACGCAGAGCGCGGGCGCCTGCGGAACGAGGCGCTGGGCTTCGTCTACCAGTTCCATCACCTGCTGCCGGAGTTCTCGGCGCTGGAGAATGTCGCCATGCCGCTCTTGATCCGGCGTCGGCCCAAGGCGCAGGCGCTGGAACAAGCGGCCGCCGTGCTGACCGAGGTCGGCCTCGGCCACCGGCTCGAACATCGCCCGGGCGAGCTGTCGGGAGGCGAGCGCCAGCGCGCCGCGATCGCCCGCGCCCTGGTGACGCGGCCCGCCTGCGTGCTCGCCGACGAGCCGACCGGCAACCTCGATCGTCATACCGCGGACGCGGTCTTCGATCTGATGCTGGCATTGAATGCCTCACACGGCATCAGCTTCATCGTCGTCACCCACGACCCGCAGCTGGCGGCGCGGGCGCAGCGCGTGCTGCGCCTGGAAGACGGAAGACTGCTGCTCTAGAACCGCCCCCCGGATTTGACGGCGGGGATTCCACCCTGTAATTTCCGCCTACGCTTTTCGTCATAGACCATTCATTCTTTCATCGGATGCTCATGAATTATTCCCTGTTCGCGCCGGCGGTGGCCTTGATGAACCGCCTCAGATACCCGGTCAAATTTTCCCTGATCGGTCTGCTCGCCCTGATCGCCATCGCCGTGCAGCTCGGCGCTCAGGCCCTCAAGCTGACCGGCCAGGCCGGTCTGGCGCGCAACGAACTGGTCGCCACCGAGTTGCTGCGCCCCCTCGCCAAGGTCGTGCAACTGACCCAGCAGCATCGCGACCTGTCGGTCAGCGTGCTGCGCGGCAACGCTGCGATGAAGGATGCGCTGAGCGCCAATCAGACTCAGCTCGACGCCGCGGTCGCCGCGGTATCCAAGGTCGAGACCAAGCTCGATCCGGTACTGCACGCCGAGGCTGCCTGGCAGAAGCTCAAGAAGCGCTGGGAGGCGCTGCGCAGCGACGGCATGAGTCTGTCCACCGTGGAGAACACCACCGCCCACAGCGCGCTGATCGGGCAGCTGCTGCGCGAACAGGTGCAGGTCGCCGACGCCGGCGGCCTGACCGTCGATCCCGACATCGACGCCAACTACCTCGGGGCGGCGGCCGTGACCCAGTTGCCCGAGGTGCTCGAACAGCTCGGCCGCTTGCGCAGCCTGGGGGAACTGGTGCTGACCAAGAAGGAATTGGGCGGGCCGCAGCAGGCGGATTTCGCGGTGCATGTCCACGTGCTCAACCAGGCGCTCGACCGCCTGCGCCAGGATCTCGACAAGGCGGCGAGCGCGAATCACGCGCTCGCCGCCGGCCTCGACACCTTCTCCAAGGAACTCGCTGCGACCAGCGGCGGCGTGCTGGACATGGTGAATAACGACATCCTCACCTCCGGTTTCAGCATTCCTCCCAAGGACTATTTCGACAAGGCCACCGCCGCGATCGACGTCGGCTACTCGAAACTGTTCGACACCCTGCTGCCGACCCTCGATACCAGAATCAAGGCCCGCATCGCCGGCTTGCAGCGGCAACTGCTCTGGCAGAGCGCGCTGGCCCTGGCGATGTTCGCGCTGCTGGCTTACCTGGCGCTGGGCATCTATTTCTCGGTGATGACTTCGGTGCGCCAGCTCTCCTCCGGCAGTGCCGCCCTGGCGGGCGGCGACCTGACCTCGCGCATCGCTCTCGACAGCCGCGACGAGCTCAGCCAGGTGGCGGTGAGTTTCAACCACATGGCGGAGAGCTTCAGCAAGCTGCTGCACAAGGTGCAGCAGACCGCCGCCAATGTCGCGACCGCCGCCAACGAGACGGCGAGATCCTCGATCAAGGTTTCCGAGAGCTCGCACGTGCAGAGCGAGGCGGCCGGAAGCATGGCGGCGGCGGTCGAGCAGATGACGGTCGGGGTCGGCCAGATCAGCGAGCTCGCCGGTTCGGCCCAGCAGATCTCGATGCAAAACGGCGGCCTGTCCAGCGAGGGCGGCGAAATCGTCGCGAATACCGTGCGCGAGATGGAGCAGATCGCGCAGATGGTCAATGACTCAGCGAAGATCATCGCGGAGCTCGGTCTGCACTCGGACAATATCTCGGCCGTGGTCGGCGTGATCAAGGAGATCGCCGATCAGACCAACCTGCTCGCCCTCAACGCCGCGATCGAGGCGGCGCGCGCAGGCGAACAGGGACGCGGCTTCGCCGTGGTGGCAGACGAGGTGCGCAAGCTGGCCGAGCGTACCAGCCAGTCGACCCAGGAGATCGGTGCCATGATCCAGTCGATCCAGAGCGGCACCGGCAACGCCGTCGCCAGCATGAAGGCGAGCGTCACGCGCGTGGCCGACGGCGTGGCCCTGTCGCGTCAGGCCGGGGAGGCGATCGGCAAGGTGAAGGACGGCGCGGGCCAGGTATCCCAGGCGGTGACCGACATTTCGCAGGCGCTGCGCGAACAGTCCGTGGCCAACAACGAGATCTCCCGCAACGTCGAGCGCATCGCCCAGATGGCCGAGGAGAATAACGCCGCGGTGCTCACCACCTCGGCCGCGGCGCAGCAGTTGGAGCGGCTGTCCGCAGAATTGGCGACCGAGGTGCGACGCTTCCGCGTCGATTGACCGCCGGTTGCACGCTCAGGCCGCCGCCTTGCGCTGGCGCTTGCGCCAACTGCGGATCAGGTAGAGGCGCCAGGCGAGGCGCGTGGCGGCATAGCCCGCGAGCGCGAGCAGCGAGGCGAGCAGCAGGAGCCCGAGCGCGAGCGGCTTGCCCAGGCCCACCATCCACTCGACCAAGGCTCTGATCCAGGCCGATAGGCCGGCCGGCCCATAGTGGGGGGGCGCGCTGAAGGCGCCGCCGTCGGGCTCGCCGAGCGCCGCCTGACCCAGCGCGAATGCGGCAAAGTACAGCGGCACGATGGTCAGCGGGTTGGTGTAGAGGGTCGTGAGCAGCGCCAGCGGCAGATTGACCCGAAACAGCACCGCGCAGATCGCCGCGCCGAGCATCTGGAAGGGCCCCGGAATCAGTCCGCAGAACAGCCCGGCCGCGACGCCGCCGGCGGCGGAGCGGCGATTCAAGTGCCACAGGCGCGGATGCAGCAGGCTACCGCCGAAGGGCGCCAGCCAGCGGTTGCCCCGGACCGCGTGGTGGTCGGGGAGGTACTTGCGCAGATGCTTCCTCATGCCGGAATTCTAGCGGATCGCCCATGCTCTCTGGTTAAATGGGCGTTATGCGTTTGTCAATCATCTGCTTCGCCCTCGGCGTGGTCGCGCTGCAGCACCAGGCGGCGCTGCCCGAGCTCCGCACGCTCCTCCTGCTGGCCGCGGCCGCCGCCTTGCTGCTCGCTGCCGGCCGCCGCCGGCGTTTCGCGCCGGCCTTGGCCGCGCTGCTCCTGGGCTTTGCCTGGGCCGGCGGGATGGCGACGCTGCGCCTGGCCGACGCCCTGCCGACGGCGGCCGAGGGGCCCGACATCCATATCGTCGGCGTGGTCAGCAAGCTGCCGCAGCGTTTCGAGAATGGCTCGCGTTTCGATTTTTCCGTCGAGCGGGCCGATGCGCCGGTGCCCGCGCACATCTCCCTGGCGTGGTATCGCGGCTGGCGCCGCGATACCGAGGAGGAAGCCGCCGGCGCGCCGGAAGTTCACGCCGGCGAGCGCTGGCAGCTGACGGTGCGGCTGAAACGCCCGCACGGCAACCGCAATCCCGACGGCTTCGATTTCGAGGCATGGCTGCTCGCGGCCGGGATACGCGCCACCGGCCTGGTCCGACCGGCCCCGGACAACCGCCGCCTCGATGCCTTCGTGCCCGCGCCCGGCCACCTGATCGAGCGCGCGCGCGAGACCATCCGCGAGCGCATCTTCGCCGTCCTGCCCGACGCGCCTTACGCCGGGGTCCTGGTGGCCCTGGCGGTGGGCGACCAGCAGGCGATCGGATCCGGACAGTGGCAACTCTTTGCCCGCACCGGCATCACCCACCTGATGAGCATCTCCGGTCTGCACGTGACCATGCTGGCGGGCCTGGCCTACGCGCTGTTGTCTTGGCTGTGGCGCAAGAGTCCCGCCCTGATGCTGCGGCTGCCGGCGCAGAAGGCGGCGGTGATCGGCGGTTTTCTGGCGGCCTTCGCCTACTGTCTGCTGGCGGGCTTTGCGGTGCCGGCGCAACGCACCCTCTATATGCTGGCGGTGGTGGCGGCAGCGCTGCTCAGCCGCCGCAGCACCTCATCCAGTCGGGTGCTGGCGCTGGCCTTGTTGCTGGTGCTGCTGCTCGATCCCTGGGCGGTGCTCGCGGCCGGCTTCTGGCTGTCTTTCGGCGCCGTCGCCGCGCTCTTCTATGCCGGCAGCGGCAGGCTCGGCGCCGGCCACTGGCTGGGCGGCTGGGCCAGGGCGCAGTGGGCGGTGACCGCGGCGATGATCCCGGCGCTGTTGCTGCTCTTCCAGCAGTTCTCGCTGGTCTCGCCGCTGGCCAACGCCATCGCCATCCCGGTGGTGAGCTTCGTCGTGACGCCGCTGGTGCTCGCAGCCGCGGCGGTGCCGCAGCTGGGTTTCCTGCTGGTCCCCGCGCATTGGGTGACCAGCTGGTTGATGGCCTTGATGGCTGCTCTGGCCGATCTGCCCTGGACGGTCTGGCAGCAGCCGGAGCCGCCGTTGTGGACGGTGCTGGCAGCACTCCTGGGCGGCGTCTGGCTGCTCGCTCCGCGCGGACTGCCCTCGCGTTCCCTGGGCGCCGTGTTGATGCTGCCGATGCTGCTGACGGCGCCGTCTCGGCCGGCCCCGGGCGAGGCCCTGGTCACCATCCTGGACGTCGGCCAGGGCCTGGCGATGCACATCCAGACCGCCCGCCACGACCTGGTTTTCGACACCGGACCGAGATATTCGCCGGAAGCCGACAGCGGCAACCGCGTCATCGTCCCCTACCTGCGCAGTCGGGGCGTCTCAAGCATCGACGGCCTGATCGTTTCGCACCAGGACAATGATCATGCCGGCGGCGCCGGCTCGCTGCTGGAAGCAGTGCCGGTGGGCTGGCTGGCCAGCTCGCTGCCCGCCGGGCACGAACTCCTCGCCCCCCCGGTCAATGCCATTCGTTGCCAGGATGGCCAGAGCTGGAAGTGGGACGGCGTCAGCTTCACCCTGCTGCATCCGAGCGCGGCGCAGTACGAGCACGCGGTCAAGAAGAGCAACGCCATGAGCTGCGTGCTCCGGGTCGGCAATGCCCACGGCAGCGCGCTCGCGACTGCCGACATCGAGACCGTATCGGAATTTGCGTTGCTACTGCGCCACCGTCCGGAACTGGCCAGCGACGTCCTGATCGTGCCCCATCACGGCGGTCGCAGCGCTTCGTCGTCGGACTTTATCGCCGCGGTCGGCGCGCGCGCCGCGATCTTCTCGGTCGGCTACCGCAACCGCTTCCGTCATCCGAACGCTGCGGTGGTGGCACGCTATCGGGCCAGCGGCGCGGTGCTCTATCGCACCGATCGCGACGGCGCGGTCAGCCTGCGCCTCGCGGCGCCTGGGCCGGTGATCGTCGCAGAGCGAGAAGCGCGACCCCGCTACTGGTACGGCCGATGAGCTAGACTGGGGCCCACCCCCGAACAGGAGCCGTCATGCGCAGTCGTACCGTACAGTGTGTCTCCCCCGCCGGCCTGCACCGCATGGCCTACACCGAGTGGGGCGATGCCGCCAACCCCCGGGTGCTGGTCTGCGTTCATGGCCTGACCCGCTGCGGCCGAGACTTCGATTTCCTGGCGCAGACGCTGTCCGACGAGTACCGGGTGGTCTGTCCCGACGTGGTCGGCCGCGGGCAGAGCGACTGGCTCAGGAACAAGTCGCTGTATGGCGTTCCGCAGTACGCCGCGGACATGGTGACGCTCTTGGCGCGGCTCGACGTGGAGCAAGTGCATTGGCTGGGCACCTCGATGGGCGGGCTGATCGGCATGGCGCTGGCGGCCCAGGAGAACACGCCGATCACGCGACTGGTGCTGAACGATGTCGGTCCCTCGATCACCGCGGTCTCGCTCAGACGCATCGGCGAATATCTCGGTCAGGCGCCGCGCTTCGAAAGCATCGAGCAAGCCGAGGCGTTCGTGCGCCTGGTCAGCGCTCCCTTCGGCAAGCTCAGCGATGCGCAATGGCGACACCTGACGACGCACGTGGTGCGCACCGCCGCCGACGGCAGGATCGAGTTCCGCTACGACCCGGGCATCGCCCAGCCCTTCGTCCAGGATGCCGGCGGCGGCAAGGACATCGACCTGTGGCCGCTCTATGACGCCATCCGCTGCCCGACGCTGGTGCTGCGCGGCGCCAACTCGGATCTGCTGCTGGCCGAGACCGCGGCGCAGATGGCCGGCCGCGGGCCGCGCGCCCAGACCGCAGAGATTCCCGGCGTCGGCCATGCGCCGATGCTGCTCGACGCGGCGCAGGTCGCCATCGTCCGCGACTTCCTGCTCGCCGGCGCGGGCTAGCAGCGCTATGCGGCACAAGTACCGCACAGCGGCACAAGTACCCTGGCTTGTCTTCGAAGACAAGCACCCCGGCGACAACTACGGGCACTAGCGCGGGAAAGCTTAGCTGGTGCGACGCAGCATGAAAAAATCCTTGGCTCGTGGATATTAGAGACCTAGAATAGGCAGGCGTTTGCATATGTCAGTCAGTCGCGCATCCACCAGGAGGCAAGCTCATGCAAAAATCGCTGCACATCGACCCCGTCAAATGTACCGGCTGCCTGCAATGCGAGATGGCCTGCTCATTCGAGAATTACGGCGTCTTCAGCATCTCCAAGTCGCGCATCAAGGTCTTCAACTTCGAGCACGAGGGGCGCATGGTGCCGTATACCTGCACCCAGTGCGCCGAGGCCTGGTGCCTCAACGCCTGCCCGGTGGATGCGATCAAGATCGATGCCGCGACCGGGGCCAAGGTGGTGCATGAAGCCACTTGCGTCGGCTGCAAGGTGTGCACCATCGCCTGCCCCTTCGGTACCGTGAATTACGTCGCCGAGACCGGCAAGGTGCAAAAGTGCGACCTGTGCGGCGGCGATCCGGCTTGCGCCACGGCCTGTCCGACCGGCGCCATCAGCTACGTCGACGCCGACTGGACCGGCCTGGACAAGATGCGTCAGTGGGCCGGCAGGACCGACACCCAGGCCCGCGCGAGTTGATCACCCGCCCCTGACCGGGGTTCGCTACGCTCACAGACAGACGATGCTCCGCCTCGGGACGGCCCGGCGGCGCGGAAAGAGGAGATAGACATGGGATGGACAAGGAAGATTCTACGCGTTGATCTGAGCCAGGGGACCTGCAAATCCGAGCCGCTCGACATGGAACTGGCACAGCAGTACCTGGGCCAGCGCGGCCTGGCGACCAAGTATTTCGTCGACGAGGTGGCGCCGACGGTCGATCCGCTGTCGGCGGCGAACAAGCTGATCATGGCCACCGGGCCGCTCACCGGCACGCCGGCTTCCACCGGCGGGCGCTATTCGGTGATCACCAAGGGTGCGCTGACCGGCGCCATCGCCTGCTCGAATTCCGGCGGCTATTTCGGCGCCGAGCTGAAGTTCGCCGGCTGGGACATGGTGATCTTCGAAGGCAAGTCGGCGAAGCCGGTGTATCTGTCCATCGAGGACGACCGGGCGGAGCTGCGCGATGCTTCGCACCTGTGGGGCAAGACGGTGTGGCAGACCGAGGAGATCATCAAGAAGTCCCACCAGGACCCGCAGGTGCGGGTCTGCAGCATCGGCCGCGCCGGCGAGAACGGCGTGCTCTACGCCTGCATCGTGAACGACCTGCATCGCGCCGCCGGCCGTTCAGGGGTCGGCGCGGTGATGGGTTCGAAGAATCTCAAAGCGGTCGCGGTGCGCGGCACCCGGGGGGTGGCCGGGATCAAGGACGCCAAGGCTTTCATGAAGGCGGCTGCCGTCGCCAAGAAGGTGCTGGCCGACAATGCCGTCACCGGCCAGGGACTGCCGACCTACGGCACCCAGGTGCTGATGAACGTGATCAACGAAATGGGGGCATTGCCCACGCGCAACCATCGCGACGTGCAGTTCGAGGATGCGCGCAAGATCTCTGCCGAGGCCATGCGCGAGAAGCGGCCCACCGACGGCCGCGCGCAACTGGTGACCAACGCCGCCTGCTTCGGTTGCACCATCGCCTGCGGACGCATCTCCAAGATCGACGAGAGCCATTTCAGCGTGGTGAACAAGCCCGAGTACTGGGGCGCCTCCGGCGGTCTCGAATACGAGGCGGCCTGGGCGCTGGGCGCGGCCAACGGCGTCGGCGACCTGGAGGCGCTGCAGTACGCCAACCTGGTGTGCAACGAGGACGGCTACGACCCGATTTCCTTCGGCGCCACGGTCGGCGCCGCGATGGAACTCTACGACCTGGGAATACTGACCAAGGAACAGATCGGCATCGAGGCGCCCTTCGGCTCGGCCCAGGCGCTGGTCAAGCTGGCCGAGATGACGGCGCAGGGCGTGGGCTTCGGCAAGGAGCTGGGCCTGGGCTCGAAGCGCCTGTGCGCCAAGTACGGCAGGCCCGAATTGTCGATGACGGTGAAGAGCCAGGAGTTCCCGGCCTACGATTCGCGCGGCATCCAGGGCATGGGTCTGGCTTACGCCACCTCGAACCGCGGCGCCTGCCACCTGCGCGGCTACACCGTCGCCTCCGAAGTGCTGGGCATCCCGGTCAAGACGGATCCGCTGGTGACGACGGGCAAGGCCGATCTGGTCAAGGCCTTCCAGGACGCCACCTCGGTCTTCGATTCGGCGGGTGTGTGCGTGTTCACCACCTTCGCCTGGACGCTCGCCGACCTGCAGCCGCAGTTGGACGCCGCCTGCGAGGGCGACTGGTCGATGGAGAAGCTGGCCCTGGTGGGCGAGCGCATCTGGAACATGGAGCGCCAGTTCAACAACGCCGCGGGCTTCACAGCCAAGGACGACGACCTGCCGCCGCGCCTGAAGACCGAGCCGGCCAAGACCGGCCCGGCCAAGGGGCTGGTCAGCGGCATCGACAAGATGCGGCCGGAGTACTACAAGGCGCGCGGCTGGGATGCCGGCGGCGTGCCGAGCAAGGAGACGCTGGCCAGACTCGGCCTGTGATCACGCCATGAGGCATCTGATCATCGGCAACGGTCCGGCCGGCATAGTCGCGGCCGAGACCCTGCGCCGGCTCGATCCCGCGGCCGACATCGCGGTCATCGGCGAAGAGGCGGAGCCACCTTACTCGCGCATGGCGATTCCTTACCTCCTGAGCGGTGCCATCGCAGAGCAGGGCACCCGCTTGCGCAAGGAGCCCGGGCACTTCGAGCGCCTGAACATCCGCCTGGTGCAAGGCCGCGCGGAAAAAGTCGATAGCACCGCACGTACCGTGACCCTCGCTGACGGCGGGGTGCTTGCGTACGATCGCCTGCTGATCGCCAGCGGTTCGCACGCCCTGCGTCCGCCGGGCATGGACCTGCCCGGGGTGCACGCCTGCTGGACGCTGGCCGACGCGCGTGCGATAGCCGAGCGAGCCAAGCCGGGGACTAGGGTGCTGCAGATCGGCGCCGGCTTCATCGGCTGCATCATCCTCGAGGCGCTGGTGGCGCGCGGCGTCAAGCTGACCGTGGTCGAGATGGGCGATCGCATGGTGCCGCGGATGATGACCGAGGGTGCGGGCAACATGATCCGCCGCTGGGTCGAGGGCCGCGGCGTGGCCGTACATGTCAATTGCCGCGTCGAGTCATTGGCCGCTCGGGACGGGGCACTGGCGGCGAAACTCGACAGCGGCGAGACGGTGCATGCGGATCTGGTCATCTGCGCTGCCGGCGTGGCGCCCAACGTCGCCTTCCTGAAGGGCAGCGGCGTCGACGTCGGTCGGGGGGTGCGCGTCGATGCCTCGATGCAGACCAAGGTGCCCGGCATCTACGCCGCGGGCGACGTCGCCGAGGCCGCCGATTTCCACTCCGGCGAACCGACGGTGAACGCCATCCAGCCCAATGCCGCAGAGCAGGCGCGCATCGCAGCCGGCAACATGGCGGGCGAGAACACGAGGACCCAGGGCAGCCTGGCGATCAACGTGCTCGACACGCTGGGTCTCGTTTCGACCTCCTTCGGCCAGTGGTGGGCGGGCGACGGGGTGGAAGCGGTGGACGAGGAGAAGTTCCGCTACCTGAGTCTGCAGTTCCATGACGACGTGCTGATCGGCGCCACCGCCGTCGGTCTCACCGACCACGTCGGCGCCCTGCGCGGCCTGATCCAGGGCAGGGTGAAGCTCGGCGCCTGGAAGCAGCGCCTGCAAGCCGACCCGTCTCAGTTCATGGCGGCCTATCTGGGCTGCGCCCAGAAGGCGGCATAATTCGCCGCATGAGGGTCGCGCTCAAGCTCTACGCGATGCTCTCCGATTATCTGCCGCTCGATGCGCGGCAGAACAATCGGCTCGAACTGGAGGTGGAACCCGGAACGACGCCGGCGATGCTGATCGCGCGCTACGCCCTGCCGTCGAAACTCTGCCATCTGGTGCTGATCAACGGCGCCTTCGTGCCGCCCGAGGCGCGCGCCACGCGCGCCCTGGCAGAGGGCGACGTGCTCGCCATCTGGCCGCCGATCGCCGGCGGGTGAGGCCGCCGCAGCACTTCGAGATGAGCATCACGCGGGCGGATTTTCTGCGCCTCTTGCCCGCCGCCGTCGCTCATCAGCCCTTTAGCGTCGAAGGCGAGCGCATCGGCCATCGTGACGTAGACCGGTCCTGGACCATCCGCCTGAGGGCGATGCCCGATCTGCGCATCGGTCTCGTCCGCCTGGAGCGCCATCAAGTCGTTCTGGCCTTCGAGGGTTACGGCGAGGAGGAGATCGCCGCCTTCATGCGCCGCTTCGAGCTGTATTTTCGGCGCGGCGGGGGCTGATCCTCTGTTAGAATTCCTTGTGGCGGGTCTCCCCGCATTGCGGGGTGGTGAACCTGGTCAGGTCCGGAAGGAAGCAGCCACAGCCATCTACCGCAAGTGCCGGGGTCAGGCTCGCCACACCCCATTCTTTGGTTCTCATCTCGCCGCATGAGCTATCAGGTCCTGGCGCGCAAGTGGCGCCCCAAGTCATTCGCCACCCTGGTCGGGCAGGAGCACGTGGTGCGCGCGCTGACCCACGCTCTGGATCAGCAACGCTTGCACCACGCCTATCTGTTCACCGGCACCCGTGGCGTCGGCAAGACCACGATCGCGCGCATTCTCGCCAAGGCCTTGAACTGCGAGGCCGGCGTCAGCTCGACGCCCTGCGGCACCTGCTCTTCCTGCGTCGAGATCGACGGCGGTCGCTTCGTCGATCTGATCGAGGTCGATGCCGCGACCAACACCAAGGTCGACGAGATGCGCCAGTTGCTGGAGAACGCCAGCTACGCGCCGACGCGCGGCCGCTACAAGGTCTATGTGATCGACGAAGTGCACATGCTCTCCAATTCGGCGTTCAACGCCATGCTGAAGACGCTGGAGGAGCCGCCCGAGCACATCAAGTTCATCCTGGCCACCACCGACCCGCAGAAAATTCCGGTGACGGTGCTCTCCCGCTGCTTGCAGTTCAATCTGAAGCAGATGCCGGCGAACCAGATCGTCTCGCACCTGGCGACGATCCTCGCGGCCGAGGGGCTCCCGGCCGAGCCGGCGGCACTGAAGCAACTGGCCCGGGCCGCCGCCGGCAGCATGCGCGATGCCCTGTCGCTCCTCGATCAGGCGATCGCCCACGGCGCCGGCCGCGTCGATGAGGCCGAGGTGCGCGACATGCTGGGCACGGTCGGCGACGACTACCTGTACGGCATCCTCGATGCGCTGGTGGCGGGCGACGTCGCGGCCTTGGTCGCTGTGGCCGAGACCATGGACGCGAGGAGCCTTTCCTTCGACTCGGCCTTGCAGGAACTCGCGACCCTGGTCCATCGCATCTCCTTATGCCAGCTCGCGCCCCAGGCGCTCGCAGACGACGCCGAGCGGCAGCGTCTGGCGCCCTATGCCGGGGCGCTCGACGCGGAATACCTGCAGCTCGCCTATCAGATCAGTATCCATGGACGCGACGAGCTGGCGCTGGCGCCCGACGAGCGCGCCGGCTTCACGATGAGCCTGTTGCGGCTCTTCGCCTTCCGCCCCGAGACGCCGGCGCCGCTGGCCGGCGACGGGGGAGTCAAGCCCGCTCCTGCACCGAGCACGGCGCCATCGACACCGAACGCACCCGCGCGGCCCGCCGCCAAGACGGCTGGGGTGCCGGCGAGCGCTCCCGTGGCGGACGACTGGCACGGCGTCACGGCCGGTCTCAAGCTCGGCGGCATGGCCAGGCAGTTGGCCCAGCATTGCGAATTGGCCGAGCTCGGCGCCGAGACCATCACCCTGCGCTTGCCGCCGGCGCACCGGCACCTCCTGGGCAAGCCGCAGCAGGACAAGCTGCAGGCGGAGCTGCAGGCGTATTACGGACGCCCTCTGAAACTCAATGTCGTCCTGGCCGAGGCCGAGGCCGAGACGCCGGCCGAACGCTCGCGCACGGTTTTGCGCGAGCGCCAGGAGCGCGCCATCGCCGCGATCGAGGGCGACGACTTCGTGCGCGGGGTGGTGGAACTCTTCGACGCGACGATCAACGAATCATCCATCAAACCCATTTAGGAGCAGCAACATGATGAAAGGCGGCATTGCGGGCCTGATGAAGCAGGCCCAGCAGATGCAGGAGCGCATGGCCCGCGCGCAGGAGGAACTGGCTGCGATCGAGGTCGAGGGCCAGTCGGGAGCGGGCATGGTGCGGGTGCTGATGACCTGCAAGCACGACGTGCGTCGCGTCAGCATCGACGCCTCGGTGATGGACGACAAAGAGATGCTCGAGGATCTGGTCGCCGCCGCGGTGAACGATGCGGTGCGCAAGGTCGAGGCCGCGACCCAGGAGAAGATGAGCGGCTTCACCGCCGGGATGCAGCTGCCGCCGGGCATGAAGCTGCCGTTCTGATGTCGGCATCGGGCAGCTCATTGGGCACGCTCGACGGGCTCGTCGAAGCGCTGCGCTGCCTGCCCGGCGTCGGGCCGAAATCTGCCCAGCGCATGGCCTACCATCTGCTGCAGCGCGAGCGGGCCGGCGCCGAACGGCTGGCCGGCGCGCTTGCCGCCGCCCTGCAGCACCTCGTCCATTGCCAGCGCTGCAACACCTTCACCGAGGCGGAGATCTGCGAGCGCTGCGCCTCCAGCAAGCGCGATCCGTCGCTGCTCTGCGTGGTCGAGATGCCGGTCGATCTCAACATGATGGAGCAGACCCACGCCTACCGCGGGCTCTATTACGTGCTGATGGGGCGCCTCTCGCCGCTCGACGGCATCGGCCCGAAGGAGCTCAAGCTCGACCGGCTGCTGGCGCGCTGCGCCGACGGCCTGGTGGAAGAAGTCATCATGGCGACCAATTTCACCAACGAGGGCGAGGCCACCGCCCACTACCTCTCCGAGCTGCTGCACGCCCGCGGTCTCAAGGTCAGCCGGATCGCCCGCGGCCTGCCGGTGGGCGGCGAGCTGGAATTCACCGACGCCGGCACCATCGCCCAGGCGCTGTACGAGCGGCGCGACTACTGATCCGCCCGGTCACGGCGGCGCGCCCAGTATGGGGCATTCCATATAGTTGGTATATAAAACAATTTGTCATTACAACAATGACAATAAGTGCTACACTCCACTAGCCTGAAAGATATAATGAAGTTTCTTTCAAGGACGTTTCCGTCTGGGACTTTTTTCTAGTGTTTAAATGAGGAGGCAGGGAGATCATGAGTAAGCTAAAAATGTTCGTTGTCCTGGCGCTGCTCCAGTCGTTCTTCATGGGCGCGGCCCTCGCGCAGGTGGTGCACGGCACGGCCGATGAGGCCAAGGCCCTGGTGGCGAAGGGTCTCGCCCATATCAAGGAGGTGGGCATCGACAAGGCGGCCGCGGACTTCACCGCCCACGGCGGCGGATGGCAGGAGAAGGATCTTTACATCATCATCATCAAATTCGACGGCACGATGGTCGCTCACGGCGGCAACAAGGCCATGGTCGGCAAGAACTTCATCGATATGAAGGACGCCAACGGCAAGCTGTTCACCAAGGACATGGGCGACATCGTCAAGGCGAAGGGCAGCGGCTGGGTGGATTACCTGTTCACCAATCCGATCACCAAGAAGACCGAGCAGAAGTCGACCTTTGCGGAGCGGATCCCGGGCTACGACGGCTATATCGGCGTCGGTATCTACAAATAGCCGGGTCGCGTTGAGCTTGCCTCCGCCGCCGTCGTTGTGACGATGCGGCGGGGGTAGCGAGAAGAAGAAGAAAGGAATCGCCTTGGGATCTCTTCTGGGTCGTCTCAGCATCGGCGTCAAGCTGATGCTCGCACCGTTCGCGGTGCTCGCGCTGCTGCTGGCGCTGGCCGCGACGTCTTACTACGGCATGCGACAGCAGCAAGCCGCCTTGAACAACATCTTTCAAGTGCGTTTCAAACACTACCAGCTCGCCTCCGAGAGCGATTCCCGGGCGCAGGAAACCTACGCGAGCACCTATCAGTTGCTGTCTGCGGCCGCCTCGAACTATCCGGCCGACCGACTGAAGATCATGAGCCAGGACCTGCAGGGGAAAATCAAGAATATCGGCGAAAGGCTGACCGAGATCAGCAAGGACGGGAACACCACCGCGGAGGAGAAGACCTTGCTCGACGCCGCCACGAAACAGCTGGCGGCTTATCAGAAGGCCTCGCTGGACGTGATCGATGTCGGCATGTCCGACTTCTCCATGGCAACCACCATGATGACCATCACCCAGAAGGAGTTCGATACGCTGAGCAAGCAGATGCGGGCGCTGCTCGACCTGGAAGAGAAGCTCAGCAATGTCGCCTATCAACAGGCGGCGGCCACCTCGGGCATCGTGGTGAAGATGCTGGTGGGCGTTATGCTGCTCTCCGTCGCGCTGGGACTGATGATCAGTTTCTTCGTTCGCCACCATACCGTCGCCGCCATCATCCGCATCAAGACTGCGGCGATGGAATTGAAGCGCGGCGATCTCACCAAGCGCGTGGAAGTGGAGGGCGACGACGAGGTGGCCCAGATGGCGGCGGCATTCAACGATTCGATCGCCAGCTTCCAGCAGGCGGTGCGGCTGGTGCTCGACGAAGCCAACGCCGTGAGCGGCGCCTCGAAGCTGCTCTCCGAGAATGCCCACGTGGTCGCGGAAGGCTCAAACCGGCAGGCCGACGCCGCTTCGGCGGTGGCGGCCACGATGGAGCAGATGACGGTGAGCGTCACGCTCATTTCCGAGAATGCCCAGCACGTCAAGGCGACATCGAGCCGGAGCCTCGCCAACACCCGCGCCGGCGGCGAGTCGCTCGAACGCCTGCTCGGCGAGATCGTTCATGTGCGGCAATCCTTCGAGGCCATCACCGCCTCGGTGAGGGAATTCGTGCGCAGCACGGTATCCATCGCCAACATGACGAAGCAGGTGAAGGACTTGGCCGACCAGACCAATCTGCTGGCGCTCAATGCCGCCATCGAGGCAGCCCGCGCCGGTGAACAGGGGCGGGGATTCGCGGTGGTGGCCGACGAGGTGAGGAAGCTGGCGGAGCACTCGTCGGCGGCGGCCAACGACATCGACGGGGTGACGAAGGCTTTGACGGAACAAGCCGGCGTTGTCGAGCAGTCGCTCGATGCGGGGACCCATTCGCTCGGCAGCAGCCAGACCCACCTGGACGAGCTGGATCGGGTGTTTGCTTCGGCGCGCGAGTCGGTGACCGAGGCCAACAACGGCGTGGACGAGATAGCCGCCGCCGTTCGCGAGCAGAGCACCGGCAGCACCGACATTGCGCGCAACATCGACGCGATCGCCCGCATGGTCGAGGAAAACAGCAATGCCATCAAGCAGACATCGAGTGCGGCGAAGCAGCTAGAGCAACTGGCCAGCAATTTGCAAGTGGCGGTGGGCAGGTTCCAGGCCTAGTGCCCGTGGTCGTCCCGGGCTGCCGTCGCCCGGGACACCCAGGGCATTTATGCTGCGCAGCGGTACTTGTGCCGCTGGGGTTCCTGCTGTTTGGATAGCCGCCGGAGCGGAATAGGCTAAGGCCGGTAGTTGTACCGGTCGAAGAACTCGTTGAGGCTCCGCTTCTGCTGACGGATTTACCCCCCGGGCGCAGTTAGATCCACCCGCGCCTCGCCGTTGCTCCCCACGGTCGCTCGATGAAGATATTGTCGTGGCAAGGTCACGTCCATTCTGATCGCGATCTTGTGCGCCTTGAATGCCCAGACGCGGCAATATCCCTTCCGCCTGCTTGATCTCACCATCACCCGCCCTAACCGACGCAAGACTTTTCTCGGTCCGGGTAAATGTGTTACATTTTCATAGCCTGAAAGATATAGACTGTTACACTTTAATAGCTCGAAAAGGGTGACCGGGCTGCTTTCAAGTCAATTTTGTTATTCGACGTTTTCACCAATTATTTTAATGAGGAGACAAAAAGATCATGCATAAGCTAAAAATGTTCGTTGTCCTGGCGCTGGCCCAGTCGTTCTTCATGGGCGCGGCTCTCGCGCAGGTCCACGGCACGGCCGAAGAGGCCAAAACCATGGCCACGAATGCTATTGCGTACATCAAGGCGGTGGGTCCCGAGAAGGCCTTCGCAGACTTTACCGCCAAAGGCGGCAAGTGGCAGGACAAGGATCTGTATGTCTTCGTCGTAAAGTATGACGGCATGACGGTGGCGCACGGGGCGAACCAGCTGCTGGTGGGGAAGAATCTTATCGAGATGAAGGACGCCGGCGGCAAGGCCTTCATCCAGGAAATGATAAATATCGCCAAGTCCAAAGGCAGCGGTTGGGCGGATTATCTGTGGACCAACCCCATCACCAAGAAGACCGATCAGAAGTCCACCTACGTCATTGCCATCCCGGGCTACGACGGCTTTGTCGGCGTCGGTATCTACAAATAGCCGGGTCGCGTTGAGCTTGCCTCCGCCGCCGTCGTTGTGACGATGCGGCGGGGGGAGCGAGAAGAAGAAAGGAATCGCCTTGGGATCTCTTCTGGGTCGTCTCAGCATCGGCGTCAAGCTGATGCTCGCACCGTTCGCGGTGCTCGCGCTGCTGCTGGCGCTGGCCGCGACGTCTTACTACGGCATGCGACAGCAGCAAGCCGCCTTGAACAACATCTTTCAAGTGCGTTTCAAACACTACCAGCTCGCCTCCGAGAGCGATTCCCGGGCGCAGGAAACCTACGCGAGCACCTATCAGTTGCTGTCTGCGGCCGCCTCGAACTATCCGGCCGACCGACTGAAGATCATGAGCCAGGACCTGCAGGGGAAAATCAAGAATATCGGCGAAAGGCTGACCGAGATCAGCAAGGACGGGAACACCACCGCGGAGGAGAAGACCTTGCTCGACGCCGCCACGAAACAGCTGGCGGCTTATCAGAAGGCCTCGCTGGACGTGATCGATGTCGGCATGTCCGACTTCTCCATGGCAACCACCATGATGACCATCACCCAGAAGGAGTTCGATACGCTGAGCAAGCAGATGCGGGCGCTGCTCGACCTGGAAGAGAAGCTCAGCAATGTCGCCTATCAACAGGCGGCGGCCACCTCGGGCATCGTGGTGAAGATGCTGGTGGGCGTTATGCTGCTCTCCGTCGCGCTGGGACTGATGATCAGTTTCTTCGTTCGCCACCATACCGTCGCCGCCATCATCCGCATCAAGACTGCGGCGATGGAATTGAAGCGCGGCGATCTCACCAAGCGCGTGGAAGTGGAGGGCGACGACGAGGTGGCCCAGATGGCGGCGGCATTCAACGATTCGATCGCCAGCTTCCAGCAGGCGGTGCGGCTGGTGCTCGACGAAGCCAACGCCGTGAGCGGCGCCTCGAAGCTGCTCTCCGAGAATGCCCACGTGGTCGCGGAAGGCTCAAACCGGCAGGCCGACGCCGCTTCGGCGGTGGCGGCCACGATGGAGCAGATGACGGTGAGCGTCACGCTCATTTCCGAGAATGCCCAGCACGTCAAGGCGACATCGAGCCGGAGCCTCGCCAACACCCGCGCCGGCGGCGAGTCGCTCGAACGCCTGCTCGGCGAGATCGTTCATGTGCGGCAATCCTTCGAGGCCATCACCGCCTCGGTGAGGGAATTCGTGCGCAGCACGGTATCCATCGCCAACATGACGAAGCAGGTGAAGGACTTGGCCGACCAGACCAATCTGCTGGCGCTCAATGCCGCCATCGAGGCAGCCCGCGCCGGTGAACAGGGGCGGGGATTCGCGGTGGTGGCCGACGAGGTGAGGAAGCTGGCGGAGCACTCGTCGGCGGCGGCCAACGACATCGACGGGGTGACGAAGGCTTTGACGGAACAAGCCGGCGTTGTCGAGCAGTCGCTCGATGCGGGGACCCATTCGCTCGGCAGCAGCCAGACCCACCTGGACGAGCTGGATCGGGTGTTTGCTTCGGCGCGCGAGTCGGTGACCGAGGCCAACAACGGCGTGGACGAGATAGCCGCCGCCGTTCGCGAGCAGAGCACCGGCAGCACCGACATTGCGCGCAACATCGACGCGATCGCCCGCATGGTCGAGGAAAACAGCAATGCCATCAAGCAGACATCGAGTGCGGCGAAGCAGCTAGAGCAACTGGCCAGCAATTTGCAAGTGGCGGTGGGCAGGTTCCAGGCCTAGTGCCCGTGGTCGTCCCGGGCTGCCGTCGCCCGGGACAACCCAGGGCATTTATGCTGCGCAGCGGTACTTGTGCCGCGGAGTAGGTGCTAGAAGCGGTAATATCGCGGCTGGTTCTCCTAAAAGTCGGGCGATCCGAAGAGGCTTCGCCCGAAGCTACATGCAAAAACCCTTGCAGGGCGTCAAGGTCGTCGAATTCGGCACGCTGATCGCCGGGCCTTTTTGCGCCCGGATCCTGGCCGAATTCGGCGCCGAGGTGATCAAGATCGAGGCGCCCGGCGAAGGCGACCCGCTGCGCGGCTGGCGCAAGCTGTACCAGGGCACCTCGCTCTGGTGGTACCTGCAGGGACGCAACAAGCGCTCGGTGGCGGTCAATCTCAAGCACCCGGAAGGACTGGCGATCGCCAGGCAGCTCGCCCGCGAGGCCGATATCGTGATCGAGAACTTCCGCCCCGGCGTTCTGGAAAAGCTGGGCCTGGGCTGGGAGACCCTGGCCGCCGACAATCCGGGTCTGGTCATGGTGCGCCTGTCCGGTTTCGGTCAAAGCGGGCCGGACAAGGACCAGGCGGGTTTCGGCGCGGTCGGCGAGGCGATGGGGGGCCTGCGTTACGTCACCGGCTTTACCGACCGGCCGCCGGTGCGCACCGGCATTTCGATCGGCGATTCGATCGCCGCGCTATGGGCCGCCATCGGCGCGCTGATGGCCCTGAGGCACCGCGAGGTCAATGGCGGCAAAGGGCAGGTGGTCGACGTCGCGCTCTACGAGGCGGTGTTCGCCATGATGGAGAGCCTGGTGCCGGAGTTCGACGTCTTCGGCTTCGTCCGCGAACGCAGCGGCAACGTCATGCCCGGCATCACGCCGTCCTCGACCCACACCACGAAAGACGGCAAGCACCTGATCGTGGCCGCCAATGGTGACGCCATCTTCAAGCGTCTGATGCGGCTCATCGGCCGAGACGATCTGGCAGATGACCCCGAACTCGCGCACAACGCCGGCAGGGATGCTCGCGCCGACGAGCTGTACCGGGTGATCGGCGCCTGGATCGCCTTGCATCCCGCGGCATACCTGCAGGAGGTGCTGGCCCGGGCGCAGGTGCCGGCCAGCGCGATCTATTCGGTCGAGGACATGTTCCGTGACCCCCAGTACCTGGCCCGCGCCATGATCGAACGGGCTCATCTGCCCGACGGTCGGCCGTTTGCCGTGCCCGGCATCGTGCCCAAGCTGTCCGCCACCCCGGGCGCCACCGAGTGGATCGGACCGCGCCTGGGCGAACATACCGAAGCCGTGCTCTCCGACCTGGGTTACCCGCCTGCGGAAATCGATCGGCTCTGCGCCGAGGGCGCAGTGGCGCGGCCCGCTGGGTAGTTCGCCGGGCAGTGGACGGGCCGAATTTCCGGCCTTGGTCTTCAATAGCGCTGTACTTTCCGGTACAATCCAGCGCCTTGAGAGGTTTGAGGTTTTGCGATTTTCCTAATTCAGGGATAGAAGCTATGGGTTGTGACGAGGAAGTGGATTGTGGTCGACGTCGTCTGATCGTGGCGACGGCGGCGGTGGGCGGGGTTGCTGGGGTGGTGACGGTGGTGCCGTT
>Ga0307376_10000048_pt1 | contig 192219 bp, 136 predicted proteins | sample TR2MG_FD_202536 | JGI IMG/M metagenome (GOLD analysis project Ga0307376, IMG submission 202536) | Soil microbial communities from Risofladan, Vaasa, Finland - TR-2 | ecosystem: Environmental > Terrestrial > Soil > Coastal area > Acid sulfate soil | place: Finland: Risofladan, Vaasa...
AGTGTTTGTCTTTAAACTCAAATTGTTAATAAATACAGTGGTTTGCAAGCATATATCAAAAAAGTTCCAGGTATCTTGGAATCAAAGATAATGAATCCATGAAAATCTTCAACGAGTTACTTTTGAAATTTGAAAAGCCTGATTGGTCCACTAATCCGGAGTTTTGTGTAATTGACACTATTTTGGAATCGAGGCCTGATATTATTTTGATGTTGAAATCAGACATTATCGAGAACGAAAGAGCTTCAACTTTTGGGCGACAAGATACCCCCAGTGTTGAACAAATTGTCCGTGCAGCCATTTTTAAGGAAATGCGTGGAATGGATTACAGGGAACTGGAATATTCACAAAATGATTCCAGGATCTGTGCAGCTTTTATAAAACTGGATGGCCGTGATCCTTACAGTTTTCAGATGTTTCAAAAGTACATCTCCCGTATTAAACCTGAATCTCTGCACCGTGTACTCGTGGAGATTAATAAAATTGCCATAAGTGAAGGGTTGGAAGATGTGAAAAGTGTTTCACAGGATTCTACCGTTGTTAAAACCAATATTCATTACCCAACCAATAACTCCCTGGTATGGGATTGTGTAAAAACAAGTACCCGGTTATTAACACAATTGAAGGAAGAGATTGATACTCTTGATTTTATTGATTATACAAAATCAGCAAAGAAGACCTTCTATAAGATCAACATTACGCGTGGAGAAGCAAAACGAATACCCCTTTTTCATAAGCAATTAATTCTTTTTACCAAAGTGATCAATCAAACCTCCAATGCGATAAAAAAAAAGTCCACGAGTATTATCGCCAGTGTCATTCAGGAAGAACTGACTAAATTGCTTGGTCTGATGAAACAGGTATATGATGTAACCTATCGCAAAGAAATTGACGGTGAAAAAGTTGCCAATGAGGATAAAATATTTTCGATTTATGAACAGCACACTGATATCATTGTGAAAGGTCAACGGGAAGCACTTTTTGGACACAAAATAAACCTGGCAGCAGGGAAGAGCAATCTTGTTCTGGATTGTCAGGTTTTAAGGGGTAATCCCTCGGATAAATCCTTGTTTAAGCCAACGATTGACAATGTTATTCAAAATTATGAGATCATTCCGCGCGACAGTGCTACTGATGGTGGATATGCCAGCTTAGCCAACTTGGAGCATGCACAGGAAGCAGGCATTGCAAATATTGTTTTTAATAAGGTTGTCGGCAGCATGCAGAATATTGTCAGTAGTTTCAATATGGAAACACGGCTAAAAAAATGGCGTAGTGCAATAGAGGCTATTATCTCAAATATAAAACGGGGGTTCAATATTTTTACCTGTAATTGGAAAGGATGGATTCACTTTCAGGCGAAGGTCCTTTGGAGTATTTTGGCATATAATTTCAGGGTGATAACCGGATTAATTCTTGCCCGGATTAAACCCGCTCCAAAGGTCTGCTGATCGTCGGAACGGTCAGAAAAAAATGTTAGAATAATGAACCTGTAAACGGGATGAAAAAGATATGTGAAAAAAATCAAAACTCAACTGATATTAACAAATTGGACCGGGATATTAACAAGAGATTGGTCTCTTTTTTACTGAAAGATGGTTTTTGTTGCCAGAGATCCCCCAACGCAACAAAAAATCTCCCGGTTATTAACAAAATGGGGACATTATGGACAGACACTAATTAATAAATAGCTCTTATGTCTTCTACAACTAGAATAAAAAGGACTGTTTTACCAGCGAGAATACTGTCATTATATTTTATCTTGTTAATAACAATCCCCCTGTATTCAAATCCAGACGATAGCGGATTTATCAGACTTAAAAAAAATAACTTCAGAATTGTTTTTTCAAACAATGAGCCAGAGCCGCTTAAGATTGCTCTTGAAGCTTTAAAAAGAGATTTTTCAATGGTAATGGGAGAAGTACCTGCTATTATTGAAATATCAGATAAAACCAACCTGATTCCTGAAATAGTTATTGTCAATCGTTTTTCCGGAGCTCTTGATATTCCTTTAAGAAAAGACAAAGAACTTGATGGATTTGAGTCACATCGTGTATATGCAGATAAGGTAACCAACAAGATATATCTTGAAGGAAATGACACGAGAGGAACTATTTATGCCATCTACACATTCTCAGAAAGATTCCTAGGGGTTCCTCCCTTGCATTACTGGAGCTCATGGGTGCCTGAGAGAAAAGATGAGGTAATTGTATCCGGCGGGTGTGATATCTTCTTTAAATCTCCACAGGTAAGGTATCGCAGTATACTGTCTGGTGATCAGGATTTCCTGACACCCTGGTTGAAGCTTTCTTCTGAAAATGAGAATATCTGGTTAGAGACAGTGCTCAGGCTAAAGCTAAATACTGTTGAATGTTATTCAACAATTAAACCCGGATACAGATTAACTGATTACGCCTATCTGATCAATAAATATGGATTAGTCATTACTTCTCATCATACAAGCGGACTGAATACTTCCTTTGGAACCTGGGAAGATTATTGGAAAAAAGTCAGAAACATGGATGCTCCGAAATTATTGCTTGCAAACGAACCGGCGATTAAAGAATTCTTTAGGTATAATGCTGAAACGGTCAAAAGGAATGGGATTGAAAACCTCTGGACTGTTGCATTCCGGGGAAAAGCAGATCAACCTTTCTGGAGTGTTTTTGAGGATGCACCGAAAGGTGATAAAGAAAGGGCAGAAGTAATTAACAAAATGCTCAGGATTCAATTTGAGACTATTAAAGAAGTAACCGGGAATCCTAAACCTTTTGCACGGATTACATTTTACGATGAAATAGCTGACCTGATGAGTAAAGGATACCTGAAACCTCCGGAGGGTGAAAATATGATCTGGACCTACGTTGCCGCCCGACGTGATCCATATCCCTATGACGACCTGGTAAATTTTAATTCAGGCAAACCTGTAAAACTGGGGTACTATATGAACTTTGGATTTGCATCCACCGGTGCCCATGTTGCTCCTGCTGAAGGTCCCTGGAAAATGGAGTTCAATTACCGATACATTAACAATAAATCACCACTGTTTTTTTCGGTAGTGAATGTTGGAAATATGAGAGAATTTGTTTTGGAGCTATCAGCAAATGCAAAAATGTTATGGGATTACAATAGTTATAACTCAGATGAGTTTATGATTGATTATTGTACTCAGTATTTTGGCGCAGAACATGCGAAAGAAATAGCCCAACTTTACAAAGATTATTACAACTCGTATTGGCAGCCAAAGGCATCCGAATTTGATGGAATGGAACGTCAATTCCTTTTTCAGGATTTAAGATATGCGAGAGCCTTTGATCATATTTATAATGTATTTTATTCTTCAACAGAGAAGATAAATATGAATCCATTACACAAGATAGGATATGAAAGTGTTCCGGGCCGCACTTTTCGCATCGATTGTGAATATAATAACAGTAAAAACCAGGTAGATGCCATATTGTTTGGGATGGGAAAAACCATACCACAGTTTGAGTCTGTTGCAGAGCGTTGCTCAAAAATGATGTTACAACTCGATGCCGACAAAAGAACTTTTTTTAACGACAATCTTCGGATATACAGCTACTACATGAGTAATTTAAGTAAAACATTATATCACTATGTTTATGCCTACAAAAATCAGGCAAAAAGGGATATTTTAATTAAAAATCTTGAGCTGGCTAATGCTGAGGCAATTAAGGCAAAACACTATTTATATGAAGGACAGCATGGTATCTTTTCTACATGGTACTCCAATGCAGATCCTCTGGCCAGAACATTTCAGATCGATTCTTTGATCAAAAACATAACTGCACTAAAACAACAGGCTATTAACAGTAAATAGATAATCCCGGATTCTAGCCTGATAAGTAATTGTTAACTAATTAACATAGAAAAAACTAAGAATTAAACTTTAAAATCAAATGGAATTTCCAATGAGTTTTATTTGAGTAAACAATTTTATTGAGATGAAACAATTACATCACTTTCTGTTGATCCCTGGCATGATTTCCATTTTAGGATCGGCAGATAATTCTTTGCAATCAAAGGATAGCGTAGGAGAAAAAAACAACAAATCAGAAAATCAACCCAATGTGATATTTATTGCAATGGATGACCTGAATGATTGGGTAACTCCACTGGGTTATAATCAGGCTAAAACACCCAATATGGATCGTTTGGCAAAAGAGGGAGTAGTTTTTACTTATGCACATTCACCTGGAGTTTTCAGTGCGCCGGCACGCGCTGCTATTATGACCGGCTTAAATGCATCAACCACTGGTTGTTATGGAGAAGACCCTTTTCAATTCGATCATCCTGATCTGGTCACATTGCAAATGGCCTTTAAACAAGGGGGATACAGTACTTACGGAGCTGGTAAAATCTATCATCATCGTGGTGGCTTTCTTGATTTGAGAGGCTGGGATAAATATTTCTCGCGTAGTCAGGAAATGAGAGACCTGGGCTGGGAAATGAATAGTTACTACATGGCAGATGCTCCACGGCCAACCCCTTTCCCTTATAGTCCTTATTACACAAAAGGAGGAAGAGAAGGTAATTCGGCATTGCATCTTGAATGGGGGCCAATACCTAATGAAAAGGAAGATAATATGGTGGATGCCATACGCACGAACTGGGCCTGTGGTATCCTTAAACAAAAACACGACAAACCATTCTTCCTTGCGTTGGGTTTGTATTCACCGCACTATCCAAATTATGCTCCCCAGAAGTTTTTTGACATGTATAACCTGGATTCAATCCAACTTCCTCCTTATAAGGCAGATGACCTGGAAGATCTTCCGGAAAGAATCCGTAAAAATATGATCAACCAATCAAAACAACACAAGGAACTGGAGGCATTAGGAGTTTTAAAGGATGCTGTCCGCGGTTACCTTGCTGCAACATCTTTTGCAGATGAAATGCTGGGACGTGTTTTGGATGCATTGGATGCAAGCCCTTATAAAGACAACACGATTATTGTTTTTTGGAGCGACCAGGGCTTTCACCACGGAGAAAAAATGCATTGGGGAAAACATACACTTTGGCAACGTACTTCCCATGTCCCGTTTATCTGGGCAGGGAAAGGGATTCCTAAAAATAAAAAAGTGGAAACAACGGTTAGTTTGATCGATATGTATCCAACTTTTATAGAATTATGTCACCTTCCTCAGGTCAAAAATCTTGAAGGCGTATCAATTGTATCTGCATTGAAAAACCCGTCCAAGACGGTAGACAGAAATGTTTTTCTTCCAAGTAATGAAAGAGGAAGTTATGCTGTTATCAATAAAAATTGGAGGTACATCTATTATTACGATGGAGGAGAAGAGCTCTATAATGAGAAGGAAGATCCTAACGAATGGTATAATTTGGCAGGGGAAGAAAAATACCGTCCAATTATGTGCGAGATGCAAAAATCTGCCCCAAAAGTATTTGCACCAACCGTTACACCAAAAAATGATTTGAACCTTGTTATTGAAGGGGATTCATTTCATTGGGAAAAGAAAGCTAAAAAGTAGGATTAGAATATTCTATTTGTTCGTAATCAGTTTACGTCCAATATTAATAAACAAAAAAAGATATGAAGAAATCTTTTAATTTCTTATCCATTTCAATTGCCTTGAGTTGTTTAACTTTTTCTGTCGCAGCAAAGGAACGTACCAAAAAACCAAATATCATTTTAATTATGGCCGACGATCTCGGATACGGCGATATTGGATGTTTTGGCAGCGATTATATTCAAACTCCGGTATTGGATAAATTGGCAAAACAAGGCATACGGTTTATTGATTATCACTCCAATGGAGCCGTTTCTACTCCAACCCGGGCGGCACTAATGACTGGTAACTATCAGCAAAGAGCAGGTTTGGAAGGTGTTATTTCTGCGCAGGAAGGAAAACGGATTTATGGAATTTCGGAATCGGAAACAACTATGCCTGAAATTTTTAGAGAGGCTGGTTACAAAACCGGAATATTTGGAAAATGGCATTTGGGATATAAACCTGAATTTAATCCTGTTCACCATGGGTTCGATAATTTTTATGGTTATTTAAGTGGAAATGTCGATTATATTTCACATCGCGATGGAATAGGCTTGTATGATTGGTGGCAAAATGCCGACACTTGTTTCGATGAAGGTTACGTTACCGATTTAATTACTGATAGGGCACTGAAATTTATGGAACAGAATAAAGAAAATCCATTTCTGTTGTATCTTCCGCACGAAGCAGCACACTTTCCTTATCAGGGAAGGCATGACAAAGCTGATCGAATGCCGGGAGTTGATTTTCAGATGCAAGGTTCGCGTATTGACAAAAAACAGGCCTACAAAGAAATGGTAGAAATTATGGACGAAAATATTGGTCGTGTGCTTAAGAAATTGGAGGAATTGAACCTGGATAAAAATACATTTATATTTTTTTGTTCCGACAATGGAGCTACAAATCAAGGAAGCAACGGTGCGCTTAACGGATTTAAAAGTTCACTATGGGAAGGGGGACACAGGGTTCCTGCAATTGCCTGGTATCCCGGAAAAATTAAACCTGGCAAAATAGCTGATAACCCGGTATTAAGTATGGATGTTTTACCCACATTACTTAGCGTAGCTGGAATTTCAAACAATATTAAGTTCGATGGAGAAGATTTTTCGCAAGTACTTTTTTCTGAAAAAGAAATGAAAGAACGTCCCTTGTTTTGGAGGTTCCAGAATCAGTGGGTTGTGCGCATAGGAAATTGGAAATACCTGAAAATAAAAGAAAAGGAATATCTTTTTGATTTGGCTAAAGACCTTGGTGAAGCAACAAATTTAAAAGATGAAAATCCAGTAAAAATGAAAGAATTTAGAATCCTGCTAAAGGATTGGGAAAAGGAAATGGGAAACTATGTTCAACAAACCAACTGACAGGGGGAGATTAATAATTTAGTAGAACATATATCTTTTTTAATAAAAAAAGAGGACATGTTTTAATAAAAAGCTCAAACAAATAGTCAAAAAAAGGCTGATCTGAAATTCGGTTCTGCTTTTTTCTGAAGTTTTATTTAAGAGTTGATAGTATGTAAATAGTTAGTAATTAAATCATTAATTATTCCTTGGATATTATTTGTAAACGTTATTAATGTTCTTTATCAAATATAAATTGAAAATTAATTGCCAAATGGTTCTTTCGCAAATAAAAATCAACACAACTATATTAATAATGAATCAAATTATCAAAAAAATAGCAACTTCTTTTCTACTATCTTTTTTTACATGTATAGCGTCTTTTGCACAAGAGGATTGCACGAAATACATTGACCCAACCATTGGAAATGTAGCTCAGTTCCTTGTACCAACTTATCCTACTTTTCATTTGCCCAATCAAATGTTACGGATGTTCCCGGTAAAACAGGATTACATCTCCGACCAGGTGGAAGCTTTTCCTTTCCAGGTAACTTCGCACCGGCAGGCCAGTATCCTTAAAATGAAGGTAACTACTGGCGAAATCACGCCATCATCGTGGAATAAAAAAATGAATATTGATCAGGATCTGGAAGTTATTCATCCCTGGTTTTACAGTACTTATTTAATAGATGATAATATCCTGGTAAGTTTTGCTCCCGGGGATAAATGTGCTATTTATAAAATTGAATTTCCGGATATCGGCACGAAAAACCTGTTAATAAGGGGCTCCGCTAAACTGGAAAGTACCTTTGATAAGCAGGGGACTTTTACTTTTGAAGAGAAGGTTGGCGAAACTTCAGAAGGATTAAATCCGGTTAAAATGACCGTTACGGTGTATGTTTACGGTGAACTGCGTGATAACGAGAATAATCTGATTAAGGAAGCGGCAATAAATGTTCAGAAAGGGGAATGTACGGTTTCATTATCGAAGGCTGCCCCGAAAACGGTAATGATCAGATATGCGGTTTCATTCATCAGTCCGGAACAGGCAAAAATCAATTTTGATAAAGAATTAACGAATATCGCTTTTGACGAATTGGCAGCAACAGGTAAAAAAGCCTGGGAAAAAGTTATCAACCAGATTCAGGTAAAAGGTGGGACGGAAGCGCAGAAAAGAACTTTTTATACCTCTTTGTACCGCACTTATGAGCGCATGATTAACATCAATGAAGGTGGTAAATATTTCAGTGGATATGATAATAAAGTACATGAAAGTAATCGCCCCTTTTTCGTTGACGATTGGACTTGGGATACCTATCGTGCCCATCATCCCTTACGAACCATTCTTAATCCTCAAATTGAAAACGATATACTGAATTCATATACCCTGATGTATGAACAGAGTGGTTGGATGCCGACTTTCCCGGAGGTATTTGGCAATCACATGTGTATGAACTCTTATCATTCGGCTGCCATTTTTATTGATGGCTATCGAAAAGGATTGAAAGATTATAATGTTGAAAAAGCCTATGAAGGAATTAAGAAAAACCTTACGGAAGGAACTTTTATTCCATGGCGTCAGGGAACACCACGTCGCCTAATTGACGATTTCTTCCATGAACATGGCTATTTCCCTGCTTTGCATCAGGGCGAAAAAGAGACTGAACCACAAGTAGATGATTTTGAAAAACGCCAACCGGTTCCGGTAACTTTAGGTATCAGCTATGATTTCTGGGCATTAGCTGAATTGGCTAAAGATTTAGGTAAAAATGATGATTATAAACAATTTGCAGACAAGGGATTGGACTACAAAAACCTGTGGGATCCTAAACATCGATTATTCATGCCTAAAGGTGATAAGGGAAACTGGATAAATATTGACCCAAAATCGGCAGGAGGAAGAGGTTATCGCGAATATTATGATGAAAATAATGGCTGGACTTACGCCTGGGATGTTCAGCAGGATATTCCTGGATTAACGCAATTGCTGGGAGGTAAAAAAGCTGCAGAAGAGCGCTTGGATCAGCTATTCAGAGAACCATTGGGTATGAAAAAAAATGAGTTTTATGTCAATGGATCAAATTCCACAGGGATGGTTGGTCAGTTCTCTATGGGGAACGAACCTTCGTTTCATATTCCGTATTTATACAACTATTTTGGAGTACCCTGGAAAACACAAAAGCGTACTCGTTTCTTGTTGGATGTTTGGTATAAAGACAATATTTTCGGAATGCCGGGCGATGAAGATGGTGGTGGAATGACTGCTTTTGTTGTGTTTACCTCAATTGGCTTGTATCCTGTTACACCCGGCCTGCCATTTTATAATATTACAAGTCCTGTATTTGAAAAAACAACCATTAATCTTACAAATGGTAAGACGTTTTCAATTATTGCCAAAGGAGCCAGCCGAACAAAAAAATACATTCAAAAAGCCTTTATAAATGGGTTGGAGATTAACAGTCCTTTTATTACACACAAACAAATAATGGATGGTGGAACCCTTGAACTAATTTTAGATGAATTACCCAATAAAGAGTGGGGGACGGATGCAGAAATCCCCCAAATTCAATAGAAAATAGAAACTTAATTTATGAAAAAAGAGATTATTGCACCTCTCCTTATCGCCTCATTTATTTCGCCAGGTTGTAAGCTTAAAGAAAATGAAACAAAAAAGCCAAACATCCTTTTTATCATGACTGATGATCATGCATTAGCCGCTATAAGCGCATATCAGGGTTTCCTGGCAAAAGTTGCGCCTACCCCTAATATCGACCGGATTGCAAAAGAAGGAGTCCTGTTTAATAATATGTTATGTACAAATTCGATAAGTGGCCCTTCACGAGCATGTATTCTTACAGGAAAATATAGCCATATAAATGGTTTCTATAAGAATGAAGGAGGTGGTGATTTTGATGGTTCACAGCAAACCTTCCCTAAGCTTTTTCAAAATGCTGGTTACCAAACGGCTGTAATAGGCAAATGGCATTTAGGAACCTCACCAACCGGATTCGATTATTATAAGGTATTGTTCAACAAAGAAGGTCAAGGCTCGTATTATGACCCTGTTTTTGAAGAATCGGGTGGAAAAATTATTGAAGAAAAAGGCAGATATTCTACCACAGTGATCAAAGAAGATGCCTTAAACTGGTTGAAAAACAGACGGGACAGGAACAAGCCTTTTATGCTGATGTACCAGTTTAAAGCGCCTCACCGTCCATGGGATCCGGGACCTGGTTACGAAAATTACCTGGCCGATGTAACCATCCCGCATCCTGCTACTTTTGATGATAATTATGAAGGACGAGAAGCGGCCAAGTATGCATGGATGCGTATTGATGGGCACATGAACCGAAAAGATGTAAAAATTGAAGCTCCGGAAGGATTATCAGATGATGAACTGGATAAATGGAATGCTTATGGTAATAATGATGGCGAGTTCTGGACGCCGGATTCAACAATGTCTGATGCCGAACGAAAAGACTGGAAATACCAGCATTTTATCAAGGATTATCTGAGGTGCGTAAAAGCTGCGGATGATGCTATTGGTGAAGTACTTGATTATCTGGACAAAAGTGGTTTGGCCGGGAATACCATTGTGGTTTATACTTCTGATCAGGGATTTTATCTTGGTGAACATGGCTGGTTTGACAAGCGGTTTATGTATGAAGAATCTTTTCACATGCCCTGCTTGATACGTTATCCGGGACACATTAAATCCGGAATGGTTAACAACGAATTGTTGCTCAATATCGATTATGCCCCCACATTACTCGATGCTGCGGGTATTTCAATACCTGAAGATATTCAGGGGAAAAGTTTTTTACCGGTTATGGAAGGCAAAACCAAAGTTCCCTTCCGCGATGCCGTGTACTATCATTACTACGAATATCCTTACTGGCACCATGTACAGCCACATTATGGTATTCGAGCAGATCGTTATAAATTGATTCATTTTTATTACGATATGGATAAATGGGAGTTATATGACCTGAAAACTGATCCCAACGAACTGCACAACCTCTATGGAATTCAGGATTACGACAGTATAAGTTCTGCCCTGAGAGTTCGGCTTGATGAACTTAAAAAAGAGGTAAAAATGGATAAAAGTATCGATGAACTTAGGGAAATGACAAAAGTACAAATCAAGCGTTTGTATAAAGTTGAAGCAGCAAATTAATTTACTAAATTCAGAAAATATGGCTTCAAAAAAAATATTATCTGTCCTGACACTGCTAATTTTAATGGCAGGAACTTCATTTGCACAAAAGAAAAGTCCAAATGAACCCTGGTTTTTCATACAGATAACCGACCCGCAGTTTGGGATGTTTGAAAACAACAACGGATTTGAAAAAGAAACCATTCTATATGAAAAGGCCGTTGAAAAAATAAATAATTTGAATCCGGATTTTGTGGTTATAACAGGCGATTTTGTACATAATTCGAATTCCATTACCCAGATCGAAGAATTTAAACGGATAGCTGCAAAAATAAATCCGAAAATTCCGGTTTACTATACCCCGGGGAATCACGACCTTGGTCAAAATCCTGATGAGGAAAGCATAAGAAAATATATTCAAAACTACGGAAGTGATAAATTCTCATTTATACACAAAGGTTCTGCATTTATTGGATTTAACTCCAGTTTAATCAAAGCCAAATTGGCGAAGCCTGAGCAGGAACAATATAATTGGCTGGTAAAAAAGCTTAAAGAAAGCCAGGGTGCACAACATATTATTTTGTTTTGTCATTATCCTTTTTTTATAAAAACGGTTGATGAACCTACAGCATACTCAAACATTGATCTTGGCTACCGCGAAAAGTATCTTGATTTATTTAATAACAATAATGTTGAAGCGGTTTTTTCTGGTCATTATCACAATAACAGCCTTGCAACATACGGAAAAACTCAACTGGTGACGACAAGTGCCCTGGGAAAACCATTGGGGAAAGCTCCATCTGGCTTCCGAATAGTAAAGGTATATAGCGACAGAATTGAACATGAGTATTTCGGATTGGAAGAAGTACCTGATTCGGTTCAATTTAAATAATCTCAAAGTGTAAAATATTTTAATTCTTAAGAATGCATAAACAAATGAGAACCAACTTAATTTTAGTTTTAATAATGATGTTTGGCATTAACTCGTCCAAAGCTTCAGAGTTGACAAGTATCCAAAAATTTGATGTCAAACCCGGGAACAGCGCAGCCATCAACAAAACAAATCTTCAGAAAGCTATAGACTGGGCTTCGGCCAGTGGTGCGGCTCTGTTTGTTGAACCCTCCGACGAACCCTATTATATTGATGGTGGAATTATCCTGAAAAAGAATGTTTCCCTGATTGGCGTGCATGGCCCGACTCCACGGGGAACAACCCATCCGACAAAAAAACAACCGGTTGGCAGTGTTTTCGCAATTACTGACAGAGAAAATGCTTTTATTACAGTTGAATCCGGGACCCAGATTAAAGGTATACAATTTTGGTATCCTGAACAGACAATTAAAGATCCGGTAGCAATTATTCCCTACAAGGCAACCATTCAGGTTTCACAAACCAGCCGGGCACAGGGTGTGTATCTTTCCTGTCTCACTTTTTATGGCGAATATTTGGCTTTTGATTTTAATGCGGATAGAAAAAATGCCTGCGAATTAATGACTTTCGAACATTGTTATGGATATCCCCTTAGTGGTGAATTTATCCGGATTGACTATTGCTATGACATTCCCCGGATTTTGCATTGTCATGTAAACCCTGCAGCTCAACGATATATTGGTGGACAATACAGCCGCGAAGTTGTGGATGCTGTGATTGCTAAAAAATCATTTGCCTACACCATAAATCACACCGATAATGCTCAGATTATCGATCTCTTTACTTTTGGAACTTATGGAGGGATTCTGCTCGATGGTGAATCGTACGGGCAATTAACTAATTTTAATTTCGACTGTGTTGCTGTGGGTATTCTGAAACGTGGGAATAACACCAAAAACCGGAACTGGCAAATTTCCCAAGGTTCAATTATTGCCAATACCGGCGAAAAGGTGGAAAATATCCACCCGATAATCATTGAAGGACAAGGGCATACCTCCCTGAGCAATGTTGAAGCCTTTTCAGGTGGAAACGGGGCTCTGACAACTGTTCCTGAAAACATGTCATGGGATTTTCTGCTGGTCAGAGGGGACAAAAAATTAACTGTTTCGATCTGGGGAAGCCGAATGAGAAATTACAAGTCAGACTCTCCTGTCAGTATTCAGAATAATCAGGCAATTATTTATATGTCAGGCTGTTTCGATAAGGATGAGAACTTGTACAATAAAACATTTAACTGAATCAAAAGATTAGTCACACATAAATTATGAAAGTATGCTTATACACGAATCAATTAATAAAATCATTCTGATAGAGGTCCTGGTTCTTACGACAGCCAGTCTTTCATTTGCACAAAAAAGCAAATCAGAGTCAGCAAAAAAGAAACCCAACGTGCTGATTCTTTTTTCCGACCAGCACAATAAAAAGGTGATGGGATTTGAAGGACACCCGGATGTGATCACACCCAATCTGGATAAACTGGCAAAAGAATCGGTTGTGTTTGACAGGGCTTATTGCACCACAGGAATTTGTGCTCCTTCCAGGTCGTCGCTTATGTCAGGCTTGTATTCCCGTACCCTCGGATTGCTTTCGAATGGTGAAAAAACAGAAGTAATGAACGAGATGGTTTCGCTGGCAACTGTATTTAAGCAAAACAATTACAATACTTATGCTTTTGGGAAACGACATACTTCAGAGGCTGTCGATGCCGGATGGGATGTTCAGCGAAGCCATTTGTGCAATGAATCTCCCGGTAACAGCTATACGGAATGGGTTGAGAAGATGGGTTATGGAAAAGAATTTGCCAGAGACTGGTCTGCAGAATTTGGAAAAGGGTCACCTTGTTCATCCTATGCAAACGAAAAACTTCCGATTGCTGACCTGGCAACCAGGATTTCAGCCCTGCCGGAGGATATGACTATGGAGGCCTTTACGACCCAGCTAACTGTTCAGATGATAAAGAACCAGGCTAAAAGTGACAAACCATTCTTTTGCTGGGCTACATTTTATCATCCCCATCAACCTTATACACCTCAGAAAAAATATATGGATATGTACGATGTGTCTGCATGGGGACCGGGTAGGATAAATGGAGGTTCAATCAGGAAACCTGAAAGCCTTTATGAACCAAAAGAAAATATTCCTCCAATGATGCAATCGATCCGCAATGGGAATAATAAAGTCTGGGATGTGGATAAAGCATACGCTGATGAGCAACTGTGGCGTAATTATATAGGAGCTTACTATGCGTTGGTGACAGAAGTGGATCACCATGTTGGTGAAATACTGAAAGCCCTGGATGACGCAGGACTGACAAATGAAACAATCGTTATTTATTGCTCTGATCACGGCGATTTTGTCGGGGATCACGGGATGGTCGAAAAGGCGGCAGCCGGACAAAATGTTTACGAAGATATTCTGAATATTCCTTTGATCATCCGATATCCGGGTAATAAAGAAAATGGTAAACATATCGGTGAACTGGTAAGCCTGGTTGATATTTATCCAACCTTAGTCGAACTGCTTGGCTTAAAGATGCCAAAGTTGAAATATCCTTTACAGGGCGAACCCATGGTGCAGACACTTCTTTCCGGAAAGCCTATGAAAAGGACATATTTTGTTTCCGAAAGCTGGTCACAAGCTACGGTGATTACAAAAGATCAGAAATTGGGTATTATGCTCGATCCAACCGCGATTCATAAAAATTGGGACTTCCGCGATTTTGGTGATATGTTTTTTGATAGAAAAACCGATCCCCTGGAAACTGATAACAAAATAAAAGACAATAATTACCAGCAGGCAATAAGAACTCTTAGAAGCTATTATGACGAATTTGTTCGAAATACTCTTGCAACCGGGAAGGATGAAATTGTTATGAAGAAAAAGTCGAAGCTAATTCAATAAATCATTTTGTTATGAATATCACGAAATCAGATCAGATTATTCTTGGGGGTACAGCTATTTTATGTACAGTTCTTTTTTCTTCGTTTAACCAGAATAAAAAAACTGAAATTAAAAAAAAGCCCAATGTCATTTTAATAATGACTGACGACCAGGGAATTGGCGATTTTGGATTTACCGGGAATCCCTATGTTAAAACACCAAATCTCGATAAATTGGCATCACAAAGCCTTAATCTGACCAATTTTTATGTCTCACCGGTTTGTGCTCCAACCCGGGCAAGTTTAATGACCGGTCGGTATTCCGAACGAACAGGAGTTTATGATACGTACAATGGTGGAGCGATTATGAGCAATGAGGAAATCACAATTGCTGAAGTCCTGAAAGAAAACGGATATGAAACCGGTATTTTTGGGAAATGGCATTTGGGCGATAATTATCCTTATCGTCCTTCCGATCAGGGATTTGATGTTTCAGTTGTGCACCGCGCAGGAGGAATGGGTCAGCCCGGAGATATTCTAAATTACTTCGCAGGCGATAGCTCGTATTTTAATCCTGTTCTGTTTAAAAACGATAAACCGGTTCAAACAAAAGGTTATTGTTCTGATATTTTTACGGAAGAAGCTATGAGTTTTATCCATAAAAATCAACAGGAGAAATCGCCAAATCCATTTTTCGTATATTTGGCATTTAACGCCCCGCATACACCACTTCAGCTTCCTGAAGAATATTATAATCAATATAAGGACCTGCAATTTAAAGCTGATTCGTTTGCTGTTTTTGATGAGGCCGTGGATAAAATGACTCCAGCTGAGATTGAAGCTGCTAAAAAAGTGTATGGAATGGTGACTAATATTGACGACAATATCGGTAAACTGATTCAGTCGTTGAAAGACCAGAATATATACAACAATACAATTCTAATATTTTTATCAGATAATGGTCCTCAGCAAAACCGATATAAGTTAGGGCTTCGCGAGCGAAAATCTTCTGTCTATGGAGGTGGAGTCCGGGTTCCATGTTTAATTCATTATCCCGACAAATTTAAAGAAAAGGAAGAGCTGGATTTAACAATTGCACATATCGATTTATTTCCATCCATTCTTGATCTGTGTGGTATAAGCAAGGTTGGACATAAAATTGATGGATTGAGTTTTATCTCTTCTGGAAACACTAATAATTTAGCCTTTAATACCCGAACAATATTTTTTGAATGGGGGCGCGGTTTTCTTTTGAAATACAGAAATTTCGCCGCATTAAAAGGGGATTATAAATTGGTTGGGAATACAGACTCGCAATCAGGGATTGAGAATTTTGAGCTTTTCAATATCAAAACTGACCCGATGGAAAAGAAGAATATTGAAAGTGAAAATGTTGAAAAGGCAACTGCTTTGAAAAACGAGATGGATTTCTGGTACAACGAGATAATTTCAGAAAAAAATAATAGAAGAACCTTTCCCTCATATATTGGGACTTTTCACGAAAATCCTGTTTTATTAAATCGTAACGATGCAAAAGGAACCCCAGTTGCCTGGACTCAGGACAATGTTTTAAACTATTGGGACGTAAAGGCTTTGGAAGATGGTATTTATGACATTAGTTGCCATTTTATTCTCCCGATTAATGAACCGGGAAATATTTTTCTAAAGATGTACCCGCATCATTTTATGCAGGAAAATACGGACGCAATTGAAGGGTGGACTTTTAAAAACCTTGAAATCCAAAAAGGGGAATATCGTTTGGAACCTTACTATCAAACCCGTAGCGGAAATTACATTTTCCCGCTTTATGTTTCGGTTAAACGAATGGATAAATAAAATTTCATTACCAACTCATACGTTAAAAATGGTAAAGGCGAAAGTTGGTCGTTCTCGCTAAGACTTTTGTGCTAACCTTAAAATTCAAGTTGCTATGTAAAAAGTAGCCTAAGGAAACATTCGGCCAGTTGCCACTAATCCAGCACCTTGATGCAACGGTTGAAGGGAGCCTTGTAACCAATGGCAGTAATGAAGTAACAGAGTGGAAAGATCAAACAACTTTTAATAATAATGCTGTAACATTAACTGGCTCCATTTACAAAGTACAGGATGGCTCATTAAGCTGGTTGGATTTTGGAACAGACCGTAATGTCATGCAATTATTTTCCAGTTCTGAATCTGATATCTGGCTTGATCAATCAACTGGCTCAGATGGTTTTTGCGTAATCTTGTCATTCAAAACAAATTCTTTAAATGAAGACTGGAATGATGTTATTGGAAACTCATCGGTTGTCAGTGCTGGTTTTGGCCTCCGATACAGCAATAGCGGGACTATTAAAGCTTATCTGGGAGGTAAAGATATCAGTACTGCAGGAAGTAATATTGAAGCAGGCAAACCGGTAGTTGGGTTCTGGGGTCTTGGCAATGCGAACAGGCAAATGACACCAGCCCAGGCAACACAAATCCTGGACTCTTTTCAGAAACCTGCCGAATCGAAATATCAGGTTTATGTTATGGGAGGTGTGCCAAATGATTGGCGAACAAATACTAAAGAAGGATTTATGCCGGTATATGAGCGATTGGATATGATTTCGCCCTGGCGGCCTATTTTTTATGACCCTTATAATCAGGTTTGGCTTGATAGAATGGCAGGAGATAAAGCCTGGTGCGATGCCCGCGGAATTGACTATAACCCAACTGTTTCACCCGGAGCCTCTGTAGCTTATCAAAACTTTGATCCAACGCTACGTAATAAGAATCCCCGCAATGGTGGTAAATATCTCTGGAAGCAGGTTTACGAGATATGCAAACTGAAAAACAAATTTATTTATGTGGCTATGTATGATGAGATTGATGAAGGCACTGCTATGTATAAAATGGCAAAAACCCAGGATGAGTGCCCGGTTCTAGATCCCTCCCTTGTACCTTTGAACGAAGATGGTTATGATTTACCGGGTGACTGGTATTTACAAATAGGGACAGAAATCCAAAAAATGCTGGAAGGTACAATCCCGCTGACCAATGTTTTACCGATTAATCCTTCGCTTGCATCAACCATAACTGATAACTTATTAAGAGGGATATTGAAAGTTTATCCTATACCTGCGAATAGAAAGTTGATTGTAGCAGGGGCTGAGCAAGGAAGTCGCTTTGCAATATTTAACATTTTAGGAATTAAAATAATGGAAGGAGACTTACTAGATGGGGCAATAGATATATCCTCCTTAAAATATGGAATTTATATTCTGAGTATGAATGGAAATTCAATCCGTTTTGTGAAGGTCTAGCGAGTGTGGAATTGGTATTGTATTTCCTTTCCTGCCTGATGCTGAAATTTGTATTCTTTCTGATTTAAAGGGTTTATATTAACCTCCCCCCGCTTTGGATAAAAAAAATAAATTTTAATCAGATATTTAACTGATTGATTATTAGCTTATAGCAGTTTGATTTTAAATTTATTTAACATTTATTAATATTATTAATGCTTTGTTAATACTTTATTAAGGTTCTAAAATTAAATTGTTTTGGATATATAAATGAATCAATAATTAAGAAAGAGTATTTATCATGAAACAAATTTTACTAACCTTTTAAAACTTTTCTCACTATGAAAAATTGGCAAAAATTTCTTGCCCTAACTTCAATCTTCATGTTTACTTGCTCCATGATCTTTGCTCAGGTTAATATAACGGGCAAAGTGATTGATAAAGATGGGAATCCTCTTCCCGGTGTAAACATTTTGATTGAAGGCACAACCACTGGAACCACTACCGATATGGGCGGGCTGTTTAGTATTCAGGCACAGGTGGGGCAAACATTAATGTTTCGGTTCATTGGAATGAAATCCCAGGTAGTAGAAATCACAAATACTACAAAGGTCCTTGCCGTATCACTTGAGGAAGATGTTACCATGCTGGCAGAAACAGTGGTGGTAGGATACGGAGTACAAAAGAAGCAGAGTATAGTTGGTGCTATCGGAACTGCAAAAGTGGAAGATCTTAAGAAACAGGGTAATGTTAACAACCTGACAGATGCACTTACCGGACTAATACCCGGCGTATCAGTTCTTTCCATATCTGGTATGCCTGGAGGAGATTATGCAACTAATTTGAAAATCTATTCTCCATCGGAGATTCTTATCCGCGGCAAAACTACCTGGAATAATTCCTCTCCTCTTATTTTGGTAGACGGTATTGAACGTGAAATGAACGAGATTGATATTAGCGAAGTGGAAAATGTTTCAGTATTAAAGGATGCTTCAGCTACCGCGGTGTTTGGAGTAAGAGGTGCCAATGGGGTTATACTGATTACTACAAAAAGAGGCAAGGAAGGAAAAGCAAAGTTTACTGTTGAAGAAGAGGCGTCTTTTGAAACTCCTTCAAGAATAATCAAAAAGTTAGGTACTGCTGACGCTGCGGTAGCAAGAGATTATGCCCTCACTCGTACCCGTCGTTTCAACAATGGATTATGGTCTGAGCTCTATCAATCTGACGAGGAGATAGGATATTACAGATCCGGTCAATATCCTTATGCTTATCTCAACCAGGATTGGCAGGATATTATGCTGAATGATTTTGCAAGGTCGAATAGGGTAAATATTACTGCCAGCGGAGGAACTGCAAAGGTAAAATATTTTACAGCTGTAACTTATAATCGTGTTGGCGATATTTTTAAAAATGAGAATATAGGACAGGGTTATAACCCGGGATATACTTACAACAGATTGAATATTCGGTCAAATTTTGATTTTGAAATTACAAAAACAACTAAACTGTCTGCCAATTTTGCAGGAATGTTTGGGACCCAAACCACTCCTAACAGGAACAGCGGTGCACTGAATGGCATATTTCCCGTTTTTACAACTCTTTCCGGAGAGACACCCATACAGGTATATGAAGATGGAGTACCCGGGACACAGGATGGCAGGTTTAATGCTGCCAATCCCTGGTACGACTTTAATTTTACAGGAATGAGCTTATATCCGAGAACATTGATTAACATGGACTATACCTTAACTCAGAAACTTGATTTTATAACAAAAGGATTGTCCGCTTCTGGTAAGGTCGCATTTGATAATACGTTCAGGAGTGCTGGGAAAAATATCGGTAATGCCGGTGTTACAACTAAGACTATAGATAAGAATTTTTATCTTGATGGTGGTTATTATGACTATGAAACAAAAACCTATATGCTGAATGGCAGCCCGGTCAATATGGACAATTGGACCACCTATACTGAGCCTACAGCAGGAAGAGAAGGATTTGGATGGGTAAAGACACCTAATTCATACGGAGTTGAGGGTGTGTCATTAGGAGATGCCCAGCGTGCCTTGTATTATCAGGTGCAGTTGCAATATGCCAGGTCGTTTGAAAAGAACAATGTTAGTGCTATGGCCATGTTCAGCCGCGACCAGTCAGAAGTTGGTAGCAGATGGCCACATAAGCGTGAGGACTGGGTAGGACGTGTGACCTACGATTACGATCAGCGCTATCTTTTTGAATTTAACGGAGCATATAATGGTTCTGAAAAATTTGGACCGGAATATCGATTCGCCTTTTTCCCTTCAGTTGCAGGGGGGTGGGTGATATCCAACGAGAGTTTTATAAAAGACAGGGCAAAATGGCTTGATAAACTAAAAGTGAGGTATTCTTACGGATTAGTAGGTAATGATAACTTAAATACAGGAAGTGTATGGCCCTACCTAACTATTTGGAATACATACAGTGTGGATGCCTATGAAGAAAATTATTATGGATACCCCGCTCCATACACAGGTTATATAAGGTATAACGAGGGAAACCCGGGCAATCCTGATTTACAATGGGAAACAGCAACAAAACAGAATCTTGGCTTTGAATTTGCAGCTTTAAAAAACAGCCTCAACTTCACAGCAGATTTTTTTAATGAATATAGAACGCACATGTTGATTGGAGCTGATGACAGGGCAAATACTGTACCTCCGATTTTTGGGAAACCGGCGCCGCCAGCTAACGTGGGAAAGGCAAAATCTCATGGAGTTGAACTGGTATTATCTTATCGGAATTCTATAGGTAAGGATTTTAACTATTCAGCAAACGTTAACTGGTCGTATGCAAGAAGCGAGGTTGTTTATAAAGAATCTACGGAATTAACTTTACCCCATCAAAAACCTGAAGGAAAGCCACTCGGCCAGACTACTACAGGGATTTCAACCGGATTTTACGAAAGCTGGGACGATATATACTGTGCCACCGGCGCTAACAATAAAGCTAATAATAGTTTCCTGATGCCTGGTGACATGATCATGCTTGATTTTAACGCCGATGGAAAATACTATGGTACTGACGATAATGTTCCATACGGATACCCATCTTATCCTCAAAACAATTATGGAATAAATCTGGCAGCCGACTATAAAGGATTAAGTTTTTCAGTACAATTTTTAGGAGCTTATAATGCTACCCGTAAGATTTCACCAGCTTTGTTCTATTATGATAATCTTTGTGTTCCTACTGTAATTTGGGCTAATACCTGGACACCGGAATATAATAATAGTAATCCTACTTATCCTGCGCTGGCACTGAGCGCTAAAACATATAATCCAACCGGGCAGTTTACGGAGTTTGATGGCTCATTTTTCAGAATGCAATCGGTTGAGTTAGGTTATTCATTACCAAAAAGATGGACTGAACCCTTCGGCATAAATAACCTCAGGGTGTATGTTAATGGAAGAAACTTATTACTCTGGACAAAAATGCCAATCGATGGTGTAGGTATGGATGATACCGGTTCTAATTATCCCACCACGAAGCAGATAAATATGGGTGTGAATATCCAGTTTTAATAATCACAAATAAACTTAATAATATGAAACGAAATATAAAAACAATAAGCCTGTTTCTGATGATGGTGTTATTCATGGTCAGTTGCAAGGATTACCTGAACATCCCTCAGGAGGCTGATATATCAGAAGAACAGATTTTTGGCACCTATGCATCCTTCCAGGGATTCCAGGATCAGTTACTTAATAACCTGGTTGACTTTAACAACCATGGAGCCAGGGTAACTCATTCTGTCGGTGGTGAGGCCTTGTCGCCTTCAGCACAAGCTGTTTATAACGGCAATCTAGGCAATTATATGTATTTGCTGACCAACCGTGGTATTTATTGCGCGGCCGAAAGCGGAAAATTCTCAGCAGGTTTATATACTTCAATGTGGGAGAATATGCGTATTTGCAACATTTGCCTCGAAAAGTTAAACTCAGACCTTTTAAAAGATGCTACTGAAGAACAAAAAGACTGGCTGAAAGGACAGGCACTTTTTTTCAGAGCATACTATAACTACGAATTTGTAAGGTCGTTCGGTACAATGCCTTATGTGGACCAGGTTTTTACAGCCGAAGAGCAAGATATGCAACGTCATTGGACCTACGTAAAAAATGGAATAACCTACAAAGATGTACAGGCAGTGTTTGAAAGAATAGTGGATGATCTGGATGAAGCTGCATCATTATTGCCAGCTGTATGGCCTTCACCAAACATCAATTGGGGACGTCCCAGCAAACTGACTTGTCTCGGATACAAGGCTAAAGCATTACAGTTCTCAGCAAGTCCTCTTTTTAATGAGCAGGCCACAGGAGTTGCCGATTACAACAAAGATTTACTAAACAGGTGTGCATTGGCCTGTAAAGAGACCATAGATTTAGCTGTAAGTCTGGTAGGCACTCAGCCAGCTGGTATGCCTGAAGCCGATGCAGACGGACTTACTAAATGGGCCGATATGAGAACAGCTTTTGCTACCGTTGACGGTACTCAGCCTTATACACCTGAAGTCTTGTTTCACAGGACCATTGACATATTTGGGGCACCTATTGTCAGCCAATCTACTGCCAGAAATTATGGTGTAAACCAGCTAACCGGTCAAAAAGCTGCACAGGGCTCTCAAAATTATCTGGATAAATTTGAAATGAAAGATGGTTCGCGCTACCAAATTTCATATGATAATAATAAAGCCCGACGATGGGACGACAGGGACAATCGTTATGACTTTAATTTTTATATGCATGGAGATAAAGTCGATAAAATTACGTTGGATCTTTCTGCCTCTAAGTTGTCATCAGACGGAGCAGTGAATAGTAACGCCGTAAGAAAATTCTTATGTGATGGTGTAACCAAAAATAACCCCGGGCAGGCTGCCTTTTGCACTCCTTTATTACGGTTGGCAGACATCTATTTGACTTACGCCGAAGCAGTTTTTGAGAGCACCGGAAGTTACAATACTGTTCCTGCAGGACTTACCATGACTGCAGAAGAAGCAGTTAATAAAATAAGGCTTCGTGCCGGTCAACCGAATGTAGCTGCAACATTGCCTTTCTATGAAAATAATCCGCTTCCTGGTTCCTGTGAACTTGATTCCGACCCGGCATTCAGATTGCTTTACCGGAATGAAAGAGCTGTTGAGCTTGCTTACGAGGGGGTTTACTGGTTTGATATCAGACGATGGAAAAGAGCAAAGCTCCAGGATGGAGTACAGTTACAGGCTCTGACTTTTGATGTTGACAACAAGAAAGCCATTATTGAATCCACCGTTAAACGCGTAGATGTGACAGCTTATGTGTTTAAAGATCAGCACTATTGGATGCCTTTCGATCCAAGCCTTACCAGATTTACTACTGAATGGGAACAAAATCCGGGATGGTAGTTAATGAAGACCATATTAATGATTAATGAATAATATTATGAAGAATATAATAATAAAGATCAACTGTCTGATAGCGTTGTTGTCATTATCACAGATCATTTATTCACAAGATAGTAATATAAAATCTGATACTGTTCCTGAGTACCAGTGGATGGATAAGAATGTTAAACTGACCTTTGACAATATTACTTCAAGGACAACGACTGGTTCGGTTATTACTATTGATGTGCAGGAAGAACTCAAACGGGATCAGAACAGCACAATCGGAGAGATTCTGAATGGAAAAGTACCCGGAATATTTGGTGCTTACAATACATGGGGAACAGGAAATGCGGTTCTGCTGGTTGATGGCATCAGGCAGAATAGTTTCTATATAAGCAGTTTAAACCCAATGGAGGTTGAGACTATTGTAATACTGAAAGATGCAATGTCAAAAGCGCTGTACGGTGCCCAGGGAGACCCTGGTGTGATCCTTATCACAACTAAACGGGGGGAAACCGGTAAACAAAAAGTTAGAATTGCCGGACAATTCGGTATTGCAACTCCCCGGGCAATGCCAAAATATCTGAATGCAGCTGATTATATGGAAAAATATAATGAAGCGCAGCTGAATGACGGTATAGATCCTGCGTCTCTGCGATATAGTCAGGAAACAATCGATGGAATCCGCAGCGGTGTGAATCCGGCTCGTTATCCGGATAATGATTTCTATTCCGATTTATATTTAAAAGACAATACTACCGCAGCAAATGTATTTGCAGATGTTTTAGGGGGTAACAAAAATGCGCGTTACTATGTGAATACAAGCTGGGATCGAACCAATGGATGGCTTAATACGCCTCAGAGTGACATTACCGATAATTTTAACTTCAGAGGGAATCTGGATTTTATTATCAATGAGTTTATGAAAATGAGTGTAAATACGGCAGCAAGACTCTCTTTTAACAAGCAACCCAATACGAATAGCATTTGGGCTACTGCTTCTACAGAACTGCCCAATAACTACCCGGTATTATGGGATCCGAATATTATCCCGGATGTTGATTTCAGGGATCATATTGTTTCAAAAGCCCACCTGGAAAATGGACAGTTACTCGGCGGTAATTCTTCATTCTTAAACAATATTTATGGTGGTTTCACTCAAAATGGCAAAAAGACATTCATGCAGAGAGACGCACAGTTCAGCGGAAAACTTGACATTGATATGCGTTTTATTACCCAGGGCCTATCTGCCAGTCTTTATAGCGGAATGGATTTTTTTAATACTCTGTATGCCAATCAGAGTCCCACTTTTACCGTATATCAGCCCGTCTTCGATAATACCAGCGGACTGCTAGATACAGTTTATGTTATTGGTACCGATAAGGCTGCTAATGCCTACAATACAAATGATGCCAATTCTTACTTTTCCAGGCATATTTCATATTATGCCACTTTAAATTACAATCGTTCATTTGGCAAACATGAAATTTCTGCTGTTGCATTGATCTTTAATGACATGATAACCAAAGATGACACGCTGCAGAGAGATGTAATGTTTAACGGGGGAGTTTCGGCAAACTATATGTATTCGCACAAATACATAGCTGAAGTGTCATTAATGGGTATAGGAAGCCGGAAGCTTAAAGAAGGTAGCCGTGTGGAAATGGCCCCAACATTCGGAATTGGCTGGGTAATGTCGGATGAAGATTTTATGTCAGGTGTACCATTTATTAATTATCTGAAAATACGGTCATCCTGGGGTATTTCAAAAAATGCCAATTGGGACAACTACAATTTATACAGAAGTACATTTACACGAGGAAGCACCTTTACTTATCAAAACGGTGTATCCTCAAACGCAGAGACAAGTTTTGCCTCAGTACCCAACGACATAAGTTTGCAGAAAAGAAGAGATTTTACATTTGGATTGGATGCAACATTTTTTAACAAAGCTATGAATCTGGAATTGGAGTATTTTAACAGTAAATCATTCGATAATATAACACTTATGTCAAGCACATATCCACAGATTCTTGGCTTTGAAAGCCTGGTTTACAATAACTACAACAGTAATCAGACCCAGGGCGTGGAATTGGGCATAAATTACAAATTTGATGTTGCAAAAGATTTTTCAATAACTGCCGGAAGCAATCTGCTCTATATTTCGCCAAAAATTACAAAATGGGAAGAACCTTCTTATGAAGGTCCAGATGCGGCATTGATGAGAATAGGAACTGCAACTGATGCCATGTGGGCATTGAAATCTGACGGACTGTACAGCGAGGCAGATTTTAATACTGACGGTACGCTTGTTTCAGGCTTGCCGGTGCCAACCTTCGGATCTGTTCAACCAGGTGACATTAAATACCTCGATCAAAACGGAGACAATATCATAGATAACAATGACCAGCGGATTATTGGACATGGATTACGGACTCAATACAGTTTGTATCTCGATCTGAATTATAAAAAACTTGAATTTTATATTCTTGGAATTGGTCAGTTAGGCAATTATGATTACCGTACAGGTGACTATTTCCGGGTTTTCGGAGATGTAAAATACTCTGAAATGGTAGATGAAGCCTACGGCCCCAATAACAAAGATGTGAATGCTTTGCATCCGCGTTTGTCTGCAACTTCTTCAAGTAATAATAATCGTAATTCCGATTATTGGTTGTATAAGAATAACTCATTTGTTATTCCTACCATGCAACTTACGTATCATTTCTCGGGTTCGAATAAATTATCATTCCTGGAAGATTCTCAACTTTATTTCAGAGTAAATAATGCCCTGGTTATGGCATCAAATAAGCAATACTCCGAACTAAATATAGGTAGTGCTCCAAAAACGAGAAATTTTGCAATCGGTCTGGTTACCTCATTTTAAATCAACTTAAATCAAGATAAAATGAAAAAACACAAATATTTGATATTCATCTTCATTATTCTACTTGCCTTTATCAATGCTTGTTCAGAATTAATGCCAGATAAGGATAATACCTATGATCTGAATGATGTAAAGTCCGTAGTGACTTATGCCGAAGGACTTCTGATAAATGCTTATCGGAATATCCCTGTTGTACATAATAATTTTAATTTATCATATGCTTCTGACGATGCCGTAAACAATGTTCCCACAAGTAGTGTTAAGTCAGTTGTTGAGGGAGGATGGACATCAAGTTCAAATCCTTTTGACACATGGAACACAGCTTATGAGAGTATTATGTACATTAATACTTTTATGGATCAAATGGATGATATTGACTGGTACTGGAAAAACCAACAAACCAGCACTCTTTTTGCAAGAAAACTCAGGGGAGAAGCATTTGCCCTGCGCACCTGGAATTATTTCAATTTGCTTCAGGCACATTCAGGAATCGGGAAAAATGGAGAACTGCTGGGTGTACCTATTGTAGATCACGTGCTGGCAACAGCAAATCCTTCAGATTACCAGATCCCGCGTGCTTCTTTTGATGATTTGGTGAAATTCATCATTACCGATTGTGACAGTGCTATCTCAATACTTCCGGTCAGATGGACAGATAGTGGTAATGGAAATGTCGATATCGCCGTTGGAGCCAGAAATACTAACAGAATAAATGGATCGGTAGCCAGATTGATAAAAGCTAAAACATTATTATATGCTGCAAGTCCGGCTTATTCAGATGGCACATATACATACCAGATGGCAGCTCAGGCAGCAGCTGATTTGTTGGGCAATAATAACGGACTTACCAACATCACATTTGCAAATAATCAATATATAGAGTTCTACAGTAATCCAAATGTGCCTAATGCAGGAGACCTGAGTCCGGAAGTTCTTTGGTATTCTACCCGTGTTAACTCTTCTCTTAACTGGGAAACTTCTAATTACCCACCTTCTTTGTATGGACAGGGACTGACCAATCCCACTCAGGATTTGGTGAATGCATTCCCGATGGCTGATGGAACCCCAACCCCCGATGCCAAAATTAATTCAAGCGATCCTTATTCAGGACGTGATCCCAGGCTGGCAAAATACATTTTATTTAATGGTGCGCAATTTGTAATAGGTGCACAAACAATCACCATCAATACAAAAGATGGAACAACTGATGCGCTGGGTAGTTCAAATATTTATGCAACGAAAACAGGTTACTATCTGAAAAAGTTTATGGATGTAGCTGATGTAAACTTAGATCCGATTGTTAATTCAGGCGGATTACATTATTACACCTATGCCCGTTATACCGATGCGCTTTTAATTTTTGCGGAAGCGGCCAATGAAGCCGGTGGACCTGATGCACTTATTGGAGGTTACAGCTCCCGCCAGGTTATTAATGCACTGCGTACCAGGGCTGGAATTACATCAACTGTTTATGCAAATGGATTAGATCAAACCCAGATGAGAGATCTTATCCGCAATGAACGCAGGATAGAGATGTGTTTTGAGGAACAGCGTTTCTGGGATTTACGTCGCTGGGAATTAACCACGCTGATGAAAACTTCTGTAAGTGGAGTGAATGTATCGGCAGACGGAACTACATATAATTACCATACAGTTGAGAATCGCAATTTCTCCGATTATCAGATTTATGGTCCGGTTCCATATAATGAGACCCTCAAGTATAAGTTGATTCAAAATATGGGATGGCAATAGTAATCGTTTAAAATGTAAAAAATTACAAGTATGAAAAAGATATTATATTTATTAAGTATCGTAATCCTCCTCTATAGCTGTGAAAACCAGGATATAGAATTTCCTGACTTCGCATACCAGACTGTTTATTTCCCGTTTCAGACTCCTCTGAGATCAATAATGCTGGGCAATGAAGTAATTGGAGATAATTCAATCGACCTGGAACACGCTTTTAGTGTTGGAGTATCCATCGGAGGAATGTATGAGAATATTAAAGACAAAGAGGTTAGTATTGAACTGGCACCTGAACTGGCAACAAACATTCAGGATGGATCAGGTAATGATCTTCAGCTATTGCCAGCCCAGTATTATACAGCAGTATTTGATAAAATAACCATTCCGGCCGGTAGTTTCTTTGGAAAGTTAAGAGTGAATTTAACAGATGCATTTTTTGCGGACGCACTTTCAATAGATTTGCATTATATTCTTCCTCTGCGGATTACAGCAGCAGCTGGAGACTCCATTCTAAGTGGTGAACCGGTTGAAGGTGTCGTTTCTCCTGATCCACGAAATCCAAACGATTGGATAACACCACCCCTGAATTATGTATTGTTTGGAGTTAAGTATATCAACGCAACTCATGGTGTTTATCTGTTACGAGGAAAAAGAACAAATACGACTGATGCACAAGATGTTGTTACTTATTCCTCCCGTTTTGTCACAGGCAATGACATGACAAAATTAACCACTAAGTCTATGACAGAGAATTATTTGTCAACAGTAGGGGGAACAAACAAGGAATCAGCTAATGCCAAATACAGTATGTTGTTAACCTTTAATAATAGTACCAAAAGTGTTATTATATCACAAAAAAGTGCTGCCACTGTGGTGGTTAACGGCACGGGTACATTTTATGATAAAGCAGATCCTCAAGCTGAAGGTTATAATGGCGAAAAACATCGAACGATATATTTGGATTATACTTATGTGGATGCAGGAAAGACTTATCATACTAACGATTCCCTGGTATTCGTTGATACTGATATGAAATTTGAAACATTTTCCATTCAGGTTGTTAATCCGTAAATTATTATTGGACTGTTAATGAGTTAGAATATGTCGGTTAGTTAGTTCTAATGTTAAGGGCAGGATTGGTATTATCGGGTCCTGCCCTTTTTTATACAGATCTCCAGGAATATCTTAAGAGAATCCAGCTTAAAGCTCTTTTACAATTGATTATGCTGCATTTCAATCTTTATATTTATTTTAAGTAATATGCAAAATATCTCTAAAAAAGTATTTGCCAAAACTTTTCTCTTCTTTTCATCTGCAGTGTTAATAGCAGGTTGTACTTCTAAAAACAGTAAGTCAGAGAAAGAACATAAACCCAATGTGCTTATAATTTTGGCTGATGATCTTGGGTATGGTGATATCTCATGTTATGGACAGAAAAACTATAAAACACCCAATATTGATGGGCTGGCAGAACATGGTGTTAGTTGTACAGATTTTTATGTTCCAACTCCTTATAGCGCACCTTCGAGAGCAACCCTGCTAACCGGAAGATTTCCGCTTCGGCATGGCCTTATTCAAAACCCGGCACCTGATGCAGGGATTAATGATGTTGGGATTAATGCGAATGAAATTACCCTTGGCAATGTTTTCCGGGAAGCTGGTTATCGTACAAAATGCATTGGGAAATGGCATCTCGGGCATAAACCTGAGTTTTTTCCTGTAAAACATGGATTTGATGAATATTATGGGATTCTTTATTCGAATGACATGCGCCCTGTCCAGCTTATCGAAAATATGGACACTGTTGAGTATCCCGTGGATCAGCGACAATTGACTCAAAAATATACACAAAAGGCCATTGAATTTATCACAACAAATAAGGACAGACCATTTTTCCTTCATCTTTGCCATGCTATGCCACATAAACCCTTAGCTGCGTCAGACAGGTTTTATACCCCTGAAACACCAAACGATCTGTATTGGGATGTCATTCGGGAACTTGACTGGTCGGTTGGGGAAATAATAAATACCTTAAAAAGACTTAAGATTCTGGACAATACCATTGTCATATTTATGTCGGATAACGGTCCATGGTATGGAGGCAATACCGGCGGCCTGAAGGGGATGAAAGCAACAACCTGGGAAGGAGGGATACGAGTACCGTTTATTATTTCGTATCCTAAAATTTTTCCTGAAAATGCGAAGGTTGAAGTTCCTTGTTGGTCACCCGATGTATTCCCTACATTATTATCTCTTGCGAATGTTTCACCTTCTTCACAGAATGTTCTTGACGGTAAAGATATAACCGAAATATTAAAAGGAAATAAGGCCGAACATGATCCTGTTTTCAGTATGCATAATAATAACCTGATGTCAGTTCGGAAAGGTGACTGGAAATTGTTTTTTCGCAATCCTGGTTATTTCAAGCAAGTTGATTTAAGTAGCTGGTTCGATCGTCGTGCACCTGATGGAATAACAATCATTGCATCTCCCGGACAGGCAACTCCTGCTCAGTACCCTGGTATCATACCATTAAAAACAGAAAATGAGATTCAATTATATAACCTTAAAAATGATCCAGAGGAGTCGAATGATTTATCAAATGTAAATTCTGAAAAAGTTAAGGAGTTATTGCGGGATTGCCAAAAATTTGAAGCTTCACTTCCCCCATTAAAATAAAGGTAATGAGAAGACTACTCAAATCTGACTATATTTTCCTGCTATGGAATTTATTTATTTTATTACTTCTTTTTTCATGTAATGAGACCACAAAACGGGTCGACAACTTGAAATATGTCGATCCTCAAATAGGCGGAATTGCCCCTCTCCTGCAACCTACCCGTACCCGGATGCATATTCCAAATTCAATGGTTCGGATGTATCCGGCGCGAAAAGATTACCGCGACGATCAGATTTCTTCTTTCCCACTTACAGTGCAGAGTCATCGTTCAAATCCCATATTCAATATTTTGCCTGTTTCCGGAAATTTCCCTGAAGACCGGAAGCCTGTTTCGGCCTGGGACCAGGATCTGGAAATAGCATCACCCTACTATTATTCAACCTGGCTGGAAGATTTCGATATCACGGTGGAATATTCACCAGGGGAAAAGACGGGCTTTTTTAGATTCAATTTTCCTGAAAACACCAACAGGAAGCTATATCTTAAAGCATTAAGTGGTAACAACTGGAAGATGAACGATGACGGTTCAATAGCAGGTACAGAATCTTTTAATGGGATGAATGCTTTTGCTTTTGGGGTTTTTGATGCTCAGGGTGTATTTAGTAAAAGTGGAGAAAATTCATGGATTACATGGAATCAAACAAGCCGGAATAAAATTCAATTCAAATATGGAATCTCATACATCAGTGTCGAACAGGCCCAAAAAAACCTTGAAAATGAAATTCCGGATTTTGATTTTGAAAAAGTAAAAAGTGCAGCAATAGCGAAATGGTCAGGAGTAATGAACCAAATTCAGGTCGAAGGTGGCACCGATGCATATAAACGTACATTTTACACCGCACTTTATCGCTGCCTGGAGCGAATGGTAGACATTTCAGAAGATGGTCAATATTATAGCAATTACGATGGAAAGATTCATACCGACAAACGTCATTTTTATGTTGATGATTGGATTTGGGACACATATCTGGCACTGCATCCGCTTCGTTTTATTTTAAATCCTGAATTGGAGTCCGACATGATTTCATCTTATATCAGGATGTACCAACAGTCGGGGTGGTTACCACAATTTCCACAACTTGAAGGAGATACTCCTCCAATGAATGGCTGTCATTCCACTATAATGATTCTGGATGCCTGGCGTAAGGGTATCAGAAATTTTGACATTAACGTAGCATACGAGGGCATGAAAAAGAATGCACTTCAGGGAACAATGGTTCCATGGAAAATGGGAGCGGCTTGCGAATTAGATACCTTTTTTTATAAAAACGGATATTTCCCGGCTCTCCATCCCGGTGAGAAAGAAACGGTAAAACGAGTCGATGCATTTGAAAAACGACAAGCTGTGGCTGTCACACTTGCTGCCAGTTATGACGATTGGGCCTTGGCTCAAATGGCTAAAGAACTGGGTAAATCCGATGATTATAAGTTCTTTTCTCAAAGGGCAAAAATTTTTGAAAATCTTTACTGGAAAGAAAAGGGCTTTTTCATGCCGAAAGACAAGAATGGTACGTGGATAGATATAGATCCAAAATTCGATGGAGGTATGGGAGGCCGTGATTATTACGATGAAAATAATGGCTGGACTTATTTATGGAGTGTTCAGCATAATATTCCGGAACTTCAAAACCTGATGGGGGGAAAAGCTGCCTTTGAACAACGTCTCGATCACCTTTTCAGGGAAGGTTTAGGACGAAGCACTTATGAATTATATGCTCGTTTCCCTGATTTTACTGGTATTGTTGGTCAATATTCGATGGGCAACGAACCTGGTTTTCACATTCCTTACCTGTACAACCTTACAAATTCACCCTGGAAAACCCAAAAGAAAATCAGAATGCTGTTGAATACCTGGTTTAAAGACAACATTTTCGGTATTCCCGGCGATGAGGACGGTGGTGGAATGTCGGCTTTTGTGGTGTTTTCATCGATGGGATTTTATCCTATTACACCAGGCATCCCGGTTTATACAATTGGAAGTCCTCTGTTTTCAAAAGTTACTATTAACCTTCCAAATAAAAAACAGTTTATTGTCTCTGCCCCAGATTGTTCGGAAAAAAACAAATACATCCAAAGTGCTAAACTCAATGGCAGGGTTTTAAATGCACCCTGGTTTACACTCGACGACTTAATAAACGGAGGAACCCTGGAATTAGTTATGGGCGCGTATCCGAATAAACAATGGGGGACCGATACCCTTGGAGTTCCAGATGCCTTTAAAACTAAATGAACAATAAAATACATATTAAAATGAATAGGATAGCTACACTTCTAATCATCATTATTGTATCATTTACTAATTTAAATGCTCAGAATAAGCATGGGAAAGTAAGTAAATTCATGAGTTATAAAGGACTGGTAATGGCTGGATACCAGGGCTGGTTTCGAGCCCCCGGTGATGCCGCAAACGAGGGCTGGGTCCATTACGGGAAAAACGGGAAATTCGATAACGAAAACAATACGGTTGATTTCTGGCCTGATGTTTCGGACTATGAAAAAACTTATAAAACAGAGTTTAAACAGGCAAATGGAAAACCTGCCGAAGTTTTTAGTTCGGCTGATAAAAGTACCACAGATCTTCATTATAAATGGATGAAAGATTATGGTATTGATGGTGTTTTTATGCAACGATTCTTTGGCGTAACGCGTGGATATAAGAACAGCAATAAATCACAGGATATAATCCTGCGCAATGCATTGAATGCTGCTAAAGTTAATGGACGGGCGATAGCTGTAATGTATGATTTGTCGGGTCTAAAAGCCGATGGCGAAGATTGTTCCTCTGTTATTGAAGACTGGAAAATGTTGGTTGATGAATTGAAGGTAACCAGTCAGGGAGAAAACCAGACCTATCTGTATCATAGTGGCAAACCACTGGTTGCTATCTGGGGAGTTGGTTTTCCTGATCGTCCATATAATATCAGAAAAATCGGAGTAAACCGGTTGATTGATTTCCTGAAGAATGATCCTGTTTACGGAGGCTGTTCAATTATGTTGGGTGTTCCAACTTATTTCAGGGAGCTGGATAAAGATTGTTTACCCGACCCTTATCTGCACGAGCTTATTGAATCTGTTGATATAGTTATGCCCTGGATGGTTCAACGCTTTACACCCTACGTCCAAAAACCGGTCGATCACCTGTGCGATCATATTATCGCAGACATCAAATGGTCAAAAGAACACAAGGTCGATTATGTTCCTGTGATATGTCCCGGATTTAGCTGGCGAAACCTGTCACTGGGTAGAGCTGAGCTTTCACGTTACACTGCATATGGTGCAATACCACGCTTGGGCGGACAATTCTTCTGGGATCAGATAACTACGGTAATAAATGCCGGAGCTGAAATGATCTACGTTGCTATGTTCGATGAAATTGATGAAGGGACGGCAATATTCAAAATAACAGATACGCCCCCAAACAGCGACAAATCACATTTTGTGAATAACGACGGAATGCCTTCAGATCATTATTTGTGGCTGACAGGCCTGGGTGCAAAGATGTTACGAAAAGAGATACCGGTAAGCTATGAAATGCCAGTACGTTCTAAATAATCAATTATTGAACAACAATAGTTTCTGATAGAGATGAATTGAATATTTATTCCAAATACTTTTATTACCAAAGATTAAGGACGTAAGATTCGGCACAACAATTCTAAACCTCAAAATATACAAATAAAAATGATAAAAACATCGTATTTAAGAATTGGGGTCGTTTCATTTGGGAGTATAATTATATCCCAGGGAGTAATTGCTCAAAAAGAACAAAAGCCAAACCTATTGTTTATAATGACAGACCAGCAGCGTTTCGATGCTTTGAGTATTGCAGGAAATTCAGTGCTCAAGACACCAAATCTCGACCGCCTGGCAAGACAGGGAGCATGGTTCAAGAATGCCTATACCCAATGTGCAGTCAGCGCTCCAACACGGGCATCTCTTTTAACGGGTTGCACAGTCGAGCACCATCAGATACTGACCAATGAGTTGTCAACATCAAAAAAGGAGACAGGCAGGATGCCGATGCCAACTTTTGATGAATTATTAAACCAAAAGGGTTATCACTGTGAGTACTTTGGGAAATGGCATACTCCTGATTTTCATGCCGAAGTTTATCAAAACCCAGTATTAAAGACTAAAAATGGAAAATCTGTTTTTGTTCCAGGAGAGGGATTTATGGGTATTTATCTGGATTATTTAGATTCAGTATTTCCAAAGGAAAGAGAAAAGCCCGGGGAATTATTTGATACATTTACAAAAAGACCTTACAGGCCCAATCCCCTTGACAAACATTACGGCATGACAGTTGAAGGGGTGGCAAATCTGAAGGAGAAATTTCCACAGTGCGATCTTCATGGAGAACTTTTAATACCTGAAGAAAACTCATTGACCGCTTTTCATGCAAAAGAAACCATTGAAGCTCTTGAAAGGAATAAAAATAATACGTTCAGCATTACCTGTTCCTTTCATTTTCCACATGCACCTATGCTTCCGGTTAAACCATATGCCGGAATGTATCCTGTTAAAGATATGCCTGTTCCTTACAGTATATCTGATCCTATGTCGAATTCACCCTATAGAAGTCAGAACGGACGTTTGAGCAATACGGAATATGCAGATCCGGAAAAAATAAAGTACATGATATCTGATTACTACGGGCTTGTAAAGGAAATTGATGATTGGGTCGGGAAAATTCTGGACAAGCTGGATGAACTTGGCTTATCTGATAATACAATGGTAATTTTCACCAGCGACCATGGTGAAATGCTTGGCTCACATGGTATGCGCGAGAAAAACGTTTTTTATGAAGAATCAGCTCATGTCCCCTTGATGATCCGGTTCCCGGGTCGTATAAAACCAGAAACCACAGTCAAAGGATATCTGTCAACAATGAATTTGTTTGCAACAATCAACGATTATTTGCAAACGCCTGAATATCCTTCTGATGGTAAAAGTCTGCGCGGAATGATTGAAGGAACGGACCAAAGTATGGGTACCTCTGTGGTTACTGAATGGTTGTACAATGAAGACCGGCAACCAGCCTACATGATTATAAAAGATAACTGGAAATTGTTTATACCATATTCTGCGGAATCAAAAGTTATTAATGCGTTGTATAACCTGAAGGATGATCCATATGAAATGAACAATCTGTTGGGCAGTAATCCTGACAGGAAGAAATATGAGAAAAAAGCAAATGAATTGCGGAATGATATTCTGACATGGTTAAAGGAGCGTCATTCAAGTCATTATGAGGGAGTAAAAGCGCGGAACTTAATGGGACCAGATCTGCCAACAGGCAGTATTGATATGACTCAAAATAAATCTGGAATACTTGCCTCACCTTCTACAGAAAAAGTTACTCCAATTAGCAATAATTTGAAAGTTGAAGTGATCAATTAATTAAGTATATTTCAGGCGAAGAAACCAGCAATCAAAATTAAAATTTTATGAAAACTATTTATAGTACCATTTAATGGCTGGTTACAAAATAATTAATTCAGGTAGTCAAAGTTCATTAAAATAAATAATTAACAATTATGAGATCTATAAAAAATTTACTTAACAATGATCTGGTAAATTTATCAGGCAAGTTCATTCTGCCTGTAGGCTTGTTGGGTACATTTTTGGGAACAGGTTGTTCATCCAGTCCACAGAAAAATCAAAAACCAAATATAGTTTTTATTCTTTCTGATGATCAGGGTTACGCTGACATCAGTTTTAATCCTCAACATCCCAAAGAGGTGAACACCCCGAATATGGATGCCCTGGCCAGAGGAGGAATTTTTTTTACCCAGGCTTATATTTCAGGAAATGTCAGTTCTCCTTCAAGAGCTGGTATTATGACCGGCCGGTATCAACAGCGTTGTGGTATTTATACATCAGGTGAAGGTGGATCAGGATTACCTCTCAATCAGACTATATTCCCTCAGTATCTGAAAAACGCCGGATATGTTTGCGGCGCATTTGGCAAATGGCATCTGGGTCTTACTCAAGAGTACAATCCATATTCCAGGGGATTTGATTATTTTTATGGTTTTCTCGGTCGTGGAGCACATGATTATTTCGCGTTAAGCAGCCCGGAATCTCCTATTTACAGAAATCTTGATGTAATTCAGGATAAAGGTTATCTGACAGACCGGCTTACTGATGAAGCGGTATCTTTTATTAAAAACAATAAAAGCAAACCATTCTTTGTATACCTGGCATATAATGCCGTGCATTGGCCCAGGGAAGCTCCTACAACAGACATTGACAAGTATCATACAGGCGATGCAGTTCGCGATACTCTTATGGCTATGCTTCTGCATCTCGATAATGGTATTGGGAAAGTGGTAAATACTTTAAAGGAAGAGGGATTATGGAATAATACTTTGCTTGTTTTCCTGACGGATAATGGAGGCGCTCCTACGATGCATGCTAACAATAGTCCTTTACATGGTCATAAAGCACAAAATTATGAAGGTGGCATCAGAACTCCTTTTGTCATTTCCTGGCCTGCAAAATTCAAAGGAAACCGCACTGTTAACGCCCCCATAATTTCGCTGGATATTTTACCGACAGTATTGGAGGCGGCCGGTATACAATCAGATTCTCACCTCCCCTTTGACGGGAAAAGTATCCTGCCATTGCTGGAAAACAAAACAAACAATATTCATGATAATCTTTTTTGGAGTGAAGGAGGTAATTCAGGAGAATGGGCTGTACGGGCAAGCGACTGGAAACTGGTTGTACATAAAGATATATTTGAATTATATAATTTGAAAAATGATCCTGCTGAGACAACCAATATCGCCAAAGAAAATCCGGATAAAGTAAAAGAGATCTCAGATCTTTATTCCAACTGGATTGATGGCATGATGAAACCCATGAAACAGGATTCAAAAATATGGACCTCTCAGGCAAATTCAGGAAATAAAAACAATAAAAACAAAGAAAGAAGGAAAAAACCTAAAAATAGTGAGGAAGATGATTAATTGAAAACATGACGGGTACCAATTAATTTAACTCATTCAGATGGTATATGCCTTATAAAACCAATTAATAAATACAAATTTACATCACGGAAAATAACGATTCGAAATTCAAATATCTATGAAAAAATATTTGTTATACCAAACAGTCTTTTACCTGGCAGGCACTTCGATATTAATGCCAAACTATGCATTCGGTAATGAAAAAACTGAGGCAAAAAAAGATCCAAAGCTTCCCAATATTTTAGTAATCCTTGCCGATGATCAGGGTTATGCCGATGTAAGCTACCATGAGCATCCGCAAGGAATTTCAACACCCGCAATTGACCAGCTGGCAAAAACAGGAATAGTTTTTACAAATGGCTATGCAAGTGCTTATGTTTCTGCACCTACAAGGGCGGGTTTTCTCACAGGCCGATACCAGCAACGATATGGTTTTTATACTGCATCGGATTCACGACAGGGATTGCCAGTAGGAGAAATTCTTTTACCTGAGTTGCTGAAAAAGAAAGGATACAAAACAGGGATCTTTGGAAAATGGCATCTTGGGTTGGAAAGGCCTTATTATCCGACAAGCAGGGGTTTTGATACTTTCTATGGTTTCCTGGGGCATGGAGGTCATGATTATTTTGACTTAAATTGTCAACCTGGTAATAAACAAACATGCATTTATCGCAATGATAAGCCCATAAGCGATACAGGTTACCTTACTGATAACCTAGCCAGGGAAGCCTGTAATTTTATCGGGGAGAATGCAAAAAGTGATGCTCCATTCTTTTTGTACCTTCCGTTTAATGCGGTTCATGCACCATTAGAAGCTCCGGAAGCGGATATTAATAAATTTAATTCTAGTGATAAGGATAGAGATATTCAGCTGGCAATGATATATAGAATGGATCTGGCTATTGGAGAGGTCATTAAAAAACTGAAAGAAACAGGGAAATATGATAATACGCTAATATTTTATTTTAACGATAATGGGGGCGCCAAAGTTTCCAAAGCAATAAATACGCCTCTCCGTGATTATAAACACAGCGTCTACGAAGGAGGTATCAGGGTTCCCTTTTTAATTAACTGGCCGGGGCATCTGAATCCGGGAACCTCAGACGAACCTGTTATCTCACTTGATATTTTTCCGACAATTTGTGCCGTGCTGGGAATCGACCTTCCCTCCGACCGGGTTTATGATGGTCGAAATATTTTGCCAATATTGCAGAAAAAACAAAAAAGTCCGCTTCATGAAACTCTGTTCTGGGATGGCAATGACGGTATTTGGGCAATCAGGGAGGGAAAATGGAAACTCATTCAAAACAAGGCCGGTAATCTTGAACTGTATGATTTAAATGCCGATATCAGTGAGAAGACAGATCTATCAAAACAAAACCCGCAAATCGTTGATAAACTTAACATAGAATTTAAAGAGTGGAGATCAAAGATGGAAACTCCTATGGGCGATTTAATACAGAAGAGGAATAAAATGCTGAATGATGATAATCAATAATAAAATTATCAATCCATTACTGGTTACAGTTTCTTTGTTCCAGACGGGAATTTGTTCAGGTCAACAGAAAGCTGAAAAACCCAATATCATATTTATCCTGGTCGATGACTTAAGATGGGATGCGATGGGGTTTACCGGGCAATACTCCTTTTTGAAAACACCAAATATTGATCGGCTCCGGGCGGAAGGAGTTCATTTTCAAAACGCTTTTTGCACACATTCGCTGAGCGCCCCATCACGTGCGACTATTTTAACCGGAATATTTCCGCAGGCAAACGGGGTAAGTACAAACCAGGAAGGGCGCGAATTTAATCCTGACAAAACACCCTCTTTTGCACAGATACTCCAGCATGAAAATTATTTAACTGCTTTTATTGGGAAATGGCACATGGCCGAAAGTAACAGCCCGAGAAAAGGATTCGACTACTGGTGCAGTTTTTCAGGACAAGGAAATTATTACGGTAATGATTTAAATATCAACGGAAAAGTTATCAGAAATGATGGCTACATAACCGATGAATTGAATAAATATGCCCTTGATTTTATTGAGAAGAATGCTGATAAACCATTCTGCCTGTACTTATCACATAAGGCAGTTCATCAGCCATTTACACCGCCTGAAAGAGATGCGGATTTATATGTCAACGATTTGGTACGTGAGCCTGCAGGATGGCGCGACAATATGGAAAGCAAACCTGCCTGGCAAAGAATTGAGCCTAATATGGAACAACGTTACAGGCTTAGGGACATAGATCTTAATAAGGTTGCTCCGGTAAAAACACGTAAGTTCGGTCCCTGGCCGGCTAAAATAGGAAAAGGTGAGCAAAAGAACTACCTCCGTTGTCTTTCAGCTGTTGATAAGGGATTAGGTGAAATATATGATTTACTGAGAGAAAAAGGAATCCTGGATAATACGGTGATAGTTTTTGCAGGTGATAATGGTTTCTTCTATGGCGAGCATGGAAAAGGCGACAAGAGACTGGCTTATAACGAGTCGATGCGCATTCCTATGGTGATGTGCTATCCTAAAGTGGCAAAAGCCGGGCAGACTGTCACCGAAATGGTTCTTAATGCTGATGTAGCACCTACTTTCTTAGATCTTGCCGGAGTTAAAATACCGTCACAGATGCAAGGTAAAAGCATACTTCCATTGCTTCATGGACAAAATGAAGGATGGAGAAAATCGTTTCTTTTTACATACTGGCCCGATCTTATTTATTTCATCCCTCGTATAACCGCTATCCGAACTGAAAAATATCTATATTCAAAAACTCCCGACATTAATGATATTGATGAACTTTATGATGAACAGAATGATCCTGCAGAATTGAATAACCTGGCTGAAAATCCAGAATTTGCCAAACTCAAACAGCAACTTGCAGATGAACTTGAAGCCCTTAAAAAAACAACAGGTTATCATGATGTGATACCCAGACCTGACCCGGAACCTGTACTTACTGTTAAAACAGGCAAAGTATTTTCGCTTGATTTTAAGGATTTCTCTTTCAATAACAAGCCTGATAATGAAATCAGGTTGCAGGGAGTAAAAAGAATTACAGAAAACGGAGAGGTTTCCGGTAGTTTTTCCGGAGATGCCAGTGCTATTATTGCCAATAAACCGGACCTTGATCCTTCATTGGGAACTTTTGTTATTGATTGTGTTGTAAAACCAGATTCTCCAAATGGAGTGATCATTTCTGCCGGATCACAAAAAGACGGTTGGGCAATTTTTGTGGAAAATGGTATACCCGGTTTTGTAGTGAGCCACGGAAGATATCTTCAGTTTGTGGATGGAAAAACGAAAATTACCGGGAAATGGAGTCATCTTGTCGCAGTTATCGAAAATTATAACAACATTATCAGCCTGTATGCTGACGGAAAGTTGCTCGAGCAAAGACAAATGCTTCTTCCAATTCAATCAATTAAAGGAAACGCGGGAAATATTGTTCTGGGAATTGATGCCGACGAATTGATCGATCCTAAAGTGATTTCAAGTTATAAATTTGAAGGATTGGTAAAACAATTATCATTCTACAGGGGGAATAAAACTGAAACTGAATTTATAAAACAATCTTCTTTGTAATGAAAATAAAGGGAATATTAAATGTTATAGGATATTAAATCTCAAAATGATTTCAAGACAAATTCTACAATGAAAAAATTCCTTTCAGTTGGAAAACTTACTGCCGGATTGGCGATGTTGTCAATAAACACAGGCCCTGCAGTAACAAACGAGAATCAATCAAAACTCCCGGTGAATAATGGTGAGGAACCGAATTTTGTTTTCATCCTGGTGGATGACATGGCTTGGTTTAGCACTGCTGTTCGGATGGATACGGATATGCCGGCATCAGCAATGGCTTACCTTTCTATGCCAAATGTCCAGAAGCTTTCGGAGCAAGGGATGGTTTTCAGTAACGCACGTGCGGCAGCGGGGATGTGCGGACCCTCACGCTGCTCGATACAGACTGGTATGGCAGCGGCACACCACCTGTATACTGGTAACGGCGGTTTTGGTCCGAAGACTGACGGAAATGTAAAATATCTTGCAGAGCGGGGAAACCCGCCTCTACTTACACCTGAGCCGCAGGGCAACATACGCTTCCCTTCCATCGGCGATGTGCTGAGAACAAAAGGATATGCGACTGCTCATTTCGGCAAGTGGCATCTTTATGGAGGTGGTCCTGAACAACACGGTTATGATGAAAGCAATGGAGAAACAGACAATAAGAGTGTTAATGATGTTCTTCCGGATGATAAAGTTGAGAATCCAAAACAGATTTTCAGCATTACAAAATCAGGAATATCTTTTATGGAGCGTATGAATAAGGAAGGGAAACCTTTCTTTCTCCAGCTCTCACACTATGCAACCCATGCCAGATACGAGGCCCGGCCTGCCACATTGAAAAAATATGAAGAAAATCCTGTCTTCAAACAGATCACTGATAAACGTGTGGCAAAAAATGCCATCACACTGGCAGCGATGACTGAGGATCTCGATACTTCGATAGGAATGATACTGAAGGCCATTGATGATCTTGGCATCGCATCCAACACCTACGTTATCTTTACCTCCGACAATGGATTCCGAAGTTGGAATGAGGGGGCGGAACCACTGCGTGGTGGCAAATGGTGGAACTGGGATGGTGGACTCCGTGTACCGATGATTGTTCGCGGCCCAGACATCAAACCTCATACACGTTGCAATGTGAATGTAGTAGGTTATGACTTTCTTCCAACCTTCACAGATCTGGCCGGAGCATCCGCTTCAGTGCCCAAAGCGGTCGACGGAGTCAGCTTTAAGCCATTGCTGCTAGGCCAGCCTGTCCCCAGGAGTTATGTAAATCGCGAGATTTATTTCCATTATCCTCATTATCGTGAGTCTGCTCCAAGTTCAGCTATAGTCATTGGACAGATGAAACTGTTGTACTTCTACGACCATCCGGGTCAATACTTCACGTATGATTTGAGTAAGGACCCTGGTGAAAAAAATAATATTTCAACTGTAAATCCCGGAAAGGCTAAACAGATGTATAAAGAGTTGATAGACAAATTGAATTCAGTTGGCGCCTATTTCCCAAAACCGAACCCCGCAGCCGATCCGAATACAAAGGTATACGATCCGAACAACCTTTCTGAATCAACCGTGGTGATGAGCAATGATCTATAAAATGTCGATAACTGGGAAAAGGATCCCAAATCATTAAAAAAGAAACAAATTTGTAATCAGGAAACAGAAATTCTATTGTCAAATTAAAACATAAATGTCATGCAATTTAAAACAGTTAGTTTAGCAGCATTGGCTTGCAGTTCTTTTTTGACCTTTACTTTACAAGGACAGGAAAAGCACCCGAATGTTCTAATTATTATGACCGATCAGCAACGGTGGGATGCATTGGGTTGTGCCGGAAATATGGAAATAAAAACACCCAATATTGACAGAATGGCAAAGGGAGGTGTTCAATTTAACAATACCTATTCGGCGTGCCCGGTCAGTGTTCCGGCACGTTCAGCAATACTCACAGGAAGAACAATATTCAATGTGAAAGTGCTTGGGAATGGGGATATAGATAATGATAATATACCGCATTTACCAACTTTCGATATGATTCTTTCCGATAATGGATATCATACTGAATATTATGGGAAATGGCATGTCCCTTATCAGTTTGCGGCAAAATACAACAATGCAGTAAGACCGACAAACAAATCAAAATTTACAACCGTTCAAACAACTGTTGAAGGTTTCAGGCAATACCTGGATAAAATAGGTGATGCAAAAAGACCTGCCAATGCCAATGAATTAATAGACAATATGAGCCTTCGTCCTTATGTCCCGTTACCAATTGATGGACGATATGGTATAAAGGAGGAAGTTGAACAAACCGATCAGAATGTCAAACCCAAAAGAGCAACAAATTCGCAGGCTGAAAATTTTGGAATCTTCCAGGCTCCTGCAAATGCTTCACTTGCTGCATTTGAGGGAAGTGAAGCCCTGGAAGCTTTAAAAAAGCTGAATCCCGGGGAACCATTTTCATTGACCTGTTCATTTGGGCCTCCTCATCCACCCTTTGTGGTTCCAAAACAATATGCAGATCAGTACGATCCACACAAATTATCAGTGCCAAAGAGTATTAATGATGATTTGAAAAATGCTCCTTACCAGAGAAATAATACGGCATTCGATTTGCGTTTCGAGAATCCTGAAATGGTGCAGGCCATGAAGCAGGTTTATTATGCAATGGTTACACAGGTTGATGAATGGGTGGGTAAATTGCTCGACGAGTTAGATAAAAAAGGATTAACCCAAAATACTCTTGTTGTATTTGTTAGTGATCATGGCGAAATGATGGGAGATCACGGACTGAACAGCAAAATGAAGATGTACGAAGGTTCTGCACATGTTCCCTTAATCATGCGTTTGCCCGGTAGAATACCTGCCGGGGAAAAAGTAAATACACCGGTTTCACACCTCGACCTGTTTGCAACGATTTTAGATTATACCGGGATGAAAATTCCTGAGAATGATGGAAGAAGTCTCCGGAAATTAATTGAAGGGAAAGCAGATCCTGTTGATTATGCAGTTTCAACATGGGGGCAGATAAATAACGGAGGTCCGTTCATGATACGAAAAGGTGACTGGAAATTGATAGTCTATCTCCAGATGAATGATAAAAGGCAAAGATCAGTTACCAGTGCTTTATACAATCTAAAAACCGATCCACTGGAAATGAATAACCTGATCGGTTCAAATCCTGAAAAATCAAAGTACGAAAAGGAAGTCAGCAATTTAAAATCAATATTGAAAGATTGGATGGTTAAGACTAAGACACCCTATATAAAAGAATTGGAAAATACTGTTCTTTAACATGTCGTCTAAGCATTAAATATGGAAATTAATAAATATTCAAAACTTGTGATTTTGGGAGCAATGAGTTCCATTTGCTCTTCAATTTTTGCACAAAAAACCGACCGGCCAAATATTCTGATCATTTTGGCCGATGATTTGGGTTATGGTGATATTTCATGTTACGGGCAGAAAAACTATAAAACACCCAATATTGATGGATTGGCAGAACATGGGGTGATTTGTACGGATTTTATGCATTATAGTGCTTCTTTTTCATGTAAAAAGAACATGAAACAGGACGACAACCTGGAATATGTCCGGATCGAAAAAATTACCACGACGATCAGATTCAATTGGAGTTCAGTAAGCCTTTAAAAATAAATAAACTATATAATAAATATGAATATTCGGAAAACAGCTTTAACAGGATTAATTATTACGTTTTTGCTTAGTGCATGCAATACCTCAACTAATTCAGAAAACCAGATTCATGACAACACAAATTTTGTCAATACATTTATTGGAACAGGTGGTCATGGACATACTTTTCCCGGGGCAACAACTCCATATGGAATGGTGCAGCTTAGCCCCGATACACGAACCTTGGGTTGGGATGCATGCGGAGGTTATCACTATACCGACAGTTCAATTATTGGCTTCAGCCACACACATTTGAGTGGAACGGGTATCAGTGATTTAGGCGATATTTTATTTATGCCATTCACTGGCGAACCAAAATTGAAGGCAGGTACTCCTGAAGATCCGGATTCCGGATATCGCTCAAGATTTAGCCATGAAAATGAAAAATCAGCGCCGGGATATTATTCCGTTCTACTTAATGACTACAACATTAAAGCTGAACTGACAGCTACCGCCAGAACAGGTTTTCATCGTTATACTTTTCCTGAAAACAATTCTGCAGGAATTATTATCGATTTGGCACATAACATTTATGGGGACCGTTCGCCGGAACATGAATTCCGGATTATTAGTGATACGGAAATTGAAGGACTTAAACGTTCTGGTGGTTGGGCAAAAGATCAACACTTATTTTTCTATGCAAAATTCAACAAACCTTTCAAATGTGTTTTGTACGACAATGGTGTAAGGGTTGAAAGTACAGAGGTAAGGAAATCTAAAAATCTTAAAGCAGTACTGACTTTTGATTTATCAGCCAATGAGGAATTGCTTGCCAGGGTTGGAATCTCGGCAGTCGATAATCAGGGAGCCAAAAACAATCTTGAAAAGGAAAACCCGGGTTGGAACTTTGATGAAGTTAAAGAATCTGCTCACAACATATGGGCAAAAGAGCTTGGCAAAATAAATATTCAGGGTGGAAGTGCTGATGAAAAAGCTATTTTCTATACTGCACTCTATCACACATCGATAAGTCCTTATATTTTTACTGATGTGGACGGTCGTTTTCGTGCCATGGATCAGACTATCCGGCAATCAGAGGGAAAAGATATTTATACCGTATTCTCATTATGGGATACCTTCAGGGCATATAATCCTTTGAAAACCATTCTTGATCCTGCCAGGACCAATGACTTTGTACACACATTGCTGTGTAAGTATGATGAAGGGGGAACTCTTCCCATGTGGGAATTGGTTGGTAATTATACCGGGTGCATGATTGGTTACCATTCAGTACCTGTAATTGTCGATGCATACTTTAAAGGAATCAGGAATTTTGACGTGGAAAAAGCTTACAAGGCAATTGTTGAAGCCTCCATTTACGATACTACCGGAATTCTTTTCCCATCAAAGAGCGTTCAGAATGATTTAATGCCCAAAGCCAAATTGTATAACGAGACATTGGGATTTATTCCGTCAGACCTTGAAAATAAATCGGTATCGAAAGCTCTTGAATATGCTTATAACGATTGGTGCATTGCCCAAATGGCAAAAGAATTGGGGAAAACTGACGATTATAATTGGTTTATGGAGCGATCGAAAAGATATGCGAAATATTACGATAAGGAAACTGGCTTTATGCGTGGGAAAAATGCGGATGGCAAATGGCGTGAACCTTTTGATCCGCGACACTCGCAACACGAGAAAAATGATTACACAGAAGGAAACGCATTCCAGTGGTCGTGGTTTGTTCCTCAGGATGTTAACGGACTTGTCGACCTGATGGGGGGTAAAGAGAAGTTTATTGAAAAGCTTGATACGCTTTTTTCAACAAGCTCTGAATTGACAGGTGAAGAAATTTCCAGTGATATATCAGGACTGATAGGGCAGTATGCTCATGGAAATGAGCCTAGTCACCACATCACCCATATGTACAACTATGTTGGGCAGTCGTGGAAAACGCAGAAACTCACCGACCAGATAATGAGTACTCTTTATTTCAACAATCCGAATGGTCTGGCTGGTAACGAAGACTGTGGCCAAATGTCGGCCTGGTATGTGTTGAATGCAATGGGTTTTTATTCCTTCTGCCCGGGTGAGCCGGTATATTCTCTTGGCCGTCCAATTTTCGACAAAGTGGAGATAAACCTTTCGAATGGAAAGGAGTTCATAATTATAACCGTAAATAACAGTCCCGAAAATAAATATGTCCAATCAGTAAAACTAAATGGGCTTGCTTTAGAAAAACCATTTTTTACTCATGAAGATATTCTGAACGGAGGAGAACTGGTATTTGAAATGGGAGCAACTGAAAACATGGAACTTTTTAACTGACAAGCTCTATCCGTGTGCCAATGAATATAATTGGGATACCTGAAAATTTTCCCCAAAAAGAGCTGATTGATAAAGAACTCATAATTAATGTCTTATGAAAAATAATTTTTTTTACCCAACAATTTTTTGCCTTGCAGGTCCTTCATTTATATTACCTTCAAGCGCACTTTGTAGTGAAAAAGCGGAGATTAAGAAAGATTCAAAGCTTCCAAATATTTTGGTTCTCCTTGCGGATGACCAGGGCTATGCAGATGTCAGTTATCATGAACATCCGGCTGGTATATCAACTCCGGCAATTGACCAGCTAGCAAAATCAGGAATTGTATTCACTAATGGGTATGCAAGCGGATATGTTAGTGCCCCAACAAGGGCAGGTCTGCTTACCGGACGCTACCAACAACGATATGGTTTTTATACAGCATCCGATTCACGCCAGGGTTTACCAGTAGGCGAAATACTTTTACCTGAATTACTAAAAAAGAAAGGATATACTTCCGGCATCTTTGGGAAATGGCATCTGGGATTGGAAAAACCTTATTATCCCACAAGCAGGGGCTTTGATAATTTTTATGGCTTTTTAGGGCATGGCGCTCACGATTATTTCGATCTGACCTGTTCAGAAACTCCTGATGATATTCATCAGTGTTTATATCGCAATGAGGACAAAATAAGTGATACAGGCTACCTGACTGATAACTTAGCCAGGGAAGCATGCGGGTTTATTGAAAATAATGCAAAAAGTGATTCTCCTTTCTTTTTGTACCTTCCGTTTAACGCGGTTCATGCTCCATTACAGGCTCCTGAAGAGGATATACGGAAATTTAATTCCGGTAATAGAGATAGAGATATTCAACTGGCCATGATATATCGAATGGATCGGGCTATTGGTCAGGTTATTAATAAATTGAAGGAAACCGGAGCCTATGAAAATACCCTTATTTTTTATTTTAACGATAATGGGGGTGCCAAAGTATCCAAAGCAATAAATACGCCACTTCGTGATTATAAACACAGCGTTTATGAAGGAGGTATACGGGTTCCCTTTATCATTAACTGGCCTGGCCACCTGAATCATGGAACGTCAGATGAACCGGTAATTTCTCTCGATATTTTACCTACTATCTGTGCCGTGTTGGGAATTGATCTTCCTTCAGACAGGGTTTATGATGGACGCAATATAATGCCAATACTACAGGGAAAACAAAAAAATCCACTTCATGAATCACTTTTCTGGGATGGCAATGATGGTATCTGGGCAATTCGGGAAGGAAAGTGGAAACTCATTCAAAACAAGGAAGGGAATATTGAACTGTATAATTTAATTGCTGATATCAGTGAAAAAACAGATCTCTCAAAAGAAAATCCACAGATAGTAGAAAAATTACATAACGAATTTAACGAGTGGAGGTCACAGATGGCAACCCCGATGGGTGATCTAAAACAAAAAAGGAATAGAAACGCGAAATGATGTCAGATTCAGATATTAAAGAAATATGATCGTCAGTTTAAAACGTAGCTACTATGAAATTAAAAACAATTGGGGTATCCGCTTTGGCATTTACTTCCTTATTGCCCTTTAGTTCACTGGGACAAGAAAATCAACCCAATGTGATCTTTTTTGCAATGGATGATCTTAACGACTGGGTAACTCCACTGGGTTACAATCAGGCCAAAACGCCGAATATGGATCGTTTGGCAAGACAGGGGGTAGTTTTTACTTATGCACAGTCGCCTGGTGTTTTCAGTGCGCCATCCCGCGCAGCTATTATGACCGGCCTAAATGCATCAACTACCGGTTGTTATGGTGAAGACCCTTTTCAATACGATCATCCTGATTTGGTTACATTACAAATGGCCTTTAAGCAAGGGGGATATAGTACATATGGCGCAGGTAAAATCTATCATCATCGTGGTGGCTTTCTTGACTTAAGAGGCTGGGATGAATATTTCTCGCGCAGTCAGGAAATGAGAGATCTGGGCTGGGAAATGAATAGTTATTATATGGAAGATGCTCCACGCCCAACTCCGTATCCCTATAGTCCTTATTACACTAAAACCGGCAGAGAAGGTGGTGCGGCATTGCATCTTGAATGGGGGCCAATCGCGAATGAACAGGAGGATGATATGGTGGATGCGATACGTACGAATTGGGCTTGTAGTATTCTTCAACAAAAACATGAAAAACCTTTCTTCCTTGCCCTGGGTTTGTACTCACCCCACTATCCAAACTATGCTCCACAGAAATATTTTGACATGTATAAACGGGATTCAATCCAACTTCCTCCTTATAAGGCTGATGACCTGGAAGATCTTCCTGAAAGAATCCGTAAAAATATGATTAACCGGTCAACACAACACAAGGAACTGGAAAAATTGGGAATTTTAAAGGATGCTGTAATTGGTTACCTTGCTGCAACATCTTTTGCAGATGCCATGCTTGGGCGTGTTTTGGATGCATTGGATGCCAGCCCTGATAAAGACAACACTATTATTGTCTTTTGGAGCGACCAGGGCTTTCACCACGGAGAAAAGATGCATTGGGGCAAGCATACTCTTTGGCAGCGTACATCGCATGTTCCGTTTATCTGGGCAGGTAAAGGAATTCCAAAAAATGAAAAAGTAGAAACAACGGTTAGTCTGATCGATATGTATCCGACTTTTATTGATCTCTGCGATCTGCCTGAAGTTGAAAACATTGAAGGTGTGTCGCTGGTATCTTCTTTGAAAAAGCCAAAAAGGTCAATTGACAGAAATGTTTTCCTTCCTAGCAATGAAAAGGGAAGCTATGCGGTAATAAATACGAGTTGGAGGTACATTTCTTACTTCGATGGAGGTGAAGAGTTATACAATGTGAAGGACGATCCTAATGAATGGTACAATCTGGCAGCGGATGAAAAATACAGACCGATTATTCAGGACATGAAAAAATCAGCCCCTAAGGTATTTGCACCCGAAGTAACGCCAAAAACTGAGTTGAAACTTGTTGTCGAAGGGGATTTATTTCATTGGGAGAAAAAGAAGAAATGAGATATGCTGCAGGTCAGTTTCATTAGTGTCAATAATTTATCGACTTCATAGTTAATTTAAAATATAAGTAAGATGCAATTAAAAACAGTTGGTTTAGCAGCATTAGCCTGCAGTTCATTATTATCCTTTACCTTACATGGACAAGATAAGCACCCCAATGTTCTTATTATTATGACCGATCAGCAACGGTGGGATGCATTGGGTTGCGCCGGGAATCTGGAAATAAAGACACCCAATATCGACAGGCTGGCAAAGGGAGGCGTTCAGTTTCGTAATGCCTATTCATCATGCCCGGTAAGTGTGCCTGCACGTTCGTCAATACTTACAGGTCTTACAATTTTTAATGTTAAAGTACTAGGGAATACTGATATAGAAAATGACGATATACCACATGTTCCAACTTTCGATCAGATTCTTTCTGATAATGGTTATCGGACTGAATATTACGGAAAGTGGCACGTTCCATATCAGTTTGCTTCAAAATATAATAATGAAGTAAGAACAACCAATAAATCTAAATTTACGAATGTTCAAACCAACGTTGAAGGATTCAGGCAATATCTCGATAAAACAGGTGTTGTTAAAAGACCGGCCGGTCCCGGTGAGCTAATTGACAATATGAGTCAGCGTCCCTATATCCCTTTACCAATCGATGGACGTTATGGAATCGAACCAGAGAATGCAGCTCAAAAAGTTTCACAAGCCCAAAATTTTGGGATATTTGATGGTCCTGCCAATGGCTCCCTTGCAGCATACGAAGGTGCTGAAGCTTTGGAAGCCTTAAAAAAGATGCAGCAGGGAAAAGCATTTTCACTAACCTGTTCATTTGGTCCTCCTCATCCTCCGTTTGTTGTTCCGAAACAATATGCTGATATGTATAATGCTAGTGAATTGTCAGTACCTGAAAGTATTAACGACGATCTGCAAAATGCTCCCTATAAAAGAAATAAAACGCCTTTCGATTTACGTTTCCAAAATCCGGCTTTGGTGCAACAGATGAAAAAGGTATATTATGCAATGGTTACCCAGGTTGATGAATGGGTGGGTAAATTGCTCGATGAGTTAGACCGGAAGGGATTCAGTGAAAATACACTGGTTGTTTTCGTAAGTGATTATGGTGAAATGATGGGGATCACGGACTGAACAGCAAAATGAAGATGTACGAAGGATCGGCACATATCCCATTAATCATGCGGCTCCCCGGGATAATACCAGCCGGGACAAAAGTAAATGCACCAGTTTCACATATTGATCTTTTTGCAACGATATTGGATTACACCGGGATGAAAATTCCTGAGAATGATGGAAGAAGTCTCCGGAACTTGGTTGAAGGAAAAGCTGATGCTGTCGATTATGCAGTTTCTGTTTGGGGACAAATAAATAACGGAGGTCCCTTCATGATCCGCAAGGGTGACTGGAAAATGATCGTTTATCTTAAAATGCCGGATAAAAAGCAAAATTCCATTAGCGCCCTTTACAATCTCAAATCTGATCCGCTGGAGATGAATAACCTTATTGGTAATAATCCTGAAAAAGGGAAATATGGAAAAATTGTAAATGAATTAAAACAAACTCTATCGAATTGGATGATAAAGACAAAAACACCCTATACCAACGAATTGGAGAAAACAAGTCTTTGATATTCCTTATACTTAAAAAAACTTTTATTTTAGAATCCAAACATAGAATTACAACCAATATTAAGAAAATGTCAAAACCTGCCAGATTATTTAAGTTCAGAAACTTTGCAGTGTTAATCCTTAGCTTCCTCTTTGCTTGCCTAACTGCTATGGCCCAACGGCAAATGGAATACCTCGACAGGGGAGTCATTGCGATTAATAAGGGCAATGATTCAGTATTCATTGGCTGGCGGATGTCAGGCACTGAACCGGATGAGATTGCATTCAATATCTACCGACAAACAGGCAGCGGAAAGACTGTAAAGCTTAACAAAGCTCCGTTAACTGAAAGCACGTGCTATGAAGATTCCAACGTGAATTTAAATTCGGATAATTCATATTATATTAAAGCTGTACTAAAAGGTAAGGAACAGGAAAAGAGCAAATCATATACACTCAAAGCCAATTCCCCTGTTCAGCAATATATTGAAATTCCACTTAAAACACCAACAGGGTATTCCCCAAATGATGTGTCGGTGGGTGATTTGGATGGAGACGGGGAGTATGAGCTTATACTTCACCAGACTGGCAGGAGTATTGATACACCGTCAACAGGTATTTCCGGTATTCCCATATTTCAGGCTTATAAGATGAATGGGAAATTTCTCTGGGAGATCAGTCTGGGCAGGAATATTCGTGAAGGTGCTCATTATACACAGTTTATGGTCATTGATCTTGATGGAGACGGGATTTCAGAATTTGCATGTAAAACAGCAGACGGTACGATTGATGGTCTTGGGAAAGTCATAGGTGATTCAACAAAAGATTGGCGTAATCTGGACAGAAACAGCGGGCCGTTTTATGGTAAAGTTCTGGATGGGCCGGAATATTTTACAATATTCAGTGGAAAAACAGGTGAAGCTCTGGCAACTACTGATTATATATCTAACCGATATCCTCTGAATGGGTGGAATGGACATGGAGGAAATGGTGGTGCAGACAGCACAGGAAATCGTGTTGATCGTATGCTTGCATGTGTTGCATATCTCGACAGTATTCATCCAAGTGTTATAATGTGTCGTGGGTATTATGGCAGATCTGTTCTGGCTGCATGGGACTGGCGTGATGGGAAACTCACTTCCCGCTGGGTATTCGACAGTAAAGACGGTGAGAATCCCTACTCAGGACAGGGTAACCATAACTTATCTGTTACCGATGTTGATGATGATGGAAAGGATGAGATCATCTATGGTTCAATGGTAGTGGATGATAATGGTAAAGGGCTGTTCTCAACGGGATTTCGTCATGGCGATGCAATTCATGTAGGACACCATTTTTCTGACAGGGATGGTATACAGGTATTTGGTATCCATGAAATCGAAAGCAGAACATCAGGACCGGGAGTAGCAGTTTATGATGCCGGAACAGGAGAGGTATTATTCAAAGGGTCGATGGACAAGGATGTGGGAAGAGGTGTTGCCGGAGATATTGATCCTGCAAATCAGGGTTATTTCCATGTGGTGAAGGTTCAGGTTATACCGGAGGAATAGTTTCATCGGCGGTTGACGGTATAAGGGTGGCTGATACTGTTGGAAGAAAGTTAAAATCTTTGGAATAATATCTTTTTCCCCCTGATTTATGATCTTAATAACATCAAAAGAACACTTAATAATGTGCTTTTTTATAGGAATTTAAGTTTCCGTCTGATAAAGCAGCTGATGGCGGTAATAAGAGAAAATAGTTGACTGGGAGACCATTCCCAGGTATCGGTTTCGCGAATCAATAACCGGAAGATTCCATGTTTTAGCTTTTTCCAGTTTCTTCATTACCTGCTCCATTCGGTCCTCAATATGTACAATCTCAGGTGTTTGAATCATTATGTCTTTAATAATCACTGAATTGTATTTGTCTACATCAAACAATAGCTTCCTGATATCATTAAGCATAATGATCCCGAAGTACTGATTTTCTTTGTTTATGACGGGGAAAATATTTCTTTTTGCCTTGGTAAAAATATTTACAAGATCTCCGAGAGTTGCCTCAGGATCAACAGTTAAGAATCCTTTTTCGAGTACTTTATTCAGGTTCATATGCTTAAGCAATGACTCATCGCCAGGAAGTGACTCCGGCTTTTCTTTACCGGATTTTAGAAGGTTAAGCTCCCTGTTATATGCTTTAATAATATCAGCAGTAGTTATAATACCCAGCACATTATCAGGATTATTAAAATCATCAACTACCACCAGTTCATCTACATGGTTGTGCAGCATTATTGCTTGTGCTTTGTCGATAGTTTCATTTAGGCTTATCTTTAGTAGATGTTGCTGCATGATATCAGCTACAGTTTTAAATTCGTTATCAGATTTCTGAAGCAATTTAGGAATGTCTTTGATATAGAAAGTGCCAATAAGTTGTTTCTCTTTGTTAATTACCGGAAACATTCTTTGTTTAGTGCTTTTGAGGGTAATAATAATATTTTCTACAGGCATATCGTCCTGCAGTGTCATGTTATTCTTAGTTTTGTTGAATGCAGTCCTTACAGTAATAGTTTTGAAGATGTCATGTGCATATTCTCCAAAATGGGCCTGGGAGTATATTTTCCCGGGAACCTGACTTTGATATATACTCCATTTACGTGCCACAAGGAATGAAATAGTACATACCCACATACTGGGCATGAGAAGTTCATAATTACCTGTAAGCTCACTTACCATGATGATAGTGGAAATAGGTGTATTGGCAGCAGCGGCAAAAAATCCTGCCATACCTACAATTGCAAATGTTGAAGGATAAAGTGTAAAACCAGGAAAAATGAACTGGAGTAAATACCCTGAGGCTGCACCTAAAGTCCCGCCGATTACCATTGAAGGGCCAAAGACACCTGCACTTCCTCCTGAACCGATTGTAAAAGAAGTGGCCAGAATTTTTCCAGCCGCAACCAGCAATAGTATGCCCAATCCGATTTTGGTGATGCCATTCTGCATAATCTCCTGTAAAATTCCATATCCACCACCCATGATATCGACAGTGAATTTATGGTCACCGGTAAGCTGCATCATTAATAAAACCAGACCTCCTGTCAGCAATCCTCCTATAAAAGGCTTGATGTATTTTGGAATATTCCAGTCTGTAAATATTTTCCTGATGCCATAAAAAGATTTTACAAATATCAGAGCTGCAAAGGCAAGCAATAAAGCTTCAATGGTATACGGAATCAGTTCCAGTGGTTGAGTAAATCCATGTTGACCTGCATTGGAAAAAATATGATCCCAACCATAACGGAAAGAATATACTGAAAATGCAATGATTGATGACACAGCTGCAGGGAGAATCACTTCAGCCTCAACTTCGGTAGATGAATATAGGACTTCAGCAGCAAAAATAGCACCGGCAAGTGGCGCCCGGAATATGCTGCCTATTCCTGCACCCATACCGGCGGCTAATAGCCACCTACGGGTCTTGGCATCAAAATTAAGGCGTGTGGCCAGAAAACTCCCGAAGCCGGCGCCAATCTGGGCAATCGGCCCTTCTCGTCCTCCAGACCCCCCTGTACCTATTGTTATTACTGATGCCAGGAGTTTAATGATTGGGACGGATGGCCTGATGATGCCCCGTTTTCGGTGAAATGCTTTTATAGCTTCATCCGTGCCGTGTCCTTCTGCTTCCGGAGCAAATTTATAGATCAGCAATCCTGCCACTAACCCCCCTAAAGCAGGTAAAAGCACAATAAAGTAAGGATTAAATTTGCCAAGTGTAAAACGTAAAGCCTCGTGCTCACCACCAGGCACCATCGGACTCAATCCCATAAGATGGGTAATTGAAAATTCCTTAACGAGAACCAGAAAAGACTGAAACAGGATCGCACACAGACCGCTTATAACACCCACTATTGAACCTAGTAAAAGCCATCTGCCTGCTGATCTGAAATCAAATTCTTTATTAAAGGATCCCCACGAGAATAATCTCATTAATTAGTTAATTGAATCACAATTTTATTAATCCACACAAAAGTAATATTATTATTAATAAACCCGGATAACAAAAGGTCAGGCTTACCTGTTCATTAATATTTGAATAAATAGTCTAATGGGTTCTCTAATATTGTATAGATTTGTCCATTTATGTTAAGAGGAATCAGCCTAAAACGGGATAGGATCTAATTAATAGTAAAGTACAGGATATCAGCACTTCAACTCCTACTTCATATGGATGGGCTGTTAGAGTGGAACTGATAAAACAGGTTACTGTTTTATAACAAAAAGTAAAATACAATCCTGTTAATAAGAAGATACTGTTTATTTATCTTTTTCCCTTATCAGAATAACGGATTCCTTAAGCCGTAAAGACATTACGATACTCAGTACCATAAGGCCTATCATTATGATTAAAGATTTTGTCATTGAGCCGGTTGAAGAAACCTTCAGACTATCCATTCCGAAAATAAACGCAATCCCTGATATCTGACCCATAAGCAAAAGCATACCATTTGAGGTACCTTCAGAAGCCGGATAGGTTATTTCAGCTCCGTATTGAAATCCTATTGGTCCTGAGCTCAGAAGGAAGAAACCTAATACCATGCCAGAAGTAAGTAGTAGCCAGTAACTTGTAGAAAATGTGATGCCTGTCAGCCCAATAGTGGCACCTATCAATGCTGTTATGATAAATGGAGTCCTTCTTTTGTATCGATCCGAAAGTATAGGAATAATAAGTGCACCGATGATCCCTCCCAATATCATAATTCCACCTGTAGTTCCTGCCTGGGTGGCTGAGAAACCGCGTGGTCTTAATATCTCCGCTATCCATGTGGTTACACTGTTGAATACTCCCAATCCTATGAAAAAGATGACCATGAGCCAGTTAAAATCTTTAGTACGTAGCGTTTGCTTAAATCCATCAAATACCAGGGAACGTTCCTCCTGATCAGGACGACATGGAGCTGTAGGAGGTCCCTCTTTTATTAATACTAGAAAGATAATTGCTGTGATCATGGAAATTACCCCGTAAATATATAACATTCCACTTATGCCAGATCCTATAGTAAGGTATGGTGTCACTATCATCCCTGCTAAAATTCCTATATACATTGCCAGGGTACCAAGACCTGCTGCTGTTGCCCGTTCTTCAATAGGAAACCAACGGGCAGCCAGTTTGGTAATTGCATTAAGGATGAATGGCTGTCCGATTGCAATTCCAATCTGAGCCAGAAGCAGCAGATTGTAGTCGGTACCGGCAAATCCACGCAGTAAACCAAAAATACCTGTAAAAACAGCCCCTATCCCAACGCCTATACGTATACCATATTTGTCTATTACCCACGAGGCAGGGATTGATACAACAATAAATACAATCATAAAACTCATGGAAAGAATTCCAATAAGCAGGTCAGAAACACCATAATATATTGTTGCATCTCCTGTAATCGGTGCAAAAGTTATCCATAGGAGCTGATTTACGGCTACCATTAACATAAAAACACTTAGCATGATCCAACGACTCCCGTAAACCTTAAATTTTGTCAGTTGCATATCTTATGAATATTAGTGAATATATTTTTATTATGAAGAAAAATGACTGGCTCTTCGAAAGAATTCAGAAAAAATTACTGACGCAGCCATACCAACATTAAGCGATTCAATACCTGGCATTGCTTTGTTAGCCCCCGGAATCATAATTTTCTCAGTTATAAACGGCATTAACTCATCAGAAATACCCTTTGATTCGTTCCCAAGCAAAATTATGCCTTTGTTATCAAGTTTGTGATTATAAATTGATTCTCCTTCAAGCATAGTTCCGAATACCGGTATCTTCATGTCATTTGCCTTAATAACTATATTTTTTAAGTTCGAATAATATACATTTACATGCAAGATAGCGCCCATGCTTGCCTGAATAACCTTTGGATTATATACATCCACACAATCTTCAGAGCACACTATATCCTTAATACCAAACCAGGATGCGGTTCGAATGATTGTACCAAGGTTACCTGGATCCTGAACAAAGTCTAGCGCCACGGATAATCTTTTAAGGATATTAGTGATGTTTGGATCGCGGTCAGGCATAGGAATTATTGCAAGGGCATTATGTGGCGTTATTAAAGAGCTGATATGTTTAAGTTCCTCATAGCTTACATCCTCAATCTCATTAACAAACCGGGTTAAATCAGCCGGGAGAGAGTTTAGAAATTCAGGTATTGCGATTAAAGTCTTTATAGGATTTTTAGCATAAAGGAATTCTTTTACAAGCTTGTCTCCCTCGATAATGAAGAGCCTCTCCTTATCTCTTATCTTTTTCTTTTGAAGAGAGATGATAAATTTTGCCTTGTTTTTGCTGATCATATACTTGGCGCTTTTATCGAAATCAGTTTCAGGTATTTAATACCATGAATTAAGATTATTATTGATATATTTGAGTCAAATTTTTGTAATAAATTTTGAAAAAATCCTCTCCCAATATTAAACATTTTCATCTGGAATTCAATCTCCTAATTATATTTATTGTATTTATTTTATCATCTTGTAATCCAACCAAATATGTTCCTGAGGGTGAAACCCTTCTTAATGATAATCATATAATGATTAATGAAGAAGGAGTTAAGAAATCTGACCTTCTTCCATATATAAAACAAACCCCAAATAAACGAATCTTTGGAACAAGGTTTTACCTGGGTTTGTATAACCTATCTAATATTAATAAACAAAAATGGCCACACAACTGGTTAAGAAACATTGGTGAGGAACCTGTTGTTTTTGACTCGTATGCTTCAATAAAGAGTAAGGATCAGATTAAATCATATGTTGCATCGAAAGGTTATTTTGATGGTCAGGTTATTGATACAACATTCACAACCAACGGGAAAACGGACGTTTTCTACAATATTAATTTGCTCCCAGCTTACACTATTAGAAATCTGCACTATGAAATTGCTGATAGTAATATTCAGAATCTGTGTTATTTTGATTCGGTGAATTGTTTAATTGAGAGAGGGAAGCCTTATGATGTTGACTTACTGCAGGCGGAGCGATCTCGTTTTGAACGTTATATCAGGGACCATGGCTTTTACGGATTTTCCGGCGAATATATTTCTTTCAATGTTGACAGCACAATAGGAAACAGGCAGGTTGATATCTATTATATTGTAAAGGATTTTACGAAAATTGATGATTTTAACAGGATCACCCTTGTTCCGCATTCAATGTACAGGGTGAAAAATGTTTACATTTATCCTGATTTTATTCCCAAAAATGCGCTGGAAGGAGGTGAAGCATATCTGAATAGTATGGATACAATCAATTATAGAGGGTACAATTTTATTACATCAAATGAAAATCCAGAAATAAAGTATGACTTAATAATCCAATCGCTTTACCTTAAGCCAGGTTCTTATTTTAATGTTACAAATACAGAGCAATCAAAGACACACCTTTTAACATTAAAGGCTTACCGCCTTGTTAATATTTTCTATAATGATTATAATAGACCTCAAAATTCACAGTCTCCAGAATTGTTGATTGACTGTAACATTCAACTCACCTTACTTAGTCAACAATCTTTTAAGATAGAACTTGAAGGAACCAATTCAGCAGGAAACCTGGGTGGCGCTCTGAACCTGATTTATCAGCATAAGAATCTTTTCCATGGCGCTGAACTTTTCAGTATGAAACTAAAAGGGGCTTACGAGGCGCTTTCTCAGCAGAATAGTAAGCTTCGCAGTACACAGGAATATGGAGTTGAAACGAGCCTCAGATTACCTAAATTTTTAATCCCTTTTCTTGAAAAGGAGGGTTTTATTAAAAAATACAACCCCTCAACCACACTTCTGGCAGCTTATAACTATCAGACCATGCCATTTTATACAAGAACCATGGCTACAGCAACTTTTGGTTATAACTGGAGAGCTGGAGACTATCAGGAACATATAATTAATCCGCTTCAGCTTAACATTGTAAAACTACCTCCTGAATCTATCGATCCAACATTTGCAGCCAGAATAGATTCATCTTCTTACCTGGCATATAGCTATAAGGATGTTATGATTCTTGGCGGAAATTATTCATATATATTTAATAATCAAAAAATTCAGAAATCAAGAGATTACTGGTTTCTCCGAATAAATGCTGAAGCATCAGGAAATATACTGGCCCTGGCCGAAAAGCTTGTCGGAGCAAAGACGGACTCAACCGGAAGCTATAATATTCTTGGACAACCTTTTGCCCAATATGTCAGGGCCGATTTCGATCTCAGGTACAATTTTATTATAAATGATGTTAGTTCTGTAGTATATAGAGGTTTTCTTGGAATTGGAATACCTTATGGTAATTCAAGAGCAATACCTTTCGAAAAGCAATATTTTGGAGGTGGTGCAAACGGAATAAGAGCTTGGCAGGTACGATCACTTGGACCCGGGTCATATAAACCCGATTCAACATTTCTAAATCAAACAGCTGATATTAAACTGGAAGCAAATGCAGAATACAGGTTTAAGTTGTTCTGGATACTTGAGGGTGCACTTTTTTTGGATGCAGGAAATATTTGGACATATAATGATGACCCGGCACAATCCGGATCCAAATTCATCTTAAATAAATTTTATAAAGATATAGCTGTTGGTACCGGAACCGGTTTAAGGTTCGATTTTAAATTTGTCATTGGAAGAGTTGATCTGGGTATGAAACTGCGGGATCCAGCAATAACGGATGGATCAAAATGGATCATCATGAATCGGCCATATAATTTCAAAAATGACTTTACAATGGTAGTAGGAATTGGTTATCCGTTCTGATTTCTGACAAATCTGCTGCTTATTTTATCCACTCATGAACAAAATTTTCCTGAATTCATTATTTCATGCATTTAAAATCAGCATGTTGTTGCTGTTTTATTTGATATTATTATGTAAATTGCAACTAGTCTTACTGTATAAATCTTATAATGAAATTGAATTCAGAACCAATCAGAAACTGGTTTGGCTTCACACGTAGAGAAAGGAGTTCATCTTTTATTCTGCTTATTATTATTGTGCTGATTATTGCGTTAAGATATACAGTACCAGAAAAAAGTATAGCCATTGAGGATATTACTTCCAGGTTTTCGCGTATTCAGGATTCAACGGTAGCTCTAAACCTGGAGATGTCTCCTGATGTCCCACTTTTCTCCTTTGATCCTAATACCGTACCTTACGATACTCTTATTAAACTTGGGTTTGCTGCACGAGAAGCCAATACATTGATTAACTACAGGAATAATGGAGGTAAATTCAGGAAGCCTTCAGATATTAAGAAAATATATGGAATTGAGGAAAACAGAGCTGAAGAGTTGATCCCTTTTATTAAAGTTCAAAGAGAAACAACAAAACAATCTGTACATATTTATAGCAGGCAACAGAAATCCTTAATTGATCTTAATCGTTGTGATTCGGCATCGCTGGTCACTCTTGCTGGTATAGGTAAGGTATTATCCGTACGTATCATTAAATACAGACATTTGCTCGGGGGATTTGCCAGAATTGACCAGCTAAAGGAGGTGTATGGTTTATCGGAAGAGACATATAATCTTATTAAAGGAAGACTTTTTATTGATACAACAATTATTACAAGGATAGATGTTAATTTAGCTGGTTATAGGGAGTTTAGTCGACTGCCATATTTTGAGAATTATGAAATAACAGCTATTTTGAAGTACAGGGAGTTAAAAGGCAATGTGAATGGGATAACTGATCTTATCGAAAACAAAATATTAACTAAGGAGAAGGCTGATAAGGTAACACCGTATCTGAATTTTGAATAGTCATGATGAGAGGAGGGAAATAGGTTTCTACTTAATTAGTCTTTTTTAATAATTTGATCCGATTTCACCATTTTTATTTGGAAACAACATGGGAATTATCTATTTTTATTAAATACTGGTTCTATTAAAAATTAATCTTATTCTTTTGCTCACTTTTAAAAATTGAGTATCATGATTAATTTAAATCCACAAAAGTTTTGAAAAGACTTTTTCTATTTCTAACTTTGCGCCTCGTTTAAAAACTGAATTTTTAACTATGATCATTGTACCATTAAAAGAAGGCGAAAACATTGAAAGAGCTTTAAAAAAGTTCAAAAGGAAATTTGAAAAGACAGGAGTGATTCGCGAATTGCGCTCACGTCAGGCTTTTGTTAAGCCTTCAGTACGCAGAAGAGAAGAAATTAAGAAGGCTATGTACGTTCAGAAGTTGCATGAGAGCGAGGAGTAATTCGCTTTTTGAGTATCTTCTTTTTAATATATATAACAGATAATGAGGTTCCTTCATGAGCCATAAGGAATGGTTCTCACAATATCTGCAAACCGAGAAGCGGTATTCACCGCATACTGTCAGATCTTATTTAACTGATCTGGATCAGTTTTATTCGTTTTTATCATCACAAGGCCTGTCTGACGATGCAGTTAGCGCGACCTCACATGATATCAGAGCATGGATTGTCAATATGCTTGATAATAACATTTCACCTGTTAGTGTTCATAGAAAAATTTCCTGTTTGAGGGTATTTTACCGTTATTTAAGAAAACAGGGGTTTGTTATTAATGATCCCCTGCAGAAGGTTGTTTTACCAAAACGGAAAAAGAGCCTGCCAGTCTTTGTTGAAGAGGTAGCTCTTAATAAATTGCTCGATGATTATAATTTTGGTGATGATTTAGCAGGTATAAGGAATCGTACAATTATTGAAATGCTTTATTTTACAGGTATGCGGAGATCTGAACTTATTGGCCTTCGTAATTTGGATGTTGACCTGAAGGAGGAAGCAATAAAAGTTACGGGAAAGAGAAACAAACAAAGGATAATTCCTCTTGTTAAATCATTTGTGAAACGATTAGAGGAATATATTAAGATTAGAGATGAATTTATTGATGCTGGAAATGATGGATGGTTTTTTATTACAGACAAAGGCAACAAGTTGTATGATAAATATGTTTATAATACAGTAACTAATTATCTTGGTATTGTTACAACAATTGAGAAGAAAAGTCCACACATTTTGAGACATACTTTTGCAACACATATGCTTAACCATGGAGCTGACCTTAATTCTATAAAAGAGCTATTGGGACATGCAAATTTGTCTGCTACTCAGGTATATACACATAATACATTTGAAAAGTTAAAGAAAATATATAAACAGGCTCATCCAAGAGCTTAAATATTAATCAAATAATCAGGAGGTACTACTATGAACATTCAGATTCATTCAGTGCGGTTTGATGCCGACAAAAAGCTAATCGATTTTGTTCATCAGAAACTGGATAAGCTTACCCAGTATGATGAAGATATTGTTAATGCCGAAGTTTATCTGAGACTTAACAAAGATCAGGACAGGGAGAACAAAATTAGCGAAATCAGGCTGGAATTACCGGGTGGTCCTTTATTTGCAAAGAAACAGAGTAAGACTTTTGAGGAAGCAACGGACGATGTTATTGAAGCACTTAAAAAGCAGATTACCAAACATAAACAGAAGAAGAGAGGCGTCTGATAATTCTATTTTCAAAAATAAATTAAATTATTTTGATAAATAAAATTTAAATTCATACATTTGCAAACCGTTTTTTGAGGGTAAATTATGCTCTCGCGGGGCGTTCTTTAAATTGCCGATGTAGCTCAGTTGGTCAGAGCAGCTGATTTGTAATCAGCAGGTCGGGGGTTCGAATCCCTTCATCGGCTCTTGAAAGATTTGTAAATGTGTGTCTTAGGAGGAAAAACTCTGTATGAATGGGGAGATACCAAAGTGGCCAACTGGGGCAGACTGTAAATCTGCTGGCGAATGCCTTCGTAGGTTCGAATCCTGCTCTCCCCACTTAAAACAGGAGTAGAGCTTGTACTCACATTGTTTAAAGGAGGAGGAAGCGGGTCTCTTTGGACTATATATAAAGCGGGAGTAGCTCAGTTGGTAGAGCATCAGCCTTCCAAGCTGAGGGTCGCGGTTTCGAGTACCGTCTCCCGCTCACTTTTTGAAGCCAGAGTAGCTCAGAGGTAGAGCACTTCCTTGGTAAGGAAGGGGTCAGGGGTTCAATTCCCCTCTCCGGCTCAACAGGAAACTTGATTTATTATTGACTATAGATAAACTTAATTTAATACGCTTGGAGTTATGGCAAAAGAAAAATTTGACAGGTCAAAACCGCACGTAAATGTTGGGACAATTGGTCATGTGGACCATGGTAAGACCACTTTGACGGCAGCGATCACTATGGTCCTTGCCAAAAGGGGTCTTTCTGCGATCAGAGATTTTGACTCAATTGATAATGCTCCCGAAGAAAAGGAGAGGGGTATTACCATTAACACTGCTCATGTTGAATATCAAACAGCTAACCGTCACTATGCACATGTTGACTGCCCTGGCCACGCTGACTATATAAAAAATATGGTTACCGGTGCCGCACAGATGGACGGTGCAATTCTGGTTGTAGCTGCTGATGATGGCCCTATGCCACAGACACGTGAACATATTCTGCTTGCACATCAGGTAAACGTTCCTCAAGTGCTTGTGTTTATGAATAAGGTTGATATGGTTGACGATGAGGAGCTTCTTGAACTTGTTGAAATGGAGGTTCGTGATCTGCTTAACTTTTATAAGTTTGATGGTGACAACGCTCCCGTTATTCGTGGTTCTGCACTAGGTGCAATGAACGGTGAAGCCAAATGGGAAGATAAGGTTATGGAGCTTATGGATGCAGTTGATTCATATATTCCCATACCTCCCCGCGATAATGAGAAACCATTCCTGATGCCTGTTGAAGACGTATTTTCAATCACAGGTCGTGGTACAGTTGCAACAGGTCGTATCGAAACCGGTATTGTTAATACAGGTGACGAACTTGAACTGATCGGACTGGGTGCCAATAAACGCAAATCAGTTTGTACTGGTGTTGAGATGTTCCGTAAGATTCTTGACAGAGGAGAAGCCGGCGATAACGTAGGTCTTCTGCTTCGTGGCGTTGATAAAAAAGAGATCAAAAGAGGAATGGTTCTTGCTAAGCCAGGTTCTATAACACCTCATACCAAAGTGAAAGCTGAGGTCTATGTTCTTAAGAAAGAAGAAGGTGGCCGTCATACTCCATTCCATAATAAATACCGTCCTCAGTTTTATGTAAGAACACTTGATGTAACAGGTGAGATTACACTTCCTGAAGGAACAGAGATGGTAATGCCAGGCGATAATGTGACAATTTCTGTTGAACTTATCTATCCTGTTGCTATTAATGTTGGTTTACGTTTCGCTATCCGTGAGGGTGGTAGAACAGTAGGCGCAGGACAGATAACTGAGATAGTTGAATAAGAGTTTTGGATATATATTTGTATGGTACAGTCGCGACTGTACCATACAATATACGGGTGTAGCTCAGTTGGTAGAGCACTGGTCTCCAAAACCAGGTGTCGGGAGTTCGAGTCTCTCCTCCCGTGCAAAATTATTAGTAATATGAATATAAAAGGATATTTTCAGGAATCATACACAGAACTCGTGCACAAGGTTACCTGGCCAACATGGAGCGAACTTCAGAACAGTGCTGTTTTAGTTATGGTGGCTACGCTGATAATTGCGGTTATAGTTGCCGGAATGGATTTTTTATTTAGCAGAGCAATGGAATTCATTTACAGTTTGTTATATTAAACTAGAGAAGGTTCCAATGAGTGAGAATATTAAGAAGTGGTATGTGCTTCGGGCTATCGGGGGAAAGGAGAAAAAAGTTAAAGAGTATATTGATAGTGAGATTGCACGTCTTAAACTTGAGGACTATATCTCACAGATTCTTATCCCGACCGAAAAGGTTTACCAGATAAGAGCAGGCAAAAAAATAAGCAAGGAGAGAACATTTTTTCCTGGATATATACTTGTTGAGGCTGTACTTGTTGGAGAGATACCTCACTTGTTAAGGAATATCCCAAATGTTATAGGATTTCTTGGCTCTCAGGATGGTGAACCTGTACCACTCAGAAAATCGGAAATTAACCGTATTCTCGGAAAAGTTGATGAACTAAATGCCAGCGATGAGGAATTAAATGTTCCTTTCTTTGTTGGAGAATCAGTTAAAGTGATAGATGGTCCATTCAACAGCTTTACAGGAATAATTGAAGAGGTGAATGATGAAAAGAAAAAGCTTAAAGTGATGGTTAAAATATTTGGTAGAAAAACCCCGCTTGAGCTTAGTTTTATGCAGGTAGAAAAAGAGAATTAACAGAAGATATTGATAGTTGTAATATTCATAATGCTTCCTGAATAACTATCAAGCTCTCGCAATAAACACGCAAATTTTAAACTATGGCAAAAGAAGTAGCTGGAATTATCAAGTTACAGATTCGTGGCGGAGCAGCTAATCCATCTCCACCTGTAGGACCTGCTTTAGGTTCTAAAGGTGTAAACATTATGGATTTCTGTAAGCAATTTAATGCGAGGACTCAGGACAAAGCTGGAAAAGTTATACCGGTTGTTATAACAGTATATGGCGATAAATCATTTGATTTTGTTACTAAAACACCACCGGTTGCTGTACAGCTTCTTGAAGTTGCAAAAACTAAGAAAGGTTCTCAGGAACCTAACAGAGAAAAAGTAGCTTCCCTTTCCTGGGGCCAGGTCAAAACAATTGCTGAAGATAAGATGGAGGACTTAAACTGTTTTACAGTTGAGTCCGCTATGCGAATGGTAGCTGGTACCGCCAGAAGTATGGGAATTACCGTTAAAGGAGAATTCCCGGTAAAATAATTAATTGTAGAAAAAATGACTAAACTTACCAAAAACCAAAAGTTTGCTCTTGAAACACTTGATAAGAACAAACTTTATACATTGAAAGAAGCCTCTTCTCTGGTTAAGGATATTACCAAGACCAAGTTCGATGCTTCAATCGATTTAGATGTAAGGTTAGGTATAGATCCAAGGAAATCCAATCAGATGGTTCGCGGCGTAGTTTCACTTCCCCACGGAACAGGTAAAGAGACACGTGTACTTGTGCTCTGTACCCCCGATAAAGATGCTGAAGCAAACGAAGCAGGAGCCGATTACGTAGGTCTTGATGATTTTATTGAAAAGATCAAAGGAGGTTGGACAGATATGGATGTTATAATAACCATGCCATCTGTAATGGGAAAGGTCGGTCAGTTAGGTCGGATACTTGGTCCACGTGGACTAATGCCGAACCCAAAAAGTGGAACAGTTACTATGGAAATTGGGAAGGCTGTTAAGGAAGTAAAGCAGGGGAAGATTGATTTCAAAGTTGATAAAAGCGGAATCATTCATGCCTCAATTGGAAAAGTCTCATTCGAGCCTCAAAAGATCGTCGAGAATGCAAGAGAGTTTATCTCAATTGTAAACAAGCTTAAACCGGCTGCTGCTAAAGGAACCTACATTCGTAGCGTATTCCTCTCAAGCACAATGAGCCAGGGCATTAAGATCGATCCTAAAGGTCTTGATGATTAATTAGTTAAGTTAAAACTTGAAAGAAAAAATGAGACGGGAAGAAAAAAATGCTATTATAAACAGCCTTGCTGAGAGATTGAAAGAGTTCAGCCACTTTTATCTGACTGATACTGCTCAACTTAATGCCGCTGATACAAGTGACCTTAGAAGAAAGTGTTTTAATAACAATATTAAACTTGTTGTTGTAAAAAACACTCTCCTTCAAAGAGCGCTTGAGCAGTCTAATGGAAACTTCGAAGAACTATATCCAGTTCTGAAAGGGACTACGTCCATCATGTTTACACATTCGGGAAATGTTCCTGCAAAACTTATTAAGGAATTCCGTAAGAAACATGATAAACCTGTGCTTAAAGGTGCATACGTTCAGGAATCAGTTTACGTGGGAGACAATATGCTTGATGAGCTTGTCTCTGTAAAAACCAAAGAAGAACTGATAGGTGATATAATTATGCTTTTGCAGTCACCTGCCAAAAACGTTATTTCAGCCCTGCAATCAGGTGGAAATACAATTCATGGTGTTCTTGATACACTATCACAAAGAGAAGAGTAATAAAATATAATTAAATTAAAAATCGATAAAAATGGCAGATCTTAAGAAGTTTGCAGAAGAACTGGTTAACTTATCTGTAAAAGAAGTGAACGAACTGGCTAAAATACTTAAAGATGAGTATGGTATTGAACCTGCTGCAGCAGCTGTTGCAGTTGCAGGCCCTGCAGCCGGAAATGATGCACCTGTTGTTGAAGAGAAAACATCATTCGATATTATTCTCAAAGCAGCTGGCGGTCAGAAATTACAGATTGTTAAACTTGTTAAGGATATAACCGGTCTTGGACTGAAGGAGGCTAAAGCAGTGGTTGATGCTGCACCCTCTCCAGTTAAAGAAGGTGTTTCCAAAGATGAAGCGGAAGCTATTAAAAATCAATTAGTTGAAGCAGGAGCTGAAGTTGAACTTAAATAAGTTATACCTGAATAATGGGTTATAGGTTTAGTCCCGTCTTGCGGGACTAAGCCTTTTCGTTCTTTAAATAATAAGTTCACTTAATCTTTTAATAAATGTTCTCAAAAAATACCGAAAGAATAAGTTTCGCATCCAGAAAAAATCAGATTGATTACCCTGATTTTCTGGAGATTCAGTTAAAATCCTTCGGTGAGTTTTTTCAGCTTGGAACAACTCCCGAAAATAGGAAAAGAGAGGGACTTTTTAAAGTCTTTACTGAAAACTTCCCAATAACTGATACAAGGAACAATTTCGTTCTCGAATTTCTGGATTATTATATTGACCCTCCACGATATACAATAGAAGAGTGTATCGAACGCGGACTTACTTTCAGCGTTCCTCTCAAAGCAAAACTGAAACTTTACTGTACCGACCCTGAACATGAGGATTTTGATACAGTTATTCAGGATGTATACCTTGGAACAGTCCCATACATGACTGACCGTGCCACATTCGTTATTAATGGTGCAGAAAGAGTTGTTGTTTCCCAGTTACACAGATCCCCAGGGGTCTTTTTCGGTCAAAGCATTCATGCTAACGGAACTAAGCTTTATTCGGCCAGAATAATTCCATTCAAAGGTTCCTGGATCGAATTTACTACCGATATTAATAATGTGATGTATGCTTATATCGACAGAAAGAAAAAACTGCCGGTAACAACACTCCTACGAGCTATTGGTTTTGAGAGCGATAAGGAGATACTCGAGATTTTTAACCTTGCAGAAGAACATAAAGTATCTAAGACAAATATTAAGAAACTGGTCGGACGTAAATTGGCAGCCAGGGTACTTAAGACCTGGATCGAAGACTTTGTTGACGAGGATACAGGTGAGGTGGTTTCAATTGAAAGAAATGAAGTAATCCTCGACAGGGAGACGGTTATCGAATCTGAACATGTCGAGATGATAGTTGATTCAGGTACAAAGGCAATTCTTCTGCATAAAGACAATGCTTCTCTTTCAGATTACGCAATAATATATAACACACTTCAGAAAGATCCCTGTAACTCTGAAAAAGAGGCAGTTATCTATATTTATCGTCAGCTTCGAAACGCTGAACCACCCGACGAAGCAACAGCACGCGATGTTATTGACAAGCTGTTCTTCTCCGATAAAAGATATGACCTTGGTGAAGTTGGGCGATACAGGATAAATACAAAACTGGGTCTTAACACTGAGATGAATGTTAAGATTCTAACCAGAGAGGATATAATTAAGATTATTGGGTACCTTATAGAGCTTATTAACGCCAAAACTGATATCGACGATATAGACCACCTCAGTAACAGAAGGGTTCGAACAGTTGGAGAGCAGTTACATGCTCAGTTCGGAGTTGGTCTTGCACGCATGGCTCGTACCATACGTGAGAGAATGAATGTGAGGGATAATGAGGTGTTTACACCGGTTGACCTTATTAATTCAAAAACACTCTCTTCGGTAATTAATTCATTCTTCGGGACAAACCAGCTTTCTCAGTTCATGGATCAGACTAATCCACTTGCTGAAATGACTCATAAGCGTCGTATGTCAGCCCTTGGACCAGGAGGTCTTTCCCGCGAAAGAGCTGGATTTGAAGTAAGGGACGTTCACTATACTCATTATGGACGACTTTGCCCCATCGAAACACCTGAAGGACCAAACATTGGTCTTATATCATCACTATGTGTTTATGCCAAAATTAATAAACTGGGATTTATTGAAACTCCATATCTTAAAGTTAACGATTCTAAGGTCGATTTTAGTGATACGGGTATTGTGTGGTTGAGTGCAGAAGAAGAAGAAGAAAAAATGATAGCCCAGGCAAATGCTCCGCTTCTTGCTGACGGACATTTCGAGAATTCAAGAGCAAAATGCAGGTATGAAGCTGATTATCCGTTTGAGGAAGTTGGTAAAGTTGACCTGATGGACGTTGCTCCAAATCAGATTGCCTCAATTGCTGCATCTCTCATTCCGTTCCTCGAGCACGATGACGCTAACAGAGCACTCATGGGATCAAACATGATGCGTCAGGCAGTCCCGCTTATAAATCCTGAAGCACCTATTGTTGGAACAGGACTTGAAGCACAGGTTATAAGAGACAGCCGCATACTATATGTGGCAGAAGGCGATGGAGTAGTTGAATTCGTTGATTCTGATGAAATAGTTATCAGATACACACGGACCGATGAAGAGAAGTTCTTAAGCTTTGATGATGACATTAAACGATATACTCTTCCAAAGTACAGGAAAACAAACCAGAGTACATGTATAAACCTTATCCCTGTTGTAAAAAAAGGTGAAAAAGTTATTAAAGGACAGGTGCTTACAGAAGGTTATGGTACTAAGCAGGGTGAACTGGCTCTTGGAAGGAACCTGAAAGTGGCTTTCATGCCATGGAAAGGATATAACTTTGAAGATGCTATTGTAATCTCTGAAAAAGTTGTTCAGGAAGATTACTTTACATCTATACATATTGATGAATACCAGCTTGAAGTACGTGATACAAAACGTGGACTGGAAGAGCTTACTTCAGATATCCCAAATGTTAGCGAGGAAGCTACTAAAAATCTTGACGAAAATGGTCTTATCAGAATAGGAGCACATATAAGACCCGGCGATATTCTTATCGGTAAGATTACACCAAAAGGTGAATCAGATCCTTCGCCTGAAGAAAAACTTCTTCGTGCTATCTTCGGTGATAAAGCAGGCGATGTTAAAGATGCATCTTTGAAAGCAGGCCCTTCTCTCGAAGGTGTCGTTATTAATAAAAAACTGTTCACACGAGCTGTTAAAGACAAAAAAACCAAAGCAGTTGAAAAACCGTTGCTCGATAAGATCGAAGCAGAATTTAGCAGAAACAGCGATGAGCTGAAAGCACGACTTGTTGATAAACTTTTTATCCTGGTTAATGGTAAAACATCACAGGGTGTTAAGGATTACCTTAATGTTGATATCATTCCAAAAGGTAGTAAGTTCACTCTGAGACAGCTTCAGGAGATTGACTTCATGAATGTTAATCCTAATAAGTGGACTACAGATAAAAAGAAAAATGATAGTATCAAACAACTCCTTCATAACTATATTATTAAGTTTAAGGAGATAGATGGTGTCTATAAGCGTAAGAAATATAATATCACAATTGGTGATGAACTGCCAGCAGGTATTGTTCGACTTGCTAAAGTATACATAGCTAAAAAACGTAAGGTTAAAGTTGGCGATAAGATGGCCGGACGTCATGGGAATAAAGGTATTGTTGCCAGAATAGTAAGGGCTGAGGATATGCCTTTCCTTGAAGATGGTACACCTGTCGATATAGTTCTAAACCCATTAGGTGTTCCTTCCAGGATGAACCTTGGACAGATATATGAAACTGTTTTAGGATGGGCTGGTCAGAAACTAGGACTTCAGTTCTCAACACCCATTTTCGATGGTGCAACTATTCAGCAGATCACTGATTATACTGAGGAGGCAATACTGCCGAAGTATGGTAAAACATATCTGTATGATGGTGGTACAGGTGAAAGATTCGACCAGCCGGCTACTGTTGGCGTTATTTATATGCTTAAACTTGGCCATATGGTTGACGATAAGATGCATGCCCGTTCAATCGGACCTTATTCGTTAATTACTCAACAGCCATTAGGTGGTAAAGCTCAATTTGGAGGCCAACGTTTTGGTGAGATGGAGGTTTGGGCCCTCGAGGCATTTGGTGCTGCCCATATTCTCCAGGAGATACTTACAATTAAATCTGATGATGTCATTGGACGTGCCAAAGCATATGAGGCAATTGTTAAAGGCGAACCTATGCCTTTACCAGGTATACCCGAATCACTTAATGTTCTTTTACATGAACTGAGAGGTCTCGGACTGAGCGTAATACTTGATTAAGTATCTCGCAAGGTTTTGAATTTTTAGTTTTAGTATAAAAAAAATACAGCATATGTCATTCAGAAGAGATAACAAAACAAAGACCAGTTACTCAAAAATCTCAATAGGTCTTGCTTCACCTGAAGAGATACTTGATCGTTCAAGTGGAGAAGTACTTAAACCCGAAACAATTAATTACCGTACCTATAAACCGGAACGCGATGGATTGTTTTGCGAAAGGATTTTTGGCCCTGTAAAAGATTACGAATGCCATTGCGGAAAATACAAGAGAATCCGTTATAAAGGTATCGTTTGCGACCGTTGCGGCGTTGAGGTTACAGAGAAAAAGGTTCGTCGCGAAAGAATGGGACACATTTCTCTTGTAGTTCCTGTTGCTCATATTTGGTATTTTCGTTCGTTACCTAATAAAATAGGATATCTGCTTGGACTTCCGACTAAAAAGCTTGATTCTATAATATACTATGAGAGATATGTCGTAATCAATCCTGGTGTGAAGGCAGTTGATGGTGTTAAGTATCTCGATTTTCTGACAGAGGAGGAATATCTTGAAATTACTGAGTCACTTCCAAAAGAAAATCAATACCTCGAAGATAACCATCCTGATAAGTTTATTGCAGATATGGGAGCTGAGGCTCTTTATCAACTTCTCAGCCGTCTTGATCTTGATGAAATGTCCTATTCTCTTCGTCATAGAGCGAATACAGAAACATCACAACAGCGTAAAAACGAAGCCCTTAAACGTCTTCAGGTTGTTGAGGCTTTCAGAGATTCCAAACTGGTTAATAAACCTGAATGGATGATCATAAAGGTTGTTCCTGTTATTCCACCTGAATTGAGGCCTCTTGTTCCTCTCGATGGCGGACGATTTGCAACCAGCGACCTGAATGATCTTTACAGAAGGGTTATCATCAGGAACAACCGATTGAAAAGACTTATTGAGATCAAAGCTCCCGAAGTGATTCTTCGTAATGAAAAACGTATGCTTCAGGAAGCGGTTGATTCTCTTTTCGATAATTCACGAAAAGCAAATGCAGTAAAAACAGATGCTAACCGGCCTCTTAAGTCACTTAGCGATAGTCTTAAAGGAAAGCAGGGACGCTTTCGTCAGAACCTGCTTGGTAAACGAGTTGATTATTCTGCCCGCTCAGTTATTGTTGTTGGCCCGGAGCTTAGCCTGCACGAATGCGGTATACCAAAGGATATGGCAGCAGAACTTTATAAGCCATTTATTATCCGGAAACTGATCGAACGAGGAATAGTTAAAACAGTTAAATCAGCGAAGAAAATTGTTGACAGGAAAGATCCTGTTGTTTGGGATATTCTTGAAAACGTGCTTAAAGGGCACCCGGTCCTTCTAAACCGTGCTCCTACACTTCACAGGCTTGGTATTCAGGCCTTTCAGCCAAAACTTATTGAAGGAAAAGCAATTCAGCTCCATCCTTTGGTATGTACTGCATTTAACGCTGACTTCGACGGTGACCAAATGGCTGTTCATCTTCCTCTTGGGAATGGTGCAGTCCTTGAAGCTCAGATGCTTATGCTAGCTTCGCATAATATTCTTAACCCTGCCAACGGAGCACCTGTCACAGTTCCTTCACAGGATATGGTCCTGGGACTTTACTATATAACCAAAGGAAGAAAGAGTACCGAAACTGAAAAGGTAAAAGGTGAAGGTCTTATTTTTTATTCTAAGGAAGAGGTTAATATAGCATATAATGAAAAAAAGGTCGACCTTCATGCAGTTATAAAAGTTAAAGTCGACGATATAGTTGATGGGGAATTCATTAACCACCTTATTGAGACAACCGTGGGAAGAGTTATCTTCAATCAGTATGTTCCAAGGGAGGTTGGCTATATTAATGAAATATTAACAAAGAAATCTTTGAGGGATATAATCGGGCGAGTTCTTAAACTTGCAGGAACTGCAAAAACGGCTAATTTTCTTGATGCAATTAAGAACCTGGGATTCTATTCTGCATTTAAAGGTGGCTTATCATTTAATCTGGATGATGTAATTATACCTGAGGAAAAAACAAAATTTGTTGCAGAGGGATATGAGCAGGTTGAAGAGGTATTGAATAATTACAGCATGGGTTTCATAACCAATAATGAGCGTTATAATCAGATAATCGATATATGGACACATGTTAACGCGAAGCTTACGCAAACGCTGATGAAGCAGCTTTCAACTGACAAACAGGGTTTCAACTCTGTTTATATGATGCTCGACTCAGGTGCAAGGGGATCTAAGGAACAAATACGTCAGCTTTCAGGTATGAGGGGTCTGATGGCCAAGCCTCAGAAATCAGGTGCAACAGGTTCAGAGATCATAGAGAACCCTATCCTGTCGAACTTTAAAGAAGGCTTATCCGTTCTTGAATATTTTATCTCAACCCACGGTGCACGTAAAGGTCTTGCTGATACTGCGTTGAAAACAGCAGACGCCGGTTATCTAACTCGTCGTCTTGTAGATGTTTCACAGGATGTTATCATTAATGAAGAAGATTGTGGTACACTTAGAGGATTGGTGGCTACGGCCATCAAGAAAAATGAGGAATTTGTTGAATCTCTGTATGAAAGAATCCTCGGCCGTACAACAGTTCATAATGTTTATCACCCACTTACAGGCGAATTGATAGTTGAAGCAGGACAGGAACTTTATGAAGATCTTGCCAGGAAAATTGAAGATTCTCCAATAGAGCAAGTTGAGATACGGTCAGTTCTTACTTGCGAATCCAAAAGAGGAGTATGCGCAAAATGTTATGGTCGTAACCTGGCTAATGGGCTTATGGTTCAGAAAGGTGAGGCAGTTGGTGTTATTGCAGCTCAAAGTATTGGTGAGCCTGGTACTCAGCTTACTCTTCGTACATTCCATGTCGGAGGTACTGCATCGAACATTACTACCGAATCAAGAATTATTGCCAGGTACGGTGGTATAGCTGAAATTGAAGAGATCAGAACAGTTCCTAAAAAGGATGCTGAAAAGGGTGATATAGATATAGTTATAGGACGTCTTGCCGAATTAAGGATAGTTGATAAGAAAACAAGTATTGCTCTTACAACACATACAATTCCCTATGGCTCAAAACTGTATATAAAGCCTGGGCAGGAGATTGAAAAAGGTAAACTTATATGCGAATGGGATCCATTCAATGCTGTTATTATTTCAGAAATGGCAGGAAAGATAGGATACGATTTTCTTATAGAAGGTATTACATTCCGTGAGGAGTCTGACGAGCAGACCGGATTTAAAGAGAAAGTTATTACTGAGAGCAGGGACAAGACAAAGAACCCTGCAATAAAAATTTTATCTCCGAAAGGTGAAGAACTCAGAGTATATAACCTTCCTGTAGGATCTCACCTGGTTGTTGATACTGATAAGATGGTTGAAGCTGGTGAAGTACTTGCCAAAATACCGCGGGCTATTGGAAAATCAGGCGATATAACCGGTGGCCTTCCACGTGTTACTGAACTTTTTGAAGCACGTAACCCATCTAACCCGGCGGTTGTCTCAGAAATTGATGGAGAAGTAACATTCGGAAAGATAAAAAGAGGCAACAGGGAGATTTCTATCAAGTCAAAAACTGATGAGACAAAAAAATACCTTGTTCCACTTTCAAAACAGATACTTGTACAGGAAAACGATTATGTAAAAGCTGGAATACCTCTCTCAGACGGGGCAATTACTCCGGCCGATATATTGGCTATTAAAGGGCCGACAAAGGTTCAGGAATATATAGTTAATGAAATTCAGGAGGTTTATCGCTTGCAAGGAGTGAAGATAAATGATAAACACTTTGAAATTATTGTTCGCCAGATGATGCGCAAGGTTGAGATTGTTGATCCAGGTGATACTAAATTTCTTGAAAGACAAATCGTTGATAAACTTGATTTCATGGATGAGAATGACTGGATCTATGGGAAAAAAGTTATTATTGACGCTGGTGATTCTCAATTATTACGACCGGGAATGATAATTTCAGCCCGAAAGCTCAGAGATGACAATTCTGTCCTGAAACGACGCGATATGAAAGTTGTAGAGGCACGAGATGCAATCCCCGCAACTTCAAGCCAGGTGTTACAGGGTATAACAAGAGCGGCACTACAGACTAATAGTTTCTTCTCAGCTGCTTCATTTCAGGAGACTACAAAAGTGCTGAACGAAGCTGCAATATTAGGGAAGATAGACAGGCTTGAAGGATTGAAGGAAAATGTTATTGTCGGTCATCTTATTCCTGCAGGGACAGGACAGAGGCAGTATAATGGTATTATTGTTGGTTCGCTTGAAGAATATGATAACCTTGTAGGTGTAGAACAGGAAGCTGATTCCGAAGCCACTCAAATTGTGTAATTATATAAGTTATGACAGATCCCAAGAACCCGACACAGATTAGTATTGAGCTGAATGAAGAAGTTGCCCAGGGAACATATTCGAACCTTGCAGTTATAACTCATTCAACCTCTGAATTCGTAGTAGATTTTGTCAGAATTATGCCAGGAATACCTAAGGCACAGGTTAAATCGAGGATTATTCTTACTCCTGAACATGCAAAAAGACTTGTTGCTGCACTTCAGGATAATATTGACAAGTATGAAGCTGTTCACGGGATAATCAAAGAAATGAAAGGGTCAGGATCAGCAATGCCATTAAATTTTGGCGGTCCCACAGCCCAGGCATGAAATAAATGTTTTATTTGGCCGTTGGTACTAATAAATGCTAAGATAGATCTGAAATGAGAGGACACATCATAAGAAAAATACTTGTTGTACTAATAATTATTGCACCCGTTTTCTCATATTCAGGTTGTAAGAAACAAGTACGTTGTGGTTGCGGTAAAGATGTTCTGTTTACTCTTGAAAACAGGCAGGCAACAGTTTATTATAATGAAACAGGAACAAGTATCACTTTTACAACAATAGAAGATCCCTATTCTACATATAATTTCTGCAATCCGCAGGAGATGTTTCCAAAATTTGAAGACTATAAGTCAGGAGATGTTCTTCTTGTGTCCGGCGATGTTTTCTGGGAGTGCAACTATCTGTACCAATCCAGTAATTATTCGTACAGCCCTTACAAAGTTTATATGATTCAGGTTACTGATGTCACGTTGGATCTTTACGGAAAGAAATAATTGTTTTTCAAGCGATTTATGATATGTTTTTATGATTGCTGTTAGTTAAAAAATTTTGTGCTGACAATTTTGTATATTTCAGAAAAATTCAGCAATGAGTCAATATAACATATCTTTTGTTGGAGCAGGAAGGGTAGCTGATGCTTTGTGCAGGAAAATGTATGCTGCTGGATTTAATATTGAGTTGATTGTTTCTGAATCGAAGAAAAACGGTCCTTCACTTGCTGGTTCATGTAATGCCTTATGGTCTTCTGACCTTAAGTTTCCCAATTCAACGGATATAATAATTGTTTCTGTACCTGACCACAGGCTAAAAACTGTACTGGATAAGATAACCTGCTGTTCAGAAACCCTGGTAGTTCATACTGCAGGTAGTATTGGCTTAGATATTTTCCCTGATCAATTAGCACATAAAGGCATTTTTTACCCGCTACAAACCTTTTCATTGGAAAGAAAAGTTAATTTTCAGAATCTTCCTTTTCTCCTTGAATCATCAGACGAAAAGTCCACTTCAATTTTGAAAAGTATTGTGCATTCTGTTGGAGGGAAAGTGTATCTTGTCGATACTAAAAACAGACAAGCTTTACATCTGGCTGCTGTATTTGCCTGTAATTTTTCTAATCATATGCTTACCCTGGGGAAGGAGATAGCATTAAATTCAGATTTTGCTTTTGACCTGCTTGTACCATTAATTAATGAGACTATTTCAAAAGCAATAGATATCGGACCTGAAAACTCTCAAACAGGACCTGCTGTGAGACATGATCATGACACAATTAAAAGACATTTGGAATTATTATCTTTCTCACCCGAACTTCAGAGGATATATGATGAAATGACCGGATCAATAATGAATTACTATAACAAAGAGCGATGAATGGCTAATTTTAAGGAAGGTCTCGTAAGAGTAAAAGCATTTGTTTTTGATATTGATGGAGTGTTGTCATTACAAACAATAGGTCTTAATTCTTTTGGTGTGCCAAACAGGACTGTGAATCTTCGTGATGGCTATGCTTTGCAACTTGCAGTTAAAAAAGGTTATTATGTAGGAATTATCTCAGGAAGCAGGTCAAAAGAATACAAAAAGAGACTTAAATTGCTTGGTATAAGTGATGTTTATCTCAACAGCCGCACCAAACTGAACCATTTTAATACTTTTCTAAAAAAACATAATCTGAATAAATCTGATGTTCTGTTTATGGGTGATGATATCCCTGATTTTGAGATTATGAAACAGGTAGGTGTTGCAGTATGTCCTTCCGATGCAGATAGTGAGATCAAACATATATCTTCTTATATTTCAGATAAGAAGGGAGGGGAAGGATGTGTTAGAGATGTTATTGAACAAGTGATGAGACTACATAAAAATTGGATGGATAATGATGCATTTACATGGTAATAGATGAAAGAATTTTTTAATCTGATCAGATGGAAAAATCTTATCATAGTTGTTCTTACTATGGTACTTATGAGATATGCAGTTATCGGACCGATCATAAGCAAAATTGGTGTTATCCTTCTTAAGGGAACCGGAGAAGAGATTCCAATGGTACTACAGTTTCCATGGTATAATTTTGTTTTACTTGTTGCTGCAACTGTCTTAATTACTGCAGGTGGATATGTAATTAATGATTATTTTGATATTAAAACTGACCTGATAAACAAAGGGAAGGTTATAGTGGGTACAAAAATTCCCAGACGGCAGGCAATGATGTGGCATAATATTTTTAATATTGCAGGTGTTGCTGCAGGCTTTTATATTTCATGGAAAGCAGGTTATGTATGGTTGGGAACTCTTTTTCTTATGGTATCTGGGTTGCTCTATTTCTATTCTGCAAGCTATAAGAGACAGTTTCTGATCGGTAATATTATTGTTGCTATTTTAACAGCGATGGTCCCTATGCTAGTTGTCTTTTATGAATGGCCAGCATTATTTAGGTATTACAATATAAATGCTATTTATCCTCCCAAAATTGACCTGATCTTATACTGGGTAGGGGGTTTTGCCCTTTTTGCTTTTATGACTACACTGACCCGCGAAATTATTAAAGATATAGAAGACTTTGAAGGAGATCAAGCCTATGGAAGAAACACAGTCCCTGTTGTTATCGGAGTAACTTCAGCCAAGATAGTATCTGTTAGCCTTATAATACTTACTATTGCTATGCTATATCTTATCTGGCACTTATTTATTAACGATACCCTAACTTTTATTTACCTCACTTCTCTCATAGTCCTGCCACTTATCTTTATTATATATGAGGTTGTAATCAGCAGAAACAGGAAACAGCTTCATAGAGCAAGCAGCATCATGAAGATTGTGATGCTGACAGGTATTCTTTACTCTGTTGTGGTAAAAGTAATTATTAACTGGAACCTATTCTGAGAATGGTAATTGATAACCTTAATAGCTATAGGATAATCCTTGCCTCTCGTTCACCCCGCAGGCAGCAATTACTCAAGGAACTGGGTATTAAATTTGATGTTCTTATTAGAGAATATCCGGAATCTTATCCGGAAAATCTTGTTGGGAAGCAAATTGCCACTTATGTTGCATATGAAAAGGCACTTTCATTTAAAGGTGAAATTTCAGATAATGAAATTGTTATAACAGCAGATACTATTGTCTGGTGTAATCATAAGGTGCTTGGCAAACCTCTTGATCATGATGATGCTATCAGAATTCTCAAAGAAATCTCCGGCAATATACATGAAGTAATTACTGGGGTCTGCATATTTTCATCTGTTAAAGAGAGAACATTTTCTGTCTCAACAAAAGTTACATTTGATACATTGTCTGATGAGGAGATTCGTTATTATGTTGAAAGATTCAAACCTTATGATAAAGCTGGCGCTTATGGAATACAGGAGTGGATCGGATTGGCAGGATGCAGCTATATTGAAGGATCATATTCGAATGTTGTTGGCTTACCTGTGCAGAGACTCTATAGAGAACTTCAAAGATTTATATTAGAATAAAAGTTAAATGCAAAAGTCGGAGCGAAGGAAGGGATGGGTTAAAAGAAGACAAATGGCAAAAGTTAAAATGAATTATTAATAAAACCTATTATTAGAGATGAGAAACAAACTACTTACAATCACATTATTATTGACAATATTTTTTGTTTCAGTCTGCAGAGCCGACGAAGGTATGTGGATTCCCCTTCTTATTGAAAAATATAATATCAAGCTGATGCAGGAGAAAGGTTTTAAACTGTCGGCTGAAGATATTTATAGTGTAAATAAAGCTAGTATGAAAGATGCAATTGTGTTGTTTGGCGGAGGCTGTACGGGCGAAGTTATTTCATCTGATGGCCTTTTGATAACAAACCACCATTGCGGCTACAGTCAGATTCAGAAACATTCGACTCTTGAGCACGATTATCTTACAAATGGGTTTTGGGCAATGTCGCGGGAAGAAGAGTTACCTGATCCTGGTCTCTCTGTAATTTTTCTTAAAAGGATGGAAGATGTTACAGAAAGAGTTCTGGAAGGAGTTACTGCTGACATGAATACCACCAAACGTGAAAAAATTATTAGTTCAAATAGTTCTGAAATAAGAAAACTAGCCACTGAGGGAACCGCTTATTCTGCAGTAGTGAGGCCATTTTATATGGGTAATCAATACTTCCTTTTTATCAATGAAACATTTAGAGATATACGACTCGTTGGAGCACCACCTTCTGCTATTGGAAAGTTTTGTGGAGAGACCGATAACTGGGTATGGCCACGCCATACAGGTGACTTCTCCCTTTTCAGAATCTATGCTGATAAAGAAAATAAACCTGCTGATTTTTCTAAAGCTAATGTTCCCTATAAACCAGCTTATCATTTTCCTATTTCAATTAAAGGTGTAAATGAAGGAGATTTTACAATGGTTTTCGGCTACCCTGGATCAACTTCAGAGTATGTTACATCTTTTCATATCGATATGATAAAGAACTATTTAAATCCTAAGATGATTGATCTCAGAACTAAAAAAATAGAGATATTGGAGTACGGAATGAATTCTGACCCACTAATAAGGATACAGTATTCTGCAAAGAAAGCTGGAATAGCTAACACATGGAAGAGATGGATAGGAGAAAGTCAGGGATTGGGAAAAATGAAAACTATTGATAAGAAGAAGGAGTTTGAAAACAGACTTACCGTATGGATTAATGAGAATAATGATCGTATAACAAAATATGGAGATATTCTGCCAAAATACAAGGAGCTGTACTCGGAATGGAAGGACTATAGCATTGTAAGTAGTTATTCCAATGAGGTTTTCATAAGAAATGGCATTGAAGCCATAAGCCTTGCAAGAAGAATTAATGCATTGGTTAAGCTATTTGAGAATAATGGCGATCCGGACAAAATTCAGACTTTGAAGCTCAGTCTGATTGAGATTGGGAAAAACTTTTTCAAAAATTATAATATGGAGACAGATAAAAAGTTATTTGTAGCTCTTATGACAATGTATGGAGAAAATCTTGAAACTAAATGGCAGGCACCGGGGTATATAAAAATTAAAAATTCATGTAAAGGGAATTTTTCCTCTGTAGCTGATAAATATTATGAATATTCAGTTTTTTCAGACGAGGCAAGATTCAACGCATTTATTAAAGGATTTAACAAATCAGATATTCATAAATTAAATAAAGATCCATTCTACCTTCTTGCTATTAATGTGACTGACTTCCTGGCAGAAAAAGTAAAACCTGAACTTGATCGAATTAATGATGAAATTAAATATCTTAATAAGAATTATATGACAGCTCAGATGGAATTTGATAAGGAACGAGTTTTCTACCCTGATGCCAACTCAACTCTTCGTATAACATATGGAACTGTTAAAGGATATTTTTCAAAAGATGCTGTCTATTTTACTCATTATACAACACTTAAAGGGATTATGGAAAAGGATAATCCTGATATTTATGACTATGATGTACCAGATAAACTGAGAGAGTTGTATAGCGCCAGGGATTTCGACCGTTATACACAGAACGGAGAAGTACCTGTTTGCTTCATTGCTAATAACCATACAACAGGTGGTAATTCAGGTAGCCCGGTAATAAACGGTGATGGTAATCTTATTGGTGTCAACTTCGACAGGGCATGGGAAGGTGTTGCCAGCGACCTGGCTTTTAATCCTGACCAGAGCCGTAATATCAGTCTGGATATAAGATATGCACTTTTTATTATCGACAAATTTGCAGGAGCAGGTTACCTGTTAAATGAAATGACAATTGTTGAATAAACTTGTGGGCAAAGCAGGGGGTCAGAACCGGATAGTATACTTAACTTTTACCCGAGCCTCGTAGACTTCGGTACTGAAGCGCTCAAGAGGATCGATCAAAGGAGAGTTGAATGTAAGAAAAATCTCTTTCCCTGGCTTGATTATCCATTGGAAACGTGATTGCCATCCCATAGACCATCCCACGATTTATTATAATCTTTTCCATTTTCATTCACAAGAGCGTCACCAATACTTCCTCTGGGGCCAATCTGAAACCAATAACCACTTCGTCCATCGAGATATGTATCGAGAATTATCTGAACCCGGTCATCTTCACCTAAACTTACATCGCGGGCTAACTCTTTGGCTGTCATGCCACTCGGGTCATCAAAGCAGTGAATTCCTATATAAATATTGTTATGATCATATAAGAAGTAGAATTCAGTTTTCTCCGAAACAGGATCACCGGGTTTAGGTTCTCTTTGATATAACTCATTAATCATAGAAGCTTTACGCCATACGTCTTCCCTGATAGATCCATCAATGACAGGAGGAGTCTCAGTAAAAACAGCTTTTATTTCGGGTTGGGCCAGGAGGGAAATTGAAAACGATATGAAAGCATGCATTACTTTTTCCTGATATTCCATTTTTTTGGTATTTTGTTTTTCATTGTTGTATTTATGTTATATAGGTCTAAAAAGTATTAACTTTCAATAAAATATCTGAATGGATGAAAATAGTCGTTGATGATAATATTCCTTTTCTGAAGGGAACGTTAGAACCTTTTGCTGAAGTAGTCTATTTGCCCGGGAGGCAGATCAGCAGAGAAATACTTATAGATGCAGATGCTCTGCTTATCAGAACAAGGACAAAATGTACTGAGAGCCTGTTGAAAGGAACAAATGTCCGGTTCATTGGTACAGCAACAATCGGATTCGACCATATTGACATCCGGTTTTGTGAAAAAAATAAAATTTTCTGGACTAATGCTCCTGGTTGCAATTCATCGTCGGTTCAGCAATATATTGCAGCAACCCTGCTTAAACTGGCTATGGATCACAAGTTTACTTTGAAAGATAAAACTATCGGAATAGTAGGGGTAGGAAATGTTGGTTCCAAAGTTGAAAAACTTGCCTGGATTTTAGGGATGAATGTTTTGCTGAATGATCCACCAAGGGCAAGAATTGAAGGGGGTAAGAATTTTGTAAAACTTGATAATATCCTTTATGAATCGGATATTATTACAATACACCTTCCTTTAAGTTTTGTAGGTGATGATAAAACATACCATCTCTTTAATGACAAGAGTTTTAATAAGATGAAAAAAGGAACATGGTTTTTCAATTCTGCACGTGGTGAAGTAACGGATACTAATTCGCTTAAGAAAGCCCTGGTTTCAGGCAAGCTGGGTGGGGCTGTGATAGATGTATGGGAAAATGAACCGGATATTGATATTGAGCTTATGACGAAATCTTTTATTTCAACTCCACATATTGCAGGGTATTCTACTGATGGAAAAGCTAACGGAACGGCAATTGTAGTGAAATCTTTATGCGAATATTTTGATCTTCCCTTAAAAAGCTGGTATCCTGATAATGTTCCACAGCCTTCTACTCCTGATCTGAAAATTGATGGTAAGGGTAAATCAGAGGAAGAGATAATCAGGGAAGCTGTTTTTCATACCTACAATATTACCCAGGATGATTTAAAATTTCGTTTTTCACCAACCGATTTTGAAAAGCAAAGAGGTGTTTACCCGGGAAGGAGGGAGTTCTCTTCTTACTCTGTGAAATGTCATGACTGTACTAAAAAGAGCCATAAAAAACTTGAGGATTTGGGATTTAGGGTTATTGTCTGATTGTCTTTTGTCTTTGTTACACCGAAACCTTTTCAAGTGCCATAGCGTATTCTTTCACCTGGAAAACAAATGCCTGTAGCCTGGTATCGAGTGAGACGGTATCCTGACCATCATAAGCAATATTAATAAAGGGGATATTATTATTGTCTTTTCTGAATGTGTCGCTCACTGAGGCAATAATAGTACCCGGCGCACATGTAAATGGCAATATTGCAGCCATACCCGAAACGCCTTTCTTTGTAAGAGCTACCGATGAACCCATTGCAATAGGAGGATCACCGTCATAAAATTGACTCACATACTTATTGCATAACTTAAGCATATCGTGCAGCGACACATCCTTTTCATGATCGGTAAATTTATTAATACCCCGTAGTAAAGATGCTGCAATAAGATCCTGACCATAAGCCTGAATCTTTGATTTGATGATACCTTTTGTATCATTTTTCCATCTGCTGTCACGGGTAAAACGGTGTGTAGAGTAAAGAATCCATTCTGAGAAGGGACCAATGTTCACCTCAACGCCAAGATCTTCAAGTCTGTTTGCGATATTCCCGTTACAGCCTGCATTGTCTCGCATGAATATTTCACCAATGATGGCAACCACAGGTTTTCTCTGGCTCTTATCAACCTTAATTGCAATAAAATCTAAAACAATTTCAGTCAGGACTTTATGCAGACCTTTTGATCCTTTCTCTATACAATTTTCAAGTCGCTTTAATGATTCACCATATAGTTTATCTGAATCCCCTTTGTTGACCTCATAGGGTCGGGTTTCCCTGTAAATTTTCCTGAGATAATCAGCAACAACAAATCCTTTCCAGGCATTGATCCTGAATTTTTGTCCATGTTCACCAGCAACATCTTCATACGATGTGTCATTTGATGGCGTAATAAGTTCTGCTTCACTAAAACCAAGTCTGTCAAAGAGTATCCTGTGAAATTGGTTATACTGACCGAACCGGCATGGGCCATTATGATCGGGCATAAAGAAGCTCATTTTTGAAGGATCTGCACCACGCTCCTGTAGCTTTTTTATAAAACTTCCTGTTACACAAATCATCGGAAAACACTCTTTTGATGAGGTATATTTTCTTCCGATTGCAAGATCCTCTTCAGTCTGTATGGGCAGAACTTCAGACTGAATACCACAACTACGGGCAGCTGCAGCGAGCATGTAGCCACCATCATTCATATACGGAAAATACATCACCCGGTCTTTTTGAGGGGATGCCTGACCCGGACGAGGTCGATAGATCTTCATATCTTTTTTCTTATTTTGCTCAGCCCCTTTGAGGCTATCAAGAAATGCTTCAATACGTGTAATCATTCCGGCATCGGCAGAGTGTTCATCTACTTCGAGATGAAGAAATGGCTTACCTTTAAGTTCTTCTGTAACATAATGCCATATAAATGAGTCGGGTCCGCAGCGAAAGTTACTGATATATACTGCATGGAATTTATCATGTTTTGCTACCATCTGTGCGGCGGCTATAACCTTTTGTCCGTTTGGCCAATACATGCTACGGTAGTTCTCAAAAATATTATAAGGTGACAGATCAAGCATATCCAGAGGAATTGGCATAACATTTTGGCCTATAAGCTTCTCAACCAAACCCAGATTAAGATGTTGGTCTGTACTGTTATAGGGTCTTCCTAAAAGTACTACTGGCCGGCAGTTCCCGGGAATTGAATTAAGTACATCTTTCCCGTAATCAATAAGACGTTCTTCAAATGAAACTTGTATTTCATCAGCTTTATATACTGCTTTTTTAATCTCTGTTTTACTGATCCCAAACTTCTCACTGAAGAATTCTGTCATCTCTGGGATGAGAGCTCTTTCGAAAAACCTGAAATGAAGGGTTGGGATAAGGAGTTTTGATTCATCGACTTTTCCTCGCAGGGCCGCTTTTACCATAAAAGGATAAGACTGGATCCATGGACAGTTGGTATTGAAAGTCTTGTTCCCTTCCTTTTTCTTTCCATTAACAATAAATGGAAGGAAAATGTAATCAACACCTTTTTCAATAAGATCTATCACATGACCATGCATCAGTTCGACAGGAAGGCAAGTCTCCGCGTTCACCGATTCGATGGATTTTGTTACCAGCGATTTATCTGACTCTTTAGAGATTACCACCGTAAATCCAAGTTGTTCAAAAAATGTCCTCCAAAAGGGGAATTGCTGGTAGAATACCATCAAAGCTCTTGGAATTCCTATAGTAGTTGATTCCCCTGTTTTATTTTCCTCGAAGCCCTCCATAAGCATTTCGGTCCTGACCTTAAAAAGGTTGGGAATATTATTTGCCACCTTTTTCCTATCGTCAGTCTCATACTTTTCGCAACGGCCACCATAGTACAATGATTTCTTTTCCCCTGATATTTTTATACGGCTTATTTCACAATGATTAGTACATCCCTGACATGTGAACCTGCTTACCTTATAAGTGCTGTTTCGTACTCCAAAGCCTTTGAACCTGGTTTTTTGACCTTCAACCATCGATCTTTTGGCCAGGATGGCGGCGCCTATAGCCCCGGTAACATCGAAATGGGGAGGTATTATTATCTTCTTGCCAAGGACCTGTTCGAAAGCGGCAACAACTGCTTTATTGTTAGTAACTCCACCCTGAAAGAATATTTTATCGCCAATCCGCCGATCTCCGACTACCTTTTGTAAGTAATTATAGACGATAGAATAAGCGAGACCCCCGACAAGGTTTTCGTTTTTGGCTCCCTTTTGCATGAATGAGTTAAGATCCGATTCCATGAAAACGGTGCATCGGTCTCCCAATTTTACCGGACATTTAGAATTAAGCGCCATACATCCGAACTCCTCTACAATATTAATGTCCAGTTTCTCAGCCTGCTCCTCAAGAAATGACCCGGTACCGGCTGCGCACACCTTATTCATCTCAAAATCAACAATAACGCCATTTTCAATACTTATATACTTTGAATCCTGACCTCCAATCTCGAATATCGTGTCAACAGTCGGATCGTAATCAATTGCCGCTGTTGCCTGAGCAGTTATTTCGTTCCTGATAGTGTCGGCTCCTATGAAATCACCTGTCAGATATCTTCCTGAACCGGTTGTGCCTGCACCGAGTACAACCACATCATCGCCTACCTCGTCAAAGATCTCAGTCAATCCTTCCTGAATAGCTTCGAGAGGCTTCCCGGCTGTTGGCAGATAACGTCTTGCCACAACCCTGTGTTTGCTATCTATTAGTACTACATTTGTGCTAAGGGAACCAACATCAAGACCCAAATAAACCGGTAATTTTTCCTTATCGTTTTTAACGAAATGCACATCTTTTTGATATTCTGCTTCAGATTCCTTCAGTTGAGGAAGGCTTATAAAATCTTCAGTGGCACTGGCGAGATACTCTTCAAGTTTTGAAATGCCGGTGAAGTGGTTCATAATGAGATTATTAATACGGACATAATAAACAGCTCCTATTGCTCCCATGGCAGCGTGATGAGGAGAGATGATCAATTCCCCATCGGTTAGGTTCAGTATCTCCCTGAAAGCCCTGATCATTCCGGTATTTGCTGCCACCCCTCCTGAAAAGAGAACCGGTTTTAAAATCTCTTTGCTTCTTGCAACATTACTGCGGAAGTTTCTTGCTAATGCGAAACATAATCCGGCTACAATATCGTGCAGAGGGGTTGCTATCTGCTGGTGATGGATCATATCGCTTTTTGCAAAGACACTGCAACGGCCCGCAATCCTGGGAGGATCAACTGATTTTAATGCCATTAAACCAAATTCATTTTCAATAGGTACGCCTATTCTTTTTGCCTGCTGGTCGAGAAATGAACCTGTTCCTGCCGCACATACGCTGTTCATTTCAAAATCGACCAGTCTGGAGTGTCCGTTTTCCGGATCTTTTTCAAGAATGATTAGCTTAGAATCTTCTCCCCCTATCTCAATTACTGTTCTTGCTTCAGGATACATTCTTCCTGTAGAAGTTGCCTGGGCAATAATTTCATTAACAAATACACCTCCAATGAGTTCAGTGGCCAGCTTGCCACCTGTCCCTGTAATGGCAATTCCTTTAATAGTTCCGGAAGAGTATTTATTCAGGATTTGTGATAATCGCTCTTTAAGAACGAAAAAGGGTTTCCCATGGACATAATCATAATAATCCTCCAGAATGTTATTATCGTTATCAATAACTACCGTATTTAATGAGACCGAACCTATATCAAGGCCCAGGTAAAGAATATCTTCAGATGAAATCTCTTTTTGTGGTTCATTTTGCATAGTCAGAGAATTAAATGGGGAAAAACATTGAGAACCCCTAATACAATTGTGTTAATATTAAAACTATTAATTATTTTTCGGAAGCCAATATAATCAATTTTTTTATTGTAATGTTGGAAAGGATATAAATGTCATAGAAGTTGTGTTCCGTTACTTCGTTGCGCCGCTAAACAGTTATACCCACTCCTCCTGAAGATACCCTGTTTCTCTGTGATCCTTTAGATGTTTGAGATGTGCTATGAATGATCTTGCTGAATTTTTTGGAGTTGCAAGACCATCAATAGCCAGGGCTCTTGGAGACCTGGCTATTGATGGATATATTTTGGCAAACAGAAAAGATATTCAGATTTTGGATAAAAAGGGATTGGGCGATCTTACTGTTGATTAATTCAATGATACAACAGATCCCGTTTCAACTGGCAGGGAAATAATAAAACAAGTACCTTCATCCACCTTGCTTTCTATAACGATATTTCCATTATTTATTTTTACAAGCTCACTACAGAGCTTAAGTCCCAATCCTGTTCCCTTTTCATTCTCTGTACCCTGAGTACTCTTGATTTCGGTGGAGGTAAAGAGATCCTTTTGTTTTTTTTCAGGGATACCTACTCCGTTATCACAGATCTTGAGCATAATGCCTTCCCCTTTTAATTTTTTCTCCTTAAGAAGAATGCTGATTCTACCTCCACGTGGGGTATATTTGACTGCGTTTGACAATAGGTTTCTAATAATAATATCCAGTAGGTCTTTATCAACGAAGGCTATTGAGCTTCCTACTTGTGTGAAATTTACTGATATCTCTTTTTTGTCGGCAGTCTCTTTGAAAATACTAAGGTTAGTAAGTATGATATTGGAAAGATCATGTTTTTCAGGAGAAAAATTTATCTTGTCTTCCTGGCCTCTTCCCCAAACAAGCATATTCTCCAGAAGACTAATTACAAGCTGTGCATACTGGATACTTGAATTAGCAAAAGTGTCATACTTTTCTTTGTACTCTTTCTCTTTAAGAAGGTTGAGCATATACAGGATGTTTACTACCGGACTTCTTAAATCGTGTGCTATAACAGAAAAAATTCTGTTTTTAAGTTGAATAGTATCTGATAACTGTTTGTTTTGCAACGCTATTCTGCTGCTTTGTTCCTCGATTTCTTCATTCCTGTTCTGGAGCTCCTTCGTTCTTTCTTTAACAAGAATTTCCATTTTCCTGTTAACCAATTCAAGCTCATTTTGAAGCTTTTCCTTATCATGAAATACCCTTACCCATTTATAAAGCAACAGGCCAGCCTGGATGAAGACAAACAGTACAATAATATATGTGAGTAAATATCCAGTACCACTTTCAGCTTTACCCAGCGACACCCTCATGTCATGTAAGCCACCGAATAACAGGAGAATAAAGGCAAGAAAATACATAATGTCAAGGGCATTTCTTTTCAATATTCCCTGAAAACTCTTGAATAGTATGTAACCTAATATTATAAATATTGAGGGATAATAAGCTAACATAATGTAACTGAAGATTTTTACCGGTAGAAGCAGAGTCAAAACAGATGCCAGCGAAAATAATACAGTAAATGTCCAGGAGGTTATCCTGAAAAATAATGAAGGATAAAGATTTAAAACAAACCATGTGCCTCCGATAATAAGCAGAAACAATCCGATGTATTCGAACCTTACTATCCATATCCAATCGATATTGAACAGGTTAAGAACAAGATAATGAGAGGTAAACAGGGGTCTTATGGCCAAACCTGTTGTAGTCATACAAAAGAATCCCATGACCTGCTCTTTAGTAGAAAGAATAAAGAAGAAGAGGAAAAAAATGGAGAATCCTAAAAGAAGGCTGATCACTGCCCATTCTCCAGCCCAACTGTTTGCAAGTTGTTTCTGAATCTCTGAAAATGTACCAAATTTAACAGGAAGCCAAAATCCTCCGCGACGATGGTCATAATTTGAAACATTAATTATTATTGTCAGTGAATCTGATTTCGGGTTCAATCTAAAAAAATTTCTTTTATATTCAGGTCTTGTTTCTTCTGCTGATTTTCCAGTATTCCCGGCTCCACCCATATATCTTCCGCTGATATAGATATCATATGAGGAATCAAAAACAGGTAAATCAATCGCCAGTGACTTATTTAAATCAGCAGGTAATAATATTGTTAACCTGTAAGTAGCAAATCCAAATTTATTAGTTTTGACTGACTCCTGTGAATAATCTGTCCAGTATGATGGAACCTTACCAAAGTAATCAGGTTTTATTGTCTTGGATTTAAAGTCATTGGGGTGAAGCATCTTTCCCCAGTAAAACTCCCAATCTCCGTTAAGGTTTACAATGAAATGTTCAGGATCGCTTATTTCACGAAGGTCAAGCACCCCTTTAATGGCTTTTGAAGAAGTACCATTTGCATTCAGATTAAAATTGAAAACAAAGCATAAAAGCAATAAGATTAATATTCTGATTCTCATTAATAAATCCCGGAGTTAATAAATATATTTTCTATTTGCTATTGGTTTTAGTTCACAAAATACAAAAATAGATTTCATTGTACAATATAATAAATCAATATTTATAAAAGAAAAGAAAGCCACCGGGAGGTGACTTTCCATGATTTACCTAAAACCTGATCGTAGAATCTGCCGGATGGCGATTGTAGAGAAATTATAATTTTGTTAAACCATTCTTTTCATGGCTGCAAAAAGAATCAATAAAAAATGAACTGTCCAAAAAATTGTCTGTAGGTCTGAAAGTTTTATTGTCTTTATGTCTTAATATTTTAACCTTTAACCTTTATTCAATCTATAGACGTGTGAAAATCCAAAATGTTGCACAATTTTCTGTTAATGATTTGTTAATCATTTGTTAAAATATTATATACATCAGATTATGAGGCATATAGCTTATTTTTTCGAAATATTGCCGAAGGCAATAGTCATTATGGTTGCATACTAACTCGGGAGTTAAGTCAGCTATTTCAACCGACAGATCAGTGAATCAACGGTATAAGAAGTAAAGACCCCTAATCCGTCGGTTATATTTGAATATACCGGAGTAGCTTCTGAAAATGGATTTTCCCCATCTCTATATTCACTTATTGACTTATGGTACAGGTAGTAGGATTTTTCTAAATTCATCAGATAAATTACGAAATATGCAGAATCTTGCTGATAGAAATAATTAATTCCATAATTTGTTTTTTTGATGATTTTTCCCCCATCCATTCCATTGTCATCGAAGAATTCATTCTCGAATTGAAGAATACCTGTACTACAATATGATTCCCGGGAATCCGGATGTGAAAAATAGCTTATACTTTTAGCGATTATTCTGTAAAAATTATCTTCTCCGGGAATATCATGTATGGTTAGCTTTAAATCAATAAGTCTCTTTTCCATAAGCCATGCATAATTAGAGAGTACTGAAAATGTATCTGCTTCGATTATAAAGTTTCTTTTCTCAGGTACCGTGCAGGAAGCAATAGCTGATAACCCTTTATCGCTTGAGATTCTCAGATTATAGGTTTTGCCATATTGTATCTGCATTTTATTATGGTTTATCTTAAAGCCTGTTTCTGTAGTGTCCAGTGCTACCTCATTCAGACCATCTGAAATAAATCCGGTAAGATTGCCAAGTGGCTCCTCGGTGTTCAATTCACCAAATAATTTTTTATTCGATGTTACTGTGAAATATGACATAGTATCGGAAGGAGATATAAACGATGTTATCACCAGCTTCTGATTGAACTCAGGTAAAACTACATTTTTGACATCACTCTCACAGGCCGATGCAATAACCATTATTAATATGACAATGAAATATTTTGTTCGATATGATATCATTTTCTAAAACTTAAACGAATAAGTAAATGAAGGTATAATCGGGAACAAACTTACCTGTTTAAGAAGACCATATTCTTTCCCGGTATCTTTGTCAAATTTATACTGAGTATAATAATAGAATGGATTTTTACGGTTATAGAGATTGTATACTGAAATTTCCCATGTACGTTCTCCCCATTTTTTTTCTTTATGAAATTGTATTCCAACATCCAGCCTGTTATAAGCTTTCATACGAAAGTTATTTTTTTCACCATAATCATTTACCATTTGTCCAAAAAAAGGCACTCCATTATCATTAATTAAATAAGGATCATGTGGATTCTGACCATTTATCTGATGCGAAGGAGCATTATATTCCGAAAGTGGGAGAGTGACTGCGTTTCCTGTTCCGAAAACCCATGTTCCTGACAAAGTTATATGATCATTTAGCTTATAAGTCCCAACAATTGAAATATCATGCCGGCGATCATAACGTGCATAATATTTCTTTCCGAAATTGAGTGAATCGAATTGCATCTGGGTCCACGACAATGTATAACCGATCCATCCATTAAATCTGCCCTCTTTTTTCTGAAGCAGAAACTCAAGGCCATACGACCAGGCGCGTCCTGAAGTTACATTATCTTCCCAGTTAATGCCTATAGCTGAGTTTGCATCATCAAGATTAATAAACGAAGCACCTTCTTTATACCCGATTACATGATCCATGTTTTTGAAATATCCTTCAAGTGAAAAGGCAAGTTCAGGTTTCTTTATATCTTTTACTATGCCTATTGCCACCTGTTGCGATTGCTGTGGTCTGACCCTGTCAGTGGTTGGAACCCATAAATCAGTCGGCAGGCTTATCCCTGTCCCTGACAACATATGAATGTACTGGTTCATTGATGAATAGGATGCTTTCAGGGCAAAATCGTTTTTTAATCTCCAGGCAGCAGAAATCCTGGGCTCAAGGAATTTATACTGATTTTTTGAAGCCAGAAAGTGACTGAATCTTAGTCCTCCGTTTATTTTAAGTGTTTGAACAGGAGCCCATGTATCCTCGATATATATACCCGATTCAATACCATCTGTATATACAATATCCTTAATATCAATATTGTTTGGAACGTCCAGTTCAACAAAGGCGTGTGGTTTGAACCTGTGAAAAATTGTTATGGCTCCGGCTTTTATCCAGTGTTTTGGGTTGGGAATAAAGTCAATATCGTATTTCAACGACAGATCTCTGATCCCTGAGTAGTATTCAGCGTAATAGTTCTTCTCATCAGGCAGAACTTTATACTTATCGTAAATGCCAAAAGTATAATTACTAAAAATTGCTGAGGCATTGGCAAACACTTTATTATTAAACAGATGATTCCATCGGAGAGTACCAGTTGCGTTTCCCCAGAGAAAGCCTACGTTCTCCTTAACATATTCTGTATTATTCTTTAAATAGAATTTATCTTTCCCAAAATATCCACTTAGGCAGAGTTTATTTTTTCTTCCAAAATCATAATTGATCTTGGCATTGAAATCGTAAAAGTAATATCCGGTATTTTCTTCTTCCATCGCTGCCAAAACAGGTCTGAGGAGCAAATCTGCATAGGTTCTTCTTCCGGATAGAAGAATGGAAGATCTACCCTTTATTAAAGGCCCTTCCACCGTAGCTCTAGATGAAATCAAACCAATACCACCCTCTCCATGCCACTCCTCTTTATTTCCCTCCTTCATATTCATTTCCAGAACAGATGATAAGCGTCCGCCATACCTGGCAGGAAAACCACCCTTGGTAAGCTCTACACTCTTTAAAGCGTCACCATTAAACAGTGAGAAAAATCCGAAAAGGTGGCTGGCATTATATACAATTGCATCATCAAGAATGATCAGGTTCTGATCAGGTCCGCCACCACGGACATATATGCCACTCGATCCTTCCGATCCTTTTTGCACTCCGGGCATAAGCTGCAGAACTTTGAGAACATCTTTTTCACCCAGCAGTGAAGGGACATTTTTTATTTGTGCTACCTGAAGGTTAACAGTACTCATCTTAACTGATTCACTTTGCCTCTCCTGGCGGTTGGCAGTTACAGTCACTTCTTTAAGTAAAGTATTGGGATTCAGGTCAATATTTAGCTCAATATCCCGGTTAAGAGTGGTTTGTACTATTTCATGTGTAAATCCTACATAGGAGATTATCAGCTTTACTGAATCGGCTGCGGGCAATGTAATTGAATAGAAACCATAAGTATTTGTTACAGTACCCGTCTTACGGTCGGGCAGATATATATTTACACCAATAAGTGACTCTCCGCTTACGGCCTCTTTGACGTATCCGCTGATAGTGTGACGTTCAATAGTTTGTCCATGGACTTGAAGAAGCACAGTCAATAATAGAGCAAGACTGAGTAGTTTCATTACATCACCTCTGTTTTACCGCTAAATATTAACGATTAACATCTGATTTTATTATTCTTTATTAACTCTATTAAAAAAATATTTAACTTGCACCTTCATTGCAAGAGAATGATTTTAAAGCTGAAATATAGTTTCATGATGCAACGCCTTGGCAGAAGGCTCTATTGTTGTCTGATGTTTTTTAGCTACTAACCATTGGGTTTCTTCGGAATTCTCAGACTATTTGCAATCCTTTCCATTCAATAATTTCCATTTCAGTTATACACCTTTTATATGAAGGGACTTATTTTCAACGTTAGAAAATATTCAATCCATGATGGCCCTGGAATAAGGGTAACATTCTTCATGAAGGGATGCCCATTAAGCTGTCTATGGTGTCATAATCCGGAAGGAATATATCCGCTCCCTGAAACAGTGATTAAGATCAATAAAGTAGGTCAAAGAAAATTCAGCAAAAGTGAGGAAGTTGGAGAGTACTATTCAATAGAAAATATTATTAAAACAGTTGAAAGTGAAAGGATTTTTATTAATCAGTCAGGGGGAGGCGTCACATTTTCCGGGGGAGAACCTTTGATGCAATTTGAGTTTCTCCTTGAAGTATTAAAAGCCTGTAAGTCAAATTATTTTCATACTGCTGTGGATACTTCCGGATATTCATCACTAGAAAACTACAAATCAATAATTCCTTTTACGGATCTTTTTTTATTTGACATAAAGCATATGGATGATGTAAAACATATTGCACTCACAGGTGTTTCCAATAAGGGGATACTTGATAATTATCGGTTTCTGCTTGAAAGTGGCAAAGATATTATGGTAAGGATTCCGGTTATTCCTGGAATTAATGATGACCCTGAGCATCTGGAAAACATGAGAAATTTTTTACTATTAACTAAGACAGAATCTCTTAAAAAGATCAATCTTCTTCCTTATCATAAAATAGGATCATCAAAATATAAAAAATTTAATATCCCATACAGGATGGGGAATATTGAACCACCTTCTAAGGAGAAAATGAATGAACTGAAAGAGTTCTTCTCTGAGGTTGGAATTAAAGTTAAAATAGGAGGGTAATTTAAGTGATAAACGTAAGACAATCAATAAAATAAAACTTATGATTATTTCAGAAAGAGTTAACAGATTGAGGGATCAGAGTCTGAATGCAGTCGAAAAAATAAGTGTTGAAAGAGCATTGCTAATGACTCAGTTTTATAAGAGTGATGAAGCGAGGGGATTATCTGCTCCCGTAAAAAGGGCGAAAGCATTTGAATATCTTCTGAAGCATAAGAAGATATTTATCGGTAAAGATGAATTAGTAGTGGGAGAGAGGGGCCCTGCGCCAAAAGAGACCCCGACTTACCCGGAGATTAGCCTTCATTCTTTGCAGGATCTTGAGATACTTAATTCAAGAGAAAAAGTCTTCTTCAGAGTTGATGAAGAGGTAAAGAAAATTTATAAGGAAGATATTATCCCTTTCTGGAAAGGGAAGAGTAATCGCGACAGGATTATGAGCCGGATGACTCCTGAATGGATAAATGCATATAATGCTGGTCTGTTCACTGAATTTCAGGAGCAGCGTGCACCCGGACATACTGTATTGGGATACAAGATGTTCAGTACAGGATTTCTGAAACTTAAGGAAGAGATAAATGATTTCATCTCAGTTCTTGATTATTTTAACGACTCACAAGCGTTTGAAAAGTTTGAGGAGCTTAAAGCAATGGATATAGCATGCGATGCAATAATGATGTACGCGAATCGTCATGCTGATGAACTGGATAGACTTGCTTCTCTAGAAAAAAATATTGAAAGGAAGAATGAGCTTGTTAAAATGGAGAATATATGCCGGAAGGTCCCTGCAAAGCCTCCTGAAACTGTTCACGAAATGCTTCAGCATTACTGGTTTATTCATCTGGGGGTTATAACAGAATTAAATCCATGGGACTCATTCAACCCTGGCAGGCTTGATCAGCATCTCAATAAGGTCTATAAGAATGAGATTAAGGCAGATTCTCTTTCCCCGGAAGAATTGTACGACCTTCTTGGTTGTTTCTGGATTAAGTTTAATAACCATCCTTCCCCACCAAAAATTGGAGTTACAGCCAACGAAAGCAACACCTATACAGACTTTTGCCTGATTAATCTTGGAGGCGTCAAAGCAGATGGATCAGATGCAGTAAATGAGATGTCATATATTCTGCTTGATGTAATAAAAGAGATGCGTATTCTTCAACCCGGTTCGATGATACAGGTAAGCAGAAAAAGTCCTGACAGGTTCATACATAAAGCTCTTGATATAATAAAGACCGGCTTCGGACAACCATCATGCTTCAATACTGATGCTATAATACAGGAGTTGTTGAGGCAAGGCAAAAATATTATGGATGCCCGTAATGGTGGTGCATCAGGATGTGTTGAGGCTGGTGCCTTCGGAACAGAAGCTTATTGGTTGACCGGTTATTTCAACCTTCCAAAAGTTCTGGAGCTGACATTGAATAACGGTTTTGATAAGAGAACAAACAGGCTTATAGGACTGGAAACAGGCTATGCTCCTGATTACAAGAATTTTGAAGATCTAATGGAGGCTTACAGGCTACAGGTTAATTTCTTTATTAATATCAAAATCAGGGGCAATAATGTTATAGAAAAGACATTTGCCAACTGGCTTCCTGTCCCGTTTTTGTCATTGCTTGTTGAAGATTGCATAGCTAATGGCAAAGATTATAATTGTGGTGGGGCCAGGTATAACACATCATATATACAGGGTGTTGGTCTTGGCAGTATTACTGATATGCTTACCTCAATACGGTATAATATTTATGATTACAGGAAGTTTACATGGGAGGAGTTAATGAAAGCTCTCGAAGCAGATTTTATAGGGTATGAACAGGTTCAGCATGAGATGATCTATTATTCTCCGAAGTTTGGCAATGATGATGATTATGCTGATCAGCAGGCTGTTGCTGTTTTTGAGATCTATTATGATGCAGTGAATGGAAGACCTACTTCCAGAGGTGGAATTCATAGGATAAATATGTTGCCAACAACATCTCATGTCTATTTTGGAAGTGTTATTGGAGCCACACCCGATGGAAGAAAAGCATTTAAACCATTATCTGAAGGTATATCACCATGCCAGGGGGTTGATAAGCATGGTCCTACATCAGTTATCAAATCAGCTTCAAAGATTGACCATCTGCGAACAGGAGGCACCCTTTTAAATCAGAAGTTTTCTCCTTCTTTTTTTGAAGATGAAGATAGTTATGATAACCTTACAGCGTTGATTCGTAGCTATTTTAGTCTTGATGGACATCATATCCAATTCAATGTTGTGAATGCTGATACGCTTAAGGAAGCACAAAAGCACCCCGAATTATACCGTGATCTTATTGTCAGGGTAGCAGGGTACAGTGATTATTTCAATGACCTGGGGGAAGATCTTCAGAATGAGATCATCGACAGGACAGGACATGGAGAGGTATTGTAAAAAGTAGTTAGTGGCTAGTGGCTAGTGAAGGAATGGTTAGAAAGTCAAAGCCGGTTTTGTAATATACAATAAGATAGGCGTAGTTTCAAACTACGTCTATCTTTTACAACCATTAGAACTTATACAACCTTTAAAGCTTTCCCTTATTTCTTCTTATCCTTTGTTTCATTGAACACTGAGGTGGCTGTTGCAACCACACCTGCAATGTCGGTAAGATTCGACGGGATTATTAATGTGTTATTAATCTTGGCCAATTTTCCGAACTCCTGAAGATACTGTTCAGCTATTCTAAGGTTTACAGCATTTAATCCGTTCTCTTCAGATATTGCAAGTGATATAGCCCTTAATCCGTTTGCTGTAGCTTTTGCAAGTTGTTCGATCTCTGAAGCACGTCCTGCAGCTTCGTTGATACGCTTTTGCATTTCACCCTCTGAATTTTTGATGAGGGACTGCTTGTCTCCTTCTGCAATATTTATTTTCGCCTGTTTGGCTCCCTCTGATTCAGCTATAATTGCTCTCTTTTCCCTTTCGGCTCTCATCTGTTTTTCCATTGCATCTTTTATGCTCTGGGGGGGGATAATATTCTTAACCTCATACCTGGTCACCTTGACGCCCCATGGTTCACTTGCCTTGTCAACTGCTTCAACAATAGAAACATTAATAGTTTCACGTTCTTCAAATGTTTTGTCGAGTTCAAGTTTACCAATAATACTTCTCATTGTTGTTTGTGCAATCTGTATTGAAGCAAACCGGTAGTTGTCAATTCCATAAGAAGCTTTTTGGGGATCTAGTACCTGCAGGTAAAGAATACCGTCAACCTCAACAGAAATATTATCGCGTGTGATACAAATCTGTGATGGGACATCAATAGCCTGTTCCTTAAGTGTATGCCGGTACCTTACTTTATCAATAAAAGGGATAAGTATCTGGAAACCTGCTGTAAAAGTTGTCTTGTATTTTCCGAGTCTTTCTACGATTATTGCTGTTCTCTGAGGAACAATTTTGATCATAGAAGCAATAAGGATAAATCCTAAAAAGATTAGGCCTATAAGAATAAAAGTAGAGCTTGATCCTTCCATTTTAATTATTTTTTAGGTTCGACAAATAGGGAAATATTTTTCTTTTCAATAATGATAACTGTTTGTCCTGATTTTATATCGGATGTACCTTCCGCTTTCCATATAGTGCCTTTAAACTCAACTTTACCCTTATTCTCGGGACTAAAATCAGTGATAGCAATAGCCTCCCTTCCTGTAAATTCATCTTCAATCTTTTCCGAAAGGTTATCCTTACTATAGAACAATTTCTTCTGAATTATTCTTCTCAATGCAATGAGTGAAAGAACAGAAATTATGGCAAAAATTAATATCTGAAAATTAGTAATGGAATCGGGATTTCCAATAAGGCAGACCAATGCCGTAACCCAGGCCCCCAGTCCGAAGAAAAAAATGAAGAATCCGGGAATAACCAATTCAAGCAGAAATAGAACAAGACCAATTATAAACCAAAAAAGTTCAGGTCGGGAAAAAATAGTTTCAATCATAATTGAAAGTGTAAAACAATTGTGGGGTAAGTATTTTGATTGAAGTAAAGATACAATAAAACTACTGATAACTCCAAAATAAATTGCACTGTAATATATTTTTAATAAGCATTTATTCAAGGGAAATAAGGAGTTTCAATTCTCTGGTAAATGGATGTCAATATCTTTGATCCACGCAACGACTTTCTTGGAATAGAAATTCAGGTTTTCACAGGTGAAATCGCCTTCCATTTTAATAAGGTAACCTTTATATGTTTTTGTGTTCTCCGAAAACTGGTAGCAAATAAATTCTGATGACCCTGCATCTGCTGCTACATTCTTAAGAGCTGTTACCTTACTTGATGCAATATTTTTAATGTAATTTGAGTATTTCTGAAGCTCATCTTTTGGAATTCTTTTACTGTTAAGCATGCATTTGCTAATGTTTTCAGTAACCTGGCTTTCATCAAGAATCAAATCATTGTCAGGGAAATTCCATCCATCAGGATTACTATAGGTCAGAATATTGCCTGCATTATTGATTATAATTCCATTATGCTGATAACCCCAGGCATAATTGACATATTCAAACTGGAACAGGATCGTCTGTTTATCGCTTATAATGTGATCCTTTTTACATCCTGTCAGGAAAAGGGAAATCACAGTAATTATTACTATATTTTTCAATGTCTTTATCATAAAAATCCAACTTATCTTATCAAACAAAAATCGGACCATGTTTCATCGTTTAGGGAAAAAATTATGGTGTATTAATTTTTATTCCAACTGCAAAGAATTGAAGGATAAAAAAATTTCCCTGGTTCATTTATTTTTTGTAATTTATATCGGTAATAATTCCTCATAGAATGCTCTGAGATAGTAAACATCTCATCCGTAAATTATGCGGGATAAGTAATTCATTTATAATAGATAATGTACTCTGTTTTACTGTATTTTAATTTATTAACCAGGAAAGGGAATATATCAAATGGAGAAATTTTTTGATTATTTTGATGGTCGGTACAGAGAGTCTATCTTGAATAAACCTCCTGCCGATGACGGTCCTGTAATTACAATTTCACGATTAACAGGATGTGATGCCCGCCAGGTAGCTGCGCTGCTGGTTGATGACCTAAACCATAAATATGGAACAAAAAAGTGGAGATGGGTTGATAAGGATATTATTTATGCCATAGCTAAGGACTTGAATACAGAGACACAACGTGTTGAAAATTTCTATAAGGGGATTGAATTGTCAAATATTTCGGAAATGATAATGGCTTTTTCAGGTGGTTTTGTGAGTGATCTGAGAGTGAAAAAAGCTATTAAAGATGTTGTTCTGGCGATGTGTAAAGAAGGGCATGTTATACTTGTAGGAAGAGGAGGAGTATCAATATCTAATGAAATTGCCGATGCTCTTCATATCAGACTTATTGCTCCATTTTACTGGAGGGTTGAGAATGTGATGAAAAAGAAAGAGATGGAAATTGGAGCCGCTGAAGAGTATGTAGTTGATACTGATGAAAAAAGATTCAATCTGATCCGGGCATTTCTTGATAAAAAACCTCTGAATATTGATTACATGTTTGATTCAACAATCAATCGCAAATCCTTTACAATTAAGGAGATAGTAGAACTGATAATAATAATGTATGAGAAAAAGGTAAGCAGACAAATTGCTGAAAGAAAAAAAACAGTAGGATTTTTTAAATGAATGCTCACCTGATCTTATCATTTTCCTGAGCTCCGTGCCTCGTGCCCCGTGCCCCGTGCCCTTTGCCTTTTATACCCCAATACATTCCCCAATCTTTTTTATATGATCGCTAAGCCGCTTGTCGAGACTTTTCTTATATGCATCCCAGTCTTTGATCGGATATTTAGCCACACCACTATCCATTGCTGCTTTTGCCACAGCTGAAGCAACACTCGCAAGCAGACGAGGATCAAGAGGTGTTGGTATAATATAATTCTTTCCAAATGTAAGTTTATCAATATTATATGCCTTTAAAACTGAATCAGGTACGGGTTCTTTCGCTAATGCAGCAAGAGCTTTTGAAGCAGCAAGTTTCATCTCCTCGTTAATAGTCGATGCTCTAACGTCAAGTGCGCCCCGGAAGATGAATGGAAATCCCAGAACATTATTAATCTGATTTGGATAATCCGATCTTCCGGTAGCAAAAATCAGATCATTTCTTGTAGCCATTGCATCCTCAAAAGAGATTTCCGGAAAAGGATTTGCCATTGCAAAAACAATCGGATTTTTTGCCATGGAAGCCAGCATCTCTTTTGTCAACATATTGGCAGTAGAAAGACCAAGGAAAAGATCAGCGCCTTTTACAGCCTGGGCTAATGTATCAATATCCCTGTCGGTTATAAACTCCTGCTTGTATTTATGAAGGTCTTTTCTTTTGCGGTTGATAATACCCTTGCTGTCAGCCATTACAATATTTTCCTTTTTTATCCCTAGAAAAACATAGAGTTTTGAACACGATATAGCTGCAGCTCCTGCACCGCACACAACAACTTTAATATCTTCAACCTTTTTACCGGATATTTCAATGGCATTCATTAGTCCTGCTCCGGAGATAATGGCTGTACCATGCTGGTCATCATGGAAAACCGGAATGTCAAGCATTGCCTTTAAACGTGTCTCTATCTCAAAGCATTCCGGAGCTTTAATGTCTTCAAGATTTATTCCTCCAAAGGTTGGTGCAATCTGTCTGCAAAATTCAATAAGTTTTTCGGGATCTTTCTCGTCAACCTCAATATCGAAAACATCAACATCAGCAAATACCTTGAACAGAAGTCCTTTGCCCTCCATAACAGGCTTACCTGCCAGAGTCCCAATATCGCCAAGTCCGAGAACCGCAGTACCATTTGATATTACAGCGACAAGATTCCCTTTTGCGGTATAATTGTAAGCATTTTCAGGATTCTTCTCAATTTCAAGACATGGATATGCCACTCCCGGCGTATAGGCAAGACTTAGATCATTTTGTGTGTTGTAAGACTTGGTCGGTATGACCTCTATTTTACCTTTACGGCCTCTGCTATGATAGAGAAGCGCTTCTTCTTTTGTAACTTTTGGCATGGTGCGATTTTTAAATTAATTAGTAAAATGCAGGATATAAGTTAACTGAGATAAGCTATTTTAAATTACTGGATAAGAAATATATTTACAAGTTAAATCAATATTACCAATTTAAATATGAATAAAATCATATGTTTATATCCTTTCAGGAATTCAGATTTGGATGGAAAACCTTGAAAAAAAGGTTATCATCACCAATTATTTTGTATTGATAACAAAATTAGATATTTTCAACGCAGTTTTGGTAAACCTATTTGCCAAAATTTTATTTAATCATTATTAGATGAAAAAAACAATCGCAATTGGTGCTGATATAGGTGGAAGTCATATCAGCTGTGCAGCAATTGACCTTGTTTCCGGAAAGATCATAGGGGAAACATTAACTGAAAGAGTTGTCGATAATCAGGCTCAGGCCAGTGTGATTATTGCTGTTTGGGCAGAAGCTCTTTCAAGTGTTTTGGATAAAGTAGACACTAAAAAAGTTAAAGGTATTGGCTTTGCAATGCCAGGACCATTCGATTATGTTAAGGGAATCAGTTATATCCGGGGTGTTGCAAAATACGAAAATCTTTATGGCTTTAATATTACCCATGCTATATCGAGCAGCCTGGGAGTTCCTGAAGATTTTCTAATAAGATTTATGAATGATGCTTCATCGTTTGCTGTAGGAGAGGCATGGGCAGGTAGTGCAACCAGGGCAAATCGCTCCCTATCCATCACACTTGGTACCGGTTTCGGATCTGCATTTATAAGTAATAGGATTCCTATTGTTGATGGTCCTGAAGTACCTAAACTGGGCTGTATTTATCATTTGCCATACAGGGATGGAATTGCTGATGATTATTTTTCAACACGAGGATTGATAGGCAGATATAAGAGTGCCACAGGTAAAGATCTGGATGGTGTAAAAGAGCTTGCCGAACTAATCTCCTCTGAAACGATTGTCTCAGATCTTTTTATTGATTTCGGAGATAAACTGGGAATATTTCTTGCTCCATGGCTTAAGAGGTTCAGAGCTGAAATACTTGTTATTGGAGGAAATATATCGCATGCGTATAATCTTTTTGGCGATGTTTTTGAAAACAGGTTAATAAAAGAGGATTGTAAATGTGAAGTTGCCCTTTCAGAACTTAAAGAAGACGCAGCTCTACTCGGAAGTGCCTATCTGCTCGATGATGATTTTTGGAAATCGGTGCAACATGCTCTCCCATTAATGTAATCAGTAACCAGTAACCAGTAACCAGTAACCAGTAACCAGTAACCAGTAACCTTTATACAAATAACTATGTCCACACAAAAATTAAATTATACAAAAATACTCCCTGTTCTCATGGCTTTCTTTGTCATGAGTTTTGTCGATCTCGTAGGCCTGGGGGTTGATCGTGTAAGCAAAGATATGAACCTGAGCGCTACTCTTGCTCAACTTATCCCTTCTGTAGCTTTTCTCTGGTTCTTTCTTCTATCTGTTCCGGTGGGAGTGATGCAGTCGCGCCTGGGTAAACGTTTTATGCTTAATGTTGGGATGGGAGTAACTGCTTTAGGATTATTTGTGCCTTTTTTCTTTTATACTTTTTCGATGGTACTTGTTGGATTTGCTCTGATTGGAATAGGGAATACAATTGTACAGGTATCTGCCAATCCACTTATGGTTTATGTTGTTCCGGGAAACAGGGCATCGAGTTTCCTAAGCTTTTCTCAATTTATCAAGGCTATAGGATCAATGATAGGCGCTCCGCTGGCAGCTGTACTGGCAGCAAGGTTTGGTGACTGGAAACTTTTATTCCTTATATTCGGGGTAGTTTCATTACTAACAGTTGTTTGGCTGGGTTCAGTTAAAATAGATGAGGTAAAGCAAACAGAGGTAAAAGCAACATTTGCATCATCATTTAAATTGCTTGGAACAGGATATATACTAATGATGGTAATCTCTATTTTCCTCGTTGTGGGTATCGATGTAGGTTTTAACTCCAATTCAGGTCAGTTCCTGATTAAACAGTTTGGTGTTGAACAGATTGCAGCAGAATCTGGCAGAAGTATCTATTTTTTCGGACGCATGCTTGGAACATTTGCAGGAGCTATTATGCTTACTAAGATATCTCCCCGTAAATTTTTTATGTGGACATCTGTTCTCGGGATATTATCACTTGTTGCTATTCTTCTGATATCTTCACCCTTCATGGCATGGGTATTAGTATTTATGATCGGACTGGCGATTGCAAACATTTTTCCCCTTGTCTTTTCGATTACAGTGGAAAAGTATCCGACCCGAACTAACGAAATATCAGGACTTATGATGATGGCAATTTCAGGAGGCGCAGTTATACCTTTGCTTATTGGATGGGTAGGCGATATTAGCAATGTTGCTATTGGAATGTCAATTCTTATTATATGCATGATCTACCTGTTATCAGTATCTGTCTATAGTCTGAAAAGGTAAATAACCGTTGCCGGGCTACATGGGAGTCTGGAAAATATGTAAATATTTAATAAATATCAATTTCTTTTTGGAAATCCTTTAAACCTTTTTGATAAAAGAACATCCAATTGAGAATGTAACATTGATATTTTGTACTACCTATGCTTTATTAATAAGCCAGTATTTATTGTGAAAAAAATAACAGTAATATGAGATTAAAAAGAAATATTGCAATTAGCGAGTCAGGTTTCCTGTTCGATCCCACAGGAGGGGAATCTTATTCTCTTAATGAACAGGCTCTCGAGATTTTTAACCTCCTGAGGGAAAAGAAAACAAATGAAGAAATCTCTGCATTTATGACTGATATTTACGATATAGAGGCAGATGATTTTGAGAAATATTATTTTGATTTTCTGGGTATGCTGAAACAATATAGACTATTGGAAGATGATGACCAGAACTAGGTTAACTATAGCTGTAACAGGCCTGAACAATACTGACAATCCAGGACCGGGGATCCCTGTAATCCGGGCGCTTCGTGATTCCAAAGAATTTGATGTCAGGATTATTGGCCTGGCTTATGAGAACCTCGAGCCAGGCATCTATATGCATGATATTGTTGATAAGACCTATCGTATTCCTTATCCGTCAGAAGGGTCTGATGTTCTTATTAAAAGAGTGCTGGAGATAAATACTAAGGATAAGATAGATATGCTTATTCCGAATTTCGATGCCGAATTAATGGCTTTTATGAAATCAAGGGATACTCTTTTAATTGCCGGTATTCATACTTTTCTTCCAGAACTGAAACAATTTGAGGAAAGGCATAAAACTAATCTTCCTGAATTCGGTGAAAAATACAAGGTCAATGTGCCGGCAAGTAAGCCTGTAAGTACTTTATCTGAATTAAAAGATTTAATTGAGGAGTTTGACTATCCCGTTGTGATTAAAGGTAAATTTTATGACGCCTATATTGCCAACAATTATGAACAGGCGGCAATATATTTTCATAAGATATCTGCTAAATGGGGTCTCCCTGTGGTGATTCAGGAATTTGTAAGGGGAACCGAGGTTAATGTTGTTGCTTTGGGCGATGGATATGGTAACACAATGGGTGCAGTTCCTATGAGGAAACTATATATTACAGACAAGGGCAAAGCCTGGTCAGGTATTACGCTGGATGACAGCAATATGCTTGACCTGACACATCATATAATCAGTTCTACAAAGTGGCGGGGAGGACTGGAGCTTGAACTTATTAAAACAGATGATCAAAAGTTTTATCTGATCGAAATAAATCCAAGAATCCCGGCATGGGTTTACCTGGCAGTGGGAGCTGGTCAGAATCTGCCTGAAGCGCTTGTGAAGATGGCTCTTGGAATGGAGGTAAAACCTTATACTGATTATAAAAAGGGTGTTATTTTTGTCCGTTATTCATTTGACCTTATTACCGATATCAAAGAATTTGAAAAATTATCAATGTCAGAAGAGTTATAAATATATTATTATGAAAAAACCATTCGAAAGACCTTATATCAAGAAGATCAAAGCAGGTATCCCTTCAAAATTTGGTATGAATGTACAGTCAGAACCACTGACACATATTGAGAATGTATCAGTAACTGATATTGTGAAACAATATGGCTCACCTGTTTTTGTTATCTCAGAAAATACAATCAGGGAAACATATGCTGAAGCAAAACGTGCTTTTCAGACAAGATATCCAAAGGTTCAGTTTGCCTGGTCATATAAAACAAATTACCTCGATGCAGTATGCAGAGTTTTTCATCAGGAGGGTTCATGGGCAGAGGTTGTTTCGGGGTTTGAATATGAGAAAGCAATAAAAAACAATGTTCCCGGTTCACAGATTATATTCAATGGTCCTGATAAATCATCTGAAGATCTGGAACTGGCAATAAAAAACGATTCATTTGTCCATATTGACCATTTTGATGAGTTATATATGATCATTGAGGTTGCATCTAAGTTGAAAAAGAAAGCTAATGTGGCCATCAGGGTAAATATGGACACAGGAGTATATCCTATGTGGGACAGGTTCGGATTCAACTACGAGAATGGAGAAGCATGGGATGCAATTAACCGGATCATGATGGATGGGAATCTGGAACTTGTTGGTCTCCATACACATATTGGTACTTTCATGCTATCAGCCGATGCTTATCGAAAAGCTATGACTAAGCTGGCTGACCTTGCTCACAGAACAGAAAAAAAACATGAGAAATCCCTGAAATATCTTGATATCGGTGGTGGATTCGCTTCAAAAAACACACTGAAAGGGGCTTACTACCAGGGCAGGGATATGGTTCCGGGCTTTGATGAATATGCCGAAGCAATTACAAGCGCAATTGTTAATTCGGAAATTAATCCGGCAAAACTACCTCTTCTGATCCTTGAAACAGGAAGAGCATTGATCGATGATGCCGGTTATCTTATAGGCACTGTCATGGCCAATAAAAGGTTGTCTGATGGAAGACGTGCAACTATTATCGATGCCGGTGTAAATATCCTTTTTACATCTTTCTGGTACGAACTGGAGGTTCATCCGGCACGACAAACATCCGATCATCTTGAAGAGACAACAATCTATGGACCTTTATGTATGAATATTGATGTTATAAGAGAGTCTGTCTCCTTTCCCCTTCTGAAAAAAGGCGATAATTTTGTTATAAAAAGGGTTGGAGCATATAACATGACACAATGGATGCAGTTTATTACATACAGACCTAAGGTTGTGTTGATTGATACAAATGGCAAAATGCATATTATAAGGAATTCCGAGAGTCTCGATTCAATCCGTGGTCTTGAAGAGATCCCTGAACATTTATCATAATGTAATCAATTTTATTTATTGTTATTGGCAATCATGAAGATATATAGTAGATTGATTTTGGCGGCGCAGAGCTCAACTACAAACGGTGTTCGGTTCTTCGCTCCCCTTGGGGTTGGGGTAATCGAAGAACCGGAGCAAAGCAGAGCTCTACGAAATCAAAATCAATTGGTTTTTAAGTATAATTTCAGTTACTCATTATATTTTTTTTCAAATAGCAACAGATGAAAGACAAGATAAATGCATTTCTGAAATGTGTTTTAAACAGCTATTCACAGATCTTTTTTTCTGATAATAAGGTGTTTGCTGTTTTGCTTGTACTTGTCTCTTTTGCAGACGTATATGCTGGCATGGCTGGTTTAATATCTGTTATTATAACAAATATTACAGGCATGTATCTGGGTTTAGATAAGCGTGTAATAAATAAAGGGATATATGGTTTTAACAGTCTCCTTGTAGGTCTGTGTCTGGGTATCTATTTTTCTCCAGGCCTTGTTCTTACAATTGTAATTATTCTTGCAGCTGTATTAACCCTTTTTATTGCTGTCAGCCTCCAGGGTGTAATAGGCAAGTACGGACTCCCTTACCTGAGTATTCCATTTCTTATAGGTGCATGGATACTTACACTTGCCACTCGTAATATGTCTTTTCTGGGAATAAGTGAAAGGGGTATTTATACATTAAATGAATTATATACGGTAGGCGGAACCCCTATGGTAAATTTGTATGAATGGTGGAATAATGTGGGAATATTAAGACCATTGAGAATTTATTTCATCTCACTGGGAGCAATACTTTTTCAGTATAATGTACTATCGGGAATCATTATAGCTGCCGGATTATTATATTATTCAAGAATATCATTTACTCTGTCACTTATCGGGTTTTTTACTGCATTTTATTTCTATGATCTTGTGGGGGCAAGTATATCTGAGTTGAACTACAGTTATATTGGATTTAACTATATACTGACATCAATAGCCATAGGGGGTTTCTTTATAATCCCTTCCATAAGGTCATATCTCTGGGTCATATTTCTTGTGCCTATTGTGGCCCTTTTTACTTTAAGTTTTTCCACAATTTTCGCATCAGCTGTTTTGCCTGTATACTCTCTACCCTTTAACCTTATAGTTCTTCTTTTCCTTTATGCTTTGAAATTCCGGATCAATCCGTCAAAAAGGTTATCAGAAGTAGTTATTCAACAGAATACACCTGAGAAAAACCTTTATTCATTTCATAATGATACAGAACGCTTCAGGCACGACATGATACCTGTTAAGCTACCGTTTTATGGAACATGGACTGTGTCGCAGGATTACGACGGGGAACAAACACATCAGGGTGCATGGAAACATGCTCTTGATTTTATTATAACTGACAATTCAGGAAAACAATTTACCGGTAAGGGTGACCTTCCCGAGGATTATTTCTGTAATAATAAACCGGTTCTGGCACCATCCGATGGGTACGTTGAATCAGTTATTGATAATGTTGAAGATAATATAATTGGAAAGGTAAATCTTAAGGAGAACTGGGGTAATACTGTTATTATCAGGCATAATAATTACCTTTTCTCATCATTGAGTCACCTTAAAAAGGATTCTATTACTGTAAAGCCCGGGGATAAGCTAAAACAGGGAGATATAATAGGGAAATGTGGTAACTCGGGAAGATCTCCATATCCTCATCTTCATTTTCAAATGCAGACATCTCAATACATAGGGTCTCCAACTTTGTTTTATCCTATAAGTTATTATATCGGGCATAATAAATCAGGTTTTGAACTTAAGAACTTTTCTGTTCCAATTATCGATCAGAAAATTTCAAATGTTGAAACAAATGAACTTCTATCAAATGGATTTGAGCTGATCCCGGGTAAAAAGTTATGTTTTGATACAACAAGGAATGGAATAAAGGAAAATGAGGTATGGGAGATAAGTACTAATGAATATAATCAGCGATTCATTAAATGCTTATCCACAGAAGCTATTGCATGGTTTTCAAATGACGATAGTCTGTTTATGTTTCAGCATTATGATGGACGCAAAAACACACTCCTATACTATTTCTTTCAAGCTACATTTAAGGTTCAACTTGGATTTTACAAGAATCTGGAAATTAATGACAGGTATCCTCTCAATCTTATACTGAAAAACCCCTTACTCTTTCTTCAGGACTTTGTGGCACCTTTCTTTAGCTTTTTACGCTCTGAATTTACCATGAAATATGAATATATTGATAATGAGGTGATGACATCAAAGATTACGCTGGTTTCATCAGCTGTGAATTATATTGGAAAGCACAAAATAGGAAGTGTTAATTATACACTTAATATTGATGAAACAGGTATAAATAGCTTTGAAGTGAATAAAAATGGTATAACTCTAATTTCAGCGACATGTTCAGAAAATCAATTATAATAACCTTATTATTTGTCTCAATTAAACTGAGTGGTCAGTCAACAGAGAGTTTCAGGTACATTGACAGCCTTACTTATAATCAGTATGCTGAAAAGCGCTGGAACGATCTGATCAGAACAGGGAATCATTCTGTTAAAAATGGACATGACTATTATTATATGAGAATGCGGATAGGAATTGCTTATTATGAGAAACATAATTATTATAAGTCTGCCAATCATTTCAGGAAAGCTCTTGAATTTAATGAGAAGGACCAGGTAGCACTTGAGTATCTTTTTTATTCATATTATTTCTCGGGGCGTACTCCGCTGGCGTGGGATCTGATATCATCTTTCTTCCCTCAAAACAGGGAACGCATACTTGATGAGAGCAAAATTAAGAAAAACAGTATGACTGTTGAATCATTTTTCAATGATTCCGGAACTGACAAAATTATATCTGAGCCTGAATCCTATTTTTCCGATATAGAGACAGGAAATCAGATTGTTACAAAGTATTTTATGAATAATGCATTATATGCTTCTCATGTGGTGGGGAAGAATGCTAGCTATTTTCATTCCTATACAAATCTTATTAAAGAAAATTACCTTAATTATTTGGATGGCTCAGTATCAGCGCATCTGGACCCTCAGAGGGTAGTTCAGAATCAATATTATGGGTCATTTAATTTTTTCTCTTCAAAAGGTTGGGTAGTCAGTCCTTCATTACATTTACTTACAGTTGGTTATCCAATAATTTCAATTACTACAACAGGGATGAATCATTCAGCCAGAACCTATAATGTAAGATCAAATGGACTACATGTCGGATTGGCTGTGAGCAAATCATTTGGATTTATTGGGGTTGGAGCTGAAACCGGGTACTTTGTTTATAATTCAACAAAGAATTGGCAGGGTACCTTTTCTCTTATGGCATATCCTCTTGGAAATAATAATATTTATTTCGGTGCTAAGCTTTCAACAGGGAAAGAACTAAATATGGTCTCCTCTGATTTAAAAATTGTTAAAGGATTTACAGCAGGATTTTCAATAGGAAGAAAGATCTGGTTTGAATTTTCCGGATTAACAGGTGATTTAATTAATTATACCGATAATAATGGATTGTATATTTACAACAGCTTGGATATCCTGAAAAACAAATTAACAGGACGCATAATTATTCCTTTCAATAAAGCTGGTATAACAATATTTGCCGGAGGAGGAATTAGTTCATACTCAAGTGAATTACTTAGTGAGGATGGCATAATATCTTATGGAACAAATAAATTGAATTATAATAGTAATAATTTTACAGGAGGCATATCATGGAACTTTTAAAAAAATCATTAATCACAGCAATTATTCTGTTCTTTTCAGCAACTCTTTCTGAAGCTCAGGATTTCGTTAAAAAGAAAGATGCATTCCAAAAGAGCTATATTCAGGAGGCTACCGGAGAATATCTTGCATCTATAGCCTCATTGAGGGAGGTCTATGATGAAAAATCGTATGAGATAAACCTTCGTCTTGGATGGCTTACATATCTGTCTGGTAGTTTCACAGAGGCCAAAGCTTATTATAATAAGGCAGTGACTCTAATGCCCTATGCTTTGGAATCCAGGTTTGGTCTGGTATTACCACTGGCGGCTCTGGGTAACTGGACTGAAGTTTTAGCACAATATGATAAGATACTGGAGATATCTCCCAATAATTCTATTGTTCTGCATCGCTTGGGTCTGATCTATTATGGGAGAGGTGATTTTGAATCTGCCAGAAAATATTTTGATAAAGTATTAAATCTGTATCCGTTTGATTATGATGCACTAACTATGTCAGCCTGGACATATCTTAAATTAAATAATCTAAGGGAGTCAAAGGTACTCTTCCAAAAAGCGCTTCTTAATACGCCAAATGGGACCTCAGCTGTTGAGGGACTTGATCTGTTGAAATAGTTACTATTTTAATTTTCTGAGGAGACTTATGCCTGAAATGAGCGACTCCCCAGGTCTTTTCATTCCTTGCAACAGGTAACTGGTTATTGGTTTCAAACGACCGGTTTCTGTGTTTTACTATCCTCGTTCCTGATTTTGGTTTTGCAAAAACAGAACCCTTTCCATTTGTATTTTGATCATAAAACTTGCAAATTGCAGTATTATTAATTTTGCCCGACGCCCGATGCCCGACGCCCGACGCCCGACGCCCGATGCCCGATGCCCGACGCCATAATATATATATAAACTTATTATCTACTTAAAATAGACACTATGAAAAAAGACAATCTGGACAGACGTGATTTTCTAAAGAAATCAGGTGTTGCTGCCATTGCTTTTACAATCATCCCACGACATGTATTTGGAGGTGAGGGCTATACTGCGCCTAGCGATCAGCTTACCAAAGGGATCATCGGTGTTGGTGGTATGGGAAAAGGTCATATCCCCTACGAAGGAACAAGGGTACTCGCAGTATGCGATGTTGACAAAAATCACCTCGATCAGGCGGTTGCCATGGCTGGTGGCGATGTAACAGGTTACCATGATTTTCGCGAACTCATTGCAAGGACGGACATAGATATTGTGCATATTGCAACTCCTCCGCACTGGCACGGTATAATTGCAAAAACAGCTGCTGAAGCAGGAAAAGATATATGGTGCGAAAAACCAATGACACGAACTATAGGTGAAGGGATTAAGGTTGTCGAAGCGGTTCAGAAGCACGGCCGTATATTCCGTCTAAATACATGGTTCAGGTTTAAAGATCAGTTTTATGGTCTGGGTACAACTGTTAAACCGCTTAAGAAACTTGTCGATAGCGGGGTTCTTGGCTGGCCGCTTAAAGTAACGGTTAGTGGAATAACTGGTTACGACTGGAAATTCTATTGGAGCGGACTTTATAATCTCCAGCCTATGGCTGTTCCGTCAGAACTGGATTATGACTTCTGGTTGGGCCCTGCACCATACAAACCTTATAACCCTGAAAGAGTACATGCAAAATTCCGTGGCTATTGGGATTATGATGGAGGAGGTTTAGGTGATATGGGTCAGCACTATCTCGACCCTGTACAGTATATGCTCGGCAAAGACGATACCGGCCCTGTGTCTGTCGAAATAGATGCACCGCAACAACATTACGATGCTGTTGGATCATGGCGCAGGATAACATATACGTACGCCGACGGATGCCAGATAGTACTCGATGGTGAAAACCGGGATAAAGATGCCGCCTATATTGAAGGCCCTAATGGTAAGGTGTTTAAAGGATTCAAGTCGGATATACCTGATATTGAGAAGCTGATAAACTCACTGCCAGACCCCGAACCTCAGATAGGAACATTCACTGAATCAGTACTCACAAGGAAAAAATTCGCTCTTAATGAGTCTAATGGACATAGATCATGCTCAATTGTGAACCTTGGAATAATTGCGCTCAGACTCGGTAGAAACCTGAAATATGATCCTGTAAAACAGCAGTTCATTGATGATAAGGGTGCTAACAGACTTATTAACCCACCTATGCGTGGCCCATGGAAAATCTGATAGATATCAAATAGTTGAAGTGTTGAAAAGTTGAAAAAGTTGAAAAAGTTGAAAAAATGAAGATACATAAAATAATTATTATCGGTTTATCTCTCCTGATGCTATCCTCGTCATTTTACGCACAGGATAATAGAACCACTGAAACTAAAGTTGCTGACCTCCTTGCCCGGCTTCCTGCTAACGATCTGAACTTTACCAATCAGCTGATGGGAGATATGTTGTCAATTGGAGAGAACGGAATTAAACAGATTTGTGATCAGATTATTCCTTCAGGAACAGGTGACGATACCAGTCCCAGGTTTGCTGTTGAAAGCTTTTCACGTTTTCTTTCCCAAAAGGGAAAAGAGACTGAAAAGGAAATGTGGGAAAAAATTTGCATCAGCTATGCTACAGGACAAAAAGATAATGGTGTCAAAGATTTCTTTATGAAACAACTTCAGCTTATTGGTGGAGATCAGTCAGCTGAAGCTATGAAGATCTATCTTGGAAGTAAGGAAATATGTCAACCAGCACTGGCTGTAATAACTGCCGTGGGTGGTAAAATATCTGAATCAATTTTGGCAGAATCTCTTAAGAATCATGACCTTCCTTGTGCCGCGGCAGTAATGAATTCCTTAGCTAATAATAAATCGCAAATGTCTGTTAATGAATATATTATATGGGCATCAAATGATGATATTAATATAAAAGCTTCTGCTTATAACGCACTCGCTCAGAGTGGAAGCCCATTAGCATATCCTGTTCTTCTAAAAGCAGCAAAAGAAGTTTTATATAGGTGGGAGCTTACAGGAGCAACATCTTCTTTACTGAATTATGCAAAAGTAATAGGTCAGAATGGCGATAAAACAACCATGGATAAGATCTGTAAACTAATAATAAAAAAATGCAACGATAATATTACTATTCAAAATAAAATTGTTGCTCTGGATACTTATGTCAGCATTCATGGTATTGATGCAATGCCTGTTATTATAAAAGCAGCTGCTCATTCAAACAGTAAATATCGGTGTGCTGCCATGCGAATGTCTCTTTCAATTCCTGGATCTGAAGTGACGGGTAGGTGGATAAATTATTTTCCAAAAGCTATTCCTGATGCAAAACCAGAGATCATTACAATGCTTGGGGATAGAGGAGATGAGCTGGCCCTGCCACTTGTAACTGCTTCACTATCAGACAATGATTTGAATACAAGAAGGGAAGCTTCTGAAGCAATTGTTAAAATAGGTGGAAGCCAAGCCATCAATTCTCTGATTAATTATATGCTTGTATTTAGTAGCGCCCCTGATCAGGAGGCTGCTAAATCAGCGTTGATGACGGTTGCAGGAAATGATCGTATGCCGCTCCTTATTCCTGTTTTGAAAGACGGATCATCTGCAGCCAGAAAGAGTGTCATTGAATTACTTGCATGGAACAGGGATAATAAATATTTTTCAGATGTGCTTTCTTTAGCATCATCTACTGATGAAATGATTAAAGAAGCTGCTTTAAAAGCACTTGCTAACCTTGCCGGACCCAATGATCAGGGTAAACTTTTACAACTTCTTTCTGTCACCGATAATACTGAGGATATTACTGACATACAAACAGCTCTTGTAGCTACAGCGGGTAAATTATCCGATCCGGGAAACAAATTAACAGATATCCTGAAAGCGATGGATAGTAACATTCAAAAAGAAAAAATTATTCCTGTTCTGGCAAAAACGGGTGAAAGAAAAGCACTGGCTCATGTATTAAATGAGTTTGAAAATGGCAACCCAGAGATGCGCAAAGTCTGTTTCAAAGCACTTACAACCTGGTGTGATTATTCTGCTTCATCAGCATTATATGAGATTTGTGCTTCAGGAAATAAAACATACGAAAGTCCTGCTTTTGAGGGATATGTCAAACAGATTAAAACCGCTTCATTGCCCGACGAGCAGAAATTACTTCTTTTCAGAAAGATTATGCCATACGCCCTGAGCGCCGACCGTAAAAAGCAGATATTGAACGAAATTGGAAACCTTAAGACATATCAGGCACTCTATTTTATTGCTAAGTATCTCGATGATCAAGCTACCTCTGCAGTAGCAGCAAAAGCTGCAATGAAAATTGCACTTCCCTCAATAAATTCAAAAGCTGGTATGTATGGAGATATGGTTAAGGAGTTTCTTCTTAAGACAACGGATAAGCTTACCGGGCAGGAAAGCGAATACGATAAAGAGATGATAAACAAATATTTGGCTGGGATGCCAGCTGATGAGGGATTTAAGCCTATGTTTAATGGGAAGGATCTTTCCGGATGGCAGGGCCTGGTTGAAAACCCTGTTGAAAGAGGAAAGATGAAACCGGCAGATCTGGCAAAAAAACAGGCGGAGGCGAATAAGAAGGTTTCAGGAAACTGGAGTGTTAAAGATGGTTGTATCTGGTTTAATGGAAGTGGAGAGAATCTCTGTTCTATAAAGGAATATGGCGATTTTGAGATGATCACAGATTGGAAAATTACCAAAGCCGGCGACAGTGGTATATACCTGAGGGGATCGCCACAGGTTCAGATATGGGATACATCAAGAGTTGAGGTTGGCGCGCAGGTAGGTTCAGGAGGTCTCTATAACAATCAAAAATATCTTTCAAAACCGGTTAAAGTTGCTGATAATCCCGTTGGAGACTGGAATACATTCAAAATTGTAATGATAGGTGAGAAGGTATCAGTTTGGCTAAACGGTGAACTCGTTGTTGATAATGTAATAATGGAAAATTACTGGGATAGCATGATTCCAATCTTCCCAAAAGGTGCAATAGAACTGCAGGCTCATGGTACCGATCTGGCTTTTAGGGATATATATGTCAGAGAGATTAGCGAAAAGGAGTATAACCTTACCTCTGAAGAAAAAGCTGAAGGATTTGTTGCTCTCTTCAACGGGAGAAATCTTAATAACTGGCTGGGAAACAAAGAATCTTATGTTGTGGAAGATGCAATGATTGTCATTAAACCGGATGATGGTTCAGGTGGAAATCTTTACACTGAAAAAGAGTATGCCGACTTTATTTTTCGTTTTGAATTTCAGCTTACACCAGAAGCAAATAATGGCCTTGGTATAAGGGCTCCCCTCACCGGCGATGCTGCCTATGTAGGAATGGAACTTCAGATACTTGATAATACAGCACCTGTTTATGCTAATCTTCAGCCTTATCAGTACCACGGATCTGTATATGGCGTAATTCCTGCATTAAGAGGATATCTTAAGCCAGTTGGAGAGTGGAACTATGAGGAGGTAATTGTAAAGGGAACCCGGATAAAAATTATTCTCAATGGTACAGCTATTGTTGATGGTGATATAGCCAATGCAAGAGATAACGGAACTATGGATCATAATGATCATCCGGGATTAAAAAACAAAACCGGACATATCGGATTTCTTGGACATGGTTCCGAACTTAATTTCAGAAACATCAGAATAAAAGACCTTTCAAAACAAGACTAATATTATAGAAATGAAAAATATATTATTCCTTTTTTCAATCCTGATAAGTCTTAGCTCTTGCTCACAGGTAGCACCTCCCGAACCATTCGGTCCGATTCCGTCAGAACGGCAACTGGCATGGCACGAAATGGAATATTATATGTTTGTTCACTTTACTGTTAATACTTTCACAGATAAGGAGTGGGGGTACGGTGATGAAAAGGAATCTGTATTTAATCCATCAGAGCTCGATTGCAGGCAATGGGCACAAGTTGCAAAAGAGGCTGGGATGAAAGGTATCATAATTACAGCTAAACATCACGACGGTTTCTGCCTGTGGCCATCTGAATTCACAGAACATTCAATTAAAAACTCAATCTGGAAAGATGGAACAGGTGATGTTCTGAAGGAACTCCGGCAGGCATGTGATGAATACAATCTTAAGTTAGGAGTCTACCTTTCACCATGGGATCGCAACAGTGCTGTTTATGGAACACCAGAGTACTTAATCTACTACCGAAACCAGCTTAAAGAGCTTCTGACAAAATATGGCAATGTATTTGAAGTATGGTTCGACGGAGCTAATGGAGGTGATGGATACTATGGAGGTACCAGGGAGACAAGGAAAATTGATAACAAGACATATTATGATTGGTCAAATACTCACAAGATTGTCAGGGAGTTACAGCCATCAGCTGTGATGTTCAGCGATGCTGGTCCCGATATAAGGTGGGTGGGGAACGAAGGTGGCATGGGCAGTCTTACAAACTGGTGCCTGCTTAATAAAGATGAGATGTACCCGGGTGGCGATTTTGCAAGGATACTTGGTGAGGGACATGAGAATGGTAAGTATTGGGTTCCGGCTGAGGTGGATGTATCAATACGACCCGGCTGGTTTTATCATCAATCACAGGATTCACTTGTGCGGTCACCTGAGAACCTGATGGAACTCTATTACTCTTCAGTGGGACGTAACAGTAATCTCCTTCTGAATGTTCCTCCCGACAGAAGAGGTCTTCTTCATGAGCAAGATGTTAAGTCTCTGTTAGCCTTTAAAGAGTTGCTGAAAAAGGAATTTGAGACTGATCTTGCTTACGGAAAGAAGGTTTCAGTCTCCGGGAGCCGAGGGAAAGACTTTTATGGTTCAAAAGTAAATGATAGTAACCCGGAAACCTATTGGACAACTGAGGATTCCAAAACAACCGGTGAAATAATTATTGTTCTGGGTTCTAAAACAGAAGTAAATAGAATTGTTATCCAGGAATATATCAAACTTGGGCAGAGGGTTCAGGAGTTTACAGTATCAGTATTTTCTGATGGTAAATGGCTACCCGTAATAGATGGTACTACGATTGGTAACAAGGTAATCCGTAAATTTCCGCTTATAAAAACTTCTTGGATTAAAGTGACTATTAACAAATCTAAAGCCTGCCCTGTTATCTCCAATATTGAACTTTACAGGGCTCCGGGGGAGTAGAGGAAGGAAGGGGGAGCGGGGGCACAGGGCACAGGGCACAGGGCAAAGAGCACAGAGCATAGGGCACAGTGGAGAAGATTAGAATAGGTGCAATATTTCTTCTGCACTTTATTTTCAGACTATCTGGAACATTCGGGCAATCTTAACAGCTGCTGCAATTCGTTTAGTGAGTCCAGTCCAATCTTTTTTCTGAATCAACTCTTTTGTAATTAGATTTGATCCAATACCAACACATGTAACACCGGCATTAAACCATTCCTTTAAATTTTCAAGTGTAGGTTCCACACCGCCTGTAGGCATTATGCTTGTCCATGGACAGGGCCCCTTTATTGCTTTTACAAAATCAGCTCCTCCAAGTGAGAACCCGGGAAATATTTTTACAATCTCAGCGCCAAGCTCTTCGGCATAGTTAATTTCTGTCAGAGATCCACAGCCGGGAGTCCACATGACCTTCCTCCTGTTACAAACTTTAGCCATCTCAGCATTCAGTATAGGTGAGACAATAAAATTTGCTCCAAGCTGGATATATAGTGAAGCAGTACCTGCATCTACTATAGATCCTGCGCCCATGATCATTCCCGGAAACTCTTTTTCAGCCCATTTATTCAGGTCGCTGAATAATTCATGGGCATATTCACCACGGTTAGTAAACTCAAAAACTTTAATACCCCCTTCGAAGCAGGCTTTTATAACATTCCTGCATACATCAGGATTTTTATGATAAAATATGGGAACAATTCCAACTTCCCGCATCTCGAGGATAACATCTATTCTGGTAAATCGTGCCATAACTCTCTATGATTTGTACAAATGTATTTAAAATTGAATTAACAGCCAATAGGGAAATCTCAATGTAATGTTGAAACTTCAACCCCTTCAACTTCTTCTTTCAACTTTTGCCTTTTGTCTTTCATAATAATTATCTTAGCAACTCATTCAATTAGTATGGCACTAAACTACATCTGGATTGCATTCTTTCTAATCGGATTCATTGTTGCTCTTGGCCAGTTGATATTTACTGGTAATATGCAAATATTCAATGAACTGGTAAACTCAATTTTTTCCAATGCAAAAACCGGATTTGAGATTTCACTTGGTTTGACGGGTGTCTTAACTCTATGGCTTGGATTAATGAAAGTAGGAGAGAAAGGGGGAATGGTAGCTATTCTTGGTAAACTTTTTGGACCACTGTTTCTTAAGCTTTTCCCTGATCTGCCAAAGGGCCATCCTGCCTATGGGTCAATAATACTAAATATTTCAGCCAATATGCTAGGCCTGGATAATGCTGCCACTCCAATGGGACTCAAGGCAATGAAAGAGATGCAGGAGGTTAATCCTCATAAAGACACAGCATCAAATTCACAAATAATGTTCCTGGTTTTGAATGCTTCCGGTTTGACAATTATTCCGGTGAGTATCATTGTTTACAGGACACAGTTAGGAGCTGTTAATCCGGCAGATATTTTTATACCTATTATGGTTGCAACGTTTTTTGCCACTTTGGTAGGATTAATAAGTGTAGCTATTATTCAGAAGATTAATCTTTTAGATAAAGTAGTTCTTGCTTACCTGGGTGGACTTACTGCAATCGTAGCAGGTATTATATTGTACTTCAGCACACTACCTAAGGACCAGATCACAACAATTTCAACATTTACAGCAAACTTCATTCTTCTGACCATTATAATGCTATTTATTGTTCTCGCACTTATTAAAAAGGTTAATGTTTATGAAGCGTTTGTTGAAGGAGCTAAGGAGGGTTTCACCATTGCAATAAAGATTATACCATTTCTTGTAGCGATCCTTGTTGCCATTGGAATATTCCGTGCTTCAGGCGCTATGGATTTTTTAATAAAAGGTATTGCACAATTCTTTGCATGGATAGGTGTTGATACACAGTTTACCGGCGCATTGCCGGTTGCATTCATGAAGCCTCTTAGCGGAAGCGGTGCAAGGGGTATGATGATAGATGCCATGACAACTCATGGTGCTGATTCTTTTATCGGACGATTGTCATGTACCCTGCAGGGAGCCACCGATACTACTTTTTATATCATTGCAGTATATTTCGGATCTGTTGGGATTAAAAAAACCAGGTATGCTATTGGTTGCGGATTACTCGCTGATTTAGCGGGGGTAATTGCTGCAATATTTATTGCATATCTTTTCTTTACATAAGCCAGGTTAATGAGCATATTAATAACTTCAATTCTTGTAGGCGTAAGCATAATTGCTATAATTTACCTTACCTCCAGGTTGAAGTTAAAAGCATTTATTGCTCTCTTCCTGGTATCCCTTTTTCTGGCATTTTCTACTCTTCCTGCCAATACGATAGTGAGCACCATAAAGGAGGGTTTTGGAAACACAATGGCCTCAATCGGCTTATTAATAATACTCGGCACCATAATTGGCATTACACTTGATAAAACCGGCGCAACTCTAAGCATTGCCAGGTATATTCTTTCCAAAACAGGAGAAAACAGAAGCGCTCAGGCATTGGGTATCACAGGGTTTATTACAGGGGTACCGATATATTGTGATTCCGGATTTATTATTCTAAGTGGATTGGCGAAGTCATTGAGCTCGAAATCCAAACTGGCTATGCCCTTCATGGCAACTGTACTGGCCAGTTCGCTTTATTCGGTGCATTGTCTTATTCCACCTCACCCGGGGGCACTGGCTGCTGCAGGGATGTTTGATGTAAATATTGGCTACCTTATAGTTATTGGCACAATCTTCGCAGTACCGGGTGCTCTCTCTGCCTATTTTTGGAGCAAATGGTTAACAAAAGGTAAAGATTATCCACCAGCGAAGGAGGTTGAAGTTGACAGGCAGTTAACTCACGATAATCTTCCATCAGCTTTTCTCTCTTTTCTTCCGATCGTTGTTCCTCTGTTGCTTATAACGTTCAGGTCACTGCTTGTTCTGATAGATAAAGGAGGTCAAAGTCATATCTCAAAAATATTCTATTTCCCCGGTGAACCAATTTTTGCTTTATCAATTGGGGCTCTTCTGTCTTTACTTCTATTAAAGGATAAGGCGATAGTATCATTGAATTTTATTTTTAATGAAGCAATTGAAAAGGCTGGTCCCATATTAATTGTCACAGCAGCTGGGGGGATGTTTGGAATAGTGATAAAAGCAACAGGTACCGGTGAAGCTGTTGGTCAACTTCTTACCGGCACCAACCTGGGTCTTGTTGTTCCATTCCTTATTGCAGCCATAATGAAAACCGCACAGGGCTCATCGACTGTTGCAATAATAACAACCGCATCGTTTGTTGCACCTATGTTATCAGCATTGGGACTAGATTCAGAGTGGGGCAGGTTGTTAGCCATGCTTTCAATGGGAGCTGGTTCAATGATGGTTTCACATGCCAATGATTCATATTTCTGGGTGGTTTCTAATTTTTCAGACATCGAACCCGGAATAAATCTGAAAGTATATTCATCATCAACTGTTGTAATGGGAACGGTTGTATTTGCCTGTGTATGGATTACATCACTTATTTTTTTGTAAGAAGATTCATGTATATTAGCTCTCTGTCATTTGATAAAAAGGGAAAAAGATGAATAGCAGGACAATTGTTGAACAGATTTTTCTGGCAGGGGTTGAAAGTGTTCTGCCTGACAGGCTTATTAACAAATCGTTGGCATTGAAAGACAATTGCCTGCTGATTGGCCAAATGAGCTTCCCTCTGGATCTGATAGAACATATTTTTATTATTGGTGCAGGAAAAGCAAGCGCCATGATGGGTTTAGAGGTTGAAAAGATCCTTGGTGACCGTATTACTGATGGACAAATTGTTGTTAAATATGGACATTCCTTTAAACTGAAATATATTAAAGTATCGGAAGCTGGTCATCCGATACCTGATTCAAAAGGGATTGAAGCAACAAGAAAAATTTTGAATATTGCATCCGAATCTAATGTTAATGATCTGGTAATATGTCTTTTATCAGGTGGTGGTTCGGCGCTTCTGGCCGATTATCCCGAAGGTTCATCGCTTAAAGAAATGATAAGCGTTAATAATCTTCTTGTCAATAGTGGGGCCTGTATCAGCGAGATTAATGCAGTGAGAAAGCATTTATCTTATGTTAAAGGAGGTCAGCTTGCAAGGAGAGTAAGCCCCGCAAATCTTATTAGCCTTATTTTATCTGATGTTCCTGGCGACCACTTGGATGTAATTGCATCCGGACCAACTACTCCCGATCCTACTACCTTTCAACAAGCCATGGATGTTCTGGAAAAATTTAATTTAAAAGTGTCTGTTCCGAAAGGTATCATTAATTATCTGGAGGATGGAGCAGACGGAATCAGACCAGAGACACCAAAGCCAGAGGATGCTGTTTTTGAGAAAACTCATAACATCCTGGTTGGTAAAAACCGAATCGCTCTTGAAGCAGCCAGACTGAAAGCATTAGAGTATAACATTAATCCGGTTATAATAGACGATCAGCTACAGGGTGATACTGCTTCGGTGGCAGAATATATCGTTGAGACATCCTTAAAATTCAAGGAAGACAAAGATGAGGTTAAGCCGGTCTGCCTGTTATTCGGTGGGGAAACAACTGTTAAGATGACAGGGAATGGTCTTGGAGGAAGAAACCAGCATCTGGCATTGTTGTGTGCGGGTCTGCTTCAAAATCATCCGGGAATAACAATACTTTCAGCCGGAACCGATGGTACCGATGGCCCGACAAATGCTGCAGGAGCTGTTGTTGATTCGGATACCCTTATTTTTGCCCATTCAAGAAATATTAATCCTGAAAAATTCATAAGGAGGTTCGATTCATATCATTTTTTTAAGAAGGCAGGGGGTCATATTTTTACCGGACCCACAATGACTAACGTTATGGATATAATAGTTGTATTAATTTGGCAGGGTTAAAGTATTGATAAAAAGTTACATCAATAATAATTGTTTAATAGAATGTAACTAATCAGTGTTAAAGGTATTTGTGTCGGACTACCGACTCACTTTATTTTATCTTTAAATGCTACCATCATATTCATTATATTGAATGCAAATTCGTAATGTTCTCTGAATTCTTTTTCAGAAATATAATTTTGTTTAGAAGTTTTGTGCAGACAAGTAACAACTTCAGCCAGAGAGCGAACGCTTTTTGCCAAATCACTACTCACTTCTTCGGCCTGAGCCCGTTATACTTGTATTGACAAATAGTAAATTACCAGCTTATTCTGATAAAGCAAAAATCTGTATCTTTGATTAGTTATTGAAAAGTAATGGAGTCAGATACATTTTTAAATATTATTACAAAGGCAATCCATAGTAAGGATCCCAGGGCAGAAGCTTTCCTGTTTGGATCAAGAGCCAGGGGAGACTTCCGGCCTGATTCAGATTGGGATATTCTTATTCTTGTTGATAGCCTGAATGTCACTAATGAAATTGATGACAAATTCAGAGATGAACTTTATAAAATAGAAATTGAGTCAGGACAGATTATCTCAACCTTTGTCTATTCCAAAGATTATTGGCAGAAAAATTTAATATTTTCCCCACTTTACAAGAATATTAAAAAAGAAGGCATTCAGCTATGAATATTGAAAATCAAGATGATTACATTAAATATAGATTCAGAAGAGCTGAAGAATCATTTGATGATGCCTTAATCCTGATTGAAAATAAAAAGTGGAACACCTCCATTAACAGATTATATTATTCCTGTTTTTATGCTGTAATTGCATTATTACTAAAAAATGACATTGAGACTCATACTCATGATGGTGCCAGGATAAAATTCAGTAATGAGTTTATCAAAAACGGGAAGATTGATATAAAGTATGGCAAGCTCTTTTCCAAACTTTTTGATTACAGGCAAAAAGGTGATTATGGAGACCTTTTTGATTTTAATGAGTCCATCGTTTTGCCTCTGGTAGATCAGGTTAAAGAATTTCTTATTGAGATTAAGAAATTCATCGCCGAAGGTGAGCTCGGCGAAGCCAAATGATAACTTTTAACTGTCTCTACGCCCGCTACATGGGCCTTATTGGCGCTACGATACAGTTAAAAGTTCGCGCCATTTCCGGATTGCCAACGCGCCTAAAACACGAAGTACTGCTTCTAAAGCCTCTAACGCTTCTAAAGCTTTCTTCCCTCACTCTGCACTTTGCCTTTTATCCGCCGTAGCCCTGGCGAAGGCGGACTACTCCCTTCGGGAACCCATAATTAAAAAAAAAGAAAAAATAGGGTAACAATTTGGAGCCATTCCTGATTAAACTAAAAATTGCCTTTGGAACAGATGATTTTTACATCAGGTGTAATTATCCTCCATGTTATATTTTGCAAAAAATGTAATGTGTTATCTCATTGGAACATATCTGATATGATGTTGTTATTAAATGACTTATCCTTCTTTATTGTATGCAAGTTGTCTAATCTCTTTCGGGGTTAGTTCCCCGCCGCTTGCGGCGTAAAAGTAATATCTTTGTATGTATGAGCGAAAGCGAGTACATACATAAATCGCATAATGTTTCGGTATTGTTGTATCATTTTGTTTGTCCGGCCAAATATAGGAGAGTGGTGGTAAGTAAAGAGGTTGATAAAACGTTGAAGGACACATGTCTTGAAATAGAAAAGAGATATGAAATTCATTTTCTTGAAATAGGGACGGACAACAATCATGTCCACTTTTTGATACAATCGATACCGATAATGAGTCCGACACAAATTGTAACTATTGTGAAAAGTATTACAGCCCGAGAGGTTTTCAGAAAGAATCCAGAGGTGAAAGAAAAGCTTTGGGGAGGAGAATTTTGGAGTGATGGATATTTTGTTAACACAGTCAGTAAGTTTGGGGATGAGACGAGTATTTCGAAATATGTTCGAGACCAAGGGCTTGAGAAGGAGTACGTAGTTTTGCATCAAAGTAAACAGTTGGTTTTGTTTTAAGATACCCCGCTGCTTGCGGCGGGGAGCTTCATTGACTTTAAAACAACCTATTATAAAACCAATTAAGAATGTACGAATATTATCCGGAAATTGAATCTCTTGTACTGAAAGTCAAAACACGGCAGATGATTGCTGATGAGTATGGTACAACCGAAAAAACACTGATTAGGAGACTTTTAAAAAAAGGTGTTGTTCTTCCCCTTGGCCATATATTCCCGAATACATGCAAAATCATTTATTATACTCTGGGAATTCCCGCTACACTGAAAACCAATATTAACAACGGACAAAAACAATAGTGTATACATCAATCAGATCTATTATTCTATGCAATTAATATTGCAGCTGAAACAAATGGTCAACCACACGACTGAAGTAATAGTATTTCAGTTTGATTTCAATCCTATTAAATGGTTCTGTTTATTGAAAGTATGAGTAATCTGCAACTATTCAAAAAAACATTTTTGTCTAATAGATTTCCCGGAGATCATTCAAAAAAGAGTAATAATTTCATAAAAAGCCTGATCTCTGAATTAAAATTTAGCCTTATCATTTGTGATGGTCCGCCCGGAGGAACAAAAGGAGGCAGATCAGGGCTTGTACCTGTAATGAGATCAAAACTTGAAAGAAGTACGCTCATCTCTTCGTCACTAAGTCACTAAGTCTCCTGGTCCTTCTTCCCGCGTGCCCTGAATCCTATGTTTTATTGTCCTGTGTCTGATTTTGTCCCATCATGACCGATTTTAGCCTTTCATAGCCGTTTTTTGCCGATGTTTTTTTATTGTTATGTCACTACACTTTCTGAAATTAGTTGTAGGATTTTGTCTGAAGTGCAACTGTCATATTATGAAGAATCTTAAAGATCAGAATTTATTATTTAAACAAAGGGTTGATGAACGTCTTCGCCGGATTGCCAATGTGCTTTTATTAAATGCCAGTTTTATTGACAACCTGGGGCTGCTAAATGGCAAGATGGGAATAGCAATCTTCTTTTACAATTATTCAAGGTATACAAAGAATAAGATATTTGAAGATTATGCTGGTGAGCTTATTGAGCAGGTATTTAAAAAGGTACATGACTATTTGCCTGGCGATTTCTCTTCTGGTTTGGCTGGTATCGGTTGGGGGGTGGGATATTTGATACAAAACGGATTTGCCGAAGCTTTGGATGATAGTATTTTAGAAGAATTGGATACGGTCATTTTTCAGCTGGACCGGAAAAATCCCAAATTACCAAGAGTCTACAACGATTTTTATACTTATGGATTGTACTATTTATGCCGTGCAAAAAGTGATGTCTGGAACGAAGAAGCCCTGCAATTAATATGGAATGACTTTACAGTATTGCTAAACGAAACTTTGCCTGATGAGGTAAAATTATGTCCCGGATACATCATCACCCTTCTCTATTTTATACAGGAAATCCAAAAACGGTCATATTGTCCTTCGGGCATTGATGAATTGATTGCTGCAATACCAGGGTTTGTTACTAAACATATGGATGGAAAACTTAATTCTATTGAATGCCAATACCTTGATATATTGTTCCAAAATCTTGGCATTAATTCCTCCCATCGGCTTCAAACTTTTAATGATCAATCAACTGCTGAAGAACAATTGGAACTATATGGACAGGCAGCCATATATGAGCTTGTTTTTCCAAATCTTCGATATACTACTGATTCTGTTTCTAATTATAAAACCGGAATATTGGAATTTTTGGAATATGAAGAAGTTTGGGAAAACATATTCAAGATAGTTAATAACAATAATTCTGGCCTCCCATCCGGATTGACTGGCTATGCCCTGTCGCTTCTGAAAAAAGACTGTACTCATTCTAATATACCGATAACCCAACCGACATCCCATGAAACTATTTATATCTTCAATAGAAAGAGCCGCGCTGCAGAATATGGTATTGGTACATATATCAAAGAGCTGACAACATGTCTGAAAAATAAGGCATTCAATGTAACAGTAGTCTATTTTGAAGCTGATAAGGTCGAATTTACCATTGAAGAACATGACGGTATTCAGAATTGGTATATCCCTGCAATTCTAAACCAAGGCACTTCTATATTGAATTACAATGAATATATGAAAAGTGCTATTACGCTATTGCGGTTATATATAAAAGAGACTGGGAAACTGATATTCCACTTGAATTTTATGCGCGATCATCAGTTATCCATTTACCTGCATGAATTTTTTATATGCAAAATATTGCTTGTTGTGCATTATATGGATTGGAGTGATACATTACAAGGTGATCTTTCGTGGATGCGGAGGTTATTATCACAACCTGAAGAAACGATCACAGATCACTTTGAGAAAAGAGCCCTGAGACTATTTAAAGAAGACCGGGAGTTATTGGAAAAAGTTGATCATATTGTTTGCCTGGCTGATTATGCCCATGAAATACTTTGCCTGGATTACGGCATTAAAGCTGAGAAGATCACAGTTGTCAACAATGGTCTTACAGATAAGGCAAAAACTTTGAGTATTGAAGAAAGATCGGGATTAAAGGAAAAATATAAGATCAATCCTGATGAAAAGATCATTTTATGTGCAGGACGTTTGGATGAGATTAAGGGAATTTCATATCTGATCAAAGCTTTTAAATCGGTTTTAGAACTTGAACCAGACTGTCGTCTGTGGATTATTGGTGATGGCGCTTACAACCCGTTGTTAAAAGAAGCCGAAAGTATCTGGAACAAACTCTGTTTTACCGGACGGATAGATCAGGAGCATTTATTTGAATTGTACAGTATTGCAGATATAGGAGTAATACCCTCGTTATTTGAACCGTTCGGTTACGTAGCCGTGGAGATGATGATGCATGGTTTACCTGTGGTAGTCACAGGTACAACCGGTTTGGATGAAATTGTGGAAGATGGGGTTTCGGGGCTTAAAGTACAGGTAGCAGTAAGTGACAACAGGAATGAAGTTGATACAGGTATGATGGCTCAAAAAATTTTGTTTATGTTGCAAAATCCGGGAGAAAGGGAAAGACTGGGAAGTTTTGGGCGTAAACGGTACATGGAAAACTATACCAGCACTATCATGTGCCAAAAGATGAGGAATTGTTACCTGAAACTATTACAATCACTACCAGACAAACAGTTATATACAGTTTATTAAAATAAAATGTTGATTTTAATCCACTATATAGGTCAATATTCATGGATTCCATTGGTTTTCCGGAAATGGTATGTCAGAGAAAAGACTGAGCGGTTGTTCGAAACATGCAAGTTATTTATTATGGGTTTAAATCGAAATTGTAATACTTCACAAAGTTTACAAAATAATTGTTGTATCTGGTTTCTATGTAAAACAAATCTGGCCTGGCTTAGCCTTAACAGGTCGTGTCTCATAACCCGTTAAGGCATCAACCGGACACTTTAGTATATATTTATGAGACAAAAGTATTATTATTAAATTTATAATTTGATTAAAATGAAAAAAATCAATAAATTGAGATTAAATAATCTCAGCAAAACTGAAATGGAGAACAGAGAAATGAATAATTTAAGAGGGGGTACCTGTGGATGCGTTTCTACATGTGGATGCCAATATGCAGGGGGACAATGCAGTTCAGGTGATAGCTATTATGGAGGTTCATCCACCTCTAATAATGATGCTGCAAATTCAAATAATGCTGCCAATAGTGTATATGCTGGCTAAGTGAGATTTACCCGGAATATGTTACTCTTATTCCGGGTAATATTACATGTAAAATATATAAAAATAAAGTTATAATGAAAAAAACAATCCCTTTTGCATTATTGATTATTGCATTAGTATTAGTTAATTGCTCTGGTAAAAAAGCACATCCGGATATTAAAAGTGAGGACAATGACAAAATTGCCTTGCAAGCGCTTCATTTACCGAAATCAGGAGAAGATACACTTAAAGCCTCTTATTTTGCTGATACATTAATTTATGTTCCTCTTGAAACAACTAAAGAATCATTCATCTATAATATTAACCAATTATGGATAAGTGATTCTATTATACTTATTTATTGCCCTCGTGCTGGTTTATTAATGTTTCAACAAAATGGAAAGTTTGTAAGGAAAATAGGCAAGCAAGGAAAAGGGCCGGGGGAGTATGGAAATATCTATCATTTTGATGTGATCCGCGATACTATATATATATCATCTACAGTAAGAAGGGGATTTCTCAGATATACATTTGACGGAACTTTTTGTGATGAAATTAAGCTTAATTACGAACCGGTTTATTTCAGCACTACGGCTGATCAGAAACTGACGTGTTATGTCCAAGAAGAGGGGAAAGTACTTGTTTATAATAAAAATTTGTACGCACCTGATACTATTGTCGTTGAGTATGGTGTGACTAAAGGCAGATATTATTATTCACTTGGAGATCATTCCTTTATGACTTACTTTCAGAAAACCCTATCGGATTTGCTTTTTAACGACTACCTGAACGATACGGTTTGGAAAATAAGGAATGAAAAGAAAGAACCTGCTTTTATTCTTGATATGAAGGATAAATTACTGCCCAGGGACAAGCATATTGAATTTTGCAAGGGTGATTTTCAAGGATGGGAAAAGATGGCAAAATCTTATCAACTTGTACATCTCATCCCTTTTTCATCCTGGATGTTTGTTTTTCAAAAACATTGGCTTGATACAAAATATGATGCGATTTATCTCAATAACACCAAAACCGGGGAAATCAAAAAGTTTAGTACTTCTTACATTTATGATGACATTGTAAGCAAACAGAAACTATCGTATGTTTTTTTTATGTATTCGGCAGATTATCTTGTTGTTGAAGCAGACCCCTTAAAGGTGTTAAAAGATATGAACAAAAACAATGAGAATAGTAAAGAAATCCCTTCTCTTTCGTGGCTTAATCAAATGAAAACCGTTAATAAAGATGATAATCCTATCATTGTAAAAATTAAAATTAAAAAGAACCTGTAATGAATGATATTTTTTTAAAAATAAAAGGAAAGGATATAAATAAAGGGTATAAAAAAATGACAAAATGAAAAAAAGCATCCCTTTAGCAATAATGATAATTGCATTAGTATTAGTTAATTGCTCTGGTAAAAAAGCACATCCGGATATTAAAAGTGAGGTCAATGACAAAATTGCCTCACAAGCGCTTCATTTCCCTAAATCAGGAGAAGATACACTTAAAACCTCTTATTTTGCCGATACTGTAATTTACATACCTCTTGAGACAACTAAAGAATCATTTATTCGATCTATTTACCAATTATGGATGAATGATTCTGTTATACTTATTAATAACTGGGGTGGTGGGTTATTAATGTTCAAACAAAATGGAAAGTTTAAAAGACAGATAGGCAAAAAAGGACGTGGCCCCGGGGAATATGGAAATATCTATCATTTTGATGTGATCCGCGATACTATATACATTTCATCTACAGTAAGAAGGGGATTTCTCAGATATACATTTGACGGAACTTTTTGTGATGAAATTAAGCTTAATTACGAACCTGCTTATTTCAGCTCCACGGATGATCAGAAATTGGCATGTTTTGTCCACGGAGCTGGGAAAATATATGTATATAACAAAACTCTCCACGCGCCGCCTGATACTATTACTGTAGAGTATGGTGTAACTATAGGAAGATATAGGTATATGGTATATTTATCCGAAGGTTATAATTATTTGCAGAAAACCCAAACAGGCTTACTTTTTAACAGTTTTTTGAGCGATACAGTCTGGAATATAACCGGTGAAAAAAAAGAACCTGCTTTTATTCTTAATATGAAGGATAAATTATTACCCTATGACAAGCAAATTGAATTTAGTAAAGGGGATTTTGAATGGTATCAGAAGATGGCAAACCCCTATAGTTTTGTACATCTCATCCCGTTCCCTTCAATGACTTTTATTTTTCAGTTTCATCATACAATTAATGCATCTGATGCCGGATATGAAGCAATTTATCTCAATACCACCAAAACAGGGGAGATAAAAAAATTTAAAACTTCTTACATTTATGATGATCTCGTGAGCAAACAAAAACTATCGAATGAGAGACTAACGTATTTTTATCCTATATACCCGGAAGATTATCTTGTTACCACTAAAAAACCCTTAGATGTGCTAAAATATCTGGATCAAAATAAAGAAAATAGTAAAGAGGTTCCTTCTCTTTCGTGGCTTAATCAAATGAAAACCATAAAGGAAGATGATAATCCGATTTTAGTAAAAATTAAAATTAAAAAGAACCTGCAATGAATGAACATTTTTTAAAAATTAAGGGGAATGATATAAAAAGCAACCTGGTTAATTTATCACAAATTGTCTTTGAGGTTACCGATGTATGTAATCTTCGATGCAAATATTGTGGTTATGGCGAGTTATATGAGGGATATGATCCCCGCGGGCGGGGAAACTTGTCGTTAAAAAAAGCCTGCAATATTTTAGATTATCTGGCTGAGTTATGGAAAGAAAACATTGGGACTTCGTTAAGCCAGCCCATCAGATTGAGTTTTTATGGAGGCGAACCGTTGATGAACATGATGTTAATTAAGGAAATAATTCAATACGCGGAATCACTGAACATTACAGGCAAGAGATTTTATTATAATATGACAACAAATGGATTATTGTTGATTAAACATATGGACTACCTTGCTGAAAAAGAATTTGAATTGTTAATAAGCCTGGATGGGAATGAGAAAGACCATTCGTACAGGGTAGATCATAGAGGCCGGAATTCCCATAAACAAGTAGTTGAAAATATACGGCTGCTGAAACAAAAATTTCCTGACTATTTCAAGAAGCATGTCGATTTTAATACCGTCCTGCATAACATGAACAGTGTTGAAAGTGCACATAATTATATTAAAAACAATTTTGGAAAAGAGACAAAGATTGCTTCATTGAATAATTCCGGTATTCGAAAAGATAAAGTGAATGAATTTATCAACATGTTCCAAAACAAAGACAGCAGTATTGATAAAAGCGGCAATCGTGAGAAATTGGAAGCGGAGCTGTTTTTAGAAGCGCCAAGGACCAGACAATTAACTAATTATTTCTATATGTTCTCAGGAAATATGTTTGACAATTACAGTTCCTTGTTCTGTGATGTAAATAAAATTGAAATTGCACCAACAGGCACTTGTACTCCATTTTATAAAAAAATGTTTATCACTGTAACCGGGAAAATATTGCAGTGTGAGAAAATAAACCATGAATTTGCCATGGGCCGGGTTTCTGATGATAAGGTTGAAATGGATTTTGATCATATTGCTGAAATTGCGAATGATTATATTTTCAGATTTATAAGACAATGCAACACCTGTGTATATATAAGAAGATGTAGTCAATGTGTATTTCAAATTGATGAGATAAACAGCTCCGATCCGAAATGTTACAGCTATACCAGTGATAAGTCATTTCAAAACAGTATAAATGAAAATTTGGATTTTTTGGGTAAAAATCCAGGTTTATATAAAAAAATAATGAAAGATGTCCAAATAAGAAACTAATTATAATAAAATGAAAAAGTTTTGGCTCGTCCTCTTTCCTGATACGTTTTTATGGATAAAAATTAATAATGGAATAATATATAATTCCAAAAATTTTAAACATTACACTTTTCGTTGTTCTGATGAAATAAATAAGCTTTGTGATACTTTAGCTGATCTGGATAGCTTGTATTCAGTTGAATTAACAGAATTATTATTACGCGATGAGCATGTAAAACAATGGGTAGATCAAATAACCGGCATAGAAGCCGGCTGCCTGATTGAACAAAACGGGCTAAACAGTAAATTAACTTCATATTGCCCGGTTTTAAGCATCCAGAATGGCATGGATCAAATTAATTGGGAACATAAACAAAACATAGGAGGCAAGATCATAGAAAACCTCTATGAACTTGTTTTTTATATTAATGGGTCATCGCATGGATCAGATCAATATTTCAGACAGACATACTACCCGGTAAATTCTGATAAGTCGCTTGATTTTAACCATATTGAATCATTTGTAAATCAATGTAACAATAAAATGCTAAATCATTTTACTTTTGTTGGAGACCCGATAAGCTATAATAATTCCGGACAATTACAGGAATGGATTTTGTCCAATGATTATTTCGTTCATTTCGTTTTGCTCGCAGAGGACATTGAAAAAGACATTAAAAAAAATGAATGGTTTGGTAATGACAAGGTTAGTTTTACAATTATTATAAGCAATCATTTATCATTTTTAAAGCAACCTGAAATTTATCATGATTTTTTTGATAATGTGACATTTGCGTTTCCGGTAACTTCAAATGCCCAACTTGAATCTATTACATCAATCGTGCAGGAAACAGGTTTAAACAATTACAATATTATTCCCATATACAATGGTATGAACAGGGAATTTTTCGAAGAAAATGTGTTTATGACGATTGATGAATTTAATGATATTGAATTATCAAGAAGGGAAGTTTTTGTCAATATGACACTGAATGTTACTTCTTTTGGAAAACTCACCGTTCTACCTGACGGGAAAATATATTCAAATGTTAATGATACTCCGCTGGGTTCAATTGGCGATCCGATTTATGATATGTTATATAAAGAGATGACTGAACGGGAAACATGGTTCCGCATCCGCGATATGAAACCATGTTGTGATTGTGTTTACCAATGGCTCTGCCCATCGCCCGGAAACTACGAACTGGCTATTGGCAAACCTGATCTCTGCCATATTACGGCATAGATGTACTTAAAGAATATAATCAGTTTATATCAGTTTAGAGGAAATATATGAATGAAAATTATAATAATCTCAGTTCTTCCGAACATTATGTTACAAAGATTAATCGTGATTATATATTTATGGATGTAAATACCCTTGAAGTATATATTCTTGACGAAATTGAGAACAATATTATTAAGGTAATAAATAAATACCCCGGAGTTAAAGGATTAGATACTCTTTTAAGAAAATACGGAGAACCAATTGTTACCGAAAGAATTGATGAATTATTGAGAAATGACATCCTGAAAAAGAAAGAAGGGAAAAAAGAGGATGATGCAAAGTGTCCCAGTTATGATATAGATACTCCGGGGACTATCAATTCCATCGATATTTTAATTTCGGAGGATTGTAATTTAGCCTGTAAATATTGTTTTGTCAGGAATGGCCAATATCGCGGTAAATCAGCTTTAATGAAATCAGATGTTGGGGAAAAAACAATAGACTTTCTTATTCAAAAATCAGGTGACAAAAAAGATCTGTTTATCTGTTTTTTCGGAGGCGAACCATTAATTAATTTTAAGGTATTGGAAAATATAGTTATTTACGCATTAGAGGAAGGGAAAAAGAATGATAAAAATTTCCATTTTTCACTAACGACTAATGGTACTTTATTAAGCGATGAAATCGTTGAATTCATCCATAAACATCAAATGAAAGTACTCATCAGCATTGACGGAGATATGCATTCTCACAATCAAAACAGACCATTATCAGGAGGTGGGGATTCTTATCTTAAAATTGTAAATAATCTGATGAAATTAGACCAACGGAATATTAGTTATTCAGCCAGAGCTACGGTTACTTCATTCACTAAAAACAAAATTGCCGAGAATTATGCACATTTGATTTCATTGGGATTTAAAAGGATTCACTTTGAAAATGCCCTTGCACCCAAAGGGAAAGTGTTTATTACTAATAAAAAGGATATTGAAGAAATTAAAAAACAGTATTCCTGTATTGCAAAAAAACTTAACAAAAAGATTAAATCTAATCAGCATTACAATTTTGATACTCTTCCGTTACCTCTGGAAAGAATTAGCACAAATAAACCAAATTTTTATTCATGCACTGCCGGAAAGGGGTATGTATCTGTCGACGTGAATGGCGATATATACCTTTGTCACAGGCTTGTTGGTGAAAATAACTTCTATTTAGGTAATGTAATTGAAGATACTTACAATGTAAAATGGTCTGAAATTATCAGAAATGAAATGAATGTTGAAAACAGAAAGAAATGCAGGAAGTGCTGGGCAAGATATATCTGCGGGGGCGGTTGCTATGAAATTAATTATAACTTTAATAAAGACATTTCCCTGACTCCTCAGATTTATTGTCAGCTAATGAAATATTCCATAAAATTGGCTCTTAACATATATGCAAACGCTGCTCAACAAATGGAGAGCATCAATTAATAAACAATATTTCTGGAATGCTTATTCAGAATTTTTAAACAAAATAGCAATGTCTTTAACAAAACAAGATCTATCAATTAAAACAAAGATCGACAACCGTCTGCAATGCATTGCTAACGTTTTGTTTTTAAATGCCAGCTTCATCGACAGTCCCGGGCTACTCGACGGCAAGATGGGCATAGCCATATTCTTTTATAATTATTCACGTTACATGGGCAATAAGATATTTGAAGATTACGCAAGCGAATTTATCGATGAGATATACGAGGAAATAAACACTTCAACACCGATAAACTTTTATAACGGGATCACAGGAATAGGCTGGGGCATTGAATACCTTATTAGTAATAGATTTGTACAGGCCGACACAGATGATACACTCATCGAAATCGATAATTCAGTTTACAGCTACAGCCTCTTGCGCCACTTACTGCTCGATAACGGCAACGATATGTTTGGTTATGGCCACTATTTTATTTCACGCCTGTCAGGACATGAAGATGACGATGATAACCTCAACACCCTTTTTAAAAAGCAACACCTTATATATCTTATCGACGATTGTGAAAGGATACTCGCACAGAAAAAGTATCTCGATTTTAATATTGATAGACTAAGCACCTCTACGATCAACTCATTTATATGGTTTCTTCTTGAGATGCACAGGCTGGGCATCTTCCCATTTAAAGTTGAAAAGCTGTATAAAGTGCTGCCGGGGTATATTGAAGAGTGCCTTGATGTTGAAAAAAAAAGTTCATTAACAGATCAGTTGGTAGCATTTACCAGAGCAGTTATACCTAATGTCAATGATATAAAAACAAAGAATAAGTTTAGTGTAATAGTCAATAATTATTTAAACAAAGGGTATGGCGCCGTGGCGGCGGGGGAAGAGCTGGTAAACAGCTTTATTTGCAGCGCGTGGCAACGGGTTGTCTACGGGACATATTGTTTTACAAATAATAAAAACACCCATCCCCGTACGTCTTTTGAAGACGTCTTCGCAATCATTGACAATGAAGAAGACTGGAACAAGAGGCTGGACGGGCTGAATAAGAATAACATCGGATTGACGGGACTTGCTGGGCTGGGACTAGGATTATTGGCGGAGAGCGGAGGGCTGAAGGCGGAGAGCAGAGAACAATTAACAATTATCAATGAACGATTTTAATAATTATACTGAGATGGATTTGCCCATCGCCCTAAGCTCTTAGCCTACACCTATGAACTCACAAGCCTGTAAAATAAACCTAAGCGACCTCACTTTTCTTCTTCCCCTCCGCCTCGATTCGCCGGAGCGGAAGGAGAACGCCGACACCCTTATTAAATATACCTTCATGCATTTTGAAACTTCTTTTATAACGCTGGAGGCTGATTCAGAAAGAAAGTATTATCCAGAAATAATGCCGGAAGGATTAAGATATGAGTATATGAAGGATAAGGATGAAGTGTTCCACCGGACGAAATACATAAACAAACTTATTGCAATGTCCTCTACTCCTTACATTGGAGTATGGGATGCTGATGCCATAGCTCCTCCTTTACAGATACATGAAGCCGTAAATAAGCTTCGAAGCAACGAAGCAGTCTTGAGCTTCCCTTATGATGGAAGGTTTTACTCATGCGAAAAGGTTTTGTGCGATCTGTTTAAAAAGCATATTAATATCGATACCCTGATAAAACGACTTCCTGCAATGAATCTGATGCATGTTTATCATTCGGTTGGTGGAGCATATATTGTTAACAAGGAAAAATATATTGAAGCAGGAGGTGAAAATGAAAATTTCTATGGTTGGGGACCGGAAGATGTCGAGAGGGTAAAACGACTTGAGATAAAGGAATTAAATATTTTCTATACAAAAGGCCCTCTATTCCACCTATGTCACCCGATAAAGAAAAATAGTCGGTTCGCAAATGCTGATATTGAAAGAAGAAACAGGAAAGAACTATTATTAACTTGTAAAAAAATAAAATAATACCAGGATTTTTAATAAAACTTTATGTAACGATTAACAATGGGCAGATTTCCGGTCTACAAGCAGCTTGATACCATGGACTGCGGTCCCACGTGCCTCCGTATGATAGCGAAGTATTATGGAAAAGAATACACACTTCAGTCGCTGCGTAATCGGGCGTTCATGTCCCGTTCGGGAGTGTCAATGCTGGGCATCAGTGATGCTGCTGAAAGCATCGGTTTCCGTACCCGTGGTTACCGGCTCACATGGGAACAACTCCGCGATGAGGTCCCGCTCCCATGCATCGTCCACTGGAACCAACGCCACTTTGTTGTAGTATATGCCATTAAAAAGCACCGTTCTTCCGCCCTGCCCCCTTGGGGGAAGGGTCGGGGAAGGGGTCAAACTACCAGGGGAAGGGCTGGGGAAGGAACTGTTATCTCCGTCGCCGATCCCGCCTCCGGCCTCCTCAAATACACCGAATCGGAATTTCTTAAATGCTGGTACAGCACGAAAAACGAAGGTGTTCAGGAGGGTACAGCGCTACTGCTCGAACCCACACCAGATTTCTACAGGCAGGAGGGTGAGGAGAAAGGGAAACTTAAATTCCTCTATTTGCTAAGCTATATCAGGCCCTATAAAAAATACATCTTACAGCTTATGCTCGGTATGCTTACAGCCAGCATTATAAGTCTCATATTTCCCTTTCTCACCCAGTCGCTTGTCGATACCGGTATCGGTAACAGTAACATTGCATTTGTTGTAATGGTCCTCGTTGCCCAACTGATACTAAGCCTCAGTCAGACTGCCAACGGGCTGCTCCGGAACTGGATAAGTTTGCACGTTACAAGCAGGGTAAGCATATCGCTTATCTCCGACTTTCTCATAAAGCTGATGAAACTCCCAATTTCTTTCTTTGATGTGAAGCTCATTGGCGATATTATGCAGCGTATTGGCGACCATAACCGTATCAGATTGTTCCTTACCGATTCACTTATAAACATCATTTTTGCCGTCGTTACCCTGGTTATGTACACCATAATAATGGCTACCTATAACCTTGGTATTCTTAGTATTTTCTTCCTTGGCAGCATCTTATACATCGGGTGGGTTATCCTCTTCTTGAAACGGCGCCGTGAGCTCGATTATAAGCGATTCCAGCAAAGCGCTGCTAATCAGAGCAATATTGTCCAACTGGTAACTGGCATGCAGGAGATAAAACTAAACGGTTGCGAAAAACAAAAACGTTGGGAATGGGAAAGAATTCAGATAAAACTCTTTAAGGTGAGCCTTAAAAGCATGATGCTTAACCAGAACCAACAGCTTGGGGCTGCTCTCATAAACCAGGCAAAAGATATCTTTATCTCCTTTCTTTCTGCAAGGGCAGTAATTACCGGACAGATGACTCTCGGTATGATGATGGCTGTACAATATATAATCGGTCAGTTGAATGCTCCGATCCAGCAATTCATCGGCTTCACCCAGGCTGCGCAGGATGCCCGTATCAGCCTTGAGCGTCTTGGTGAGATACACGACAGAGAAGATGAGGAGAAACCCGAAGATGATAAGATAAAAGATATTCCACCAGACAAGGATATAGAAATAAAGAATCTTCTTTTCCAGTATGAGGGACCACATTCCGAAAAGGTTCTGAATAATATATCTCTTGTGATTCCTGCAAAAAAGATAACTGCCATTGTTGGGATAAGCGGTAGCGGAAAGACAACTCTGATAAAACTGCTATTGGGTTTTTATAATCCTGTAGAGGGTGATATTCTTCTCGGTGGCACACAGTTAACCCGTTTCAGCCAGTCGGAATGGAGAAAACGCTGTGGTGTTGTCATGCAGGAGGGTTATATTTTTTCGGATACTATAGCTGGCAACATCGGGCTTATTGATGAGATACCAGAAAAGGAGAAGATTGACAGGGCAACTGAAACAGCTAACATAAAGGAATTTGTTGAAAGTTTGCCGCTTGGTTATAATACAAAGATAGGAAATGATGGACATGGTCTCAGTACAGGTCAAAAGCAGAGAATTCTGATAGCACGGGCCGTATATAAAGAACCTGATTTTATCTTTTTCGATGAAGCGACGAATGCGCTCGATTCAAGCAATGAAAAAAAGATCATGGAGAACCTGGGCAGTTTTTTCAAGGGAAAAACAGTAGTTGTTGTAGCTCATCGCCTGAGTACTGTAAAAAATGCTGATCAGATTGTTGTTCTCGAAAAGGGAGAAATAGCGGAAACCGGAACACATAAGGAGCTTGTTAAAATGAAGGGCGCATACTATAATCTTGTAAAAGATCAGTTGGAACTAGGAGGCTGAGGGCATAGAGCATAGGGCGAAGAAGTGAGAAGTGAGAAGTGAGCGGAGAGCAATGAATCACAAGACTTGCCAGACTTGCACGACTTGCACGACAATATTAAAAACATGGCAGAGCTTAACAAACAAGAGATACAGAGTCCCGAGTTACAGGAGGTAATGTCCGAAATACCGGGAAGTTTCCTAAAATGGGGCTTATTTATCTTTTTTGCCATTATTCTCATTTTAGTAATAGGAAGTTATTTCATCAAAAGCCCTGAGATAGTTACAGTTCCGGTTGTTATAACCACTCAAAATCCACCTGTTATGCTTGTTGCGAAGACAGGAGGTGAAATCGAAAAGCTTTTTGTTCTCGAAGGTTCCGAAATCTCAAAAGACGAAGTTGTTGCCATTATCAGTAACACCAGCGATTATGAGGATGTGAAAAAACTGAATCTCTTCCTTTCAGGCTGCGATGATAAATCAGACTGGGTTGAAGTGGTCAAAACACAACAACCGCCTCCCGACCTCTCCCTCGGTGAGATTCAAAGTAATTATTCGGGGTTTCAGAAAGAGTGGAAGCAGATGAAGGATTATCTGGAACAGGCATATATTCCTGCCAAACTGAGTCTTCTTGAAAAACAGATTGAGAAAAAGACCGAGTATAATAGTGAACTGGCACAACAGAAAAAATATCTTACTGAAGATCTAGCACTCGCCAAAAGCAGTTTTGACCGCGATTCATTATTGTTTCGAAAAGATAGTTATTCAATCTCTGCTAAAGAATATGATAAATCACGACAGGGATATATTCAGAAACTTTACTCTTTCAGTGTTTTCAATGCATCGCTTAAAAACAACGAAGCCGATTTTCTGAGGTTGAAGGAGACCCGACTCGATCTGCAGGTTCAGTATGAAAAAGAGATGAAACAATATATTTTCACTATGGAGGAAACATTTCAGTTATTGCGGTCATCAATTTCGCAGTGGGAAGAAAGGTATGTAATTATGAGTTCCATTGCCGGCAAAATCACATTTATCCGTTTCAGGAGTGAGAACCAGGTAATTAAAGCCGGAGAGTCACTTGCAACAGTAATCCCCAATGGCCCCACGAATATTGTTGCAAGGGCTATTATACCAATTTCGGGGTTCGGGAAGATTGAGATTGGGCAGACAGTTAATATTAAGCTTTCAGGATTTCCTTATATGCAATACGGTGTACTTAAAGGCAGAATATTTTCAGTGTCGCAAGTTCCTGGAGAAGGTGGCTTCAGCGCCGATATTGAACTTACAGGAGGTATGACATCAACCTACAGGGAAAAAATCAGGTTCATTCATCAAATGGATGGGACCGCTGATATTATTACAAAAGACACCAGATTGATTAACAAATTTATAAGTCCGGTAAGAAGTGCATTAAAAAATTAAATGTAAGGAATAGTTAATCATGACCATTATCAACTCGGATCATTTGAGGTAGCCCTCTGGTTTGTTTAAGCTGCTCCAGAACTTGGATTGTCATCACTCCGGGTAATGATGTGTCAGCTTCTACTTTAAGAACTTCTTTCAAAGTCCGACGACCTGGTGTCAACGAAAAAATTAGTCAAAAAAATTATCTTATCTTGAAATAAAACTTTAAATTTATAATCAGTTAATGCAAACCTCTTTGTAAGTCTGTAAAGATGAAAGTCAAACATCAACTTATCCTGCTACTGATTACCGCACTGCTATTTTCCTGCAAACCAAAAACAACAGAGAACCTCGAAGAGATGGCACGCAGATCATCACGTCCCGAAGCAGTGCTTGTTAAAACGGTAAAGCTAGAACCTTCAACATTCTATCACGAGCTGATTAGCAACGGCAAAGCCTGGTCATCAAAAAAAGCTGTCGTTCAGTTTAAAGTGAACGGGATAATTAAAGAAATATACATTCAGAACGGACAAAAAGTCAAAGCCGGCGACCTTCTTGCCGTTATCGAGGATTTTGAATATAAAACTGAGCTTATCCAGGCTCAGCAGGGTCTCGAGAAAGCTGAGATAAACTTCAAAGATGATCTTCTAAGTAATTTCACAACCGCCGATTCAACAGGCCTGTCACCTGCTAAAATTAAGATCTCCCGTATCAGAAGCGGGCTTAACGATGCGATCACATCATTGTCAGTTGCTGAATATAATTTCAATAATACCCGGATTTATGCACTCATAAGCGGAATTGTTGCCAATCTCGAAGCTATGCAATGGAACCCGAGCCAGAACTATAAAAGCTTTTGCACAATTGTTTTCGATGAGATAATGTATGTTGAATTTCCTGTTATTGAATCGGAATTCTCATTCATAAATAAGGGAATGCCGGTTGGTATTGTTCCGTTCATTAATGATAGCATACTCATTAGCGGCAAGATAACAGAGATAAATCCGCAGGTTGATGAAAATGGCATGGTGAAGGTAAAGGCTGAATTCCGAAACAACAATCGGCTCATAGACGGAATGAACGTGAAAGTCGTTATCAGAAAACCTGTTCCTAACCGTCTGGTGGTACCTAAAGAAGCCCTTGTCATCCGCCAGGGAAAAGATGTGATATTCGTGCGACAGGATTCTCTGGCTATCTGGAAATATGTCACTGTGGAGTTCGAGAACAGCGCCAGCCTCTCGATAAAAGAGGGACTTGAACCCGGAGACCTGGTGATCATAGGGGGAAATGTCAACCTTGCACATGAAACTATCGTAAGGGAGGAATGAAGAACGAACCTCAATATAGTTCATTCTTATCCACATTCACTGTCAATATCCTCTTTGTGATGCTGATCATTGTCGGTGCGGCTATGATCCCTTTGCTTTCACTTCAGCTCAATCCTACCCGTTACCTTCCATCGCTTACTATAAGCTGGAGCTGGCCGGAAACACCCGTACGTGTTGTTGAACAGGAAGTCACCACTGTTCTTGAAGGAGTGCTTACAACTGTCACAGGTGTCAAAAAGATATCTTCCACAACAAACAATTCAAGCGGAAGTATAACAGTAGAGTTTGATAAAAATATTGATCTGAGAGCGAAAAGATTCGAAATTGCATCACTACTGAGAGAGTCACGAAAAAGGCTTCCTGAAAAGGTCTCATACCCTTTTATAAGTATGAATATGCCATCGAACCAGTCAGGTTCGACAATCCTCAGTTTCCAGATTAACGGTAACGCGAGCACATCATATATTTATACCATTGCCGAAGAGCTGATAAAACCAAGGATTTCTATTTTGGAAGGTGTCTATAGCGTAAATATCTACGGAGCCACACCCCGGGCATGGGAGATTATCTATGATCAGGATAAACTTGCAGCTATAGGAGTAAGTTCTTCAGCTATTAGTAGTTCAATCAGCAATTACCTTCTTGAGAGGGAGATTGGAGGAGCAACTGAAACTTTTACAGGTGATCTCACCAAACGAACATACCTGACACTGACAGGCAGCAGTAAAGACATATTCAGGTGGGATGATATACCGGTTACCAAAGCATCAGGGAGGATCATTCATCTTACCGATGTGGCAAAGGTAAATCTTAAAGATCAGCAGCCCCGGAGCTATTACCGTATTAATGGGTTGAATACTGTAAACATTAATGTAAGTGCAGGGAAAAATGTAAACAATATTAAAGTTGCCGATGCAGTAAAGAAGGAGATGGAGCTGATAAAGAGGGAGCTGCCACCCGGTTACAGTATAAGAACTTCAATCGACAACACTACTTATATCAGGGAGGAGATATCGAAAAATATCTACAGGTCTGTTCTTTCTGTTATACTTCTCCTTCTCTTTGTATTGCTTATAAGCCGCGAATTCAAATACCTGCTTATCATTACCATCAGTCTCATTGCCAACATCTTCATTGCCTTCATCTTCTATTACCTCTTTAAACTTGAGATTCATCTCTATTCCCTTGCCGGGATAACAGTGTCGTTTGGCCTTATCATCAATAATACCATTGTGATGACTGATCATATCAGGTATTACAAAAACAGGAAGGTCAGTATCTCTTTGCTCGCGGCAACACTTACCACTATCGGCGCCCTTATTGTCATCTTCTTTCTCGATGAAGCCTCAAAGGTTACCCTATCTGATTTTGCAGCTGTTGTAATAATAAATCTCTCTGTCTCGCTGGCTGTTGCCCTGTTCTTCATTCCTTCACTTCTTGAGAAAATCAAACTGGCGCCTAAATTCAATGCACTTGTCATAAGAAGAAAGAAAAGAGTTATCCGGTTTTCAAAATTCTATCTTAAAAGCATTAATTTCATTATCCGGTATAGGATTGGTTTTCTCATCATGGCGGTCCTTATTTTTGGTCTGCCGGTCTTTTACCTTCCCGATTCATTGCCAAAGGACAACCGGAATCAGATTAAGGAAGCAGATCTTACAAAATTCCAGAAGATATACAACAAAACTCTCGGTAATAAGAAATATATTCAGGATATCAAACCTATAGTAAACAAGGTACTTGGAGGGACCTTCAGGCTCTTTAACGACAAAGCAAAGAACAGCCGGTTCTATTATTACGGCAGTTCCGATGAGGTACAAAGGACTAAACTTACTGTTACCATTGGGCTTAGTGAGGAGGGTCTTACTATTGATGATCTTAATACGACCTGTATCGGGCTCGAAAACATGCTTGCAGCTTATAATGAGATTGATATGTTTACCACAAGCATCTACAGTTCCGAAGATGCCACGATGACCATAACTTTTAAACCGGAACATGATTTTTCAATACTCCCCTTCATTTTAAAAATAAGGATTGAAGATTATATGAATGGAATCGGCAGCTATCATGCTTCCGTTTACGGTGTAGGTAAAGCATTCAGCAACCAGGTTTACAGCGACTATATCAGGACAACCTATAGGGTTGCCATGAGAGGTTACAATTATGATGAGCTTTATGGATATGCTGAAGCGCTAAGAGAAAGGCTTATTAACAGCGGTAAAGGACGAATAAAAGAAGTTTACCTTCTGGGCGCCAGTAATACTAACGGATATATTATCGGAGGTACAAATAAGAAAGCATACAGGAACCGGCTGGAGATGGATAAATATTACCTCACGGAGAGTAGTTCGGATGTTGCGCTTGCCTTCGGAGAGGCTCAAAGGTATTCCAGAGGGTCATCACCTTTTCAGGGAGCCTATATTAATGGTACATTGACACCGGTTTCTATCAAATCTCTCCAATCATACGAGTACGACAACTGGAGCTTTATTAACGCCCCTCTCAAAACACATTCAGGGCAATTTGTTAAAATGAAGGATTTCTCATCTGTTACCCGTGAAATATCCGACAATACCATAAGCCGTGAGGATCAGCAGTATGTTATCACTGTCGGTTATGATTTCATCGGTAATTATGAACTCGGAAGGATGATCCTCAACAGGAACATTGATGAGACCGATGCACTACTTCCTCTTGGTTATACTGCACAGAGTGAGTCATATAGTTACTCCTGGAACCAGAATAAAGCCAACTACTGGCTTATTTTCCTTGTGATTGCTATTATTTATTTTATCTGCTCCATCCTGCTCGAATCGTTCAAACAACCAGTTACGGTTATCAGCCTGATACCATTCTCATTCATCGGGGTCTTCGTCACGTTTCAACTCTTTAACATAACACCCGATGAAGGGGTCTTTGCAGCAATGATATTGCTATGTGGTATTGTTGTAAATGCAACCCTCTACATACTGAATGACTATAACAGCCTGCGCAAACGAAAACCCGCACTACCGGAAAGAATAGCTTATCTCAAGGCCTTCAACGGAAAGATAATCCCGATCTTTCTTACAATACTTGCCACAATAATCGGGCTTATTCCCTTTCTCATCACCGGTAAAGATGAAAGGTTCTGGTTTGCGCTTGCAGCAGGTACTATCGGGGGGCTGGTGTTCAGTTTGATAGGGTTGTTTGTGTATCAGCCAATTATGCTTAGAAATGCAGGTCAGGCAGGTCTTGCAGGTCAGGCATGACTTGCATGACTTGAACGACAATATTTAAAAATATGGTAAAGTTTCTGATAACCCGCCCTGTAGCAGTCATCATGACCTTCCTTGCACTGATCATGCTCGGAATAGTGGCCTCTGGCAGGTTGCCGGTATCTCTGATGCCTGATATCGATATACCGGAGATAACGGTTGCAGTGTCGCGGGCTGATGTCAGCGCAAGAGAGCTTGAAAACACTGTTGTAAGTGTTTTAAGAAGAAACCTTCTGCAGGTGCCTGGTCTCGATAATATAGAATCAGAATCCCGTAACGGGAGCGCCATGTTGAGATTATCATTTAAGTATGGCAATGATATAAACCTTGCTTTCATGGAGGTCAACGAAAAGGTAGATGGCGCCATGAATAACCTTCCCCGGGATCTTGAACGCCCAAGGATCATCAAAGCGAGCGCTACCGATATCCCGGTTTTCATGCTTAACATATCTCTCACCGATAAGCAAGCCGGTGATGAGAAGTTCATTGAGCTCAGTGAGTTTGGCGAAACTGTAATTAAAAAGAGGATTGAGCAGCTTCCGGAGGTCGGAATGGCAGATATCACAGGTCAAATAAAGCGGGAGATCTTTATAAGTCCTGATAAGCAAAAGATGATGAGCTTAGGGATAACAGAGGATGATATAACACAAGCAGTCCGACTGAATAATATCAATATAGGCAGTATCATGGTGAAGGATGGCAAATATCTCTACAACCTTGAGTTCAGCTCATATCTGAAAGAGCTTAACGATGTTAAGGATATTTACATCAAATCAGGTAACCGGTTGATGCAACTCAAGGATATTGCGGAAGTTGGTATTCGTCAGGAGAGGCCCCGGGGATTATATTATTCAAACGGCAACAGGGCCATCTCCCTTGCCATTATCAAAGAGTCTACAGCTAAGATGGCCTCGCTAAAAGAGAAGATGAAAGAGATGATCGATATCTTCAGAAATGACTATCCTCAGATGGATTTTGAGATATCACAGGACCAGACCATTTTACTTGATTATTCAATTTCAAACCTTAAGCAGAGTCTTCTGGCCGGAGGGATTCTGGCTTTCTTCCTGATGTTCTTTTTCCTGAAAGATGCAAAATCACCTATGATAATCGGGTTCAGCATCCCTGCAACACTGATTATCAGTCTCCTGTTTTTCTATGTAGTGGGTCTGTCGATCAATATTGTATCTCTTGCAGGTCTTATTCTTGGAATAGGGATGATGATCGACAATTCGATTGTTGTAATTGAAAACATCACTCAATGGATCGACAGGGGCCTGTCGCTTGTAGATGCCTGCATAAAAGGAACCAATGAGATAATAACTCCACTGATCTCATCGGTACTTGTCACATGTGCGGTATTTGTCCCTCTTATCTTTCTGAGTGGTATCTCAGGAGCGCTCTTTTACGATCAGGCCATCGCTATTGTTATAGGACAGGGTGTTTCGCTACTGGTAGGAATAACACTTCTGCCCACCATTTACTATCTTATTTATAAAAACGGAAAAGAAGGTGCGCTAACAAGATTTGTGAAGAAGATCAGTCTCAAAAGACTTGAGGACAGATATGAAGGAGGAATGAATTTCTTTTTCAGATTCAGAAAGACCATGATAGCTTCATTTCTTGGGATCATACTGTTAATGGTATGGTTATTTATGACCATGGAAAAAGGTAAATTCCCGGCAGTTCGTCAGGATGAACTTGTGGTATCCGTTGACTGGAATGAGAATATTGACATAAATGAGAATCTTAAAAGGAGCCATGATCTGATTAATTACAGTGAGGCCCTAACCCTCCAGACAAACTCATTTGTAGGAGAGCAACAGTTTCTCTTTAACCGCGACTATGATCAGTCTTATACCCAGACAAGAATTTATATCAAAGCCAAAGACTATGAGTTGAAAGATGCTATAGAGAAGAACTCTTATGAATTTATCAGTAAAAACTACCCGGGAGCTTTAATTAATGTAGCGCCTCAACAGAATATTTTTGAGAAGATCTTTTCAGCTTCGGAATCTCCTCTTATAGTGGAGGTTAGTCTGATGAAGGAGAAAGAGGTACCTCCGGTAGATAAGATGATGAGTATTGTCGGTACTCTACAAAAAGGCTGGCCAGATGCTGGCATATCATCACCACCACTCGAAGATAAGATACTGCTCAGGCTCGATCCCGACAGGATGCTCCTTTATGATATTAACCCCATGGATGTCTATAACACTTTGAAAACATCATTGAACCAGAATAATATAGGGGAGTTAAGAGCCTCCTACGAATTGTTTCCAATCGTATTGTCAGATAAAGAGAGGCAGATAAGTGATATTGTCTTTTCCGGGTTTGTTACAAATAGGGCAAGTAAGTCGATACCTGTAAGTGAAATTGTAAAAGTTCAGAGAGTACATGATTATAAAACAATAAAAGGAGGGCTTTATAGCGAGTATGTTCCTGTTAATATGAATGTTAGTACAAACAAACCAGCAGAGCTGACTGCCACGATAAGAAGTCTTGTTACCACCGATCCGGCTATTGATGTTAAGTTCAGTGGTGGACTTATTACAGGGCAGAAGCTGTTTCACGAGCTTGCTATTGTCCTGGTTGTTGCACTACTGCTTCTCTATTTCATTCTGGCAGCACAGTTTGAATCGCTCACTCAGCCATTGATAGTACTTTTGGAGATACCAATTGATATAGCCGGGGCTTTGTTGCTGGTAAAACTCTGGGGCGGGACCATTAACCTGATGACTATGATCGGATTGATTGTGATGTCAGGGGTTATAATCAACGACTCTATTTTAAAGGTAGATACAATTAATAACCTTCGTAGGGAAGGCCTGGGTCTGGTGGAGGCAATCTACACAGGCGGTTCAAGGAGGTTAAAGCCAATTATCATGGTAGCAATGGCATCCCTTATCTCAACAGTTCCGATACTTTTTAGTTCAGGTATCGGATCAGAGCTTCAGCGGCCGATGGCATTGGCATTGATTGGGGGCATGTCGCTGGGAACGGTTGTGAGTCTGTTTTTTATCCCACTGGCTTATTGGTTTATTTACAGAAAAAGTGATAGGTTGCTAAAACTCAAAGATATTTAGCCCAACAAAACCGTTGACAAAAACTGCACCAGCACAGGCACGGAAGTCAACTATCCATACGTCTGAGGCGATTTATAATAAAACCGGACTAATTAAAATTGAAAAGAGATAATATTTGTGGTAATTGTGGCTTAATTAAGATTGGTTTGTAAATTTGAGGTATTCTGATAAAAATCACATATAAATTCTTAAGATGAATTATTTTTGCAACCTAAATGTCTCAAATTGCCTATTGATTGAACGGCACAACGGCACAACGGCACAACGGCGCTAATAATGGGAGATTTGGAGAGAAAATAAGAAAATAAGACAACAAGACAACAAGACAACAAGGCAACAAGAAAATAAGACAACAAGACAACAAGACAACAAGACGCCATAGCAAATGGCTCCAAATTTTTAACTATGAAAGAATTATCTCTCATCCTGATTATTTTCTTAAGTTTGATATCATGTAATACCAGTTCGAAACAGGTATCAGATAGCAGGTTACAATCGGGCATCCAATTAATTGACACAGCAGACATGACCAACAATTTCTATGATAATACTGAAACCTATGCTCTTCCTGTTCAAGAATTGATTGTAGATGGAGAGATTGCTAATCCAGGGGAGGTCGATTTTTCAACACTTCCTTTACACAGTGTTCTTGTAAAAGAGACATTGCTTAGTGATGCCGGTGGCGACAGTTTTGTTGGCGCTTACAGGTATGATGGTTATTCCCTTTTCGACATTCTTGATAAAAGTGTTTTAAAAAAGGCAAACAGCGCTGATTTTAGCCCTATAATTGATCTTTATGTAGAGATTGAGAATGATAAGGGTGAAAAGGTAGTTTTCAGCTGGGGTGAATTATACTACCCAAATAATCTACATAAGATCATAATTGCAATTAGTGTTTCGAGGATAATACCTTCAAAGACAAAGGAATTATGGCCTCTCCCGGTTGAAAGCAAGATTGTCGCAGCATGTGATCTGATTACTGAAAGAAATATCTCCTCCCCTGTGAAGATCACCGTTAAGTCTTTTCCTCATTCATTTATTGTTGAAAGGGATTTATCACCGTTGTATTCGAAGCAAATTGATCTCTATAGTACTTCGAAGAAGTTAGGGGAAATTGATAAACTTCCTGAAAGTGTTAATAATGATACTTTTAATACAATATTTTATGGAAGAGGGAGAGGCATTCATAGTACAACTCCTTTTACCGGCGTTGTTCTCAGGGACATTCTTCTGAAGTATTATCCCATGAGCAGGGAGAATCTTAGATCGGGTATATTATGTATTGCAGGTGCAGATGGCTACAGATGTGCTGTCTCATATTCCGAACTTTTTAACCGAAATGATCAGCAGGAATTTCTCCTTGTAAAAAGTAATTTTGATGAAGATGGAGGCCTGTTCCGTATTTTTGCCGCAGCCGATTTCTTCTCCGACAGAGCCATCAAATCTGTCAGCGAGATACATCTTGGTTACAGATATTAATGCCGGGGCTAAGCCCGGCGGTAAGACCTCTAAGCCTGGGTCAAGCCCCGTAGGGGCGAAAGAGATTCTTTTGAGAAGAGGGTTCCTTATATCGCAAAACCTTTTCTCATTATTAGGCCAACAGGCTATCATGTTTTTATTATATTTGTTTTCACGCATTTCTAATAAATATATTTTTACCGGAATGAAAGCCCTTGTACTTGAAAAATATAATGAATTTGTATATAAGGATGTTCCTGAACCTGTAATTGGTAACAACGAAGTTCTTATAAAGGTGATGGCTTGTGGTATCTGTGGCTCGGATGTATATGGTATGGACGGAAGTACTGGAAGAAGAATACCTCCAATGATTATGGGCCATGAGGCTTCTGGTGTTATTGTTAAAATCGGAAGCGAGGTAAGATGCTGGAAACCAGGAGACAGGGTTACCTTTGATTCAACTGTTTATCCACTGAATGACTGGTTTACTCTTGAAGGAATGTATAATTTAAGCGATAACCGCGAGGTGCTTGGTGTCTCTCCCGGAACCTATAAAAGAGATGGAGCTTTCGCTGACTACATAGCAATTCCCTCTCATATCTTGTATAAAATACCCGATAGTGTATCCTTTGAGCAGGCTGCCATGGTTGAAGCTGTAGCAGTTGCTTTGCATTCCATTAACATTTCCGAACTTAAGACTGGAGATAAATGTGTAGTTGTTGGTGCCGGAATGATTGGTATTTTCATTATTAAACTTCTTAGAATTTCTGGTGCATCAAAGATTATAGCTATTGATATTAATTCAAAACGCCTTGAGCAGGCTATAAATGCCGGAGCAGACCAAACCTTCCTTTCAACAGAAGAAGACCTCGATGAAAAGATAAAAGTCATAACAGGTTACAGGGGTGCTGATATCTCATTTGAAGCAGTTGGTAAAAGTGAGTCGGTCAATATAGCAATTGACATTCTTAGTAAAGGAGGTAAGGTCGTTTTAGTCGGAAACGTCTCTCCTAAAATTGAATTTCCGCTTCAGAAAGTTGTAACCAGTGAAATAAAAGTACTTGGTAGCTGTGCAATTCGGGGTGAATATGAGGTTGTCCTGGATTTGTTGCAATCCGGAATGATAAGCGTTGATGATCAGATTTCAGCAATCGCTCCGCTTTCAGAAGGAGCTATCTGGTTTAATAAACTTTACAAAAGAGAGGAAGAGCTTAATAAAGTTATTCTTGTACCATAATATTAAACAAATGGCTGAAAGGATTTTTAATATTTCGATTGCCGGCTGCAGCAAAGTGGCTCATCTGCATGCAAAAGCTATTCAAAATATTCCAAATGCACGACTTACAGGAGTGTGGAGCAGAACAAACCAGACAGCAATTGACTTTGCCTTACTCTTCAATACGCTGGCATATTCAGATATTTCCCGGATGGTAACTGATAACAATGTTGATCTTGTGATAGTATGTACTGCTCATCCTTTTCATATACAACCTGCTGTAGAGGCAGCAAAAGCGGGGGCTAATGTGCTGGTAGAGAAACCACTGGCGTCTGGCCTCAAGGATTGCGATGATATCATTAATATATGTAGTGAAAACAAGGTTAAACTTGGAGTTATTAGTCAAAGAAGGTGGTACGCACCTGTAAGAAGAGTCAAAGATGCAATAGACAATGGCAAGTTAGGAAAACCGGTTTTGGCGACTGTCACAATGCTTGGCTGGCGCGATAAAGCTTATTATGATTCTGACGAATGGCGAGGTTCCTGGAAGATGGAAGGAGGGGGAGTACTTGTTAATCAGTCACCTCATCAGCTTGATATACTGTTGTGGTATATGGGTGAAGTAGATGAAGTTTACGGGATATGGAGGAATTTTAATCATCCTTACATAGAGGTTGATGATACGGCAGTTGCAATAGTGAAATTCAAGAGCGGCGCCATCGGGAATATTCTTGTAAGTAACTCACAAAAACCAGGCATTTACGGTAAGGTCCATGTGCATGGTGAGAATGGTGCATCAGCAGGTGTACAGACTGATGGAGGGGCAATGTTTATTGCAGGGAAAACTGGTGTTGCTGAACCTCCTGTTAATGATCTGTGGACTATACCAGGTGAAGAAAACATGCTTAAAGAATGGATCAGGCAGGATACTGAGATTTTTATTAATTGCGATCCGACTATAAGTTATATACAGTACCAGATAGAAGATTTTATTAATGCTTTAATTAATAGAACCGAACCTTCTGTAACCGGCGAAGCAGGTAGAAGAACAGTGGAACTATTTACTGCAATTTATCGTTCAACCCGCGATAATGCACCGGTTAAATTTCCTCTTAAGCCTGAACCTGGCTTTGATGGTAGGGGTAAGCAGTAAGCAGTAAGCAGTAATCAGTAAGCAGTAATCAGTAATCAGTAATCAGTAATCAGTAATCAGTAAGCAGTAAGCAGTAAGCAGTAAGCAGAAAACATGTCAGCACTTTATATACTCTTTATCGTCTTAGTAGCAGTTTCAATGTTATTGCTAATGGTGTTGAAGTTTAAGCTTAGTGCTTTCATCTCTCTCCTGATTACATCAATGATTGTTGGTATTCTTGCCGGGATGCCCCTCTCTCAGATCTCCACAAGCATACAGCAGGGAATGGGAGGGACCCTGGGCTTTGTTGCGACAGTGGTGGGTCTTGGAGCAATATTTGGTCAGATGCTGGAAAGTTCCGGCGGAGCAAAATCACTTGCTCATTACCTGTTAAAAAAGTTTGGAAAGAGCAAAGCCTCCTGGGCATTGATGTTGACAGGTTTTATTGTTGGTATTCCTGTCTTTCTTGATGTCGGACTTATCATTTTGATACCAATAGTTTATGCACTTACAAGAGATACAAAACACTCTATTCTTTATTATGCTATTCCTCTGCTGGCAGGTTTGGCTGTTACCCATGCTATGGTTCCTCCGACTCCCGGGCCAATGGCTGTTGCTGAGATATTGAAAGTTGACATGGGATGGGTTATCCTGTTCGGTTTGATAATTGGATTTCCAACTGTTATTATTGCAGGCCCGGTTTTTGGTCGTTTTATAGCAAAGAAGATCTACATAGCTGCACCTCCCGAGCTGGTTGAAACAGATCCGGAATTAATAAATTCTTCTCAGACCCTGCCATCTTTTGGCATTATTGCAGTAATAATATCGACTCCTCTGTTTTTAATTCTGATGAGTACTTTTGCCGGTGTGGCAATAAAAAGTGGGGTGCTGAAAGAGACCTTATTTACTGAAATTGTTTCCTTCATTGGACATCCTTTCACTGCTCTTATTATAGCTACGCTCATGTCAATCATCTTGTGTATAAAGCAGAAAATGTCAAGACAGACTATTCTTGATCTTAGTACAAAAGCTCTTGGTCCGGCAGGGATAATAATTCTTGTTACAGGAGCAGGGGGTGTGTTAAAACAGATTCTTGTTGATAGTGGTATCGGGACAATACTTGCAGAGTCAATTGCACAATCATCATTCCCTCTTATTATTCTGGCCTGGTCTTTGGCTGCAGTGGTTAGGATTACCCAGGGGTCAGCTACGGTAGCTATGATTACAGCTGCGGGAATCATGGCCCCAATACTACCTGTATTTAACCTGAATCAACCTAATACTGCATTAATTGTAATTGCAATAGCTTCTGGAGCTACAATTCTTTCACATGTAAACGACAGTGGATTCTGGATCGTTAGTAAATATCTTGGAATGAATGAAAAGCAAACTCTGCAATCATGGACCATAATGGAGACTATTATAGCAGTTTGCGGGCTTGTGTTTGCACTTCTGGCAAGCCTGTTTGTTTAGAAAAGAATATTATTCGCGTTTTATTTTATTTCTTGTAAATTTAGCCTTCTTAATGCAGGTTCTTTAATCTGATAATCAGTTGAAATGAAGAAGATATTTTCGTCGGTATATTTTATATTAACAGTTTTTTCACTCTGTGCACAGGAAGGAGCACCTCTCCTCATTCATTTTAAGGAAAGCAGGGAAATTGAGAATCAAAACTGGGCTATTTGTCAGGATGTTAATCATGTGATGCTTTTTGCAAACAGGAAGGGTATCCTCTCATTCGATGGACAGGATTGGCTATTACTAAGAATCCCGACCATTCCTTACTCAATGAGATGCAATCCAAATGATGGGACGATTTTTATTGGTGGGGAAAATAGCTTCGGTTATCTTGAAAAGGGCCTTAATGGATCATATAATTATATGAAACTGTCTGATGATTCGTCCAATCTCGGCATTATCACAAGAATTATATTTAGTGATTCTCTGGTATGGTTTTATGGTGAACGGTCTATTAACCGTTACAATCTTGAAACTAAAAAAATAGAACTCCGTCTGGACTCAGAAAATGGAGGTAATCTTTTTACCGGCATGTTCGTAACACCAAAAAACACATTTATTAATGTGTTGAACAAGGGTTTGTGCAGGCTGGAAAGTGACACTCTGTTTCCAATTGTAACCGGCTATCTGACCGAAAAGATTAACATTTTATTCTCTCTTCCATATGATAGAGACAAGGTATTGCTGGGTCTGAGTAATGGTAATATTTCGCTTTTTGATGGGATCAAGTACTATGATTATACGATCAATGATGATGGCTACCTGAAGGATAATATCCTATCAGAGGGTATTGTTATTGGAGATAGCTTATATGCATTTTCAACTCTTGATGGAGGAGCCCTTGTTGTTGATAAAAAAAGTGGGGAAATTAGGTATACTATAAATAATCAAAATGAATTGCCTGATGATGAGGCCTTTGCTCTTGGCCTGGATAATAGCGGTGGTTTATGGCTATCACATCAGTATGGATTGACAAGGGCAGATCTGAACCTGCCTATTGCGAATTTCAGCATCTATCCAGGTCTTAAAGGAAACCTTACCAGCTCATTATGGCACGATAATGAATTATTTGTTGCAACAAGCGAAGGTGTATTTTATCTGGCAGAGGTTAAAAATTATTCTGAAATTCAGGTTTATGTAAAGAGGAAACCTGTTAAAACTGTGTCATCACCTGTAAGCCAGACTGGAGATTTACAGGAACAGGAAGGCAGCAGGAAAAATATATTTACCAGGATATTTGGAAAGAAAATATCAAAAGATAAAAATGTCTCAACTGAGTCTCCTGAAATACCTGAGACCGTTAGTACTCCTAAATCATCTGGCGTACAATACATTCGAAAGACTATCAACCGGCTTAAATCGATCAATTACATTTTCAAAAAGGTAGAAGGGCTGAATGAAAAATGCCGCCAGCTGGTATCAACCAAAGATGGGATAATGGCAGCTACCAACAAGGGTTTGTTTATAATAAATGATCATAAAGCAGAATTGATTTCAGGGAATCGTTATATTAATTTTATTAACTGGCAACCTTCTGATGATAAGTATTATATCGCTGGCGGAGATGGCTATTTTACAGTTAAATGTCAAAATGGAAAATGGCTTGTTGAAATTCCTGATGCAGGATTTACAGATCCTGTTTATTCAATAGTATATACAGGGAGGAATACCTTATGGCTAGGCATAGATAATAAAGCCCTTATAACTGATTTGAGCATGGGAACGGAAAATATTAAATACACCCCGGTAAGTATTAAAAATGATTATCCACAACGATATTTTCTTGATAGAGTGAATGATTCAATTTTCCTGTATACTGAAACAGGTATTTTTTATTATGATAATATTTCAGATAGCTTTATTGAATCAAGGACTGCTGTCAATTCGTCAGGTTTGAAGACTAAATATCTATATCCTCTTTCAAATATGCCATGGATTAGACATGGAGATGAATGGATATATCTGAAACCAGTTAACAAAGTGGTGAATAAAGAGATGTCGCTTCTTAAAATATTTAATGATGTGATATCAATAAATTCTGAAAATGAAAATCTATGGGTAGTAGATGGGGAGAACAGACTTTTCAGGATCGATCTAAAAAGAGAGTTAACTATTAATCCTGAAATTGATGTATTTGTGAAGAGCATTTATGATGAAAGAGGAAAGATTTTTAATATTTCTAATATAGTCTTAGACAGGGGAGATAACATTGTTAATTTTGATATAGTAGCGCCAGGTTATCTAAAGCAAAATACAACTCAATACCAGTATACAATTAATAAACTTATGCCTGATTGGTCCCCATGGTCAGTGCAGAGACGTTATAATCTAATGGTGCCAGTACCTGGAGATTATACTCTACAGGTAAGAGCAAAAGACTTATGGGGCAATATTGGTAATCCGGTATCAGTTAAATTCACAATTAAAGCTCCATTTACAGAGACTACCCTATTTTATGTTCTTACGGGATTTGTAATCTTAATGCTCCTGTTTCTTATTGCCCGTTTCAGAGTGCAACAACTTAGCAGGAAAAACCTCATCCTTGAAGAAAAAGTCAGGGAGCGGACTGCAGAAATTGAAGCTCAGAAAGAAGAGATTACATCAAGTATTGAATATGCTAGCAGAATACAGATGGCTATGCTACCTATGGATGAACACTTTAAAACCAACTTCTCTGACTATTTTATAATTTTTAAACCAAGGGATATTGTAAGCGGCGATTTTTACTGGATTGGAGAGACAACAAAAAATCTGTTTTTTACTGTTGCTGATTGTACAGGACATGGTGTGCCGGGAGCATTTATGAGTACTCTCGGGATATCAACCCTGAATGAAATTATTTCCAATAATGACGATCTTCATGCAAATACTATTCTGAATCTCCTTCGCGAGAAAATTAAGACATCACTTCATCAGACAGGTAAGGAGGGTGAAGCTGCTGATGGAATGGATCTTGCTTTTTGCGTAATGAATAAGAAAAAGAAGACTCTCCAGTATTCAGGCGCATATAACCCATTGTTTATTTTCCAGGGTAAGGAGCTTATAGAATTCAAAGCTGACAGGATGCCTATTGGAATTTACTACGGAGAAAAGAAGTCATTCACAAATTATGACATAACTTTAAAGGAGGGTGATACACTTTATATCTTCTCAGATGGTTTAAACGATCAGTTTGGCGGACCAAATGGATCTAAGTACAAAATCTCAAATTTTAAGAAGCTTTTGACTAAAATCCATAACAAACAAATGTCAGATCAACGTTCAATTATCCTGAAGGAATTTGAAAAGTGGAAAGGTAGCGAGGAACAGGTTGACGATATCACAATAATTGGTCTCAGAATTTGAAATGTTGCACTACGCCTGACGCCTGATGCCTGATGCCTGACGCCTTCTTCAAATAAATCACTATCTTTAAATTTTGGTGATTAAAATTAGTAATATGAAAATAAAATTTATAGGAGCTGCAAGAGAAGTTACTGGAAGTAAGCACCTCATTACCACAGATTTGGGAAAAAAATTACTACTTGATTGTGGCATGTTCCAGGGAAAAGGGCTTGAAACTGATAGTATGAACAGGGATCTCGGTTTTGACCCTTCAATGTTAGATCATATAATTCTTACTCATGCTCATATTGATCATTCCGGACTAATACCTTATATGTATAAGTTAGGATTCAGAGGATCAGTTATTTGTACAAATGCAACACGTGACTTATGTGCTATAATGCTTTCCGATTCTGGTTTTATACAGGAGCATGATACACATACATTCAATAAACGACGAGCAAAGAAAGGGCTTCCTATGGTGACCCCGATATACACACAAAACGATGCAAAAGCCTGTATGAGTCTCTTTATTGGTGTACCTTATGATATGAAATTCAGGATTGATGACAATATCAAAGTGAAATTTACAAATACAGGGCACATGCTGGGTAGTGGTGTCGCCAATATTCAAATAATTGAAAATGGTCAGATCAAGAGAATTGCCTATACTGGAGATATCGGACGCCCATCTAATCGTATTCTTGCGTCACCAGTTCCTTTTCCTCAGGCAGATATTCTTATTACAGAGTCAACCTATGGCGACCGGCTTCATAAAGATAAGCAGGGAGCCGAAGAAGATCTTCTTGAAATATTAATTCAAACATGTGTAAATAAGGGAGGAAAGCTGATAATACCTTCATTCAGCGTTGGACGTACTCAAGAGGTAGTTTATTCTCTTAATAAGTTTTTTAACCAGGGCAGGCTTCCGAAGGTTGATATATTTGTTGATAGCCCGCTTTCTGTTAACGCTACTGCCGTATTCCGGATGCATCCTGAATGTTTTAACCCTGAGATTATTGAGGCTATGGAAACAGATCCTGATCCTTTTGGATTTAATACCCTCTTTTATATAACGAGACAGGAAGATTCCAAGAAGCTGAATGATCATAAAAAACCATGTGTTATCATATCAGCGTCAGGCATGATGGAAGCCGGAAGAGTTAAGCACCATCTGGCAAATAATATTTCTGATCCTAAGAATACTGTGCTTGCAGTAGGGTATTGTGCTCCATCAACCCTTGGCGCAAGATTACTCCGTGGCGATAAAGAAGTATCAATACACGGAAACATATTTAAGGTCAATGCAGATATTAAGAAAATCGACTCCTATAGTGGTCATGGCGATTACCGGGAAATGATTGAGTTTCTGGGTTGTCAGAATAAAGACGCTCTAGGGAAAATATTTATTGTGCATGGTGAGTATGAAGTACAGAAAGTATATGTTAATACACTGCAAAAAGAGGGTTACACAGGTATTGAAATACCAGCAAAAGGTATGGAATACGAAATCTGAGAATCTTGATTCATGCTTACAGTAATAATAATTATGACATCCGGAATACTGGCAGGATATCTATTCAGAAATCATCAGTGGATATCAAAACCTGTCGGGATAATAATAACATGGGCAATATACCTGCTCCTGTTTTTGCTGGGGATAACTGTTGGAACAAATGAGATAATCATAAGTAATCTGGATGCAATTGGCTTTAATGCTTTGCTTATAACAATTGGAGCTGTAACTGGAAGCGTCGCCGTCTCGTGGTTTACCTACACATTATTCTTCAGAAAAAATGAAAAATAGTCTGATTATTGTCGGATTTTTTGTCTGTGGAATACTCGGGGGGGTGTACTTGTTTGTGCCCGAATACCTTAAGGATAGCGACTTAAGTAGCTATGTTCTATATGGACTTATGTTTTTTGTCGGAGTAAGCATTGGATCCGATAAAAATAGCTGGAGTGTTATCAAAAAGGTAAAATTTAAAATATTACTTGTTCCATTATCAGTAATTATCGGAACCCTGGCCGGTGTAAGTATAATTTCTGTATTCGTCAGAGATATAAGTCTGAGAGACTCATTAGCAATTGGTTCCGGATTCGGGTACTATAGTTTGTCCAGCATCTTCATAAGTAAGATAGCAGGGAGTGTTCAGGGAGTTGTTGCATTGCTGTCAAATATTATGAGAGAAATTGTTACATTACTTATGACTCCATTGTTTTTGAAGTATTTTGGCAAGCTGGCTCCAATTGCTGCTGGTGGTGCCACTTCCATGGATACAACCCTTCCGGTAATAACAAAATTTACAGGCACAGAATATGCCATAATTGCTGTTTTCAGTGGTACTGTCCTAACCATAATCGTACCTTTTCTGGTGACTTTTATACTTACCGTCTTTTAGAGATTGAAATATCCAAATGTCTCCATAATGCGCAAATGTTATTAAGTTATATACTTCCGAAGGTCATTCCTTACCTGTTTCCAATCCGGAAATAGTTCTGATAATAATTCATAATACCCTGTACCATGGTTATGATGCTTCAGATGGCATAACTCATGAATTATAACGTATTCGATATAGATGTCAGGTAGTTTTATTAGCTCTGTACTCAAAGTTATTATTCCTTTGTTTGAACAGCTACCCCATCGTCTTCTCATAGTACGGATAACAAGACCGGTTGGTTTAAACTTCTGAGCCTCAAATTTTGTAAGGGTGTTGCTAAACATCTCAGTTAGAACAATCAATGCTTCATCTTTATACCCCTTATAAAGTAATCTTTTTACAGCTTCGCTATTATCAGTTTTTTTCAGACCAAGCTCAATTGTACTTTCATTAAACCTGATGTAGGTCCTTCCCGATCTTTCAATTTTTAAATGATACTCTCTTCCACGGTAGCTATGAACAGCATCATTTACATACAATCCGTTTTGTATATTCTGCTCTCTGCTTTTGTAGCTGTCACGGTGCTTAATTATCCAGTCAGCTTTTTGCTGAACTAGCCTGATTATAGTTTTATTCGAGGTCAGATAAGGCACTCTGACAATAACCGAAGAGTCGGGAAGTACACTGATCCCCAAAGTTCTTCTATATGAATATATTACTTTGAATTCTATATCATTTATGTTGTGGTTTTTTTGATCTTTTAGCATTAAGGAATATAAAATTGTGATAAATTATACGGTAACAGTTTGATATGCAAATATGGAATCGCCTCACTGAGGTCTTAAAGTAATTATAGTTATTTCTGGCGGCATCCAAATCCTGAATGGAATCGCAAAGACTCCAAGTCCGCGGTTAACGTACTGGAATTGATCTCCTTCTGTGAAAAGACCATTCCAATGAGGATAAAAATATTTGGAAGGACTCCATTTGAATTTTTTAGTTATTATACCCATCTGCATACCATGAGTATGCCCCGATAGAGTAATATCAATATCGGTTTTTCCTGTTACCTCCTTTTCCCATTGATTTGGATCGTGACTGAGAAATATCTTAAGGTCAACACTGTCAAGTCCGGAGATAGCCTTATGCAGATTACCGTGATAAATATCAGGATGCCGACCCCTGGTGATTATGCCTATCAAGGCGATTTTTGCATCTCCTATATTCACTTTGGCATATTCATCATTTAGAAGCTTATATCCTGAGGATTTTATTAAGTTGTGCATATTCAATACGTTATTGTCTCTATCTGCCTCTGTGAAAAATGGATGGTAAGTACCGAAGTCGTGGTTTCCCATAACAGCAAAATTTCCATACCTGCTTTTTGCAATAGAAATGATAGTATCATTTCTACCAAATTCTCTCCATCCATAGCTGACGAAATCGCCGGTATTAAGGATCAGGTCAGGTTTATAGCTGTTAACCTTCTCCATAATCTTTAACAGGACATTACTGTGATGATAAAAACCGGCGAGATGCATATCCGATAACTGTACGATTTTAAGTCCATCAAGATCTTTATTCAGCCCTTTGACTTTAATAGTTACAGCTTCTGTTTTAAAGTTAAATCTTCCATAAAGCGTTCCAATACTGATTATAGTTAACATAAAAACCATAAAGATCATGCCTGTATTGGTTAACCACCGTTTATGACCACCATTCTTAATCTTTACCAATTTACCTGAAAAATGGAGAATACTTAATATAACCCTTGGTCCAACAACTGCGCACAGCATTCCTGTCATACTCATTTTAAGCCAAATATGCTGTGGCGTATCAAAAAAACCATTATATGTGACTAACTCCAAATAAAGGATCCATAGCCATAGGCTGAGTATTACATGAATAACGATTGCAATGAAGTATTTAATCCTTGAGACACTGTAAAAATGCTGTCGTAAAACTGCAGGTGTAAGAACCTCTGTTATTATAAGAATTATTAGTAATCCCATTAAAATAAAATTTGATTATAAAAGTACTCATTTATTAAGTATTGTGATTATTCTTACATTCGTAACTGTTAAATAATTGATATCTCTTATGACTGAAGTAAAATTTTATGACCCTCTTTTTGAGCCTGATGCAGTACTGACATATTCTGTTATATCAGCAAAATTTGAAAACAAGTGGATATTTGTCCGACATCATCAGCGTACAACTTTTGAGATTGCCGGCGGACATATAGAAGAAGGGGAGACTTCATTTGAGGCAGCAGGAAGGGAATTGATGGAAGAGACAGGTGCAGAAAAGTTTGATATTGATTGTATCGCGACCTATTCTGTAAAAAGAAATGGTGAAACCGGATTTGGAAGGCTTTATCTGGCAGAAGTCTTTGAGTTGGGTCCAATACCCGACATTTCCGAAATTGCAGAAGTTGTTTTGCTTGATCATCTTTCTGAAAATCTTACTCATCCTGATATACAGCCGCATCTTTTTAAGAGGACAGTTGAATTTATTAGGCTTAGAGATACTAAATCGTGACAATATTATTTTAACAGGATAAATTAAAACATAAAGCCCCACTCAAAACAAGCGGGGCTTTAAAAGATTATGTCGAAGTAACGTTATTTAAACTGTTCTTTCATGTATTTTACTGTATTTATCTGCATCCCGATATTTCCTTTGTTAACAACCATTGGAGCCAGGAGGATGGAAGGGACCAGTTTGTATCCATTGTTGATCGTTGTGTTCGCGTTTTTAATGTTAAGGTTGCCGGCAATTGCCATGGCTGCCTCGGCGGCAGCAAAAGCAAGGGCTTCAATTGGTTTGTAAACAGTCATGGACTGTTTGCCCATAATAATGTTTTCACAGGCTAACGAATCGCCATCCTGACCTGTAACCAGCACCTTTCCTGCAAGCGATTTTTCTTCGAGAGCTTCAATAACGCCTTTTGCAAGCATGTCGTTAGAAGCAATAAAAGCATCTACTTTATTTGGGTAGGCTTTCAGACACGAAAGTGCCAAACGGTAACCCGAAGTGTCGGACCATGAGGAGGCGTACTTATCGTATATAATCTTAATATCTCCCTTTTCAATAAAAGGCTGCAAAATACCTATTTGTCCAAGTCTTAGGAAGTATGAGTTGTAATCGGTCAACGGGCCTCCTATCAGTGCAACATTTCCTTTGCCAAGACGGTTCAGTATGTATTCGGCTTGCAATTCACCAACTTTAACATTGTCGAACGATACATAGTAATCTAGATTAGAATTTAGGATTAAACGGTCGTACGATATTACCTGAATATGAGCTGCACCAGCTACTTCAACAATTTGGCCTGCTTTTTCGAGGTCGGCAGGGACAATGACTAATATGTCCACTTTTTTATCAATCAACTCTTTGGCTTGTTCAAGTTGCTTTAAGGGGTCTTGGTTTGCAATTCTACAAATCACTTTACCTCCAAGTTCATTTACTTTATTAATAAAAAAGGTAGTGTCCTTAGCCCAGCGCTCTGTGGCAAAATCATCCATCAGAAGACCAATTACGATCTCCTTCTGACTTCTTTGGCACGATTGAAAAACGAATAATCCAAATGAAAGCAAGGCTACTAAAGCAAAAACTTTGATTTTCATACACAAAAAATTTAAAAGTTTAACTACAGTATTTTTGGAACTCTTTTCATAAACGGACATTCTCCAATGATGGATTAAACATCAAGTAGGATCATCCTTAACTTCAGTAAGTTAGTAAAAATTATCTCAAAAACCTTGAAAATATCTATTTTTTACTGTTATCCGATTAAAAAACATTTTAGTATTTTGATCTGCTTAGCAACTTGATAATCAGATATACTCAAAACTCACCTTTTTAAGCCACTTCTCTTCGAGTAAGCGGGCAATTCGCTTTACAACTGTACGTCTTATCTCCAGTTCGACGGGAAGATTCGGATCTTGGTGAGCAATATTAATTCTTGTACCAATTATGAAATAAATCTCATCACTCTCCATAATAAGTCTCACGATCTTATCAGCCGGTCCCTTTCCAAGCTTTATGCTGTTATTATATGTTTTTAATATTTCGTTTACCTTCTGCAATGTTAGAATTCCTTCAGTAACCAGGTCAATTCCTTCGAGAAAGCTTTCCGGAGGGAGTTCAGGATCTTCAAAAATAAGTTCATCAACAATTCTCCTGTCCAATTCCCTAGCTACTATATCTGCTGTAGTACCACCACAAAGAATTACTTTACCTTTATTTCCTTTGACTTTTGAAGCTAATTCTTTGTCTTTTTCCTTTTCGTATGGAGGACCTGTGCAGATAAGCAATTTTCGTGGCTCACGGAAATAAATTGTTGCGCAGCTGATATCATCCCTGGCTTTATAATTGTCGTTTTTGTGAGCCATTGTAACAATTTTCCCGGCAAGCATTACAGCTGAAATTGATGCTTCACTTGTTACCAGAGAAGCGGAATAAGAAGCAATGTTTTCTCTTTCCCATCCGAAGGGGTATGGCTCGCTGCCCATACCACTCTGCGATACCCCGTCTGAACAGAAGATTATCCTGTCTTCTTTTTGAGGCATAAACGTACAGGTCTTGAGTACCTTTCCTGAATGGTTGCCTTTTTCAAGCACAACCTTTTTCCATAATGGATCAAATTCATGGTTGCCCCTTAAGACTACTGTCGAGGGGTTGTCATATTCAAGTATTGTTGTACGACCGCTACTTTCAATATCGATTATTGTGAATGTGGAATAACTGATTTTCCGCTCACTGCAAACCGGAAGGGTATTCATTATAATCTCTGCAATGCGGTCAACCTCTTTATGTTCCTGTGTAAAATTAAGTGCCATTGTGGAGGTGAGTGTGGCTAGAATATTTGCTTTCACTCCATGTCCCATGCCATCGGACAAAACGGCAATAACCCTGTCTTCTTCTTTTATATATCTGTATAGGAATACATCACCACATATCCTCTCTCCATCGTGATTCCGCTGCTGACTGTTAACCTCTATATAAAAGTCTTTATTCATATAAGATTATTTCAGGCTAATGGTCTTACCTCCTTTATTTGTTTTGTATGACTCAATTATTGAGTTGAGCATCTGTTCAGTTTCAGATGCTCCTTCTCCCAGGAGGAACCCTATCTTTTGAACCATTTCAAGATTTTTATCAATAACTTCACTTACCCTGTTGGTAACCTCTTCGCCCTGCACTTCAGGAGAGAACATGTCGCGTATTATTGCTCCACACATTTTATTCTTTTTTATCGGGAAGACGGATATATTAAGCATCTTATCTTCAAAATGTATATCCTTGCTAACAACAGGTTCATCTTCTTTAATAACGAAAGTAAACATGTTATATACATTGAAAGGGACGAGAGTTTTAACATCGGCACCTGCCAGCCCGGGTATTACCTCTGAAATAGCCCGGGCATCTTCGCCAATTATATTTATAAAGCTCTGATTGGAATGAAGTATTTTAAGATTATTGTCAACAATTACTACTCCTGTCGGAAGCTTCTCAAGCATATTATTCATCATGTCAGAGGTACTTTGTGCAACCTCTTTTTCCCTTCTGGCAAGTTCTTCTGATTCTTTCAGTGCTTTTTTTGTTTCTGCCAGTTTCCTGTTCGTTTGCCTGAGTGTTTCGATATACTCCTGCTTATTGCGGAGGTTAAAAGTATGACACATTTCAGGAATTGCCAGACCCTTTGCAACTGTTGAGGCAAAATCTCTACAGGAGAGATATCCGCAGGCACCACAATTGATTTCCTCCTCAGGATTATCCTTCCCTATGATTTTAAGTACTTCCTGTATTGACTCTTCGGGAGGATCAGCTATCCTTTGATCATCAGGATTAAATGTTCTTGTGAAATTTAGTTTCGACCATTTTTCCATGTCTTTCTGCCAGAGGGATTTATCAAGAGTTGCAACCCTCTTTTCCGCATAATGGCGTACCAGTGACCTTCTTTTAAAACGTTCGGTATGATGTTGCATCCCGGGTCCAAGGAGGCATCCATGACAGAAAAAGAGGTTAAAATGATGCTGAATTGTGTCAATATACTTATCATAATCATTAATAGCCTCAAGGATATCCTCTTTTCCTGAAGCAGTTATGACACTGCTTGAAACCATATCGCGTTTTATGCCACCGGCCTGGATAATACCTGCCGGAAGAGGATATAGAGCTCCCCAGTTACCATGAGGCGGATCAAAATCAGACATTTTTACAAGCCTCTCCTGTATCTTAAATTCATTAAAAAGCTCTCTTAATTCTATGAAAGTCAGAACCCCGTCAATAAGGTTGCCTGAATCATAAAGTTGAGCTTCATCCTTTGCATCAATGCATGGCCCTATCTGAACTGTTGCTACATCAGATCCATATAACTCCCTCACAACCATTGCAGTGGCAATCATAGGAGAGACCAGGGGGGCAAGGTTGGGTACCAACTCAGGGTGAAACTTCTCAATGAGTTTCACGATAGACGGGCAGTTGGAAGTAATTAAATATTTACCCTCTGCCTTTGAAAAAAGGTTTGCATACGCTGCTGCAATAAGATCAACTCCGAAGGAATCTTCATGAACATAATCAAAACCCAGAGACCTGATCATTGCAACGAACTTCCTGTAATCAGTTATATCATCAAACTCCGAAGCAATGCTTGGAGCAACAAGAGCAACAGTCTTTCGTCCGGAAGATAATAATTTCTTAACATCGTCACTGGAATCGCGGAATTCAATGGCATGAGGTGTGCAGGTAACAAAACATAATCCACACCCTATACATCTGTCAGGAAGTATAAAAGGATGCGCCTTCTGAGGTTTAACCTCAATGGCATTGACAGGGCAGACACGCACGCAGGAATATGAATTTCTGCATTTTTCGTCATTTATATAAAGAACAGCTCTTCTGTCTATCATACTTTTGCCTGGCTTGATTATTTAATACCAACTAATTCTTTTTCCAATATACCCTCTATCTTTGAAAGGGTTACGTCCTCAATGGTAACTCCGTTTATATTCAGATTAGGTCCATTACTACAGTGTCCCATACATCGAGCCCCTTTGAATATAACCTTGTCGTCGAGATGGTTCTTCCTGAGATACTCCCTGATAAACATCACAACGTCTTTGTTTCCTCGTGAAAAACAGGAACTGCCAAGACAAATTTGCATTTCTATTCTTTGTGCCATTTTATTTACTGTTCATAAATAAACAATAACATCAAAAGTAATAAATTTTTATGAGCGGTCATCAAACTTCGTTTTGCTAAAATCCATTTGGTTGGCAATAAGTTTGCTAATTTATCTGAACTGGTTTTAATGAAGAAAATACTAATATTTAAAATATTATTTTATAAATCAAAGATAATCAATATAATATCTTATATATTAACATTGAATAATATTATTGTTTTTATTGTTATTTAATTAACAATGTTTATTTAATAACAATAAAATAAATTATATTTGTATTGAAATATAATGCTTATAGTTTATAAGGATGGGTAGCGATTTTGATATAATATTTAAAAAATATAAACATGGGAGGAGAGAGGATCTTATCCCTATACTTCAGGAAATTCAGGAAAGTCTGGGTTATCTCTCTGAAGAGGCTATTGTTCAGGTTGGTAGTTTTTTAGGATTAAGCACAACGAAGATCTATGGCCTTGCCACATTTTACGACAGGTTCAGGTTCATCCCTGCCGGGAAAATTCAGATCAGTATCTGCCATGGAACATCATGTTTTCTTAATGGGTCACAGGCAATCATCGATAAAATAAAAGAAGAGACAGGCATGATACCCGGGCAGGTATCCAGAGATGGGAATTTCAGCTATGAGATAGTCTCATGCATGGGTGGTTGTAATAGCGGTCCGGTTATAAAGGTGAACGGAGAATATCATACTCACATTAAACCAGAGCAATTGCCTGAACTGATCAAAAAACTTAAGTATGTCGTTGAAAGCGACTAATTTTATTATCAATCGCAGATGGAAGATTTAAAAACATTCCTAATTGATAAGGTTCTGTTGTTTGAATCCGATACATTATTACCGGAAACAGAGAAGAGATTACAGCAGGTGAGAAGGGAAAAACCAGATCATCCTGTAATCTTTGTATCGTCTGGCACAAGTAGTATTATAGCAGGATCGGAAAAAACCTTTGCAGCAATAGAAGCTTATGTTAAAGAAAATGTACCATTAGCGGAAGTAATAGGTGTCGGTTGTACAGGTCCTGCCAATTTTGAACCTCTGGTTTGTATACAGATTCCGGGCAAAAATAAATTGTTTTTCAGGAATATAGCTGAAGAGAAGGTTGAACCTCTGCTTAATGGTGTTTTTCATAACGACATTAGCGAAGATGATCTTGCAGGACAAACAGGTACTAAAGGTTTTGAGGTATGGACTGGAATTCCGTTTATGGATGAGCTGCCTTTTTTTGCAGGTCAGAAAAGGGTAGTATTAAGCAATTGCGGATGTTATGATCCTGAGAGTATCGAAGAATACATTGCTCGTGGAGGATATCGAACTTATATAAAAGTAATCAGACATTATACTTTTGAAGAGGTTTGCGATATCATTGAAAGGAGTGGTCTTAGAGGCAGAAGCGGAGGAGGATACCCCACTGGTCTCAAGTGGAAGCATGCTCTCAATACAAGCGCAAGTGCAAGATATTTAATATGCAATGCAAAGGAGAGCGACCCGGGTGCTTTCACCGACCGAACCATCCTTGAAAGCGATCCACACCGACTTATTGAAGGCATCGCAATTGCTTCATACGCAATTGGGGCTTCAAATGCTATAGTATTTATCAGGTCAGACTCTGATAATGCAAGAAACAGGCTTCAGAAGGCTATCGACAGAGCCAGGGAATATGGTCTCTTCGGACATAATATATTTTCGAGTGGATTTAACCTGGATATCGTGATACGCAAGGAACCGGGAGCTTTTGTGTGTGGTGAAGAAACCGCCCTGATTAATACTCTGGAAGGTAAAAGAGGGATGCCACAGCTTAAACCTCCATATCCGACAACAGCCGGATTATTTGGTAAGCCAACGGTGATAAACAATGTTGAGACTCTGATGAATGTACCGCTTATTATGCAGAACGGACCAGAATGGTTCCGGTCAATGGGAACTGAAAATAGCCCGGGTACAAAAGTATTTGCAGTAGCAGGGAAAAGCCGTATGTCAGGCGTGATAGAGGTAGAGATGGGTACAACATTAAGAACAGTACTGGAAGAAATTGCTGATGGTATCAAAGAGGGAAAAGAGTTTAAAGCTATACAACTGGGAGGGGCATCTGGCTTCTTTATTACCAGCGATAACCTCGATATTGCCATTGATTATGATGAGCTAAAAGAAAAGGGGATTGGGATGGGTGCAGGTGGATTCGTGATAATAGATGTTAACACTTGCATGGTTGACCTCGTAAGGTATTATATGGAATTTATCCGCAATGAGAGTTGTGGAAAATGTATACCATGCCGTGAAGGGACAGGCAGAATGCTCGAGATACTTGAGAATGTTATACGAAAACCTTTGAATGAGGAATCAGGAACTACTCTTGAACGGTTTAAAGGAGTGATGCAACTTGAAACAATTGCTGCGGTAATGAAGGATACATCCCTTTGTGGACTTGGTCAGACAGCTCCAAACCCATTCATCAGCGCTCTTAGAAATTTCAGGGATGAGTTTGAAGAACATATTTTTGACCGGAAATGCAGAGCCAATATATGCCGCGGATTAAGATCCTTTTCAATTGATGTGGATAAATGTACAGGATGCACAGCATGTGCTGCCAAATGTCCTGTTAATGCGATTTATGGAACCCGGCTGCAACCATTTTTTATCGTTGAGGAGAAATGTATTGGTTGTGGTATCTGTTTTGATATTTGTAAATTCAGTGCAATTAATGTTAAATAACGTTTATGCTCTTCTCAATTCAGGTAAATAATAAAAAGATCAAGGCTGAAAAAGGTGAAACAATCCTTTCAGCTCTCAACCGTAACGGGATTATTATACCTACATTATGCAGGATGAAGGATTTTACTCCGACAGGAGCCTGCCGGATGTGTGTTGTTGAAGTTGAAGGGCGTGATCGTCTGGTAACAGCCTGCTCGCAACCTGTTGAAGAATGGATGAAAATAAAAACCCATTCTCCAAGAGTTATTTTAGCAAGAAAGACTATCGTGGAACTTCTTCTTTCAAATCATCCCGATGATTGCCTCTATTGTGACAGTAACTTAAACTGTGAACTTCAAAACCTGGCTGAGGAGCTTAATATCAGAGAGAGGCGAATACGAGCTAAAAAGATAAAACCACGTCTCGACCAGTCAAGTCCGGCTATAGTAAGAGAGCTTTCTAAATGTATTCTTTGCGGTAGATGTGTACGCGTGTGTGAAGAGGTAATAACTTCAACATCTCTCGATTTTATTAGTAAAGGGAGGGAAACTCATGTTGGTGCAGCTATGGATAGGGATTTTAATTTTTCCAGTTGTATTCATTGCGGACAATGCGTCCTGGTCTGCCCAACAGGAGCACTCCATGAGAAACATAATATAACTGAAGTTCAGGAATATCTCAATAAACCTGATTTTACAAAAGTAATTCAGTATTCCCCTTTGGTGACAGTAGGGTTAGCAGAAGAACTTGGAATAAGATATAACAGGGAATTTAACAGGATTATCAATGCTGTTCTGCGTAAGATAGGCTTCGATAAGGTTTTTAAAACAGGTACCGGTACTGATATCTGTATAACTGAAATAACAAATCATTTATCTGAAAGGATTGAAAATAAAGAAGATAATCCTTTATATATATCTGCTTGCCCGGCATGGGTTAAATATGCTGAACAGTTTTTCCCCTCTCTTATCCCTCAGCTGTCAACAGTCAAATCGCCACAACAGATTATAGGTGTTCTGGCTAAAACTATTGTTGCAGAACAGATGGATGTAAAACCTGAGAATATCTTTTCTGTATCAGCTACTCCTTGTATGGCAATGAAATTCGAAGCCAGGCGCGATGGTATGATGAGGAAAGGTATCAGTGATGTTGATTCCGTACTGACTGTCAGGGAGCTGGCCAGGCTTATCCGTTTATATGGCATCGCCATTACAAACATAGATCAGGAACCTGCTGATGAACCAATGGCTGGAAGAAGTTCCTCTGCTCTACTGGCTGAGGTGTCTGGCGGACTGGCTGAAGGAATAATTAGACTATTCCATTTTCTTAAGCTTGGGAAAGAGGTTGATAAACAACTCTTTAAGAAGTTGAGGTCAGGAGGCACGTTCAGAGAAATTGCAGTTCCGATAGGGGGAATTGAGTTAAAAGCAGCAGTTGTTGATGGGCTTACCGGTCTTGAAAAGTTAAGGACTATGCTTGATTCAGGAAAGAAATATGATCTGGTTGAGGTAATGGTATGCCAGGGAGGATGTGTTCATGGTGCAGGTTTGGCGTTCAATAATTCAAAAGATGAGATAAGAAACAGGTCAAAACTGATATATCAGGCAGATGATACTGAGGCCATTAATCTTCCCTGTAAATCGCCGGCACTGATAAATTTGTATGAAGAACTTTTAAAGAAAGACGGAGAATTTTCAGACAAATCGATATTTTATACTCATTTCGAAAAGAGAAATGTTTTATTATAATGAATAGGATCATTTGATATGTTGGTTTATACAATAAAGGAGCTTTGTCGTACTTGTTATACATGTGTCAGGGAGTGCCCTGCCAAGGCTATTCGGATTGTGGGAGGTCAGGCCGAAGTGATTGATGAAAGGTGTATTGCCTGCGGTAATTGCACAAAGGTATGCAGCCAGGGAGCAAAGGTTTTCCTGAATACAACCGACAGAGTTGTTAAGCTGCTCGAAAATAATAAAAAAATTGCTGCAATAATTGCACCAAGCTTTCCGGCAGAATTTTCTGATATCCCCGATCATCGCGTTCTAATTGGTATGATTAAAGCTATTGGTTTTGAATATGTTGCAGAGGTCTCCTTTGGTGCTGATCTGGTAGCTGAAAAATATAAAAATCTGGTAACAGAGAATAAGAATTATTACATATCATCCGATTGTCCTTCGATTGTTAATTACATTAAATATTTTCATCCTGCTCTTGTTGATAAGCTGGCACCTGTTGTATCTCCTATGGTAGCCATGAGCAGAGTTATTCGTAAAAAATATGGCGATGATATTGGTATAGTATTTATTGGACCATGTATAGCTAAGAAAGCTGAAAGTACAGAAATTGATGAGGCAATTACATTTACTGAATTGCGGGATATGCTATCCGACAAAGGTATTACTCCGGAAAAAATAATCCCTGTCGATTTTGATCAGCCTGTCGGCGGAAGAGGTGCAATATTTCCTGTTACCCGTGGATTGCTTCAAACAGCTCATATAAACGACGATGCAGTTACAGGTAATATAATTGCAGCTGAAGGGAGAATTGATTTCCAGGGTGCTTTAAAGGAGTTTGAAGCAGGACTTATAAAAAATCAGCACATGGAGCTGCTCTGTTGCGAAGGATGTATAATGGGACCCGGTTTATCGAAGAACGGAAAGCAATATAACAGGCGTGCACTGGTAAGCGCTTATGCCAACGACAAAATGCAGAAGATTGATACTTCCAGCTGGGAAGAAGCATTTAAAGAGTTTTCAGACCTTGACCTTTATTTCAAGCATAAGCCTGAAGATCATCGTATTGAAGAAACCGATGAGAATGAGGTGAACGAAATTCTGATCAAGATGGGAAAGAAGACCCGTAATGACCAGCTTGATTGTGGTGCCTGTGGCTATGAAAGCTGTCTGGAGCATGCAATAGCAATCAATAAAGGTCTTGCCGAAGTTGAGATGTGTCTTCCTTATACAATTGAAAAACTACATAAATCAGTGAATGAGCTGGCCCTGTCGAATGAGAAACTTACTTCGATGAAACAGGCTCTGAAGCAATCCGAGAAACTTGCTCATATGGGCCAACTATCTGCAGGTATTGCCCATGAACTGAATAATCCTCTCGGAGTTGTAATTATGTACAGTAATATTCTCTTCGAGGAATCTTCAGCAGGTGATCCTGTCAGAGAAGACCTTAAACTGATTGTTGAGCAGGCAGCCAGATGTAAAAAGATTGTTGCAGGCTTACTAAACTTTGCCAGGAAAAACCAGGTTAATCATCAGTCTGTCAATGTTAAAGAACTGGTTAATCAAAGTCTTGAAAGCCTGATAATACCTGAAAATGTCAAAGTCAAAATTGACGATCTGACTTCTAATCCGGAGGCAATGCTCGACTCTGAACAGATGATGCAGGTTATCACTAATCTGATAAAAAATGCATTTGACGCTATGCCGGTAGGAGGTCTTATCTATATTAAGCTGGAAGACACTCTGGGTGATGTTATTATAATAATTTCTGATACTGGAAAAGGTATAAAAGAGGAGGACAGAGTAAAAATTTTCGAGCCATTTTTCACTACAAAAGTTATTGGACTGGGAACAGGACTTGGACTTGCTACTGCTTATGGTATTGTGAAGATGCATAAAGGACAGATAACTGCCGAATCGAACAATGATCCTGCCAAAGGGCAGACTGGTACGAGCTTTAAAATAGTATTGCCCAGGAGGAAAGCGTAGATTGGTATTGGGTATTTGATATTCAAACATCGAATTTCATCCCTGCTACCGGCAATAATGTTAACAAATTAACAATTGATAATATTTATCATAATAACTCTTTGATTTAAAGAATTTTTAGAAATTTGCAGAAAGATGAATAAGAGTGATTTTACAATACTGATTGCTGACGATGATCCCGATTATCTTTTTCAAACAGTATTTAACCTTGAGAAAGCAGGATATAAAACAATAGCTGTTGAAAGTCAGGCGGAAGCGGAATCGGTAATATTAAGGTTCAAACCTTCCCTGGCAATATTTGACCTGATGATGGAGAGCGATGACAGTGGGTTTATATTGTGCTATAAAATTAAGCTTAAGTATCCGGATGTACCGGTAATTCTGGCAACAGCAGTTTCACATGAAACAGGTTTGTCATTCAGTATAGATTCAGAACAGGAAAAATCCTGGATCAGAGCTGACAGATATCTTGAAAAGGGTATCAGGGCCGAACAGTTAGATCAGGAGGTTATGAAATTACTAAAGCTTTGAGATGGCTGTATTAAAAGTACTAGTTATTGATGATGAACCAGGAATACGTTCAGGTGTCTCCCGGATACTGAACAACTTTCATGTAACTTATCCTTTTATGGATGAAGATTACACCTTTGAAGTTACTGAAGCAGCTACTGGTGAAGAAGGAGTGACTATTCTTGATAGGGATTTGCCGGATATTCTATTACTGGATAATAAGTTACCAGGAATACAGGGGGTGGATGTTCTGGAGTACATTAGGAAGAGAAATTATGATATTGTAGTGGCAATGATCACCTCTTATGCTTCACTCGATGTGGCAATCAGGGCTACCCGTGACGGAGCTATCGATTTCATCCCAAAACCATTTACACCTCAGGAACTTAAATCAAGTATTGAAAATATTACTAAGCAACAGTACCTGAAGAGGATAACACATAAGATGAAACAGGAGGGGAAAAAGATCAGGTATCAGTTCCTGTCTGTCCTCTCTCATGAATTAAAAGCTCCTCTGAATGCACTGGAAGGTTATCTCAGGATGATGCAGGGAAAACAGGCAGGAGAGATGATTGATGATTATGCGACTCCAATCGAAAGATCTCTCCAGAGGATACAGGGGATGAGAAACCTCATAATGGACCTTCTTGACTTTACAAAGATAAGGCTGGAAAGAAAAGAAGAAAAAATACAGGAGGTCAGGCTGGCAGATATTGCAGCATCAGCAATTACTACCGTACAGCCATTCGCAATACAAATGGATATAGCCATTAATCTTGATATCAGATCTGATGCTTATATTATGGCTGATCCTGATGATATAGAGATCGTTTTCAATAACCTGATATCAAATGCGGTTAAATACAACCGGATAGGAGGGAAAGCAGACATTACTATTGATAGTTCAGAGAACGCAGCTATTATTATCTTTGCTGATACCGGAATTGGTATTACAAAGAATGATATAGAAAATCTTTTTGACGAGTTTGTACGGATAAAGAATGAAAAGACAAGAAATATTTCAGGCAGCGGACTCGGATTATCTATCGTTAAGAAGGTAGTTGAACTTTATCATGGCACAATTAACGTTGATAGCACACCCGATGTGGGTACTGTATTTAAAATAAAATTACCTAAAAAACCAATTACAATTACCTGAAATTTATGATGAATAAAGTCAAGAACCATTGCGACAAGTAACATCATACCAATTAATTAAAAAATTCTATGATGAAATTACCAGGAAAAACTGTAGAAAGGCTTAGCGAGTACAGAAGGACACTTCTGGAATGCCTTAATGAAAAGAAAAACTTTATCTTTTCCCACGATTTGGCCGCCAGACTTCACATTACAGCTGTGCAGGTCAGACGCGACCTGATGCTGATAGGTTATTCAAGTGTTCTTAGAAAAGGATATGATGTAAGGGAACTCATTGATACTATTGGACAGATAATCGATTGTGAAAGAAGCATGAATGTAGCTGTAATTGGTATTGGTAACTTCGGAAGAGCCGTGGCAGCTTATTTTAAGGGCAAAAGATCAAAACTTAACCTTGTCGCATCGTTTGACAATGACCCTTCGAAAGTAAATAAAGTTATAGCCGGTGTGAAATGTTATCCATATAGTGATATTGAAAAAATGATAAAAGAACTGGATATCAGAATAGCTATACTTACTGTTCCTCCCGATTACGCCAGGGAAATAGCTGAAGAGACTGTAAGGTTCGGAATAAAGGGCATTCTGAATTTTACTACAATACCATTAAATGTTCCGTCAGGAGTTTATCTCGAAGAGTATGATATGATAACATCTATAGAAAAAGTTGCATATTTTGTGAAAGAGAACAGAATTTAGATTGTTGGATGCAACATGAATATTTTCACGAGTTTTGAAGATGCAAAGGTTATAAAAAACCCTGTTGTAACAACCGGATCTTTCGACGGGGTTCATGTTGGACATAAAACTATTTTAAACCGGCTTAAGATGCTGGCTGAAAAGCATAACGGAGAGTCAGTACTTATTACATTTGATCCTCATCCAAGAAAAGTCCTCTATCCCGACAGTGCCGGAAAAGACTTGAAACTTATCAATTCACAGGAAGAAAAATTGAATCTTCTTGAAAAAGCCGGCCTTAATAATGTAATTATAATTGAATTCACAAGGGAGTTTTCAAGAGTCACAAGCGAACAGTTTGTAAGAGATTACCTTCATGGAATATTGAATGCGAAAGTGGTTGTTGCAGGATTTAATCACCATTTCGGATTCAATAAGGAGGGTGATTATAAGCAGTTGTGGTCATGGCAGAAGAAATATTCTTTTAAAGCAGAAGAGATACCGGAGCAGGAGGTCCAAAATGAAACGGTCAGCTCAACAAAAATTCGGAAGGCAATAAGCGATGGTTACATTCAGCGGGCAAATGCATATCTGGATCATTATTATATTATAATGGGAATGCAGGAAAAGTATGAAAGTGAAAAGTATACTTACCTGAACGGTTATATAAGAATATTAATAGCGGAAGATTGTAAACTTCTTCCTTCTCCCGGAATATATGCCGTATCAGTGGAACAAGGAGATTTCTATTCAAAAGGAATGGTAGTTATTAATAAAGTAGCATTTAGTAAGAATGAAGTACTTGTGAATATTTTTAATGACAATGGAATTGAAAAAAGCAGAAATGTAACAGTCTCATTTCATAAAAAAATCCATGGTGATTTCAATCTTGATGAAAATATTTCCATAATAAAGATCAAATCGGCAAAAGAGGAGATATCTGACCTTATTTACTGACAAGAATCATTTCCTGAAGGCCATAAATTCATTATCTTTACCTGTTAATTAATATTCATTAATTCATGAGATTTTCTCCTGAGAAATTATCCATCCCTGATCAGAGGATGAAGCCATTTATTGATCCTGAAGAGCAGTAGCTGCAACGATATTAATATCTTTCATAATTATCCTGAGCAAAGCGATCATTTTCAGGGTGAGATCAAATCTTTGTCCCTGTCTGATAACCTATATCTTGCAGGCTTTGCAGACATTCAAGTCTCCGGTTGAAATTATGTTTTGAGTCTGTCGGGTGTATCTTGCTGTAGAGAGCCTGGTTTGTCGCTTCAACACGTAGCAGATACCGGTGGGCACCTGCTTCATACCATCTTTTGTAAATCTCCGGCTCCTGTTCACCGACCGACAAAGTTATACCCAGTTCCCCATTAGAGAGTTCTTTAATCTTTTTGAGAAGGTTCTCAACACGTTCTGTAAAAAAATCATTTTCCAATTCTCCCGACTGTAGAGCTATTGATCCATACTTATTATCATAAGCGAACTTTGCAGCTGCAAGTATCTCATCATCTGACAGATTGTATCTTTTCAGGTTCTTATTACCTTTCCTTATCCCGCAATACAAACAATCCTTACCGCAGATATTCGAAAATTCAATTAATCCCCTGAACCATACCTTATTACTAACATATTCTTTCTTGATTTCAGCTGATTTCTTAAATAGGAGTGTTCTATCTTCTCCTTTAGATTCAAGGAGTGATATAATGTCACGCTTTGAAAGATTATCCTTGGTTAGTATCTCTTCTATTGTAATGCCCATCTTTTTGATCGTCGGTTTGCAAAGATAATAAAAGGATTATTCATGTAATCATCCTCTTTTATCTCATGACAATTATCTTGTTTTGTGCTATTTTTTTTTATTATATTGCCCTAATAATTACAGATTTGGCTTTGGATATAAGTTGTTATATATCAGAGAAATATTTATTTGTGGTTGCCCTTAATGTTGGCTTCATCAAGAGGTTTGATGGCTTGTAATTTCTAACTGCCCCGATTTTTGAATTTTTTAATTCGTCCCTTTACCATTACTGCATATTATGATTAATGAAAAACTTATAAATCCAGGCAGCATTGTTGTTGTTGGAGGATCTGATGACATTTTCAAACCTGGTGGGAAAGTCCTGAAAAATATTATCGACGGGAAATTCTTAGGAGGCCTTTGGGTGGTTAACCCTAAGCAGGATGTAGTACAGGGCATTAAGTCTTACCGCGATATTATTGAAATTCCCCAAACTGATTTGGCAATTTTGGCTATCTCTTCGAAGTTATGTTTACCTGCTATTGAAATATTGGTGAAAAATAAAAAAACCAAAGCCTTTATTATTATCTCAGCAGGTTTTAGCGAATCAGGAGAGGAGGGAAGGAAGCTTGAAAAAGAGATTGTTGATCTGATAGATGAGTCAGGTGGCTGTCTTATCGGCCCGAATTGTATTGGAGTAGTTACTCAAACATACCATGGCGTTTTTACTTCACCGGTACCTAAGCTTAATAGCAAAGGTTGCGACTTTGTTTCAGGGTCGGGGGCCACAGCAGTCTTTATTTTTGAATCGGCGATGCCTAAAGGATTAAATTTTTCAAGTGTTTATTCTGTTGGGAACAGCGCTCAGACAGGTGTGGAGGAGGTTCTTGAATACTGGGATAATACATTCGATCATTTAGTCAGCTCTCCTATTAAACTTGTTTATGTCGAAAGTATTCGTGATCCGGATAAACTTTTGCATCATGCCTCATCGCTAATACGTAAAGGCTGCAGGATAGCAGCAATAAAAGCCGGCACTACCGAAGCCGGTAGCAGAGCAGCTTCATCACATACAGGAGCAATGGCTTCATCTGACTTAGCCGTTGAAGCATTATTCCGCAAAGCGGGTATAGTTAGGTGCTCAGGACGAGAAGAGTTAACAACAGTGGCATCGGTATTCTTTCACAAGCACTTAAAAGGCAGTAATATAGCTATTATTACACATGCCGGAGGACCGGCAGTGATGCTTACTGATGCATTATCAGCAGGGGGCATGAATATACCAAAAATCACCGGTGTTCATCATAATAAACTTATTGCAATGATGAATCCAGGGGCATCGGCTGATAACCCTATCGACCTTATTGCCACAGCAACAAATGACCAGCTCGATAATGTTATCGAATATGTCGATAAGGAACTTTCTTTGATTGACGGTATGAGTGTAATATTCGGTAGCAACGGGTTAAATGATATGACAGAGATATATGATCTGTTGCATAAAAAAATTCAGGATTGCAACAAACCACTTTATCCAATTTTGCCATCAGTAACAAGTTCTTCCGAAGAGCTGGAATATTTTCTTGACAAGGGACATGTCAATTTCCCTGATGAAGTAGTTCTGGGACGGGCACTTACTAAAATATCAAATACACCTTACCCTGCAGACGAGAAGATCTTTCTTGAAAATATTAATGTGCCGCTTGTAAGGCAAATCATCGATACTGCACCAAATGGTTATCTGGAGCCTGCTATTATTCAACAGCTTCTGAATGCTGCCAGTATACCAGTAGTTAAAGAAGCAGTGGCCTCTTCAAAAAGAGGACTTTTATCTCTGGCTAACAAAACCGGATATCCTCTGGCATTAAAGGTTGTGGGACCGGTTCATAAATCAGATGTAGGAGGAGTTACTCTTAATATTAAATCAGAAAAGCACCTGGCTGCAGAATTTAACAGGATGATGCGCATTAAGGATGTGAAGGCTGTTCTTGTACAACAGATGCTTTCGGGTATTGAGCTGTTTATAGGAGCTAAATATGAACCGCGTTTTGGACATATTATTCTTTGTGGATTAGGAGGAATATTTGTGGAAGTGCTTGGTGATGTATCATCAGGGCTTGCTCCTTTAACTTTTAATGAGGCGGAATCAATGATAAAGAGCCTTAAGAGCTATAAAATTATTAGCGGAACACGGGGAAAACCAGGTATAAATGAACAAAAATTTGCTGAAATAATTGTCAGACTATCAAGCTTATTAAGGTATGCAACAGAAATAAAAGAGATCGACCTGAATCCTCTGATCGGTAGCGCTGATGATATTACTGTGGTTGATGCAAGGATAAGAATTGAAAGATGATCTTCATATTTTTTTTCCAATCCAATAACTTTTATGTTTATATTCGAACTTTCTTTTTTTTATGAGCAATATCCCTATATCTCCCGAAATAGTAAATGGTCTGGTAAAAACTCTTGGTAATCCATCTCCCGGATCTTCTTCAATTCGTGAAATTGTACAGCTGGTAAATAAAATTGAAGAGAAGACAGGAATTAAATTCATCAGGATGGAAATGGGTGTTCCGGGCCTTCCTTCACCTTCAATTGGAACCGAAGCTGAAATAGATGCCCTTAAAAAAGGTGTTGCCTCTATTTATCCCAACATTGCAGGTATAACACCTCTGAAAACAGAAACTTCAAGATTTATTAAGCTTTTCCTTGATATAGATATTGATCCTCAGGGTTGTATCCCCACTGTCGGCTCCATGATGGGGGCCATGGTGAGTTTTCTGGTTGCCAATAGAAACGATCAAACTAAAGAGGGAACTCTTTTTATTGATCCTGGTTTCCCAGTTCAGAAACAACAGGTCAAAATGCTCGGGCATGATTACTATTCATTCGATGTATACAATTACAGAGGCAGGAAACTTAAAGATAAACTTGAATCATATCTGAAATCGGGCAAGATTTCTTCTCTCCTTTTCTCAAACCCGAATAATCCATCATGGATATGTATGACAGAAGAAGAACTCGCCATAATTGGTGAACTTTCCAGGAAATATGATGTTATCGTAATTGAAGACCTTGCTTATTTCGGAATGGATTTCAGAAAGGATTATTCAATTCCTGGCAAGACGCCGTTCCAGCCAACTGTTGCCCGCTATACGGATCAATATATAATGCTTATTTCGAGTTCCAAAATTTTTAGTTATGCAGGTCAAAGAATAGGTATGATGGCTATATCAGATCAGCTTTTTAACAGATCTTATCCTGATCTTTTAAGATATTATTCTACTGAAAAGTTTGGACATTCAGCTATCTTTGGCGCATTGTATGCTCTTTCAGCAGGGGTAACTCATTCAGTTCAGTATGGTTTTGCAGCTCTGCTTAAAGCAGTTAATGATGGAGTATACAGGTATCGTGATGATGTGATTGAATATGGTGAAAAGGCCAACGAAATGAAAAAAATGTTTATTTCGAATAATTTTATAATTGTGTATGACAGAGATATTGATGAACCATTAGCTGATGGATTTTATTTTACAATATCATATCCGGGTATGACAGGTCCGCAATTACTGGAAGAACTTCTATATTACGGAATAAGCTCCATTTCATTGGATATCTCCGGGAGTGAAAGACATGAAGGTTTGAGAGCATGTGTTTCCCTGGTTTCGAGGGAGCAGTTTGGTGATCTTAAGATACGTCTGAAAAAATTTTCTGACGATCATCCGGTTTAATTGAATTAAAAAATATAATATGGCAAAGATTAGAGGTAGTATTGTTGTAAATGTCGATAATTGTAAAGGGTGCGAAGTATGTATGGTTTCGTGTCCTACAGGTACCATCGCAATGGCAAATGAGGTAAACGGAAAGGGATATAATTATGCCTATCCTGCTAATCCTGAGCTATGTATTGGCTGCGCCAACTGCGCAATGGTATGTCCCGATGGTGTAATAACAGTTTATAAAACAAAAATATAGGCAGGTAATGGAAAAGGAATTAAGATTGATGAAGGGTAATGAGGCAGTTGCTGAGGCTGCCATCCGTGCAGGAGCCGATGGCTATTTCGGTTATCCTATCACACCCCAGAGCGAAATACTGGAATACCTGATGGAAGCGAATCCGGCTGAAACTACAGGAATGGTAGTGCTACAGGCTGAGAGTGAAGTGGCTGCTATCAATATGGTATATGGAGGTGCCGGCTGTGGCAAGAAAGTTATGACCTCATCCTCTTCACCAGGAATTAGCCTGAAACAGGAGGGGATTTCATATATTGCAGGAGCAGAGCTACCTTGTCTTATCGTTAATGTCGTAAGGGGTGGCCCTGGTCTTGGTACGATACAACCAGCACAATCAGATTATTTTCAGTCAACAAAAGGAGGCGGACATGGCGATTATCATCTGATAGTATTGGCTCCAGCTTCCGTACAGGAGATGGCTGACTTTGTGGATCTTGGTTTTGAACTGGCTTTTAAGTACCGTAATCCTGTTTTGATGCTTTCTGATGGAGCAATCGGACAGATGATGGAGAAGGTATATCTCAGTCCTCAAAAAGAGAGATTCAAAGTGTTTCCCGAATGGGCAACTACTGGCAAACCACCAACCAGAGAGAGAAATATTATAACCTCTCTTGATCTTGATCCGAATGGACAAGAGAATTTTAATCTCAAATTGACGGCAAAGTACAATGAGATAAAGGAAAAGGAGGTTCGTTATGAGGAGTTTCAGTGCGAAGATGCTGAATACCTTTTGGTTGCATATGGCACCAGTGCCAGGGTTAGTCAGAAAGCAGTACAGCTAGCCAGAGAAGAAGGAATCAAAGTTGGTCTTTTAAGACCGATAACACTATTCCCTTTTCCAACTAAGCGTATTAATGAACTTGCCGGAAAGGTAAAAGGAATCCTTTCGGTAGAGATGAGTGCAGGTCAGATGATTGAAGATGTTCTGCTCGCTGTAAATGGGAAAGTGCCTGTTAAGCATTTTGGAAGGATGGGAGGTATAGTTACAACACCTGATGAGGTGGTCGAAAATCTGAAATTTAAAATTATAGGAGGTTAAGAAATGGTTGAAGCGACAGGAATCAAAGAAATCATAAAGCCCGAAAACCTGGTTTACAGAAAAACAAGTATTATGACTGATAATACCCTTTCGTATTGCCCGGGTTGCGGACATGGTACTGCCCATCGCATTCTTGCAGAAATTATAGATGAAGAGGGTCTTCAGTCAGAAACAATAGGTGTCTCACCGGTAGGATGCTCAGTTCTGTTATATAATTATATCGATGTGGATATTCAACAGGCAGCACACGGACGTGCTCCAGCTCTTGCAACAGCTATTAAACGACTTTTACCCGATAAGTTTGTTTTTACATATCAGGGTGATGGCGACCTTGCGGCTATTGGTACTGCAGAGACTATCCATGCATGTAACAGGGGCGAAAATATCCTGATAATCTTTATTAATAACGGAATTTATGGTATGACAGGAGGCCAGATGGCCCCTACAACACTTGAAGGAATGAAATCATCTACTTCACCATACGGGAGAAATGTTAAAACAATGGGTAATCCACTTAAAATGACCGATATTGTTGCAACTTTGCCTGGCACTTATTTTGTTACTCGTCAGAGTGTTCATACTCCGGCCAATGTTCGAAAAACAAAGAAAGCAATAAGGAAAGCCGTTCAATATCAGAAGCTTGATAAGGGTACTTGTTTTATTGAAATAGTCTCAAATTGTCCTTCAGGTTGGAAAATGACTCCTGTACAATCGAATAAATGGATGGAGGAGACTATGTTTCCATTTTACCCGCTGGGAGATATGAAAACTCCGGAAGAATAGTTTGTACATATTAATTAAGAAATTCGTAAGAAAATGACTGAAGAAATAATTATAGCCGGATTTGGAGGACAGGGTGTTCTGTCGATGGGTAAAATAATGGCATATTCAGGAGTAATGCAGGACATGGAAGTGAGCTGGATGCCTTCATATGGACCGGAAATGCGCGGAGGCACTGCAAACGTTACCGTAATTATCAGTAGTGAAAGGATCAGTTCACCGGTAATAAAACAATTCGATACTGCAATAATACTTAATCAGCAATCGCTTGATAAGTTTGAGAACTCTGTCAAACCTGGCGGCATGCTTGTTTACGACAGTAATGGTATTACCAGGCATCCGGAGAGAAAGGATATTTCAATATTTAGGGTGGATGCAACTGAAGAGGCTTCGAAAATGAACAATCCTAAAATATTTAATACTATTGTTCTTGGTGGGTTCCTAAAAATTAAACCTATCATTAAAATTGAGAATGTTATAAAAGGATTGAAGAAATCACTCCCTGAGAGATATCATAATCTTATTCCTTTGAATGAGAAGGCACTTTCAAGGGGGATGGAGATCATTCAGAAAGTGTTATAATCACACCCTCTTTAGCCTGTTGCCTGTCGCCTTATTTCTCATAGAAATGCATCTCCTCAATATATTTCCAGACAGGTGGAGAGAGAAAATATGATATATTCTTTCCATTCTTAATCCCGTCGCGGATAAACGTGCTTGAGATATCCATGAGCGGAGCTTTCACAGTATGTATTTCAATAGTTGATAGTAGTTTAGTTAAAAGGGGAGAGAATGATTTCCCTGAACAGGGCCGGGGATAAACATAAATAGGATAACTACTGGCTATCCTCTCTATATTTTTCCATTTATGAAGCGTATAGAGATTGTCTCCACCCATAACAAGACAGAATTCATGTTTGGAGAATTTCTCTTTTAAATATGAGAGTGTATCAATAGTATAAGAAGGTATCGGAAGCTTGAATTCAATATCAGAGACTTCCAGCCTGAAATTATCTCCAATGGCAAGCATAGCCATATGAAAGCGCTGATGATCGGCCAGCAGGGTCTCTTTCTTTTTTAACGGATTCTGGGGACTGACCACAAACCACACCTTATCCAAATCGGTAAATTCAGTCATGTATCCGGCAATAGCGATATGTCCAATGTGAATTGGGTTAAATGATCCGAAGTATAAACCAATTTTTGCCATTATGATTTGAAAAATATTAAGTTTAAATTAATTGAACCAAACTTTAATTATTGATAAAAACAGATATTAGGTTAAATGCTTCATTCTTAGCTTTTTCCAGATCATCATTTATTATAATATTATCGAACTGTGATGCAAGTTCTAACTCCTCCCTGGCTTTTTCAATTCTCATATTGATCTTTGAAGGGCAATCAGTTCCTCTGGTAATAAGTCTTTTCTCAAGTTCCTCAATTGAAGGAGGCATTATAAATATCGCAATCGATCTGGTACCGAATTTCTTCTTCAGGTTAATTCCACCTTTTACATCTACATCAAACAATACATGATGCCCAATTGCCCAAATCCTCTCTAACTCATTTTTAAGGGTACCGTAAAAAAGATCTTTATACACCTCTTCCCATTCAACGAAATCATCGTTTTTAATTTTTTTCTTGAATTCAGGCACAGGAAGAAAAAAATAGTCTTTGCCATCTATTTCTGTACCCCTAAGCTGTCTGGTTGTTGCAGATATTGAAAAACTTAGATTTAAACCACTGATTAATAAGTGATTGACGATGGTTGTCTTTCCTGCACCTGATGGCGCTGACACTATTACCAGTTTACCTTCCATTCTCTTAAATAGATAATTTATTATAAGTATTAAACGGCTCAAAGGCGCAACGGTATAAAGGTAATTAAACAACCTTATTCTACATTCACTAAAGCCGTTATGCCGTAATGCCATTACGCCATTATGCCATTTATAATACATTTAGCGTCTGTTCTTTGATCTTCTCCAGTTCATCTTTCATCATCACCACCAATTTTTGAATTGAAGCATTATTTGCTTTTGAACCGATAGTATTTATCTCACGGCCAATCTCTTGTGCGATAAAGTTTAGTATTTTTCCATTAGGCGATGGAGTTTCGATAGTTTCAAGGAAATAATCACAGTGAGTCTTCAACCTGACCTTTTCTTCATTAATGTCGTACTTCTCGAGATAGAAGATTAATTCCTGCTCAAATCTGTTTTTGTCAATGCTTTCTGAGCCCAGGTTCTCATCCAGAATTGACATGAGTTTTTCCCTGATCTTTGAAATCCTTCCTTCCTCAAATGTCTCAACAGTTTCGAGTAGAGATAATATCTTCCCAATACATTTTTTCAGATCAGTCATAATTGAGTTGCCCTCATCGATCCTATACAGATCAAGCATGGTAATCGATTCGAGAATCTGTTTTTTTACGTATTCCCATTCGGTATCCGACATTTCGGGTTTCTCTGTTTTAAGTGTGTCGGGTAGTTTCATAATAGCGGAAAAAATCTGATCATCGAGGTCTATTGTGAGGTCCTCTGCAATTTCTTTAAACTGGTTGTAATAGTTCCTGACCGCTGATTTATTAATAATCGTAGCGACCTCTTCATCAAGCATATCAAAATAGATATAAAGGTCAATCTTACCCCTGTCGAGTTTCTGACTAATTAGATTTCGGATTTCAAGCTCTTTTTCTTTGTAGAGCCAGGAAAGTTTAGTGTTTAAATCAAGTTGCTTGGAATTGAGTGATTTTATTTCGATAGTTATTTTTTTCTGAGGAGTTTCAGCTATAGCTTTGCCATACCCAGTCATAGATTTTATCATCTCCTGATATTGTTGGTTTTAGATGAAAATTATTTAAGGTTGAAAGTTACAAATTCTCCTCGTATTTAACAACTGCTTTCTTCTTCCAACGTCCTGATTTATAATAAGAGAATGATAATGCCAAACCGATAATCCATCCTGCAGGAATTGCCCACCAGATACCTGTAACACCGATCTTTACCGATAAAAACCAGGCCATTGGAATTCTGATTAGCCAGAGTGAAAGGATTGAAAAGAACATTGGGATAAGGGTATCCCCGGCGCCACGCATGACACCGTTATAAATAAGCATCAGAGTGAATACTATATAGAACGAACTAACTATTGTAAGATATTGGTATCCCAGTCTTATTACTTCCGTATCATTAGTAAACATATTCATCAGGAAATGACCGGTAAATATGATAAAAATGGTTGTAACAATTGTTACAATTCCCGACATTTTCAATGTGGAAATGAGTCCTACCCTGATCCTTTCAATTTTATTTGCTCCGATATTCTGGCCCACGAAAGTTGAAATAGCCTGAGAAAATGACATGGCAGGGACTATTGCGATTGCATCGAGTCGGCTGGCAACTGAAAAGCCGGCTATCACATCTGTTCCGAATGTATTAACGATACCCAATAAAGCGAGAGCGCCCATTGCAACAAGGGTCAGCTGAATACCAGTTGGCAGACCAATACGAATGCTCTGCCTGAAAATATACCTGTCAAAATGGAGGCCCCGGATAGCTATCCTTATTAACTTATGAGTTTTGTTAAGCCATATAATTGCAAGAAGGAATGCGAGTCCGTTTGCTATAAGGGTTGCATAAGCTGCACCTGCGACTCCCATCTTGAAAACTGCAACAAAAAGAAGGTCTAAAATAATATTGGCAACCGTTGCAATTATCAGAAAGTATAAAGGTGTTTTTGAATCACCTAAACCTCTAAGGACAGCGCTTGTACCATTGTACCCGAAAAATATTATAATACCTGACAAATATATCCGGAGATATTGGGTTGCCTGTGGCATAATTTCTTCGGGAAGACCAAGAAGGCGAAGAAGAGGTTCACTGAATATCAATCCTGCCGAAGTGGCAATAACTCCGGCAAAAAATGTGTAAATATACATTGTATCGATAGCCCTCTTAACTTTTACAAAGTCTTTGGCACCAAAGTATTGTGAGATAACCACAGTTGTTCCCATTACGATACCAATAATTAACGATATCGTAACAAATATCACCGGGAAAGATGCGCCTACAGCAGCGAGAGCCTCTTTTCCTATGAAGTTCCCAACTACAAAGCTATCGACGATACTGAAAAGTTGCTGGAACACATTTCCCAGAAGCATTGGTGCTGCAAACTGGAAGATGAGTTTCCCTTCCTTTCCTACTGTGAGGTCCTGCATTTTTAAATTTTAGACCTGCAAAGGAAATCAATTAAAGGAACTAATCAAAGCCAGGTTTATACCCTTTCCAGTTCAATTGTAAAATGCCTCAGAATAGGTGCTTCCCTCTTTATTCTGACACCTCTTTTTATCTTATCTCTCCTTTCAAAAACACCTCTAACCACCGCAGCAACATAATCCATATGATTATTTGAATAGACTCGGCGAGGAACTGCGAGCCTCACCATCTCGAGATCAGGAAACCTGTTTTCACGGGTCACCGGGTCTCTGTCGGCCATCAGTGAACCTATTTCGGCTCCTCTTACTCCTCCTTCAATAAATAGCTCAATAGCAAGAGTTTGTGCAGGGAACTCTTCTCTTGGAATACCAGGAAGGAATTTCTTCGCATCAATAAATATTGCATGTCCTCCAAACGGCTCAAGTACAGGTATTCCATACTCCTTCATCTTCATTCCCAGATAAGCAACCTGGTTGATTCGCGATTCAAGATATGATAAATCAGTCCCCTCATAAAGACCCTGTGCAAGGGCATTCATATCTCTTCCCGACATGCCGCCGTAGGTTATAAACCCTTCATAAATAATATTAAATGTTGAGGCCTGGCGAAAGAGTTCTTCATCCCTGAAACCGATAAAACCGCCCATATTCACAATGGCATCTTTCTTTGAACTCATAGTCATACCATCGGTATATGAGAACATTTCCCTGGTAATATCCGGGATATTTTTGTCAGTATATCCCTCTTCTCTAAGCTTAATGAAATAAGCATTTTCAGCAAAACGTGCTGAATCAATAATAAACTTCACCCCATATTTCCTGGCCAGCTTCCCAACTTCTCTCAGATTTGCCATACTCACTGGCTGGCCCCCGGCTGTATTATTGGTAATGGTTATAATAATGCATGATATCTTTTCAACAGGATTGCTTTTAAGAACATTTTCAAGCTTTTCAATATCCACATTACCTTTAAACGGATGCCATATAGTTGTATCTTTAGCAGCTTCAATTGTACAGTCAACTGCCTTTGCATGTCTGAATTCAATATGGCCTTTAGTGGTATCAAAATGAGAGTTCCCGGGAACAAGGTCTCCTTCCTTAACAAGAACATTAAAGAGAACATTTTCTGCAGCTCTCCCCTGGTGCGTTGGGAGAAAAAAGTTAAAGCCGGTTATATCTTTTATTGCTTCTTTCAGCTTATAATAGGATGTGGCTCCGGCATAACTTTCGTCTCCAACCATCATGGCTGACCATTGTCTGTCGCTCATAGCCCCGGTTCCTGAATCTGTAAGAAAATCAATGAAGACCTGCTCAGATTTTAAATTGAAAAGATTAAGAGAGGCCAATTTTATCCATTTTTCTCTTTGATCTTTTGTGCTTCTGTATATATTTTCAACCATCTTGGTCTTAAATGGTTCTGTGAATGGCAGGTTCATAATATTTAAATATTTAAAATTAATGTATAATATCAATTGAAGAAAGAATACTGGGCTTACGCCTCTGCTGAAGCTTCGGACTTCGGCCAACATATTCGGCTACGTCCGACGAAGTCGGCGGCACGCGGTCAAAATATTAGGGCTATGAGAAATATAAAGATGGCAGATTATTACCCTTACAGAGTGAAGAAATCTCTGTTTTTGATATTTTTGTATATATTAACCATGATATTTACCGTTATTGAATATGGTGTCATCAATTTTAAAAATAGGTTATGTAAAATTAACAGTATTTTATGATAAATTCAATTGCAAAAAAATCAATAAAATTTTAAATTATGCGAGATAAGTTACTACGATTGTTTTTTATTATTGCCTGCTTAAGTATCTATATGTCAGCTTTTGCACAAGAAAACATCGAGGTGTCAATATCTGGTAATGCATTAATCGATTCTCTCAAGAACGGCGGAGTAATTTTTAAATATAGCCAGAAAAGGCCAGAAATTATACTATCGACTAATCAGGCAGTGAGGTTTCTTCAACAGAGATATCAACCTCGATACTGGAATGATCTGAATGATCCTCTTCGTCTGGCTTTAGAACAATTGATATTTGAAGCCTCACATAATCCAATTGATTCCGTAACTTATTTACTTAAGAATTTCCCTTATGATTCACTGAATATTCCCTGGGACAAATTTTATATATGGGAGCCTCTAAGAATAAAAGTACCTTCATTACCGCCATCTGAATTTACTATTCCGGCTGACTCTGTTGTAATCGCTGATACAAATATTGTTGAGGATGCTTCTGATTCACTCAGAACAGACCTATTAACTATACCGGATCCTTTTGATACTTTAAAACCTGTTGCAGGTCTTATTGATTCAACTATCATGGTGGTTATTGATACTCTGGATGAAGCAACAATATCTAATTCAGTATTTCCATTCAGATATTTAAATTCTCCTTTTCAGGGTGATTCAATACAGGTAGCAGTAAACTCTTTGCTTAAGGATCTTGAGGAGAGAGATTCTTCTGTGATTAAATTTAAAGGTGTTGATGACAGAGAAATTTCCGTTTGGATGAACTCAAAGAATGATATAATGATGCGTTACTGGTTGAAAAACGAATTATATGATTCTATAACTGTATGGATTGGGACTCCTTCAAAAAATACTTTTGGTCTTTATCTTGAACAGGGAGTTAACTTCAGACGACCTTCCAAAAAAAGTAACTATTCTGATGCAAAAATTAACATTCAATCGCTTGATAATTCTAAATTACTTGAAGTTCAGAAGATTGTAGTAAAACGGCAATATTGGAAATACCGTACTGAGAACTCATTTATTTTAAGTCAGGCATCACTGACCAATTGGGTGAAAGGAGGAGAGAGCAGTATCTCAACCGCAATGGATATTACTGGTTATGCCGATTTTAATAATAAAACATTAAAGCTATCGTCGAACAATTTTGTCAGGTTGAAACTTGGATTTCTTACAACCGGTGATTACGGAATCAGGAAAAATCTCGACCTTCTTGAGACAAACTCAAAGCTCAATCATAAAGCTTTCGGTAAGTTTGAATTCAGCAGTATAATGTTGTTTAAAACACAAGTAGCAAATGGATTTAACTATCCAAATGATTCAATTCCTGTATCTAAATTCATGAATCCTGCTATACTTACCATTGGGTTTGGTCTTGATTATAAGCCGAATAAGTCAACTTCAATAAACTTTTCTCCTCTCTCCTACAAAGGCACTTTTGTTCCGGATACTGCACATATCGATCAGACAAAATATGGTATTCTGAAAGACAAAAAATCGAAGAATGAGCCAGGAGCAAGTTTTATGATTTCAAATAAATTTGAGCCTTTCAAGAATTTCTCAATTACCAATAGGCTGCAACTATTTACTAATTATGTCCATAATCCGCAAAATATTGATATTGACTGGGAAATGATTGTAGTGGCTAGTCTGAACTGGTTTACAGATGTAAGGTTCAATACTCATTTCATTTTTGATGATGACACCAAAACTGTTGAGCTTGATAAAGATAAGAATCCTGTTTCAAGGCCTGATGGCACTCCAAAGAAAACTGCCAGGCCACAATTCAAGGAGATGCTCGGATTTTCTTTTGTATTCAGATTCTGAGAAGAATGCTTTAAATGCTTTAGAGGCTTTAAATACTACAGCTTCTACAGCCTTTACAGCCCTCTAAAGCTCTTTCTGGTATATCCTGAATTTCTTCACTACCTGGCATCCAATTCGCTCGTATTCGCTTCTCATCCTGGTGTTGTTTTCAAGTACAAGATGACTATCTACAGTATCCATCTTATGAT